>Ga0209344_10000018_pt1 | contig 453594 bp, 404 predicted proteins | sample Cruoilmetagenom6_FD_187293 | JGI IMG/M metagenome (GOLD analysis project Ga0209344, IMG submission 187293) | Oil polluted marine microbial communities from Coal Oil Point, Santa Barbara, California, USA - Santa Barbara Oil Seep Sample 6 (SPAdes)... | ecosystem: Environmental > Aquatic >... | reverse complement strand
TTATTGCTGTAAATGGAACATCCGTTCAGTATTATGATGAATTTCAAAATCTTACTTTAAAAGATAAAGAAAACACCATCGTTGTCTCCCGGGAAAACCAAATAGACACCTTGCGTGTAACCCCCAACGAAAAAGGGATTATTGGGGTTAATTCATTTGGCAGGGATATTGTTTCCCAAGTAGGGAAGACCGAAATCAAATATTCATTGGGTGAAAGCGTTGTGGGCGGAATCAGTTTCGGCTACAATACCTTAAAAGATTACGTAAAACAATTTAAGTACGTATTTACAGCCAAGGGCGCTACCCAGGTGGGTGGCTTTGGCGCCATTGGCAACCTCTTCCCCGATGCTTGGGACTGGCAAAGCTTTTGGGCAACCACGGCTTTAATATCCATAATTCTTGCGTTTATGAACATTCTGCCCATTCCAGCTTTGGATGGTGGCCACGTAATGTTTTTACTTTATGAAATGGTAACGGGACGCAAGCCTAATGACAAATTTATGGAATATGCCCAAATGGTAGGCTTCTTCATTTTGATAGCCTTGGTACTTTTCGCCAACGGAAACGATATCTATCGTTGGTTGTTTGAATAGAATTGCAGACTATCTCATCTTGTAAATACTTCGGATTAATCTCCGAAGTATTTTTTTTATAAATGTGATGACGTTTCGGCTTCTCTTTCGATGTATTTAAAACGGCAAAATTGTTTTTTTGGTTTTTTGTGCAATAATAGGATAAAAGAGTAGTTCATTTCAACGAAAAAAAACAGCTATTTAGCTTAAGTTGTTCAAAAATGATATAACGATTACAGATAAATTGTATCTTTCTGTATTGTTTTATAACCAATGCAGAAGCATAGCATCCAAAAATTAATCGATTTGCCATTTAATAGCACGGTAGTACTCATCAAAAAAAATGACACTACCACTCTTAAAAAATTATATAAAACCAACTTTGCGAAAGTGAAGCGTTACGTATTAAAAAATAGCGGCGACGAGCAGCAGGCAAAAGATGTTTACCAAGAAGCTTTTGTGGCAATGTGGCGAAACATTAAAAACGACAGGTTCTCCGCAGAAAGCGAAACGGCTATTAATGGTTATCTCTTTCAGATTGCGAAGTATAAATGGTTAGACCACGTACGCTCTGCAAAATATAAGAATACCACCTTTATAAATCGAGATATAGAATATGACGAGCCCGAGATTGAGATGGATGATTTAAAAAATAAAAAAATTAAAATACTAATGGAGTGTATTGGCAATCTGGGTGAACGCTGTCAGACGCTACTGAAACTGTTTTATTTTGAAAGAAAACCCTATAAGGAAATCGCGCAAATACTGTCAATGGATGAAGCTTCTGCACGCAACGCAAAATACCGGTGCCAAGAACAATTAAAAAAAATGACCCAAACAATCCCCAATGAACCCAAATAATCAAATAGAAAACAACCAAGAAAATGCAGAACTTATTGATGCATATTTATTGGGTAGCTTAGATTCAGACGAGCTTGCCGAGTTTGAAGAGCGTATGAATCTATTTCCAGATCTTCGCCAATTGGTAAAAGAACAAAAGACACTCATGCAAAGTGTAGAAGAAACTAATTTAAAAGATTCACTTAACGATTTTCATTCAGAAATAAAGCAAGGCCCTGAAAAAAAAGGGATGTCGCGCGGCTGGCTGGCATTAGCAGCTTCTTTTTTGGTTTTAATAAGCGTTAGTATATGGGCTGTTTTAAATAGCGGGAATTCTCCCGAAAAAGTCTTTTCGGCAAATTTTAAACCAGATCCAGGCCTTCCCACAACTATGGGAACTGCTTCGGATTATGAATTTTATTACGGGATGGTAAACTACAAGCGCAAGGAATATGCAGAAGCCATAAATCGGTGGGAATCGTTATATGCTGCCAATCCTGAAAACGATACCGTTGTATATTTTCTGGGAGTTGCAAATTTAGCCAACGGCAATCCACGACAAGCCGAAAAATATTTGAAATTGGCAAAAAAGAAAACCAATAGCGTATTTTACAAAGAAGTAAACTATTATCTGGCCCTTTCCCTTTTAAAAGAAAACAAAATTGAAGAAGCCAAAACAGTTCTGGAAAAAAGCGAATCGTCTGCAAGTAAGGTATTGCTTAAAGAAATAAATGATCTTTAAATTTGTTAATTTCCCAATTCCATTTTAAACATAAAAAAACAAAATTGATAAAGTTTCATTTTTTATTTTGATGGAATTAAAAAATGGGTATATTTGCAACCGCTAACGCAAAATTCCTCCTTAGCTCAGTTGGTTAGAGCATCTGACTGTTAATCAGAGGGTCCTTGGTTCGAGCCCAAGAGGAGGAGCTTAGTTAGAGAAAGCCTTCACAGAAATGTGGAGGCTTTTGTGTTTTTGGCGGGTAAAACATAGGTCAAAAATAAATTTAGACTTCAACCTAAAATTTTACCACCAAGTATAGCTTGACCTATAAATGTAAATTTTGTTTTATTTTTATTTCAAAAAGCTATGTACAAAAGAAAAAGACATGGTAAGGGTTTTACATACAAGTATAAAAATGGCAAAACCATCACTGATCCAGACACACGTAAGTGGATAAAATCGCTTGTAATTCCTCCAGCCTGGACCGAAGTTGAAATAAATGAAGACCCCAATGCAGATCTATTAGTAACGGGGAGAGACGATAAAAATCGTAAACAGTATTTATACCATCCCAAATATACCGAACGCCAAAATGCTAAAAAATTTGACCGTATTGTCGATTTTGCCGACCAATTGGAACATATGAGGCGTGTGACCGGTCAGCATCTTCGCAAAAAAAAATTAACACGGGAAAAAGTACTTGCTACCATGCTTCGGCTATTGGAAGTTGCTTTTTTTAGACCCGGTAGCGAAGCATATGCCAAAGAAAATGATACGTACGGACTTACAACCATGCGAAGCAAACATCTTACCATTAAAGGGGATGAACTTATCTTTTCCTATAACGGAAAATCTGGGCAGGATCAGGAAAAACATATTGTCGACAAAAAGTTAGCAAAAATTGTTCAAGAAATTGATGATATGCCAGGATATGAAATTTTTAAATATGTAGACGAAAATGATCAAATAGTGGATGTAAAAAGTGACGATCTCAATGCCTATATTCACGAGGTAATGGGCGAGGATTTTTCAGCTAAAGATTTTAGAACCTGGGCCGGCACTCTTATTGCCGCAATTGCTTTGGATGAGTTGGGCGTGGTTAAGGAAAAGCATCAAAAAAAATTAGACCAAAATATAAAAGAAGCTGTAAACCAAGTTTCAGAAAAACTTGGAAACACTCCTTCAGTAGCACGAAGTTCCTATATAGACCCACGCATTATTGAGAACTACATGGAAGGCAGGACATTGCAATATTTTGAAAAAGAAATTAGCCGAATGTTACGAAAAGCGGAAAATCTATCCAAAGAAGAAATTGGGGTTTTGTGCATGCTTCGTGAACGCTTCAAGAAAAAATAATAGTTATGCTAAAGTAGGCAAACCTTCAAGCAATAATTCTAAAATAACTAAATTTGCACACTCCCTATTTTGGCCTCATAGTTCAATGGATAGAATAGAAGTTTCCTAAACTTTAGATCCAAGTTCGATTCTTGGTGAGGCTACTAATTTTAGTAATGGCATAGATTAAATAGAATCCTTTCGGCAATCCATAACACCTCTCCACATTTTTTATAATAAATTTAAGGAGCGGCAAACATTATTTCACTAATTTATGTTTTATTCAGAAAAATTATTATGAGAGAAAATAAAATTGCCTTTTTTATAATTATAGGCGTGCTCGCATTTGTGGGGATTCTTTGGTATGCCTTTGAAAACCCAGCACTAAACCCGCGATTGGAAGAAGAAACCTATACAATTATACGCAAGTGGGATATGCCAATTGAATTGAACGAAATAAGCGGGATAAGATGGATTTCCGAAGATAAAATTGCCGCGGTGCAAGACGAAGAGGGAGTTATTTTTATATACAACCTTCAAACAAACCTTGTTGAAAAAAAAATAGCCTTCGGAAACTCGGGTGACTATGAAGCAATAACCACAACAGATAGTAGTGCATATGTTATGGAAAGCAGCGGTCGTCTCTTTGAGGTTAAAAATTTTCTAGGCAATAATTTTGAAACCCACGAATATCAAGTTCCCTTTTCAGGCAGAAACAATATGGAATCGATGGTAGCCGATTCGCTAAACAACAGAATACTCTTCGCAGTAAAAGACATAGACCCTAATAGTAAAAATTATAAAGGAATTTATGCTTTTGATATCGAAACCAAAAAATCCAATTCCTTGCCGGTACTGAAAATCCCTCTGGACGACCCCATTTTTAAATCAAAAGATGCCGATGACGATATAGACCTCTTTTCAAATTTTTTCCCTTCAGATATAGCTATACATCCCAAAACGGGACATTTCTATATTTTAGAAGGAAAAAATCCGCAGGTGTTGATAATGGACAGTATTGGCAAACTATTACAATTGCATAAACTATACAAGGAATCTTTTCCACAACCTGAAGGAATTACTTTCGCACCCGATGGAACCCTATATATTTCCAATGAAGGAAAAAACGGGACTGCAAATATTCTGGAAGTAGAATTTGATGAAGAAGAGTAATTTTAATATTTGTCTTTTAAGTTGGTAAGCATAATTTCGGTCATTTCATCTAAAGAAATTTCGCTTTTCCACCCCCAATCTTCCCGTGCTTCACTATCATTGATACTTTGCGGCCAACTGTCTGCAATAGTCTGTCTAAAGTCTGGCTCATAGCTTATTTTAAAATCAGGAATGTGCTTTTGGATGCTTTCGGTAATTTCCTCCGGATTGAAGCTAATGGCAGAGAGATTGTACGAGCTTCTTATTTTAATTTTCTCATTTTCTGCCTCCATAATATTAACCGTAGCTTTTATGGCATCATCCATAAACATCATGGGCAAGGTGGTTTCAGCATTTAGAAAGCAGATGTACTTTTTGTGCTTTAATGCTTTGTGATAAATATCCACCGCATAATCTGTAGTGCCGCCACCAGGCAGTGTTTTATAACTGATAAGCCCCGGGTACCGAATGCTGCGCACATCCACACCATAGCGATTGTAATAATATTCACACCAGCGTTCTCCGGTTTGTTTGCTTATTCCGTAAACAGTAGTTGGTTCCATCACCGTGCGCTGTGGCGTGTCTGTTTTTGGAGTGGAAGGCCCAAAAACAGCAATGCTGGAAGGCCAAAATATCTTTTCGATTTTTTTGTCTTTGGCCAAATTCAAGACGTGAAAAAGTGAATTCATATTCAGGTTCCAACCTTTCATGGGAAATTTTTCCGCCGTAGCAGAAAGCATTGCCGCCATTAAATAAACGTCTGTTATCTCGTGACGTATTACCACCTCTTCAACAGCGTTGTAATCCATGGCGTCCAAAATCTCAAACGGGCCACTCTTCATCAACTCTTCATCGCCCTCCCTAATGTCGCTGGCTATAACTTTATGTTTCCCAAATTTATCGCGCAGGTAGATAGTCAATTCCGTGCCTATCTGGCCACAGGCGCCTATAATAAGAATACGTTTTTTCATTCGTTTGTTTTTCAAAAATGAACTGTAAATATACATATTATCAGTTCTTTCAACACTTAAAAATTTTATGTGTCATTTCGTTAATAACCAGTATCTTTGTGCCTTTTGTATTCTTTATGAAGTTTGTTATCCCCCTTTTAGTGCTTGTAGGTATTGTTTTTTCCTGCGGAAATGCTTCCGAAGAAAACCAAGCCCAAAAGCCAACCAATGACGCTTCCATAATTTTTGGTGATAAAGAATATGTCTTTCCCCAACTTTCTGAACCCGCGAAAAAACAAGCGGTGCAGTGGGGTATTTTGGAAGATTTTCTTGCCGAAGCACAAAATGCAAACGGCAGTAATTACCAAGACTTGCGAAACCGTACGGAACGCTTAAGCGAATATGCAGATTCGCTTTTTAAAAACATTCCTGACACACTTGACACAAAACCCATCCACAGCCGCTTGATGGTTCTGAAAACCCGCGCTGCCCTACTTTTTCAGGCTTCGCACCAAGCTACTATTGATTCGTTAAAAGTCCAGCAATCTTTGGAAGAAATGAACGTGGCAGTCAAAAACCTGATTGTACAGCTAAACGAAAAATTTCAGAAAGACCGCATAGATTTTACAAGAAGGGAAGACGAGGAAAATGAACTGAAAAAACAACAGCGATACAAAGATTCAATTTTGAACTTAGAACTTCAGGATAAAAAGAATTAGAAAGTGTAACAAACACCCCTAAAGCACAACTTATACTTTCAGTATAAGTTTTAAATCAATAAATACTTTAATCAAAAACCATAAAATGAAGACTAATTTTTTAACACCCGTTGTGGCCTTTGCAGTTATTGCCGTAGCCGCAACCGCTTGTAAGAAAAAAACCGAAGTGGCCGTTGCAGACAACGAACCACACGGAATTATCCTTGCAAACATGGACACCACTGTAAGTCCAAAAGATGATTTTTACAATTATGTGAACGGAAACTGGATGAAAAATAACGAGATTCCAGACGATGAAACCAGTTGGGCAGGATTCACAATTTTACGCAAAAAAACAAGTAAGGACATGCTGAACATTTTGGCTAAGGCCAAGGAAAGCGGTAAATACGCTCCCGAAACCGATCAAGCCAAAGCCCTGATGATTTATGAATCAAAATTAGACTCGGTCGCAAGGGACAAAGCTGGTATTGAGCCTTTAAAACCTGCGCTTGAAAAAATTGCCGCTATGGATAGCATGGAAGATTTTCAAAAGTTGATGACGGAATATGCAGTTGCTGTTTCGCAACCGTTTTTGGGCCTAGCAGCATTTTCAAACCCTAACAATAGCGCAATTAACTCTGCCTATATCACGCCAGGCGGTTTAGGCCTTCCAGATCGCGATTTTTATACCAATACAGACCCTGCTTCGGTAAAAATCCGTGAGCAGTATGTAGATCATATTACAAGAATGCTACAGTTTTTGGGCGATACAGAAGAATCTGCCCGCCAGCAGGCTGAAACCATTCTAGCTTTTGAAACAAAACTTGCCATTCCAAGATTGGATAAGGTTATGAGCCGCGATTTCAGGAATTTTAACAATCCAAAAAGCATTGCTGAATTGCAAAATATGCTTCCGCAAATCCAATGGGAACAGGCATTTGAGCAAATGGGTATCGACAAAAAGCTGGATACTGTTATCGTGATGCAACCAAAATATATGGAAACTTTAAAGCAAATGTTTTCAAAACCAGATTTTGACACTTGGAGAACCGTTATGCGTTGGTCTACACTAAACAGTTCTGCGGGTATGTTGACCACAGAAATTGAGAAAGCCAATTTTGATTTTTATTCTACCACATTAAACGGAACCAAAAAACAAAAACCTGCTGATGAACGTGCACTTGCAACCGTTAACGGAAGTGTAGGTGAAGCTTTGGGTAAACTCTATGTAGATGAAATGTTTCCGCCAGAAGCGAAGGCTAAAGCAGAATCCATGATTGCAAACGTGATCGCAGCCTACAAAGACAGAATCAATGCTTTGGAATGGATGAGCGACAGTACAAAAGTTAAGGCCATTGAAAAACTTGACAAATTTACCGTAAAAGTAGGTTACCCAGACAAGTGGAAAGATTACTCTTCTATGGAGGTGAAACCAGGCAACACCTATTATGACAATATGGTAGCCGTGCAGACGTGGAACCTTAAAGACAATCTTGAAAAAATAGACGAACCTGTGGATCGCACTGAGTGGGGGATGAGCCCACAAACCGTGAATGCGTATTTCAACCCTTTTAACAACGAAATCGTTTTCCCTGCAGCTATTCTTCAACCACCTTTCTATGATTACAAAGCAGATGAAGCGGTAAACTACGGTGGAATTGGCGCGGTAATCGGTCACGAGATTTCGCACGCTTTTGATGACAGCGGTTCGCGTTTTGACGCTAACGGAAACCTGGTAAATTGGTGGACGGATACCGATCTTAAAAACTTTACCGAGCGCGGCAACAAACTGGCTGAGCAATACAGCAATGTAGAAGTATTGGACAGCGTTTTCATCAATGGCCACTTTACCTTGGGCGAGAACATTGGTGACCTTGGCGGAGTATTAGGTGCCTATGATGGTTTGCAACGTTTTTACAAAGAAAACGGACGTCCTGATAACATAGACGGTCTAACGCCAGAGCAGCGTTTCTTTATGAGTTGGGCCACCGTTTGGCGTACCAAATCTCGTGATGAAGCACTTCGAAACCAGGTAAAAACAGACCCACATTCCCCCGGAAAGGTTCGTGCTACCCAACCGTTGCTTAACGTGGATGCATTTTACGAAGCATTTGATATTAAGGAAGGCGACTCTATGTACCTTGCTCCAGAAGACAGAGTACGTATTTGGTAGTTTTAAAGTATTCTATTGAAATGAAAAGGAGCCGTAACAGGCTCCTTTTTTTATATAGAGGTTTTAAATGTATAATCTAATACCGATTTCAAGTTCTTAGAATCAACCTGTTTAAAAATTTCATCAGAATCTGGTTTTGCGAAACTTGGCAATTCTAAATTTAATTCTTTTGCCTTTTGAATATAGTACACAGATTTTTTAGGATGATTTGGATTTACGGCATTGAAAACCTTTCCGAAAGCATCCTGTTTTAAAATTTCCACTAAAATTGAAATGCAATCATCGCGATGGATTAAGTTTACAGGGGCATTTCCATCAGCTAAATCTTTTCGTCCTGCCAAATATTTTGCCGGACTTCTACTGCCGCCTATCAATCCTCCAAAACGTACCACAGATGTTTGAAACCCTTCAGCATTCATAAATAATTCTTCTACTTGCCTTAATTGTTTTCCGGCAATGGTTTCAGGTTTCGGTTCGTCTGTTTCCGTAACGTTTCCTTGGGAATCATCATACACCGAAGTACTGCTCACCAAAACAACTTTAGGAACCGAAGCATCTGTTATGGCCACAAGCATATGGGCCATTTTCAAAACATAATCTGCGCCCGTATTCTTTCTAAGCCCAGGGGGGATCATAATAATCAAGCAATCTACATTGTTCAGCAGGGCTTGCACTTCACCCACAATTCCATTTTCTGAAATTTCCACGGGATAGGCATCAAAACCGTTTTGTTGTAATAATGTTGCTTTTTCAATAGAAGTTACCGAACCCTTTACAGTATAGCCCAATGTAGCCAGTCGATAGGCCAAAGGTTGCCCTAGCCATCCTAAGCCAGCAATTGCAATGGTTTTATTCATAATTCAACCTATTTTGTGGATTAGTCTGAAATGTATCAGTAACTTTCACTCTTAAGGAATCTATTGAAAAAGTCCGCTTTACCGCAACAGCATCAGTGATTACAAAGGGTTTTGGCATAGTATAATCGGGACGCTTTGCTATGTTGAATTGGTCATCCTGCATCAAATTAAAAGAATATTCCATCACTTTAAAGGTAGGTGGAGTTCCCGCTTCTACGGAAAAATGTACTTTTAGTGAATCATTTTCGGAAACGTAATAATTAATGAGCGCACTGTTTTTTGTGCCTCGATAATTTTTAGAAATACTGGAAGCGGGCATTTCCTTTCCGTTGAATGTCAAAGATTGAAATGTGGTGTTTTCGGCATATAGATCAATTTTGTTCACTTTTCGTTTTGGAACGATGGTAAACTTCACCTCCCGAAGATTTTCAACCAGCGTATCGGCTTCCAAAATCACTTCAAAATCTGGAATGGTTTTTAGCGGGGCTTCCTTCGCAAAGCTAAAATTGGTTCCATATTTATTATAGGATGCTTCCCCTAAAATTTTGGATGCATCTTCAGGGTTTTCGCCCAAGTATTGTTGCGTCCATTCATCAATTTCCTTGTCGTAGGTAAGCCAATAGGTTTTATCAGTATCCGCATCTTTATAATAAACGAGGCTGTTTGGTTTTTTTCTTTCTTCGGAAAATTTACTTTTTGTATGGGCTTTTATGAAGAAGAATGCCGCGAGCAATACACATACAACCGAAAGCAGGCCTTTCATTTTATAATATCCAAAAACTGGATAAATTAAAGCGAAAAGCAAAACGGTAAAAACACAACTTATAACCAGCATTTTCAAGCCCAAACCAACGGGAAAAAACTGAACGAGGGGAGCAAATATAAACAAGGCCGGTGCCGCCAAAAACGCCATTGCCAAAAGATTAGGCCTTTCCTGCCGCAGCATCACAAAAAATGAGACCAATCCAAAAAATACGGGAATTATGAAAAATGCCGCACCATTCAAAATAATAAAAACCGCTATGTTTATCAATAGCCAAAACAGTAATGGTGCCACATAAAAGGAAGGCTCGTTGAATTTTTTACCAAACTTTTTATAAACCGCAAATGTGATTGCCAATGAGAGAAAAACGAAAAACGCAATATACCAATGTCCATTATAGGTGAAACCTTGCTGGATTTCTAAATACTGCGGATAAATAGCCAAAATCAATTTCCATCCGAAAAACCCCACAAGGCCACAGCTAACAAGAGAAAGTAAAAAGGGAACAAAGCCTGCCGCTATCATTTTTCCGTTCAATCTTCTTTTGTGAATTCCGTAAAAAATCAGGAAGAGAAATAGTAAAGCAGCCAAAATAAGCATGGGTAAAATCCATGAAAAGGGGTAGCTTATCATTTTTACCAAAGGAAGGTTTACATAAACATTATCTGTTTCAGATTTTAAATTTGAAAGGTCTGTATTGGCAAAATAATGGATCAGTGGGAGTAAATAACTTCCTTGATGGGCAAGGCTATTTCGACTTAAACTATTAAAAGTATCGTTGGCCGTATGATAGTTGAAATGGCTATCAATAAAGGCAAAGAAAAAACTGGGTATATCGCCATCTTCCCTAAAAACTGTAGAATCAGTATCGTTGGGCAGCAATTTGTAAACGCTGTACATCAATGAAGAGGCTACCGGAAAATCTGGACTGGCCGCTATAAACTCCTTTACCAATTTTGAATTTCCGCCATTGGTTTCCAAAATCATATTACTGGGTCCGCTACTGCCGCGCGCCTCAAAGTTGAGAACCAACCCTACATTTTTTGCCCAAGGATGTTCGTTTACAAATAGCTTGGCACCGTCCAGTCCAATTTCCTCTGCATCGGAAAAAAGAATAATAATATCATTTTTGGGTTGTGTTCGGGAAGCCAGATACGCCCGAACGCTTTCTAAAATAGTAACCAAGCCGCTCCCGGCATCACTGGCGCCAAAGGAAGGGACGAGCGCACTATCGTAGTGTGAAAGCAATAAAAGCGCCTTTCCGTCTTCCGAGCCTTTTATGCGGGCAACAATATTTACAGGTTTATTGAGCGTCTTTGACTCCGGATTTACGCTAAACCCTTTTTGAATGTGAGGTTCAAGACCCAATTTACCCAATTCCGAAATTAAAACCCTCCGAACCTCTTCGTGCCCTTCAGAACCTAAATAATGTGGCTTTTTTGAAATTTCTCTTAAAGGATGAAGTGCTCTGTCCACAGAAAATTCATCAGCCGGTGCCATATCATCTCCAGTATAGTGCGGTGTCAACCCATAAAAGGAATAATAAACCAATGCAACTATTAGCAGAAGCGAAAGAATGCCACCAAATTTTTTCATGGTTGGAAAGTTTAGGGTGTTAAAAATACGATTTTAATCGGAAGGAATTTTTCTTCGTTATGGATACATTTCTGCGGTTTGATAAAATTGTTTATCTTAGAAGTTCGCAAAAATTTGATATTATGGGAATTAAAAGTTTTATGGGCAAACGGGCAAAGCCCCAAAAAGGTTCTTCGGAAAAAATAAAGGTTTCTGACTATATGACGCGCAACCTTACTACTTTTAAACCTGAGCAATCTGTCCTTGAGGTAATTGAAATTCTTCTGAAGAAAAAAATCTCCGGAGGCCCCGTGGTAAACGATAAAAATGAATTGGTCGGAATAATTTCCGAAGGTGACTGTATGAAACAGCTTAGTGACTGCCGCTACCACAACCACCCCATGGAAGATGTAAAAGTGGAACAGCACATGATTAAAAAAGTAGATACCATTGATGGCGAAATGAACGTGCTGGATGCTGCCAATAAGTTTTTGGAATCAAAGCACCGACGCTTCCCGATTATTGAAAACGGAAAATTGGTGGGACAGATTAGCCAACGCGATGTACTAACGGCTGCAATGAAATTAAAAGGCCAAACTTGGTAACTATTCCTTTTCCTTAAAAATAATTTCTATCCTTTTATCGGGAATCAACCACATTAGCGCTACTAAAATATACAGTGCTCCCGCAATCCAAATGCTATAAAACGAAGCTATGATTGCAATTATATAAATTATAGGAGATGCTTTTCCCTTTAAGTCTTTTCCCAAAGCTTTTGCTAAAAGTGAATCTTTTCCTTGCACAGCTAAAATTCTATTTTGAAGAATAAAATAAGCTATTGCCGCCATTAATAAAACGACCCCATATAATGCCACGGGCAGTTCAGCAAAATGATTTTCGCCCATCCAGCCAGTAACAAAAGGAATCAGCGAAAGCCAAAACAGCAGATGCAGGTTTGCCCACAAAACTCCTCCACTCACTTTTTTGACCGCATGTAGCATATGGTGGTGATTGTTCCAATAAATACCCAAGTAAATAAAACTTAGTACATAACTTAAAAACACGGGGAGTAATGGAGTCAAATCATTCCAATCGGTTCCGTGGGGCACTTTCAGTTCCAATACCATAATGGTAATTATTATAGCGAGTACACCATCGCTAAATGCTTCCAATCTGTTACTGTTCATAAATCAATTTTATTAAAATTTCTGTTTTGGTAGTTGAAAGTACAAAAATTTTAATGAGAAACCATCATTCATAAATTCTTGATTTACAAAACTATATCCGTTTTCAAACGTTTACAAACAACTATAAACGAAAGTAAATATGTAACAACCAACTAAAATTTATAAGCCGATGTAAGTTTGTCCTGTCGAATAAAAACAACTTCGATAGTATCAATTGTTTAAAATTAAATTTTAGAAATTATGAGCACGCTTAGAAACAAAGTACAGTTGATTGGAAACTTGGGAAACGATCCCGAAATTATCAACCTGGACGGTGGCCGCAAACTGGCAAAATTCAGTATTGCCACCAATGAAACCTACAAGAACCAAAAAGGTGAAAAAATCACCGACACCCAATGGCATAATATTGTAGCCTGGGGAAAGACAGCCGAAATTATTGAAAACTATGTAACCAAGGGAAAAGAAGTTGCCATAGAAGGTAAATTGACCTCACGATCCTATGATGCCAAAGAAGGGGTAAAGCGATATATTACTGAGGTGGTATGTAACGAGCTAGTCATGCTGGGGAGTAAATAAATGACTAGCTAACAAGCCCCCGCTTTTGGTGGGGGCTTATTTTTTTAAAGTTTGAATCGTTATTTTTACAAAAATGGAAACAACTACCCAGCAAAGCAAATTCGATTTGCTCAAAACGCATTTCGGCTACGAGCAATTTCTTCCAAATCAGGAAGAAATTATAAATAATGTTTTGGACCGAAAAGACACCATTGCCATTATGCCTACGGGCGGTGGTAAATCATTGTGTTTTCAATTGCCGGCTTTGGCTTTGGAAGGAACTGCTATTGTTATTTCTCCATTAATTGCTTTGATGAAAGATCAAGTGGATGCATTAAAAGCAAATGGTATTTCCGCAGAATTTTTCAATAGTTCTCAACCTTATGAAGAACAGCAGCAGGTTTTAAAAAATCTCCAAAAGGGAGATTTGAAGCTTTTGTACGTTGCTCCAGAAAGTCTGCCGCAGTTAAACTTTATTCTGAATACAATAAAAATCAGTCTTTTTGCCGTTGACGAAGCACACTGCATTTCCAGTTGGGGCCACGATTTTCGGCCAGCATATACACAACTGAAAAGCTTAAAAGAACAATTTCCAAATGTGCCGTTGATTGCCTTGACCGCAACAGCAGACCGAGCCACTCGTGAAGATATTGCAACACAACTTTCAGTTCCCGAAGCAAAAACTTTTATAGCTTCTTTTGATAGACCCAATTTATATTTAGACGTTCGCCCTGGACAAAATCGTAATAAGCAGATTTTAGATTTTCTGAAAAACCATTCTGATGAAAGCGGAATCATATATTGTTTAAGTAGAAAAAATACAGAAAAATTAGCAGCAACTTTAAAAACCAAAGGTTACAAAGCTGAAGCCTATCACGCTGGCTTGACTTCCGAAGAAAGAAATACGGTTCAAGATAATTTTTTGAACGACCGCACGCCAATTATTGTTGCAACAATTGCTTTTGGGATGGGTATCGACAAAAGTAATGTGCGGTGGGTAATCCACTATAATATGCCCAAAAATATTGATGGCTATTATCAGGAAATTGGCCGAAGCGGACGTGATGGCCTGCCAGCACATACCATACTTTTTTACAGTTTTGCCGACGTTATTATGCTCAGAAAATTTGCCGAAGGCTCTGAAACAGAAACCTATCAACTGGCAAAATTAGAGCGCATGCAACAATACGCCGAAGCCTTGAGTTGCCGAAGAAAGGCCCTGCTCGGCTATTTTGGCGAACACATCACAGAAGATTGCGGCAATTGCGATATCTGCAAAACGCCACCAAAATATTTTGACGGCACGCTTATCGCCCAAAAAGTTTGTTCCGCGGTAGCGAGATTACAGGAACAGGAAGCGTTGGGGATGGTTTTGGACGTACTTCGCGGTTCACAAAACGCACAAGTTTACGACAAAGGATATCAAAAAATCAAAACCTTCGGCGCGGCAAAAGATATTTCGTGGCGCGATTTACAGCAGTATGTTATCCAACTTTTAAATCAAGGCATCTTACAAATCTATTTTCATGAAAACGGACGATTACTGTTAACACCATTAGCTAAAAAAGTTTTGTTTGAAGGGAAAAAAGTGCGATTAGCCAATCTTCTGCAAGAAAAAGAGCAGGTTGCGGTAGAAAAAGTAAAAAGGAAACGTGCCGAACTTTTCGATAAACTGAGGGAACTTCGCTTGAAGTTGGCACAAGAAATAAACAAACCTGCCTTTGTGGTTTTCAGTGACGCTTCTTTGGAAGATATGGAAAATAAAAAACCTCGAACCCGTGAAGAATTTGCAGAGGTTTCCGGAGTTGGTGAAGCCAAGCTGGAAAAATATGCAGACGATTTCCTAAAAGTTATCAATCGGCATTTGGATGGTCTGGAGAGCAATCTACCAACCCACGAACGCAGTTTTAAAATGTTTGTGGAAGAAAATCTTTCTCCTTCACAAATTGCTGAAAAACGTGGACTTTCAGAAGATTCTGTTTATGGACATTTCATAAAAATACACCAATCGGGAATTGATTTCGACTTTTCACAATTCATTTCTGCCGAAGAAATTCAGCAAATAAAAGATGCTGAAAAAACACTTGAAAATCCAGAAGCGCTGAAACCTTATTTTGAATATTTTGAAGAAAAAATGCCTTATTGGAAGATAAAACTCGGATTGTACGTGTAAAATCCATTCATTAAACATTTGGAAATTAGCCAAAAAATTACCGCATATTTACACCACAATGAAAAACACTAATTTACATAATGCCCTACTAAAAAGGTCGTCCAAATAGGCGGCCTTTCTTTTTAAATACTATGGGTTTGTTCGTTGTGGAAAGATTTTTTCAGCCACAATTTCTTGGAGTAAAAGGTAATTCGAATTCCTAATAAAAGAATAACTCCGCCCAAAATCATCTGTAAACTTACTTCTTCCCCAATAAAAAGCCACGCCAAAATAGTAGTCAAAACTGCCTGTCCCAAAAGACTAACAGAAACCCGTGTGGCGCGCATATGTTTGGTTGCATAGCCCAAAAGTAGCCACGCCATTAATTGGCAAACTACGCCTTGAACCACCAAAACAAACCAGCCCATATTGCTGAAACCAGAAAATGGTTGACCGATAAAATAACTTAAAATCGCCAAGAAAAACGCTGAAGAAAGTGTACTAATCGTGATAAAGGGAAGCACCTCAACTTTATAAAGCACATATTTGCTCAATAACATATAAACGGCATAAAACACTCCCGAAAGTATTGCAAATACAAAGGCCAGGTCAAAATCCATTTCCACAAAAAACCGAAAACCCACCAACATAATCATTCCAAAAATGGCGATAACCGTGCCTATCCAAAAATTGACCGTCGGTTTATTTTTTAAGAAGAAAAACGCGCCAATACCCACCCAAACTGGTGAAAGATTAGTGAGCAGTGTAGCCTGTGTAGCCGTAGATTCTTGGATAGCGATATTCCACACTGCAACATCTCCGGCGAAAATAGCACCACAAAGAACGGTTAGCAAGAAAATCTTTAAAGATGGAATTTTCATTTTTCCACTTAAAACTGTAAAAGGAACCAATAGTGCCGCGGCAATTGCCATTCTATAAAACGCCGAAATTACACCCGGCGACAAACTGAGTTTTACCAAAATGGGGAAAATGGAAATACAAACTATTCCAATGACAAGGGCAATTCTAGGCTTTGTCATAAAAGTGAAATTGAGAAGGTTATAATAAAAGCCGCAAAATTAGGCTTTAAAAGCTATCTATTGATGACTTAAGTCAATATTAAAGAATAATTAACGCGTTTCTAAATGGTGCAGTTTTAGTTGAATGCGTTTTCTTTCCACATCCACATCAAGCACTTTTACAACAATTTGTTGATGCAAATGCACGTGCTCGTTTACATCCTTCACAAAAGAATCTGAAAGATTTGAAACGTGAATCAAGCCACTTTCCTTTATTCCAATATCCACAAAACAGCCGAAATTGGTAATGTTGTTCACGATTCCGGGAAGCAATTGTCCCTCCTGTAAATCGTTTATAGTTTTAATATTTTGGTTGAAAGTGAAGACTTTTGCCTCCTCGCGAATGTCAAGTCCGGGTTTTTCAAGTTCCTTTATAATATCTTTTAAAGTGGGAAGTCCAATTTTTTCTGAAATGTATTTTTCCAGATTTATTTTCTGAAGAAGTGCTTTGTTTCCAATCAATTTCAAAATTTTTATCTTTTCGTCCTTCGCCATTTTTGAAACAACAGCATAACTTTCCGGATGCACCGAAGAATCGTCCAGCGGGTTTTTTCCATTTTTAATACGAAGAAATCCAGCGGCTTGCTCAAAAGCTTTCCCGCCCAAACGAGGTACATTTTTTATTTCGTCCCGAGAATTAAATGCGCCGTTTTCTTCACGATAATTTACAATATTTTCAGCCAGTTTTGAACCGATGCCAGAAACGTAACTCAAAAGCGGAACGCTTGCCGTATTTATATTTACCCCCACGGCGTTCACGCACAGTTCTACCGTTGTATCCAGCGAACGCTTCAACTTAGTTTGGTCTACATCGTGCTGATATTGCCCAACGCCTATGGATTTTGCATCAATTTTTACCAACTCTGCCAATGGATCCTGCAAACGGCGACCGATGGAAACCGCACCGCGAACCGTAACATCGTAATTCGGGAATTCATCTCTCGCAATTTTTGAAGCCGAATAAATTGAAGCTCCGGCTTCGCTAACTACAAAAACCTGTATTGCATTTTTAAATTGGATTCGTTTTATGAATTGTTCCGTTTCACGCGAAGCGGTTCCGTTGCCAATGGCGATTGCCTCAATTTTATGGGCATCGGCCAGCGAACTTATCTTTTTCATCGCGGTTGAAACATCACTTTTTGGCGGATGCGGAAAGATGGTTTCGTTGTGTTGCAAGTTTCCCTGTGCATCGAGACAAACCACCTTGCAGCCCGTTCTAAAACCGGGATCAATTGCTAATACCCGCTTTTCCCCCAAAGGAGAGCCCAATAAAAGTTGCTTTAAGTTTTTGGCAAAAACATTGATTGCGGTTTCATCTGCCTTTTCCTTTGCAGCGGAAAGCGTTTCGTTGAAAAGTGCCGGAAACAAAAGTCGCTTGTAACTGTCTTCAATGGCAAGTTTTATTTGTTGGGACGCGGCATTATTTGATTTTATGACGCGCTCTTCAATTTTAAAAAGTGCCTTCTCATCATCAATTTCAATTTTTTGGCGAATAAATCCTTCGGAAGTTGCACGTAGAATTGCCAGTAATCTGTGAGATGGAATTCTATTTAAAGCTTCACTCCAGTCGAAATAATCTCTGAATTTCTGAGCTTTTTCGTCATCTTCAAACTTCTTTACAACTTTAGTTGAAATCACTGCAAAACGTTCTATTTGATTTCGAAGCATATTCCGAATATCGGTGCGCTCGTTGATCCATTCGGCAATAATGTGGCGCGCGCCTTCCAACGCTTCCTCTTCGGAATTTACATCGCCATTCACATATTTTAATGCAATTGAAGAAATATCGGAAGCATTCTGCGCCATTATAATTTTTGCCAATGGCTCCAAACCATTTTCGCGTGCTGTATCTGCCTTTGTTTTTCGTTTCTTTTTGTAAGGTAGATACAAATCTTCCAAAGCGATTAAATCTGTTGTCTCCTCGATTTTCTTTTGAAGGTCAGCAGTCAAAACCTCCTGCTCTTCCAACGATTTTAGGATTGCAGTTTTGCGTTTTTCCAACGCTTCAAAATGCTCTTTAAATTTTACGATTTCGCCAATTTGAACCTCATCGAGATTGCCCGTCAGTTCCTTTCGGTATCGGGAAATGAAGGGAATGGTGCAGTCTTCATTTAAAAGTTTTACCGTGTTTTCAACACTTTTTTGGGGGAGTTGGGTTTGGGAGGTTATGTAAGAAATTAACATCATTACATTTCAATAATCTTTAATAATTTTTCTTTCAAATTATAATATGAAAAGTATACTTTACCATCGTGAATGAAAACATCTTCAGCAGATTCGTATTGAAGTCCCTTTTTGAATTCCTTAATTCTATCAAAAATATTCTCGCTTGCTTCTTTAGACACGTAATTAAAATCAGCATCAAGATGTGTGTTAAAAAATGTGGATTTTGTAGATGAATAGGTCGAATAGGAATAAAAAGTAGGATTAATATATGTGGTTGAAACACTTGGAACTCCTCCGGATGCAGATATTGTGGTATTATAACCACCACCCACCATGCCCATACCGCCTCCCTTTAATTCTATATAACCACCAATGGTTAAATGATAAAGATTGTTATCCCTATAACCAGTAATCCCAATATTGCCTGATGACACCTTACGTAAATACTGAGAAGTTTCTTCCAATTCACGATGGTTTACAAAAGGAAGAAAAGTTTCTCCGTCCTGAATGATTGGGGAATTTTTAAATTTTATTGGTTGGTTTTTCTCAATATAAAATTCTTTTAAAATTTCGCCTTCAAAATTTTTAACATAGATTTTCATTTCATCCTTATTAATTCCCAATTGAAATATATTATCATCCAGAATAAAAGAATTATATTTTTTGAAATCCCAGATTCTACCTTTAGGATATTCATAAATTGCCTGTTCCATACTCAGGCCATCTAAATCTATTTTATAGAATATTGTTTGAAGGTTTTCAACATCTTCAATAGTTAAGTAAATCAAATTATCTTTTTGATAAAGCTTATTATTTTGAGCTGTTTGCTCAATTGCATTTGGAACACGATTATCAATTTTGGTGACATTTGATTTTAAACTTCCAAATAATTGCTCTCGCTTTAAAAGTTTTTGCTTTCTATTTTCATCGTAAAATCCGTCGGAGTTAGTTGGGTCTAAACTAACTAATACATTATCAAAAAAAGATTCAATACGATTTTCAATCTGAAAAGACTTTAATGTTTCAAATCCATTCTTTCCTAATTCTCTTATAATAAAAACATTCTCTTTAGTTGAAGTAAACAAAAACAACTGATTATTGTAATGTACTGTTTCAAGATATTTTTCATCATCAAAATCAAATTTGAATTCCTTTTCTGAAACATTTTTAGAATCGAAATTGATGCTTAATACAAGGAATTTTTTCTTAGAATTATTTGAAAATAAAATTTCATAAGTGTTTCCAATGATTTTATAACCTAATATATTCTCATGTTTTGGAGGATCAAATGTTATGGCCCCTTTTTCATTAAAATCATTATCGAATAGATTGGCGAACCCCATTTTATTATCAATCATTAAAATTACCAAATCCCCGTTTGTCGTATTTAAAAAATTAAAACCTTCCTTTTTTCTAGGCAACATTGAGGTATTATCGTCAATTTTCACAGACAAAACTTCCTTTTGTGAAAGGCAATTAAAATAACTTAACAATAAGAAAAGTAAAATCGAAATTCTAAAAGTCATGTATTAAAATTTATTACAATGCTAATTTATCGTCGCCCCATTATCAACCCCTTCCTCTCCAGGATTTACAAAAACAAGTTTTCCTTCCGCATTTTCCGTCATCAAAATCATGCCTTGGCTTTCAACGCCACGAAGTGCTCGTGGTGCAAGATTTACCAAAACGGTAACTTTTTTACCAATAATTTCTTCTGGCTTAAAGCTCTCGGCAATTCCTGAAACAATCGTTCGTACATCGATTCCCGTGTCAACTTTTAAAACCAAAAGTTTATCAGCTTTTGGCATTTTTTCGGCTTCAATAATGGTGCCCACGCGCATATCGAGTTTTGCGAAATCATCGTATTGAATGGTTTCCTTTTGCGGAGTTACTTTTTTATTTGCGGCTTCGTTCATTTTTTTACTGGCTTGTAGTTTATCTAATTGTTTTTGAATCTGTTCGTCTTCAATTTTACTGAAAAGTAATTCGGCTTTATTTATTTTATGGCCTTGTTTCAGCAATTCTGATTTTGAAGACACGTCGTTCCACCCTAACGAGGTCTCGACTGCGCTCGACCTGACATTGAGCATATTTTTCAATTTATTTGAAGTAAACGGCAAAAACGGTTCACTCAAAACTGCCAACGCAGAAGTAACCTGCAGCGCAACGTACATTACTGTTTTGGTGCGATCTTCATCGGTTTTGATGGTTTTCCAAGGCTCTTCGTCTGCCAGATATTTATTTCCGAGTCGGGCGACATTCATCAATTCTGCCTGTGCTTCGCGGAAACGATAGCGTTCCAACGAACTTGCAATCACTGCGGGATAGGCTTTCAGTTCGCTTAAAACCTGTTCGTCAATTTCTGAAAAAGCTGCTGGTTTCGGCACAATGCCTTCGTAATATTTATCGGTCAAAACCATAACTCGGTTTATAAAATTTCCGAAAATAGCAACCAGTTCATTATTGTTTCTCGCCTGAAAATCTGCCCAGGTAAAATCGTTATCCTTTGTTTCTGGAGCGTTTGCAGTTAAGGCATAGCGCAAAACGTCCTGCTGGTTTGGAAAATCCTCCAAATATTCGTGCAACCAAACCGCCCAATTTTTACTGGTTGAAATTTTATTCCCTTCAAGATTTAAAAATTCGTTTGCTGGTACGTTATTCGGGAGAATGTAACTTCCTTCAGCCTTCAGCATTGCCGGAAAAATGATGCAATGGAAAACAATGTTGTCTTTCCCAATAAAATGAAGGAGTTTGGTGTTTTCATCTTTCCAATAATCTTCCCAATTTTTGCCTTCGCGCTCCGCCCATTCTTTTGTTGAGGAAATATAGCCAATTGGTGCATCAAACCAAACGTAAAGCACTTTTCCATCAGCACCTTTTACGGGCACGGGAATTCCCCAATCGAGGTCTCGGGTCACGGCACGTGGGCGTAAACCATCGTCAATCCAGCTTTTGCATTGACCCAACACGTTGGTTTTCCAATCTTTTTTATGGTCAACGAGAATCCATTCCCTTAAAAAATCTTCGTAGCGATCCAAAGGCAAAAACCAATGTTTTGTTTCTTTTAAAACAGGCTTATTACCAGAAATTACACTTCGCGGATTTATCAAATCTGTAGCATTGTGGCTGGTTCCGCAGTTTTCACATTGGTCGCCGTAGGCTTCTTCGTGACCACATTTTGGACAAGTTCCCACAACAAAACGATCTGCCAAAAACTGATTGGCTTCCTCGTCAAACAATTGCTCGGTCACTTCCTCTATAAATTGGCCCGCATCATACATTTTCTTAAAAAATTCAGAGGCGGTTTTATGGTGGATTTCAGCCGAAGTGCGCGAATAATTATCAAATGAAATCCCAAAATCTTCAAAACTTTTTTTGATGATTGCGTGATATTTATCAACCACTTCCTGTGGCGTAATGCCTTCCTTTTTCGCTTTCAACGTAATGGCAACGCCGTGTTCATCGCTTCCGCAGATAAAGGCCACATCCTTCTTTTGAAGTCGCTGAAAACGCGCATAAATATCTGCGGGCACATAAACACCCGCCAAATGGCCAATGTGAACAGGTCCATTCGTATAAGGCAATGCGGCGGTAATAGTATATCTATTCTTGTTCAGATCCATAATTTTTTTGAAAGCCTGCCAAAATGAGGCAGGCAGGCACAAAAGTACATATAAATGTAGTAATTTGTGGTTTTAATTAGATTCATGATTACACCAAGTAAACTTCAAATTGGCGATTGCATTGGCATCGTTTCCACTGCACGGAAAATTTCAAAAGAAGAATTAAAACCTGCACTTCAATTATTGGAAAAATGGGGATTGCAATATGTTATGGGAAAAACAATTGGTGCCGAAGAAAACCAATTTGCCGGACACGACGATTTGCGTGCGGAAGATTTTCAAAAGATGATGGACGATCCCAAAATAAAAGCTATCTGGTGTGCCAAAGGAGGGTACGGCACAGTTCGGATTTTGGATAAATTGGATTTTTCAACATTAAAAAAATCCCCGAAATGGGTAATTGGCTACAGCGATGTTACCGCTCTGCATTCACACATACACAATCTCGGTATTGAGACGCTGCACGCCCAAATACTTCAAAATCTTGAAAACAAATCAGAAGAAACATCGGCTTCCATTAAAAATATTCTTTTTGGAAATCCATACAAAATAGATATTGAATCCACGGCGAAATTAAATAGGCCAGGAAAAGCCGAAGGAATATTGGTCGGCGGAAATCTTTCACTTTTGTATTCGCTCTGCGGAAGTAATTCAGCATTAAAAACGGAGGGCAAAATTCTTTTTATTGAAGATTTGGATGAATATCTGTACCACGTTGATAGAATGATGATGAATCTGAAACGAAACGGAATGCTACAAAATCTCGCAGGTTTGATTGTAGGCGGAATGACCGATATGCACGATAGCAAAATTCCCTTTGGTAAAAATGCGGAAGAGATTGTTTATGACGCGGTTTCCGAATATAATTACCCCGTGTGTTTTAATTTTCCCGCGGGCCATATTGATGATAATAGAGCATTAATTTTGGGAAGGAAAATTGAATTGGATATTTCAAAAAGGGAAATTACCTTAAGCTTTAAGCTGTAAACTTTTAACTTATAAAATGGCCACCCATAACGAACTCGGAAAAATAGGTGAAGAAATAGCCGCGCAATATTTGCTTAAAAGCGGTTATAAAATCCTTCGCCGTAATTTTTATTTCGACAAAGCTGAGATTGACATCATTGCACAAAAGGAAGAGGATACAATCGTAATGGTTGAAGTAAAAACCCGTAACAGTGCATTTTTTGGTGATCCGCAAGATTTCGTAACAAAAAACAAAATCAAACTTTTGGTAAAAGCCGCCAATGAATATATGGTTTCCAACGACTTAAATGCGGAAGTTCGTTTTGATATTATTGCCGTTCTAAAAAACCAAAAAGAGGAAAAGTTGCAGCACTTTGAGAATGCTTTTTACCATTTTTAATTATCCTTTTACATTTTCCAGCGACTCATTTTTTATAAGGTCCTCTATTTTAAAAAGGAGAATAATCTGTAGAATAGTAGCCGGAATCAAAAAAATCAACGCCAACCAACCCATAAAAACCATGGTCAGCAATATACCACTCACAACTTGGAAGCCACCGGCGACTTCGGAAATTTTACCAAAGGGCATTTTCAAACGCATTAATCCAAATCCAAAGATAATACCGGCAATTCCATAAAAAATAGATTGGACCATTATAAAATAATCGGTATAAAATGGTTCAAAATAAAGTGAAACCATATCATAGCCATAAAATAAAATGGAGGTTCCAATCAAAAAGAAAGCCCCGATTTTCAATAAATAAATATTGAAAATTTTGCCGCTTAAAACAAAGCCCCATAAAAAATAAATGTCTGCAAGCAGTACTATAAATTTCATACTTATGTAAGCTGCCTTCGGAATAATGAGCTCCCCTTCCTGAAATCTGGCATAATCAATAGCAATTTCCACGAAGCCTGATAGGAAGTAAATGATACCGCAAATCCATGCCAGTTTTATGTAAAAAATAGAAAAGCCAATCTCTTTTAAATTGAAATTTTCAAATGGAGAAGTTTCGGGTTCCTGCAGATTTTCCAAATCTTCGCCCAAGACATTTAAAATTGTTTTTAAGGTAAACGTGCGTGGCATTACTTCGCCAGCTTCAATACGCTGAATGGTCCGCACGTTAATGTTGCATTGTTCAACAAGTTCTTCCTGCGTAAAACCTTTTTGCTTGCGGAGTTCTAAAATTTTCCGACCCAGTTCTGGTTGTTTCATTTTGTAAAAATTTATGAAGCAATAGTACGATGGCAGTAAAGATAGTGCAATATTTTCGAGGGAATTTCACCCGACATTTACCCGACATTCCGCGAATTCACCGGCTTATTCAGAAAAAGGCTCCAGTACCCGAAGCGCTTTATCAATCGAAGAAATTCCTTCAAAAGTAAGCAACAATCGCAGTCCGTTTCGGGTTTGTTTTTCCTTCATCGTTACTTTTTGTGGGTGGCTTTGCACGTATTGAAGCACTTTGGTGAAAGCTGCACTTTGGTAAAAACCACTCTGCTGGTTTGCCACAAAATAGCCGACCATTTTTTTCTGCTTCATCACAACGCGTTCCAAGCCCATGGAAATTGCAATCCATTTTATGCGAACACTGTTTAGCAAATCCTCTGCCTGTTTGGGCATTTCTCCAAAACGGTCGAGCAATTCTTTTTCAAATTTTTGAAGTTCGATTTCGTTTTTCAGCTCGTTCAGTTTCGTGTAAAGATTGAGCCTTTCGGTAATATTGTTGACGTAATCATCCGGAAACAACAATTCAAAATCGGTATCGATGGTCATTTCCTTCACGAAATTTTTCTTCGGGCCTTCCGTTTCTTCATAAAGACTTTTAAACTCTTTATCTTTCAATTCCTCAATGGCTTCGGCAAGAATTTTTTGATAGGTTTCAAAACCGATTTCATTTATAAATCCGCTCTGTTCCCCGCCCAACAAATCGCCCGCACCGCGAATTTCCAAATCCTTCATCGCAATATTGATCCCGCTTCCCAATTCTGAAAATTGCTCCAAAGCTGTAATTCGTTTTCGGGCTTCATCCGTCATTGCTGAATATTCCGGAGTTATAAAATAACAAAAGGCCTTTTTGTTGCTTCGGCCCACACGACCGCGCATTTGATGCAAATCTGAAAGGCCGAAATTATTAGCATTGTTGATGAAAATAGTATTCGCATTTGGCACATCCAAACCGCTTTCAATAATGGTTGTGGAAACCAAAACGTCGAATTCATTATTCATAAACCGAAGCATCAAATCTTCCAGTTTTTTGCCATCCATTTGCCCGTGGCCGATACCAATTTTCGCATCTGGCACCAACCGTTGGATCATTCCGGCGACTTCTTTTATATTTTCAATTCTGTTGTGAACGAAGAAAACCTGCCCACCGCGCGAGATTTCATACTGAATGGCATCGCGAATGCTCTCTTCCCCAAAACGGATCACATGTGTTTCAACTGGATAGCGATTTGGAGGTGGAGTAGTGATTACCGAAAGATCGCGCGCGGCCATCAAACTGAACTGCAAGGTACGCGGAATAGGCGTTGCAGTGAGTGTAAGCGTATCAACATTTTCTTTGATGGTCTTCAACTTGTCTTTTACGGCTACGCCGAATTTTTGTTCCTCGTCAATAATCAAAAGTCCCAAATCTTTAAATTCAACCGTTTTATTTACCAATTGATGTGTGCCGATAACGACATCCAGCTTGCCGTTTTTCAATTCCTCCAAAACCGTTTTTCGTTCTTTTGCGGTTCTAAAACGGTTGAGATAATCAACTTTTACGGGCATTTCCGAAAGCCGTTCGGAAAAAGTTTTAAAATGCTGAAAGGCCAAAATTGTTGTCGGAACCAAAACCGCTACCTGTTTTCCATTGTCAACCGCTTTAAAAGCCGCCCGAATCGCGACTTCCGTTTTTCCAAAACCTACGTCTCCACAGACCAAACGGTCCATCGGGCGTTCGTTTTCCATATCTTTTTTTACGTCTTCGGTTGCCGTACTTTGGTCTGGGGTATCTTCGTAAATAAAGGACGATTCCAATTCGGCCTGCAAATAACTGTCCGGATCAAAAGCGAAACCTTTCAGCGTGCGGCGTTTCGCGTATAATTCAATTAAATTAAAAGCGATTTCCTTTACGCGGGTTTTGGTTTTTTGCTTCAGTTTTTTCCATGCGTCGCTGCCCAATTTGTAGATTTTGGGTTCCTTTCCATCTTTGCCGTTGTATTTTGAAATCTTGTGCAACGAGTGAATGCTGAGATACAAAATATCGCGCTCACCGTAAAAAAGCTTAATGGCTTCCTGCATTTTTCCCTCAACTTCAATTTTCTGGAGACCGCCAAATTTCCCGATTCCGTGGTCGATGTGCGTTACGTAATCGCCCACTTCCAGATTGGTAATTTCCTTTAGTGTAATTGCCTGCTTTTTGGCGTAGCCATTTTTCAGTTGAAATTTATGGTAACGCTCAAAAATTTGATGATCGGTATAACAGACAATTTTTAAGTCGTCATCAATAAAACCCTGAAACAGCGGAAATACAATGGTTTCAAACTGTTTTACATCCAAATGTGCGTCCTCAAAAATGTCGTGAAAACGCTTTGCCTGCTGTTCACTGCTACAAAAAATGTAGTTTTTATAGCCTTTTTCAGAATTGTCGTTCAAATTTTCAATAAGCAAATTGAATTGTTTGTTGAAGGAAGGCTGAGGTTTGGTATTGAAGGAAATCGAATCTGAACTCGCAATCGAAGAATTTTTTAAATGAACCGTTGTAAATCCATTTAACTGCTGTTTCAACAATTCCGAAGTGCAGAACAATTCCGAAGGTTTTGCGCGTTTTATTTCCGAATCAATTGCATTGAAAGCCTCAGTTGCCTTTTTAAAAAGGTTGTCGATGGCGCTGCTAAAAAGTTCTTCGTTTTTCAGAAAAACCACCGTTTTTGAAGCGATGTATTTCAAAAAACTCTCGCGGCTTTCGTCCACCATTTTGTTTTCCACATTTGGAATTATGGAAACTTTTTTAACCTGTTGCAAAGAAAGCTGGGTTTCCACATCAAAGGTGCGGATGCTATCCACCTCATCGCCAAAAAATTCAATTCGGTACGGTTCGTCATTACTAAAACTGAAAACGTCCAAAATACCCCCACGAACCGAAAATTCGCCCGGTTCGGTTACAAAATCAGTTCTTTTGAAACGATATTCAAATAAAACCTCATTTACAAAATCGATGGAAAGTTGGTCGTTTACGGCAATTTTCAGCGTGTTTCGCTCCAATTCCTTTCGAGTTACAACTTTTTCAAAAAGCGCTTCGGGATAGGTTACGATCAGTGCGGGTTTTTTTCTCGAATTTATTCTGTTTAAAACCTCGCTTCGCAACAAAACGTTGGCGTTATCGGTCTCTTCAATTTGGTACGGCCGCCGATAACTTCCCGGGTAGAAAAGCACATTTTGGTCACCCAACAAATTTTCGAGATCGTTTAAATGATAAGCAGCTTCTTCCTTATCATTAAAAATTAAAAGAAAAGGCAGTTCCGAAGTAGAAAAATTCTCAGAAATTACAAGCGAGAGCGAAGAGCCGACAAGACCCGAAACTTGAATTTTATTTTCGGAAGAAAAAATAGCTTCCCCCAGTTTTCGCGCTTGCGAAGACTGTGAATAAAGCGAAGTAACAAGTTTTTTGCTCATCGAGCGGCAAAGATAGTATGCATTATCAATTTACAAAGAGCAAATTCAAACTTTATCATTTTACTAACACACATAACTTAGCCCTTTCCTTATTTTCGGTTTATGGCAATAAAAGAATATGATGTTTTTGTAATAGGCACCGGCACGGCTGGGAAAAATGTGGCGTACGATTGTGCCGCCGAAGGAATGAAAGTAGCAATTGCCGACAATCGTGAATTTGGAGGAACCTGTCCAAATAGAGGCTGTGACCCAAAAAAGGTAATCTACGGAATTACGGAGGCAATACACCTTTCTGAAAATTTAAAGGGGAAGGGAATTATGTCCGTTCCGGAAATAAATTGGGCGGATTTGCAGAAATTTAAATCAACTTTTACCGATGCCGTGCCCGCTTCCACTGAAAAAAAATTGAAGGAGGCGGGGATTGATATGTTCCACCAATCTCCAAAGTTTTTGGATGAAACTACCCTTTCGGTTGAAGGAAAAACAATAAAGGCGAAGAAAATAGTTATCGCTACCGGTCATAAACCTATGGAGCTGAAAATTCCCGGCAGGGAACATTTGAAAGTGAGCGACGATTTTTTGGAATTGGAAGAACTGCCGGAAAATATTGTATTTGTGGGCGCGGGTTATATCGGGATGGAATTTGCGCATATTGCCGCGCGATGTGGCGCAAAGGTTACGGTAATTGAGTTTGAGGATCGACCCCTTGGGCCTTTTGAAGCCGATATAGTTTCTCATCTCACCAAAGCTTCGGAAGATTTGGGAATTAAATTTATCTTCAATGCAAAGGTTTCCGAAGTTGAAAAACTTCAAAAAAATTACCGAGTTTCATTTCAGAAAAATTCAAAAACCGAAACCATTACCACGCAAATGGTTTTTAACACTACCGGCCGCGTTCCATCTATCGACGAATTAGATTTGGAAAAGGGAAATGTTGCTTTTGAAAAAGGTGGAATTTCGGTGAACGAATTTCTTCAAAATACTACCAATAAAAATGTATATGCTTGTGGCGATGTTTCGGCAAGCGGGGCGCTTCCATTAACGCCAACTTCTTCACAGGAAGCGCGAATTGTCTCATTAAATATCAGAAAAGGAAATCATACAATAATGGATTTTCCGCCGGTACCTTCGGTGGTTTTTACTATTCCGCAGTTGGCATCAATTGGCTTAACTGAAGAAGAAGCAAAGAAAAAAGGCTACGATTGTGTGGTGGAATATAAAAGTGTGCCAAAATGGTTTAACGCCAAACGTATCAATGAAGAAATTTACGCGTATAAAACAATTGTGGATAAAAAGCAAAATATTGTGTTGGGCGCACATATTATTGCTCCGCAAGCGGGAGAAATGATCAATCTATTTGTGCTCGCAATGTGCGGAAAACTCACTACTGAAAACATAAAAGCCATGATTTTTGCCTACCCAACTTGGGGGAATGATATAAAAGGAATGGTCTGATTGATTTTTGATTGTTGATTGACGATTTTAGATTGCTGATTTTTTTGTCCTTTTCTCTTTTTGTCCTTCCGCCATCGGTCTTACTTCTTATGCCTTTTTGAAATATTCCCTGCATTTATTCATCGGATTTGTGTTTCTATTTTTAAATCCATGGTAGCTGCTGCTCACAAATAAAACCGCTGCAACGGCAATGGCAGAGTAGGCTACTGTTTTACTCACATCCCAATTGGCAACCGCAATAGCAGCCAAAGCCCAAACTCCCACCAAGGCAAATTCGCGCATATTTCTTCGCCATGTAACAACCAGGTTTATTATTCCTGCAATAATTATCATAGTTACTGCCCACGAAACTTCACTGTAACCCCAAGCGTCCCAATCAATACTCGTTAAATATGCCGCGACATTGGCAATACTTGCAACGGTAACCCATCCGCTGTAAAAAACAAAGGGCCACCAAAGAAAGGAAATCACCGAAATTGGCGCGTTCCATAGTTCCATCCGGTTGTTCATCACAATTTTTAAAAGTGAAAAAAGAAGAACGAAAATCGCCAAAATAGAATACTCCATAAATCCGTAAAGCCAAAATGTAATCCACATCATATTTGCAAAGCACGAAAGCACAAACCACCAGCCGGTTTTTATTATAAAATCATCATCGCGCACTTTTGTGAAAAGACTTCGGCTTTGGTAAATTATAAATCCCAAAAGCATTAAATATATCAATCCCCAAATGGAAAAAGCATATCCTGCCGGTGTAAAAAGATTTTTTGAGGATTCCGAAATTTCTCCAATGGTAGTATCATTTATTGCGCCGGTATTCGATAAATAATTCACCAAAACCATCGCAATAAACATGACAATATTGGCTATTTGTAGTGTTTTTTTCATAGTTAGTTATTTGTGGAAACGCATATAACTTCACCTTCGACAATGGCAAAAACCTCATCGTTTTTTGAAGGCTTTAAAACATGCTTCCCCGTAAAGTTACCAAAAGCAGGAAGAATTAAACCGTTAACGGATTTATAAAAACAGGCAAATCGCAAATATTGGCGGCCCACTCCCCGCATGCGAATGCCCGGATGCACATGGCCCGAAAAATTGAAAGTTCCCTTTATTTCAGAGGGATGGTGGGTTAAATGAAAGCCTTCCAATAACAATTCATCAACAACCTTCACCCCCAAATCTTCATACAAATACTGCGGAATTATATCATGGTTGCCAGAAATAAGAATCACTTCGGCCTTTGTATATTCCACCCATTTTTCAAAATCCTGCCATTCTTCATTTAATTTACTGTGAAATAAATCGCCTAAAAAACAAATGGTTTTTGGTTCAAATTGATTGGAAATTTCAGTGAGTTTTTCCAGATTTTGAAATGCCGCGTTCGCGGGAACGGGCGCTCCGTGCTTTCTGAAATGGGCCACCTTTCCCAAGTGCACATCGGCTATTAGCAGCATTTTTTTTTCTTCCCAAAAAATGGCTCCGCTGGGGTGCAGGGTAAATTGGTGGGAATTTATTTGAATTTGCTTCATTTGGTTGCAAAGATAAAACAACCCAAAGACATCAAAAATTCTTAATTCTTCTCCAATTGCAACGTCATCCTTTTTATTCTATCCGCCAATTTTTCAGAAGAAAGCTTCGCCCGCAAACCGTCGGTAATTATTGGGAAGCTGAAAGGAGTTGCTTTTTCACACTGCTTCCAAATTATTTTTTGTGAATTGATCCGCTCCAAAGCCAATCGCAATCGGCCTTCCTCCAATTGATGCTCAAAAGTTTCGCGATAGGCCTGCAGATACAAAAGATTGTTGGGTTCGTAATCGCGGAAGACATCAAACAGCAATTGGCTATTGCTCTGCAAATGTTTGGTTTTGATGATTTTATTTGGATAACCCTGAAAAACCATTCCGCTAATCACGGCAATATCACGAAATTTTCGGCGGGCAAGTTCGGTGTAATTCAAACTTTTTTGAAGATCGTCGTATAGATATTCCGCTGAAAAAAGGTTGTTGTCCAAAACAGTTTGAATGTCCAAATATTGGTCGCTCAGCAACTCAAAACCATAATCGTTATAGGCCAACGAAAACGAAATAGGCGACAACAAACTGATGCGATATGCCAACAGACTGCTCATTGCCTCGTGCACAAAACGGCCCTCGAAAGGGTAAAAAAGTGCGTGATAGCCCTCACGGGTTTTGAAGGTTTCAATCAAAAATTCGTCCTCGCCGGGGACGATGCTTTCCTTTTCCTGTCTGTTAAATATATCGCTCAGCGCCTTTAATTCCGGTGTGTTTCGTTTGTGATCGGCTTCGCTCTGCATTTCTTCCCGAAGAATTTTACTCATTTGTGAAGAAAGCGGCAAACGCCCACCCAAAAAGCTGGCTACTTTTCCAGATTTTTTGGTCGATTTTCGAACCTGTGCCTGCATTTGCCGCAATCGAACCAATTCCAAAGTGCGACCTGCAAATACAAAACTATCGCCAATTTTCAATTTGCTGATAAACCATTCCTCAATGGTGCCGATAAAACCACCCGTTACATATTTTACGTGCATCATTGAGTCGCTAACAATTGTGCCGATACTCAAGCGGTGCATCATCGCAATCTGTCGGCTTTCAACCTTAAAAAGGCCTTCGGGCGTAACCTCCACTTTTTTGTATTCGTCGTAAGCTTGCAAACTTTGGCTTCCGAGAGTGATAAAATTGAGGCACCATTTCCATTGTTCCTCGGTAATTCCCTGAAAACAGAAGGTTTGTTGAATTTCGGGGAAAATTTCCTTCGGAAAAAATCCGTTGCCCACGGCCAGTGTAACCAAATACTGAATAAGCACATCGAAACTGAGCAAATACGTCATTCTATCTTCTACAACTTCTTCTTTTACGGCTCTTTTTAAAGCTGAAGCTTCCAGCAATTCCAGAGCGTGCGTGGGCAAAAAATAAATCACAGATGGTTCGCCCGGCCGGTGGTTGCTACGTCCTGCCCGTTGCAGAAATTTTGCCACTCCTTTCGGACCTCCAATCTGAATAACCGTTTCTACCGGGGCAAAATCGACCCCCAAATCCAAACTTGAAGTTGCGACAACGGCAGTCAACGATTCGTTGCGGATCGCTTGCTCCACCCAAAGCCGGGTGTCCTTGCCAATGCTTCCGTGGTGCATTGCTATTTCGCCCGCAAATTCGGGATGCCTCTCCAATATTTTCTGAAACCAAACCTCACATTGCCCTCGGGTATTCGTGAAAATAAGTGTGGTTTTACTGGCTTTTATTATGGGAATTATTTCTTCCAAAAGATGCAAGCCCAAATGCCCACGCCACGGGAAGGTTTCCATTTTCTTTGGAATTATCGAGCGGACTTCAATCTTTTTTTTCTGATTGGCCTTGATTAAAACGGCATTTTTCCTGAATTCGGGATCCATTCCCAACAACACATTCTGCGCCTCTTCGAGATTTCCGATTGTGGCCGAAATTCCCCAAATCCTCAAATACTTTGAAATGGTTTTCAATCGGGAAAGTGCCAGTTCCATCTGTACCCCGCGCTTGCTTCCCAGCAATTCGTGCCATTCGTCTACCACAATGGCGGTAAGGGTTTTGAAGATTTTGTCATACCCTTTTGAAGCCAATAAAAGCATCAAACTTTCGGGGGTGGTGATGAGCAAATCGGGCATTTGGCGCTTTTGTTTTGCACGTTCGCTCTGCGGTGTATCTCCGGTTCGGATTCCAACGGTTAAGCCTGTTCCCAGATCGTCTGAAAATCGTTGCGCAGCTTGGTGTATTTCAACCGAAAGTGCGCGCAAAGGTGTAATCCAAATTGCTTTTAATCCTTTTTGATGTTTCGTTTTATAATCTGGATTTTCCTTTAAATATTGAAGTACAATCGGTACCCATAGCGCGTATGTTTTTCCACTTCCCGTTGGAGCGTTCAATAAGCCGTGTTTGCCATCGAGAAAGGCTTTCCAAGTTTGTTTTTGAAAGGGAAATGACTTCCAATTTTTTGATTGGAACCAATCCTCTGCAATTTTAATGAGATTTTTTTTATTCAATTTTTTTAAATTACTAAAACAACCACCCCGCCCTTTGGGCACCCCTCCCTAAAAAGGAGGGGAAAATTTTTTAAGCTCTTTCTCTTATAAAGGTGATAAATCATTTAGGTATTAATGCCCTCAAATCATCCAACGTATTTGCCTCTTCAATGGGTTTATCCTTTCTCCACCTTAAAATCCGCGGAAAACGGGTGGCAATGCCGCTTTTATGTCGACCGCTTTCCGCAATTCCCTCAAATGCAATTTCAAAAACATGCTCGGGCGTTACGCTTCGTACGGGCCCAAAACGTTCCAAGGTATTTCGTTTTATCCACGCATCCACTTGTCGGAATTCCGCATCGGTAAGGCCCGAATAGGCTTTTGCGAATGTTACCAATTCGCCTTCGTCCCAAAGCGCAAAGGTATAATCTGTATAAAGGTTTGCGCGCCTTCCGTGGCCGCGCATGGCGTAGGTTAAAACCGCATCGATTGTGAAAGGATCGATTTTCCATTTCCACCAATCGCCTTTTTTTCTTCCTACCAAATAGGGCGAATCCTTTCGTTTCAACATTAAACCTTCGCTTCTTTTTTCTCGGGAAAGATCGCGTTCGGCGGCGGCTTCTTCCCAGGTCTCAAAATTCATTGTTTCGCTTAGATATATTCCGATTTCTTCGGAATTGATTTCTTGAATCAACCCATCCAATATTTCCCTTCTTTCAGAAAAAGGTTTTTGCCGAATATCCTCGCCGTTCCATTCCAATAAATCGTAAGCGTTCAATATCACGGGCGTTTTTTTGAGAAGCGCTTTTGAAATATTTTTTCTTCCAATCCGGGTTTGGAGCGCATTGAAATTACCGATTTCGCCTTCCCCGAAAGGAAGAATTTCGCCATCAATCACAGTTCCGTTGGGAATTGCTTTCAGAAAATTTTGAAACTCGGGATATTTATCGGTCACCAATTCCTCACCGCGGGACCACACGAAAACCTCATCGTTTCTAATAATTACCTGACTTCGTATTCCGTCCCATTTATGCTCGAAACTCCAACCTGAAATCGGGCCCAAATCCTCCTGAAAATTGTCTTCCACCGCATAAGCCAAATAAAACGGATAGGGTTTGCTGAGATAATCTTCGTCGTTTTGTTCGAGAATCAGCTTTTTATAGGTTGTTTTTTCGGGCGTCCAATCGCCCATTAATTTGTAGGCCAAAATATCCTCGTCAATGCCGGTGGCTTTTGAAAGCGCACGGGTCATCAGTTTTTGGCTGACTCCGATTCTAAAACTTCCGGTCAATATTTTATTGAAAACGAATCTTTCAAAATAATTCAGTGCCAGCCAATTGTCGTGCAGGTATTTCTTTTTTTCTTCTTCGGAAAGAGTCCGAAGTTCAATAATTTCGGAAACAAATTGTGAAAGGGATTTGTTGGAATGCTCTTCGGAGGTCGGTAAAACCAGAGCAATCGTTTCGGCCAAATCACCAACAATATGATAGCTTTCCTCAAAAAGCCATAGCGGAATACCGCTGATTTCCGTAGCCCAAAGTCGGAGAAGCGTAGTATTAACGGGACGTTTTGGCCGGCGATGCGAAAGAATGGCGATGGTCCAAAGTTTATCGGCTTCATTTGCGTTTTGAAAATACTCGGTGAGCGCCGCAACCTTTTCATTGGTTTTGTTGGTGCTGTCGAGTTTTTTTATGAGTTGGGCAAAGTCTTTCACGGCTTAATCTTCATTTTCAATTTTCTTTTCAAGTTCGGCGCTTTCTTCCTCGTATTGGGTTTTTTCGGTGCGGGCGTCGTAACCTAATTCTTCTCGTAAATATTTCGCGAAAATGTCTGTATAACCGTGTGTTGCGATTACTTTTTCGCAACCCGTGGCATCAATCGCCGAAAGCAAACCTTCCCAATCGGCGTGGTCGCTGAGTACAAATCCGCGGTCAATGGCCCTTCTTCTGCGTGCGCCTCGAAAGGTCATCCACCCGCTGGCGGAAGCGGTCACAAAAGGTACAAATCTTCTAATCCAAGTACTCCCGTGCGCACTCGGTGGCGCCACTATTATATTTCCTTTTATTTCCTCTTTGGGAGTTTCCCTGGTAATTAAAGTAGTTTCGGGCAATTCGTAAAATGGTCGCACCACTTCGGTCATATTTTCAACTGCACCGTGGGTGTATATTCTTCCGATGGAAGTATCGAGATTCTTCAGCAAACGCTGGGCTTTTCCCAAACTATAACCAAATAGAATTGATGTTCGGCCTTCACTTTTATTGGTAGCCCACCAATTATTTATATCCTTAAAAACTTCCGCTTGCGGCTCCCATTTAAAGGCCGGCAAGCCAAAAGTGCATTCCGTGATAAAAGTGTGGCATTTTACGGGTTCATAGATTTCAGCGAGACCGTCATCTTCGGTTTTGAAATCGCCCGTAAACACCCAGACTTCACCTTTATATTCCACACGAACCTGCGACGAGGCAATAATATGGCCGGCTGGATGGAGCGAAAATTTTACTCCGTTAATGGTGAAAGATTCGTTCCAATCCTTCCCGGTAACTGCAATATCGCCCAACCGATGCTTTATAATGGGAACATTGTTATGGTGCGTTATGTACTTTTTATGCCCCCACCGGCTATGGTCTGCGTGGCCGTGGGTAACGATGCATTTATCGACCGGACGCCAAGCGTCAATGTAAACGTTGGCCTTTTCGCAATAGATTCCTTTCTCATTAAAAGATAAAAGTGGTTCTCTCATATTTTTAAGTAGTGCTTTAAAAATACTGAAAGCTTGCCTTGCTTCATTTATAATTAAGAAAAGTTTAGGGTGAACTGCTTAAAAGAGTAGTAGAAAAAACATGAACATAATACTTCGCTTTGCCCGCAATTCGTTTTATATTTGCACAATAAAATCAAATTATGTCATTTACAGATCTTTTTGAAAGTGGGGAACATTCCCGAAATTTAGGGCATTTTGCTTCTATTGCAAATATTGCTTCAGTTGATGGTGAAATTAATTCCGAAGAGGAAAAAATGTTGAAGCGTTTCGCGCGCAAGTTGGATATTGAACAAGAAGAATATGAAGCAGTGCTTAAAAATCCTTCAAAATACCCGATCAATCCACCTAATGATGCGGAAAGGCGGTTAGAGCGTATCCACGATTTGTTTGAAATGATTTTTGCCGATCATGAAATTGATGACCACGAACGTTTTTTAATTGAAAAGTACGCCATTGGCCTTGGCTATTCTGCTGAAATTGCGCAAGATTTAATTAAAAGATCAATTGCAATATACAGTGGTGGTTTAAGCCTTGAGGATTACCGCTATTTACTTAATAGAAAAGATTAGTTCTTTTTTTTAGAACTTAAAAACCCGTGGTGAAAGCTTCGGGTTTTTTTATTTTGCTTTTGTCATAAATTCTTCTGCCTTTTCAACCATTTTGGTGCTTCCGCAAAAGAAAGGAACACGTTGGTGCAGTGTGGTAGGCTGGATATCCAAAATTCTTTCAAAACCATTGCTGGCCTTACCTCCCGCCTGTTCGGCAATCATAGCCATTGGGTTGCATTCGTACAAAAGCCGAAGTTTTCCGTTTGGATCTTTTGAAGTATTTGGATAAATATAAATTCCCCCTTTTATCATATTTCGATGGAAATCTGAAACTAAAGACCCTATATAACGTGAGGTGTATGGGCGGTCTTCTTCTTCCTTTTGGCAGTATTTTATGTAATCTTTCACGCCTTGTGGAAAGTGGACATAATTTCCTTCATTCACAGAATAAATATTCCCGTTTTCGGGAAATCTCATATTGGGGTGCGAAAGATAATAGGTTCCAATAGCTGGGTTCAACGTAAAACCGTTAACTCCGTGGCCCGTAGTGTAAACTATCATCGTTGAGGTACCATACACAATATAGCCTGCTGCTACTTGTTTATTGCCGGGTTGAAGAAAATCCTCAATGGTAACGGGTGTTCCCTCGGGTGTGATTCTTCTATAAATAGAAAAAATAGTTCCCACGGAAACATTTACGTCAATGTTTGAAGAACCATCCAGCGGATCCATCAACACAACATATTTATTATCGTTTTTTTCGTTTCGGCCCTTAATTGTTATAAAATCATCTTCCTCTTCACTGGCAATTCCGCAGACAATTTCACGGTTTGTAAGTGTGTTTATAAAGACTTCATTCGCAAAAACATCCAGCTTTTGTTGGTCTTCACCCTGCACGTTTGTATCTCCGGCTGCGCCCAGAATGTCTACCAAACCTGCTTTGTTCACTTTGTGGTTTACAACTTTTGCCGCTAAACGGATTGAGTTGATAAGCCGCGAAAGTTCGCCAGAGGAATATTTGAATTCGTTTTGGTTTTCAATAATGAACTCGCCGAGCGATTGGTTTATCTTTGCCATTTGATGAAGTGCTTCCTTAATTTGAAGCAAATATCGGGATTTTAAAGAAATTGAACCGATATTTGTAATTCTAATTAATTTTCGAAATGATAAAGGTAAGAGAAGCATTAAAAAGTGACATGCCGCAAGTTTTGGAACTCATTATAGAGCTTGCCATTTTTGAAAAGGAACCCGATGCCGTAGAAATTTCCGTAGAAGATTTGGAGCGTGAAGGTTTTGGTGAAAATCCGCTATTTACTTGCTTTGTTGCAGAAGTGGATGGTGAAATCGTGGGTGCAGCCTTGGTATATTATCGTTTTTCTACTTGGAAAGGGAGAACGCTCCATTTGGAAGATTTAATTGTAAAGGAAGCCCAGCGCGGCAAGGGTATTGGTGAGGCACTCTACAAACAAGTTATGCAATTTGCCTACGATCGCGGCCTAAAACGAGTAGCGTGGGATGTTTTGGATTGGAATACAGGAGCAATCCGATTTTACGAACGCAGTGGTGCCAATGTTTTAAAAACGTGGCGTGTAGTGCATATGGATGAAATGGGATTGAAAAATTATATAAATTCATAAAATAAATTCTGGATGAAAATCTTCAAATTTGGTGGAGCGTCCACTAAAGATGCCGATAGTGTTAAAAATGTAGTTTCGGTAATTTCCCAAACGGGAGAAAAAAATTTGGTTATCGTGGTTTCCGCCATGGGCAAGACAACCAATGCATTGGAAGAGGTAATAAAGGAATACTTTTCGGAATCTGGCGATGTAAAAAATGCTTTAAGGATTGTTTACGACTTTCATTACGAAATTTTGAAAGGGCTATTTTCTTCTACCTCACACCCAGCTTTCATTGATTTGGATAAAACTTTTAAAGAACTGAAGCGCTTTTTGGAAACCAATAAATCCAAAAACCATGCTTTTGTTTACGACCAAATTGTTTCCTTCGGAGAACTGATTTCTTCAAAAATAGTTTCAGCATACTTTTCCGAACACGGAATACAAAACACGTGGCTCGATGTGCGCCAGTGCATAAAAACTGATGCAAATTACCGTGATGCGAACGTGGATTGGGAGAAAACCCAGGAGAATATTTCTGAAAAAGTCAGCAAAAAAGGAATTACCCTAACCCAGGGTTTTTTGGGTTCAGAAACCACAAATAACTTCACTACCACCCTGGGTCGCGAGGGGAGTGATTATACCGCGGCTATTTTTGCATATTGTCTAAACGCTGAAAATGTAACCATCTGGAAAGATGTTCCCGGTGTACTGAATGCAGATCCACGCTATTTTACGCAAACCCTGCTTTTGAACCACATAAGCTATCGCGAAGCAATTGAGCTTGCTTTTTACGGCGCCTCGGTAATTCACCCCAAAACACTTCAACCATTGCAGCGAAAGGAAATTCCGCTTTTTGTGAAATCATTTTTAAACCCAACTGCTCCCGGAACCTGCGTGGGTAAAGGCGTAACGCTCGACCCACAAACTTCATGTTTTATTCTAAAAAAGGATTTGGTGCTCATTTCACTTTCTTCATTGGACTTTTCTTTTATGATGGAAGACAACATCGGCGATGTTTTTAAATGGCTTCACAAACACAAAATGAAAGTTGAAATGATCCAAAACTCAGCCATCAGTTTTTCGGTGTGTGTGAACGACAAATTCAACAATTTGGAGGCATTGTTGGCTAAGCTTCGCGAAAAATTCAGTGTGAAATGGAACGAAAATGTAACGCTATACACCATTCGCCATTTTAACCCCACTGAAGTAAAAACACTTGCGGAAAATAAAAATGTGCTTTTGAAGCAGGAAAGCAAGGAGACGGTGCAGTTGGTTATTAAGGAATAGTATCGTTTGCATTCGTTATATTTGTTGAACACAAACAACCAAAACATTTCATGGGATTAGTCAATGCTAAGGAAGTTGCAAAAGCAATAAACGTCGATAAATTTGGCTTTCTGGGCACGTTTATGGGCTGGTCATTGATGAAAGTTTTAAACATTACCACCCTCAACAAAATTTACGACAAAAACAAGCATCTACACGATCTAGAATTCATCAATGCGTTGATTGAAGAATTTGAAATAAAGTTTGAAATTCCGGAGGAAGACCTACGAAGAATACCAAAAACAGGGGCTTTCATAACTATTTCCAACCATCCCTTGGGAGGCATAGACGGTATATTGCTACTAAAATTATTGTTAGAGCATCGTCCCGATTTCAAAATTGTCGCCAATTTTCTTTTGCACAGAATTGAACCACTGAAACCTTACGTAATGCCCGTAAATCCTTTTGAGGACAGAAAGGATGTAAAATCGAGTATCATCGGTTTTAAATCTGCGCTGAAACATTTACAGGAAGGCCATCCACTGGGAATTTTTCCCGCAGGAGAGGTTTCAACCTACCGGGACGGAAAATTATTGGTTGATAAGCCTTGGGAAGAAGCCGCGATGAAGTTGGTGAAAAAAGCCGAGGTACCCGTGGTGCCTATCTATTTTCACGCTAAGAACAGCAAGCTTTTCTATCGCTTGGCCAAAATGAGCGATACCCTTCGCACTGCCAAGTTGCCTTCGGAATTGCTCACGCAAAAAGAACGGTTGATAAAAGTACGGATTGGCAACGCCATTTCTGTTGAAGACCAAAAAGAACACGAGTCTTTGCCTGTCTTTACCGAATTTCTTCGGAAGAAAACTTATATGCTTTCCAATGCTTTTCAGAAGAAAAAGTTACTGGACAACATCCCGAAAACGCTTAAATTCCCGAAACCGCCAAAGAAGATCGCTGGACCCATTCCATTAAAAGCCATGGAAGCGGAAATAGAAAAATTGCGCGAAAACGATAAGCGACTGCTTGTAAGCAAAAATTATGAAGTGTTTTTGGCTGAGGCAAATTCAGTTCCGTACATTTTGCAGGAAATAGGGAGGCTACGCGAAATCACCTTCCGCGAAGTGGGCGAAGGCACGAACAACAGCACCGACCTGGATAAATTTGACAGCTACTACCACCACATGTTTTTGTGGGATAACGATGCACGAAAAATGGCGGGAGCCTATAGAATGGGGCTTGGTTCAGAGATTTTTCCACGTTTTGGGATAGACGGTTTCTATCTTCAAGATCTCTTTCGTTTCGAGCCCGAACTGTATGAAATGATGAGTAAATCCATCGAGATGGGTCGCGCTTTCATCATAAAGGAATACCAACTGCGCCCTATGCCGCTTTTCCTTCTTTGGAAAGGAATTGTGCACACCACGCTTCGCTATCCCGAACACCGTTATTTAATTGGCGGGGTGAGTATTAGCAACAAGTTTTCGGAATTCTCCAAAAGTTTGATGATTGAGTTTATGAAATCGAATTATTACGATCCGTATGTGGCTCAGTACATCAATCCGAAAAAAGAATACAAAGTAAAATTGAAGGATGCGGACAAGGATTTTATCTTTGACGAGAGCGAGGCAGATCTCAATAAATTCGATAAAATAATTGACGAAGTGGAGCCGGGAAGCCTTCGGTTGCCTGTGCTCATAAAAAAGTACATCAAACAAAATGCTAAGGTGGTAGCTTTCAATGTTGATCCACTTTTTAACAATGCGGTGGATGGTTTAATGTACATCCGCATTGCAGATTTGCCCGAAAGTACGGTAAAGCCTGTGATGGAAGAATTTCAGGCAGAGCTTGAAAAGAAATATTCCGATAAAAATGGTGATAGTGCCGATACGGAAACTTCAAATGAAAAAGTAAATCCTGATTAATTCATTTTAAAATTTGTTCGATATGGCTGCAAAAACTATTGATGAAGTTATAGCACGGTTGGACAATATTATCGACGCCGAATGTGCCAATAATTCCTGTATGGCATATTTCCCCATACTTTACAGAGAAGTTACTGTTCGCATAAAAGAGGGTATTCTCAACAATGAATTCGAAAACAATCCACGCATGGAAAAGCTGGATGTGCTCTTCGCGAACAGATATATTGAGGCTTACGAATGTTTAGGCAAAAATCAACCTTTTACTAAAAGTTGGAAAAAAGCCTTTGAAGTTGCAAAAAAGGGAAATTTGTTGATTATGCAGCATCTGCTTTTGGGCATCAATGCACACATCAATTTAGACCTCGGGATTGCCGTGGCTGAAACCGTTGGCGATGATGGCGAGTTGATGGATTTTGAAAATGACTTCAATAAAATCAATGAAATTCTTGGTTCAATGATTGCAAATGTGGAATCGAAGATAATTACTGTTTCGCCTTTATTTGGATTATTGGATAAATTTGGAAAAGGCCGCGAGGATAAATTGGTAAATTTCAGTATAAACGTAGCTCGCGATGGAGCCTGGCTTTTCGCCAACCAGTATCATTTTTCGCACAACAAAGACGAAGAACTAAAAACACGTGATACTATAATTGCAACGCTTGCCGACAAATTGATCCATCAAAAAAGTTGGGTTTTAAAATATTTGGTAAAAACCATTTATTTCTTTGAAAAGAAAGATGTTCCGCAGATAGTGTTGGTACTTAAGCAATAGTTGAAGTGTTTACAAAACACCCATACAATTAATCTACATTGCATTGAATTTTCGCAACCTCTGTATCTAAACCAGAGTTGGGATTATCTCCCGTTATAATAGCTTTATCGTCTTTAAGAACTATCGTTATTTCAGCTGTTTCTTCAATACCTTCTTGCATATACCGATAGGTAGCGGTGATGGTTTTATTTTCTATAGTTCCTTCCAATGTTCCATGACGTTGATCTTTTAATGCAGGTAGCCAATTGTAATTCCCCGTGACCGAATCTCCTTTTATGTGAAGATCAAGATTGAGAACATCAATATTTTCGGTACTATCTGGAAAGGAATATTCATTTCTGAAGCACAACTCCTCGGTAGCCACAGTTTCTTCATTTTCTGAAGATATTTCTTCACTTTTTGGGTTTTTGCAACTTATGCAAAGTAAAAGTGAGGCAAGGATGGCAAGGGTGATTTTCATAGCTTTATTTTTTTAAATTTTACTTTTCTGAAAAAGGATTATAGCTTCCAAAGCTCCAAATATTTCCTTCGGGATCTTTGCAGCTGTAGCCACGGCCACCGTAGTCTTCGTCTTTAATGTCCATTACTATTTCGGCACCATTTGCCTTTGCGTTTTTGTAATGTTCATCAACATTCTCGATTATAAAATAAGGTGTTTGGGTATTGTAGCCTTCAAGGTTTTTGGGAAGGTTGAGCATTTTACCGAAAGCAGTATCGGGATTGAATGGGTTTACCATTATTAAAGCCTTGCCCAATACCAGTTGTGCGTGAAATATTTTGCCGTTGTCGTCTTTATAAACACCGTGTTCCTTAAAACCGAACGCCTTTTTTAAAAATGAAACTGCAGCATTAACATCGCTGTAAATTAAATTGGGTATTGCGCCGTGTTTGCTCATTTTACTTTTTTAAAATTTAACAAAGTAAAAAAGCCCTTGAAAATATCCAAAGGCTCTTAAATTTTAAAACCATCCTTTTTTACCAACTTGATAGGTTTGATAAAATTCCTCATCACTTTTGGTTAGATAAATTATGCCTTCAATTAAACCTATTATACTGCCGATACCGCAGGTTACTACGGTTATAATTATTTGAATTATCCCTTCCTGCGTATATCCTAAAATGAATTTATGAATGCCAAATCCACCTAAAAGAATGGCAAGAATTCCTGCCAAAATCTTTTTGTTTTCTTGATTGTGTTGGGGAGAAGGTTGATTCCAACTTTCGTTAGCGGTATTTCGTGATTGCTGCTGGGTACTGTCATACCCTTGGTTTTGTTGTTCTTCCATAATATTAATTAGTTGATTTTTAACGTATTTTAAATTTATAAAAAATTATAGAAATGCACTATCAACAGGTTCCCAAAGTTCAATTTTATTTCCATCGGGATCGAGTATCCAGCCGAATTTTCCGTAATCATAGGTCTGCATTTCGCCCACAATTGTTACACCTTCTTCTTTTAAAATTTTCAGTAATTCTTCCAGGTTTTCCACACGGTAGTTAACCATAAATTCTTTTTCGCTTGGCAAAAAATAGTTGGTGTCTGCATTAAATGGGCTCCACTGCGTTGAGCATTTGTTGCCGTTTTCGTCTTTCCACCAAAAGGTGCAGCCGTAAGTATCGGTGTTCAGTCCCAAGTGGTTTTTATACCATTCCTTGGTTTTATCGGGATTTTTAGTCTTAAAAAATATGCCGCCAATGCCCGTAACTCTTTTTTTCATTTATTTTATTTTTTGAAATTATCAATTATTTTTTCGGCAATAACCATTGCCAATTTTTCTTTGCTTTCCACCGTCCATCCGGCAATGTGCGGACTTAAAATTACATTATCCATTGCAAACAGTTCTTTGAGGGAATTGGGGAGATTGTCCGAATCAAAAAGCGTTTCAAAGGAAAGTTTTTCAAATTCCAAAACATCAAGCCCAGCTCCCAATATTTTTCCAGCTTTTAACGCCGAAACCAAATCGGCCGTTACAACACTTTTACCGCGTGCGGTATTTATGAGCCAAAAGGGCTTTGAAAACGAATTGATGAATTCTGAATTCACCATTTTATCCGTCAAAGGAGTCCAAGGCGTGTGAAGGCTTAAAACATCTATTTTTTGTTGAAGTTCTTTTAAAGATACTTGTTTCGCATTTTCATCACCAACATTTTCTTTTATGTCGAAACAAATTACTTCGCAATCAAAACCTTTTAGTTTTTTTGCGAACGCTTTGCCCATATTGCCGTAACCGATGATTCCAACGGTTTTTCCGTCCAGTTCTATCCCGCGGTTGGCTTCGCGGTTCCAAAGGCCATTTTTAACTTCCCTGTCGGCTTTATTTAAGTTGTTAAATAGCGAAAGAAGCATTCCAAGCGCATGTTCACCCACAGCGTTTCTATTGCCTTCGGGGGCAGCAATTAATTTAATTCCGAGTTGTTCTGCATAATCCATATCGATGCTTTCCAAACCGGCGCCAACACGGGCTATAAATTTCAGGTTTTTTGCGGCATCGAGAAATTGTTTGTCAATGTTGAAACGGCTTCGGATTACGATTCCATCGTAATTCGAGATAATTTGCTCTATTTCAGATTTTGAAGCTTTGTAATTTTCTTGATTTGAAAACCCTGCGCCCTCAAGCATTTTCAACAATAAGGGATGGTTGCTATCGAGGTGAAGAATTTTCATATATTATATTTTTGGGTATTCGGAAACGGTTTTTTCTGAAGTTACATTGCCGGTGTGTTTTGTGGAAAGTTTTTCAAAAAGAAGCACGTGTACCTCTTCGCCATTCTGCGTTTTTGGGCAATGTTCCACACCTTTTGGAACCACGATTATTTCACCTTCGGAAACAATTTCAACATTATCGCGGAAGTGCATTTCTAAAGTTCCTTTTTGCACAAAAAATAACTCATCTTCCTCTTCGTGCTTGTGCCACACAAATTCGTCCTTCAACTTTGCCAAAAGCACTTGCATATTGTCCACAACGGCTATTTGGTGGGGGTGCCAATGTTTTTTGAATGAAGAAAATTTTTCTTCAAGATTGATAGTTTGCATAACTATTCATGTTGGTTTGGATTCGCCTGCGGATAGGGTATCATTTCCTTTTGTGAAAGGTTTTCAATTTTAAAATAATTTTTCTTTCCACCGAACCAATATTCTAGAACCGCTTGGTTTTCCTCCAACTGAAAAGGAAACGCTTTTGAAAGTGTATTTTGCGCTTCTTTCATTGGGTCTGCATCCATGACAATATCGCGCTGGGTTTCATTTTTAAGATAGCCCACAAATTGTTTTGGTTCGTTTATATTGCCTTTTGCTTCAAGAATATGGTTTCTGAAGTAGATATTTTGAATTACAACATCTGAATTTATTTCGCTGAAAATAATATGGATATTAGTTCCAGAACCACCATCTTTTATACCAGCCACCCAGTTTTGGTAATATGCTTCGGCAATCTTAAACGGAGGATTTTGTACAAATGTTTTATTATCATTCACTTCCTGTGCCCCACCACAGTTGGAAAAGCTGAGCAACAATAAAGGCATCGTCAAAAGAAATACTATGGTTTTTATTTTTTTCATAATTCCTTAAAATTACAAATATTATGCAACAAAAAAGCCTTCCGAAAAACGAAAGGCTCTTTTTAATTGATTTTTATGATATTATCCGGCCAAAGCTTCCGCACCACCAACAATTTCAAGGATTTCGTTAGTAATGGCAGCTTGACGCGCTTTGTTGTATTGAAGTTTCAATGCATCACGAAGTTCAGTAGCATTGTCGGTTGCTTTGTGCATCGCCGTCATACGTGCGCCGTGTTCACTGGCAACACTATCGCGAAGGGCTTTGAACAATTGTGTTTTCAAGCTCTTTGGAATCAAAGCCTCTACAATTTCTTCTTTTGAAGGTTCAAAAATGTAGAAGGTTTCGCTGGATTTTGCTTCCTGTCCCTCAATTTGTTTTGGAGGCAGAATTGGCAAAAACTGCTCGGTCATAACAATTTGCGTAGCAGCATTTTTGAAATTATTGTAAACCAAAATGATCTTATCATATTTTCCTTGGGAAAAAAGATCCATTAATTTTTCAGCAATTTCAGAAGTATTCTCAAAAGAAAGATCGTCAAAAATACCGTTGTTGTTTTCAAGAACAGTTCCTGTTTTTTTCAGAATATCATTCCCTTTTTTTCCAAGGGTCATAAAATCCACTTGCTTTCCAGCGTAAGTATTAGCAGCTAAATTGCGGGCTTCTTTTACAATATTACTGTTGAAAGCTCCCGCCAAACCACGGTTACTGGTTATGGCAACAACTAAAATTTTGTTCGCCTCGCGCTGATCAGAATACTTGCTGCCTGTATCGGCATCAAGCGTAGCGCTTAGGTTTTGCAAAAGTTCGGTAAGCTTTTCAGAATAGGGACGCATCGCGGTAATGGCATCCTGCGCTTTTTTCAACTTTGCAGCAGAAACCATTTTCATGGCACTGGTAATCTGCATCGTTGAACCAACGGATGATATTCTGTTTCTAATTTCCTTAAGATTCGCCATTCTTTTATAGAATTGAGTATTTAGTATTGAGTATCGAGATATATTTTCTCAATACTCAATACAGAAATCTAACTACTTTTTATATTTCGCTGAAAGATCAGCAGCAACTGTTGTCATCACATCAATTGCCTCATCAGTAAGTTTACCAGCTTTAAGATCGTTAAGCGTGTCTCTGTGCTTTACGTTCAACATTTCTAGGTAATCTCTTTCAAATTCTTTTACTTTTTCAACAGGGACGTTACGCATCAAGTTTTTGGAACCTGCGTAGATTACCGCAATTTGATCTTCCACCGTGTACGGATCGTTTTCAGACTGCTTTAATATCTCTACGTTACGCTTTCCTTTTTCAATAACGTTCAAGGTTGCAGCATCCAAATCTGAACCGAATTTTGCAAACGCTTCCAATTCACGGAAAGCAGCCTGATCAAGTTTCAAGGTACCGGCTACCTTTTTCATCGATTTAATCTGAGCGTTACCACCCACACGCGATACCGAAATACCAACGTTAATAGCCGGACGAACCCCCGCGTTGAACAAATCTCCATCAAGGAAAATCTGTCCATCGGTAATCGAAATTACGTTTGTTGGAATATACGCCGAAACGTCACCCGCCTGTGTTTCAATAATAGGAAGTGCAGTCAATGAGCCCCCTCCTTTTACGATTCCTTTTAAGGATTCCGGAAGGTCGTTCATTTCCTTTGCAATATCATCATCGGCGATAACCTTTGCGGCACGCTCCAACAATCTTGAGTGAAGGAAGAAAACGTCTCCAGGATATGCCTCACGTCCCGGTGGACGACGAAGCAAAAGGGAAACCTCACGGTAAGCTACCGCTTGTTTTGAAAGATCATCATAAACAATCAATGCCGGACGACCGGTGTCACGGAAGTACTCACCAATTGCTGCACCTGCGAAAGGAGCATAAACCTGCATTGGCGCAGGGTCAGATGCATTTGCGGCTACAATGGTGGTATAGGCCAAAGCGCCTTTTTCTTCCAATACTTGTGCAATGTTTGCAACTGTTGAAGCTTTTTGCCCAACAGCAACATATATACAATATACAGGCTGGCCTGCATCGTAAAATTCTTTTTGGTTCAAAATGGTATCGATACAAACGGTAGATTTACCAGTTTGGCGGTCACCAATAACAAGTTCACGCTGACCTCGGCCAACAGGAATCATTGCATCAATAGACTTAATACCAGTTTGAAGTGGCTCAGTTACCGGCTGACGGTAAATTACACCCGGAGCTTTACGCTCCAATGGCATTTCATAAGTTTCACCAGTGATTGGACCTTTACCATCGATAGGCTGACCCAAAGTGTTTACCACACGGCCAACAATGCCTTCACCTACTTTAAGTGAAGCAATACGCTGTGTACGTTTTACGGTTGAACCTTCTTTAATTTCTTTTGAAGGACCTAAAAGTACGATACCTACGTTGTCTTCCTCAAGGTTCAATACAATACCTTCAAGACCGCTTTCAAAGGCTACCAATTCACCGTATTGTGCGTTTGAAAGTCCGTATGCACGAACAATCCCGTCACCCACGGTTAAAACAGTTCCTACTTCGTCCAGGGAAGCAGTTGCTTCAAAGCCTGTAAGTTGTTGCTTTAATATTGCTGATACTTCAGCTGGTTTTACTTCTGCCATTTTATTTCTATTTATGATTTTACCCTTCGACTGCGCTCAGGGTGACACAAAAATTATATTGATTTACTGAATTCTCTTTTTAAATTTCCTAATTGGTTTGCGATGCTCGCGTTATACTGAATATCGCCAACACGAAGGATAAACCCTCCAATGATTGCTGGGTCCACTTCATTTTTTAGCGTTACTTTCTCGCTTTCCGTCAATTCTTTTATTTTGGCCATCACTTTGCTCTCCAATTCTGAAGAAAGTGGAATGGCTGTAATTACCGTAGCTACTTTTACGCCTTGTTCGTCATTATAAAGATCAACAAAGCTTTTTGCTACATTGCCCAACAATGAAGTACGTTTGTTATCCACTAAAATATTGATAAGCGAATGCGTAATTTCTGATTGTCCGCTGAAAATTTTCAGCAAAGCCTGCTTTTTATCATTGGCCTTAATTACCGGACTTTGAAGTACGGCTTGCAACTCGCGGCTGCCTTCAATGGTGTTGTAAACAGATTGCATATCGCCAAAAACAACAGCTTCTGTGTTGTTTTCGTTTGCTTTCTGCAAGATTGCTTTTGCGTATCGTATCGCTGCTCTGCTCATTTTATTAGTTTAATTTGGCTTCGCCCAACATTTCATCTACAAGCTTTAATTGCTTGTCTTTATCAGAAAGTTCGTGTTTTACTACTTTCTCGGCAATTTCCAAAGAAAGATTTGCTACTTGTTGTTTCAATTCTGCAATGGCAGATTTCTTTTCACTCTCAATGGCAGCTTGTGCGTGTGCAATCATTTTGTCTGCTTCACCTTTAGCCTCTTCTTTTGCGTCGGCAATCATTTTTGCTTTTATTTCGCGTGCTTCCTTCAGCATTACTTCGCGTTCAGAACGGGCTTCCTGCAAAAGTTTTTCGTTGTCAGCTTGAAGGTTTTGCATTTCCAGTTTTGCCTTTTCAGCAGAATCCAATGCATTTTTAATTCCTTCTTCACGCTCATTAACAGCATTCAAAATAGGTTTCCAAGCAAATTTGCGCAGCAACAAAAGCAACAGCACAAAAATGATGATTTGCCAGAAGAAAAGTCCGAATGAAAAGTCGTTAACTAATTTTTCCATATCAATGGTCGCCGTAACGGCTATTTATTTAATTTAAACTGTATGCTCAATTTTAATTTTAACAAACGGCGGTAACCAACCGTCACAGCCGTTTGCTAGTTTTTTTGATTACCCAGCGAAAATCGCTGCGAAACCAATACCTTCAATAAGCGCCGCCGCAATAAGCATTGCTGTTTGAATTTTTCCGTAAGCCTCAGGCTGACGTGCGATAGCTTCCATAGCTTTCCCACCAATCATACCAATACCTATACCGGCACCGATTACTGCTAAACCTGCTCCTACAATAGTTGGAATTGTCATAATATATATATTTAAAAATTAAACACTCTTTATTATAAATGCTGCACTTCGCCTTCGTGTGCTTCGTGCTCTGCGTGCGTTTCGCTTGCAAAGCCGAAATATAAGGCTGCCAACATTGTGAAAATATATGCCTGTAGCAATGCTACCAATAATTCAATAAGTGAAATGGCAAACGAAAGTCCGAAAGACAATGGTCCGCCGATCCAGCTTTTGAAAATAAATATCAAACCAATCAAACTCATCAATACCACGTGGCCCGCCGTCATGTTCGCGTACAAACGGATAAGCAGCGCAAATGGCTTAATGAACAATCCTAAAATTTCGATAGGAACGAGAATAATATAAATTAATATTTTTCCGGCCCAAGGCATTCCATCGCCAAGTGGGTCAAAAATGTGCTTCCAGTAATCTTTAGTTCCGGTGAACGTAGTAATCAAGAAAACGATAATTGCCAAAGCTGTTGTAACTGCAATATTGCCAGTAACATTTACCCCGAGTGGCGTTAGGCCGAACATATTCAAAAACCATATAAAGAAAAATACGGTCAATAGGAACGGCATGTATTTTTTGTATTTATTCTCGCCAATGTTTGCGATAGCAATATCATCACGAATGTAAAGCACAATCGGCTCAAAGAAACGACCGATCCCACGAGGAATGCTGCCGTTTTTGGCGTAGCTTTTGGCAAGGCTGCTAAACAACCAAATCAACAAAAGCCCCGTAACCAGCATCATTACAACACTTTTGGTAATGGAAAGATCTAGCGGACGAATATTGGTAGGGTGGTGCGATTCATCATAATTGATGGTCCCTTCGGCATCGGTTCTGTATATTTTACTGTGGTACAGTTTGTAGTAGTTTCCGTTTGATTCAACCACATTTTCACCGTGGTGAAATTCTGAAGACATAAATGTGTGAAGCCCTTCGTCCCAAAGAATGACTGGGAGTGGAAACCCGTAATGGTGGGTCTCTCCGGTTTCTTCATCAGTGGACCCAAAAAAATTAAAATCGTGAGAATCCATCAAGTGATGGTTAATGAATTCCTTTATTTCCTCTTTCTTGGTTTTGCCCTCTGGAAGAATTTCTTTTGCCTCCTCCGTGTGCTCGTCTTGGGCCACGGCTGAAAAAGAACCAATAAACAATAAAACTGAAAGTAATCTAACCAATGTTTTTCTTTGCATCTTTGAACAAATAACGGTGTCCTTAAAATCGGTGCAAAAATACATTTCTTTCTTAGAAACAAAAAACTATTTTTTGTGTTTTTTTCTTTGGAATAAATATGCTAAAAATCCTGATTATTAAGCTGTTTTGAAAGATAGGCCACTTCCAAAATTAAACAAGTAGCGTACGGAACAAAAAACGCAGCAAATTCCGAAGTGGCCATTGTTCCGTCTTCACGGTAAAAAGGATAAAAAATGAAGAAGAAAACTAAGAATTTAAAGCCACTTCCCCCCAAAAAGATAAATCCCGTATGTGAAGATTTCTTGTTAAATTTTGATTGGATGAAGATTAAAATAGTCGCTGCCAATGCATAATTGATTACATAGGAAAGCACAATTCTATCGGCAAAGATTGGCAACCCCATATTTTGAAGTATAAATAGGTGTGCAGCAAAAATCACAAGTATTACCAATAAAAGAAGTGCCAAAAATTTAAGAGTAGCTTTTTTCATTAAAGAAATTAGGAATTCAATTTATTGGTTTGTTTAATTACCAAAAATAGCGAAGCGGCCACGCCCACCAGCGTGCAGATTATAAGAAAAGTTTTTCCGCCATCGGAATATTTGCCGTCCAGCCATTGGCCTAATTTCACAAAAAGATAGATGATAACGCCCATCTGGATGCCGATACCGGACAGAATGGCCCAGTGTTTTAATCCATTATCTTTTTTTTCGGCCATTGTATGAAAGTTTAATCGTCTAGATCGGTCTCTACAGTTGCTTTTTTCATGCGCTGTTGACGATCAAATGGATGTGCTTTGGAGTTTTCCGCAGGGGCGTGGTTGGAGGTTGGAGTGCTTTTAGATTTACCGTCCTGCATCACACAAGAGGCATTCATTGTGGCGCCTGGCTCAACAGCCAGTTTGCCAACCGTTACATCGCCTTCAATGATTGCTGTTGCCCTTAAAGAAAGGGTTCCGGATACTTGGAGATTGCCTTCAAATCTGCCTTCAATATCAGCATTCTCACAGGTAAGCGTTCCTATAATAACGCCCGTTTTTCCCAAAACAACTTTTGAAGGGGTTTTTACGTTACCTTCCACCGTACCGTCAATTCTAAAAAATCCTGTAGAGGAAACATCACCTTTTAATTTGGTCCCTTCGTTGATCCTATTTTGTGCAGAACCCGGTTCTGCAGCGATTCGTTTTTCTTTTTTGTCTGAAAACATAGCAGTTGGTTTAAAAGGTTACTATTCTGTTGTTCGGTTTGCTAGTAGGTGTTTATTTAGTTACATCTTGCTGTAAATAATCGCCCAGGTTTTTATGGATTTGGATGATTTTATAATTTGGAGATGAAATTTCAAAAAATGGATGTTTTATTTTAAACTCTTTTCTTTCTTTTAAAACCTCACCCAAACCGCGTGCGCCCATTTTAGTGTTCAGCCCGTGGACAATTACCAGTGTAGTTTGTGGATCGTAATAATCTATGGAAGTTACCATATTTTTGTACCGGAAATCATTTATGGCCTTATCCAGCTTTTCTTTTAATTTTTGTGCTTCTTCTCTTTCTTCAGTGTTGAATTTATAAACCAATTTCCAACTATCGCTTCCTTCTTCGGGCACAAAATCCTTTATTGCAAGCAACGGCAATGTGTTGCTGTAAATAAGCTGTGCCTGTTTGCCCTCATCGGTACTTGGATAGTTAAGTGAAACAAAGTTCAAAGCTTTTTTATAAGCTTCGAAACCCTGTTGGCGGCCAATGGCGGTAGCTTTCAGCAATTCAAATTTTGGAACGATATCGTTGCCGTTATATACCATCATGTATTCATCTGCTTTTTGAATAACTTCGGCATATTTTGAGGCTTCAAATTCTTTGTATAGTTGTTTGTATTTAAATTCAGGGCTGGATTCATCGGTTGGCAATTGTGAGTTGGGATTGCGAAGAATTTCAGCATAGCGAGTGTCGGCATGGTTGGTCAATACATCATTCTTGTATTTATCGGCAGATGAAGGATTTTCTAAGATTTCATAAATCTTCACCAAATTGTATTTTGCGGGTACTACCAATCGTTCTTCGGGATTGTAGGTAAGCAGTTTTTCTAGTCTATTTGCCGCAAGCTTGTATTCCTTGAATTTTTCTTTGTAAATCAGTCCCAATTGATAGTAAGCAAAGTTTCTGTCTTTTGCCAAGCTGTCAAGTATTTTTTGATCAGTTGGAATTTGTGCAATATAGGTTTGAGGTTTATAGAGTTCGTTTTCGGCTATAGGTGCAACGTCGGCTACTTCTTCATCATTATCAATCAAAGAACTTCTTTTGCTCGAGAGTCTCCAGTTGTCCTCTAGATTTCTGTCTCCCCATACTTTTCTGAATTCGCCTTTTCCATAAGCTACCGTGGAAGTATTATAAAAGTAAAATGTGCTTCCTTTATTGGGGCCTGCGACTGTTTTTCCTTTTTCGTAGAATTCTTTATTGGCAATTTTTTGTTCAACTTTAACTGCTTCCAAAGAATCTCTTACCGCCTGTTCCTTCAGCCGTGTTGTATAATCAGTGAAGAAGGCTAGCTGTTCGGCCTCGCTCATTTGTGAAAGTTTCAGGATGCTGTCGTTTGTTGTGGCTATGTCTTCATACTTGATAACATCATCTAGGTTTTCACGCTTTTTGGTAATACGCCTCCACTGGCGGCTTTTCGCCTCAAGAAAAGTAAGCGTACTGTCATAATAAGCTCCTGCAGTTTTATATTTTGCATTGTCAAAGTTGATTTCTGCAAGGGTTTGATAGTTTACAGCCTGAAGAATCCTATCTTGTCTAAAAGCTTTAATAGATTTGTTGTAATATTTTACAGCGCTGTTAATACTGTCACTGTTGCGGTAATAATCACCAAACTGGTTGTAGATTTTATCCAAGAAGGGACGGTTTTCGCGATTTTTTTCAAGGTCTTGCAACAGTTCCAAGAATGCTATTCGGTCGCCTTTTTCGTAGTCAAAGTTTTTCCCTTTTTCCAGATATGCATTGATCATATAAGCCCGAGACGTTTTGCGGTTCATTGCAATAACCTCATCAAAGGCAATATTTGCGCTGTCTTTTTCACCCAAACGGTTGTAAATCTGACCTTTTATAAAAGTATATCTTCCTTTTAACTCTTTGTCATTTACATTTTCAGTTGCCATTTTAATGTATTCCAACGCTGGCTGCAAAGAATCAAGATTGATAAATGCCTGTGCCATCATTGCTGCGCCATCGGCAATTTCTTCTTCTTCCAATTCAGCCTGTTCAAACATTTTTTTGAGGTTTTCAATAGCGTATTCCTCATTTTTCAGCCGAATGTTTGTCTTTGCTTTCCACACCTTCGCAAGATTAATATTATTGCTGGTTGGATAGCGGTCCAAAATAAAGTTGAAAGCATCCAGTGCAGGAATAAAACGCCCGTCGTAGTAACGTGCTTTTCCTAATAGCATATAGGCTTCGTCAATCTGCGGGTTGTATTCCTTGCCGTCAATGTACATGGAATGCTTCTGGATAGCCTTTGCGGCTTTTTCCTCAGCACGGTTAAAGCCTCCGGCCCCTTCGCCTTTAGCGGCACCTGGGGCTTTTACTTCTGCTTCGCGCTCCTCTATTTCAATTCTTTCCACGGGAAGTATTTCCCAAAAATTGTCACGAAATCCATATGCCAATTGCTCTTTGGCATCGGCAAAAGCCATGTCGCCATTGTACAGTGTGTTATATTCGGTGGTTACCGCATGAACGTTACGGTTAAGGAATGTATTTTTTTTGCGAGAACAAGCTGCCAAAAAAATAACAGCGAGAAAAAATAGCGTAATTTTATATGTGCCCTTCAAAATGCTTTCGGTTTATATAATATTCAAACTTAAAAGGTTCTATTTTAGTATGTAGAATCACTAAAGAGCGGTAAAAATACATTTCTTTTTAATATCTGCTTAGGGAAACGCCGAAAAAATGCTTCATATTAAGGGCGCTGAAGCTTTGTTTCCTTGATTTCCTTTGTACTTTTGCAAAAAAAATTCAGAATTATGAGCGAATTTCACGCGCTTACCGTTTCCGAAGTAAAAAGAGAAACACCCAACGCCGTTTCCATTACTTTTAGCGTACCAGAAAATCTTAAGAAAACCTTTGCCTTTAAGGCCGGGCAATACATTACCATAAAACATGAAAAGGATGGAAAACAGCTACGCCGGGCGTATTCCTTATGTTCTTCACCAAAAAGTGGCATCCTAAAAGTTGCTGTTAAAAAGGTAGATAAAGGAAGTTTTTCAATCTATGCAAATACAAAATTGCAAGCGGGCGATACCCTGCAAGTAATGCCTCCCACGGGGAAATTCATTTTAGAGCCAAACTTAAAAAACTATGTGGCTTTTGCTGCCGGAAGTGGTATAACGCCTATACTTTCTTTGATTAAATGTACTTTGGAAGAAATGCCGCAGAGTACTTTTCTATTGGTTTTTGGCAATAGAAATCAGGAAGAAACAATGTTTTACAATGAAATTTTAGAGCTTCAGAAACAATTTCCAAATCGTTTTACAGCTGAATTTGTTTTCAGCAGGAAGGAAGAAGAAAATGCTAAATTTGGAAGAATTGATCGCTCTATTGTAAACTTTTTTCTGAAGAATAAATATAAAAATACTACATACGAATCCTTTTACCTATGCGGACCGGAGGAAATGATCGATGAAGTTTCGGCAACGCTGAAGCATAATGGTATTAATTCAAAACAAATTCACCACGAGCTTTTTTCCACCGCCGAAAAAGGACTTTTGGTCGAAAAACACGACGGTAACACAAGCATTACCGTTATGCTGGATGACGAAGAGGAGATCTTTGAAATGCCACAGACTAAATCCATTCTTGAAGCAGCGTTGGACGAAGGTTTGGATCCTCCATATTCTTGCCAAGGCGGAATTTGCAGTACCTGCATTGCCCGTTTAAAAGAAGGAAAAGCCGAAATGCGCAAAAACCAAATTTTAACCGAATCTGAAATTGCGGATGGATTGATACTTACCTGCCAAGCGCATCCCACTTCACCAAAAGTAGTTGTGGATTACGACGATGTGTAGGGCTTAAAAAGTGAGCGTAACCGGTATAATAGACCCTATGAATGTAGATGTCTGTTCTATATTGAAGATTATTACCGACGATATCATTTGGTAACTATGGAGTATCTATAAAGCATGGTCGGCATGAGGTCGGCATGAAGTCGGCATGAGGTCGGCATGAGGTCGGCATGAGGTCGGCATGAGTCCGAAGGAATATGTTTTTTTGTAATTTATATTTCCTATGGAGGAAAAATAATATAGCTACCCACTAACTGGATAAGAGGTTGACATTTATGCAAATATACAATATTTCTATGCTATTGTCAAGCTTACAATTAAATTGAATCTTTATATTTCGAATTACATTAAAACCTGATTTATTTTTTTTAACACTATTGCTGGAGAAATCGTCTTCATTACTTCCTCATAACCGGTTGGAAACTTGTTGCCGTAAATAGAAGTTGGAATTAATGGATATTTTTCTCTGTCAGCCATTAATTGATTTTTTTCTGGCTGATTAAAAGGTACAAATCCCGCAAATGGGTGCGTCACGCCCCACAATGTAACTACCGGGACACCGTACATAGCCGCTAAATGCCCGTTACCGCTATCCATGGAAAGCATTAAGTCTAGGTTTGAAATTAAAGCAAGTTCTTCTTCAAAAGTAAGTTTTCCGGCAACGTTGGTAACGTTTGCGAAAGGGTTTTCGAGCTTTTTAAGAAGTTCAATTTCTTTCTTTCCGCCGCCGAAAAGAAAGATTCGGTATTTGTCAGATTCATCCAATTTGCGGATTACCTCAGCCATTAAACTTAAAGGATACATTTTGCTTTGGTGGGCAGCAAAAGGAGCGATGCCGATTATTTTTTTCGGCTCAACGCCTATAAGCCCATTAAGTTTTGGACCCAACCTTTTTTGTGGTGGGGGGGTAAATTGTTTTAAATCAATAGTAAAACCGAGCTTTTCAAAAACATCGGCGTAGCGCTGGTGTGTGCTTTTTAATTGAGAAATATTTTCGCCTTTGGCAGCTATCAATGCTTTCTTCTCAGCTCTGCCTTTATCAATAGTGGCCGTTTTAATTCCTTTAAACTTTAAATATTTCGTAATTATTTTGGAACGGATTACATTGTGAAGATCTGCTACGGCATCAATTCCCAAATCTTTGGCTTCGTTAGCCAGTTTAACCAAGCCGAAACCTCTGTGTTCCCCATACACATCAGCTTCCAAAAAATCTAGATTGGGGATTTCTTCAAAAAAAGGTTTAAAAAAGGGTCGGGAAAGTACAGTGATTTTTACGTTTGGATAGGTTTGCGCCAAAACGCTAAGTACGGGCACGGTCATCGCTACATCGCCCATTGCGGAGAGGCGGATTACCAATATGTGGGTGGGTTTTTCCATATTTTTTTGTCAAAAACCCTTTCGGCTGCCCTTCGGATTCGTTCAGGACGGGCTGCTCAGGGGGACAACCCTTCGACTGCGCTCAGGGTGACAAAATATTATTTTTTACCGCGAAGCACTGGATTTAGCTCGTCGTCGTTGTACATTTTCATCTGCTTATAAACTTTCATATACTTTCTCCCGTGGGCAATATCGTCCAGCAATTGATTAATGGCGGTGCTTAAATCTACACGTTGTTCCAGCAAAATATTCAACTTTGCTTTGCAAGCCATCAAATGTTCCTGGGAAGCATCTATACGAGTAGCTTCCTCGTTCATATGATATACTTTTAAAGCTAAAATGGAAAGTCTATCAATTCCCCACGCAGGACTTTCGGTGTTGATGGTCGCGTTATCCTTCACCTTTACGTGTTTAAATTTTTCGAGGAAATAACTGTCAATATATTCCACCATATCGGTACGATCCTGATTGGAAGCGTCTATTTGGCGCTTCAATTTTAAGGCTGCAACGGGATCAATATTCGGGTCGCGGATTATGTCTTCATAATGCCATTGCACCGTGTCTATCCAGCATTTTCGGTATAACAAGTGTTCAATCAATTGGCTGTCCTTATCGTATGGATTGCTGAAAGGTTGGTCCACGGTGTTTATCTCGTGGTACTTATTTATGACTTCTGCGAAGATTTTGTTGGCTTTGTCGCTAAACATAATTTATTGTTTTTCTAAAATGTGTAAATATTCAAAAGTTTCGGAGGCTTTATGATTTCGATTTTCGGTTTTATCTGCTTTGAAACGTTGGTATTTTTTGGTTTTCAACGTATATTTTCCGAAGCGTTCCATCACCGTTTGCACTTCCTTTTGGCCCATCAATCCTTCGTTGTTGTAACTCAGAAAAATGTATGGAAACTCAGCATTTTCAATCAATTCCTCAAAACTTTTAAGGACTTCCCCGGTCCTGCACCAGTCACTTTTATAATAATCGCGCAGGCCCGTTTTTCCCTTAGGCACAAAGGTATCATATTTTGCGATAGTATTCAGCAAATGATAGTTGGCGCCATATTGGCGTGCGTTGTAGGGTGGGTCCAGATAGAGAATATCGCCTTTAATTTTCTTTATAAGCTCATTGCTGTCCTGCTGAAATACTTGATGCGAATTTTCGGATTGTTGAAAAATAGCAGGCTTTATGACAAGTTTTTTTGATGCTGAAGTTTTTATGTGCTTTAAATATGCGCCATAAACCGAAGCAGTGTTGGCAACCTTATCAGCGCTTTCCAAAAGGGAGGTTAGAAGAAAGAAATATTGTTCTTCCGAAATTTGGGAGGCTTTTTTCCACACTTCAATCTGAAGCCGAACTGCATCAATCTTTTGCCCATTTTCTGCAGTAAAATAATTTCTTCCAGCTTTACCATTTTCAGAATAGTTCTCAAAAATGAAGCCTTTTTTCCCTTTTAGATTATTCAATTCAATTATAAATTCATCATAATCAAAGAGGGTTTGGTTACCAATGTAATTTCTGTTCAGCACAAAACTGTAATACTCTACATCATTTGCTATAACTTGTTTTACGTGTGGTTTGAAGTTTCGGCCCACAATGCCCGTTCCCGCAAAAAGATCGCAGAAAGTTTTGTTTGATAGCTCTTTTCCGCAGACGTCGCTAACCGTTTCAAAAATAAAGCTGGAGAGTTTGTGTTTGGAGCCTATATAGTTCATTTGGAAACCCAGATAATATCACTCAATGTTTGTTGTCCATCAGCAAAAGTAAATGAATGTAACTGTTCCCGCCGAAAAGATGCCGCATATTTTTGAATAGACTTTTTAAGAAGGGAAATTTCAGCCTTCAATTTCCAGTGTTCGCCATTTTCAGCATAAACAACTATGAAGAGTCGGTTTTTGAAGTGATGCCGCTTTTGGGTGCTTTGGTTTTTGTAAAGCCACTCAATCAGGTCGCTTTTGTGGGTTTGGGCATATGCAAAGGTTTTGTTGAATTGCTTCGGAAAAACCGAGGTTTTATGGTCAAAAGGAATTCCGAAGAGATAAAAGTCCTTTTCGGAATCTTTTGTTTCAGCTACGGGTTCAATGCCGTCAATCTCAGTAAAAATCTGTTCCACGGCCTGGGCGCTCCAGAAATTGTACCATCGGTTGGCGGCGTATTGAAAAAATTGCTGTTTGTCAAAATCATGCATTTCTACCACAATCGCAATTTTACGAATAAGTGTGTCCCAACTTGAGGTTTGGTAAATAAAATTTGTATAATTATCCCAAGCATCGTTCTGCTTTCGGTACCATTTATAGGAATATTGGTGCCTGAGCTTTAACTCATTTTCAATATTTTCGAGGATTAAAGTCATAACAAAAGAAAAATGAAAGGCAATACCACTACTACCCAAAGCATAATTTCCTTAAACCAAAATTCAGCAGCATCTTTTTCGCGGTAATTTTTCTCCCCTGAGCTTTCAATATAATTGGCGCTAATAATAGCAACCGGCGCCAATATAAAAAGCAGCTCGGCACCTGTTTTTTCGGGTGCTCCCAATGCTATGAAAAAGGTGGTTATACTAACATACAACAATAAAAGATGACTGGGCTTTTCTTTTAAAGGAAGTTTTGAAATTTTCAAAATTCGATAAATTGCAGTCCAAATGTAAAAAGCTAAAAGAATGGTTACAGGAACCAAAATTGAGGCCGAGTTATAAACTGAAAACTCAAAACTTGTGTCCTTTTTCCAACTTAAAAACCATAAAAAAGTATCATTCACAAGCAATTGATACGCAGTATTTATAACAATAACCGCCAAAAAGCCTGTAAAAGGAATGAGCATTTGTTTGTAGTTTGAATTGGGTTTTTGCACTATTGCAATCCAAAGAGGGATGAATAATAGTAAGCTCCAAAAATGGAAGAGTGAGGCCACGCTAATCCAAAAGCTTGCATCGAGTATTTTTTTTTCTGAATTCTTATCGCTCCGCAAACTCATTATTCTTCGCAGTGCCAATAGAAGAAAAACATTTGCCAACAGGATTTGGTGTTGCAGAAAAATAATTGGCAGCATTACAAGAAAACATGTAAAAAAAAGAATTGCAAAAGTATTGTTTTTGGTAAGCTGGTTTTTTCTAATAATAAAATCCAACAGCAACATAGTCAGTACACTGACAATTATAAAAAGTGAATGGATTAGCAATAAGGAAGGCGTAATAAAAACTTCACTTTGTGAAATTGCTCCCAGTAAATAACCTGCAACAATGAAAACCGCGAGAATTAAATAGTTTATCGGGTTAGATTTTCCAAAAAAGCTTGTCAGCATACGGGGTAATTTTATATTTTTGCCATCTAAATATTAAAGATATGACTTGGAAAGGTTTTTGGGAAGGAATAGCTTCCCTTTTTGAAGATATTCTTTTTATTCCCTACAATGCCTTAGCGAACCTAGAACTGGAAAGCTGGTGGCTTGCAAATATTGTTTCATGGATATTCTTGATAATTGGGGCCGTAGCCTTTATTTATTGGTTAAAGAAGTTAAAAGAATTTGACGAAAACACTGAAAGCACCTATACATTTGAGGAGAATCCTTAGTCCTCTAAAGGTCAAACCCTATATCACTACGATACTGCATCCTGTCAAAAGATAGTTTTTCTATATTTTGATAGGATTTTTTTAGCGCTTTTTTGAAATCATCATCCAAAGAAGTTACGGCCAAAACACGACCTCCGTTAGTAAGTGTTTTGCCATTTTCAGATTTGGTTCCTGCGTGAAATACAATGGAACCGTCCACGTCTTTCAAACCTGAAATTTCTTTTCCTTTCTCATAATTTTCCGGATATCCTCCGGAAACCAGCATTACAGTAGTTGCGGCCCGACAGTCAATTTCAATGTTGAAATTGCCCAAGTTTTGACGGTAGGTAGCTTCCAATAAATCAACCAAATCGGTTTTTATACGGGGAAGCACTACTTCGGTTTCGGGATCGCCCATGCGTACGTTGTATTCTATAACGTAGGGTTCGTTGTCCACTTTTATCAAGCCGATAAACACAAAACCTTTGTAGTCTATCTTCTCTTTCGAAAGACCATTCACCGTTGGCTTAACGATTCGCTCCTCAATTTTCTTCATCAAAATGGCATCTGCAAATGGTACAGGGGAAACGGCCCCCATACCACCCGTATTTAAACCTGTATCGCCTTCGCCAATTCGTTTGTAATCTTTCGCTGTGGGAAGAATTTTGTAGTTTTTGCCATCTGTTAGTACAAAAACACTGAGTTCTATTCCATCCAAAAATTCCTCGATGACCACTTTGGAACTCGCTTCACCAAACTTGCTGTGGGTAAGCATATTTTCGAGCTCCTGTTTAGCTTCGTTTAAATCCTTTAAAATCAAAACTCCTTTTCCGGCCGCCAATCCGTCAGCTTTCAAAACATAGGGCGGTTTCAATTTTTCCAAAAAAGCTTTTCCAGCCTCCAAGGATTCCTCAGTAAAACTTTCATATGCAGCCGTAGGGATGTTGTGCTGCATCATAAATTCCTTAGCGCGCTGTTTGCTTCCTTCCAGCAAAGCGCCACGTTTTGAGGGACCTATTAGCATGACATGTTTCAATTTGGGGGTTTCGGCAAAATAATCGGCAATGCCGTGCACCAAGGGATCTTCTGGGCCAACAATAACCATTTCAATATTATTTTCAACAACGCATTTTTTCACCGCTTCAAAATCGGTTACCTTTAAATCCACATTTGTTGCAATGGAAGCAGTTCCGGCATTTCCGGGCGCTACAAAAAGTTTTTCGCAGCGGTTGCTCTGCGCAATTTTGTATGCAAAAGTATGTTCGCGGCCACCGGAACCAAGGATGAGAATATTCATAATTGAGATGTTTTGTTTCGGTGTCAAAAATAATTGTTTGTACCTTGAACCACTAATTTATTTGAAGCGAATTTGACTTTGCGAATTTTTAGGTTTCAACTTAAATTGAAAAACATCTTTTGAAACTATTCGATATTTCCCTTTTTCTGAAACGCTTCCCTATTAAAAGGGCAAAGGAAGAACTGCTTCAAATTTCCCAAATAAATGAAACAGACTACGAAGCATTTTTGAAGGCGAAAAGGGCCGAAATCGTTAACTATCATTTAAAAAGCAACTCATTTTATCGGAATAATGTGAAGGATGGTTTTTCAACTTGGGAATCGCTGCCTATTTTGAAAAAAGCAAATTATCAAATTCCGCTGAAGGAGCGCCTTTCAAAAGGTTTTTCGGAAAAAAATGTTTACACGAACAAAACCTCGGGCTCCAGCGGCAATCCCATCCGTTTTGCGAAAGATAAGTACAGCCACGCCCTTACGTGGGCCTACCATATGGAGCGGTTTGGGTGGTACGGCATAGATTTCAACAGTTCGTTGCAGGCGCGGTATTACGGAATTCCTTTGGATACTGTTGAAAATAAAACGGTACGAGTAAAGGATTATTTAGCACATCGGCATCGGTTTTCAATAAACGACCTTTCGGAAAAGGCTCTTGATGAAATGTTGAAAGTCTATAGACGAAAACCTTTTGAGTACATTAACGGCTATACCAGCAGCATTGTGCTCTTTGCGAAATATTTGAGGGAAAAAAATATCGTTTTAAAAAATGTTTGTCCTACGCTTAAGGTGTGCATCGTTACATCCGAAATGCTTTTTGAGGTTGATAAAATTTTGCTTGAAAACCAGTTGGGCGTTCCAATTGTGAATGAATACGGTTGTTCGGAAGCCGGAGTAATTGCCTTTACCAACCCTCACGGCGAATGGGAAGTGGATTCCAAAACACTTTTTATTGAGATTTTGGATGAAAACGACCAGCCAGTTCCATTGGGCGATGAAGGTCGAATTGTGATAACTTCGCTGCACAACAAAGCGCATCCATTTATTCGTTATGAAATTGGTGATTATGGTGCATTGAGTGAAGAAAGTACTTTTAAAAAACCAATTCTAAAAAAACTTACCGGAAGAACAAATGATTTTGCGACACTTCCCAGTGGAAAGAAAGCTGCTGGAATGACTTTTTATGTGATTACCAAAAAGATAATGGAAGAGAGCGGAAACATACAGGAATTTAAAGTGATTCAAACAAAGATTGATACTTTTGAAATAAACTATGTAAGCAAAGAAGAATTAACGGAAGAAAAAAAGCAATCTATAACAGAAACAATTGAACAATTTTTAGAGCCTGGATTGACATTTAACTTCCACAGAAAAGCACAGCTGGATAGATCTGCAAGCGGAAAGTTGAAGCAGTTTGTTTCGTTGGTTGAAAATTAAAATATTATCTATGAAAATTACTATTGTTGCAGGTGCGAGACCTAATTTTATGAAAGTATCACCAATAATTAGGGCAATAGAAAATCTTCAAACTCCTCAACAGCTTATAAGTTATCGGTTAATTCATACAGGGCAACATTATGATGCCAATTTAAGTGATACTTTTTTTGAAGAACTCCAAATACCTCAACCAAATAAAAATTTAAACATAAAAAGCGGTTCACAGGCAGAGCAAACAGCCGGTATTATGATAGCTTTTGAGGAAGAATTAATAGAAAACAGACCTGATTTTGTACTAGTCGTGGGAGATGTAACCTCAACAATGGCTTGCGCAATCACCGCTAAAAAAGCAAGTATTTCATTAATTCATGTGGAGGCCGGAATACGAAGCGGAGACTTGACTATGCCAGAAGAAATAAATAGAATGGTAACCGATAGCATTACCGATTATTTTTTTACTACATCGGACATTGCAACCCAAAATCTAATCAAAGCTGGGCATTCCAAAGAAAACGTTTTTTTTGTGGGTAATGTGATGATTGACACGCTTCTGCAAAATTTAAATCGTATAAAAAAACCAGCATTTTGGGATGATTTCGATTTAGCACCCAACCAATATTATTTATTGACAATCCATCGACCTTCTAATGTAGACGAAGTCAACTCATTCATAGAATTATTAATGGAAATTTCAGCACATGTTGAAGAGATGCCCATTGTCTTTCCTGTGCACCCCCGAACCCAACAAATTTTGCTTGAAACCAAAAAAGACTTTCCAAATTTTCATTTTGTTGAACCCCAGGGTTATCTAAGTTTTATATACTTATTGAAAAATTCCAAAGCGATTCTCACTGATTCTGGTGGCATTACCGAAGAAGCCTCAATATTGGATGTGCCATGTATAACCTTTCGATCTACAACGGAGCGTCCCGAAACCTGTGATCTCGGCACCAATGTGCTGGTAGGAAATGATAAGAAAAAAATTTCGGAGGCATTTCAAAAACTAAAAAACAATCAATGGGAAAAGGTTAAAAATATCCCTCTCTGGGATGGAAAAGCTTCTGAGCGAATTGTTGAGCAATTACTGAGAATTAATTATGGATAAGGAGATTCTGATAATAACTAACTACTTTCCCCCAGAAAAAGGCGCGGCATCCAACCGCATTTACGGCGTAGCAGAAGGTTTGGGAGATGCAGGATTTAATGTAAAAGTAGTGTGCCCATTCCCCAATTACCCCACAGGAAAAGTTTTTAAAGATTTTAGAGGAAGCATTTCCACCACAGAGAAAACTTCCTTTGGAAAAATAAAAAGATTATGGATTTGGCCCAGCAATTCTGCAAATAAATTTGTGAGGTTGCTGTCCATGCTATCTTTTTCATTTAGTATGGTTTTATTTTTTATTTTTTCAAAAACTCCAAAAAAGCTTTTTATTCAATACTCCCCAATTTTTGTTGGGTTTACAGCGGTATTACTTGGCCGATTGTTCTCAAAAAAAATTATTTTGAATGTTTCAGATCTCTGGCCGCTTGCAGGTTTGGAAATGGGGCTTTTCCATAAGGGGAGCTACTATTCCTTTCTTTTGAAAATGGAAAAATTTTGTTATCGAAATTCTGATTTAATAATTGGGCAGTCCGAAGAAATTATTGAACACATATTAGTATTTAACCAAAAAAAGAAAACTTTTCTATACCGAAATATTCCAAATTTCGATGCTCCCCACATCAAAAAAATACAATCTTCTAGCGAAATAAAACTTGTATATGGCGGTTTATTGGGCGTTGCACAAGGTATTTTCGAACTCTGCCAAAAAATTTCGTTTCCAAAAAATATAAGTCTACACATTTATGGTGCAGGTCCTGAATCGGAGAAAATTAAAAAGGTGGAGAAAAGAAATATATATTTTTACGGCGAATTGAAAAGAGATGAATTGCATATTGAGCTGCAAAAATATGACATTGCATTTATTACATTGAAAAAAAGAATTTATGGATCTGTTCCCTCAAAAATATTTGAGTTTACTCGTTTGGGAATTCCCGTGCTTTATTTTGCAGGTGGAGAAGGAGGAGAAATTGTAGAAAAGAATTCCTTAGGATGGGTTGTACCGGTAAATGATTTTAAGGCGCTACAAGAGTTTATAAATACCTTATCTGAAGATAACTTAAAACAGTTTCCGAGAAAAATGATTCAGAAAAATTCTGTTTCAGCTTTTAATTTTCATAAACAATTTGAGGAATTCACCGCTATTATAGAGCGAATTTAATACGCCTTTTCTTCACCTCTAAGGGCATTATAGATAGTTTGGAATACAATTTTAATATCAAGGAAGAGACTCCAATTTTCGAGATAAAAGATATCGTATTTTACCCTATTGATAATATGGTTATCGTCTTCAACCTCACCTCTAAAACCGCTAACCTGTGCCAAGCCCGTAATACCTGGTTTGATAAAATGGCGCACCATAAATTTATCAATGCGTTCTGCATACATATGCGTATGACTTACCATATGCGGTCTTGGGCCTACAACGGACATTTCACCTTTTAGCACATTGATAAACTGTGGCAGTTCATCAATACTCGTTTTTCTAATTATTTTTCCTACCCGCGTTACGCGTTCATCGCCTTTTCTTATTTGTTCCAAATGTGCCATGGGGTTAGGCTTCATGGATCGGAATTTATAGCAATAAAATTCTTTATAATCAAGTCCGTTACGTTTTTGCTTAAAAAACACTGGCCCCTTTGATTCTAACTTTATTAATAGGCCCAGCAAAGGTGTGAGCCAGGACAATAAGCCTATTATTACCAATAATGAAAGTAAAATATCAAAGCTCCGTTTTAAGAATTTATTGAAAGGTTCGTCAATGGGAATTTTCCTCATAGATAGAATTGGAAGCACTCCGTAATAGGTGAAGTCAAGTTTTTTAGTGTAAATTTCTTTATTGTCCGGCAGAAATTTTAAAATCTTGAGATTGTTGTCCACAAAATCCATTAGTTTAAGAAGATCCTTGTTTCCAATTTCCGCAACAGAGGAGTAAACTTCATCTATTTCTTCTTTCATAATATAATCCATGCATTCCTCTATACTAACCTTGTTAGGCCCCTTTATATCAAAAGTTTTGTACAGTTTATAACCATATACCGGATTGGTTAAGAAAAACTTGCGTAATTGATCTGTTTTTTGATTTAATCCAATAATTACAACTTTACGCATATTACCCCCCAAGTGTAGCCGATATCTTTTTAGAAGAAAATAAACTCCAAATTTTATAATAGTAATGCACAGCATTACCAAAAGGAAATACTTTAGAATTATTGAAGCAGATGTTGTCAATTCGTTATAAAACCCAAAAAATGAAAAAACAATCAATAAAAAAATAAGGCCCTGCTTGCCTATAAGCGACATGATTTTTGATAGATGAGTAAAGCGATATATTTCATAAAAACCTGAACTTAAAGAAAGTACCAGCCAAGCAATTGTTACAAATACAACGTAGTTAAAAAAGGGAAAGGGTTGGTTAAAAAATTCAAAAGCAAAAAAATGGATAAAGAACAGATCTATTCCATATGAAATAGGTCTAAGTAATCCTGAATATCTTCCGCTTCTAAACATTTAATTATTACCTGTTGTTATGCTTTGAAAAGTCTTTATGTTCGCTTTTAAAAAGTTCTTCTTTTGAAAGATTTTTAAAATATTGAAATGTTTTTTTCATGCCTTCCTCTCTTGATATTTTAGGCTCCCACCCCAAGATCTCCCTAGCTTTGGAAATATCAGGCTCACGTTGCATTGGATCATCCTGAGGTAGCGGCTTAAACACAATTTTTTGTTCAGTTCCAGTCAGTTTTACAATTTCCTTTGCAAAATCTAGAATGGTTATTTCCTCAGGATTTCCAATATTGACAGGAAATGGATAATCGCTCATCAATAAGCGGTAAAGCCCTTCCACTTCATCATCTACATAGCAGAAGGAACGCGTTTGCATACCATCTCCAAAAACAGTTAAATCCTCACCTCGTAAAGCTTGGCCTATAAAAGCAGGAATTACACGGCCATCGTTAAGGCGCATACGAGGACCATAGGTATTAAAAATACGGGCTATTCGCGTTACCAAACCGTGAAATCTATGATATGCCATGGTTATAGATTCCTGAAATCGTTTGGCCTCATCGTAAACACCGCGCGGTCCAATAGTATTTACATTTCCGAAATATTCTTCCGTCTGCGGATGTATCTGCGGGTCACCATAAACTTCAGATGTTGAAGCAATAAGAATTCGTGCCTTTTTCTCCCTTGCCAATCCAAGAAGATTGTGAGTTCCCAATGAACCTACCTTTAAAGTTTGGATGGGTATTTTTAAATAATCTATTGGGCTTGCTGGAGAAGCAAAATGAAGAATATAATCTACTTTTCCTGGAACGTGTACAAATTTGGTAACATCATGGTGGTAAAACTCAAAAGTTTCCAGTTTAAAAAGATGTGCAATATTTTTTAGATCACCAGTAATAAGGTTATCCATCCCGATAACGTGAAAATCTTCGGCAATAAATTTATCGCAGAGGTGCGAGCCTAAAAATCCAGCAGCTCCGGTTATTAGGACACGTTTTTTCATCTGTATAAAATATTTGAGAAATAGGAAGATGGAATGCCTAAGGCTGCACCTTCTTTCAATTTATAATTTGCTATTGGGCATTTCATAAATTTACGGTCTTTCTACCCACAGAAACATAGGTAAACCCTTCTGTTTCCATATCATTTACGTTATATAAATTTCTACCATCAAAAACAACCGGATTTTTCAACAATTGTTTTAATCTACCATAATCAGGAGTTCTGAATATGCTCCATTCGGTGCAAATTAAAAGTGCATCGGCATTGTCCAACGCTGCATACATAGATTCGCAATAATTTAATTTATCTCCAAAGCGTTTTTCAATATTTGGTATCGCCTCGGGATCAAAAACTTTAAGTTTAGCACCCTTATCCAGTAAAGCATCCATCATATCAATAGATGGGGCTTCACGAATGTCATCTGTCTCTGGTTTGAAGGCCAGCCCCCAAATGGCAATCGTTTTCCCTTTTAAATCATTTTTGAAATAGTTCTCGATTTTAGGAAGCAAAATCGTTTTTTGGGATGAATTGATTTCAATTACAGAACTTAAAATTTTGAAATCATAATTTTCGTCTTTTCCTGCCTTTTGAAGCGCTTTTACATCTTTTGGGAAGCAAGAACCCCCATAGCCAATTCCTGGGAAAAGGAAACGCTTGCCAATACGGCTATCGGTACCCATTCCGGCACGTACCATATCTACATCGGCACCAACTTTTTCGCAATAGTTGGCTATTTCGTTCATAAAGGTAATCTTGGTTGCCAAAAATGAATTTGCTGCATACTTTGTAAGCTCTGCAGATTTTTCGTCCATGACGATTATTGGGTTTCCAGAGCGTACAAAGGGATTGTAGAGCTTTTTCATTAATGCCGTAGCTCTTTCACTACTCGAGCCTACGACAATGCGTTCAGGTTTAAGAAAATCATCTACTGCGAAGCCTTCGCGCAGGAACTCTGGGTTTGAAACCACATCAAATTCACAAGAGGCATTTTTAGCGATTACTTTGTGAACTTTTTCTGCGGTGCCGACCGGTACGGTACTTTTATCAACGATGACTTTATATTCCTTTATTTTCTTACCTATCTCTTCAGAAACGTTCAAAACATACGAAAGATCTGCAGAACCGTCTTCATCTTCCGGCGTTGGGAGCGCTAAGAAAATAATATCGCCATGCGCTAAACCTTCATCTAGTGAAGTAGTAAACTTTAAACGGTTTGCTTTAATATTTCTTTCAAAAAGAACATCCAAATGTGGCTCATAAATAGGTACAATGCCATTGCGCATCTTTTCTACTTTGCTTTCGTCTATGTCTACACAAAGTACTTCATTTCCTGTTTCTGCCAAACAAGTTCCCGTTACAAGGCCTACATAGCCTGTTCCTATTACTGAAATTTTCATTTATCTTTTTTCTATCTTTTAAGAACCGAAAAGGTTCCTAAATATTTTTAAAGCGCAAAAGTACAATTTGCAATTCTTTTTATAAGTTTTTTATGCTGTTGTTTTCTGATGTTTTGCCACTTGTAATTAGCACAATTAATATAAAACCTACATAATAGGCTCCCATCTGCCGATGAAATACATTTTCAACAAAACAATACATTATAAGAATTGCCAGCATTGCCGTTGGAAAAAAATGTTTCCTGTTTGCGATAAAACTTGTGATTATAAGGGTTAGGAAAATTAATAGCGCTATAACGCCCGCGCTTAAATAAAAGTCAAAAAATTGATTATGGGTATTGTATCTTTCCGAAACAAATTTATCTTTTTTGGCTTCGTTGGTCAGTTGCGAGGCGTAACAGGAAACAAGTTCGTCTTTTGTTTTATCAAAGCCTAAACCCGTCAGCATAAAACCTTCTTCGTGAATAATGTTTTGGGCACATTGCCAGACTATCGAGCGTAATTCATACGTCAATGAATTTTCAATAAAAGCCGGTGGACTTTTATGTGTTTCTGCCTGGTTGTGCTGAAAACCTTTTTCAGATTTAAGAAGAAAAAATAATCCTAAAACCGCTGTAATAGTAAATGCTGCAATAGCAACCTTCCATATTCTGCGTTGGCCGTAAAATTGTTTTATTGACACCAAGACCAAAAGACATATGAGCGCTATCTTTGAGTTTATAAGGACGATGAAGAGCAAGTTCACAAAAATATTGACCAAATAATAATTATTGTTGGGGTGGTATTTCTTTTTAATTTCCTGAAAGGAAATTAAAATACTGAAAGTGCTCAAAAGGCCCAAGTACAACCTATCTATCAATAGCGATTCCACTACTTGAGGAGAATCGCCCAAAGAAAAACTTCCGGTAGCATCAGTGATTAAAACAAAATTATATATTGAAAAAATAATTGCTGCCAGCGAGGAAAATATTATTGCGCTATTGATCTTTTTTACATCGGCTACTGGAATGTAAAGAATGACAAGGCCTACGGCAATCATCACTTTTTTTATGATATTAAAATCCTCGGGGAATCTTCCGCTAAAAAACGAGTCTATAAAGAGATAGGCGAGAAGACCTACAAATAGTATAACTGGAAGTGATTTTAATTTTTTAAAATCTTCCTTTTTTACAATAAACGGAAAAGCAACCATCAAAATCGCCAAAAGAATATTAGGGAGCGCCCTAATATAATTATCAAAAGGAATGATGAGATAAAGCAGCAAAAATGCATAGGGGTATATGGCTGACAGCAGTATCCTCATTATTATAAGTTCTGATTTCTAAATATTAGGGGAAGATAAAAAACTATCCATTAATAAACTTATCCCTTCGCTATTTAGTTTTTAAAAAATCGATAAGTTAAGATTTTTTCTCCGCTTCAGTTTTATATATGCTTTCCAGGTTGTGAATTGTATTTTCAATGTTGAAGTGCTCATTGAAAAGTTTTAGTGAGTTTGCTTCAAATTGTTGACGCCTATTTTCATCCTCCAACAATTCTAAAATTGCATTTGAAAACTCATTAGTGTTATCTTCTTTAATAATTAATCCATTTTGATTATTGACAATCAAATCTCGGTTACCATCAACGTCGGTTACTATACATGCCTTTCTTAAAGCCATTGCTTCTATTACTGAGTAAGGCAACCCTTCGTAACGTGCTGAGGAAATATACAATCTTGATTTCAGTATAATATGAAAAACATCTTTTCTCTCGGTCCATTCCAATAGAGTTATGTTTTTTTCTAAATTATAAGCAGATATCTTCGCCTTAACGCTTTCTAAATTGGGAGAATGAAATCCTACTCCCATTAGTACAAGATGCACATTTGGCTTTTCTAAAGTAAGCCGTTTTATTACCTCCACCATAAATTCTATATTTTTTTGATAAGAGGGCCTGCCGACTGAACAAATGTATTCATCGGGCCATGTTTGTGGAATCGACAGCTCTTTAATATCAGATATTTCGTTGATGCAATTATTAAACACTATCACTTTTTTAGGAGAATAGTGAACATCTACTATAGCTCGATTTTTTTCTGATTCGGAAGTGGCTAGGATTTTATTGTTAAACTTTGAAAAAAGTCTTTCAATGCTTAAAAAAAAACTTCTTTTTATTTTATTAGAAGTACTTAGGTAAGAGAAGGCATGGGGCGTGTAAAACACAGAAGTGTTTGTGGCTGCACCAACCAGCCTTCCAATGATGCCAGCTTTGGCACTGTGTGCATGTATTAAATCGGGCTTTTCATTTTTTACAATGGAAATTGTCTGAAATATTGCTTTAGTATCTTTCCAAGGATGAAGATTCCGATCAATAGCTATTTTATATTCTTTTAATGGTTTGTTCTCTTTATTTAAAAAAACTTTATTTGTGTCAGTAAAGCCATGTATAATTACAATATCAAACAAATTAGGATTTAAATTTGCTAAAACTAATCGTAGCCACACATCAACGCCGCCCACAGAATGGCTAATAAATAATATTTTAGGTTTTTTACCCATGTTTGTATTTTGAGTTTGCATTTTTTTTCATTAGAGATTATCCTCTTTGATTAATACGCCTTTTTGGTATTGCCAGTAACTGAGCAAACAAACAAAAATACAATAGTAAAATAACCCTTGTTGGATTTCCAGATAGCTTTCCGTTATCATAGATCCTGCCATTACCAAAATAATTAAATTCATTACTCTGTTGCTTTGTTTAACACCATTATATAAGAGTATCCCGAAAACACCAAGAATTGCGAAAAAACCTAAAAAACCCAACTGTACAGTTGAAGACAAAAATTGATTATGGGCATTATACCTGGGAATGGAATAGCCTCTTGTTTTATAAATATTGGCAAGTTCCTCTCTTTCAGCACCTGCTCCGTATCCCAAGATGGGTCGGTTTTGAATTAATTCAATTGAAGCACTCCACATTTTCTCTCGTAAGAATATATTGTGATATTTCTCACCTGTTTCTGAAACTCTATCTTTTGTCCCTAAGCCAATTTTATCAAGAGTATCGTAAAACTTATCATTTACATAACGGCTGTTTTCTATTAAGAAAAAACATAATAAAACTGTAAATATCCCCACCATAGCAGACTTTATGGAAAACAAAACTTTCCAGTTAAGTATGAAATAATATGCGAAAATCAATAAGTAAATAAATAATCCAAGCCTTACGCCAAATAAAACAATAACTATAAGAAAAAGGAATGCGCAAAAAAGTTTAAAATATTTTTTAAATGATCCAAATAATACTAGTACCAAACCAGTATTTAAGAACATGGCATCTTCAGGAATATATTTATGATACATCGATGCCTGTACGAAGTTGTACCAATGGCTTATTTCATAATCAACGATATAATGGTAAATTAATTTTCCCAAAGAAAACAAACAGAAAAACATAAGTGAAATAATGAATGTTTTTTTAGCTAGTTTTATTAAACCTAGAGAAGGATTTACAATAAAAAATGCAATTGGCATAAGAACAAAAACAATGATTCTTCCAAGTTTTGTAACTGTCTCATCAAATTGTGTGCTGTATGTTAAACTTAGAATCGCCATAAGGAAATACAAAAACAATATAAGTATGGCCTTTTGAGTTTTCAATCGTGAAAAAAAACCTTTTTGGTTTTTGAAAAATAATCCTGTTAAAATTGTAATTACAAGTACTACAGGGGAAAGAAAATCTAAAAATGGCAAAACAGCAAACATGCTTAAAAAGCTGTAGTCGGCAATCAGTTCTTTCTTATTCATATATTAAATTTCTTTTTTTTCTGAAATAAATATATATACCATATAAAAGCATAAAGAAAATCGCGAAGTACATTTTATAAAAATACCCCATTACAAATGCATATATAATCCAATTAAATAACTGGTAGGCAATTATTGAAAGTACATAGGCATGCCCTACCATTAACTCTTTTAAAACCCATCCCATGAGCGCAAGAAAAATAATAACCAAAAAAGTATGTAAGACCAAAGAAAGAGAAAGAGGAAAGATTTCGAATAAAATACCCGGATAAGCATTGGTAAAATTATATCCTCCTTCAGCATTGGCAGCTAGAACATCTTTTTTGTTTTTTGCAAATTCTTCCATCATAATTGGCATTCCATAAAGCAGGTCTGCCGGGTTGAAAGATTTAGGAGCTTCATTACCTATCAAATACCGTTCAGTAGCTCCCCAAAACAAATGCCCTTGCAAGCCAAATATTCTATAAACTATCGCTTCATTAGGATTATAAATCTTAATGTCTGCAAATGGATTAGTCTCTTCATATTTATTATAAGTAATCGTGTACATAATTGCGGTAAGAACACCTACGACAATGAACAATGGTACTAAGGCCCGTTTTATATAAACTTTTAGATTGTTTCTATAATAAAAAACCAAAGGCAATAAAAAAGAATAGGAGCCCTGTAGAATTGGTGAAAATTTTTGGCCAATCATAAAATTATAACCAAAAAAAACAAACAGCATAAATACAGAAAATTTCTTGAATTTTGGGAACATCAAGCCGATGGCAAAGGGAACAAACATAGCTGTGTTTCCAAAAAGACTATTCAAAAATGGAAAACGAGAAGTGGACCAATAGGTAAAGCGTGTTACGGAAGAGTCCAAAATAGGTAATGGCGACAATACCGCATTAATTAGAAGTAGAATAAGCGGTACAATTATCATTGCCATTACTATAAGTAGCTCCACATTTTTCCCCTTATAATTAAATTGGAACACCGGCAACCTTGTTTTATTTAATGTTTTAAAAGCCATGGCAATGATTGAGAATGTGAAAATAAAGTAGAGCACGCAAACTATCGTTGCGCCTGTGAAAAAACTAAACCTTCCCTGCTCGTTAATGAATATTCCCTGCTCAATATAGATAAGTGATGGAATTACACTAAACGCCTGAAAAAATACAAGCCCATATAAAAAGGACAATAAGAAACTTTTTTTTACATAATAATACGTAAAGAACACAAACAGGAACGCAAACAACAAGTTGATAAAAAGGCCCATAGTTATAACTTGTCTTTATTTAAAAATTGAAATTCTAAGTTCTTAAAAAGTGGGACCAGTTCATCATTTTTTAAAGGATTTACAAAAAAAGACACGTTTTTCTTTTCTTGATCTTCAATTTTAGAATATATATTAATAAGCGTGCTAGAATCAAACCCTGCAATATATTGAGAATGTAATCTTTCAAAATATAAGTTTTCTGAGGTTTGTTCCGTAAGTAAAAAAACCACTTCTTTATCTGAAAAAATAGCTTTAAAAAATGCTTCAGACAATTGTTTTCCGTTACGATGGGGTTTATAGTAAATGGTTTTTATCTTTTTATAAAAAGACTGTTTTTTTAATTGTTCCAAAAATTGTTTTAGCGCATTTTCAAAAAAATTCTGGCCAAGTAGTGTGCCGTAAGATTCTTGTCCAATTATATAAAGTGAATTGGTGTAATTTGGTAAAGATATTTTCTCTAAAGGGAGTTGTTTTGCGTTTTTCTTTATATAAGCGTGTGTTGGAAGCGTTAAAAACTGAGAAATTACATGATCATATTCAGCTCCAGAGGAATGACCTTGGTATTTTTTAAATGGAATGCCGTGAGTTTGGGAAATTATTTGTTTTAATAGAAATTTTAATCTTGAAATATTTTTTAGGGAATGGTCATAATAATTCAAGGTGCCATCCTCTACAATAACTGCCTTTAGGTTTTTGCCAAAGCTCAAAAAAAGATAATTTGTTAAAACATCTTCTATATAACAAACGTATAAAGTAATGGGGCCATTTTTTAAAGAAGATATATGGCTCAACATCTCTTTGTAGGAACGTATTTTAGAATTTATGGCTGCTACTTGGCTAAATGCGGAATCTGCATTGTTATTAAAAGATTGCTCTGCCATTATAACCCTATCCCATTTTAAGGAATTATAAATTAAACCTGATCCCGCTATAAGAATTCGCTCACCTTCCACTACCAAATTGTTTTCAATAAGGTTTTCAAAATTTTGAACATGGTGCTGCCCAAGGGCCACAAATAAATTCTTCATTTTTTATATCTTCTTTTTTACAGCGCGTTTCCTTAATGCAAATATTATAATTCCTGTGATTAAAAATGCTATTCCGGCACCTATAATCCCAAACAAATAACTGAACATAAAGGTGGATACCACATTAATCACACTGGAAATTAATACAATTTGCAATAATTTTTTTTCTTGGTGCTTAATATATAAATAAGAATGGTATATGAGTGACACGTTCATTAAAAACGTTGCTGCATTCAATAATATTATTAACGGCCAAAATTGTGCAAAGGAAGCTTTTCCTTGCCACAAAAGAATTGGGTATATTAAAACGATCACAGCTAAAAATGCAAATCCAGAATGACGTATTAGCAAGTTTTTGAAGCGGAGTAGTTTTGCATCAAACGTATCATTGGTAGAGCTCTCTATTAAATCTGGCAACTCATATGAAACTACGACGGTGCTTATGTAAATTCCTATCACCATGGAAATATTTGAATAAAATGAAAAGATACCGGCTGAAGCTTCGTCCAAGACTCCTTCCACTATGTATCGGTTTGAATACTCTATTACTTTTAGTGCGAGGGTTGCCATATAAAAAATTAAACTTACCCGTAATCCATTTCTTAGCCAGTCTTTGTTAATTTGAATTGTTGAAATATGCCTTCGTATTGATTGACTGAACCAAAGTGCGGTAACAAATAGTATGGCCAAATTGAAAAAAAGCCAAGTATAAAGTATATATTCTAATGAGATGGCTTTTTTTAAAACAATTATTTGAAATAACACCCAAATTGTCCAACCAGCCACCCTTAAGAATAAAAACCAATTCGCGACCAAAACTTTTTTAAAAGCCAATAGCAAGCGATATATTTCTTGATTTAAATGTTCTGAAATAGAAATAAAAATTATGAGTGTAGCGTATTTGGAAAGATAATCTACTTGATCAAAAATCAAATGTCCTATAAGGATAAAAAACAAATAGATAAACAGATAAAAAACAAGGGATGTCGCAACCTTTGATGCTCTATCATTTGATTTAAGCAATATATCACGAATCGCATAATTGTAAAAATCAAAGCCTAATACAAATATGGCAATGGTAACTGTAGTTGATAATAGTGAGTAAACACCATAAACCGATTCGGTAAAGTATTTTGATAAATATGTAAATATCAAAAACTTCGAGCCCATGGCGGACATCCTAAGGAAAAGGGAACCAGCTTTATTTAATGGCAATTTTGAAAAAGTAGCTTGCATTAAATATTACTTTTTAGTGTTTTACGTCCGCTTTCCTTAATTTTTTGGCAAGAGTAGTTTCAAAAAAATTATTGTGGCACTTTTTTTAAGTTCTGGTAAAGCAAAATTGTTTCTTCCATTTTATTATTTTCTATCAAAATGGATTCAACAAATTCTCTAAATACCCCTTCTCCGCCTTTCTTCTGAATAACGATATCAACCAATTTTTTGATATATGTGGGAGCAGATATTGGAGCCCCTGAAAAACCAACATTTTTTAAGAGTTCAATATCGTTAAGATCGTCACCTAAATAAGCAACATCACCCATTGAAATATTTAATTGTTTACAAAGCGATGAAACAATTTCCAATTTTTTTTGAGCGCCTTGGTAAAGAAAATCTACTTTAAGTTTTTTAGCTCTATTTTCAACAATTTTAGTAGTCTCTCCGGTAATAATACCAACTGGAATATTATTTAATTTACAAAATAATACTCCCGCACTATCGTAGGTATGAAACTTTTTTAATTCGTTCCCAGTTTGATCGTAATACATACCGCCATCGGTCCATACACCATCAATATCTGTAAGTACAAGTTTGGGAAGTTTATCAATTTTTTTCAACATTCTCGGGATATATTATTTCATTTTTTGGAATAGCGTTTATTACTCTAGCCCCTATAATAATTTCTTTATCAATCCATTTTATTCCATCTCCAGGGCTAAGCAGATGAATGTCTTCTGGCTTTATTATTTCCCCTACATTTAAATCTCTCTTTGAAGCTATGGATCTTTCAAGTTTTACACGTGCAGCTTGAACGCTCGGTTCTATGAAAAAATCTTCTTCACCCATCCAGCGTTCTGCAATGCGTATATCCCTAACCATTCTCATAACACCTTCAGGGCCCAAGGAGCCTGCTTGATCGGTTCCTTTCATACTACGGTCTATGGTAACATGCTTCTCGATTATCTCTGCTCCCATCCCTACGGCAACCACTGGTGCGGATATTCCTATCGTATGGTCAGAGAAACCTATTCTATAATTTGGATAATGCTTTTTTAAATATTTAATAGTGTTTAGATTTAAATGGTCTGGATGGGTTGGATATTCGGAAACACAATGGAGTATAGAAATGTCAGTGTGCTTTTTAGTTATAATATTTAAAGCTTCATCTAGCTCTTTTTTACTGGCCATTCCAGTAGAAAGTATGATAGGAATTTTTGTTTCAGAAATTGTTTCAAGCAATGGAATATTGGTAAGGTCTCTACTTGCAACTTTTAAAAAATCGGGTTCAAAATATCGAAGTAAAGAGGTGCAGCCCGGAGAACATAAGGTTTCCACAAAATCCAAGCCTAGAGATTTCGCATGTTTATAAACCTCAAAGTGCTCTTCATCTGAAAGTTCCAAGACTGCTCTGTGCTCTCCATAAGTTTTTCCAAATGAATTAGGAGAGTTATATAAACCTGACATTTGACTTGCAGAGAGCTCTTCGTTTAAATCACGCTTTGTCAACTTTACAGCATTCATTGGCTTTAAGTCTAGACCGAAGAGATTTTCTTTTACAGGTTTTGTAACTAATTCTGTAATAAGCTTAGCAATATCCACAGAGCCATTATGGTTTTGGCCTATTTCGCCAATTATATAGGTTTCTTTTTTCATTTAATATTTTTTAAGGTTTCCGCTTTCATGATTGTTAGCCATTGCGGATTTTCTTTTACTGTTTTTGAAATCTCAATAGCAGAAAATTCTATGTTTTTTGATTTTAGCACATCATAAATTTCTTTTAACAGCTCAAAATCGGATTTTGTATCTACCGTTAGCCTTAACTCTGAAACATCTTCAATGCTTTGATTTATTTTTTCAAAATGGATATTAAATATATTTGGATGGGTATAAATATAATTTGTTACGTGTTCTTGATAAATAGAATCATCAGTTAAAGAAGCTATTTTTTTAAGTGTACCAAGTGTTACCATCTCTGTCCAAAAGCCAAAGCCGGTTTTTATTGTAGGTGTATAATTATTGGTAGAATAGCACCAATAATCATATTTGTTTTTAAAATTATTTATTTGATCCTCCACTGCGTTTAGATCAACAAATGGATTATCAGCACAAAGTCTTATAATATTATCAATTTTGAAGTGTTCCGCAGTTTCAATAAACCGATTTAAAACATTTTCTTCACTTCCAGTATAATAGCTAAAACCATATTTCTTAGCAATTTCAATCAATTGGTTGTCTGACTTATTTTGAGTCGTGGCAAGAATTATAGGAATCGAAATATTACTTTCTTTTAGCCGATGCAAAATAATTTCAAATATTCCTTTATTCTCATAAAAAGGCAAAAGCATCTTGTTGGGCAATCTGGTAGACCCTGTTCTTGCTTGAATTACTATCCCCGATTCTGTCATTAGCCGTGTACTATTCTTGAGCGATACGCTTTAATCCCAAATAAACAAATCTTAAAAAAAAGATAAATGAAAATAAAAGGAATAGAAGCATCGGTATCTTAATAGTGTTTTTTAATGTCGCAAATCCCCCTTCTAAAATATTATAGTTTATACTTACTGGTTTAATAATAGCCACCTCATCTTTGCTTTTTTTAAGCAATTCCAATTTATCCTTTAGCAAAACATCCTTGTACCTATAAATACTATAAAAGTCATTGTTAAAACTTGCATAAACTGGAGGGTTTGTAATTGATCCTCCCGTTGCATTAACTATTGAATTAATAACAGAATCTGATTGCTTTATCATCTTTTCTGTTTCTAACAATCTCTCTGTTGTGTTTTCAACATATGCTTCTTTATATTGAGTAAAGTGCATATTTTCATTGTAGAATTTTATTAAATCAGCCAGTGGTTTTTCTGATTCTTTTCCAAGAATAAAGACCTTGAGTTTTTGATATTTGTATTGCTTACTTGTTGTCATATCGTCAACAAATTCTTTCATATCTTGATTTTCAAAAAGTATTCTGAATACATCAATATTTTCTCTAGACTTTGTAGTAAAATTATAAATATCAACAATAGGCTCAATTTCTATTTTTCTAACCACTTTATAATTTTCTCCAAATATCGTCTTCAAATAGAGTGAGTCACCAGATTGTATTTTAAAATTGAGTTCGTCAGTCTTGTCATACAGATATTCTACACTTTCAAAATTTGGAATTACAATCAATCTATTTTCATAAACTTTTACAGAGTTTCTATCAAGAAAATATCCCAAAATAATTCCAACGATAATTACTCCAATAATCAATAAGAAATATTTTCTAAAAAAACCTAAAACTAGAAAAAGCAATTTTACTAAACTTATGAAAACACTTCCAATAGATTTAAACAAATACCCCAAATCAACCTCCTCAGATGAATTTTGCTGTGCCATAAAACTAATATTATAAATTAATGACTGTCTTTTTTATTACAGATTGTAAGCTTTCCTGCCAATCTATATATTTTAATTTCAATGTATTCTGCGCCTTTGTATTATCCAAAACACTATACTCCGGGCGTGCGGCAAAAGTACGGTAATGGTTTGTTTTTGCAAGGTCTGCTTCTTTTAATTTTTCGCTTTGCTTAAGTATCTCCTCGGCAAAGCCAAACCAAGTGGTTTCGCCGCTGTTGCTATAGTGGTAAACGCCATAACCTGTTGAATCTTGTGCAATTATCTGCAACAGGGCTTTCGCCAAATCATTTGCATTTGTAGGAGTTCCAGTTTGTTCGGTTGTAATGGTAAGGGTTTTTCCCGCTTCAGCGTATTTCAAAATGGTCTTCAAAAAATTATGCCCGTATTGCGAATACAACCACGAAGTCCTTAAAATAAAGTGTTTTTCAGTGATTTTCTGTATGTATTGCTCTCCCTCTAGCTTTGACGCCCCGTAAACATTCATGGGGTTTGTAGCGTCAGTTTCCAAATAAGGTGATTTCTTTTTTCCATCAAAAACGTAATCTGTGGAAACGTGCAGCAAAACAACATCATTCTCATTACAAGTGGAAGCCAAGTTTTTCACGGCTTCCGCATTTATTGAAAATGCTTTTTCTTCTTCACTTTCTGCTTGCTCAACATTTGTGTAGGCAGCAGTATTTATACAATGCGTAAAATTATTCCTGCTGAAATAATCCGTTACCAAATCAGCCTTTTCAATATCAAGATTTTCCTTTGAAACAAAGACAAATTCAAAATCGGGATAACCGGCGGCCGCATCCCTTATGCATCTTCCCAATTGTCCATTCGCGCCTGTAACCAGTATTTTTTTCATGAAACCGCTTCCTCAAAAGTGGGAAGTTCCAAATCTTTTTCTGAAATAATGAATTCTTCCTTCGGAAGATGCCAATCCAGTGCTAAGGTTGCGTCATTATAGATTATTCCGCTTTCCGAAGTTTTATCGTAATAATTATCACATTTATAGGAAAAAATGGATTGTTCCGAAAGTGTGATAAAGCCATGGGCAAAACCCCGCGGCACAAATAGTTGTAAATTTTCAACATCGTCCAGCATAATGGAAAATGATTTTCCGAATGTTTCCGAGTCTTTCCGTATATCAACTACAATATCCAAAACCTTGCCTTTTACTACTCGGACTAATTTGGCTTGTGACATTTTACCATTTTGAAAATGAAGCCCGCGCAACACGCCTTTGGAAGAAATGGATTGGTTATCCTGAACAAAATCTATCGAAAATCCTGCTACCTTCTCAAACATTTTTTGGTTGTAAGTTTCATAAAAAAGTCCGCGTTCGTCCTGAAACACTTTCGGCTTCAGAACAAAGCAATCTTTTAGTGATGTGTGTTGTAATTCCAAATCTAGTCTAGTTGAAGTAAGTGTTTACCGTAGCCGCTTTTCAAGAGCGGTTCTGCTAAAGCCACTAATTGTTCTTTTGAAATATAGCCCATTTCATAAGCTGCTTCTTCAATGGCGCCAATTTTTAAGCCTTGTCTTTCCTCAATAACTTCAACAAACTGGGCGGCCTGCATAAGTGATGCAAATGTTCCGGTATCCAACCAAGCGGTACCTTTATCGAGAATGCTGACGCTCAGTTTGCCCTGTTTTAAATATTCATTGTTTATGTCGGTTATTTCCAGTTCACCGCGGGCACTGGGTTTTATATTTGCTGCAATTCCCACAACGCTGTTGTCGTAAAAATAAATTCCCGGAACTGCATAATTTGACTTTGGAGATTTAGGCTTTTCTTCAATAGAAAGAGCTTTTCCACTTTTATCAAATTCCACAACGCCATATCTTTCGGGGTCTAAAACGTGGTATGCGTAAATTACACCGCCATCTGGATTGTTGTTTGATTGCAGCAATTCTTTCAAGCCCGAGCCGTAAAAAATATTATCGCCAAGTATCAATGCTACCTTATCATTTCCGATGAAATCCTTACCAATAATAAATGCTTCCGCAAGACCGTTGGGGTTTGCCTGTTCTGCATATTGAAAATTACAACCCAATTTTTCTCCATCACCCAAAAGTTGTTTGAAAAGCGGGAGATCCTGCGGTGTAGAAATAATCAATATATCCTTAATCCCTGCGTACATAAGTGTTGACAGCGGATAGTAAATCATCGGTTTGTCATATACGGGCATCAATTGCTTGCTCACCGCCAGTGTGATGGGATGCAAACGGGTGCCCGAACCTCCTGCTAAAATTATACCTTTCATCTTTATAAAATATTTGAGAAATATGAAGATGGAATGCCTTTTTTATGAATCTCCATCGATATATAAATTGTCATTGGGCATTTCATAATCTATCTCTGTTTTCCAAGTACCACAAAATGGTTTTTTTGATACCTGTTTCAAAATTCTCTTTGGCCTTCCAGCCTAATTCGTTTTCTATTTTTGAAGCGTCAATTGCGTATCTAAAATCGTGGCCGGGACGGTCTTTTACAAAAGATATCTGTTCTTTATAGGAAGTTTTCTTCGGAAGCATTTCATCCAGCAATTCACAGATAACATTTGCAATATAGAGGTTTTCGCGTTCATTGCGCCCGCCGATGTTATAGGTTTCGCCAAGCTTTCCTTTTTCTAAAGCTAGATAAATTCCGCTGCAATGGTCCATCACGTAAAGCCAATCGCGCACGTTTTTTCCATCGCCATAAATTGGGATGGGTTCTCCGGAAATTGCTTTGCGGATTATAGTAGGAATTAACTTTTCCTTATGCTGATTTGGGCCATAGTTATTTGAACAATTGGTAGTTACAACTGGCAAACCATAGGTGTGAAAATAGCTGCGCACAATAAAATCTGATGACGCTTTTGAAGCACTGTACGGACTGTTCGGCGCATAAGGGGTTTCTTCGGTAAAAAGACCCGTTTCGCCCAAAGTGCCGTAAACTTCATCTGTGGAAATATGCAGAAAACGTGCATTTTTGAATTCATCTTTCAAATCATTCGGACCGCTCATCCAAGTTTTATAGGCGCATTGGAGCAAGTTGAATGTTCCTACAATGTTAGTTTGAATAAATTCCGAAGGTCCCGAAATGGAATTGTCCACATGGCTTTCCGCAGCAAAATGAACCACTTTTTTAAATTGGTGTTCTGTGAATAGTTTTTGAATAAATTCCAAATCACAAATATCACCTTTTATGAAGTTTATTTTATCTGAAACTGCTTCCAGATTCTGCAAATTTCCGGCATAAGTAAGTTTGTCCAGTATGAATATTTCATCTTCTGAATTTTTAAGCGCATATTCCACATAATTGGATCCTATAAATCCTGCACCTCCGGTAATCAGTACTTTATCGTTTTTCAAAATTAATTTTTAGAAGTGTCTAAAATCTGTTTTAACATCTTTTCGGTAATCAAATAGGTGGGTTTTACACCTGTAGTTCCCAAGCCGCCCGAAGCCAAAGTGCTGCCTGTTTCCAAAGGATTATCTGAGGCGTAATACGCATACCTTACTTTTACTTTTGGGCTAATGCTGCGTCTAATTTTGGAAGCCGCCTGAATCGCTTTTTGATAATGCGCGCCTTCCATTTCCAGCCCAATCACATTCCACGTGGAATTGTGAAAGAATTTCAGCACATCCCTATTTTGAAGTGAAGTGCCCAACACCGAAATCATTGTACCGGTACAAACTTTAACGTCATCATCCTTAAAAAGTGATTTGTCAAGTTTATTTTTGAAGGGATAGTTGTCTGCAGTACCTTCAAAAACGTGGGCAGACGGTATCATAATATCGCCCTTTCCACCTTCCAAAATACCTGCTTTTCCCATAATTGAAACAGAAACTACATTTAAGAAATGTCGTACTTTATTGGCATCCACAAAGGGTTTTAAAAGCTCGTCCATAGTTTCATAGGCCTGCTCACCAAAAGCATAATCCATCACAACAATAACGGGCTTTTTTGAGACTTCAAGCTCCTTTAATCTTTCAATATAGGGGCTTTGTTTTATTTTAGCGGTATCGATTATCTGTACGTCAATATTGGTCCCGCTCTGGTCTTCAATAAATATCATGCCTTCCGACAAAGCGGTTTTGGTCACTTTTTCACGAAGTTTCACATTAGAAGCAATGCTGAGCGCCTCAAAAACCTCCATGGGTTTTTTCTTTGAAAATTCTGCTGAAAGTGCCTTCGGGCCATATAGACTGTTCATTACACTGTGCATATTGGCGCTTATAATATGCAATGGACGTTCCAACAAACCATTATCTTGAAGCGTTTGCTTTATAGCATAAGCCCACAGTTCACCGTGAATGTGGTGCCCTAAACGCTCGCGTAATACGGGACTGAAAGTGATTATACGTTTATTGTCTGCAATAACCTCATCGATGGCAAGTTTTCCCAAAAAGTATATAATATTGAAAAAGCGGTTCTCGTTCTTTTCACTTGCGAAAAAAGGATATACGCTCTTTACTTCCTCAAAAGTTCTTCCCAGAAAATTTGCGGTGTGCGTAAGCGCCACTTCTTTTTCTTCTTGTGAAAGTTTTCCTTTTTTGAGCACAGCTTGTTCTAGCTTTTTCCAATCGCGGATCACTTCGCCGTTTTCGTTTATGAGCACTTGCTTCATAATTTTGTGCGATTCAATAAAAAGAAAGGTTAAGTGTGTGAGAATATCATAGATTTCCGAACGGCCACGGGTTATTTCGATATTCATTTGTTCCGAATCGATTCGGTAACAATTTCTTCGGCGTTTTAATGGAATTATGGGTTCAAAATGAGAGTTTTTGTAGCCTTCATCACTCGTTAAATTGATGAAACTGCATTCCTCAATTCCGTAAGGCAAACGGTCCATAACATACAATAAGCCCTGCAGCTCAATTTTGTCTTCTTTTATAGAGCCATAGATTTCTGGACGAAGCGTTAATAATGATTCTCGAAGGGTTTCACCAGAAACCCCCATAGGCTTATAGAACCCTCGGTTAAAAAGGTGGCGCATTGTGATATACAACCGCTCTATTGCCTGCGTGCTTTCCTGTGCACGGGTGCGTGTATGTGATCTTTGTTTAGTCATTGGGCGCAAAGATAATACTAATTTTGTGGCTGAATTTCAAGTAGGGTATCAGCAATTTTACGATCGTTTGAAAGGCGCGGCACCTTGTTTTGGCCGCCCAGTTTCCCCTGTGATTTCATATATTGTTGAAAGCTATCCCGTTTAAGTGATGAAATCTTTAATGGCTGAAGTACTTTGCCTTCAATTAAATCAAAATAATATGAATTTTGCTTTTGCATTTCGGCATCTAAAAACTTGGCAACTTCTTTAAGGTCTGCTGGCGCCTTTTCAAATTCCACAAGCCATTCGTGATAGGGTAAGTTTTCCTCGCTAGGCGTTATCTGGGGCGCAACGGTGAATTCGGTAATTGAAAAATTAAACTTTGAAATGGCTTTGTTCATAGCCTCTTCCACCTCTTTTCCAATCACATGTTCGCCAAAGGCGGAAATGAAATGTTTTATTCTTCCCGAAACTATTACTCGATATGGTTTTGTGGAAGTAAATTGCACGGTATCGCCCAAATTATATGCCCAAAGGCCTGCATTTGTTGAAATTATCATTACATAATTAACGCCTATTTCAACTTCGCCGATGGTCAATCTTTTTGGGTTTTCGTCAAAAAAAGTGTTTACTTCCACAAATTCATAAAAAATACCGGAGTTTAAAAGTAACAACATTCCTTTTTCCTTTTGGCTATCCTGAAAGGCGAAAAAGCCTTCGCTAGCTGGAAAAAGTTCAATACTGTCAACCTTTCTTCCTATTAAATTTTCAAATTTTGTGCGATAGGGCTCAAAGTTTACTCCACCGTAAATGAACAGGTTAAAATTTTTGAAAAGGTCACCGACGTTCTTTCCCGTTTTTTGCTGAAGTTTTTCAAAATACATCTGTACCCACGAGGGAATGCCGCTGATAACAGTCATGTTTTCGTCTTTGGTTTCCGCTACAATAGCGTCTACTTTGGTTTCCCAATCTTCGATGCAATTGGTTTCCCAGCTCGGTAAACGGTTTTTTTGAAGATATGCAGGAACGTAATGTGCAACGATGCCAGAAAGCCGGCCTACTTTAATTCCGTTCTTCTCCTGCATTTCTGGACTTCCCTGTAGGAAAATCATTTTGCCATTTACAAATTTGGCGTTACCAGTTTCATTAATGTAACATAAGATTGCGTTGCGGGCGGCTTCAATGTGATATGGCATAGATTCCTTGGTAAGTGGAATGTATTTCGCTCCTGACGTTGTACCCGAAGTCTTTGCAAAATAAATCGGTTTTCCAGGCCAAAGAATATTTTCTTCACCAGAGACCACGCGCTCAACGTAAGGTTTCAATTCTTCATAATCGCGAATTGGAACCTTTGTGGCGAAATCCTCAAAAGAAGTTATATTTTCAAAATCGTGGTCTTTTCCGAAGGCAGTATTCTTGGCTTGAGATATAAGATTTTCAAAAACTTTTTGCTGAGTTGCAACAGGCTTAGTAGCCCATCTTTGGATTTTTTTTACTACAGTTTTGGCAAATATTTTTGCGCTGAGGGATTTTATGGACATAGGCTATCAATCAAAATCGATGAAACTTGTAGGATTAACTGGGAAGCCGTCACGCCAGAGTTCAAAATGCAAATGTGGGCCGGTTGTAAGTTCTCCAGTATTACCTACCGTGCCTATCACTTCACCAGCCTTAACAATTTCACCCTGTTCCTTGGTAAGCATGGCATTGTGCTTATAGGCTGAAATTAGGTTGTTATCGTGTTTCAAAATAATAACGTAACCGGTAGCGGCGGTCCATTCAGCAAATATAACAGTACCATCTGCTACAGCCTTTACGGGTGAATCTTTGGTTGTTACCACATCTACCGCATAGTGTTTTGTTTTTGAATCATAGGTTTCTGAAATAGCGCCCTTTACTGGGGCAAAGAGCGCATATTGTTGAGCTTGGGGTGTAATTAAAGGATTATATTTGTCCTCCTTTGCAACAGCTTCCCGAAGTAAAGAGTCTTTCCTGGAAGTACGTATTAAAACCGAAGGGTCTGTTTTAGCTACCTCAATGAGTGAATCTTTGTTGAAATTTACCGTTTTAACATCGCCAGTAAGTACTTTTTTGATTGAAGCTAGGTATTGCTCATTTACATTTAAAATTTGCTGCAATGAATCCGTTTTGTAGGTTAACTGGGTAGCCTTCTTTTTTAATGTTGTAGAAGAATACCCTGGAATATATTCACGAAGCGGCGTAAATGCTATAATGTAGGTAGTCGCCAAAATTAGGAATAGTGCAAAAAGGGTGCTGAAAACAAACACATTCAACCTGTTTAACTTAAATGAAAATCGTTCTTCAAACGTTTCTTCATTAAGGATTACCATTCGGTATTTGTGTAAAAGCTTTTTTTTGAGCTTTTTGCCTCTTTTTTCTTTTTGGGTCATAACCTGCAATTGCTTTTTACAAATATAAAATAAACTGAAGCGCCATACGCTAAAGTTAACCTCAAAACGTTGTATCTAAACATTTCTTGTTACCTTTGCGTAATTAAATTTTCAAAATTATGAGTGCATTGTTTTTTCCTTTAGGTGTTATTGGCCCTTGGCAAATAGTATTGATTGTTGTGATTGTGTTATTGCTATTCGGGGGAAAGAAAATTCCGGAGCTTATGCGCGGTTTAGGTAGCGGCCTTAAAGAATTCAAGGATGCTTCTAAAGAAGAACCAACAGATAAAAAGATAGACGACAACAAATAAACTTTTCTTTCATCTTAAAAAAGAGCCTTTCAGTTTAAACTGAAAGGCTCTTTTTTTTTAATGTATTATGGGTTCTACTCGATTTTGGCAGAATTCAATATCGATTCCAACTCAAATTGCAAGTCTCTTTTTGACACTGCAGGTGCATATGTAAAGCCTTCGAGAATTAAATAACGATTGTTTTTCTCATCACGCACTGCGTAATTTACAAAAGGGCCGCCCATCCAATCGTCTTTTACTTCCCAGGTGCCCTTGGTTTCATAAGCAAATTTTCCGTCAATTTTAGTTGTGAAAAGATACGGGGCATACGCATCCTCGGTAATAAACTGTCCGTCATCCTCCACGGGCAACAGTCTGCTTCCTATGGAATCACGGATTTTAATGATGTCGCCAACCGCAGTGCTATCATTCGTGATCATATTTAAAGGAACTTCATAAACAAGAATGTTTGTTGTGCCATCCTTTAAGTCTTTTCGCATCCAAAAAAAACTGTCTGTCGCCTTGGCTATTCGGTAAGCGCTGGGAATTTGCATGCTAACGCCCATTGCCTTTTTGAGTGAATCCGTTTTCATTAACGAAATAGCTGTTCTGCGTTGACGCTCCTTTATTTCAGAGTTGTGAAATTTTTCAATTATTTGTGCCGCATTTTTATTGATAAGCTCAACCAGTTTTTCCTCAGAAGTTGCTTTTATTATGGCTCCCGCCTGAGGTTTGGCATATTCATCAGTGGCTATGGTAACTTTGTCTTCTTCACTCAAAACTACATATAAAAAAAGCCTGTTGCTACGGGCAAAACCCGTAAAAGCTTCAGGCGGCATTTGGTTCATTGAGAAAAGGGGTTCGTCTTGCGGAAGGCCATCGGTAGGTGCAGCAAAATTATTGCGGATGGCTTCACCCACAACACCGTTCCACAGGTCGTTGGGTGTAATAATTTGTAAGGCGTTTATATTTCCTACTGAATTGGGAACGAGTGATTTGTCTCTTTTACCCCCATCGTTACAAGAAGAAGTAAGTACGACAAAAAAAGAAACCAATAAAATATAGAGTACTTTCATTAAAAGGATGTTTTTTTGGAACTATCCTTTATAAATTTTTAGTTTAGTTCCGGGCTTTAGGTTATTGCCACTAATATCGTTCCAATTTTTGATATTTTGGACTGAAACTCCAGGAAATTTTTGCGAAATACTCCACAATGAGTCTCCATTACGGACAGTATAGGTTTTTTCTGAGGTGTTATTTTGAACAGGTGCATTGCTAGCTATGTCTTGTGAGCTCTTATTTGGGTATATAATTAAGTTTTGCCCAACCTTTACTGTATTACTTCGCATTCCGTTCCAACTTTTTATTTGGCTCACACCCACGCCATATCTTTCGGCAATTCTACCTAAATAATCGCCTCTTTTAACCCGGTAACGTATCTTTTCGGGTTGTTCATAGAGTTCAGGCATAGGTTTTTCTGCCTCTTCCACTTCTTCCTGTGCAAATGCATAAATAGCAGCTTCATTAGTAACAAATGTACCCACTGCAGTTAAAGGAAGCCGCAACATATAATTCTCATCTTTAATTACGGGGATAATTCCCAACTTATAAGAGGGATTTAAAAATTCAAGTTCTTCCCGGTCTAAGTTGGTAAGTTTGGCTATTTGATCTAATGTTAGTTGTTGCTTGATTTTTATAGTATCGGTTGCAATGTAAGGAATACGTGGGCCTTGTTTTTTAAAGCCATGTTCCTGTGCATATTCAAAAATATACATTGTTGCCAAGAACGCAGGTACATAACCCGCCGTTTCACGTGGAAGGTAATTGCGAAGACTCCAGTAGTTTGTCTTTCCGCCGGAACGACGTATTGCTTTTGAAACATTGCCAGGACCCGAATTGTATGCTGCAAGGGCCAAATCCCAATCGTTGAAACTGTTGTTCAAGCTCTTTAAATATTTGCAGGCAGCCTCTGTAGCCATAATAGGATCTGAGCGTTCATCTACATATGAACTTACGTCCAAGCCAAACATTTTGCCTGTTGGATACATAAATTGCCACAGCCCCGTTGCACCTACTCTGGATTGGGCGCGAGGATTCAGCGCTGATTCTATAACCGCTAAATATTTTAATTCTAAAGGTAAATTGTGCCTGTCAAGTTCTTCTTCAAACATTGGGAAGTAATATTCACTAAGCCCCATAAGTCGCTCCAAAGTTCCACGGCGGTTCTTTAGGTATTGTTTTATTACACTTTCTAAGGATGCATTGTACTCTACCTTAAAGGGCGTGCGGGCATCCAGATCTTTTAAGCGTTGTTTGAGTACTTCCGTGGGCAGTTCATCATAATCAACCACACCATAATCCTGATCGGTAATACTGTTATATATATCTTCAAAAAGATCAGATTTGTAGAGTTCCTTTAACCAAAGACTGTCTTTTTTGCGGGCAAGGGCCATATCTTTTAGATCAAATACAGTGCTGTCCTTTAGAGATGTAGCTAGAACGGTGGAAGGCAATTCTTCAGCAATTTTTGAAACCTTGATAGAATCAACAACCTGAACTTTTTTAGTGTTCAGCTTCTTGCTTTGCTTTTTACCTTGCTGGGCAAAACTCATGCTGAAGGCTAGCAACAACACAAGGGGGAGAATTTTGTTTAGTTTCATCAGCTTTTTATTGTGTTTTGGGGATTTTAACAAACTCGCTTGATTAATACCTTTTTAGGGTTACCTGTTTATATTGTAAAAAATAACGCCTTTTTAAATAAAAAATTTTATCAAAAATAATGATTTCGCGAAATTACACAAATTTTAAACGCAAACACCTGATATTGTGTTATTTAACTTTTGCTATATACAGCTTTAATGCCTGGTAATGTTTTGCCTTCGAGCATTTCTAACATTGCACCACCCCCCGTAGACACATAGCTCACCTTATCTGAAAGGTTAAATTTTTGTACCGCAGCAACAGAATCGCCCCCGCCTACAAGTGAGAAAGCGCCATTTTGTGTTGCCTTAGCTATATTTTGTCCTAATATCTTTGTTCCTTCGGCAAATTTTTCCAATTCAAAAACTCCTACGGGCCCATTCCATAAAATGGTGTTGGACTTGGCTAGAACTTCTGCAAAAATTTCGTTTGTTTTTGGTCCTACGTCAAGCCCCATCCAACCATCAGGAATATTATCTACTGAAGAAATCTTCGTATTTGCAGCTTCTGAAAAAGCATCGGCAATTATTGCATCTACTGGCAAATGAACTGCTACGCCTTTATTTTTAGCGATTTTTAAAATTTCCAGAGCAAGGTCCTGTTTGTCTTCTTCAACCAAAGAGCTTCCTATTTTTCCGCCCTGTGCTTTAATAAATGTGAAAGCCATTCCTCCGCCAATGATAAGGTGGTCGATCTTATCGAGGATATTCTCAATAATTGTAATTTTTGAAGAAACTTTTGCGCCACCAATAATAGCAGTGACGGGCTTTTCATTGGATTCCAACACTTTTTTTACATTTTCAATTTCTGAAGCAAGCAAAAGACCGAAACATTTATTCTCGGGAAAAAAATCTGCAATAATTGCTGTTGAAGCATGGGCACGATGCGCCGTACCAAAGGCATCGTTTACATATACATCTCCAAATTTTGAAAGCTTTTCGGCAAAATCTCGGTCGCCTTTGGTTTCCTCTTCATAAAAACGTAAATTTTCCAATAAAAGAATCTCTCCAGATTCTAAATTGGCAACTGCTTCTTCAACTTTAGGGCCTATGGAGTCGGGAACAAAAATCACTTGTACACCAATAGCATCAGATAGTGTTTTCACGATATGCTGAAGCGAAAACTCTTGCTCCTTATTTTTTGGCCTTCCCAAGTGTGACATTAAAACACAACTACCGCCGTCCTCCAAAATTTTCAGAATAGTGGGCTTTGCGGCTTGGATACGGGTATCATCAGTAACGTTGTGATTATCGTCAAGAGGTACATTGAAATCTACGCGGATAAGTGCTTTTTTATCTTTAAAATCTATGTCATTTACAGTTTTCATCTTTCCAAATTTATCTTGCAAATATAGTTTTTTGGTATTTATCCACCTGCCTAAGTTTCGATCAAAAAGAAAGTTGAAAATTTCTTAGATTTGCGGATGGATTTTTCAGAAGTAATAGGCCACCAACACATAAAATCACACCTTTCAGCAACTATTGAAAACGGCCGAATTCCACACGCACAGCTATTTGCGGGGGTTAACGGGAGTGGTTTGTTGCCTATGGCCATTGCTTACGCTTCAGAGCTTCTTTGCAGCCAATTTGAAAAAGGAAGTCCCGAATCTATTTCTTGTAAAAACAAAGTTTCAAAATTGGCCCATCCAGATTTGCATTTTGTTTATCCCGTAAATACAAGTGATATTGCAAAAAAAAATGCCATATCAGATAATTACGCCGAAGGGTGGCGCAGTTTTGTATTGAACAATCCTTACGCCTCGCTTTTTGAATGGCTTCAAAGTATTGGAATTGAAAAAAAACAAGGAAATATTAGCAAATACGAAGCGGAGAATATTTCAAAAAAACTGTCATTAAAAGCTTTTGAAGGTGGCTACAAGGTTATGATTATCTGGATGGCCGATAATATGAACAGTGAATGTGCCAATAAAATTCTTAAATTAGTTGAAGAGCCTACGGAAAAAACAGTGCTATTGCTTTTGACCGAAAGAGAGGAGCAAATTATTACCACCATACGTTCACGTTGTCAAAAGTTAACTTTCCCGTTACTTTCTGAAGCCGATATTTCCGAAAATTTGGTTCAAAAATTACAGATCAACGAATCTCTTGCCCTTCAAACTGCGCGTAGATCGCGCGGTGATTTTAACAAGGCGTTACAATTATTGGAAGAAACGGGTGAAGACGAAATTTTTGAGAAATGGTTCATCAGTTGGGTGCGGACTGCTTTTAGAGCAAAAGGAAACAAAGGAGCTATCAATAATTTGCTTGATTGGAGTGATGAACTTGCCGGACAAGGCCGCGAAACGCAAAAAAAATTTCTTGCCTATTGTATTGAGGTTTTTAGACAGGCGCTTTTGAAAAATTATAATGCAGATTCCCTCTTGTTTTTTAAAGCAAATGATTCATCTTTTTCCCTTCCAAAATTTGCACCTTTTGTTCATCAAAATAATATTTTTGAAATCAATTCAGCGTTGGAAGATGCTTCTTATCACATTGAACGAAATGGTAATGCTAAAATTATTTTTACTGATCTCTCAATCAAATTAACCCGATTAATTCACCAAGCAGAGTTGTCATAATCACAATCTATGTTTATATTTTTAAAATAGATTTTGGTTATAAAAATTAAGCCCGTTATCTTCATTTTAAGCTCAAAAGCTTTTGGTGGCATACATAATCAATGTATTTTTCCAAATATCGTCTAAAAAAGGCTTAAAATCCAAAATTAAACTTTTTTGAAACAATATATATGCGAAGAATACTCCTTTGACTGTTTGGCTTTCAAATTAGATTTCAACCCGATATAAAAAGCTTTCAAAGAAATTTTATTGCCGGTTTTATATTTTTCAGAAAGAAGACTTACGTAAAAAGAATCAAAAATCATTGGTTCAATTTTTTTAAGTTTAAAATTTTTGGCAAAAAGATTTTCCATTGCTTCTTTGGAAAAATGCCATAGATGTCGAGGGACATCATAAGCGGCCCAATACTTTCCATAATATTTAGCGTCAAAACTTTTAAAATTTGGGACTGCAATTATGAGCACACCTTTCGGTTTCACTAAGCTTGATAATTCTGATATGGTTTCTTCCAAATTTGGAATATGCTCAAGAACATGCCAAAGTGTGATAACATCAAATTGCTTTCCGGCAAAATCTTTTAAAGAGGTCCCTAATTTAACTCCCTTTTCACTTGCCAGTTTTGAAGCATTTGGATTCGGCTCCGTTCCATAAACTTCCCAGCCTTTCTTTTTAGCTACCTTTAAAAAATCTCCAGTTCCGGCACCGACATCCAATAAAGAGCCAATGCCATTATTTTGATTGTAAATTAAGTTAGTTTTTTTCTGAAGTGACCATTTTTTAACCAATTGATATAAACGGGAGAGAAAACCGCGTTTTTCGTCAGTATGTGAAATGTAATCTTGACTTTCGTAATATTTTGGAAGCTCTTCAATATTTGGAACAGGAAAAGTTTTAAGCAGATCCAAATCTTTTGAATAAATCAAATCAAAAGTTTCTCCGGAAACCAAAAAATCTTTAATCGATAAATATATATGTTCTGATTTCTGCAATTTGTTAATGTTTCACGTGAAACAATCGTCTAACGCCCCATATATACTAATAGTACCGAAATATCGTTTGGGGAAACACCACTAATTCGGGAAGCTTGGGAAACGGTTGCGGGTTTAATTTTTGAAAGTTTTTCCCGTGCTTCATAAGAGAGTGATTTTAATTTTGAATAATCAAAAGAAATAGGAATCTTTAAACCTTCCAGCCTATTTAATTTATCTGCATTGTTTTTTTCTTTTTCAATGTACCCTGAATATTTCACTTGGATTTCTGCCTGTTCAATCATTTCTGAGTCCAAATCGTTTTCCGCAATATAATTTTTTACAGAAGTAATTGTTTTCATGTCTGCCATAGTCACTTCCGGACGGGAGAAGAATTTAAACATTTTGTCACTTTGGTTTACGGTGGCAGAATTGCGCGCTAAGAATATCTCATTTATTTCTTCCGGCGAGACGCTGGTGTCTTTAAAAAACTGCACAAAAGCTTCGGATTTAATTTTCTTTTCTTCCATTTTGCGCATACGTTTTTCACTGGCCAACCCAATTTCAAACGCTTTAGGAGTCAATCTAAAGTCTGCATTATCTTGACGCAAAAGTGTTCTGTATTCTGCGCGAGAAGTAAACATTCTGTAAGGTTCTTCTGTTCCTTTTGTTATAAGATCGTCTATTAAAACACCAATATAAGCTTCATTTCGTTGAAGCATAAAAGGCTCTTTTTCCTGAACTTTCAGATGGGCATTTATCCCTGCCATTAAACCTTGGGAGGCAGCCTCTTCATAACCGGTAGTTCCGTTGATTTGTCCTGCAAAATAAAGACCTGAAACCAATTTTGTTTCCAAAGTGTGTTTTAATTGGGTGGGCGGGAAATAATCATATTCTATTGCATAACCAGGGCGGAAGAATTTTACATTTTCAAAACCGGCAACCTGACGCAATGCCTTAAATTGAACATCCTCGGGCAACGATGTAGAAAAACCATTGATGTAATATTCTACCGTATCCCATCCTTCTGGCTCAACAAAAAGCTGGTGTCTATCTTTATCAGCAAATCGATTGATTTTATCTTCTATTGAAGGGCAATATCGAGGGCCGATACTTTTGATTGCGCCATTAAACATTGGCGATCTGTCAAAACCTTCCCGAAGAATGTCATGAACATCTAAACTAGTATAGCTCATATGGCATGAGCGCTGTTGTTTTAAAGGTTTTGTTTCGTCCGAAAAAGAGAATTTTTCGGGAACATCATCTCCAGGCTGTTCAATCATTTTAGAAAAATCCAATGACCGTCCATCTACTCTCGGGGGTGTGCCAGTTTTCATTCTTCCAGCTTCAAAGCCTAAATTTATTAGATCCTGAGTTATTCCAGTAGATGCTTTTTCGCCTGCACGACCACCACCGAACTGCTTATCGCCAATATGAATCAAACCATTTAAAAAAGTGCCGTTTGTGAGCACAACACTTTTAGCTTTAATTTCTAAACCCAATGAAGTTCTCACCCCTATTATCTTTCCGTTTTGAACTATGATACCCGAAATCATTTCTTGATAAAAGTCCAGATTTGGGGTTTGCTCAAGCATATTTCTCCAAGTTTCGGCAAAACGCATGCGGTCGCTTTGTACCCGGGGACTCCACATAGCAGGTCCTTTAGATTTGTTGAGCATTTTGAATTGTATCGCAGTTTTATCAGACACAATCCCGCTATATCCGCCAAGAGCATCAATTTCTCGAACAATCTGACCTTTTGCTATACCTCCCATAGCTGGGTTGCAGCTCATTTGAGCAATTGTTTGCAAATTCATTGTCACCAATAGTGTTTTCGAGCCCATATTGGCTGCCGCGGCAGCAGCTTCAGAACCTGCGTGGCCAGCGCCCACAACAATTACATCATATTCTTCAGAAAACATATTTAAATAAAATTGTTCCACGTGGAACATTAATAATCTTAATTTTTTAGGGGGTGCAAAATTACAATAATTATTAGCTTTTAAACGAATTATACAGCATTATAATATAGACTGTTTTGATAGGGCAAGAAGCGCTTCATCTTCCTTTTTCCGCATCAGTAATTTTTCGTCCTTACTTTTGTCTTTATATCCGCAGAAGTGTAGAATTCCGTGAATTATTACTCTATTCAATTCGGTTTTAAAATCTGTATTAAAGTCTTTTGCATTATCGGCGACCCGTTCAACTGAAATATATATCTCTCCATTAACTTGTTTGCCCAATCCATAATCAAAACTAATAATATCGGTAAGTGTATCGTGATTTAGATACACCTTATTTAAATTATATAGATAATCATCATCACAGAAAATATAAACTATTTCACCTACTTCAAAATCTTCACTTGTAATAACATTCAAAATCCAATTCTGTGTATTAGATTCATTCTCCAATCTGGAATCGGTTAAATAATTAAATTCAATCATTTTTTTCTTTAAAATATTCCTGAACTTTATTCTTATAATCTTGTTGCAAAGGTAGTGCCTCGCGATTCAAAATCTCAGTAGTATTGAAGTATTTTTTAATATCCTCTGGTGAAAGTTGGACGTTGTTCTGAAAATTCTTTTTATTGGTTTGTGATTCTCTTCTAGTTTCCTGACCTTGTTCAAGGTCAGCCTTATCGAGTTTCAATAACTCATACTTTAAATTGAGCATTTGCTGAAGCGTATTCTGGTTAAAACCTTTGTCCAATAATTGTTGCTCTATGCCCTCCATTTTCTTTAGTAAGTCGCCTCCATTTCCATTTAAGCCCTCCTTGCTTAATCTGTTCTGAAGTTGATTTCGAAGGTCTTGTTGTTGTTTAAAAATTTCAAAAAGTTCGCCATTCATGTCTTCGCTGTTCCCTTTACCTTCTTTGTTGTTGCCCTTTTTATTTCCATTTTTTCCATCATTTCCGTCTTCCCCATTCTCACCATTGCCATCACCACTGCCATCACCATCTCCTTCGCCCTTACCATCGCCTTTTGATCCCTTTTTTCCTTTATTAATTCCTTCTTTCATTTTCTCACTTAAACTCTCTTGTTTCTCTATAATATCCGGAAGTTGGAATCCCCCACTACTTCCAGAACCAGGGCTGGGTGTACCCTTGCCCGAGCCTGAGCCCATAGACATCTGCATTTGCATATTTCCTAATATATCACTTAATAATACGGCTAAATCATTTGCGCCTGTGGTGGTATATTGTTGATTTCCAATACCTTGTCTCGTTTGGTTTTCAGCTAATCTTTCTAATGATTTATCGATATTATACTGAATTTCTGTAAGAGTAGTATTTATTTGGGTTCCGATAAGTGGCTGACGTAGTGAAAGTTCAAATATACTATCGTCAATATGTTCAAAATTTGTTTTTAGATCATTTTGAATGTTGAGTTTTTTTCCGAAAATAGGGTTTCCATATTCAATTTTTTTGAACACCTCCATCAAATCTTCTTGTTGAAAAGAGAATACTACCAAATTATCCACAATCTGTCGAAGCATTTTTACATCCTCCTCAATAGACTCCCCTTGACCTGCATTCATTTGCATCTGCATGCCTTTACTCATCTGTTTCATTTTTTGGCCTGCACTTTTCTGATTTTTCCCAGCATCGCTAGGCTTTTGTTGTTCTAATTTATCAGTTGCCTTTTGCTGCTCTTCATCTATTTGTTGCTCTGTTGGTTTATCTTCGGGGATATCGAAAGGCTTTTTTAAAGCTTCATTTTCCTTCTGAAGCTTCTCCATCTCTTTCTTATAGTTATCAAATTTTTTATTAAGTTCTTCTTGGGCTTCCTTGGTGTTTTCACTAGCGGGTTTGTCTGCTAATTTCTCCTGCTCTTCCCCTAGTTCAAAAAGCTCTTCTGCTAATTTCTCTGCTTTCTTTTCAACGTAGTAGCGCTTGGTAAGTTCGAGTAATTGTTCAAGGTTTTTTTCTTGATTTTTATTTTGTTTTGAAAGTTTTTCAAGTTTCTCTGTCAATTCTTCCTTGGCTATCTTATCCTGCAATTTCTCAAGCTCCTCCAGTAGTTTTTCATTTTCTTTTATACGCTCTTCATTTTCATCTAAGCGTTTTTCGAGTTCTTCCTTAAAAGGATCTTTTTCTTGGTTTTCAGGCTGAAAATTCTGAAGTTCTTCTTTCATTTCTTTTGAAAAATTCTTCATCATTTCCTCTTGTTGCCTTTGGCGTTGTAGAAAGTTTTCTAATTTCTTTTTATCGTTGTAATTAAGCTCGTTCTTCTCTTTTTGGGTGCGTGAAAGTTCTTCTAGGGCTTGCTTTTGGTCTTTAAATTCCTCTAAAGATTTGTCTAGCCCCTTTATGGCATTTTGCTGGTTTTGAAGCTGTTCATCCTCCAATTCATCTTTTGTAAGTTTTCTGTAGGAATATATTCCAGATTTCGAGGATTTGTAATTGTGAAGTGCATCATTATCAAAAACCTCAAAATAATATTCATAGGAAATGCCCTCGGTCAAAGATAGGTTGCCGGGAAAAACATACGTGAATTGATCAAAATTGGTCTTATTAAGCGGTAAAGCCTTTATTTTTGCCTGCTTTTCATCACCTTCGGGAAAATATACCAATCGAAGTTTTGTAAGCCCATAATCATCTGAAATTTGCCCCAAAAAGAAAATTCTTTGTCTGTTGGTGCTATCCTGTTTTGACTGTACCTCAATTCCGGGAAATTGATCCTTAACAACATTCAGCGTAAAAGCAAGGTTTTCGTAATCCTTCAGTTTATCATTTGATGTAGTGATAGCGTAATCCATTTTACTATAAATTCCTTTTTCAAAATTGAAGTTTTCCCCTTTTGAAGCAAACGAAAAAGAAGTATCCGCGATCTTCAAAGTAACCGCTTTTGTATTTTTTGTTGCAACATTCCACTTAACTCTCGTTCCTTCGGGAATGGTAGCGTTTCCAGTACTTTTTAAGGATTCGTCCCTTTTCCCTGTATAAGAGGGATAGTCCAAAATCATTTCAAAATTGAGCAAAGTAGGAGTTTTTACAACCTCTAAGGTGTATTCACGGGAAGTCACTTTATTTGCCTTTAAGCTAAAATCGATAGATTCCACGGGTTGTTGAAACGTATATTCAAAAAATCCCGGCGCGGTTTGTTGCAAATAGTAGTTTTCTCCATTGTAATTGATACTCGCATTTTCGGGAATCGCGGTGCCTTCAGTTCTAATTTTTAAGTTGAAAGGTTTGTTTTCTACTGCATTCAAATCGTCGTTCATCACGATAAAAGAGAAAGGCGCGGGCGGCTCAAAGGCAGTGTCATAATGCACGACGCGCTTGTAACTACTTGAAAAAATTTCCATTCCGCCCAAAGCACTAAAAAGTATAAATATCAGCACAGGGATAGCTGCATATTTCAAGTATTTAGCGTTTCTTTTAAAATTTACCGCACTTTTGAAGGGAACGGGTTGCAGTTCGGTAGCCTTTTGATCGATACTCGCGGCGAGCAATTCACTTTCACGTTGGTTCTGGTTCAGCTGAATAACGTTCAGCAATTTATCATTTACCTGCGGAAAATGGTTGCCGATAATTTTGGAAGCCTGGGTATAATCTATCCCTTTTTGGAGTTTGAAAAGTTTCGCAAGCGGAAAGGCGATAAACCGAACAAATAAGCCCAATTCCACAATTACAAACGCCCAAAACAAAATGCGTCTTCCCAACGGATTGAGCCACAAAAAATATTCAACGAGCAGTGTAATCAATAAATACAAAAGTCCAATGGCGAAAAAAAGGATAGCTCCCTTTATAAGCTCATTGGTGTAGTATTTCTTGATAAATTCCTCCAGTTTTTGCTGGATGATGCTAAAAGTGCTCATAGTTTTGATTCCCTCTTTTGAAAACTTCTAAAATACAATAATATTTTTTGCTAACCACGCCACAAATATTGCTCCAAAAAAAGAAAAAACCGCGATCCCCAATAACTTTAAAATGCGCGTTCAGTATTGTACCTTTGCCCCTTTATAAAAAAATGCAGATTATGTCTCAAAAAGTTAGGGTTCGTTTTGCGCCCAGTCCAACAGGTCCTTTACACATTGGTGGTGTTCGCACGGCTTTGTTCAATTATTTATTCGCAAAAAAACATAAAGGCGATTTTCTATTACGAATTGAAGATACCGACCAGACCCGTTACGTGGAAGGTGCCGAGTCATACATTATTGAAGCCCTAAACTGGTTAAATATTCCGTACGACGAAGGCCCTGGAAAAGAAAAAGATTGCGGGCCGTACCGCCAAAGCGAACGCAAACATCTGTATAAGCAATATGCTGATGCATTGATTGAGTCGGGAAATGCCTACTACGCTTTCGACACTTCCAAAGAACTTGACGCCCACCGAAAAGATCACGATGAAAAAGGAAAAACCTTTATCTATAATTGGCACAATCGCTTAAAACTTAAAAATTCGTTGGTTATTTCTGCGGAAGAAACTCAACAGAAAATAGCAAATGGAGAAGAATACGTAATTCGTTTTAAATCCCCCGAAGATGAAACCCTTCAATTAAACGATATCATCCGCGGTGAAATGCAGGTGGAAACAAGTATTCTCGACGATAAGGTTCTCTTCAAAAGCGATGGAATGCCCACCTACCATTTGGCAAATATTGTGGACGACCATTTAATGAAAATAACGCACGTTATCCGTGGGGAGGAATGGTTGCCTTCGTTGGCATTGCACGTATTATTGTATCGCGCTTTTGGCTGGGAAGCGCCTAAATTTGCGCATTTGCCGTTGATTTTAAAACCAACCGGCAACGGAAAACTCAGCAAGCGCGATGGCGATAAAATGGGTTTTCCCGTATTTCCTTTGGAATGGAAAACTGTTGAAGGAGATCTTTTCTCAGGCTATCGCGAAGATGGTTATCTGCCCGAAGCTGTTGTAAATATGCTCGCCTTTTTAGGCTGGAACCCCGGAACGGAGCAGGAAATTTTCAGTTTGGAAGAATTGATTTCCGCTTTTGAATTGGAAAGAGTTCATAAAGCAGGAGCAAAATTCGATCCCGAAAAAACAAAATGGTTTCAGCATCAATATTTGCAAGAAGTTGATGATGCAAAACTTGCGGCAGATTTTTCACAATTATTGAAAGAAAAAGGAGTTTCAAGCAACCTTAATTTGACAAAAATTGTTTCGCTTTTAAAAGAGCGAGCAACCTTCGTAAGCGACCTTTGGGACCAGGGAAGTTTCTTTTTTGAAGCACCTGATAGTTACGATGCAAAAGCGTCTGATAAAGCTTTTAAGGCAGAAACCCCAGAATTGCTTCAAAAAGTGGTTTCAATTTTAAATGCTACGGAAGACTTTTCGGCAGAAAACCTTTCAGAAAAAGTAAAAGGATGGATTACTTCAGAAAATATCGGCTTTGGAAAAGTGATGATGCCTCTAAGATTGGCCCTCGTGGGAGAAATGAAAGGTCCGGATGTTTTTGATATTTTTTCAATTTTAGGAAAAGAAGAAAGCATTTCCCGTATTGAAAAGGCGATAAGTTATATAGGTTAAAAATAGATTACTGCCGCCAAAACAATTGTGGAACTGTTTCCCTTAAAATCTTCGTTTTCCAAACCTTTATCGTTCAAACTGCCCAGCATATTGGTTACTCCGTACTGATATTGCGCGCTTACACGAAAGTGTTCCAAACCAGCTGTAAGCCCCCCGGCAAGACGGACATTGAATTTTGAAATATCCTGAATATCTGCTGCGGTAAGTGTATTATAGCCAGTTAATATATAATCTTCATACTTATCATCTTCCAGTTTCATCTTTCCATTTATGTCGAAAATAGGACCAAATTCTAGACTTAAATGCTTAACGATAATGTTATAACTTCCCAAAAAATTAAGCTGTACACCTTGAATGGTGTAGCCTATGTTTTCGGTATTGTCCAACAGTCCTCGCCCTTCCACGCCCACGGAAGCGCTTTGAAAACTAAGCCCATAAATTAAGTCGAAATCATTTCTGAAAGCACCCCGTGTTGTAAAACCAGCTGTAAATCCTTCTTTTTGCTGAGTTACCAAATCGTCTGTTATAATATCAAAAAAAGTAATTCCGCCCTGTATTCCAAGAAAATTGTAACCATCATAATTGCGTTGGGCAAATGATTGTTGGATTGAAAAAAGAAAAAGTGTAGCAAAAATTAATTTTTTTAGACTCATAGCTGGGGATATGTTTTAGGGGCGTGAAAATAGCTTTAATTTTGTATCTTCCACAAGATATAATCATTAAATATTTTAAAAATTATGGGCGGATTTATTTTAGTGCCAGTGCTGATTGTTGGTTTATTCATATTATTGGCAAGTTTTTTTACCGTAAAGCAGCAGACTGCGGCAATAGTAGAACGTTTTGGAAAGTTTCAAAGTATACGAAATTCGGGTTTACAGTTGAAAATACCCCTGATTGACCGTATTGCAGGGCGAATTAACTTAAAAATCCAGCAACTGGATGTAATTGTTGAAACTAAAACCAAAGACGATGTTTTTGTGCGCTTAAAAATTTCGGTACAATTCCAGGTTTTAAAATTGAAGGTTTACGATGCTTTTTACAAATTGGAAAATCCGCACGACCAGATAACCTCCTATGTTTTTGATGTGGTAAGGGCCGAAGTTCCAAAGATGAAACTGGACGATGTGTTTGAAAGAAAAGACGATATTGCCATAGCCGTCAAAGCTGAATTGAATGAAGCGATGAGCGAATATGGTTATGATATTATCAAAACACTTGTAACGGATATTGATCCCGATATTCAAGTGAAAGCAGCAATGAACCGAATAAACGCTGCAGAAAGAGAAAAAGTAGCTGCTGAATACGAAGCAGAAGCTGAACGAATTAAAATTGTAGCAAAAGCCCGTGCAGAAGCTGAAAGCAAACGTTTACAGGGGCAGGGTATTGCAGACCAGCGTCGTGAAATTGCCCGCGGTCTCGAAGAAAGTGTTGATGTATTGAACAATGTGGGTATCAACTCACAGGAAGCCTCGGCTTTGATTGTAGTTACGCAACATTATGATACGCTGCAATCCATCGGCGAAGAAACAAATACTAATCTTATTCTTTTACCAAATTCCCCACAGGCAGGCAGTGATATGCTGAACAATATGATAGCTTCCTTTGTGGCCAGTAACCAAATTGGCGAACAAATGAAAAAGCAAAACGAAGAGAAAGGAATCGTCCCAAAAAAGAGGCCGAAACGACAAGCACCGCCACGCCCAGAAGAAGGTGATGATTTGAATTATTAATACCTAAGAGCATAAAAAAAGCCACCTCCCAAATTGGGAGGTGGCTTTTTTTATTTTGAAATTTACAATCTAAATGTTCTCGTCATCCTCATAATTCTTTTCCTTCACAGGCTTAATTCCAATAAGTTTATCAACGACTTTTAACACAAATGCTTTTTTTAATATTGAGCCTACGGTGCTAGCAATCAAATTTATAGGAGAAAAGGTTTCACTGAGATTTTCCTTACTTTGGTTTAAGCCGAGTTTTACTTCTTCAAGATCTATCTGCGACTTAAGCCGAAGATATTTTAAATCTCTATCAATTTCTTCAAAAGTAGTATATCGCTTCATAAACCTTAATTTGAAATTTTTTCGTCTGGAAGCTTTTCCTCAAACAGTGTTTCTTGATACTCGTTTAATTCTTTTTCAGCTGCAATTTTAGGATCCAAATCATTTTCGTCATACAACAGTCCTGAAAATTTATGCAACATATTGCGCTCAATAATTTTTCTACCGAATATAAACATGAATATAAGTATGATTCCATAAAACGCACCTATCAATAGGAATCCAACATATATATGTTCAAAAAAAGTTCCAAGCCAATAGGCTGCACCTACTGAAAGAAAAAGCATTACAAATAATGAAAGACTACCATAAACCAAAAGGTTTACCAGAGATATAGCGCCTTTCATTGTAGATTTAAACAGGCGGAGTTTATAATACTCCGCCATGCTTACACTATAATCTTCTATTCTATCAGTTACTCGATGGAGACTCTCTTTTAGGCTACTAAATGCCATATTACGAAGTTACTTTTTTTGCTGTGGCTTGCGCTTTATTGGTTTGGGCGTCTATTTGTAATTTAGCATTTTGTTTTCTCAAAGCTTCCAGTTTATCTTCCATTGCCAAAAGAATATCATCGGCTTTGTAACTTGCAGAAGATAGGGTTTCATTTAGTTTTTGTTCAAAACTAATTTTTGCCCGCTGTGCTCTGTCGCTAAGCGTACTGCTTGTTTCTTGAATTTGTTTGTTCAGTTTCTTTTGGGCCTTTTTTGCTTCTTTGCTAAGTTTATCTCTAGTTTTTGAACCTTTGTCCGGCGCATAGAGAATTCCTATTCCAGCTCCAATAGCTGCTCCAGTTAATAATGCTAGTAACGTTTGACCTGTATTTGATGCCATTATTCTATGTTTTATTGGTTAATAATATCAAAGGTACGTATACAGGTTCCGCATTGCTGTTAACAACCGGTTAATAGTTATTTTTCAATCTATAAAATTGTCTTAAAAAGATGAAATTATAGCCAATTTCTCTTAAAAAAAGAAATATCTTTTAAAGTAAATGTTAATTATTCGGCTAATTTAGCCCAAGAGTCGCGTAATGGAACCGTACGGTTAAACACAATTTTATCTGAAGTAGAATCCCTATCCACTACGAAATATCCCAAACGCTGAAACTGAAACTTATCTTCGGGGTTTGCTTCTTTAATACTCGGTTCAGCATATCCTGTTATTATCTCCAAAGAATTGGGGTTAATGAATTCCATAAAATCCTTTTCTTTGTTGGTATCTGGTGAAGCTTCTGTAAAAAGACGGTCGTAAAGACGAACTTCCACAGGCAATGCGTGCGCTGCAGATACCCAATGAAGTGTTCCCTTTACTTTTCGTAATGATGCTTCTGAGCCACTACCGCTTTTACTATCGGGATCGTAGGTACAGTGAATTTCAGTAATATTTCCTTCGGAATCTTTTACCACGCTTTCGCCTTTAATAATATAGGCATTCTTTAAACGAACCTCTTTTCCAAGTGTTAAACGGAAAAACTTACGATTTGCTTCCTCAAGAAAATCATCCCTTTCAATTAAAAGTTCTTTTGAAAAAGGAACTTCGCGACTTCCGGCAGTTTCATCTTCAGGATTGTTTTCTGCTTCCAGCCATTCGGTATTACCTTCAGGATAATTATCAATAATCAATTTTACAGGATCCAAAACCACCATGATTCGTGGAGCTTTTTTGTTGAGATCTTCACGGACGTTGAATTCCAAATGAGAAACGTCAATTAAATTTTCACGTTTTCCAACGCCAATACTTTCAGCAAAATTTTTAATGGAATCTGGCGTATAACCTCTTCGGCGCAATCCGGAAATGGTAGGCATACGCGGATCGTCCCAACCTGTAACAACGCCGCTACTTACCAATTGTGCAAGTTTTCGTTTGCTGACTACGGTATGGCTTAGGTTTCTACGGGCAAATTCGCGCTGTTTGGGGCGTAATTTTTCAGAATCATACACTTGGTCCAAAAACCAATCGTAAAGCTCTCTGTGTGGCAGGAATTCAAGCGTGCAGAAAGAATGTGATACTTGCTCAATATAATCACTCTCCCCGTGGGTCCAATCGTACATTGGGAATATTTTCCAATCAGTTCCCGTACGGTGGTGATGTTTGTTGATGGTTCTGTACATTACTGGATCGCGCATCAACATGTTCGGCGATTCCATATTAATTTTTGCACGAAGCACGTGTTCGCCTTCTTTGGTCTCGCCGTTTTTCATTTTTTCAAGTAAATCCAAATTCTCCTCAACCGAACGGTTTCTAAAAGGGCTTGGCTTTCCGGGGGTGTTCGGCGTTCCTTTTTGTTCTGCAATGGCTTCCGAAGTTTGGGAATCAACATACGCTTTTCCATCCTTCACCATTTCCACGGCCCAATCGTACAACTGCTGAAAATAATCAGAGGCATAGCATTCCGTAGCCCATTCATAGCCCAGCCAGGAAATATCGCGCTTTATGGCGTCCACAAATTCCTGTTCTTCCTTTGCAGGATTCGTATCATCAAAACGAAGGTTTACCGGGGCATTGTAACGCTCGCCCAAACCAAAATTCAAACAAATTGAAGAGGCGTGGCCAATGTGAAGATAGCCGTTCGGCTCTGGTGGAAAACGGAAACACAACTGTTCCTTTGTATAGCCTTTTGATAAGTCTTCTTCAATGATGTGTTCTATAAAATTCAGCGGCGTGGCTTCGTTACTCATATAAATATTTTTTATGAAGTGCAAAGGTAACCAATTAACTGAAAAAGCTATCTTCCAAAAAAAGGTTTCGACTGCGCTCAACCGGACATTCTAACATATATTTGCTTAAATTATTTTTATGGGCACCATTCGTTTAAAAAATATAAAGATTTACGCCTTTCACGGCTGTTTGATCGAGGAAGGACAGATAGGCTCTGATTATTTGGTAAACCTTTCGGTGAAGGCAGATTTAAAGAATCCTTCAGAAACCGACGAACTGGTAGATACCGTGGATTATGTGATGCTCCAAAAAATTGTGAGGGAAGAAATGGCGGTGCGCGCCAAACTTTTGGAACACGTGGCAAAACGGATTATCGATTCAATTTTACTAAAGATTGAAATGGTAAACGAAGTGAAAGTTACCGTAGCCAAACGGAATCCACCCATTGGGGGCGATGTGGCAGAAGTGAGTGTAACGATGAAAAGGAAACGGTAATTTGTTTTTTAATAGGATTTTTAAGTTTAATTTTTTTACATTTGCAAGCCTAACAGGGTATCGTGGCCGAGTGGCTAGGCTCAGCTCTGCAAAAGCTGCTACAGCGGTTCGAATCCGCTCGATACCTCTAAAAACCTTCAACGTTTTGTTGAAGGTTTTTTTAATATTCAAAATTCTAAGAATGCGTAAATTAGCTATACTCTCAATAATTTGTTCTTTATTTATTGCCTGCACAACATATACAATTCCGGTAGAAAGTTTTCGGGAGCAAATGATGAAGGAAACTTCAGAAACCATGAAACAGGTGAAGATTGATAATCCTCTGTTTTATAGAAATATAAAATACAACTCCAACAACATTAAACGCATCATTGTTACCGAAAAAGATGGTAAACGTACTTATTTAGACAATTCCCCCTCAATAGAAATGCGGGTTACACACGTTAATGGTAAAAAATATCATTTTTATTTTGACACCGTTATTCTGGAAAATGATACTTTAAAAGGCAGCCGTGCGCGGTTGGCAAAAGGTTTGGACCGTGAAATTCCGTTGGACAGTATTGTAACTATTGAAGTTCAGGATGGTGGAAAAAATTATAAATACAAATAGTTTTATAAAGGTTCCTCTACGGGCGGAATAGGTTTTTCCGTATGTTCTTGCTGTCCCGGTATTCTTTCAAGGCCTGCCTCTACTCCTTTAGGGAAAATACCTTGGATAAGTAGTAAAATTCCAAAACATAAAATTAAAATGCTTACCCATTTTTTTGTTTTGAAAATGAAACGAGGGGTCATTTTGTTTTTAAGTTTTTTGGCCAATACCATTTTCAAAAGATCCGTGAGGAAAAAAGTGGCCAATACTGTTGAAATAAAAAGAAAAACGCCGTTATCTGAAGTTGTAAGCGCATTTGCCATAATTAAAGTTCCGATCCAACCCGCCAAAACGCCGAAGTTTACAAAATTTAAAAGAAAGCCTTTCAGGAATAATCCGCCTAGGTTTTTTTTCACTTTTACGGCGTAGTGCTCCCTTACAATCTTAAAAACCGATCTGTTGGTGCGGATGTACGAAATGATTCCGTAAGCAATAAGAATTGCACCGCCAAAAATAAGAAGTCCCGGATCGTGTTTTACTTTTTCAAGTATTCTGCTAGTACTGAAAAAAGCTATTACAATGAAAATTATATCGGCAAAAATAGCCCCGAGATCAAAAAAAATTGCTGCTTTAATACCTTTGGTAATTGCAGTTTCAATCAATGTGAAAAAGACAGGACCGACGGCAAATGCCAATAGAAATCCGTAAAATGCAGCGTAGGGTAATCCGTCAAACATAGTGAGGTAAAAATACAAATTACTTTTACCTATTACTGTAAAAAATTAAATTTTGCCTTTTACAATTTCAATTTTTCCCCCGGCAAATTTCTTTTTCTTCACGTCTTTCGGATTTCCGAAAACTTTTATATTTCCACCGGCCGTAACTTTGGCTTCAATTTTTTCGGAACAGTAGATTGTTACTGCACCGCCGGCTGTTACGGTAACGTAAGCTTCTTTTGAAAGAAGCTCTTCAGCATCATAAACTCCTCCAGAATTGATGTTAATATCTTGATTTTCTGAAGTTCCCTTCGCCTTAACCACCGCTCCCGAAACTGATTTAATTTCGAGATTTTCGGTAGCAATTATCACATTTATTTTTCCCCCTTCCTGGGCTCTAAGTTCTAGTGAAGATTCTTTTATTTCGGTTTCAGAATAAATTTCAGAACCTTCGTTTGCGTCAATAATAGAAATATTTTTAAAGTAAAGCGTTACGGTTGTAGCATCTCCATCAAAACGTTCCTCAAGCTCCATTCTAACCTTTAAAACTCCATTATCATTGATGGTTTTTACAAATTCTGTATTCTCACCTTCTACAACTACTTTATTTTCGTCGGAAGGAACAAGTTTCACGGTAATAAGATCGTAAACTTTTAATTCATTGAAATCTCCCACGTCCGTTGTTTGTTGCGAAAATGCAATAGCAGAAACACAAAGTATCGCAATAAAAAATAGATTTTTCATCTTCAGAAATTTTTAGTTTTTATATTCTTTCCGATGCCCAAGCATTGTAAAATCGAGATGTTTCTTCACTAAATCTGCATTCTTCACTTTTACATAAACTTCATCGCCAAGCTGATACACATTCTTGGTACGTTGGCCAATGACGGCAAATTCCTCCCTGTCAAATTCATAACGATCATCATTCAAATCCTGCAAACGAACCATGCCCTCGCATTTGTTAGAAATAATTTCTACATAAATTCCCCATTCGGTAACCCCAGAAATTACTCCTAAAAATTCTTGATCCTGATGATCCTGCATATATTTTACCTGCATATATTTTATGCTATCGCGCTCTGCATTTGTGGCAAGATTTTCCATGTCGCTGCTGTGGCCGCATTTTTCTTCGTATTCTTCCTCTTTTGCAGATTTTCCGCCATCCAAATAATGCTGAAGAAGTCTATGAACCATTACATCTGGATAACGACGGATTGGCGAAGTAAAATGTGTGTAATAATCAAATGCTAAACCGTAATGGCCAATGTTATGGGTTGTGTACATTGCTTTACTCATACTTCTAATAGCAAGCGTATCAATCAAATTCTGCTCTTTTTTGCCCTGAACATCTTTTAAAAGTTTGTTCATGGATTGGGCTGTGGAATGACGGTCTTTGGTGTTCAGTTTGTAACCGAAGCGTTTAATTATATTTTCCAAAGCCGCTATTTTTTCATCATCCGGTTCGTCGTGCACGCGATAAACAAAAGTCTTTTTAGGCTCCTTTTTTCCTATGAATTCAGCCACACTTCTGTTTGCCAAAAGCATAAATTCCTCAATCAGTTTGTTCGCATCTTTGCTTTCCTTGAAATAAACTCCTTCGGGATTGTTATTTTCATCGAGTATGAATTTTACTTCTACTTTATCGAAAGAAATAGCACCGGCACGCATACGTTTTGTTCGCAATGTTTTTGCGAGACGGTCCATTTCCAAAATTGCATCAGCAATTTCTGGTTTTACTGTATATTCTTTATCAGTAATTGAAATTTTTGAGGGAATGGTATGTGTTTCATCCTTCGGATTTTCAATAATGTGCTGCGCTTCTTCATAAGCAAACCGGGCATCACTATAAGTAACTGTTCTTCCAAACCACTGTTTTACAACTTCAGCTTTTTGGTTCATTTCAAACACTGCGGAAAAAGTATATTTTTCCTCATTCGGCCGAAGGGAACACGCGTTGTTTGAAAGAATTTCAGGAAGCATCGGTACTACCCTATCAACCAAATAGACCGAAGTTGCACGCTCGTAAGCTTCATCGTCCAATTCAGTTCCAGGTTTAAGATAATGTGAAACATCTGCAATATGGATTCCTATTTCGTAATTTCCATTTTCCAATTTTTCAAAGGAGAGCGCATCATCAAAATCCTTTGCATCTTTTGGATCTATCGTAAAAGTCAAAACATCGCGCATATCGCGGCGTTTTTTAATTTCCGAAGCTTTTATTGAAGTATCAATTTTATTGGTATAGTCTTCCACTTCCTGCGGAAATTCATAGGGAAGTCCGTATTGGGCCAAAATGGAATGGATTTCAGTATTATGTTCGCCGGGCATTCCCAGAACTTTAATAATCCTTCCGAAAGGAGAATCGGCTTTTTCGGGCCAATCTTCCATGGCTACCAATACTTTTTCACCGTTCTTTGCACCATTAATTTTATTCTTTGGCACAAAAATATCTGTGTACATTTTATAATCGGTAACGTCAACAAAGGCAAAATTTTCCTGCACTTGAATGGTACCAACGAATTCCGTCCGTTTTCTTTCTAAAATTTTTGTTACTTCTCCTTCTGTCTTGCCGCCTTTTTTTCGCTTAAAAACATACACTTCAACAATATCACCATTTAAGGCTTTGTTTAGGTTTTTGCTTTTTACGTAAATATCGTCCTCTAAATCCTCAACGATAATATAACCTTGGCCACGGCCTGCTATATCTACTTTTCCTGTGTAATAATTCTGGGAAGGGGTAAGTATGTATTTGCCGCGTTCTATTTCCTGAATGCTCCCCTTGCCCTGTAGATCCTTTAGTTTTTTTACTATTTGGTTTCTGCTGCTGGGGTCGTCAAGTTGCAGTTTTGCAGCAATTTGTTTGTAGTTGAAAGCTTGTGAATGATCTTTCCGAAGTATGTTCAGTATGGTTTGGGAAAGATTTTCAATTTTATTGTTTTTCTTTTTTTGTTTATGTCTAGGCATAGTTGTTTTTGTAATTAGCGTAAAAGTACTACTTCTCAAAGAATGACGTGTTTACATTAGGAAAGATTTAGTACCTTAGGAAGGCTGACTTAATTTTTATAAAAGTCTAAAATGAAGCACTTTAAAACAATTGCTATTTTTCAATATCCTGCAGAATATGCGGTGCTTCAACTTTTGTTTGATCAGGCAGCGATTCGGTATATTTTTCAAAATGAAACCATGATCAGCGTTTTTCCGTTCTATTCCAACGCTATTGGTGGCATTCGTCTTCAAGTCCATATAGAGGATATGGCGCAGGCTGAGGAAATTATCAAAAACTTGGACACTCCTTCCAATCTGAAGATAGTTTAAGAAAACTCCAAAAATTTATTTCAGTAAAATTTATTGTTATCAACATATAATTATACATCATTTCTTTTTTTGAAATTTTTAAAATAAAAAATGGTGATGATGATAGGGTGTTAATATGTACAATAACTTTTTAATATTTTGTTTTGAAATCAATTTATTCCCTTTTAATAAAAGGTTGTTAACATAAATTTAAGATTTAAAGGCCTTGGAAATAATGGAATAGCAGAAATAGTTAACAACGGTGAATAACCTATTTTGACAACTAAAATCTTATAAGTTTTTATTGAAATCTTGTTTGAAACGAAAGAAATGCTGCTAATAAATTACACGTAAAAAATGAATTAAATTTTTGGTGTTCTGCAAATTTTAAACCTATTGTAAATAATCCGCGAACGTGCAATTTTAATTGTCGTAATTCCGCAAACAAATATCAACAATGTTGTTAACCAAATAATGACGTTAGCGTTAAGAAATCGTTATCAATTGAAAATCAATAGGTATTGAACACGATTGTTGGGATAATTAATTATAAATGTATTTCTACTTAAATAAATACACGATGTTTTATCTTTGAAAAAAATATAGTTATGAAAATTTCCATCGGCAACGACCACGCAGGCACAGAGTATAAATTTGAAATCGTTTCCTTTCTTGAAAAAGAAGGCCATACAGTTATTAACCACGGAACCGACAGCGAAGCAAGTGTGGATTATCCAGATTTTGTACATCCAGTTGCAAACGATGTTGAAAACGGAAATGTAGATTTTGGAATTATAATTTGTGGCAGCGGAAACGGGGCAAATATGACCGCCAACAAACACCAAAAAGTGCGTTCCGCACTTTGCTGGACCAAGGAAATTACCGAGCTGGCGCGTCAACACAACGATGCCAATATTTTAAGCATTCCCGCACGTTTCACCAGCAAACCTCAAGCTGTTGAAATGGTAAAAACCTTTCTAAAAACCGAATTTGAGGGTGGCCGCCATCAAAACCGGGTTGAAAAAATAGCCTGCTCATAACTTAATAAAATGGCGCATAACCACGCACATTCCCATAACGATTCGCATGGGCATTCGCATCCTGATTTAAAGGGAAGGAAGCTTTTGCTTTCCATTCTTTTGAATATTGCTATTACCGTTGCACAAGTTATCGGGGGTTTGATTTCCGGTAGCTTATCGCTGCTATCTGATGCGCTTCACAATTTCAGCGATGTACTTTCTTTAATTGTAAGTTACATTGCCGACAGATATTCAAAAAAAGATGCTTCAGTAACCAAAACTTTCGGTTACAAACGTGCTGAAATAATAGCAGCATTCGTGAATTCGGCTACTTTAATCGTGGTTGCAATCTATCTTATTTACGAAGCAATCCTTCGCTTTATGGATCCGCATACCATTGAAAGTGGATTGGTTATCTGGTTAGCAATTTTAGGAATTGTTTTCAACGGTTTCAGTGTTTTGCTTCTTTTTAAAGATTCAAAAAGCAATATGAATATGCGCTCTGCCTATTTACATTTGCTGACGGATATGGCAGCTTCCGTCGCTGTTTTGATTGGCGGGTTGTTGATGAAATATTTTGAATGGTTTTGGGTGGACAGCCTACTCACATTACTTATTGCCCTATATTTAATAGTTATGGGTTATGGTTTATTGAAAAGCTCATTCAAGGTTTTGATGCTTTTTACTCCGGATGACTTAAATTTGGAAGTGATTCATGATGCGGTTTGTACCATTCCAGGAATAAAAAACATACACCATATTCATATTTGGCAACTAAACGAACAGGAAACCCATTTGGAAGCTCATGTAGATTTTTATGAAGATGTCACGCTTTCAGAATTTGATGCTGTGTTAACAAAAATGGAAGAATTACTGTATCACGATTTCGGAATAAACCACGTAACCATCCAACCCGAACATCAAAAAGATGATCCAAAGGATATTATTGTTCAGGATTGATTTATTTAAAATGCTATGGAAATTGAAGTAAAGAATTTTGGGGAATTGACCACAAAACAATTGTATGGTATTTTACAATTGCGAAGCGAGGTGTTTGTGGTGGAACAGGATTGCGTTTATCAAGATATTGATGGAAAGGATGAACGCGCCTTGCACATTATGGGTTGGGAAGACGGTAATTTAGTTGCCTACGCGCGCTGCTTCCAGGCAGGCGATTATTTTGATGAAGCGTCCATAGGAAGGGTTTTGGTACGCGAAAACTACCGAAAAATGGGTTATGGCCACGCAATCACCAAAGCGGCTATAGAAGCCATTAAAACAAACTATAAAGCCGATAAAATAAAGATATCGGCTCAAGTGTATTTAGTTATTTTTTACGAAAGCCACGGGTTTAAAACCTATGGAGATCGTTACATGGAAGATGGCATTCCGCACATTGCGATGATTAGAGCTTAATAAGGTTTTTCTCTAAATTAAGGTCTTTTAGCATTTCATCAGTAAACTTATAATGCCCACGACGGGTAATGATTTTAAAACGCTGGTTCCGCATACGCGTGAGTGTGTCCAAAAACTGCCATTTAGATTTTAACAATCTTGGTTTCTCAGATTTTAAACTGATTTCAAAATAATGCTTAATTCCCGCGCGATCTGCTACTATGTCTGGCGTGATTACCACATCACTATCCTTTTTGTGATAGGATTTTGGAGTTTCATAACCTTCCACATCGGCCTGGATGTGTTCAAAACCCCGGTTCTCTAAATAGGCCACAGATTCCTTTAGAATCTCCTTGTTTTCATTTCTTTCTGATTGTACCATAACTGCTAAGATACAATATCATTGATAAACAGTCAGTTAAGGTTATGTTAAGCGAAAAAATTAGCTGTTAAATTAATTTTTATAGCGAATTGATTTGTCAAATGGAAGTTTCAATTGTTGTAAAATATTTTCATCATCGCGATGATCGGCAATGTCCAATCCGTATTTAATTTCCGAAGTATTTGAATACACAAAAGTGCCAAACAATCGATCCCACATGGAAAGTATATTTCCAAAATTACTGTCCGTCCACGGCATTTGGTAATGATGGTGGAATTTGTGCATATTCGGAGTTACAATTAAATAGCTCAACGCTTTGTCCAATTGCTTTGGAAGCGATATATTGGCGTGTGTGAAATAGGTAAAAAGCACGCTTAATATTCTATAAAAAAGATAGAAAGCAATCGGCATTCCCATCATTACAACGGCAATCAAAGCGAAAGTTTCCCGGATAATAAAGTCGAAAGGATGATGGCGTGTGCCGGTGGTAACATCTACATTCTTATCGGAATGGTGTACTGTGTGCAGCCGCCACATCCACTTTACTTTGTGAAGCAGATAATGCACAAAATACTGCGCAAACAAATCTAAAACCATAATTGAAAGCAGTAATTTAACCCAAACCGGAGCATCAAATAGTGGAAGCAATCCAAAATTCGAATTGTTTAACCACAGAAAAATCCCAACGGTTGCAATCCCGAAAACTACGTTTATCAACATCACAAAAGCCAGTAGAATAAAATTAGTTTTTGCGTGCCGCCATTTGTTGTATTTGGTAAAAACGAGTTTGTAATACCCTTCGAAAATCCAGAAAATAGTAAGCACAAAAAACACCCAACCGGCTTTCATCCAAACAGGCATGGTTTCGAAGAAGGTTAGGAAGGAGTTCACTCTATTTTCGTTTTATATTCTGCCAAACCAATTACGTCATCTCTAATTTCTTTTAGCCATTCTTTTCCGTAATTTTCTGTTAGAAAATCTAAAACTTTCATATTATAACTTATCGAAATTTCTTTATTTAATGGCTCACAACCAAAATTTATCATTGAAACACCATACTTAGATTTAAAATCAAAGTCAGATGCATAAATCACTGGAACAATTCCTCCAGGAACAATTAGAAATAGAGAATTATTTTTAATGTCTTCCTTAGCAAATACTTCTGCATCAGAAATATTGTCTGCGCTTATAACTTTTGAAGCATAACTATTTTCAAAATTGTTAGAATTAACAGCTTCAATTTCTTCTTGACCAAAAGCTGAAATAGATAGAATTATTGAAATTGTAAATAGAGTTCTTTTCATATTTTCTTTGATCTATAACAAATTTGAATAGTAAATTTTTTTAAAAAATTTACTTCAAAATCTTCCCATACCGCCTAGCATCATTCAAAACAGCAACCGCCTCTAAAATTTCGGGATTGTGCTCAATTTGGTAATTGTATAAACCTTCGCGGTAAAAATAACGTTTCAAAATTTCATCGGTTAACAACGATTCTATTTCCACTTTTTTGTCCACAATCGCTTTGTCTTTAGCTTTGTCAATTGCAACCATAAGTTGGTTATAACTTGCTGAAATATCCTTGCTCATATCGTCATCTTCAGAGATTTTTAAACCTTCGGCAAATTTCTTTTCGGTCTCGGTTTCGTATTCAAAATTGTTGTCTTTTAAAAACTTCAGAAAATCCTGAAAATCGGCTTCAGTAAATTTGAAGTTCTTCCAGTCTGTCATTTGATGACTGTAATAATATTTAGTTGCATAATCAAAAATGGCGTTGTCCTTCAGCAAAGCCGTGGTTATAGGGCTAAAAACCGCAGATTTCAATTCCACATCGGGCAAGATTCCGCCGCCATCGTAAACCGTTCTGCCACCTTTGGTTTTGAAGGCATTGTATTCTTTGGCATCTTTTCTTATTGGATCTCCGTTTTCATCCCGATGCCAATAATCAAGTGCTTGAATACAGCGACCGCTGGGTGTATAGTAGCGCGAAATAGTTACTTTTAATTGTGTGCCATACGTCAACTTTTTTGGCCTTTGAACCAATCCTTTTCCGAAACTTCGGGCGCCAACCACCACGGCACGATCCAAATCCTGCAAGCCGCCCGAAACAATTTCACTGGCGGAAGCGCTTCTACCATTCACCAAAACAACCAATGGAATTTCTTTATCTATAGGTTCAAATTGGGTTTTATATACTTGGTTGTATTTCTCAATAACCGATTTTGTGGTTGTTATAACTTCACCTTTATCCACAAAAAGGTTTACAACGTTTATGGCTTCATTTAGCAAGCCACCCGGGTTTCCGCGTAAATCCAAAATAATTTTTTTAGCTCCCTGTGACTTCAAATCAACTAGTGCAGCTTTGGTTTCAGCAGTGGTTTTTCGGTTGAACTGTGAAAGCACGATGTAACCAATGTCGTTATTTATTAATTTATAAAAAGGAACGGCTTTAAGGTCTACCGCACCGCGGGTTATGGTTGCAGTGGCTGTTTTTCCTTGTCTTTTGTAAGTTACATCAACGGTTGAACCTGGTGCTCCTTTTAACAATTCTCCAGCATCATCTTCCAAATCGGCAATATTTATATTACCAATTTTTACGATTTCGTCCCCAGCTTTCAACCCTGCTTTATCGGCCGGATAACCTTGGTATGGTTCCACAATTATGATTTTATCTTTTCTGCTTTGTGCGGTTGCACCAATACCCGTATAAATACCGGAATTGTTGATTTTGGCGTCCTCTACTTGCTGTTCGTTCCAATAAACGGTGTACGGATCCAAATCTTCCAACATGCCTTTAATGGCTTTGTCCATAAGCGTTGCGGGCGTTACTTCGTCCACGTAGTTCATGTTCAATTCCTTGAAAAGTGTGGTGAAGATTTCAATCTGTTTGGCTATTTCAAAAAAGTCACTTTTGAAACTTACGGTAGTAAAAAATATACCGACAGCGATGATGGGAACTATTATTCTTTTTTTCATTTTATGAAATTTTAATGCGTTTTCTTTCTCTTCTTCAGAAATATACGAAGAATGATAACAACTATTATTGCAACGAGGAATAAAGGCCAAAGGTATAAAATGCCCAAGAAAAATACCGAAATGCCGTTCCAACCGCCTTGCAGCGCGTTTTTCATTTTCTGGCCGTAAGATTGTGTAATACCAGTTTCCGCAGTGGTTTTGTAAAATTCAATGTTTACGGTGCTCATTGAAACTTGACTTTGCAGATACTGCAATCGACCTTGTTTGGCTTCAATTTTCTCACGAATGTTGGAAAGTTCGCGCTCTATTTGCAACATTTCCTCAACTTTATTCGCTTTTTTAAGCAGTTCAAGATAGCGTTCCTCAAGCACACGCTTTGCTTTTAAACGCGCTTCCAAATCCACAAACTCTTCCGAAACATCCTGTCGGGAAATATCACGTTGATCAAAATAATCAACACCTTCGGAAATACCATCAATAAACTTTTGAAAATTTTCGGTAGGAATGCGAACGGTTAAGCTTTTATAAATTCGATTGTAGTCTTTTCCGCTGTTGTCGTTTTGGACCAATCCCTTGTTTTGCGAGGCAAGCTGAAGTATTTTTTTGTGCGTTACTTCTACATCTTTTGTTTCAAAAGCGAGACGGGCAGTTTTAATTATTTTTTGCTCAATTTCATTAGATGAAGGTTGTGGAACAAGTTGATGTCTAACTAGGGCTTCTTCATCCATATCCATCTCAGCCATCGCAGAACCTGCTTCATAATTTTTGTTGGAATTTCCGTTTGAACATCCCAAAACAAACAATAAAAGTAAAATGCTAATTGTTTTCATCGCGTAATTTTTTAAATAGCCTTACCATTGCTTTATCAAGTTCGGCGTACTGCGGTTTAACTTTTCCTAAAAAAAGAAAGAGCATCACAAATTTCTTGCCGTGAATTTCATCAAGTAAGTGTTTGTTAAGCCGATAGGCTTCGCGAAGCTGTCTTTTCACTCGGTTTCGCTCCACTGCCAATTTAAAATTCCGTTTCGGAACGGCGAAAGCAGCGAGATGGTTTTCCAAGTTTTCCTTCGGAAGAAAAAATACTTTTATTGGAAATTTGGAATGTGTTTTCCCTTCCAAAAACAAATTTTCAATTGTCTTGGTGCTTTTTAATTTTTCGTTTTTGGGAAATTTTTGACTCACTCTGTAAATATATAAAAAGACCCCGCAGTATTTAGCACTTGCGAGGTCTGTTTGAAAAAAGGAAAGTAAAGATTATTGTTTTTCGTAAAGATTGTTTTCTTGATTGATATCTGCCATTCTTCGGGTGGCGTCAATCATCATATTTTTTACTTTTTTTCCGTTTTTAATTTCAAAGGTATATGTAGAATATGCCCAAGCCCAATCTTCTAAAACAGTACGATTTAAATCGGTAAAAGGGTTTGGTTTTTCGCTCCACATCATTCGCAATGGAATGTAAAATAATTCTTGTGTGCCGTCTTCATAAGTTACGTAAAGATCTATTGGCATTGGCATCAACCCAATTCTCTCCAAAGTTACCTTTGTGTTTTCTCCTTGGCTTTCTACAGATTTTATTCCGTAATCGATAGTATTGGTAGTTTGTGCCCAATCCGTAAGGTACCAATCCAATTCAAACCCAGAAACTTTTTCCGCAGTGCGTATAAAATCATTTGGCGTTGGGTGCTTAAACTTAAAATCTGAGTAATAACGCTTTAAGGTTTTTGAAAGATTTTCTGGCCCGATAATATATCCAAGCTGCGTTAAAAAAACCGAGCCCTTACTGTACGCATTTATACCATAGGAGCGGTTGCTGGCGTACCTATCTGCGTGGGTAGTGAGGGGTTGCTCTGCACCACTTGTAGCCATATACAAATAACTTCTGTAAGAACCGGCGTGCGGATTTGGCTTATTTTCCTTCATTACATAATTCATGGCCTCATCTGAAATATACGAAGTAAAACCTTCATCCATCCACTCGTGCTTACTTTCGTTTGTGGCCAAAACAAACTGAAACCACGAATGCGCAAGCTCGTGTGCTGTTACGCCCACAAGGCTTCCAAACTCACGTTTTCCAGTAATCATCGTGCTCATAGCATATTCCATACCGCCATCACCACCTTGAATTACAGAATATTGCTCATAAGGATATTGCCCAATTTGCTGATTGAAAAACTCCATCAATTCAGCAGTTTTGGGTTGAAGATTTTTCCAATTTTCTGCAATTTCAGGATCATTTTTGTAGAAAAAATGTAGCGTTACTCCGTTTGGACCTGGATAAGTATCGTGAATATATTCATTATCTGCGGCCCAAGCAAAATCGTGGACATCTGGCGCTAAAAAGTGCCAAGTGTATTTTCCCTTTTTGGGCTTCATCCACTTTTGTCCCGGTAGTGTATAGCCGTGACCAACTTCTGCGGGATTTTGAAGGTATCCTGTACCCCCAATTGTATAATCGGCATCAATAGTTATGGTTACGTCAAAATCGCCCCAAACGCCATGAAATTCACGTGCAATGTACGGATCTGCGTGCCATCCCTCAAAATCGTATTCTGCTAATTTTGGATACCATTGCGTCATGGTTAGCGCAACGCCTTCAGAGCTATCGCGGCCCGAACGACGAATCTGTAAAGGAACCTGTGCGTCCCATTCCATATTGAAAACAGTACTTTCACCCGGCAAAATAGGGTTGCTCAACATAACCTGCATCACCGTACCTTTTATGGTATAATTTGCAGCAACGCCATCTTGTGTGAAGAGCGTGGGTTTTATATATCCAATTTCCGAAGGGGACAATTTTGAAATCCGATCCATCACGCGACTATCGGGATCTGCTATGGTTCGTGAGCGGACGTCCATTTCACTCCCAGGCTGAAAAGCATTAAAGTAAAGATGATAGAAAACTTTGTTCAGAGTATCGGGAGAATTGTTTGTATACTTCAACTCTTGCGTGCCTTTGTACTGAAAGGTTTTAACGTCCATTTGGACATTCATTTTGTAATCTACTTCTTGCTGCCAATAGCTGTTATTGTTTTGCGCAAATGATGAAAAGAATATACCCGTTAGGAATAATACGTTAAAAAAATACTTCATTATTGTGACATTTTATCGGCCATAATCAGGGCATTATACATATTCACTATTTTCCCAGATTTTGAAATATTGGAGAAAGGCTCAGTGTTCGAAGCCTCTCCGCCCAAAACAACCTGTGTATTAATTGAAAGGCCGCTATCCATCAAAATTTGTTTTACTTGTGCTGCGGAAAGCTTTGGATAATAGGAGCGAATCATTGCGGCAACGCCTGCAACTTCGGGTGCGGCCATTGAAGTTCCCTGAAGAAATTCATAGGTGTTTAAAGGTGTGGTTGCCCAAATTTTGACTCCTGGCGCAAAAACATCTACGTTGGTTTTACCGTAGTTTGAAAAGTTTGCAACCATTTCGCTTCCATATTCGTAATTAAGAGCCCCAACAGTCAAAAACGAATTTGCCATCTCGGAACCGTTGTCAAATTGATCGTTTGGATAAACGTTTACGGTATCTAAATCGAAACCGTCATTTCCGGCTGCATTTACAATTAAAACATCTTTTGAAGCTGCGTATTTAATGGCGTCATAAACCCAATCTGCTTGTGGCGAATAATATTTTCCGAAACTGGTGTTAAGTACTTTTGCACCATTATCAACGGCATAACGAATAGCCAGTGCAATATCTTTATCATATTCATCACCATCGGGTACTGCGCGAATCGCCATAATTTTCACATTGTTTGCGACACCGTCCATTCCGATACCGTTATTGCGCTCTGCCGCAATAATTCCTGCCACGTGGGTTCCGTGTTTTACGTTTTCTTTTGTGGGATCTGGCCCGGCCACGTTATTGTCGCCGTAAATATTATCTGCAATATCTTCAGGATTATCGCCTAAAACACCACGGAAATCTTTCGTCATATTGAAATTGTTATCCAATCTACCGCTAAAATATTCAATGCCTCCCTCCAGTTCTTCCAAAACTTCCGGAACCGAATCTGCAAAATTCAGCATTTGGGTTAGCATTGCAATTTGCTGTTGTTCTTGGGGCGATGGATTATTTATTGCTGCAAGATCTTCTTTGGTGTAATCTGCTTTTCCAAGTTTTTTTGCCATGGCCTCGTGTGTAGGCTTTAATTGTGAAAGAATCTGCTCGTAACGTAATTTGTTTGCGGTAACTTCTGAAGATTCCTTCTCATATTCTGCTTTTGCTTTTTGGTAAATAGCAAAGTCTTTTCTGTCAGCAGCACTTATTGATGCTTCACTTTTTCCCTCAAATTTTGGTTTGAACTTTCTGATAATACGTACATATTCCATGTTTTCATCAGTAATATTACCGAGAAAATTCCAGCCGTGAATATCATCAATAAAACCATTTTTATCGTCGTCTATACCATTTCCGGCTATTTCATCGGGGTTGGTCCACACTACACTTTTAAGATCTTCGTGGTCAATATCCACGCCACTGTCTATTACCCCCACAATTACTGTTTCGCCTTTGCGCTTTTTTATAATTTCGCTGTAGGCTTTGTCCACACTCATTCCAGGAACGGTATCTTTTACTAAATCCATGGCTGGCCAGTGTTTTAACTGTTCGTCAGTAAGAGGTGTAATTTTTAATGGGTTTATATCTATATTTTGGATAGGAGTAGCAACTATGGGAGCTCCGCTTCCGCAGCTTGCTAGAGCTGTTGACAATGCAACCGCAAATAGGGTAATCTTAAATAGTTTCATTTTAGAAATTATATGTTAATTAAAAAATTCGTTGAGTGTTAATGTTTCGTTTAGACGGACGCCCTTATCAGTATTTTGAACTGTTATTATTGGGTTGTGGGCATCATGTTCTAAGAAAAGATAGTAGTTATTTTCTGCTGCATTATTTAGAAATTTCTCCTTTTCGGGAAGTGTCAACAACGGGCGAGTATCGTAGCCCATCACAAAAGGAAGCGGCAAATGACCTGCTGTAGGAAGCAAATCTGCCATAAAAACCAGGGTTTTTCCTTTATAATTTATATGCGGGATCATTTGTTTGTCTGTATGCCCGTCAACAAAAAGAATTCCAAAATCAAGCTCGTTGGCGTCAGCAAAATCTGCTTTTGGCTGCGCAACAAATTTCAACTGTCCGCTTTCCTGCATCGGCAAAATGTTTTCCTTTAAAAAAGAAGCTTGCTCCCTTCGGTTTGGCTCGGTTGCCCATTGCCAATGGTCTTTATTGCTCCAGAAAGTAGCATTTTTAAAAGCTGGCTCATAGCCTGTGCGATCTTTGTTCCACTGAACACTTCCACCGCAATGGTCAAAGTGTAGGTGTGTCATAAAAACATCTGTAATATCATTGCGATGGAAACCATGTTTTTTAAGAGAGTCATCTATATTAAAATCGCCCCATCGGTAATAATATCCAAAGAATTTTTCACTTTGTTTATCGCCCATACCGGTGTCTATTAGTGTTAACCGATTTCCATTTTCAATAAGCAGACAGCGCGCGGCAATGTCTATCATATTATTTTGGTCTGCTGGGTTGGTTCTATTCCACAGGGTTTTTGGAACAACGCCAAACATGGCGCCACCATCAAGTTTAAAATTGCCAGCTTCAATAGGGAATAATTGCATAATATGAAGAAATGAGTCGCAAATTAATAAAAGCGTTACAGACCAAACCCCGAAGAATTAATTAATTATGCTATTTTTAACAAATCATTATTAATCCGGCGGAATTAAATATGCTTAAATTCGCCCAAAACCCAACCATATGGTAGAACTTGCCGGAATAATTATTTTAGGAATATTGGCCCAGTGGGTTGCCTGGAAATTCAAGATACCCGCTATTTTACCATTAATTTTGATTGGTCTTTTTGTAGGACCAATTTCTACACTTATTTCGGAGGATGGCACCCAATGGATCCAACCCATTTTTGAAAATGGTAAAGGACTTTTTCCGGGTGAAAACCTTTTTTATTTTGTTTCATTAGCCATTGGAATCATTTTATTTGAAGGTGGTTTAACGCTTAGGCGAGGCGAAATTTCAAAAGTTGGGCCAGTAATTGTCAAGCTTATTAGCCTGGGTTCAATTATCACCTTTTTTGGAGCGGGCGTTGCCGCCTATTATGTTTTCGGCTTGAGCTGGAAAATTTCGTTTCTTTTTGCGGCATTGATAATTGTAACCGGCCCTACGGTAATTACTCCTATTTTGAGAAATATTCCATTAAAGAAAGATGTGTCGGCAGTGTTAAAATGGGAAGGAATATTGATAGACCCAATTGGTGCATTGGTAGCTGTATTGGTGTTTGAATTTATTAGCGTAGAACACGACAGCGGCTATACCAAACAAGCTATTATTGAATTTGGCAAAATCTTATTAATAGGTTTTGCCTTTGGGATCTCGGGGGGATATGCCCTTTATTTTGCAATTAAAAAGAAATTGATTCCCCATTACTTATTAAATGTAGTTTCCCTATCAGTAGTGTTATTAATATTTGTGGAGAGCGATCTTTTTGCGCACGAATCCGGCCTGCTGTCGGTCGTAGTAATGGGAATGTTTTTGGGCAATAGTGATCTGCCCAGTTTAAAAGAGTTGCTATATTTTAAAGAATCACTTAGTGTATTGTTGATCTCAATTTTATTCATTCTTTTGGCTGCAAACATAAGCTTAGATGACCTACTGCTGGTTTACAACTGGAAAACCGCCATTTTAATGGCAATCGTAATATTTGTTTTAAGGCCCTTGGGGGTATTTCTCAGCACCGTCAATTCCTCACTTAAAACCAATGAAAAAATATTTATAAGCTGGGTGGGCCCAAGGGGTATTGTAGCTGCCGGTATTGCCTCTCTTTTTGGAACCAAGCTTGTATTAAAGGGCGAGCCGGGTGCAGAATATATTACTCCGTTAGTGTTTGCCGTAGTTTTGGTAACGGTATTGCTCAACGCCACAACCGCAAGACCTTTTGCGTCCATGGTTGGCGTATTTCTTAAAAAATCTGATGGAATTTTAATCGTGGGTGCTTCCAAGGTTTCAAGGCTTATTGCTTCCTACCTTCAAAAAAGTGGCAGACATGTAGTTTTGCTGGATTCAAACAGATTAAATGTGAATAAGGCCAAAGAGCTTGGACTTGATGCAATTACTGCCAATATTTACTCAGATGAACTTACAGACAATATAGAACTAAACGATGTGGGCTATTTGCTGGCCATGACGGGCAATGATGAAATTAATAAACATGCCATCAACCGATTTGGAAAATATTTTGGCGAAAATGGAACCTTTCGTTTGATGACTTCTGAAGAAATGCGGGAGCGTCACCATCTTTCCGCACGGGAATTATTTTCATATACGCACGACTATACACGTTTTACTGAAGTGGCCCACGATTTTCCTTCTATTCAAGAAATTCCTGTGGGAAGCGAAAGCCAATTTTTACGGGTACTAAATATTATTGGTGAAAACGAAAATGCCATTCCGCTGTTTCTTAAACGACCCAATGGATTTTTGGACTTGATAACCGCACCCGATGAACTGGAAATTGAAGAAGGAAGTGCATTAGTCTATCTGGGCAAGCCCATGGATTTTGAAGATGTGGCAAATGCCACCAAAACCAAAAAAGAGGTTACAACCCAAAAATAATTACTGTTTCAGACCGTTTTCAACAAAACCTTTCCAATGAAAAAATTTTTGTTTATTATCGCTATAATCTCAGGATTCACTGTGTTTTCCTGTAAAAAAGATGACGGTGGTGGCTGTACTACATGTTCTTCTCCCGAAACCACAAGTTTTCAAGTATGTGAGGAAAGTGATGGCAATGCTTCAGTTAATGGCCAAAACACGGGAACGCCTTATGATGTCTATGTTTCTGGTTTAGTGGAAGCTGGGGCAAGCTGTAATAATTGAGCTTATTAATCATTAAGCTTTAATACAGCCATAAAGGCTTCCTGCGGAATTTCTACATTACCCACTTGGCGCATACGTTTTTTCCCTTTTTTCTGCTTTTCCAAAAGTTTTCGCTTACGCGAAATATCACCACCGTAACATTTTGCGGTAACGTCTTTTCTAAGAGCTTTCACGGTTTCTCGTGCAATGATTTTTGCACCGATGGCAGCTTGAATTGGAATGTCAAACTGTTGCCTTGGAATTAATTGCCTCAATTTTTCGCACATTTTCTTTCCAATGTCATAGGCATTGTCGCGGTGTAGCAGTGCTGAAAGTGCATCTACGGTATTTCCGTTGAGCAGCACATCTACCTTTACCAGATGGGAAGCGCGCATTCCAATTGGGGAATAGTCAAATGAGGCATACCCCTTGGAAACGGTTTTCAACCTGTCATAGAAATCGAAAACAATTTCTGCCAAAGGCATGTCAAAAGTAAGTTCAACTCTTTCTGTGGTTAAATAGGTTTGGTTGGTAATTTCACCTCTTTTTTCAATACAAAGTGACATTACCGAACCCACAAAGTCAGATTTTGTAATAATGGTAGCTTTAATATAGGGCTCTTCCACGCGGTTCAATTTTGAAGGATCTGGAAGATCAGAAGGATTGTTTACCAACACTGGAACTTCAGGTTCCTTGTTGGTATAAGCGTGGTAAGAAACGTTTGGAACGGTGGTAATAACCGTCATATCAAACTCTCTTTCCAGTCTTTCCTGAATAATTTCAAGGTGAAGCATTCCCAAAAACCCACAACGGAAACCGAACCCAAGTGCAGCCGAACTTTCCGGAATAAAAACCAATGAAGCATCGTTCAATTGCAATTTTTCCATGGAATTTCGCAATTCTTCGTACTCTTCAGTATCTACGGGATATATTCCCGCAAAAACCATGGGTTTTACATCCTCAAAACCTTCAATCATATTGACGGTTGGATTTTTGGAATCGGTAATGGTATCTCCTACTTTTACTTCTTTCGCTTCTTTTATTCCTGTAATAAGATAGCCAACATCGCCAGTTTTTACTACATCTTTTGGCTGTTGTTTCAGTTTTAGCGTACCCACTTCATCGGCAAAATAACTTTTCCCGGTAGCCATAAATTTGATGTGCTGTCCTTTTTTTATTTCACCATTGAGAACCCTGAAGTAGGTTTCAACACCTCGAAAAGGATTGTAAACGGAATCAAAAATCAATGCTTGTAAAGACTCCTGGGGATTACCCTTTGGTGGAGGAATACGCTCAATAATAGCGCTTAAAATTTCATCAATGCCCAATCCAGTTTTGGCGCTTGCAGGGATTACTTCTTCCGGTTTGCAACCCAAAAGATCCACGATATCATCTGTTACCTCTTCAATGTTTGCAGAAGGAAGATCTACTTTGTTCAACACTGGAATTATTTCCAAATCATTCTCCAAAGCCAAATACAGGTTGGAAATAGTCTGTGCCTGTATACTTTGTGCAGCATCTACAATAAGTAAAGCGCCTTCACAAGCTGCGATGGAACGCGAAACTTCATATGAAAAATCTACGTGCCCGGGAGTATCAATTAAATTTAGGGTATATTTTTCGCCTTTATAAACATAATCCATTTGTATGGCGTGACTTTTAATGGTAATGCCGCGTTCGCGCTCCAAGTCCATATTATCAAGCAACTGTGCTTGTTTTTCACGGTCGGTCACGGTACCGGTGGCGTCCAAAAGCCGGTCTGCCAAGGTGCTTTTTCCGTGGTCAATGTGGGCGATGATGCAAAAATTGCGAATGTTCTTCATAAAAATTCCTTCTCGTACTACAAGTTGCAAATATAGATTAAAAGAGTGATTATATGTGCTATGATTAAAACACTTAAAATAATTGTGTGGAGATTGTTTTTATTTAATAAATTTTTAACATATTTGTATTGTAAAGCTGTATTTCAGCGATATATTTTTTTCTCCCCAGATAAGGAATCATAGTAACGGGTGTCGCCCCAGATATCTACTTATGTTATGACAAGATTTATTATGTTTTTTTTCTGCCTTCAAGCAGGAGTTTTGATGGCACAGGACTTTTCTGTCTCTGGGAGTGTATTGGATACAAAGAATGCCCCACTATCATTTGTGAATGTTTTGGTTTATGAAAATGAGGGAGAAAATCCATTAATTGGAACTACCACTGATGAAGACGGTTCTTTTGTTCTGAAAAATTTAGAAGCAGGAACCTATATTATAAACTTCAGTTATATTGGTTTTGAAGATAAACAACAAACCATTCAACTTTCTTCAAATAAAAATTTAGGCAACTTAGTATTACAGGAAAACCAACAAATGCTAGACGAAACGGTAGTTGTTGCAAAACTGCCAACCATACGTAAGACCCCTGGCAAACTTGTTTTTGAAGTGGAGAACACTTCACTTTCCACGGGCAGTGCCGTAGATCTTTTAAAGAAAACACCGGGCGTTATCGTTGCAAACGAAAATATCCAAATAAAACTATCTACTCCGGTTATTTATATCAATGGCAAGCGGGTGTATCTTTCAGCAGAAGAAGTATATTCACTATTGCAGAATACCGATGCGGCGGCCATTAAATCTGTGGAGGTAATTACAAATCCATCCTCAAAATACGATGCTGACGCAGGAACGGTACTGAATATTATTACTTCCAAAGCGATTTCCATTGGTTATAAAGGCTCTGTATATGCGAACTACGAGCAAGGAATTTACCCAAAATATAATTTTGGGACTTCGCATTTTTATAAAAATAATTGGGTAAACATGTATGCGAGCTATTCTTATGCAGATAAAAAAGAATATAAAGAAGATGAAAACTATATTCGTTATTTTCAACCCGACGAGGCTTCCACTAAATCTATTTGGGAAACCGACTTTAACCGAACTACGGAGCGCAGCAATCACAACGGAAATGTTGTTTTGGACTTTACGCTAAACGATAAAAACACAATCAGCCTTACTTCAAACGTTTCACTTACGCCTGAAGTTAAATACCATAACAATGGCCACTCTTTAATTTTTAGCCCACAGCGTCAGTTAGATTCCACAATCACTACCTTAAGTTATGTGGATTACGAAAAGCAAAATTTGACATTTGCCTTGGACTATAACCGTGCTTTAAATGAAAATGGCGCAACATTGGCAATATCAGCTAATTATATTTATTACGACAACATCCAAAACCAAAGCGTGAGTTCCGATTATTTATTGCCGAATGGCAATCTTTTGAGAAACAACAGTTTTTACACAGATTCTGAACAAACAAGCGACATTTTTACGGGGCAGGCCGATGTTTCTTCGGAATTGTGGGGTGGAACCTTTGAAGCAGGGTTCAAATTCAGCAGTATTGACACTGAAAGCAAATTAGACTTCTTTGATGTATTGAGCAACACAACCACTTTCAACAATTCACTTTCAGATAATTTCAACTATAGAGAGAATATTTTTGCGGAATATATAAATTTTGAAAAAGATTGGGAAAAATGGAGCGTTGCTACTGGTCTTCGTGGGGAATATACAGACATTGATGCCATTTCCCATTCTTTAGGGCAGGTGAACAACAAGCAGTATTTCGATCTTTTTCCCTCAGCATCTTTTCATTATATTATAAACGATAACAACGGGATTGGACTAAGTTACAGCCGCAGTGTAGAAAGACCCCGCTATCAAAGTTTAAACCCTTTTAAATATTTTATTACAGAACGAAACTTCAATGGGGGTAACCCCAAACTGGTTCCTGCAATTGAAGATAAAATCACACTTACTTTTGATCACAAAGGCAAACTATTTTTTGAGCTCTATTATCAAAATGTTGAGAATAGTCTAGACATATTGGTACTTCAAAACAACACAAACAGCACGCTTAGCAGTATAGATGCCAATATGATCAAAAGCTATCAATACGCTTTTGATATAACGTATTTTAGTTCGCTCAACCCTTGGTGGTGGCTTCATTTAAATACCTCTTCCTTTTATTTGGCCAATGAATTTTACGCGCTGCAAAGCTCACCAGAAACCTACACTAATGATACTTTTGGACAATATATTTTTCTCACCAATCACTTTACTCTTTCCAAGGATCGTTCCTTTACGGCTGATTTAACTGGAGTTTACATTTCAAACTTCGTGTTTGGTAACCGTTTTTTTGAAAACCAAAGCTACGTAAACGTATCAATTAGAAAAGATATTTGGGATAAGAATGCAAGTTTGACCGTGGGGGTTGATGATCTTTTTAACACCCTCAATAATACCGCTTCAGTTTCAAATTATTACAACCAAGACAACTATTATTATGCAAATATTGAAAGCAGATTGCTACGTCTAGGTTTTAAATACAACTTCGGAAATTCCCGACTTCGTGATAATAGCAAAAAAATAGAGACTGACGAAGGTGATAGGCTGGAAGGAGAGTAAACAATTTTCTTCAACAACAATCTTTTAAAATTTCATATTCTTGATATTTACTACTTTTGCAGTTCCAAAACGAAATAATTGCCAAAAATAGGAAACATACAATTGCCAGATTTTCCATTGCTGCTTGCGCCAATGGAAGATGTTAGCGACCCGCCTTTTCGCGCACTTTGCAAAGAGCAGGGCGCCGATGTGGTTTTTACTGAATTTATCTCCTCTGAAGGGCTAATTCGCGACGCCGCCAAAAGCGTGATGAAGCTGGATATTTATGAAAAGGAACGACCCGTGGGCATCCAAATCTTTGGTGCCGTTTTGGATTCCATGCTTCAAAGTGTTGAAATAGTTGAAGCCAGCGGACCAGATATGATTGACATCAACTTTGGCTGTCCTGTAAAAAAAGTTGTTTCAAAAGGTGCCGGCGCGGGAATTTTGAAAGATATAGACCTTATGGTAAGTCTTACTGAAGCCATGGTAAAGCACACAAAACTTCCAATTACCGTAAAAACACGCTTGGGCTGGGACCATGATTCAATAAAAATTGTTGAAGTTGCCGAGCGTTTGCAGGATGTGGGCTGCCAGGCACTTTCCATCCATGGACGAACGCGGGCGCAAATGTATAAAGGCGATGCCGATTGGAAACCCATTGCGGAAGTAAAAAACAACCCACGAATGCATATACCCATCTTCGGAAACGGCGATGTTGACACGCCCGAAAAAGCGATGGAAATGCGCGACAAATACGGGCTCGATGGCGCAATGATTGGCCGTGCCAGTATTGGTTATCCGTGGTTTTTTAAAGAAGTGAAACACTATTTTAAAACTGGCGAACATTTGCCCCCACCTACGATGCAAGAACGCGTGGAAGCAGCCAAACGCCACCTACAAATGGCCCTAGACTGGAAAGGCGAAACTTTGGGCGTTTTTGAAACCCGCCGTCATTATACCAACTATTTTAAGGGAATTCCAAACTTTAAGGAATACCGAATGAAAATGGTAACGAGCGATGATTCCGCATCAGTCTTTGAAGCTTTTGAAGAAGTTTTGGAAGCGTTTGGGGATTATGAATTTGCTTAAACCAAAAGTTTTTCCCGAACCCTGCTCGAAGCAATTTTTGAAGCGATAATTCCCAAAATACTTATTGTTACAAAAACAATTATAATATTGAGTAGCTCCAATTTTACGGGATAGGGCAGGGTACTTGTTATTGCTACAAATTCAAATTTCAGTTGTGCAAGTACTGCTAAAATTCCCAGAAAAATTCCCAGTAAACCGCCAAGCACGGTCATTAGCGTGCCCTGCAGGAAAAAGATGCGGCGTATTTCGGGCAGCGAAGCACCCAAATTGTAAAGCGTTTTAATATTTTTCCGCTTGTCCAAAACCATCATTATTATTGAGCCAATAACGTTGAAAAGGGCAATTATCATTACCAAAGTAAAGATTAAATAAACCGCAATATTTTCAGTATTCAGCATTTTGTAAAGCGCATCGTTTTGCTGAATTCTATTTTTAATTAATATTTTTTCAGCAAAGATATTTTCAATTTCTTCGCGCACATTTTCTTCGGAAGCTGTGGACGCCAATTTAATTTCAAGGGAAGAGATTTTTGTACTGTCTAGTGATAGCAGATTTCTGGCGAATTCTAAATCTGTAAAAACATATTTTGCATCAAGATCTTCATTCACTTGATACACGCCAGAAACAACCACATTTTCCTTACTAAACGCATCTGATGGATCAAGCGCGTTTATTTGACCGGTTCCAGGCTTGGGAACATAAATTTCCAAAGGTGCACCATAATCACGAACACCCATAGATAGTTTCGCAATTGTTGAAAGGCCTACTACCACTTCGTTTTGGTTTTCAACAAACCAATCTCCGTAATACATTATGCTGTCCAGTTGGGTAACTTTGCCATAAAGGGAATCCACACCTTTTATATAGGCAATGTGGTTTTTGCCTTTGTAATGAAGAAAAACGCGCTCCTCAATTATTTTTGATACGGTTTCAACTTCGGCTATAGCATTTAATTGCTCTTTTTGTGCTTCGGAAAATGATATGGTTTTTCCGCTTGCAGGCAGAATTTTGAGATCGCTGTCAAAAATATTGGTGAACTGAAGGCTAAAATCCTTCAAACCAGAAAATCCCGAAAGCACGATGAATAATGACATTGCGCCCACCACAACACCCACTGCCGCAATGCCTGTTATAATATTGATGGCATTGTTGCTGCTTTTTGAAAACAAATAGCGCTTGGCGATGTAGAGCGAAAAATTCAAGCTATGATTTTTTTCGTTTCGGAAGTAAATCTGGATTTTTCAAAGGATTTTCTTCGCCTTTTACGGCTTTGTCAATCTTTTCAATGTACTCTAAGGAATCATCGTTATAAAATGAAAGATCGGGCATTTTGCGAAGTTGGTGCTTGGTCAATTGGGCAATTTGATGTTTTATGCCCGGCTTCAGTTTATTGAGTTCTTTTACAATATTTTCTGCCTTGTCCGCCGGAAAAACACTAACGTAGACCTTCGCAATGGAAAGATCTGTCGTCACACTTACTTTGCTTACTGAAATAATTATGCCCATTTGTCCGGCTTCGCGAAGCATATTCTGAAGCACATTTGCAAGGTCGCTCTGTAGTACGCCTGCTATTTTCTTTTGTCTGTTACTTTCTTCCATACTGCAAAAATAGAACATAAAACCGTACCGAATGTTAATGAAGCCACAAGCTTCATGAAATTCAATGCTATTAAGTTTGTATTTTTGAGCAATCAACTTATTAATATGGAAAAAATAGAACACATAGGCATTGCGGTAAAAAGTATTGTTGAAGCCAATAAAATTTATGAAGCTTTATTGGGAAGCGCACCCTACAAAAGTGAAAAGGTGGAAAGCGAAGGGGTTGAAACTTCTTTTTTTCGCTGTGGTGAAAGTAAAATTGAACTATTGGAAGCTTCAAACCCTGAAAGTCCGATTGCAAAATTTATTGAGAAAAATGGGGAGGGAATTCATCATATTGCATTTGCGGTTTCAGATATTTTATCCGAAATGGAACGTCTTAAAAATGAAGGTTTTATACTGCTGAATGAAGAACCAAAAAAAGGTGCCGACAATAAGCTGGTGGCGTTTCTTCACCCTAAATCTGCAAATGGTGTATTGGTAGAGCTTTGTCAAGAAATTGAGAATAACTAAAAATAGTTTTGCTGTATTTATAAAGTGTTTTACATTTGCAAACTATTATCGGGTCCCATAGCTCAGCTGGTTAGAGCACCTGACTCATAATCAGGGGGTCCATGGTTCGAGCCCATGTGGGACCACTTTTTTTCAAAAGGCTTATAATGAGCCACATTAAAACCTAAATAGAAGGCAATTTTCACACTAAAAATGAGTTATTAATCATTCGATAACTCATTTTTTTATTTAGGATAAAAAAAAATTATTACTTTAGGCACATAAATACGATCCCCAAATCGTTAATGAACAACCATGGTATCACTTATTTATAGTTTTATAATGCTTGCTATTCAGTCGGCTTCAGCTGGCCAGGGACCGCCGCCGCCTTCCCAAAATCGAGGCGGACAGTTGCCCATAGATGATCATTTATGGATTTTGATTGTTTTGGGTATTCTATTTGGAGCTTACATACTTTTTAAAAGAAACCGATCTACAAATAAGGCTTCATAATATTTTTAACATACTTCCCAATAATGTCAAATTCAAGATTTACTTCGGTACCTACTTCTATTCTATTAAAATTTGTGTTCTCAAAAGTGTAGGGGATAATTGCAACACTAAATGCCCCGTTTTTAGAATCAACTACTGTAAGACTTACACCATTTACCGTAATAGATCCTTTTTCCACAGTGCTGAATTCTGAATTATCATATTCAAATGTAAAAACCCAGCTGCCATTTAAATCTTCCACCTTTTTACAAATAGCAGTCCCGTCCACATGCCCCTGGACTAAATGGCCGTCCAGCCTATCCCCCAATTTCATGGCCCTTTCCAAATTCACCAAAGAACCTTTTTTTATTGTTTTTAGATTTGTTTTATCTAAAGTTTCTTGAATAGCAGTAACCACATAAGACGCATCTTTTGCTTCCACCACAGTTAAACAAACCCCATTGTGGGAAACGCTTTGGTCTATTTTCAATTCCTTTGCCAACGGGTTCTTAATTTCTATATGAAGATTTTCACCTTCTTGGGTGAGTTGCTTTATTTCGCCAACGGTTTCAATAATTCCTGTAAACATTGTAGTATTTGGTTACATTTGTACTGCAAAAGTAACAATTAAAAAAGCCAAACATAATGAGCAGAGAGGATAAAATAGTAGTCGGTATTTCCATCGGCGATATTAATGGGATTGGAAGCGAAATTATACTGAAAACGTTTGAGGATTCGCGTATGCTAGAGTTTTGTACGCCCGTTATTTTTGCGTCAGTAAAATTGATGTCTTTTTTCAAAAAACACTTTGAAGTGGACATCAATTTCCACGGAATTGATAAAATAGAAGATATTGTTCCGAAGAAAATAAACGTGCTGAATGTGTGGAAAGAACATGTTGATGTTTCGTTTGGTGAAGAAAATCCAACAGGAGGCGAGTATGCTATAAAATCCTTGAAAGCTGCGGTATCGGCATTAAAAAATAAAAGGATTGATGCTCTTGTTACGGCACCAATTAACAAATCAAACATTCAATCTGAAAGTTTTAATTTTCCCGGGCATACCGATTATTTGGCACAGGAACTTGAGGGCGAAAGCTTAATGCTTTTAATTTCTGAAAATTTGCGTGTTGGACTTTTAACGGACCACGTAGCCGTAAAAGACGTAGTGAAAAACATTACAAGGGAACGCATCGATAAAAAAATCAATACAATTTACCATACCTTAATTGAGGACTTCGGAATTGAAAAACCAAAAATTGCCGTCTTGGGAATCAATCCACATACGGGCGATAATGGTGTAATTGGTGATGAAGATGACACACTTTTACGTCCCGCGTTAGATAACATTCGTAAAAACGGCAAATTGGTCTTCGGGCCATATGCCGCAGATAGTTTTTTTGGCTCGGGTAATTATAAAAACTTTGACGCGATAATAGCCTCCTATCACGATCAAGGATTGATTCCTTTTAAAACATTGGCTTTTGGGAAAGGTGTAAATTTCACGGCAGGACTTAACCGCATTCGCACCTCGCCGGATCACGGAACCGCTTTCGATTTGGCCGGAAAAAATGAGGCGAATTTTGAATCCTTTCGTGAAGCAGTATTCAGTGCGGTTTCTATTTTTGAAACGCGTGAAGAGTACACGGAAATTTCTAAAAATCCACTACAAACAAGCAGAAAAAGAGGCTTCTCAAAAAAGAAATAGAAAAATTAATTGCTATTCAAATAATTTTTTATCTTTGCACCCGCCTTATCCGTAAGGTTAAGGTCTTAAATAGGTGTGAAAATGAAGGATTTGAAAGAGTTTACCATCCCTTTCGTAGGGCTGAAATTAGGAAAGCACCAGTTTAACTTTGAATTAAAAAAAGCGTTCTTTGAGCATTTTGAGTATGACGAATTTAATGACGCTGCCATTAATCTCGACGTACAGCTGGAAAAAATGAGCACGTTATTAGAGTTCACATTAACATTTAATGGAACCGTAAACGTTGCTTGCGATATTACAAATGAGCCTTTTGATCAAGAGATCTCGGGGACATATCATTTTGTGGTGAAATTCGGTGAGGAGTATAATGATGAAAATGAAGATTTGCTCATTTTGCCCCACGGAAGTTATGAAGTAAACATTCAGCAATACGTTTATGAATCTATTGTGCTGGCCATGCCATCGCGAAGAATTCATCCCGGAGTAAAAGACGGCACATTAAAAAGTGATATACTCGACAAACTTGAAGAACTAAGTCCGAAAGCGATAGATGAAGAAGCTGCGCCCGAAGATGAAAATACGGATCCCCGATGGGATTCATTAAAAAAACTATTAACGGATAAATAATAAATAGCAATGGCACATCCTAAGAGAAAAATCTCGAAAACAAGAAGAGATAAGAGAAGAACGCATTACAAAGCTACTGCCCCTACACTTGCAACAGACCCAACAACTGGTGAGTCGCACCTTTTCCACAGAGCACACTGGCACGAAGGAAAAATGTACTACCGTGGCCAAGTTGTAATTGATGCAACTGAGCAAGTAGAGGCTTAATTTTATATACTTTATTAAAAAACTCTCACAGTAACGTGAGGGTTTTTTTGTTTTTTAACTTTGCAAAAAGTCAAAAACAACTTAATTAGTGCCGAATTTCAAGTAAAATTTAGTAATTTTCACTCTTTTTAAAAGATTTTTGGTCTTTTTTGTGAATTTTAATTCAGCTTTATGAATACTATCACGGCAGCTATTACCGCTGTAGGAAGTTACGTGCCAGATTACGTTTTATCAAACAAAGTGCTGGAAACAATGGTAGATACCAACGACGATTGGATTACCAGCAGAACCGGAATTAAGGAGCGAAGAATATTAAAGGATAAAGACAAAGGCACCTCTTATTTGGCCATACAGGCTGCAAAAGATCTTCTCCAAAAAAGCAATACCGATCCCGCTGAAATAGACATGGTTATCATGGCTACAGCAACACCAGATATGCCAGTGGCAGCCACGGGTGTTTACGTAGCTACGCAAATAGGTGCTGTAAATGCATTTTCTTATGATTTGGTCGCAGCCTGTTCCAGTTTTCTATTCGGAATGTCAACCGCAGCTCGATATATAGAATCTGGCAAATACAAAAAAGTTTTACTTATTGGCGCAGATAAAATGTCGTCAATTATTGATTATACCGATCGAACCACCTGTATCATTTTTGGTGATGGGGGCGGCGCGGTGTTGTTCGAACCAAATACTGAAGGTCTGGGAGTGAAAGATGAATATTTGCGGACAGACGGCGTAGGCAGGCCATTTTTAAAAATAGACGCGGGAGGTTCTTTACTACCGGCTTCCATTGAAACCGTTACCAAGAAGCAACATTATGTTTTTCAGGAAGGAAAGACTGTTTTCAAATTTGCCGTTTCAAACATGGCCGATGTTTGCGAGAAAGTCATGAAGAACAGCAATCTTTCAGGTGAAGAGGTAGATTGGTTGGTGCCACATCAAGCCAATAAACGAATTATAGATGCAGCTGCATCCAGAATGAAACTGCCAGATGAAAAAGTAATGATAAACATCCACAAATACGGCAACACAACTTCTGCAACCTTGCCGCTTTGCTTGGCCGATTATGAAAAACAACTCAAAAAAGGAGATAATTTGATCTTTGCTTCCTTCGGTGGAGGTTTTACTTGGGGTGCCGTTTATTTAAAATGGGCCTATGATTCAAAATAATTTTAACAACCCAAAAGACTAAAATTTCTAAATATGGATTTAAAAGACATTCAAAACTTGATCAAGTTTGTGGCAAAAAGTGGAGCCAGCGAAGTAAAACTTGAAATGGAAGACATTAAGATTACTATAAAAACTGGGGGTGATGAAGGTAAAGGGGAAACCACTTACATTCAGCAATTACCAGCCATGTCTCAACCGCAAATGCAAATGCAGCCACAGACTGCAGCACCCCAACAGGCCGCACCTACAACTGACGCGCCTGCTGAAACTGCTGATTCTAAACTGATAACCATAAAATCTCCAATTATTGGAACTTTCTACAGAAAACCATCACCAGACAAACCAGTTTTTGTTGAGGTAGGAAGTACAATCAACACAGGCGATGTGCTTTGCGTAATTGAAGCAATGAAACTTTTTAACGAAATTGAAAGTGAAGTTTCAGGTAAAATCGTAAAAGTATTAGTGGATGATTCGTCTCCTGTAGAGTTTGACCAGCCACTATTTTTGGTAGACCCATCATAAGTATAAATCTCAAATATTAAAGTCCAAGTCCCAACTTTGGAATTTGAGACTTGTAATTTGTAATTTCAAAACATTATGTTTAAAAAAATATTGATTGCAAATAGGGGCGAAATAGCACTGCGAATTATTCGTACCTGCCGTGAGATGGGTATTAAGACTGTAGCAGTATATTCAAAAGCAGATGAAGAAAGTCTTCACGTGCGCTTTGCAGATGAGGCCGTATGTATTGGACCACCGCCTAGCAACTTGAGCTACTTAAAAATGTCAAACATTATTGCTGCTGCTGAAATAACCAATGCAGATGCAATTCACCCTGGTTATGGTTTCCTTTCGGAAAATGCAAAGTTTTCAAAAATCTGCCAAGAACACGGTATAAAATTTATAGGCGCTTCTCCAGAAATGATTGAGCGCATGGGAGATAAAGCCTCTGCAAAGGCTACAATGAAAGCGGCGGGAGTACCAACCGTTCCTGGAAGTGATGGCATTATAGAATCTTTTGAGAAATGCGAAAAACTTGCTGAAGAAGTTGGCTACCCAGTAATGTTGAAAGCCACTGCAGGTGGTGGAGGAAAAGGAATGCGTGCCGTTTGGAAAAAAGAAGACCTTAAAAAAGCTTGGGAAAGTGCCCGCCAGGAAGCTTCCGCTGCCTTTGGTAATGATGGAATGTATATGGAAAAACTCATTGAAGAGCCACGCCATATTGAAATTCAAATTGTGGGCGATAGCACCGGGAGAGCGTGTCATTTAAGTGAGCGCGATTGCTCTGTTCAGCGTCGTCACCAAAAGCTTACCGAGGAAACCCCAAGTCCGTTTATGACTAAGAAGTTACGTACAGATATGGGTAATGCCGCAGTAAAAGCAGCTGAATATATTAAATATGAAGGTGCTGGAACTATTGAATTTTTGGTGGACAAACACCGAAACTTCTACTTTATGGAAATGAACACCCGTATTCAAGTAGAGCACCCAATTACAGAACAAGTAATCGATTACGATCTTATTCGTGAGCAAATTTTAGTGGCAGCTGGTGTGCCAATTTCCGGAAAGAACTATACACCACAACTTCATTCCATAGAATGTAGAATTAACGCAGAAGATCCGTATAACGACTTTCGTCCTTCTCCTGGAAAAATCACCGTTTTACATGCACCGGGAGGTCATGGAGTACGTCTGGACACACACGTGTATGCAGGCTATACCATTCCTCCGAATTATGATTCGATGATTGCGAAGCTTATTACAACCGCGCAAACTCGTGAGGAAGCTATCAATAAAATGAAACGAGCGTTAGATGAATTCGTGATTGAAGGCATAAAAACCACAATCCCGTTCCACCGTCAATTGATGGATGAGCCAGATTATGTGGCCGGAAATTACACTACAGCGTTTATGAATACGTTTAAAATGAACGAACCAGAGGAAGAATAGTCCTTTTAAAACTATAAAAGAAGAGCATCGAAGGCCAAGAATATTTCTTTGGAATTTGGTGCTTTTTTGGTTTAGTAATATTTATATTGATTTATAATTTCTTTTTAAATGAATTTGAGTTTTTGGGAACATAAAACTTGGCTCTCAAATATCGATTTCGCAATAATAGGCAGTGGAATCGTAGGTTTGAACTGTGCTATGGAACTTCGCAGGAAGCATCCGAAAAGTAAAATCGTAGTTTTTGAACGCGGAATGCTACCCAATGGCGCAAGCACGAAAAATGCAGGTTTTGCCTGCTTTGGAAGTATTTCTGAAATATTGGAAGATCTAAAAAATCATTCCGAAGAAGAAGTTGTTCAGCTTGTAAAAAGCAGGGTAAAAGGTTTAAAATTATTGCGAAAAACGCTCGGCGATGAGCAGCTTAATTACAAAGAATACGGTGGCTACGAACTTTTTATTAACGAAGATGCGGAGCTTTTTGAAATTTGTAAATCGAAAATTGGATATGTGAATGAATTGCTGAAACCTGTTTTCAATGCTCCGGTTTTTTCAGAAAAAGAAAACCATTTTGGTTTTAAAAACATTCAAACAAAGCTTATTTACAGTGCATTTGAAGGACAGATTGACACCGGAAAAATGATGCTCGGGCTCATCAAAAAAGCATCGGAAGAAAATATTTTAATACTGAATTCTTCAGAAATTACAAGTATTGCAGACAAGGGCGAAAGTGTTTTACTTCAACTAAATTCTTCCGAGGAAATTTCAGCAAAAAAAGTTTTTATTGCTACCAACGGTTTCGCGAAACAATTTTTGGATGAAGATGTAAAGCCAGCGAGAGCACAAGTTTTGGTTACTAAACCCATTGAAAATCTTCAAATTAAAGGCACATTCCATTTGGATAAAGGGTATTATTATTTTAGAAATATTGAAAATAGAATCCTCTTCGGCGGTGGCCGAAATCTCGATTTTAAAACCGAGGAAACTACCGAAATACAATTGACGGAATTAGTCCAAAACAAGTTGGAGCAATTGCTTAAAACCGTAATTTTACCTAACCAATCTTTCGAAATTGAACATCGCTGGAGTGGAATTATGGGAATGGGAAATCAAAAAAAACCTATTGTCAAATCTGTTTCAAAGAATATTTTTTGTGGTGTGCGATTGGGGGGAATGGGCGTAGCAATTGGCAGTACTATCGGGAAACAATTAGCAAATCTGTATGATTAAAAAACTATTCAAATTTATATTTAAATTTTTCCTTTGGTTTATTGGGCTCACCGTCCTGTGGGTGCTTATCTACAAATTTGTTCCCGTTCCCTATACACCACTTATGGCTATTCGCGCAATGGAAGGAGATGACAACTATCAAACCCGTCACGAATGGGTTCCAATTGAAGAAATTTCACCTTACCTGCAACTCGCCGTTATCTGTGCCGAAGACCAAACTTTTTTAAGCCACAGTGGTTTTGACAGAAAAGCGATTGAAAAGGCTTTAGAAAATAATGAAAAAGGAAAGAAACTGCGCGGCGGAAGTACCATTTCGCAGCAAACGGCAAAAAATGCATTCTTATGGCCCGGTCGTACATGGTTTCGCAAAGGCTTGGAAGCGTATTTTACCTTATTAATTGAAACACTCTGGAGCAAAGAGCGTATTTTGGAAGTATATCTCAACAGTATTGAAATGGGCGATGGCGTATTTGGGGCTGAAGCTGCTTCGCAATATTGGTTCAAAAAATCCGCAAAAAACCTACGGAGTGAAAATGCCGCAGCTATTGCCGCAATCTTACCGAGTCCACAGCGTTATAGGGCAAACCCACCGGGACCCTACGTAGCGCGTAGAACACAGTGGATTGTGAGGCAGATGCGATATTATGGCCCTTTTAGCTTAAAAAAGCAGGAACCGAAAAAAGAAAAAAAGAAAACGAAAAAGTAATAATGAACGCAGTAGAACTTAAAACTGAATTGCTGCAACACTGTCAAAAACAGGTTGACAACCGTTATTCAAAAATTAAACAAACCATTGTCGATATTGAGGAGTCTTTATTGGAAGAATCCAAGAGTAGTAGTGGTGACAAACACGAAACCGGCAGGGCAATGCTTCAAATTGACCGTGAAAATGCCGGAAAACAATTGCAGGAAATTGAGAAAATTCTTCAACTTCTCAAAAAGATTGATGTGAACGCAACTTCAGATTATGCGCGTTTAGGTAGTTTGGTCTATACAGATAAATTCACCTATTTTATTAGTATTTCAATAGGCAATATTACTATTGGCAAATCAGCTTATCTTTGTGTGGCCTTAAATTCTCCTGTGGGTTTGCTGCTTTCAGGAAAGAAAAAAGGCGATGAATTTAGCTTTAACGGAAACATATATAAAATCACGAGTGTGAAGTAACTGAAATCCATTCTTTTTCTGGTTTTGTGGCGTCCAGAATATCCAGATCCAGTACAGTTGCTATATGTTTGGCTACAGAAAATGCGTCCTTCATTTCGTCGCTAACATAAGCTTCAATATGTTGATTTCTGTTGTAAAACATATTTACTTTAAAAACTTCAAAACCCAATGTAGCTTCTGCAGCGATTACGCGACTTCTACTATTTTTAATGGTTTTGAAAATGGAAAGATATTCAATCTCCGGCAATTTTTTCCAAAATCCAAAATTGATCGCAAAAATTGAATATACGTTTCGATATTTTTTTTCCTCTAAATTTAATTCAAAACCCTCTCTTAGTGAGAGTTTTAATGCGGCCCCAAGTAAAATAATACCGAACAGTAAAAAACAGATAAACAGAAAACAAAGAAAGAATTATGGCAAAAATTATTTTTATGTTAGCAACAGGTTGAAGATGGCGGATATTTTTGTGCATAGACTTATGAAATAGTTTCAAATATAAATTTTTAAAACTTTGTCTCCCTTAAAAGTTTCGGCATCTTTTCACTCATCGCCAACAGCCATTTCAACTGCTCCCGTACCAAATGTGCCTCTTCAATTTTTGAATGAAAACCTTCAGATTTTGAACCTTTTTCTTCCTCGGAAAAGGTGATGTTTTTTCCAAAAGCTGCATCAAAAATCTCTTCAGAAGCAAATATTTCATCTTCGTTTTCTGAAGTGATTTCTTCTTTTAAAATGGCTTCTGCATCCGAAAGATTTCGAACTATTTTTTCGGAAACCTTGTTGAAATTTTTGGAGGCGGGTGTAGTGGGATTTGACAAAATATAGGTGCTCAATGACGCCAATGATGAAAGAAATGTATGGGTGAGCACGGTGATTTCATAAACCTTCTCGAGGTTGGTCTGTTTCGATTTTGGTTCCTGCGTCATCCGTTGAAAAGCTGCACTGAGGTTGGACATCTCCAAAAATGCCTTTTTACGCGCTACTTTATATTCAGATGGAATTGCGCCTTTATTGTTGTAATAACCGATGATTTCTTCCAGATAAAGTCTGTTGGCTTTCAAGGTTTCCAATAGTGTTTTTTGCATTCCCAGAATTTCCCAAGCGGGCCAAAGCAATAAATTTCCAAGCGTGGCCAGCCCAGCTCCAATTAGCGTATCCATCACTCGATATTGGATTACGTTGAAAATATCGGGCCGCAAAAGCGCGTAAATAAAAACTACACTTAGGGTTATAAATGTGGCTGCAGCTTTATAATTTCGCTGTACCATGGAAAAAGCAATCACTAATGAAACGATAGCCAAGATGCCATAAACGGTTGTGTTGTGTGTGATTAAAACAATGCCCACCGCCAGTGCCCCGCCAATCAAGGTCCCGATGGTACGTTCTTTGGAACGTGTTTTGGTTAAGCCAAACGTAGGACGCATAATTACAATTAGCGTAAGCAAAATCCAATACGGATTTTGCACTGAAAACATCATTCCCACTCCATAACCAATCATTGTCATTACGGCAAGCCGCAACGAATGTTTAAAAATAGGGGAGCGCATATTGAAATTTTCCACCAACACTTCAAAATCATAATTCTGTTTGGTAAGAAACCTTCGGGAATCTTCTTTATTTAACAAGGAAAGGTCGCGCTGCGCAGGGTTTTTGAGCAACCATTCTATTTTTTGAATTTTTCTAATTTGTTCTTTTTGATATTTAAAAAGATTTTTGAGAAGCAATAAACTTTCATCAAAAGTTTCATTGGAGGCCGAAGAATATTCAGCAATATCGCGCTTGATCTTTTTTTGAAATTCTTCTATATTATTATTTTTCTGAAGTTTTTTGGGATTGGAAATATTTGTGGCTATAGCATTCATTCTCTTGCTCATCGCAAATAACAGCCCTTGAAAATCTGCCAATTGCTCAGGTTTCCTTTTAAAAAAATCGTCGGTTTTTGAATAATTCACTGGATTTGCCATTGCCAGTTCAAGCATATCTACAAGCTGTACAAATATAAGTAGGCGTTTTCCTTCATAATCACTTTTCCCCGAACCTGTTCTGCTTTCAATTAAAATATCACGCAAGGTTTCGTGAAGAGCTGTGAGTTCTGTTTGTATGGTTAGTAATTTCTTTAGAAGCGCGGTTCTGTCGATAGTTTCGGCAACCAATTCCCCTCGCGTTTTTAAATAATCTGCGGTAAGTTTTATCGTTTTTGAAAGATAATATTCCGTCGGTGCTTTCGGAAAGCTATAATGCCACAATAAAACCAATACGGTATACCAAATACCACCAAGACCAATAAGCAGCATTCTATAAGAAGGCTCCATTCCTCCAGAAACGTTAGAGAAACTAAGTACCAGTGCAAAAAGCCCAGAAAAACTTATAAGCGATGCGCGAAAGCCATAAATTGAGATATAGGAAATACCAAACATCAAAACGCCTAAAACAGGAAAGAGCAACCAGAGGGAAATATGCAGATAACCACCTATTAGGCTAACCACCATCGCCAACAACGTAGCAAACAAAGTTCCGGTTACTTTGTGGCGAATACTGCCGCTTACATCACTGGGGGAAGCCAGCAGCGCACCCACAGTAATGGTGATGCCAATTTGAAGTACATCTAACTTTACCCCTGCAATAATAGGAAGTGTAAGCGCTATTCCCAAAAGAATAGCTTTCGAGAAATCGGTACTCTTAAAATATTCCGAAAGGTCTTTAAAAATTTCGGCGATACTATTTTTTGAAAATTTCAAAAGCATTTTGTTTCAGAAATTGCAAAGATATTGCGCTGAAAAGCTAAGTTCGTTAATCTTATCAGAAATATAACTCTGTTATACTTTTATTAAATAAATAGCTGGGTTGCGGCTGTTGCCTTTTTAAATTTTAATTTTATAAAACTTATAAAAAACTCGCACTAATGAACAAAGTAATTCTTTTAAAAAAACGCCCAAAAGGGAGACCATCACTGGATGATTTTGAATTTATAGAACAAAAAAAACCAAACCCAAAAGAAGGCGAGATATTACTGAAAACAAAATATGTTTCTGTAGATCCGTATCTGCGTGGACGTATGCGCGATGAAAAATCATATATAGAACCTTTTGAGGTTGGGAAACCTTTGGAGTCGGGTATTATTGCTGAAGTTGTGGAATCTAATAATAAAAATTTTGAAAAAGGTGAATTCGTAAACGGAATGCTTCAATGGAAACAATTTCAAACCTCAAACGGGAATGGGCTAAACAAGGTTGATAATGAAAAAGCCCCACTAAAAGCTTATTTGGGGATTTTAGGATTAACTGGAATAACGGCATATTTAGGTTTGGATAAAATAGGAAAACCAAAAAAAGGCGAAACGCTTTTAGTTTCCGGAGCCGCTGGAGCAGTGGGAAGCGTTGCGGGACAAATAGGGAAGATAAAAGGGTGCCGCGTGGTGGGGATTGCTGGCAGCGAGGAAAAAATTGAACGGATTCAAGAGAAGTTTGGTTTTGATGCTGCAATAAATTATAAAACAACGGATGATATGCAAAAAGCAATCGCAGAAGCCTGTCCCGATGGGGTGGATGTTTATTTTGACAATGTGGGCGGCGAAATTCTTGATGCTGCGCTTGCTAATATGAATAAATATGGAAGAGTGATAAACTGCGGCGCCATTTCACTTTACAATAAAACGGAAAAACCCACTGGCCCGCGTGTGGAAACTACGCTCATCAAAAACAGTATTTTAATGCAGGGCTTCACGGTTCGTGATTTTGTAAAGGATTTTGGCCCTGCCCAAAACCAATTGGCCAAGTGGATGGAGCAGGATAAACTGAGCTATTTGGAAACGGTGGTTGAAGGTTTTGAAAATATTCCGCAGGCGTTCATTGACTTGTTTGACGGAAAAAATAAAGGGAAAATGATAGTTATGGCTTAATCTCTTTCCAGAATTTTCAAATAGTATAGTTCATCTTTTTTTAAAGGAAAAGAGCTGTTGAAAAAAATGGTTTTTCCTTTATAATCCGCTTCCATTAAATAATGGCTTCCTTTAAAATAGCTTTTATTTACGGTTACCTCAAGGCTTGTTTTTTCTTCCGAAATTTTTAGTTGGTGTGGGAAAACGATAATTTCTTCCGAAGAATTGGTAGAAGAAAAAAAACTTTTCGGAAGCAGGTTTGCTTCGCCAAAAAATCCTGCCTGATATTCGGTTGCAACAATTTTATAAATAAATTCCGGCGTACCGAATAATTCTTCGGCGCCATTTTTCAACATTAAAATTTGGTCAGAATATGCCAATGCCTCCTCGCTGTCGTGGGTTGCGGTAATGCAGCTTATATTGTTTTTTTTGAGATAATTGAAAATTTTACGCTGAAGTTTATTTTTTCTGAAAACATCAATACTGCTGAAAGGCTCGTCGAGCAAAAGGATTTCGGGTTCGTTTGCCAATGCCTTTGCCAAAGCTACGCGCTGCTTTTGCCCGCCGCTGAGGTTTTTTACCAATGTGTTTTTAAAAGCTTCCATTTCAACTACTTCCAATAGTTCGTCGATACGTTTTTTATCTTTTTCTTCATCCAATCCAGAGAGGTGGGAACCCAAATTTTCTGCAACGGTGGTGAATGGCATAATATTGAATTCCTGCGCCACGAGTTTCATAAAAGGTTCTCCGGGGATAAGGGTTTTGGTTGGGCCGAGCAGTTTTTTTTCTTTGTAGAAAATTGAACCGTTTTCCAAATGGAGCAAACCGTAAACTAGATGTAAAAGTGTAGATTTTCCACAACCACTTTCGCCTAAAATACTGAGGTGTTCTCCGGGTTTCAGCGTAAAGGAAACGTTTTTTAAAATGGTTTTTTCGGAATAGGCAAAGGAATTAATTTCAACTTTTAGCATCACAGATGGTTATTTCGCTAAAATCCCTTCACTTCCCAAAACGGGAATTGCAGTTACATTTTCCTCTGAAATGCTATTGGGTTCAAAAGTGAATTTTCGCTCAAAGAGTTTGTTTTCGGCAAAAAATGTAACCAAATATTCATTGGTAAAACCCAAAACCTCTGTCGGAATAAATTCAACTTTAGCCGAAGTTTTTGGCTTCATATTTCCCAAACCGTGACGCAGGGTTGAGGTTTTCCTATCTTCACTTTTTCCGCGGGACATTACCAAAACGGTTTCAATTACATCCTCTCGGTTATTGACCAAATAAATATACCACTGTTGCTCGGTAAAATCTTTGTCCCATTCCTTTACGGCAACAATATGCACGTTTTCAGCTTTTGGTATTTCAATATCCTTTCGCATAATCAATCGTCAAGTTTCCACATAATCCAAACCGCCAAAAGGGCAATGGCAGATACGCCAAGTAATATGGCACCAATTACAATTTTAATGGCCGCAATTACAAAAGTAAGGTAGGCTATTGCAATGGCAACGATTACCAAAAGGGCAATAACAAGATATTTTTTCATAGCATTTTTGTCTTAAATCTTATGTCTTTTAGCACAGCGGTCTTTTGTCTTTTTACAGCACACTTTTAAACTGTTCCAAAAAGCGAACGTCATTCTCGCTGAACATTCTGATGTCTGGAATTTGATGCAAAAGCATCGCAATTCTATCAATACCTACGCCAAAGGCAAAACCGGAATATTCCTCGGGATCAATGCCGCAGTTTTTAAGCACGTTGGGGTCCACCATTCCGCAGCCGCCAATTTCCAGCCAGCCGGTTCCTTTGGTGATTCGGTGGTCTGCTTCGGTTTCCAGCCCCCAATACACATCAACTTCGGCGCTTGGTTCCGTAAACGGGAAATAGGAGGGACGCAAACGGATTTTAGACTTTCCGAACATTTCCGTAGTGAAATATTGCAGCGTTTGCTTTAAATCTGCAAAGCTTACACCTTTGTCCACATACAAACCTTCCACTTGGTGAAAAAAGCAGTGTGAGCGCGCTGAAATAGCTTCGTTTCTATACACTCGTCCCGGCGAAATGGTACGGATGGGCGGTTTGTTATTTTCCATATAGCGTACCTGTACGGACGAGGTGTGCGTACGCAACAAAACATCGGGGTTGGTTTGAATGAAAAACGTATCCTGCATATCGCGCGCCGGGTGATACTCGGGAAGGTTCAATGCGGTAAAGTTGTGCCAGTCGTCCTCAATTTCGGGTCCTTCGGAAACGTTGAAGCCAATACGTAAAAAGATGTCGATAATTTTATTTTTTACGATAGAAATAGGATGGCGCGAGCCCAACGGAATTATTTCGCCGGGACGGGAAAGATCGCCATAGACGCCTTTAGACTCAGTATTGCTTTCAATAGCTTCCTTTAGTAAATCTACTTTTTCCTGTGCTGTGGTTTTAAGGGTATTTATAACCTGCCCAAACTCTTTTTTCTGCTCGTTTGGCAAGTTTTTGAATTCAGCGAAAAAGTCATTTAACAACCCTTTTTTGCCCAAATATTTTATACGGAAATTTTCTATCTCTTCTTTATTGGTTGAAGAAAAAGCTTGAACTTCGGCAATGTGCTTTTTTATTGTTTCTATCATTACTAAATTTTCTCTAAAAATTTTTTTAGTTTATCAATTCCCGCTCCCAAAAATACTGCACGATAGCCTCTTTCATCAAAACGCTCTGCTCGCCTGCTTTTAAGGGTGGCAATTGTTCTAAAACAGTATAATGCGGCCAGCCTTCCTCGTCGTAATAATCAAACTGATAATACCCATAAGGTTCCAAAAGGCGACAGATGGCAATATGCATCAAGTTCAGCTTTTCGTCTTTTTTAAACTTGCGGTGCAGTTGGCCTAGCTCTTGGATTCCTATTAAATAAATAATGGCATCCAAATCTAAAACCTGCCCATCGGCAAAACGGTCGCCCAGCATTTTTACTACTGCTTCCCATCGTTCCTTTAATTGTTCATCGCGCGCCATTCTTTCAAGAATTAATTGTCTGCAAAGATACATTTTACAATTCTGAAATCTTAAGACAGAATATAGAAATTAGAAAGTGCTATATTTAGGAAAATTTTCAGTGTATGAATACTATAGACATTGTTCTCGGGATTATTTTTATCATCGCATTTTTTCTGGGGTTTAAAAAGGGATTACTGAGATCCTTAGCTTCTTTAATCGGTCTTGTGGTTGGAGTGTATTGCGCTATGTTTTTTTCAGATTACGTTCGCGTTTATCTTGAAAAATGGTTTGATTGGAGTGATGATCTGGTTTCCATTGCATCGTTTTTGATTACTTTTTTCATCATAATGTTTCTCTTTGGTCTGTTGGGAAGACTTTTAACCAAAGTCGCCGATTTTGCAATGTTGGGTATTTTCAACAAGATTTTCGGCGGAATTTTTAATGTACTAAAATACGCTTTCTTGTTGAGCGTGGTGTTTATGTTTGTAAACGCATCAGAAAATTATAGAATTCTTACGCAAGAAAAACGTGAAGCATCCACCTTATATACACCAGTGGCGGCAATTGCACCTGCAGTTTTGCCCACAATAATGAAAGAAGTGGATAATTTAAATATGGAAGACTCTGAAATTACTCCAGAAGAAAGCCCCGATGAAACGAGGCCTCCAACTGAATAAAGAAAAATTAAGTTACACTACATCTTTTATATTATCGCGTGCGTATTTCACCGCTTCTTTAAAGTCGCTGAAAATAAGCTCCTGAGGAACCAAATCTGGAATAATATCAATTTTTTCCATCATAACGCGGGGCTGTGCCTGAAGATCTTCAAATATAGGAGTAATGCCCTTTTTTGTGATGTTCATTAAAACCTCTTCCATGGCATAAAGACCAGATTGATCTATGTACGGAGTTTTTCCCATTCGGATAATTACATGTGTGGCGGTATCTGGAATTTGATTTGCCAATTGTTGAAAATCTGAAGTATATCCAAAAAACAGGGGTCCTTCCAAACGTTTTATAAATACTTCTTCTTTCAGTCTTTCTGGGAAATTAACTTCGTCACTCCACGCCAGTGCTAACTCGTCGGCATTTTTAAGCGGAACTACTTTTGATTGGTCGGCAGTAAGGTCTCCAATTTTCTTCATAAAAATGATGGAAGCCAATACCAGACCGATTCCCACTGCATAAACAAGGTTCCAAAAAACTGAAAGTAACAATACCACAATCATAATGGTAACTTCGGCCTTTTGCATTTTTGGGATTGCCTTCAAACCTTTGTAATCCATTACTCCAATACCAACGGTTATCAAAATTCCTGCAAGAACGGCTGCGGGAATTTGTGATGCAACAGGCCCTAACGCCAATAGTATTACTAGCAATAAAACTGCGGCAATCATACCCGAAAGTCTCGTTGTTCCCCCTGATTTTATGTTTACCACCGTACGGATAGTTGCACCAGCTCCGGGAATACCGCCAAAAATTGCTGCAATACTGTTACCAATACCTTGGCCCATAAGCTCTTTGTTAGGGTTGTGTTTGGTTTTTGTCATATTATCTGCCACCACCGATGTAAGCAAGGAGTCAATCGCTCCCAAAAACGCTAACGTTAGAGCCGTAAAAATGTAGGGTGAAATCTGCCCAAATTGGAACTCGGTAAAAATATTCAAATTCGGAATCGGGAAACCACCCGGTATTTGATCGATTGGCTGATAATCCAACTTTAGAAAATAAGCACCTACCGATACAACCAACAACGCTACCAATGTACTGGGAACTACAGTAGTAATTCGCTTGAAACCGTAAATTATAAAAATGGTAAGCGATGCTAAAATAAATTCCAACCAATTAATACTTGCGATTGCGCGTGGAAGCGCTTTTATAGCACCGGCGACACCAGAATTTTCTGCTTTCGCCAGCACCCTTGCTTCCTGAAGAATATCTTCTTCTGAGATTTGTTCAGACCGGCTTATGGTTTCCTTAAAATCCTCGAGTACCAAAATTCCCTCATCAGCTTCGTCGTGCAGGATATTTGTCATGATTGCTTCTTCGGCCCGGGATTTAAATGTTTCTATAAAAGCTGTATCATCTTCTGTATAATAACCCAAAACGGGCAAAAGCTGTGTGATTAAAATGATAACCCCGATTGCTGTCATAAAACCTGAAACTACTGGGTAAGGAATATATTTTATATATTTTCCGACACCGGTAACTCCTAATAAAATCTGCATAAGTCCGGCCAGTAGAAAAACCAATAAAATATATGGCAAAGCCTCTTCAACGCTACCATTGTGGGTTGCAATAATGCCCGCAATAACAACCATGGAAACTGCCGTCATAGGTGCAGTTGGGCCAGAAATTTGGGTATTTGTTCCGCCAAAAAGCGAAGCAAAGAAACCAATGAAAATTGCGCCGTAAAGACCAGCATCGGGTCCAAGTCCAGACTGAACTCCAAAGGCTAATGCTAGTGGTAGGGCTACAATTCCGGCAGTAATACCACCAAATAGATTTCCTCTAAAATTTGAGAATATACTTTTGCTCATAATTATATTTTTTAAGGTTAGACTTCTACACATAACCGATAACGTCAACAGCAATGCTAACGCTATCGGTATTAATTTTTAGGCTTTAACTTATACAGCAAATACCTTTTTATTCAAAAAAAGTAACCGCTCCCGAGTTGATATCATACATTGCGCCTACAATGTCAATTTCATTTTTATCTTCCATTTCTTTTAAGATTGGACTTAAGCTTCTAATTTTATCAATGGCGAGCTTCACATTTTTTTCTGAAACAGCATCTACAAATTCTAGGTTTTTAGAGCTTCTTAAGCTTTGGTCCTCTGGAGTTTTCACCGCTTCAACTGCGGGTTTAATTTTTGCAAGCATGCCTGTTAAATTACCCATTTTGGCATCATCGCAAGCTCCTTTTACTGCGCCACAACTGGTATGGCCCAACACGACCAATAATTTTGTTCCAGCTAATTTGCAGGCAAATTCCATGCTTCCCAGAATATCTTCGTTAATAAAATTGCCGGCAATTCTTACACTGAATATGTCGCCCAATCCTTGGTCGAATACCAATTCGGCAGACACCCTTGAATCTATACAACTTAAAATTGTTGCAAAAGGAAATTGCCCATCGCTTGTGTCATTAACCTGTTCCAATAAGTTTCTATTGGCTTTTAGGTTGTTTTGAAATCTTTGGTTTCCTTCTTTTAAATATTGTAATGACTTTTCAGGTGTCATTGTTGCCTGTGTTTCTCTAGTATGTGCTTTCATAATAAATTTAGTTTTTAATAATATTTGTGTTTTTTTATGCCGTTTTAGGTCTTAATTTGAAAAATTCTATAAAGCTTTCAGGGTTTTCAAAGACTCCCCGTTCAGAAATTAATTTAATATCAATGTCTCGCTCTTTGGCTTTAAATGCGAAATCGTCCAATATTTCAATAATATCATAATCCAAAAATCTTGTTTTGGTAACATCTAATTCTAAATAGGTATTTCTTGGCAATCTATCCAATTCCTTCAAAATAGCACCTTTATTAATAAATGTAACTTCTTCTGCAAGGGTCATTTTAATTTTATGTTTTCCATTGCTTTTATCTTCAATATGAAGAAAGTGTGAGTTTTGATAACTTTTGATTACAATAACAACAATGCCGACTCCTAATCCTAAGCCAATGCCTACCAACAAATCGGTAAAAACAATTCCAAGTACCGTTACTATAAACGGGACCCACTGTTTCCAACCAAGATTGTACATTATTTTGAATAAGGACGGTTTTGCCAACTTGTATCCCACTATTAATAATATTGCCGCCAATACAGACAGCGGAATCATATTGAGCAAACGCGGAATGAGAATTACCGATATTAATAGAAAAAATCCATGCAAAATAGTGGATAACTTAGTCTTTCCGCCAGATTGTACGTTTGCGGAACTTCTAACAATAACTTGTGTAATGGGCAAGCCACCTATTAATCCAGAAATTATGTTTCCGGTTCCTTGAGCCAATAACTCCCTATTGGTGGGTGTTACATTTTTATCGGGGTCAATTTTATCGGAAGCTTCCACGCACAAAAGTGTTTCCAAACTGGCCACCAGCGCAAGGGTAAAAGCCACGACCCAAACCTCTAGATTGGTTATAGCTGCAAAATTTGGAAAGCTGAATTGCCCCAAAAATGAAGTGATATCTTGTGGAACTGGAACTTCAACCAAATGTTTGCCCCCAAGGGAAAGATAATTATTTTCTAGCGTAAGTAAGTAAAAGACGATGCCTAAAACTACAACCACAAAAGGACCTTGAATAATCTTAAAGATCTTACTTTTTTTACTTAATACCTTTTCCCAAAATATCAATAGCATCAAGCTAATAATACCGATTAAAGCCGCACCTGGCGTAACATTTCCGATGATAGAAAATATTTCTGAAAATGTATTGCCGCCATTGATCTCAAAAAATTCAAGATCCCACGCTGATTCTTCATCATAGCCAAAAAAGTTGGGGATTTGCTTTAAAATAATAATAATCCCAATACCAGTAAGCATTCCTTTTATAACAGATGAAGGAAAATAATAGCCAATGATTCCGGCTTTTAAAATGCCGAAAACTAATTGAATAATACCCCCGAGTACAACGGCAACAAGAAAATTTTCATAGCCGCCCAAGGTTCCAATGGCCGTTAAAACAATTGCGGCCAATCCTGCAGCTGGTCCACTTACACCAACTTTAGAGCCACTCAAAGAGCCCACAACGATACCCCCAATTATTCCGGCAATAAGTCCTGAAAATAGTGGAGCGCCACTTGCTAATGCAATTCCCAAACATAGCGGGAGTGCAACAAAAAAGACCACCAGACTGGCCGGTAAATCTTTATTCAAATATTTAAACATATGAATTTATACAAATGTGTTATAGTTACAGAAATCTGCAACTTGAATTTTTAAATCATTTTTTGGAATATTTCCGAGGTCTTTTCGGAAAGGAATCAAAACAATTTATCCTTTCAGTGAAGAATGTTAATTGTTATAAATACTTATGCAATTTTGGGAGGAGGAGATACTACTTCCAAAAAAACCATCTTGTAGTTGTTTAGATAGTGTTGGAATAAATTCTTTTGTTTCTTAAGAAATTGAATTGCGGACAAACTAGATTTGGAATCATTTATTTGATATTCCACCATCAGTTTGGGAAGTTTAATAGAGTTTTCTTCTTCATTCATTGAAAAAAAAGTAGAAACATCTGCTTGATTTCCAGAAAGGCTTATAATAGCAGGCGTTACAAGAAAACTTGTAAAGATGAGCAACAATAATACACTGGTTAACCGCAAGCGCTTTTTTTTAAAGAATTTCAAAAATAATGGATTGAACTTAAAATCCTGTTAAGTAAATATTAAAACTACAGTTGTTTTAAATCTGAAGCAGGAATCCACCCGTCTTTTCCATCGGCCAACGTGATACGAAACCAATTTCCGTCCTGTGCAGAAATTTGAACTTTCGTTCCTTCGTGGAGCGTGAAGGCTACATTGCTGCCCATGGTGGGTTCCGTTTTAACTTCTATTTCGCTGGCAAAAATAATAGCAGGTTGGTTTTTTGAATAATCACCGTAAGTGAAAAAAGCCATAGTCAACGAAGCGATTAATAAAAAACCTGCGAACATGGAGCCCACAAAAAGCAAGCGTTTTCTTCTTTCAGAAAAAGCAAAGTAATAAAAGAGAAACAGCGCAACAAAGAAAATTGAAAAAATAATTGCTGCTATTGCCCAGCCATCAAATGTAAAAACCTCAGCAATGCTCTTATACCATTTTGAAAAAACCGTCTGCGGTAATGGTTCAATGGAATCGATCTTCGCATTTTCAGCAAATGCAAGGTTGTTTTTTATGTCTTCGTCATTGGGTGAAAGTTGCAGCGCCTTTTCATAATAATAAATACTAGGGCCAATATGGTTTAGTTTATACTGCGCATTACCCAGATTGAAATACAGCTCGGCAGAATGTTCGCCATTGTCCAAAATTTTCATCCAAGAAGTGATGGCCTGTTGGTATTTTCCGTTTTTGTAGTGTTCCTTTCCTTGCTCAAAAAGCGTTTCATTTTGTGCAATTCCGGAGAAAGAAATCAATAAAATAAGTATGTACAGTAGCTTTTTCATCGTCATCAATTTTTACTGTATTTGTTTATCAATGTTTGAAATCACTTCCGCCGCCTTGCTGTAATCCTGTTGTACGGATGCCGTGGAAGACGAAGCATATCGGGCAAATTCGCAGCTTTTCAACAAACTGATAAACCTTTCCACCGTAGGTGCTTCCACATTTCTTTCAAGCAGCATTTTGGAAATAAGACCCTTTTCCATTTCCGAAGTTTCTATATTCAACTTCGCTTTTAGATAATTGTGAAGCGCCCGCTCCAATGCTTCATAAAAAGCAGCTGGGTTTTGAATGTTCCGTTTTGCTTCCGAAAGGTATTTTTTGGCAAGTTTGTTCGCGCGGCGCAATTTGTTTCCTTCCACATCATTTAAGCGCTCTTTACGTTTTTTACCTGCAAGGATGAATAGGGGAATCAGCAAGAACGGCCCGCCCAAAAGCGACCAAAACAGTGGTGATTTAAAAAAACTTTTCTGTGCAATCGGCTCTAGGTTGGCATCTAATTTTATGTATTTGAAATTGTCCTTTGAAAGTACAACTTGCTTTTTCGCATCGTTGGAATTGGTATTGGCAGTAGCCGAACTTATTGGCCCATTTTCCACTTCAATGGTAAATTCTTTTGAAGTAATGGTTCTATATTTTTCGGTCTTCGGATCAAAAAAAGAAAAGGTAATGGGGTTCACAGGATAGGTTCCCTTGAATTGAGGAACCACAGTATAAGAATCCATAACGGAGCCAGACATTCCGCCGATGCTTGTGTTTACGCTTTCGCTGTGTTCGGGCTCATAAACTTCTAAGGTATTGGGAAGTTTTACCGTGGGAAGGGTAAACAATTTTAAATTGCCTTTACCCGAAACTTTCACGTCCAATTGAAGTGATTCGTTAGCGTTTAGTTGGGTTTTATTGGTGTTTACATCAAAAGTGAAATCGCCCACAGCGCCGTTAAAGCCATCCGGCTTGCCTTCTAGGGGAAGCGGTTTCACATTAATGGTACGTTTTCCTGCCGAAATGGTTTTGTTTACACGCTCCATTAGCCTGCGGCCAAAGATGTCGCGGCGGTTCCCCTGTACGTCAATGGGAATATCCAGCGTAAGTGGTTCTATTTCCAACTCGCCTGTTTTCTGTGGATAAAGTACCGTAGTTCTTAACACAACGTATCGATAATTCTCGCCATTGTACTTGCCTTCATAAACCTTAAAATTGTTTTGATTGTCAATATTCTGGCTCCAGAAATCGGCGTATTTTGGGGTGTCAATCTCACGCCATTGACTGGTAATACTTACATCGTGCGAAACATAAAGTTTGTAGGTAACAGTAAGTGCTTCATTTAAGTATGGATTGGAATTTGAAACTTCCGCAACCAAATGTACATTCTCACTGGCTACATAATCGGCATTGTTACCGTCTTTTGGCACTTCCACAGCGGCAGTCACTTCCACTTCAACAGGAAGGGTTTTATAGGTTTCGCCTTCTATTTCAATGGTTGCTTGTGCAATGGTAATTTTTCCGCGGGTTTGCGGAGACAAAAAATAAGAATATGTTTTTGAAAAACTTCGCTTGCCATTTATCCAAGAATTGCTAATGGATTGGTTGGGCCCACCAACTACGCGGAAACCATCAAAACTTGGCGGTCTAAAATTATCGCCATCTTGGTTCATTTCAAAATCTATTCGTAAACGCTCGTTTATTCCAAGTTTTTTTTTGCTAACCTTGGCATCAAACTGAACCTGTGCCGTAACAGTGATACTGCACAGTACAAATCCTAAAAGGAATAAAATACTCTTCATCTTCATAGTCTACCAATCTTTATCCGTTCTCACTTTTGCGCCTTTTTGTTTTTCGGCATTTATCTTATCCTGTGTTTTTTTCTCTTCGTTGTTCATTGCTTCCAAAAGACTTTTCACTTGCTGGGGGGAAAGTTGTCCGGGCACTGGTTGCTGTTGTTGAGGCTTGTCGCCCTCCTCATCTTTTGGCTTGTCGGGCTTGCCTTGGTCCTTGTCTTCATCGCCTTCTTTCTTATCTTCGTTTTGGTCACCCTTGTCCTTTTCGTCTTTCTCGTCGCCTTTGTCGCCCTCGTTATTTTTATTGTCTTGGTTTTGTTTGTCTTTTTTATCCTGGTCTTGGTTATCCTTGTTGTGCTCTTTATCGTCCTTATTATCGTCTTGGGGTGGTGGCGGATTTTTTTCTAACATATCCTTCGCCAAGGCTAAATTATACCGCGTTTCGTCATCGTTGGGGTTGTTGCGAAGCGCATTTTTATAAGCTTCCACAGCTTCGGTATATTTTTTCTCATTCATATACGTATTTCCTAAATTGTGGAAAGCTTTGTGCTTTTCAGGCTTTGTAGTTGCAGTGGTGGCCGCTTGTTTAAAGCGTAGCATAGCCTCGGCATTTTTTTCTTTTCCGTAATAAGCAGTTCCCAGATTGTATTTTGCGGTTTCGCTTTGTGGGTTGAGCGAAATGGCTTTTCTGTAATCTGCCTCGGCAACAGGAAATTTATCCTTTTGAAGCGCTTGCTGGGCTTCACTTAAATAATTCTGGGCAGCCTTCAGTTCTTTTTCTTGTTCCTTATTTTGAGGCTGTGCAAATAAATTCAATGAGAAAATGGCAGCACATAGAACCATCGCAATTCTGCTCGTACTCTTATATTGAAAAAACATTCTATCTACAAACATCATTTTATTGCTTTTCCCTTTCGTTAAACAAATTCAACTTTTTGAGCCACGCTGTTTGGCGTTCCAAAAGGAATACATCTAAAACCAACAAAAATAATGCCCCAGCCAAAAACCACTGGAACTGGTCCTTAAAATCAGTAAATTGCTTAGCTTCAAACTCCTTTTTATCCATTCCATTTAGAATGGCTTTTACTTGGTCAACAACCACTTTTGTGTTTGAGCCGTCAATATAATCACCATTAGCGGTATTAGCAATCTCTTTAAGAGTTTCTTCACTTAAACGGGTGATTACCTGCTCGTTATTTTGGTCGCGTTTGTAATATTGAAGCACGCCATTTTCTTTGATAGGAATGGGTCCACCTTCCAAAGTTCCCACGCCAATGGTAAAAATACGGATGCCTTTTTCGGCAGCCTCTTCGGCATATTCTGAAACATTGCCTTCGTGGTCCTCTCCGTCTGAAATGATGAAAAGCACGCGATTGGTCTGCTCTTCATCGTCATAAAAAGTTTGTGCCATTTCGATGGCTTGGGTAATGGCGGTTCCTTGAGAAGAAACCATATCAGTATTCATACCGTTCAAAAATAGTTTTGCAGATGAAAAATCTGATGTAATTGGAACCTGTGGGAAAGCACTTCCAGCGTAACCAATTATACCAATTCTATCTCCGGCAAGCCCGTTGATTACTTGAGTAATAAGCTGTTTTGCTTTTTCCAAACGGTTGGGCGCAATGTCTTCCGCCAACATACTTTTTGAAACGTCTAAAGCAAAAACAATATCCACCCCTTCGCGTTTTACGGTTTCCAGCTTGGTCCCTATTTTAGGATTTACCAATGCAAAGCTCAAACAGGCAACGGCCAAACAGAGCAGCAAAACTTTTAAAACAGATTTGAAAAGTGAACGGTTAGGGCTTAATTTTTTCAAAAGTTCTTTGTCAACAAAACGCTTTTGAACTTTCCTTTTCCAAACCAAAAGCAATAGAAAAACAACCACAATCACCGGTATGGCGAAGAGAATGTAGAAGTATATGGGTTGCTCTAATTGATACATTTCTTATAAAAATCCTTTAAAAATTGTTGTTCGCAACAAAAATTCAAACGCAATTAATATCAATGCGAAAATGGCCCAGGAACGGAACATTTCGTTATAATTTGTGTATTTGAATTCTTCAATATCTGTTTTTTCAAGTTTGTTGATTTCTTCGTAAATCTGCTCCAGTTTGGTATTGCTAGTTGCCCGAAAATACTGGCCGCCAGTTTTTTCAGCAATTTCTTTCAGCAGGGCTTCGTCAATTTCAACTTGTACATTTCCATATTGAAATCCACCGTCTGGACGAATGCCTATGGGTGACATTGCCATACCATTGCTTCCCAAACCAATGGTATATACCTTTATCCCAAATTCCACCGCAAGTTCACTCGCTATTTTGGGGTCGATGAATCCTGAATTGTTTACGCCGTCCGTCAATAAAATAATCACTTTGCTTTTTGCACGGCTTTCCTTTAAACGGTTTACCGCTGTTGCCAAACCAGAACCAATTGCAGTTCCGCCTTCAATGGTGGTATTGTAGATTATATTCTTCAAGGAAGAAAGCACGATGCTTTTATCGCTGGTTAACGGCGTGCGGGTGTAACTCTCACCAGCATATTCTACCAATCCAATTCTGTCATTTGGGCGACCATTGATAAAACGCGCAGCTACTGTTTTCAAAGCTTCCAAACGGTTTGGTTTTAAATCGCGTGCCAGCATACTTGCCGAAACGTCTATTGCCATCACGATGTCAATGCCGCGGGTTGTTTTTGTTTTTGTAGATTCGTCAACGGTGCGAGGGCGTGCCAAGGCCACAATCAATGCAGAAAGGGCTAAAAGGCGAAGTGCAAAAAGTAAAGGTTTTAAACGTGCCAACCAATTTTTTCCAGATTTGAAACCGCTGATGCTGGAGATTTTTAGTGAAGCGGTTTGCTGTTTCCGTTTCCATAAATACCATAACACGAGCACTGGAAGTATAAGGAACAACCAGAAAAACTGCGGATTTACAAATTCGAAATTACTGCCCATCTTTCTCTGAAATTTCAAGCTCTATGGAAGCTTCGATTCGTTTTTTTATTTCTTCGGCGTATTTTCCATCGTCCTGATACACAATCAACACTTCCTGCAAGCCATTTTGCTGTGCGAAAAGTAACAATTCGTAGGTGCTTTTCTGCTTCAATACTTTGTTTTCTGAAACCTGCACATTGAATTCGCCGTAGGCTTTTAAACCTTTTATGCCTTTTTCGGTTTCGAAATCATCGCGTTTTACGATCATATTTTTGGCGCCACTCTGTTCCAGGTCGTCCAAAACTGCATCCAGCGCCGTTTCCAAGGCAATGTCCTGTTTTTGGCTGAATTGCGTCGTAGAAACCATAATGTAAAGTGGGGAATTCATTTCGCCATAGGTGAAAAAGTCTTTGCCAATCACCGCACTTTTATCGGCATTGGTTATCGGTGCTTCTGCGCGAACAAGTACTTCTGGCGTTTCCAAAATTACTGCCGGATTGCCGTATTCGCTCTTTATCCATCTGCCTTCGGTGAGCTCGCGGAGGTCATTGCCCAAAACCTTATCTTTTAAATTGTCGAAACCCGTAATGGCTCCGTAAATAACCCCTGCCAAAACCACTGCTGCGAGAACGCCCGATATTCCCAAAATCCACTTTCTGCGCTGGCGTTTTTTCTGAAGTTTTTCAAGGTATTCCTGATTGGCCAAAAGCTCTTCCTCGGTAGGCTCGGGAACGGCTTCGTGGGTTTCGTTGATGATTTCCTCAATTGTTTTTCTATCCACTTCGGCTTGCCCGGACTCTTGGTTCATTTTGGCAAATTTCACCAAATCGGCACGTTTAAAAATTGCATCCAGCTTGCGGATGGTTTCTAAATCAAAGTCGAAATTCCCCGCGTCTTTGTGCATCATCAGGCGTGTGATAAGCTCATCGCTGGTGCTTTCCAAAGCGGCTTCATCAACTTCGCGGTCTAAATATCGTTTTACGATTTCGGTGAGGCTGCTGTAATATTCCTTGCTTTTGTTTTCTTTTAGAAGTTGGCTGTTGTCCAAAGATTTTAATGCGACGATTGCTTCTTCATAGGGCGGCAATTGCTTTTCGGCGGCTTCTTTTCGTTTTTTTCTTCGGAAGAGATAAATGGCAATCCCAACAATCAGTAAAATAGGAACCAACCAATACAAAAGCGACAACCAATCAAACGGCGGGCTTTTCACTTCCACTGCTGGTTTTATGTCGAACATTTTTTGTTTGGTCGTATCAACGGGAACATCAGCCACTTCCACCTTTATGGAATCGGTCAAAAATGGTTTGTTGTTGATGAAAATGCGCTGCGGGGGAATGGTGTAATGGCCGCTGTCAAATTGCGTTAACCCATATTTTTTGATTAGGCGTAGTTTTGAAGCTTCAAAAGTAGTGTCCGTTTTATAGGATTCAATCATTTCCAAAGGTGCAAACGTTTGCTCTTCTGGAAAGACCACAACATCGGTTGAGTCTGCCTGTACGTTTATGGTGTAAAGTATTTCCTCGCCAATCTTGATTTTTGTGGAATCAATTGAAGAAGTTATTTGTGAAAAGGATAGGAGAGGACAAAGAAAAAAGAACAGAGAAAAAAGAAAATAGCTGTTTTCTTGAAATTTAAAATTTCGGTTTTTGTAATTACTATTTTGTCTAAAGTCTATCATCTCAAATCTCACGTCTAAAATCTAACGTCTCTTAAAATACCCCAACAATTTTTTTACATAACTTTCGTCAACCCTTGTACTCAAAGCGCCTGCGCCACTTTTTGTAAACGATTCGGTGAAATAATCCACCCTTTCGCGATGGTAACTGTAATATTGGTTGCGCACACTTTTTGACCCTGTGTTTACCAGTAAAAGTTCTCCGGTCTCTTGGTCTTGCATTTGCACCATTCCCAGATTTGGTATGTTTTCCTCGGCTTTGTCATAAATACGAATGCCTGTTAAATCATGCTTTTTTGAAGCAATTTTCAGCGTATCTCTATAATTATCTGCAATAAAATCTGAAAGCACAAAAACGATGGCTTTCTTCTTCATTACACTGCTTAAAAATTTTAAGGCGTTGGCGATATCGGTTTTGTTGCTTTTGGGTTTAAACTCAATCAATTCGCGAATAATCCTAAGCACGTGCGACTTGCCTTTTTTCGGGGGAATGTAAAGTTCTATTTCATCTGAAAAAAGAATCAGTCCCGTTTTGTCGTTGTTCTGCATTGCTGAAAAAGCTAGTGTGGCGGCAATTTCAGTAATAATTTCATTTTTGAACTGTTCCTGCGTTCCAAAGAACTCGGAACCGCTGATATCTACCATCAACATCAACGTAAGCTCGCGCTCTTCCTCAAAAACTTTTACAAAGGGTTCGTTGTAGCGTGCGGTAACGTTCCAGTCAATATTACGCACATCGTCGCCAAATTGATATTGGCGTACTTCGCTGAACGTCATCCCGCGTCCCTTAAAAGTACTGTGATATTCGCCACCAAACACGTGATCGCTCAACCGACGTGTTTTGATCTCGATTTTACGTACTTTTTTAAGAAGTTCCTTTGTATCCATTGTTCCAGTAGTCAGTGTTCAGTGATTAGCATTCAGCAAAAGTTTAAAATTTTATACCGGATACTACGACTGCATACTTTTTACGGTACTTCAATTACATTAACAATCTTGTTAATGATTTCCTCGGAAGTAATATTTTCGGCTTCGGCTTCGTAAGTGATGCCAATTCTGTGGCGAAGTACATCGTGTACTACAGCGCGAACATCCTCTGGCACTACATAACCGCGACGGCGGATAAATGCGTAACATTTTGCGGCAATGGCGAGGTTGATACTTCCGCGTGGGGAAGCCCCAAAATTGATAAGTGGTTTTAAATCTGCTAAGCCAAACTTCTCAGGGCTTCTTGTAGCGAATATGATATCGAGGATATATTTTTCAATCTTTTCATCCATATATACCTCACGAACAGCAGCTTGAGCCCTCAGTATTTGGTCTATGGTGGCAACCGGATTAATCTGTTCGTAAGCGCCTTTTAAATTTTGACGGATAATGAGTTGCTCTTCAGCTAGTTGTGGGTATTTTATAACCGTCTTTAGCATAAAACGGTCAACCTGTGCTTCTGGCAATGGGTAGGTTCCCTCTTGCTCAATTGGGTTTTGGGTTGCCATTACCAAAAATGGTTTGTCGAGGGTAAAAGTGGTTTCGCCAATGGTAACCTGTTTTTCCTGCATTGCCTCTAAAAGTGCGGATTGTACTTTTGCGGGAGCACGGTTAATCTCGTCAGCAAGGACGAAATTGGCGAAAATAGGTCCTTTTTTTATACTGAAATCGTTTACTTTCATATTGTAAATAAGCGTTCCCACAACATCGGCGGGAAGCAAATCTGGCGTAAACTGAATTCGGCTAAAGGTGCCGTGAACTGCTTTTGCAAGTGTGTTGATTGCGAGGGTTTTTGCAAGTCCTGGTACACCTTCAAGCAGAATGTGCCCTTGGCCCAAAAGCCCTATCATAAGCCGTTCCACCATGTGTTTCTGGCCTACAATTACTTTGTTCATTTCCATAGAAAGCACGTCCACAAAAGCACTTTCCCGTTCAATTTTTTCGTTTAATGCCCCAATGTCAAAGGTCGAATTTGTATTTTCCATACCGTATTTAGATTCAATGTAGAATGCTTTTATTAAAAGACGGTGCAAATTGAAAATTTATTGCAGAAAACCCTGTTAATGATTGGTTAAAATAAAGAAAGAGGAAAAGTTTATTTTTCCTCTTTTTTTTAATAGGTATGTTTTCGAATTTTATGGCTCCAAATTAATTTCGCCTATCGCGGTAACCTCGCCTTGAACAACGGTTACATTTTCAATTACTACCGGTGGAATTCCCAAATTTACATCTGCTTGGGCAGTAACTGTATAAGTTCCATCTGGAACGCCACTTAACAAAAATTCACCTAAAGGGTTTGCGTAAGTTGAAATTTCTGTAGTTCCACTAACCGCAGTGATCATTGTTACAATTCCGGGAGGAACAATAGTGCCTGAAATTGCGCCGCTTTCAGCAACCGTTGTTGCTCTAATAACCGGTTTTAGACTGTAATCTCCGTTACCTTGTGATACGATTGATTTATCTACATCAAAATCGAGCATAAACTCATATAAAATTCCTGCCTCAAGTGTTTCATTTACCTGAATTTTTAATCCGGATTGTTGTGCACTTGGAGTTGCTAGCGGCAATGTTTGCCCATCTACGACAATGGTATTTTGTTCTCCCAGAACTAGACGTATTTGGCTGATACTACCTGCAGGAACTTCATCATTAAAAAGTAATACATTAACACCGGCGGTTAATTCCAAAAGATCATAAATGCCTGCGTTTATTCCTAAATTCAGGTCTTCTTGGCCATTGTTGTATTTAATAACAACCTCTTGAACATCTACAAATACGTTCTCATAATCACCAGGAGCATCTGTCAACCTTATTGACAATTTGGCTTTACCTTCATTCGTATTGGAATCATCATCGCTACTGCAGGATGCAAAACCAATAAATAAAAATGCAATTAAACTTAATTTTAATAGGGATTTCATATTGATTGTTTTAGAATTAGTTTTACAAACGTATTGTATGACAAATAGGTTTTTAAATCTATTAGGAATTTTTAACTATTGATTTAACCTATTTTAACCTAAAAAAATTTATCAGCAATGTAATTTTAAAAAATGTGTAATATGAAAAACCAAACAGCATTAATAACCGGAGCAACTTCCGGAATAGGGATGGCAACAGCAATGCTTTTCGCCCAAAATGGGGTGAGATTAATTCTTTGCGGAAGAAGAGAAAACCGGTTGAAAAAACTTTTGGAAGATCTTTCTACATTAACAGAAGTATATACTTTGTGTTTTGACGTTCGAAATAAAGAAGAAGTTTTTAAAGCCATAGAATCACTTCCCAACAGCTTTTCTGAAATAAATATTTTAATAAATAACGCCGGCAACGCCCACGGCATGGATACCATTGACGAAGGGAATACGGATGACTGGGACGCAATGCTGGACATAAATGTGAAAGGGTTACTGTATGTTAGCAAAGCAATTATTCCAAAAATGATTGAAAAGAAAAGCGGCCACATTATAAATATTGGCAGCACTGCGGGCAAAGAAGTTTATCCAAAAGGCAACGTTTATTGCGCGAGTAAACATGCCGTGGACGCGATAAACCAAGGCATGCGATTAGATTTGAACGGCAAAGGAATAAAAGTGGGCGCAATAAACCCCGGATTGGTTGAAACGGAATTTAGTAAGGTACGATTTAAAGGTGATTCTGAAAGAGCTGAAAAAGTCTATAAAGGTTATAAACCATTAAAACCTGAGGATATTGCAGACATTATTTGGTTTGCCATAACCCGTCCCCCACACGTAAATATTGCAGATTTGACGGTTATGTGTCTCGATCAGGCATCTTCTACAATTGTGAATAAGTCATGATCAACAAACGTCTTTTAATCAAAAACCTGCTCGCCCATAATGACGAGAGCAGTTTCTATGATAAAAAGCGAAAAATTGACCTCGGCACGAAAGAAGGAAAAGCAAAATTCCTGAAACACATTTGCGCGCTCAGCAATAGCAATCCGGCAAATAATTCCTTTATCGTTATTGGCGTTGAGGATGAAACCAACGAGATTCGGGGTGTGGATTTTTTTGACGACAGCAAAATCCAAAACCTCGTAAATGCGTATCTTACCAATGCGCCACTGATTATTTATGAAAACGTCGCATTTCCAAATCTGCCTTCAGATAAAGTGGTGGGCTTGGTAACCATTCGGCCCAACGGGAAAATAACTTCGCTTCGCAAAAACATTTGGAAATATTGGGGTGGCTCCATTTTTCTTCGCGATGGCAGTATTTCGATGCCGAAGGATTTCGACATCGAGATAAAAGATGTGAATTCAGAAATCGTAAGATCCATTGAAAATGCCGCCAAGAATAATATTGAGCTCACGCTGGACGGGGTGATGGATTTCATTAACCATCGCCACAAAGATTTGGAAAGCCACTACAAGGTTTTTAAGGAACAATTTGTGGTCTGTTGGGCTGGAACTCCAAAAAAGCTGAAAGACAAAACCTATTATTCACGGGTGGACATCGAATTGATAAACGAACAGGTTCGACTTTTTTATTCGGCTTTGGATGAAATAAGCATTACATATAATGATGATTATTTTAAAACCGTAGAGTATGTTCATTTGGGATTGAATGAACAATTTAAATATTATCCTTTGGAAGAAGTGACCATTCATTTCAAAGAAAACGGTTCGTATAATATGGATTCCAAACTCATTTTTGAGCCTCCGCAATTCAATAAAAAGACACTTTTTCACATTTATAATGCGAACAATGCAATTTTGGAAAAGCTGAAAAAGAATATTCCGCTGAACGCTTCCGAAGAAAAAGATTTGCGAAATCTACCCTCAACCTACCTAATCTGTTATTTAAACGATTTTGATGATGCGAAGGAAAAATTGCAGGATGCTAAAGAGTTTTTAAGAGATTATGATATGGAAGCGTACCAACTTTTAAAAGAATCGTTGCGCATTTTGAGAAAAGTTAGTTATAATTAAATTATGAAAACAGTTGTAATTGGGGATATTCATGGAGGTTTTAGAGCTCTAAAACAAGTATTGGAAACAACAAATCTTCCGAAGAATACAAGGTATATTTTCGTGGGCGATTATGTGGACGGCTGGAGCGAATCTGCCGAAGTGGTTTCTTATTTAATTGATTTTTCGAAAAAAAATGATTGCATTTTCATTCGCGGAAATCACGACGAATTGCTTTATAAATTTTTAAAATTCGGTGAAAGAAACCCGATGTGGCTCAGTCAGGGAGGGGAGAGTAGCGTGGAAAGCTATTCGAAAATTTCCGAAAAGGAAAAGAAAAAGCATCTCAAATTTTTTGAAAATTTGGTGAACTATCACGTAGATTCCGAAAACAGACTTTTCGTCCATGCAGGTTTTACCAATCAGCATGGGCCACAAAGTGAGTATTACCCAAACATGGTCTATTGGGACCGAACCCTTTGGGAAATGGTCTGCTCGATGGACCCCTCCATTTCCGGAGAAGACGATAAATACCCAAAACGGCTAAAACTTTTTAAAGAAATTTATATTGGGCACACACCAGTAACCCGTATAGGGTTTGAGAAACCCGCTAATTTCGCCAATGTTTGGAATGTGGATACGGGCGCTGCTTTCAAAGGGAAAATTTCGATGCTTGATGTGGATTCAAAGGAAATTTGGCAGAGCGAACCTGTTTTTAAGCTGTATCCAAATGAAAATGGCAGGAATTAATACTTCTTTATAATAAATTCCGCTGTACAGTCCCTATCTTTGTGGTTACCTGTAAAAAAATACCATGGCACTCAAAAATATCCGTTTGGAAGTAATGCAAACTGTTGAAAAGAAAATTGACAGTTATATTGACCAATATTTAATTCCCGTTGATGAAATATGGCAACCCACCGATCTATTACCTAATTTCCAAAAGGAAAATTATATGGATGAGGTTATCCAAATCCGCGAAGAGGCCAAAGAATTGGGCTACGATTTCTGGATCGTTTTGGTGGGCGATATGGTTACGGAAGAAGCACTGCCAACTTACGAAAGTTGGTTGATGGATATGGAAGGTGTGGACCAGCACGGCCGAAACGGCTGGAGCAAATGGATACGCCATTGGACCGGCGAGGAAAACCGGCACGGAGACGCACTCAATAAATATCTTTATTTATCCGGAAGGGTAAATATGAAGGAAGTTGAAAAAACCATCCAACATTTAATTAACGACGGTTTTGAAGTGGGGACGGGTCGCGATCCCTACCGAAATTTTATTTATACCAGTTTTCAAGAATTGGCGACGAATATTTCGCACAATCGCGTTGGAAAAATTGCAAAAAAGAAAGGCAATAAAATGCTTGCGAAAATGTGCAATATTATTGCCGGTGATGAAATGCGACACCATTTGGCCTATCGTGAATTCGTAAAAACCATTTTTGAATATGACGCTAGCGAAATGATGATTGCGTTTCAGGATATGATGCAGAAAAAAATAATTATGCCTGCCCAAAATCTTCGCCAAAGCGGTGGGAAAATGGCTTCAGCATTTGATGATTTCAGTAACGCAGCACAGCGTTTGGGCGTTTACACCACTTTTGATTATATCGATATTCTTGAAAAATTGAATGCGCATTGGGAAATTTCAAAAATAAATGGCTTGACCGATGAAGCTGAAAAGGCACGTGATTATCTTCTAAAATTGCCCTCGCGAATGATGCGTATTGCCGAACGAATAAAAATTCCTCAGGATGCCAACCGCTTTAAATGGGTTGAACCGAATGGGATTGTATAAAACTAAAAAAGCCGCTTCAATTGAAGCGGCTTTTTCTTTCATTTAAATTTATTGCTACAAATCAAACTTAATTCCCTGAGCCAATGGAAGCTCAGTGGTATAGTTTATTGTATTTGTCTGTCTCCGCATATATACTTTCCAGGCATCGCTTCCGCTTTCGCGGCCGCCACCTGTTTCCTTTTCACCGCCAAAAGCACCGCCAATTTCAGCACCGCTGGTTCCGATGTTTACGTTTGCAATTCCACAATCGCTACCAGCGTGCGAAAGGAAACGTTCTGCTTCTCGAAGATTGTTCGTCATAATTGCAGAAGAAAGTCCCTGCACAACGCCGTTTTGAAGTTCGATTGCATTTTCAACCTCGCCGCTGTATTTCATTAAATATAAAACAGGAGCGAAAGTTTCGTGCTGTACAATTTCAAAACTGTTTTCTGCTTCGGCAATTGCTGGTTTTACATAGCAACCACTTTCATAACCTTCACCTTCCAGTACGCCGCCTTCAACAATAATATTTCCGCCTTCGGCAACGACTTTTTCAAGCGCTTGATTGTACATTTTTACCGCATCTTTGTCAATAAGTGGACCAACATGATTCTTTTCGTCCAATGGATTTCCGATGCGAAGTTGCTTATAGGCATCAACCACGGCATCTTTCACTTTGTCATAAATACTATCGTGAATTATCAATCTTCGGGTTGAGGTACAACGTTGTCCTGCAGTTCCCACAGCACCAAAAACAGCGCCGATAACGGTCATTTTTATATCTGCATCCGGAGTTACGATAATGGCATTGTTTCCTCCAAGTTCTAGCAATGATTTTCCTAAACGTCCCGCAACGGCTTGGGCAACAATTTTCCCCATTCTGATGGAACCCGTTGCTGATACCAAAGGTACACGCTTATCATTCGTCATCATTTCACCAACTTTATAATCGCCATTGATTAGACATGAAATACCTTCAGGCAAATTGTTATCAGCAAATACTTTTGCAGCTATTTTTTGGCAAGCTATTCCACAAAGTGGAGTTTTTTCCGAAGGCTTCCAAACACACACATCACCGCAAATCCACGCCAGGGCAGTGTTCCAAGCCCAAACGGCTACCGGAAAGTTAAAGGCTGAAATAATTCCAACCACGCCAAGCGGATGATATTGCTCGTACATTCTGTGGCCGGGGCGTTCGCTGTGCATCGTCAAGCCGTGAAGTTGGCGGGAGAGACCTACTGCAAAGTCGCATATATCAATCATTTCCTGCACTTCACCGAGACCTTCTTGATAGCTTTTCCCCATTTCATAGGAAACCAATTTTCCAAGTGGTTCTTTTAGTCTTCGCAACTCCTCCCCGAATTGGCGCACAATTTCACCACGCTGAGGAGCTGGTTTGAGTCTCCAGTCTTTAAAAGCTGAAGTTGCACTTTGCATTACTTTTTCGTAATCCTCTTTGGAAGTGGTACTCACTTTTGCAATAAGTTGGCCGTCAACGGGTGAAAAAGATGAAATTTCCTCACCGTTTGAAAACCATTCGTTTCCAGTGGAAGTTCCCTGGTTTACATCCTTAATTCCTAACTGTTCCAATGCTTCTTCGATTCCGAAGGAAGTGGTTGTTGCTTGCATATAGTTATGATTTTTTTATTCTGAAAATTTATGAAGCGCAAAGGTACGCAATGCGCTGAAGAAAGTAAAATGAAAGAGTATCTGTTTGGGAAATACGGTGTTAATCTTGTGTGAAACGAGGGTCGGCTTTCATTACTGTTCCGCATTTGTTACAAGTTTGCAACTCTTTGCTTCCGTAGAAATGCTTGAAGTGTTTTAGAAAATCAGTTTCAATATTGCTTAGCGGGAAGTAAACTTCATATAATTTATTGTTGCAATTGTCACAAAACCAGAGCAAGCCGTCTTTTCCTTCAAGGTCTGTGCGTTTCCTTTCAATTACCAAACCGATTGAGCCAGCACTTCTGCCGGGCGAATGCGGAACTTTTGCGGGATGGAGATACATATCGCCAGGGCCAAGCTCCATCACTTTTTTCTCGCCATTTTCCTGTATTGCAACCTGAATATTTCCTTCCAGTTGATAAAAAAGCTCCTCGGTTTCGTTGTAGTGATAATCCTTTCGTGCATTCGGGCCTGCCACAATCATTACGATATAATCGTCAGATTCAACGTATAAATTCTTATTGCCCACTGGTGGTTTCAGCAGGTCGCGGTTTTCCTCAATCCATTTATTGAGGTTGAAAGGTTTCTTAATAGCCATTGCCGTATTTTTAACTGTTATGTAAAAATACGGCAAAATGCGCTAATAGAAAAAGGGATGTGAGGTTACTTTCTATAAAATAGCTGAGTGAAGTAGCTTCGGCCTTTGGCACATTTCATTACTCCAAATCCGGTATGTGTATAATTACCTTCTATGATTGCTTTGTGCCCTGGGCTGTTTAGCCAGGCATTTACAACGGCTTCAGCAGTATCGTAGCCATAAGCTACGTTTTCCCCTACCACTTCGGCATTGTCATGATATTTAATTCCTTCTGAACGGTACCCGAAATTGTCGTGATTTATCTGTTCTTTTTCAATCATATATTCAGTATGATCTACAGCGAATGCAGAAGCGTATTGGGAGTCCATTTTGAGCACAGAAAGGCCTAAGGACGCACGATGATCATTTACTAAACTTAAGATTTCAGCTGACATTTGGCTGTCATTTCTTTGAGCCAAAGTTAAATCAATGTCGTATTTAGTGGCTTCAACTTCAACAGAATCCTCTTTTGAACAAGAGGTAATCACTAGGCATAACAATGCCATTGCAAGTAGGTTGCTTTTTAGTAGGTTCATAATTTGGGGGACACCAGATTTGGGGCTTGATGTCGATTCAAATATATAAAAAAAATGATACGAAAATGCTTTTAATCGAAAAAATGTTGCACTTTATCGGATAAAAGATATTTTTTTTAAAACAAGAGATACTTTAAAATTTTGTTGAAGTACTATAAACATTGTATTTTTACTTTATCTTCGTAATAAATCAAAAAGTAAATATGGTAAAAAATTTAACATTTTTAATCGCTATTTTTTTGTGTTTTGGATGCAAAAACGAAGAAAAACATAGTTCAGCTGCCATACATACTTCTAAAAATACAATAATAAATGAAGAAAACTTCGGAATCGTCATTCATGGGGGAGCCGGAACCATTCTTAAAGAAAATATGAGCGATTCCTTGGAAACAGCATATAAAGCGAAACTTAAGGAAGCTATTTCCACTGGTTATGACATCTTGAAAAACGGCGGAACTTCTTTAGAGGCCGTTACCCATACTATTAATATAATGGAAAACTCACCTTTATTCAACGCGGGAAAGGGCGCGGTCTTTACACATGATGAGTCGAATGAGCTGGATGCCTCAATAATGGATGGCGCTACCTTGAATGCTGGAGCTGTCGCAGGAGTAAAACACATTAAAAACCCAATAGATTTAGCCCGGGATGTAATGCAAAAAAGCGAACATGTAATGCTGTATGGTGCCGGTGCGGAAGCATTTGCTCAAAGTTTGAATTATAAAATGATGGATACCTCCTATTTCTACACCCAGAACAGATATGAGTCGCTACAAAGAGTTTTGGAAAGGGAAATAGCCCAAAATGAAAACAAGATTTCTTTTGAAGATTCTTATTTAAAAAACTCAAAATTCGGGACCGTGGGTTGTGCAGCCTTGGACAAACATGGAAATCTGGCAGCAGGAACCTCAACTGGAGGAATGACAAACAAACGCTGGAACCGCATTGGCGATGCACCAATTGTTGGTGCTGGAACCTATGCCAACAATAACACTTGCGCAGTTTCTTCAACAGGTTGGGGAGAATATTTTATCAGATCTGTTGTTGCCTACGATATTTCAGCTTTGATGGAATATAAAGAAATGAGTTTGCAAGATGCTGCAAGAGAAGTAATTCAGAAAAAAGTGCCAGCACTTGGCGGCGATGGCGGTATTGTTGCCATAGACAAGGACGGAAATGTGGCAATGGAATTCAATACTGCCGGAATGTATCGCGCCACGATGAATTCAAAAGGGGAGTTGGTTATTAAAATCTTTAAAGAGGAATAAATGGAACCGTATTTCGCAGTAATTTTCACTTCAGTGCAATCCAAAAACATTCACGGCTACGCTGAAATGGCAGATTTAATGGAAACCTTGGCAAAACAACAGTCCGGTTTTTTAGGAATGGAAAGCGCCCGAAACGAAGTTGGCATTACCGTAAGCTATTGGCAAAACCTTGAAAGCATTAAAAACTGGAAAGCGAATCTCAATCATTTAAATGCGCAGCAAAAAGGTAGGGAACAATGGTATTCCTTTTATAAAGTGAGGATTTGTAAAGTAGAAAGGGAGTATGAGTTTAAAGATTATTAGAGGTAAACTTTTGGTAGTCTGTTAATTCTCTCCCAAATGTTAAATCCTAAAATACGATTTGAAAACAACCCCACGTTACCACTTTAACCTCCCACCCCAAAAAACGTATTTAAGTAATTATTTCCAAAACAAAACGAATTGGTTTTTGCTTTGCAGCCCAATCATTTTGCCTTATTTTTAAATGCTTTTAACCATCGCTTATGAAAACTCATCTCAAGTTCCTGCCTGTTCTTTTATTGCTATTCGTTTTTTCCTGCAAAGACAAAGACAAACATTCCGAAACCGACAACCTTTTTAAATTCAAGGAATATATTTCCTATAATACTTACGGAAACCAATCCATCACAACAGATATTCGGGTGGGATTTGTAAAACCGTTGGAACAATTTGAGCTAACACAGGAACTTTCAGCCGATGACTATTTAAAAATTTCACCTGCTACAAAAGGTAAACTGGTTGTTGAAAATGGCAAAACGTTGATTTTTCAACCGTCCGAATATCTAAAACCGGACACGGAATATACAATTACCGTAAAACTGGATAAGTTTTACGAAGACATTTCAAAAGAATTCAAAACGTATACCTTCAGTTTTCACACCATTACCCCAAATTTTAAACTTGATTTGGGAAAACTTCAAAGCTACAGCAAACAATGGCAGTATGTAGAAGCATCCGTTGAAGCCTCGGATGTTATTTCTTTGGAAAAAGCGAAGCAATTGGTTTCGGCTTTGCAGGATGGTAAAAAACTGAAACTGAAATGGCCGTCGGAGGAAAAAGAGGCGCGCTACTTTAACTTTACTATTGATAGCATCAACCGAAAAATAGACGATTCCGAAATCCTTATTAAATGGGACGGCAAACCAATTAGTGCCGAAAACAAAGGGGAAAATACCCTCAAAATTCCCGGACAAAATAATTTTACGATTGTTGACATTAGCAGCACCTTGGCTCCAGCTGCATTGCTGAGTATCAACTTTTCCGATCCGCTAATGGAAAATCAGGATTTTGCAGGTTTGGTTACCATTGAAAATATACAGGATCTTCGCTATGAAGTCAACGGAAATGTTCTCAACGTTTACCCGCCCAACCGTGTTGTGGGCAATGTAAAAGTCACCGTTTTTACGGGAATCAAAAACACCGAAGGTTTCGGTTTAAAAAAGGAATTTTCAGAATTGGTTTCCTTTGAACAATTGAAACCCGCCATACGGATGATTTCAAAAGGCGTAATTCTTCCAAATTCCGCGTCAACACCCGTTTATTTTGAAGCCGTAAACCTTTCAAAAGTAGATGTGCGCGTAATTAAAATTTACGAAAGCAACGTCCTTCAATTTCTTCAAAGTTATAATTTGAACGATAACAATACCTACGATATTAAGCGGGTTGGAAGACGAATCGCCAAAAAAACCATCGAACTCAAGAATACCGATTTGGGCGATAATGGCAGTTGGAAAGCCTACGCCATAAACCTTTCTGAATATTTTAAGGCAGATCCGGGCGCAATTTACCAATTGGAGTTCAGCTTTAAAAAGGATTATATAACCTATGATTGTGCTGAAACTACTTCCGAAGAAGATAATTCTGAAGAAAATGAAGACGAATATTATGATGATTATTACGAAGAAGATTCTTACTATGCTAACGATGCTGAGGAAGATGAAGAACTTCGCGAAGAGCGCTATTGGGACAATGAAATTTACCGCTGGCGAAATTACACCTACAATTGGGAACAGCAGGATAATCCTTGCCATCCCGCTTATTATAATGAGGATCGTGTAGTTACGGCGAATATTTTGGGCTCTGATTTGGGGTTAATCGTGAAAAAAGGAAACAATCGTTCGTATCATTTTATCGCCACAAATTTGATAACCGCAAAGCCGGAAGGTGGCGTAAAAGTGAAACTTTTCAATTATCAGCAGCAACTTATTGAGACCGTAATTACGGAAGGCGATGGAATGACGCTTTATGACGGCAACAAAAATGCAGCATTCGCCGTCGCTCAAAAAGGAAACAATTTTGCCTATGTAAAACTGGAGGATGGCAATGCCCTTTCCATGAGTAATTTTGACATTTCCGGAAAAGAACTGCAAAAGGGTTTGAAAGGATATACGTATACCGAACGCGGTGTTTACCGCCCCGGCGATAGTATTCACCTTACGTTTGTGTTGAACGATAACGCAAACCCACTGCCTAAAAATCATCCCGTAGCGCTTTCAGTTACCGATGCTCGTGGAAAACTTGTCTATCGCACTGTTCAGCAGACCAATTCTTCAAAAGGCGGATTTTATTATTTCCCAATAGCAACCGATGCTTCGACACCAACCGGAAATTGGAACGCAACCGTGACAGTTGGTGGGGCGCAATTTTCGCACACGTTAAAAGTGGCGACTATTAAACCAAACCGTTTAAAAATCAAACTTGATTTTGAAGATGAAATCCTAGATGCAACAAAACCAGTAAAAGGGACAGCGAGCGTAATGTGGCTTCATGGCTCGCCTGCGCGGAATTTAAAAATTGATATGACCGCCACCCTTCGCGCGAGCAACTCTTCTTTCCCGAAATTTCCAAAATACAATTTCATCGACCCAATCCGAAAATTTGATGAGGTGGAAATCCCCGTTTTGGACACGCAACTTTCTTCGGAAGGAAGCAATTCTTTCAGCCAAAATTTGGAGGTTGGAAAGAACGCGCCCGGCATGTTGAAAGCTACTTTTTTAACGAAAGTGTACGAAGGCGGTGGCGATTTCTCCATAGATATTTTTTCAAAAGATTTGGCGCCGTTTTCACATTTCGTCGGGTTAAAATCACCCGAAGCAGGCCGCTACGGTTCCTATTTTACCGATGAAAACACAACTTTTGACGTAGCTTCAGTAGACGCTCAAGGCAAAACTGCAGGCAATCGGGAGCTGGAAGTGAAAGTTTTTAAAATTGAATGGCGTTGGTGGTGGAACCGCGGAAGAGACAATCTTTCAACTTATGAAAATTCAACCGTGCATCGTCCCGTAAAGGAATTCACCATAAAAACTGATGGAAGTGGAAAAGGAAAATTCACCGTAAATATTCCTGAGGAGGAAGGCGGACGCTATTTAATTCGCGTCATCGATAAACAATCCGGCCACGCAACGGGACGAATCACTTATTTCTACAGAAATTGGTGGCAACGCCCAAGTGACGGCGATGCGGAAAGTGCGCGGATGTTGCTTTTTTCTTCAGATAAAGAAAAGTATAATGTTGGCGAAGAAGCGTTTATAACTTTTCCTTCGGGAAGTGATGGGCATGCTTTAATTAGTGTTGAAAACGGCACCGAAGTTTTGGCTACGCATTGGATTGAAACCAGAAAAGGCGAAACCAAAGCCGCAATAAAAATCACGAAGGAAATGGCTCCGAATATTTATGTGAATATTTCGCTGCTTCAGCCGCACAGCCATACCAAAAACGATTTGCCGATACGACTTTACGGTGTAATTCCGCTTTCGGTGGAAGACCCATCAACGGTGCTTCATCCAAAAATCACGATGCCGGAAGTTTTAAAACCTGAGAAACAATTCACCGTAAAAGTTTCCGAGGAAAAAGGCAAACCGATGACCTATACTTTGGCAGTTGTGGACGAAGGTTTACTGGATTTAACACGTTTTGCAACACCCGATATTCACGAAGCTTTTTACAGTCGAGAAGCCTTGGGCGTAAAGACGTTTGATATGTTTGACTACGTTATTGGCGCCTATTCTGGCAGTGTTGATAATATTTACGCAATTGGGGGTGGCGATGCGGCCTTGGGCGCAAAAAACAGAAAAGCCGACCGTTTCAAACCTGTGGTGAAATATCTCGGGCCTTTTGAGCTCCCTGCCGGAAAAACGGCATCGCATACTATAATGATGCCGAATTATATTGGCTCTGTGCGCACGATGGTGATAGCGGGTGATAAAACAAAAAGTGCCTACGGAAGTGTTGAAAAAACCACGCCAGTTCGCACGCCTTTGATGGTGCTGGCCTCGCTTCCGCGGAAATTATCTCCGGGTGAAACGGTTACACTTCCTGTTACTGTTTTTGCGATGGAAAATAAAGTGAAAACCGCCACAATTACTGTAAAAACCGGCGATGCTTTGAAACCGAAAAACGGTGCTTCCAAAACGATTACTTTTAGCGGGCCGGGCGAACAGATTGTTAATTTTGAATTCGAAGTACTTCCAACAAAGGAATTTCAAACAATTGAGGTTACCGCTTCCGGCAACGGTGATAAAGCAAGCTACAAAGTGGAAATTGACGTGGAAAACCCGAACCCGATTTCTCAGAAATCCACAAATTACACTGTGGACGGAAACGCTTCCCAAACAATCAATTTTGAAACTTTCGGTGTACCCGGAAGCAACGCTGCGATGCTTGAATTTTCGACTTTGCCTCCGATGGATTTCGGAAAACGTATGGAATATTTAATCCATTATCCATACGGATGCATTGAACAGACTACTTCTTCAGCGTTTCCGCAGTTGTATTTGGCAGATGTTTTCGACATAACTTTTGATAAAAAGAAGAAAATTGAGAAAAATGTAAAAGCGGCAATTGAGCGTTTGGGCAGATTCCAAATTGCAAATGGCGGACTTGCATATTGGCCCGGAGAGCGTGAAGCCGATGAATGGGCGACTAATTATGCCGGACATTTTATGCTTGAAGCGAAGCAAAAAGGATACGCTTTGCCAATCAGTTTTATGAGCAATTGGTTGCTGTATCAGCAAAACACCGCACGGCAATGGCGAAATAGCTATACGCGTTACAACTCAAGTTTGACGCAGGCATACAGACTTTACACTTTGGCGTTGGCGGGAAAACCAGAGCTCGCCGCGATGAACCGCCTTCGCGAAAGTAAAGAGCTTAGTAACGATGCCAAATGGCGATTGGTCGCTGCTTATGCTTTGGCCGGAAAAAAAGAAGTTGCTCAGCAAATCGCACAAACAGCGAATATCAATTTTGTTTCTCAGAGATATGATTATTACACCTACGGATCACCTTTCAGAAATAGAGCGATGGCTTTGGAAACCTTGGTATTATTGGGAGATTCGAAACAACGTGATTTAGCCATTTCCGTAGCGAAAGATTTGTCATCAGGAAATTGGTACAGCACACAGGAAACATCGTATGCATTGATGGCGATGGCGAAAATGGTTGCTAAAAACGGCGGAAAAGCAATGGAGCTTACGTTTACAAATGGTGGAAAAACCGTTGAAGTGAAAACGGATCGAGCTATTGCGCAACGCGACCTTTCTTTTTTAATGGGAAGCAACTCAGTTTCGGTGACCAATAAAAAAGGAAATGTGGTTTACGTTACGCTTTCGCAACGCGGAAAATTACCTTTAGGGAAAGAGCTTGCCGAAAAGCGTAACTTATCAATAAAATCTGAATATTTGGGAGGAGATGGAAAAGTCATAGATGTTACTAAATTGCGACAAGGAACGGAAATCCTTGCGAAAGTAAGTGTTACAAACACGTCAAATGATTGGATAAACAATGTGGCACTTTCAAAAATCTTCCCTAGCGGTTGGGAAATCGTGAACACCAGCTTTTCTGAATTGGGAGGAGGCGCAAGTGGAAATGCACGTTATACTGACATTCGCGACGACCGTGTGAATTTCTTTTTTGATTTAACTGCTGGACAAACGAAGACCTTCAGCGTGAAATTAAATGCTTCCTATCTTGGAACGTATTATTTGCCGGGAACGCAAGTAGAAGCTATGTATGATAATTCATATTATGCGCGGAACAAAGGAATGTGGGTAACGGTTGAGTTGTAATGTCTTTTGAAATTTGACAAATCTGAAATAAAGAAAAGAATCAGCAGGCACAAAATAAAACTCAGTGTCCTGCTGATTTTATTTGTGGTTTGGCTTTTCTGTCTTCCATCGCTACTTTTTAATTTTCCAACCGCAACCGTTGCGGAAAGCAACAGCGGACAAATGCTCGGCGCTCGGATTGCGGACGACGGCCAGTGGCGATTTCCACAGATGGATTCTGTACCAGAGCGGTTTGAAAAATGCATCCTTTATTTTGAGGACGAGCATTTTTATTGGCATCCTGGTTTCAATCCTGTTTCCATCTCAAAAGCACTTTGGAACAATCTTACCACCGATTCCCGTCGCGGCGGAAGTACGATCACCCAACAAGTTATTCGCCTTTCCCGACAAAATAAAAGCCGAACTTATTTCGAGAAAATTATAGAGATTTTTCAAGCAACACGTTTGGAGGCGGGTTACAAAAAGAAATCAATTCTGAATTTATACGCTTCTTTTGCACCTTTCGGGGGAAATGTGGTTGGTTTGGAAACCGCTTCGTGGCGCTATTTCGGAATTCCCGCCAGCGAATTGAGTTGGGGGCAATCGGCTGCTTTGGCGGTGCTTCCCAACGCGCCCGCGCTGATTTTTCCCGGAAAAAATGAGGAAATTCTGAAACAAAAAAGAGATGCGCTGTTGCTAAAACTTTTTCAAAATGAAGTGATTGATGAAACCACATATCAATTGGCTTTGGAAGAAAGTCTCCCCGGAAAACCCTTGCAATTGCCAGAATATGCCCCTCATTTAACCGAAAAAATACGAAAAGAACACCCTGGCAAACGGATTGAAACCACGATCGATTTTTCGCTTCAGCAAAAGGTGAATAATATTGTGAAGGAGCAACATTACAAGCTTTCGCAAAACCAAATCCACAATCTCGCGGTTTTGGTTATGGATGTGAATACACGTGAAGTTTTGGCGTATGTTGGCAATTCCCCAACAACGCGCGAGCATAACAATTTTGTGGACGTAATTGAAAAACCACGAAGCACAGGCAGTATTTTGAAGCCCTTTCTTTTTGCATCGATGTTGGATGCTGGTGAAATTCTTCCAAATATGTTAGTTGCAGATATTCCAACGACAGTAAATGGTTATACGCCCGAAAATTTTGATAAAAAATTTAACGGCGCAGTACCAGCAAGTGTTGCGCTTTCACGTTCGTTAAACATTCCTGCAGTAAGGATGTTACGGGATTTTGGATTTCAAAGGTTTTATAATATTCTGCAAAAAACGAATCAAAAAGCAATCGAGAAACCTGCGGATTATTATGGACTTTCATTGATTCTGGGCGGGGCGGAAAGCAGTCTGTGGGATATTACGAAAGGGTATGCGGGTATGGCTTCAACCTTAAATTTCTTCAACAATTCTTCTAGTGAGTACCGAAAAAATGAATTTGTGGAACCTGTTTATGTGAAAAATCACGAGAAAATCGATTTAGGGAAAATTCAGCAAAAACCTTCTGTTTGGAATGCTGGAGCAATTTATGAAACTTTCGAAGCGATGGAAAAAGTAAACCGTCCCAGCGGCGAGGAAAACTGGGAGTTTTTCACAAGCAGTCAGCCGCTTGCATGGAAAACAGGAACCAGTTATGGCTTTAAGGACGCATGGGCAGTTGGTGTTACACCAAAATACGCCATTGGGGTTTGGGTGGGAAATGCCGATGGCGAAGGGCGTCCAGGATTGACGGGAATTCAAGCCGCAGCGCCTGTTTTGTTCGATGTTTTGAATATGTTGCCCCAAAGCGGTTGGTTTAAAATGCCGTACGATGAATTGGTTGAGGTTGAAATTTGTTCTAAAAGTGGGCATCTCGCTGGGCTTTTCTGTGAGGAAACAAAAACTGAGTGGATTCCAAAAAACGGAACGCGAACCGAAGCTTGCCCCTATCATCAAACAGTTTTTCTATCCCGAAGCGTCGGGACGGAAAAATTTCGCGTGAATTCTTCCTGCTATCCACTTTCGGAGATGGTTCAAAAAAACTGGTTTGTTCTGCCGCCGGTGATGGAATATTATTATGCACAACTTCATCCGGAATATAAAATTTTGCCGCCCTTTGCGCCCAATTGTTTGCAGGAAGGCGAAAAGTTGATGGCGTTTATTTATCCGAAGAAAAATGAAGCTGTGTTACTTCCGAAGAATTTCGACGAAAATGTGAACGAAGTGATTTTTAAGCTTGCGCATCGTTCGCCAGAAACTACCGTTTTTTGGTATTTGGATTCAAAATATATTGGCAAAACCGAAACCTTTCATGAATTGGCTGTTTCGCCAAAACCTGGAATTTATCTGTTGACTGCTGTCGATCAAGATGGCAATGAAGTTCGCGAGCAAATTGAAGTAAAACCGGCTTCTCAAATTCCCTAGCACTTTATTTAACAAAAAATTAATACGCTTTGGTTCGTAATGTTCCGAACCAAACGTACTTTTGTGCCCTATTTTTAATCCGAAGGAGATATTTTGACAAAAAGAGAACGAATAATAGAAAAATTAGGAGTACACATTGAGAGTAGGGAACAGTTGGCCCCACTGGCCGCACGCATACTTTCCACCTTAATTTTAACTGGAAAAAGAGGAATTACTTTTGAATCGCTAGTCTGTGAACTTGGTGCAAGCAAGAGCACAATTTTTACGCATTTAACTACACTTCAGGCCGCAAACCGCATTACGTATTACACAAAATCTGGCGATAGAAAAAAGTATTTTATCCTCATTCCGGATGTGATGATTCAATCAATGACCGAAATGATTAAAAAATGGAATTGCGAAAAGGAAATCCATATGGAAATTATGGATTACAAAAAAGAATTGAACGAAACCTTGGAAGATTCAGAAAAATTTGATTTAGAATTTCACAGAGATTATTTGGACTTTCTAACCCAAGCCAGTGCTTCCGTTGAAAAATTGCAGAAAAAACTTATTGAAAAAAACAAAAACGACTAATAAAATCAACAATGAAAAAGAAAAATTTTATTCATTCACTTCCCATAGCTTTAGGCATTCTGCTATTGTTTTCTTCATGTGGGGATGACAAAAGTGCACAACAGGCCCAAATGGCACAACAAGCCCCAACTTTACCGGTTGTATCAATTCCAACGAAAACTGTTACAGCGTTTACTACCTATCCCGCAAGTATTGAAGGGATTGTAAACAGTCAGGTAAATGCAAAAATTTCAGGATATATTACTGATGTTTTGGTTGATGAGGGTCAAAAAGTAAGAAAGGGACAAACGCTATTTAGACTCGAAACTCAAACCTTAAGTCAAGATGCTGCCGCTGCCCGTGCAAATGTAAATGCGGCTCAAGTGGAAGTTGATAAACTGAAACCGTTGGTTGAAAAAAACATTATTAGCAATGTGCAACTTGAAACTGCCAAAGCAAAACTTCAGCAAGCAAAAAGTGGTTATAACAGCATTGCGGCAAACATAGATTACGGAAACATTAAAAGTCCGGTTGATGGGTATGTGGGCTCCATAAATCTTCGGAAAGGTGCTTTGGTAAGCCCATCGTCACAAATTCCAATGACTACTGTTTCAGACATTAGTAAAGTGTATGCTTATTTCTCAATGAACGAAAAGGAATATTTGGATTTTATTCAAAATGCGGAAGGAAAAGATATTGAAGAAAAAATAAAAAAACTTCCGAAAGTGCAATTGTTATTGGCAAACGGAAGCCTTTACGAAGAAGAAGGAACCATTGAAACCATTAACTCACAAGTAAATGCAAATACAGGTTCTATTTCTTTCAGAGCTGTTTTTGATAATCCTTCAAGAATTTTAACAAACGGTAACAGCGGAAAAATAAAAGTTCCAAAAGTTTATACTGATGCTGTAGTTGTTCCGCAGGAAGCTACTTATGAGCAACAAGGCAGTATTTATGTTTATAAAGTTGGTGAAGATGGTATGGCTACTTCAACCAAAATTGAGATAACGGCAGAAGTTGGAAACCTTTACGTGGTAGCTTCCGGCTTGCAGAAAGGCGATAAAATTGTTGCAAAAGGCGGAAACAAACTACGTGGAAATTCCAAAATAAATCCACAGGAAATGCCTTTTGACAGCATTGCCAAACCTATTGAAAAAGTTTTCAGATAACCGTTTAAGAAAAACCGATCATGTTAAAAACATTTATAGACAGACCCGTACTCTCTACGGTTATCTCGATAATTATTGTGATTTTGGGAATTTTGGGGCTTACCAATCTGCCTATTACTCAATATCCCGATATTGCCCCACCGACCATTCAGGTGAATGCAACGTATCCAGGAGCGAATGCAGAAACCATTCTTGAAAGTGTAATAATACCGTTGGAAGAGCAGATAAACGGTGTGGAAGGAATGACCTATTTAACTTCCACTGCCACCAACAACGGAACGGCTTCCATCAGCGTGTTTTTTGATCAGGATGTAGATCCCGATATTGCCGCTGTAAACGTTCAAAACCGTGTGGCACGGGCAAATTCACTGTTGCCGCAAGCTGTAATTCAAACTGGGGTTACAACTTCAAAACAACAAACCAGTGCGTTGATGTTTCTTTCCTTTTACAGCACGAACCCAGATTATGACGATACATTTCTTCAGAATTATTTAAAAATCAACGTCATTCCCGAATTACAAAGGGTAAACGGTGTGGGTGACGTAAGTGTTTTTGGCGGAAAGGATTATTCTATGAGAATCTGGCTAAACCCGCAAAAACTTGCAGCTTATAGTTTGATGCCTTCTGATGTTGTAGCAGCTTTAAAAGAACAGAGTTTGGAAGCCGCAGCGGGTGCTTTGGGTGAAAATAATGGCGAAGCATTTTCATATACCATTAAATATCCGGGACGTTACAAAACAGAACAACAATACAGCGACATTGTAATTAAAGCTTTGGGCAATGGCGAATTTTTAAGACTGAGCGATGTGGCCGAAATAGAACTTGGCGCACAGTCATATTCAGGAGGTTCTGTAACCAATGGAAATCCTGCGGTGAACATGGGTATTTTCCAAACAAAAGGTTCCAATGCCCGAGAAATTATTGAAGCTATAAAAGTAGAATTGAAACAGGTTGAAGCCAATCTTCCCGAAGGCATCACGTATTATATTCCTTACGATACCAACAACTTTTTGAATGCCTCGATTGAAAAGGTGGTAATGACTTTGGTTGAAGCGTTCCTATTGGTTTTCCTTGTGGTGTTTATATTTTTACAGGATTTTCGTTCTACATTAATACCGGCAATTGCAGTACCTGTTTCAATCATTGGAACATTTTTCTTTTTGAATATTTTCGGATATTCCATCAACCTTTTGACGCTCTTTGCATTGGTATTGGCAATTGGAATTGTGGTGGATGATGCCATTGTCGTCGTCGAGGCTGTCCATTCAAAGATTGATGAAGGTGAAAAAAGCCCGAAAAAAGCGTCGCTTAAAGCCATGCACGAAATTTCCGGAGCTATTGTTTCCATTACTTTGGTAATGTCTGCAGTATTTATTCCCGTAACTTTTATAAAAGGGCCTACGGGAGTATTTTATGAGCAGTTTGGTGTAACACTTATTGTTGCGATTATTATTTCTGCAATAAACGCTTTGACTTTAACACCTGCGCTAAGTGCGCTTTTCTTAAAAGGTCACGATGAAAAACAGAACAGCAACAAACCAGGTTTTATTCAGAAGTTTTTTAAAGGATTTAATCGAGGTTTTAAAGCTACCGTAGATCGTTATGGAAGATCTGTACATTTTTTATACAGACATAAGTGGATTACTGGTGTTATTTTGCTTTTGGCAGTTTTAGCGATTTGGTGGTCATCCGCAACTCTGAAAACAGGTTTTGTTCCCGATGAAGACCGTGGAATTATCTTTATGAACGTGGAACTTCCAGCAGGTTCGTCCATTGATAGAACGCACGAGGTAAACCAAATTCTTTACTCAAAAATTAAAAATCTGCCAGGCGTTCAAGGGGCATCTGTAATTGATGGAAGAAGTTTGATTAGTGGCGCGGGAAGCAATTATGGCCTTGGGTTTATTAGACTTGACGATTGGAAAAACAGAGAAGCCGATTCGCTTTCGGTAGAAGCAATAACGGGTCAACTTTTCGGAATTGCAGCCCAAATTCCAGAGGCTCAGATTATATTCTTTTCTCCGCCAAGTATTCCAGGTTTCGGAAACTCTGCTGGGGCTGAAGTAAACCTTTTGGATCGTTCTGGGGGAAGCTTTACAGATTTGGATCAAACCAATCAAGAATTCATTTCAAAGCTGAGTCAGCGGCCTGAAATACAATATGCGCAATCCTCTTTCAATACACGTTATCCACAATATGAAATGACATTGAACGTGCCTTTGGCAAAGGAAGTAGGAGTTTCGGTACAGACCATTTTCAATACGCTTCAAGGTTATATAGGAAGTATTTTCGCAGCAGATTTTTCCCGCTTCGGAAAACAATATCGCGTGTATGTTCAAGCATTACCGGAAGACAGGGCAAGCGAAAGCGATTTGAACAATATTTATGTGCGTACCGCCAGTGGTGAAATGACGCCTATAACCCAATTCATTACTTTGAAGAGAGTGTACGGTCCGCAATCGGTCACGCGTTTCAATTTATTCAATTCCACAAAGGTTACCGCCGCACCGGCACCGGGCTATAGCTCGGGTGATGTTATTGCCGCTGTTGAAGACGTTAGCCAAACCTTACCGAGTAATTTTGATATCGCTTACTCAGGTTTAACCTTGGAAGAAAAAAGCGCAGGCAACCAAACAACAATGATTTTCATTTTGTCGTTGGTATTCGTTTACTTTTTACTCGCAGCTCAATATGAAAGCTATTTATTGCCATTTTCGGTTCTATTTTCATTGCCAGTTGGGGTTTTCGGAGCCTATATTTCAACACAATTTATGGGCTTGCAAAACAATATTTATTTCCAGATTGCGCTCATAATGCTCATCGGTCTGCTCGCAAAAAACGCAATTCTTATTGTTGAGTTTGCGCTTCAGCGAAGAAAACACGGCGAATCTATTTTAGATGCCGCAATTGATGGTGCCGAAGCCCGATTACGACCTATTTTAATGACTTCCTTCGCCTTCATCTTAGGATTGATGCCGTTGGTACTTTCCAGTGGCGTGGGTGCAGCCGGGAACCGTTCAATCGGTACGGGAGCAGTTGGCGGATTGTTGATTGGAACTATTATAGGCGTTTTCGTAATTCCAATTTTGTTCATCCTTTTCCAATGGTTACAGGAAAAAATTACCGGTGCACCGACTGAAAAATTAGAAACTATTGAAGAAAACATTTCAGATGAAAAAGAATAGTATATATAGAATATTGATATTGGCAAGCTTGCCATTGCTACTGGTTTCATGCTTTGCCGCAAAAGATTATGAACGGCCCCAAGTGGTAAATGAAGCAAATTACCGAACTGAAAATCTTCCACAGGATACGTTGAGCATCGCGACCCTTTCGTGGAAGGAATTGTTCACGGATCCGTTGTTGCAAGGTTACATTGAAGAAGGCTTGAAAAACAATATGGACATTCGGGTGGCGCTTCAGCAAATACGTATTGCCGAAGCTTATGTAAAACAAGGCAAGGCGGGATATTTTCCTTCTTTGAATGGAAATGCAAAATATACTCATCAGGAATTTTCTGCCGGAGGTCAGTTTGGCGGTCAGTTTTCATCATTGGATCAATATGAATTGAGCGCTGGTCTTTCTTGGGAAGCAGATATCTGGGGAAAAATACGTAGCAATGAAAGGGCTTTTCAAGCTTCATACCTTCAAAGCATCGCAGCACACCAAGCCGTAAAAAGTAGGTTGATTGCCAATATTGCTTCGGTTTATTACCAATTGTTGGCGGTGGATGAACAAATACGTGTTACAGAAGAGACAATTGAAACGCGTTCCAAGGGGCTGGAAACTACCCAAGCTTTAAAAGAAGCCGGAAACGTTACCGAAGTAGGCGTAAAGCAAACGGAAGCACAGCTTTATACCGCTCAGGGAATTTTAATCGATTTAAAAAACCAAGCCCGCCTGTTGGAAAACACCATGTCCATTTTATTGGGAAGTGCTCCGCACGAAATAAGCCGTGGAAACTTGGAAAATCAAGATATCGAAATACCTTTAAACACGGGGATTCCCTCACAATTGCTCAGAAATAGACCCGATGTTATGGCGGCAGAATATAGTTTGATGAATGCTTTCGAACTTACAAATGCAGCACGCGCAAATTTCTATCCTTCATTGACGCTTTCGGCAACGGGAGGTTTTCAAAATATTGAGATTGATAAACTTTTCAACGCCAATTCGTTATTCGCAACCATCATTGGCGGGTTGACGCAGCCTATTTTTAACAAACGACAAATCCGCACGCAGTATGAAGTTTCGCAGGCACAGCAGGAACAGGCTTATTTAGATTTTAGATTGGCCATTATTACTGCCAGTAAAGAAGTCTCTGACGCACTTTATAACTATGAGTCCGCAACCGAAAAAATTGAGGTAAACCAAAAGGAATTTGAAGCTTATAATTTGGCAACAGGCTATTCCGAAGAACTTTTGAATAACGGTTTTGCAAACTATTTGGAAGTCTTAAATGCGCAGGAAAATGCGCTTAATTCAAGCTTAAACCTTATAAACACAAAGAATAACCAGCTTCAGGCCATCGTAGATTTATACGAAGCCTTGGGCGGCGGTTGGCGATAGTTTTTTTCATAATTTTTATTGTTGATTGTAAATCTGTCTTGAAACTTTTTTTCAAGGCAGATTTTTTTTATCGCAACGGAAACCCCTTAGCAGCCCACCACGGGTGGATTTCAATTGCCAGTCTGCCCGCTTTTACCATCGGGTCCATATTTGCCAAACTATCCGCCATTTTTTGGGTGGGCACGTTGTAAATGGTGATGCCGCGAATATCGCCATCATCGCCAAACGGTCCTGAAATATCTGCAAAACCTTCTTTATACATCCTGCCCAAGTGTGCCAAATGCAGTTTTTGAAGACTGTCTGCCTCCTCTTTAGTTTGGGAGCGGGTTGGACCTTTTTTTAAGAATGCAATAAAATATTGCTGCATCAAAATGGTGTCGCCCGATTTTTCATCAACATAATCGAAGGTTTGAAAGCCTTTTTGAGTAAGTTCTTCTTTTAGCTGCGCCATTGGAATTTTCTCTTCCTCTGGGCAAGGCTCGGTGATGTATTCTTTCTCAACTTTTGTTTCACAACTAAAAAGTGTGATTCCTAAAATTATCAATAGTAGTCTAGCTTTCACTTTTCCAAGTTTTAAAAGGATTTTTACTCAAATTTGAATTGTAATATTTCACATCGCCCGTAACTTCCTTTCCCAGCCATTCAGGTTTTGAAAAGGGCTCGGTTTCTGAATTAAGTTCTATTTCTGCAATGATTAAACCTTCGTTTTCGCCCGTAAAATCATCCACTTCAAAAGTATGGTCGTCAAAGAAAATTTCATAGCGTGTTTTTTCAATAATTCCCGGTTCGCAGAGATGAAGCAATTCCTCAGCTTCGGCCTGTGAAATTTGTTTTTCCCATTCAAAGCGTGAAAGACCGGATTTGTTGGATTTTCCTTTAATGGTTAAAAATCCATCATTTCCTTGAATGCGAATGCGCACGGTGCGTTCGGGATGGGTGTTCAAAAAGCCTTGCACAATACGGGTGCGTTTGTGTGCGTCGCTTTTGAAAGCTTCGCTGTTAACCAAAAATTTACGCTCTATTTCCTGCATTTTGGGCTATTTGTTTGATTTCATTGGATGTGATCTGTTGTTTTAAAAAGCCATTTTTTGCTAAAACCAACATCGCTTCGGCGATGGTTTCAGCTTTTATCATTTTGTATTTCTTCGGGATTAGAAACCCGAATATTTTCATAAATACAGTCGCTACCTTTTCGCCAAAACGATTTTCACTTCTATCGCCAACTATTAAAGAAGGTTGCAAAATGTAGGTGTTTTTGATATTCTGTTTCAATACATCCCGCTGCATTTCGCCTTTGGTTTTATTGTAAAAAATGCTACTATCTACGTCTGCGCCCATTGCTGAAATTACGATAAAGGTTTCAATTCCATTGTGTTTTGAAAGGGTTGCGGCGGTCACGGGAATGCCATAATCTATTTTTTTATAGATTTCTTTATCGGGCGTTTTGGATTTTGTGGTGCCAATGCAGCAGAAAACCACATCGGCTGTGAAAGCTTCGGAATGCTTTTCCAGTTGGAACATATCTATCAAATGCTCCTCAATTTTCGGGGAATTCATTTCAGCAGTGCTGCGCGAAAAGAGTTTTATCTTTTCAAAAGAAGGGTCTTTCAAAAGTTTTTTAAGCAGGATACTTCCCGTTAAACCCGTGGCGCCTAAAATGATTGCTGTTTTTTTCATTGAATATGTTTCCATTAAAAATAGGTTTCTACTGCGCTCAACCAGACATTAAAGATATTAAATTTGTAAGATGCAGGACGAAATGCCCATCCGCAAAATAATTCACGTAGATATGGACGCTTTTTATGCGTCCGTGGAGCAGTTGGACAATCCCGAGCTTCGGGGAAAAGCGATTGCCGTGGGTGGTAGCTCAGCCCGTGGCGTTGTAAGCGCGGCGAGTTATGAAGCTCGCAAGTTTGGCGTTCGCAGTGCGATGAGTGGCGCGATGGCGCGAAAACTTTGTCCAGACTTGATTTTTGTGCGAACCAATTTTGACCGCTACAAAGAGGTTTCGAAACAAATAAGAAAAATATTTTTTGAATACACAGATTTAGTAGAACCGCTCTCGTTAGACGAAGCTTATTTGGACGTTACCGAAAACAAAAAAGGCAACCCCAGCGCGACAATGATTGCAACTGAAATTCGAAAAAAGATAAAAGAAAAAACGGGATTGAACGCTTCGGCAGGAATTTCTGTGAACAAATTTGTTGCGAAAATTGCCAGCGATATTAACAAGCCCAACGGACAGAAAACAATTGGCCCCGAAGAGGTAATTTCTTTTTTGGAAACTTTGGATGTAAAGAAATTTTACGGTGTGGGGAAAGTAACCAAAGAGAAAATGTACCGTTTGGGCATTTTTACGGGAAAGGATTTAAAAAGTAAATCGATTGAATTTTTAGAGGAACACTTCGGGAAAAGTGGCGGGTATTATTACAATGTTGTCCGTGGAATTCACAATAGCAAAGTAAAACCTACACGGACACAGAAATCTTTGGCGGCCGAACATACTTTTTCTGAAAACATTTCCTCTGAAATTTTTATGCTTGAAAGATTAGAGGAAATAGCCGCTGAAGTAGAAAGCAGATTAAAGAAGAAAAAACTGGCGGGAAAGACCGTGACGCTGAAAATTAAATACCGTGACTTTACGCTTCAAACCCGCAGCAAAACCTTGCCGCTATATATATCCTCCAAAGAACTTATTATGGACGTGGTTAAAGAATTGTTATTTCAGGAAAAAATGTATGAGTCGGTACGATTGTTGGGCATTTCAATTTCACACCTAAACAATAACAATGAAACCCCGAAGAAAAAAGAGGTTCCGAAGGAATCGATTGATGTACAACTTAAACTTGAATTTTAAATATGATAGAAAGCTACGTATCTTTAAACTAATTTAAAACTCCAGATTTATGAAAACCGTAGCTTTTTCCCTTCTTGCCCTTGCAGGTTTCACCTTTCTATTTTCCTGTAAAAACAACGCCAAAACCAACGAAGAAACCCAGACTGTTGTAACTGATTCCATTCCTGCGGAAACAACGCCCGATGCTATGTACGTTACTGCCGTAAGCGGGTTGACGTTACGTGAATTTCCAAATCTGCAAAGTTCGAAACTCGTCGTGATGCCTTTGGGCACAAAAGTAAAAATTATAAATGCAGAAGGGAAAACTACCATGAACGTTGGCGGAATTGATGGTGCGATGGATGAAGTGGAATACAACAACAAAAAAGGGTTTGCCTTTAATGGTTTTCTTTCAAAGTTTTTCCCTCCCGGGGAAAATGCTTCCGCAAAAAACTATGCTGAGGAACTAAAGAAAGATTTTCCAAAAGTGAATTATTCCGAAGCAATGGGCGGCACGGCGAGCAAGCCTAGCAAAACTGAAACTTTGATTCTGCCAACCGATAAATGGCACGAGGCATTTTTTACGGCACAACAACTATTTGCAATTCCGAAATCGTTTGCGTTTCCAAATCCTAAGGGTTCCAATAACGAAACGCAACAAAACAACGAGAAAAAGAAAACCGATTTTATAAGTGAACTCCAAATTTCAAGAAATGAAAACCAGCTTCAGAAAATAGTGTATAATTATAAAACCACTGGTTTTGGCTATACGGTTACTATTACCAAAGAAGCGGAAGGGATGAAACTTGAGAAGACGGAAGTAGCAGACTAATTATTTCACCTGCGTAACGCGCAACGTATTCACCATTCCCTTATCCACAATAGGCATAGCCGCAAGGTTTATTAAATAGTCGCCTTTGTGCACGTAGCCTTTTTCAAAAGCAATCCGGTTTACATCGTCCACGGTTTCATCAGTACTTACGTATTTGTCGTAATAAAAGGCTTTTACGCCCCAAAGTAAATTCAAACGGGCAAGAATACGTTTGTTAGAAGTAAATGCCAAAATAAAAGCTGAAGGGCGCCATGCTGAAATTTGGAAAGCAGTATAACCACTATTTGTCAAAGTGCAAATAGCTTGCGCCTCAATTTCATTGGCCATATGTGCTGCGTGGTAGCAGATGGATTTGGTAACGTAACGGTTGGTTTTTATTTGCGGAGGCTCCTGTGGCACGCGTATCAATTCAGAGTTTTCTACACTTTTTAGGATTTTTGCCATTGTTTTTATAACCGCTACTGGATAATTGCCCACGGAAGTTTCGCCCGAAAGCATCACGGCATCGGCACCATCCATAACAGAGTTTGCCACGTCGTTCACTTCGGCGCGGGTTGGGGTTAATGAGGTTATCATCGTTTCCATCATTTGGGTAGCTATGATTACGGGAATGCGGGCGCGTTTTGCGGTAAGAACCAGCTCTTTTTGAATAAGTGGAACTTCCTCTGCGGGAACTTCCACACCTAAATCGCCACGAGCTACCATTAAGCCGTCACAGTAGGCGATGATTCTGTCAATATTTTCGACCGCCTCGGGTTTTTCAATTTTGGCAATTATAGGAATTTTATATTCAGAATGCGCCTCGATCAACGCTTGCAGCTCCTTTAAATCTTCGGCATGGCGCACGAAGGAAAGTGCGAGCCAGTCTACTTTTTGCTCGATAGCAAAGATGGCGTCTTCTTTGTCTTTGGCGGTAAGCGCGGGAAGGGAAATATTTGTATTGGGAAGGTTAACCCCTTTTTTGGAACGAAGTGGGCCGCCTTGGATTACCATTACTTTTACTTCGTTGGTATTGTTGGTTTCCAGCACTTCAAAAATAAGTTTGCCGTCGTCCAGGAGCACACGTTCACCGGGATTTACATCGCGCGGAAAATTGTCATAGTTCATATAAACGCGTTCGCGGTTGCCCTCAAATTCATCGCCAGTACAGAATAAAAGCTCATCGCCGGGTTGCACGATCACTTCTTCCTTCATCATTCCCACACGAAGTTTTGGCCCCTGCAGATCGCCCAAAATAGCAACGTGGGTGCCCAACTCTTCAGAAAGCTTTCGGATGTTTTGAATGTTCTCTTTAACGGTTGAATAATCGGCGTGGGAAAAATTTATCCTAAATACATCTACACCTTCCAAAATCATATGTTTTAAGGTTTCGGTGCTTGAACATGCAGGCCCAAGTGTGGCTACTATTTTGGTTCTTTTTTGATTTGACATTTAGTCGAAAATTAAATTGTTCTTAGCTTTTATATGTTCTGTTTCTACGATATAGGCAGAAATGATCTGTTTTATTTCGTTTATTTCTGAAAGAAATTTTCGCAAGGGCACAGTATCAAAATCTGAGTATATTTTCAGAAAATAATCTACTTTTTTTAATTCGGGGAGCAGATAGTGAACCGTGGATTTTTCGGAAACCATTTCCGCAAACAAACCGCCGGAACTTTGCAAACCTGCCTCAACCGACTTGCACTTGTTGGCTATGAGGTAAAAATGGGTGTATTTGTGAACATCTTCAAAATCATAGAGCGGAAATGTTATTAGCAAACCTTCTGTTGAAAAATCGAGATCGGTTTGTTTTCTTTTCAGCTTCAAATTTAAGTGGCGGTTCAGTAGATATGCCATTTTATAGGCCTCTTCACTACAATGAATGGCGATGAGCGTGTAGGGCTCTTCAAAATCTTCATCAAAAATCAATTTGTGATTTGCCATTGCTATTTTCAAGATATCTACTTACAAAAATAGGCAACTTTAAAGGGATTAACGAAAGAACTTGGATGCTATCGCTAAATTTGATGGTAAAATAACTTTTGGCAGCTAAGGTTTTTCTGAATCAACCTTAATTTGAAGTTTGTAAAAGGCTCTTTTGGCTGCACGTTCCTCGGCTTTCTTCTTTGAGGTGGCCCTTGCTTTTGCCACTATTTCATCTTCAAGTTTTAATCGAACGGCGAAATGTTTCAGTTCGTCTTTGCCGTTGTCTTCATATATTTCAAAATTGAACTGTTTTTTGTGTTTTTGGCACCATTCAATAAATAGACTTTTATAGCTGATTACTTTCCCTTCCAGCTTTTTGATGTCCACATAGGGTTTAATGACTCTTTTTTGAATGAATTTTTCGCAGTATTTAAATCCGCGATCCAAATAAATAGCGCCTACCAAGGCTTCAAAAACGTTTCCGTAAATATTACCACTAAACTGTTGTGAGGGAATAGTGGTTTTTAAAAATTTTACCAATTGTAGGTCACGGCCCAATTCATTCAAATGTTCGCGGCTCACTACTTTGCTGCGCATTTTGGTAAGATAGCCTTCGTTGCCTCCGGGAACTTTTTTGAACAAATGTGCAGCAATTACGGCACCTAGCATGGCATCTCCCAAAAACTCGAGACGTTCATAATTTTGTGGTTGGCCACTGGTATTTTTTTCGTTGGTGGAACGGTGGGTGAAAGCGGTTTCGTAAATGGATAGGTCTTTAGGCTTGAACCCCAATATTTTTTTTAGGGAATTGAAAAATTCCCCGTTTTTATCTGCACGGGAAGAAAATATGTTTTTAATGGAGGCCATTAATTGTTTTAGGCATCAAGTTTTTTAAAGAGCACACAAGCATTGTGCCCGCCAAACCCAAAGGTATTGCTCATGGCTACTTTAATGTCGCGTTTTTGAGCTTTGTTAAGGGTAAGGTTTAAGGAAGGATCTATGTTTTCATCTACCGTAGTATGGTTAATGGTAGGTGGAACAATCCCGTGTTTCATTGCCAAAATAGAGGCAATGGCTTCAATAGCACCGGCAGCGCCCAAAAGGTGGCCGGTCATGGATTTTGTTGAATTGATATTTATATCCTTGGCGTGTTCGCCAAAAACATTTACAATCGCTTTCAGTTCGGCAACATCGCCAAGTGGGGTTGAGGTTCCGTGGGTGTTTATGGCATCCACTTCGTTCGGGCTCATATTGGCATCGCGCAGGGTGTTCAACATTACACGCTCTACGCCTATTCCGTCAGGATGCGGCGCCGTCATATGGTAAGCATCGCTGCTCATGCCACCGCCCACAACTTCGGCATAAATTTTTGCGCCACGCTTTTTTGCATGTTCGTATTCCTCAAGGATAAGTGCTCCTGCTCCCTCGCCCAAAACAAAACCATCGCGGGTAGCGTCAAAAGGACGCGAAGCCGTTTCTGGACTATCGTTGCGGGTTGATAGGGCGTGCATAGCGTTAAAACCGCCCATACCTGCTATGGTTACAGCCGCTTCACTTCCACCGGTTACAATAATATCGCAATGTCCCAAACGTATGTAGTTTAGTGCATCTATCATTGCATTGGCAGAGGAGGCGCAGGCAGAGACCGTTGTATAATTTGGCCCCATAAAACCGTGCTTTATGGAAATGTTTCCAGGCGCAATGTCCGCAATCATTTTTGGAATAAAGAAGGGGTTGAAACGTGGTGTTCCATCCCCTTCTGCAAAGTTTATTACTTCATCTTGAAAAGTCTCCAACCCGCCTATTCCGGCTCCCCAGATTACACCCACGCGGAATTTATCAACCTCATCGAGGTTTATTCCCGCATCTTGTATCGCTTCATCTGAAGATACAAGGGCATATTGGGCAAAACGGTCCAGTTTTCGGGCTTCTTTTCTGTCAAAATGATCTTCTGCGTTGAAATTCTTCAATTCGCAAGCGAATTTTGTTTTGAACTTTTCAGTATCAAAATAGGTTATGGGCGCACAGCCACTTTTCCCACTAACAAGGCCATTCCAATATTCTTCAATATTGTTGCCAATAGGGGTAAGGGCACCAAGGCCTGTAACTACAACTCGCTTTAATTCCATAGAAGAATTCTTATTTTGCTGCTTCTATATAGGAAATTGCTTGACCAACAGTGGCAATGTTTTCAGCTTGGTCGTCTGGAATCTGGATATCAAATTCTTTTTCAAATTCCATGATAAGCTCTACCGTATCTAGGGAGTCTGCTCCTAAGTCGTTAGTGAAGCTTGCTTCGTTTACAACTTCGTTTTCGTCTACACCTAATTTGTCTACGATAATCGCTTTTACTCGTGATGCAATGTCTGACATAATTCTTGATTTTTAAATTTAATTATAAGTGGCAAAAATAAAATATTTTAATTGAAAACACCATTTAATGTTAAAAATGTGCCTTTGATAATTTTGAATTTCACATTTAAACAAAATTGGAAAAACCAATTTAAACAATTTTGGGCGAAGTAAAACCCTATTGCCTTACTTTTGTTATTTTATTTGTTAATATTTACTTCGAGAAAAACTTTTGGAAACGGGAATGAAGAAGCGGATTGTAATTTTTGCGTCGGGTAGCGGTACCAATGCCGAGAACATTATTAAATATTTTCAACGAAGCCAGTTTGCCGAGGTCGTTCGCGTGCTTTCAAACAAGAAGGATGCCAAAGTTTTGGAACGTGCCGAAATGCTGGATGTACATTCAGATTTCTTTACAAAGGATGAATTGTTTTCTGAAGAAGGCGTTTTAAAAATTTTAAAGAAAGCCAAGCCAGATATTATAGTATTAGCTGGTTTTCTGCTAAAATTTCCAGAAATTATTTTGAAAGAATTTCCAAAAAAAGTGATTAATGTTCATCCGGCACTGCTTCCAAAATATGGCGGAAAAGGCATGTACGGCAACTTTGTGCACGAAGCGGTTTTAAAAAATAATGAAACGGAAACGGGAATTACCATTCATTATGTGAATGAAAACTATGATGAGGGCGCCATTATTTCACAGAAAAGAGTAGCGCTTTCAAAAACCGAAACAGATGAAACCGTTGCTGAAAAAATTCATAAGCTGGAATATGAGTGGTTTCCGAAAATAATTGAAGAAGTACTTCGCGATGGCTAAAAAACAGAAATTTTACGTGGTTTGGTTCGGGAATCCTGCGGGCATCTTTGGCAGTTGGGAAGAATGTAAGCGTTCCATACAAGGGGTAAAAGGCGCACAGTACAAAAGCTTCGAAACTTTCGCCGAAGCCAAAAAAGCTTACAATAAAGAATACTCAGATTATAAAGGAAAGACTGTAAAAAAAGTACTTTCCAAAGAACAGCTTCAAAAAATAGGCGAACCGAATCTTTATTCCATCGCGGTGGACGCAGCATCCAGCGGAAATCCCGGAAAGATGGAATATCGTGGGGTGGATACGCAAACGCACAAACAGCTTTTTCATCAAGGGCCTTTTCAGCAGGGAACCAATAATATAGGCGAGTTTTTAGCTTTGGTTCACGGATTGGCGTTTCTGAAAAAGAACAATAGCGACCGTATTATTTACAGTGATTCGCGAATTGCAATGGGTTGGGTAAAAAGGAAAAAATGCAACACAAAGCTAAAACAATCTGCGAAAAACAAAACGCTTTTTGAATTGGTTGCACGTGCCGAGAAGTGGCTTAAAACAAATAAATACGAAACAAAAATAGTGAAATGGGAAACCAAGGCCTGGGGTGAGATTCCCGCGGATTTTGGGCGGAAGTAATCATATTTTATTTATTTTTTTGAATATAATTTTGGTATTGTTAATATTTTAACTTAAAATTGTTTTAACATAACTTCCCAATTAAAAGTTTAACCATATAAATTTTTAAGTTATGAAACACAATTTTACCCCCCCCCCCTCCATACTATCTTAAAACGATACTTGTTATTTTTCTTGTTCTTAGTTAGTTTTTCTTTGCTTGCCCAAGAAGAAGGTAAACTTGGCTGTGGCACATTACCTATTGAAGATGCGTATCTAAGAGACCCTTTTTATGGAAACAGCAAAGCACTTTTGGATATATTGCGGGAAGTTGGGTATGATATGCCCGAAGATTATTTGGAAAATTTGGACACTTATGGTAATTATATAGGAAGAAATAAGGATTATGGCAATAAGGCTTCGGCACCAGTATTAAGAGAAATCCCTATTAAGGCTTGGGTTTGGAGAAACTATAACGGTTCTGGTAATATTAGCCTCTCCCAAGTTAATCAGGTCATAGACGGTCTCAATCAATTATTTTCCAACAACACCAATATAAGATTCTATCTTCTTTGCGACATTACAGAAATGAACAATAGTGATATTGCTAATGACGGTGATCAATATTTTGACCAAATGTGTTTATATTATAAACAGTCTGGAGCTATTAACGTGCATTTTATTATTTGCATTTTATTATTGACAGTAATAGCGACTGGGGAGGAAAAGCACATTTTCCTAACGACAATACCCCGGGCTTAAGATATACTTGCGCAGTTGCGAATTATAGTATTTCCCAAATGGGAGATATTTTAGCTCATGAAATTGGACATACTTTAGGGCTATACCATACACATAGTCCCGGCAGAAGTTGGAGCCATTCTAACAATGGGGGGTGTGGAGATTGCCATCAAGAATCTGTTAGTAGATCAAGAAGACAAGAAATAGGATGTATTGGGACATATAATGATTTAAAATGTGATGTTAATGGAGATTTTTTATGTGACACTGCAGCTGACCCTGAATTAACTGGACTAGTAGATAATCTATGTAATTATAATAGTATCAATGGTGGAACAGACAATTGGGGAGAGATATGGACTCCAAACACTTCTAATATAATGAGTTATTCAGATTTAGATTGTATTAACTTTTTTTCCCCTTTGCAAGTGGGTAAAATGAATTACTATTATACTCAAATAGGAATTAGTTATCCTTTTTATTCCATCAATGGTTCCAATTATGTGTGTAATGGACAGACAGCTTATTATTCCGTAACCAGTCTGCCGGGTGTTACCGGCTATACGTGGGAAACTTCAAATAATTTGCCAATTACAAGTGGCCAAGGGACAAACAGTATAACAGTACAGGCAACAGATAATGATGGGGGTTATGTAAAAGTTAGCCCTGGGTGTGGCTATAATTCAAGAAGTAGATATATCCGGGAATTCTATGATCTTGAGATAGATGGTTATGATACTGCTTGTGCGCAAGGAGGGTTTGATTATTATACCATTCCTCCTCTGTCTGGTGCAAGCTATTATTGGACTATAACGAATGGAACTATAAATTTTGGACAAGGAACAACTGCAGTAAATATAACTCTTGCGCCTAATTCTTCTAATCAAACTTGGCTTTCTTTAAATATAAATGGAGTATGTAGTTCAACTGTTTACAAACATAAAATAATTACGCATGGTGATCCTCCACCACCCGCAGAACAATGTTTTGCTCAACAGGATCGCCCACTTGGGAATCAATATCAGGAAGATATTGTAAATGAAGAAGAAGTAAAGCTTTATCCCAACCCTACCACTTCAAATGTAACCATTTATTGGCCTTCACAAAAATCATATAGTTTGGACTTACGGGATGTGCGTGGAACTATACTTCTTAAACAAATTAATATTACTGAAAACCAGTTTGATTTAAATCTGGAAAATTATCCAACTGGAATTTATTTCATTTATATGACAATGGATAATAATACCTTTGTAAAAAGATTAATCATAAAATAATATAGCTATGAAAACAATTATTTTAATATTAGCAATAGGGCTTTCGATTGTAAGCTGTAATAAAGAAAGTAACGAGCCTTCTGATGGTTATCCTAAAATATATAATCTTAATTTCGAACTATTTCGTGCTGACGGAAGCCCCTATGAAGATGGAGAAGTGGAAATGACTAATAATACATTCATTGCTAACTTAGCAGATCTAACAAATGGTCAATATTCTTTTTTGGGAATGGGCAAAATAGATACCGAGGAAACTCAGGGAAGTGGAAAAACCTTATATGGTTGGCCCTGTGGTGTTCCTAATTGTATTTCCGATTTTCGTTCAATTGAATTCGCCTCTAGCAGAGAAGGAGTTGATGTAAATGGCCCTGTGCCTTTTGAAAAAGATAAATATTGGTTGTTGCGCTATGAAAGTGAGGATGTAGATACACTGAGAGTCCACGATGTACAAACCATAAACCCTTATAATAGAACCTTTATCTTTTTTGTTAATGAACAACAAGTTGAAGCGACCAATTTCATTTATGAGGAGTATGCTATTACTATTCAAAAATAACGAAAATAGGAAATATTAATGTTCAATATTATAACACCTTTCAGCCTAAAAAACTGGAAGGTTTTATTTTGAACTTATTCTACGTATCCAAAACTGGCTTAAAACAAACAAATACAAAACGAAAATAGTGAAATGGGAAACCAAGGCCTGGGGTGAAATTCCTGCAGATTTTGGAAGGAAATAAATTCTAAAGATTAATTTTCATAATCCAGATTTCCTTAAAATAATCAAACCTTTTATATTCTTTATATTTTTCATAAACCGGAATTAGAGCACTGTTATTTGCAACATAAACGTAATTCCAATTGTTTCTGGAATTGATAAAAGTTTGTGGGCTGTAGCTTTTTTCAGTTAAAAATTGTGACCATTTTACAGCATTTTCTTTTACGGAAAATACATTTGTAACCAGGTAATAGCCCGAAGCCAAACCGGGAACTGCCATCGATTGGATTCTGACCTCCTTTTTTATTTTATCCTCTTCTGAAAGAACAATGGGTTTTTTGGCGACTACTTTTTCTTTTTCAAGGGGTTTAATTTCCTTTTTTTCAGTTGAAATAATAGCTATTTTCTTTTCCTCCACAATAGGTTCTGAAACTTCTGTAACTGCAGGGCCACTAACAAGAGGGTCTGAAGCCATATTTATTTTTTCTTCTAAAAAATCCTTGTTAATTTCAGTTTCAAATGCTACAAAAAACAAGTAAAAACGATCTGCTTTTGCTTGAAACCTAAGGTTTGCCTGCGTGCTTGCATTGTCCAAAAGTTCATTGTTTGGGTTTGGGATTTTCATTTTCAATAAATCAAAACCCAATGTGTTGGCGCTGTGTGGGTTTCTATCTGTAAAAAATTCATCACCCATTGTAATAGAACTGTTGAAAAAATTTTTTTCTTCCCTTACTTTATTGCTTAAAGGTTTATAATCTCCAGATTTTTTATCGAATATAAAAAGCTCATCTGTCTTTATTTTCCGGTCACCCTCCATGGCTCCGAGCGCGATGGTAGTATTAACAATGCCTTCTTCTTTGCTTTTAAAACCCTTGAAATCTATATCGATGACTTCTTTATTCACTTCAACCAGGCCATTATAGGTTGTGAAGTATTTTGGGCTTTCCGAAGGGTCTTCATAAATTACATATAAAAGCCAACCGGCAGAGCCGCCGCCTGAAATTTCACCTTCGGTGGCTTTAACGTTAGCAACGGTATAAGTGCCGTTAATAGTTGCAAGATTCTGAAGTTTTGTGGTAACATCGGCATAGCAAACATAGGGGGAATTGGTTTTGAAAACTTCCGTATTGTAACTATCAAAAATTATTTTACCGATTAAGGTTTCATAGATTCCACTAGGTGTTTTAAACAATATTGAATTTACCGCTGCATCCCTTTCGCCACGACCCACGTGTACCATTCTATTGCCAGATTTCCGCAGTGCACTTTTTTCATCAGGGTACAATCCACACCAATAAAGGGCGGCGTATGAAATCTTGGGCTTTACAGGAGTGCTTTTTATAATAGCTTCACTGGAGCTAAATGTTGTTTCATCATTGTCAACATCTATATATTTCATTTTTACAACATCGTTGGGAATGCCAATATCCATTAATGGTTCCGTGGGGTCATCGCCCAAAATGTTGTTTCCAATAAGTATGGAGTTTCCACTTAGATATAGTTGCTTGTTTTCTTTAAAAGGAACGCCATCTTGGGGATATATAAATTGAAAAAACAGAAAGAACGAAATTAAAAAGCATAAGTTTTTCATTCATAGGAAATTAAAAGTTTCGGAATTTACAATTTTTTTACATATCACGATTTTTTACTTTAAAAATCATCTTATTATTTCTTCAACTTTATAAGTACTTAAAATTGTAAATAATTGATTAAATTTGCACCCTCTTTAAAAACCCTTTATGAGCAAACTCGTAATTGTTGGCACCGTTGCCTTTGATGCCATTGAAACCCCTTTCGGGAAAACCGATAAAATTCTTGGCGGTGCCGCTACCTACATAGGTTTGGCTGCTTCACAATTTAAAGTTGACGGCGCGATTGTATCAATTGTTGGGGGCGATTTTCCGAAGAAAGATTTACAAATGCTTGAGGAAAAAGGAATGGACATTACCGGCCTTGAAGTTGTTGAAGACGGAAAGACATTCTTTTGGAGCGGAAAATACCACAACGATATGAATACCCGCGACACTTTAATAACAGATTTAAACGTACTTGCAGATTTCAACCCTCAGGTTCCCGAAGAATATCGCGATGCAGAAGTGGTGATGTTAGGAAACCTACATCCGCTCGTCCAATTGGGCGTGATTGAGCAAATGGATTCACCAAAACTAATTGTGCTTGATACAATGAACTTTTGGATGGATAGCGCTTTAAATGAATTGATGCAGGTTATTGCAAAAGTAGATGTAATTACAATTAATGATGAAGAGGCAAGACAGCTTTCCGGTGAGTATTCACTGGTAAAAGCTGCCCATAAAATTATGGAAATGGGTCCGGAATACGTGGTTATAAAGAAAGGAGAGCACGGCGCATTGCTTTTTAGCGATGATGATGTTTTCTTTGCGCCCGCACTTCCGCTTGAAGAAGTTTTTGATCCAACCGGAGCTGGCGATACGTTTGCAGGTGGATTTACTGGCTATTTGGCAAAAACCGGCGATTACAGCTATGATAATATGAAGAATGCCATCATTAACGGTTCTGCACTTGCTTCGTTCTGTGTTGAAAAATTTGGTCCCGAAAGATTGCTTCAGCTTTCAAACGGGGAAGTGCACCAACGCTTGCAGCAATTTAAGAGCCTAACACAATTTGATATCAAATTAACCTAAATATGCGCCCTGAAATTTCAGGGCGTTTTTTGTACATTTATATAGTTTCAGAAAAAATATGAGCGACGCCTTAAAACACGAATGTGGAATTGCACTGGTAAGATTGTTGAAACCCTTGGAATATTACAAGGAAAAATACGGCACGGCATTTTACGGAGTAAATAAAATGTATCTGATGATGGAAAAGCAGCACAACCGCGGGCAGGATGGTGCTGGTTTTGCAAGCATTAAACTGGATGTAAATCCTGGGGAGCGGTACATAAGCCGCGTACGTTCCAATGCCGCGCAACCCATTCAGGATATTTTTGCACAAATTAACGAACGCATAAATCTTGAATTCAAAAGCCATCCCGAATACAGAGAAGATGTTGCCGCACAAAAAAAGCACATTCCATATATAGGTGAATTGTTTCTTGGCCACGTTCGCTATGGCACCTTCGGAATAAACAGTGTTGAAAACGTCCACCCTTTTCTACGTCAAAACAATTGGATGCACCGAAATTTAATAATTGCGGGTAATTTTAATATGACCAATACCAACGAGCTTTTTGATAATCTCATAAAGCTCGGCATGCACCCCAAGGAAAAAGCCGATACCGTTACGGTAATGGAAAAAATAGGCCACTTTTTGGACGATGCGGTTCGAAAACTCTACAAAAAGGCAAAGGCAAAAGGAATGACTAAACAAGAGGCCTCTCCCTATATTGCCGAAAACCTTAACGTCGCAAAAATTCTTCGGAAATCTGCCGCCAATTGGGATGGCGGATATGCTATGGCCGGTCTTTTGGGCCATGGCGATTCTTTTGTGCTTCGCGATCCGGCAGGAATTCGGCCTGCATATTTTTATCAAGACGATGAAGTGATTGTGGTTGCTTCGGAAAGGCCCGCAATCCAAACAGTTTTCAATGTTCCCTTTGAAGAGGTGAAAGAATTGGAGCCTGGCAACGCAATTATTATAAAAAAGGACGGAAGCATGAAACTTTCTGAAATACTTGCGCCATTGGAACGCAGATCCTGCTCCTTTGAACGTATTTATTTTTCCCGCGGAAGCGATGCCGAAATTTATCAAGAGCGAAAAATGCTCGGAAAATTGATAATGCCGAAAATTTTGGAGGCCATAGATTTTGATACTGAAAATTCAGTGTTCTCTTTTATACCGAATACTGCCGAAACTTCTTTTTACGGAATGCTGGAAGCTGCACAGGACGAACTGAACAAACAGAAAAATGAGGCAATTTTGAATGAAAAGGAGAAATTGACCCCAGAAAGGCTTCAAGAAATTCAAGCACACAAAATACGTACAGAAAAGATTGCAATCAAAGATGTAAAACTCAGAACTTTTATAACTGACGATAGCAGCCGGGACGATTTGGTTGCGCATGTCTATGATGTTACTTATGGTGTTGTTAAAACAGATGATAACCTCGTAATTATTGACGACAGTATTGTTCGTGGAACCACCCTGAAGAAAAGTATTTTAAAAATGCTGGATAGGCTTCGCCCAAAACAAATTGTCGTGGTTTCTTCTGCCCCGCAAATTCGTTATCCGGATTGCTATGGTATCGATATGGCGCGCTTGGAGCATCTGGTCGCTTTTCAGGCAGCCTTGGCACTTCACAAAGATCGTGGAACGTATGATGTTGTAGAAGAAATCTATCACAAATGTAAGGAGCAAGTTGCAATGGAAGATGCGTCAGTAATCAATCACGTGAAAAAACTTTATGCGCCATTTACAGACGAGGAAATTTCAGATAAAATTGCAGAGATAATAAGCGATGAAGATATAAAAGCAAAAGTAAAACTTATCTTTCAATCTGTTGATGATTTACATAAAGCATGCCCTAAAAATCTTGGCGATTGGTATTTTACTGGCAATTATCCTACGGCTGGTGGAAACCGGGTTGTGAACCGAGCCTACATCAACTTTTATGAAGGCAATCCAGAAAGAGCGTATTAAGATTCTTAAATTTTAACACAGCGTTTACCGTTTATCGGAAACCCGCTCCACTTAATCGAAATTGTTGATTAACACTGTTTTACTGCTCAAACTTAAATTATATTTGAGCTTACCATAAGGCGTAAGTAGGTTAGGTCTATGGTAAGATTTGGGGCAAAATAGGCAGACTCTCGTCTGCCTATTTTCATGGCCCGACTGAAGTGTATGATAAGACCTAACAGTTTGTGATCCACTTCCTATTTCTCTTTGTAAAAGATTGCCTCATCCATCTCTTAAATATTTGTTGAAAATAACACATTAGCAATCGCTTAGGAATGTTAAATTTCAGTATTAAATGCATTTTACTGGCAGAAAAATATTAAAATATGTTTTTCAACGAAAAAATTGGCAATTCATCTAAAAGCATAATTTTGAATGCTTTATTGGCATATATTTGAACATACCATTAGCATAAGTAGGTTAAGTTCATGGTAGATTTGGGGCAAAAAAAGGTAAACGCTAGTTTACCTTTTTTTATGTTTCAAATTTTTTTTAAGTGGCAAATATTTCAGCAGTTACTTTCAAGTTATCAACCCTCCATTTTTTTAAACAAAAAAATCCGCAATCATTTAGACTGCGGATTCTTAATTTAAATTGTCTAATTTAAAATTTACTTGTTTTTGGCATAATTAGCAGAAACTTCTTCCCAATTAATCACATTCCAAAATGCACCAACGTAGTCAGGACGCTTGTTTTGGTATTTCAAATAGTAAGCATGTTCCCAAACGTCCAATCCTAAAATTGGAGTTCCGCCGCAACCTACTTTTGGCATCAATGGATTATCTTGGTTTGGGGTTGAGCAAACGTCTACTTTTCCACCTTTGTGTACGCAAAGCCAAGCCCAACCAGAGCCAAACTGCGTTTTAGCAGCGGTAGAAAATTTTTCTTTAAAATCCTCAAAACTTCCAAAGGCACTATTAATAGCCTCTGCAAGTTCACCCGAAGGTTTTCCGCCGCCATTTGGAGACATTACTTTCCAAAAAAGGCTGTGGTTATAAAATCCGCCACCATTATTACGGACGGCTTTATTTTCCATATCAAGGTTGGTCAGAATATTTTCAATGGTTTTTCCTTCCATGTCGGTGCCTTTTATAGCATCGTTCAATTTATCGGTGTACCCTTGGTGGTGTTTGTCGTGGTGTATTTCCATCGTTCTGGCATCTATGTGCGGTTCCAGGGCATCAAATGCATACGGTAATTTCGGTAGTTCGAATGACATAATTATATTGTTTTTTATTGGTTATTACTAAATTCCCTCAAATTTAAACATAATAGTGGGCCGAAAGTGTTATAGCTTTTATAAGATTTCTATTCAACCATAGATTAATTTGATTCCAAAGCCATAAAAGCAGTATTTTAGTGCAAAATGAAAATTCCGTGGAAAAACAATCCTTCTTTTCAATTTATGATGCCGCGGCAGGAAGTGGAAAGACCTTCACACTTGTAAAAGAATATCTAAAGCAGATCCTTTCTTCAAAAAGTGAAGATTACTTTAAGCATCTTTTGGCAATCACTTTTACCAACAAAGCAGTGACCGAAATGAAGCAGCGCATTGTGGAAACTTTGGTGAATTTCAGCGAAGAAAAAAGCGTTGCGGAACCCTTACCGATGATGCTGAAAATTGCTGAAGAAACGGATAAAAGTTTGGTTGAAATCCAAATGCAGTCCCGAAAAATTATAAAAAACCTGCTTCATAATTACGCAGCTTTCAGCGTAGAGACCATTGATAGATTCAACCATCGATTAATACGAACTTTTGCACGCGATTTAAAACTGGCAACCAATTTTGAAGTTACGCTTGAAACCAATGAACTTTTGGCAGAGGCCGTGGATCTTTTACTGAGCAAAGCTGGAGAAAACAAGGAAATTACAAAGGTTTTGCTCGATTTTGCATTAGAAAAAACAGACGACGACAAATCATGGGACATTTCCCGGGATATTGCAGAAGCTGCAAAATTGCTTTACGATGAAAACAATTCAGGACACGTTTCGGTTTTAAAAGAGAAATCTTTGGAGGATTTTCTGGAATTTAAAAAGCAATTGGTTCTTAAAAAGAAATTACTCTCGCAGAAAATTGAGAGCATCGCTTCGCAGACGCTTCAACTTATTGAAGAGAGCGGTTTGCAGCATACAGATTTTTCAAGCAGTACACTGCCAAATCATTTTTTAAAACTGAAGGCTGGAAACTATGATGCTTACGGTAATAAACTTCAAGAAAATCTTGAAAATAATCAAAAGCTCTATAGGGTAAAAGAAGATCCTTTTATAAAAGAAACTATTGATGGATTAGTGCCAAATCTTCTTTCCAGTTATATTCAAATAAAGGAAAAAGTAAATAAACATAGCCTTTACGATTCAATTCTTAAAAACATCACTCCGCTCTCAGTAATCAATTTGGTAAATCACGAAATTGAAACCATTAAGGAAGAAAAAAATGTGTTGCCTATTTCAGAATTCAATTCGCTTATAAATAAGGAAATTAAAAACCAGCCGGCCCCTTTTATTTATGAGCGTTTGGGAGAAAAATACCGACACTTTTTTATCGATGAATTTCAGGATACCTCAAAATTGCAGTGGGAAAATTTAATTCCGCTAATCGATAATGCCCTGTCGCAGGAATTGGAGCCAAGCTCTGGAAGTCTTTTGTTGGTAGGCGATGCTAAGCAATCCATCTATCGCTGGCGCGGGGGATTGCCCGAACAATTTATGGGTTTATGCAGAAATGAAAATCCGTTTCAGCGGGAGAAGAAGATATTGGCGCTTGGCACCAATTATCGCAGTTTCAAAATAATAGTGGATTTCAACAATGAATTTTTCACTTTCATTTCTTCTTATTTTGCAGATGCCGGCCACGAAAATTTGTACTTAGAAGGAAATAAACAAAACTGCAATGATAAAAAGGACGGTTATGTAAAATTTGAATTTGTTGAAAAGCAGAATAAAACAGAAAAAACAGAAGCTTATTCAACGCTGGTTTTAGAAACAATTCACGAAGTTAAAAACAAAGGTTTTTCCGAAAGCGATATTTGTATTTTAACAAGAAAAAAGGCAGATGGGATAGCACTTGGCTCATTTTTGATGGAGCAGGGCGTGTCTGTAATTTCTTCGGAAACTTTATTGTTGCAATCATCTCCATTGGTAGAAATGCTTGTTTTTTCGCTTCAGCTTTGTTTGCAACCAAATAATGACGAAGTCAAAATACAGTTGTTGGATTTGCTGCATGACCACTTGAATATTTCAGAGGCGAAGCACACTTTTTTCACTAAATTTCTAAATATTTCAGACCAAAAATTTACTGAAAATTTAAAGAAATATGATGTTGATTTCTCTTTTGCGGAAATGGGCTCCGTTTCACTTTATGAGGCCTTTGAATATTGCATGGAAAAATTCAAAATAGCCGATGTTGCCGACGCATATCTTTTCGGGTTTATGGATTTGGTCTATGAATTTGAGCAACAACCCCAGGCAGATAAATTTTCGTTTATGGATTATTGGGAAACAAAAAAAGATAGCGCCTCCATTCCTGCCAGTGAAGGCACAAATGCCGTGCAATTGATGACCATTCACAAAGCAAAGGGGCTGGAGTTTCCAATAGTGATTTTTCCCTTTGCGGATATTCAATTATTTGACGGTAAGCATGATAAGCTTTGGTATCCTTTGGCGAATGAAAACTTCAGCTTTAAGAAAGCGCAAATAAACTTTAAGTCTGAAATAGCAAATTACGGTGAAATTGGAGAACAAATGTACCACGAGCATCGAAGCCAGTTGGAACTGGACAATATTAATCTGCTCTACGTTACCCTAACGCGCGCTGTTGAGAAACTCTATGTTTTTGCTGAAATGCCAACGGAACCCAAAGATGGAATTCCTTCCTCCTACAACCATCTTTTTATGAAATTTCTGAAACAAGGGGGAATGTGGAATAGCGATCAAAGAGTTTATGAATTTGGGAAAAATTTAGAAAAAACTTCAAAAGAAAAAGAAGTTGTTCCCCAAATAAGGCCAAAATACCTTTCCAGTAACCCCCAAAAGCACGGACTTAAAATTGTTCCATCCCAAGAAACTTATTTGGAGACAGAAACAGTTGCTGCCATTACTGCGGGGAATTTGCTTCACGACACCATGGCCCAGATTTATACGGAAATTGATGCCGAAAGGGTTTTAATGGAATTGGAAGACCGCGCCATAATCCCAAAAGATGAGTTTGATAGTTTACGGAAAACAGTTTATCAAATTATTCAACATACAGATTTGAGGAAACTATTTGACGGCACTTATAAAGTTTATAACGAACGGAGTATAATCACAAAAGACGGCTTGGTTTTGCGGCCAGATAGAATAAATATAAGTACTGCAAACACTTCGGTAATTGTGGATTATAAATCCGGAAGCCCTAAAATTTACCATAATGACCAATTGATTGATTATGCGAATGCGTTGCAGGATATGGGATTTGTAGTTTCAGAAAAAATGCTTATCTATAGCAACAAAGATGAAATAGTAATAAATAAAGTTTAATTTTGAAACTTTAAAGAAAGCTTAATTATGTACGGAAAAATAAAGGAACATCTACAGAAAGAACTTGAAGAAATAAAGGACAACGGACTTTATAAAAAGGAAAGAATCATTACTTCACCACAAGATGCTGAAATCACTATTTCTACTGGTGAGAAGGTTATCAATTTTTGTGCGAATAATTATTTAGGCCTTTCTTCAAATAAAGAGGTGATCCAAGCAGCAAAAGATGCGATGGACACTCACGGTTTTGGAATGTCGTCAGTTCGTTTTATTTGCGGAACACAGGACATCCATAAAGAGCTGGAGAAGAAAATAGCCGATTTTTACGAAACTGAAGATACTATATTATATGCAGCTGCTTTTGATGCCAACGGAGGTGTTTTTGAACCCCTTTTGGGCGCTGAAGACGCAATTATCTCAGATTCGTTGAACCACGCTTCTATAATAGATGGGGTTCGGTTGTGCAAAGCAGCCCGCTACCGTTATGAGAATAGCAATATGGAAGATTTGGAAAAGCAACTAATTGCCGCCAATGAAAAAGGTGCCAGATTTAAAATTATAGTTACGGACGGTGTATTTTCGATGGACGGTTTGGTAGCCCCGCTTGATAAAATTTGTGATTTGGCTGATAAATATGATGCCATGGTAATGATTGATGAATGTCATGCCGCTGGATTTATAGGTGATACCGGAAGAGGAACCTTGGAAGAAAAAGGTGTAATGGGCAGAATAGATATTATTACCGGAACCCTTGGAAAAGCTTTGGGTGGTGCAATGGGTGGTTATACAACTGGCAAAAAAGAAATTATTGAAATGCTTCGTCAGCGTTCCCGTCCTTATTTGTTTTCAAACTCATTGGCTCCGGCAATTGTTGGAGCATCTATTAAGGTGTTTGATATGCTTTCAAGTAATACGTCCTTAAGGGATAAATTGGCAGAAAATACGGCTTATTTCAAAAAAGGAATGAAAGAAGCAGGATTTGATATTATTGATGGTGATTCAGCCATAGTACCAGTAATGTTGTATGATGCCAAACTATCTCAGCAAATGGCAGATATGCTTTTGGAAGAAGGAATATATGTTATAGGATTCTTTTTTCCCGTTGTGCCGAAAGGCAAGGCACGAATCCGTGTGCAGCTTTCAGCAGCCCACAGTAAAGCGCATTTGGACAAAGCCATAAATGCGTTTATTAAGATTGGACAAAAATTGGGGGTTATTGACTAGTAAATCCTTTATTTACGTATCAATAGCAACGACTTTAGGAAAATTTTATTAGATTTGCTTTTGTTTATAAAATTTAACAACTTACTTTTGCTCTTAATTAACACTTAAAAATTAAACAATCGAATATGAAACATCTTAACAGATTATTAGTTGCTGCTATCCTATTTATGGGAATCGGGGTGGCGAACGCGCAAGACGAAAACAATCCTTGGGCTGTTGAGGTTGGTGTAAACGCTGTTGACGTTTATTCAGCCGGACTTAATGAGGATCAAGTACGTATCCCAGCTGCTGCTAGAGGGGATATCTTTGACGAGTATTTTAATGCAAATGACCACTGGAACATTCTTCCATCAGTTTCTAGGCTAGCTATTAGCAGATACATTGGTAGTGGTTTTGTATTCACTGCAGCAGGTTCTATTAACAGAATCGACAAATTAGGCGATCTTCCTGCTGATGACCTTAGCTACTACAGTGCAGATGGAGAGGTTAAGTACAGCTTCAAAAATGCACTAGGCGGTGGATGGTTTGACCCATCTATTGGTATTGGTGGTGGTTATACTTGGGTTGATGATATCGGCTTTGGTACTGCTAACGCGCTTGCTGGTGTTAAGTTTTGGTTCAACGATTACTTAGCTCTTAACCTTCAATCTACTTATAAGCATGCATTTGAGGATTCTTATGGAATCACTCACTTCCAACATTCTGCTGGAATCGTATTTCAGTTTGGTGGAAAAGATACAGACGGTGACGGAATCTATGATAAAGATGATGAGTGTCCAGAAACTCCGGGTCTTCCTGAATTCAACGGATGTCCTGATACAGACGGTGACGGAATCGAAGATAGAAATGATGCTTGCCCTAACACTCCAGGTCTAGCTGAATTCAACGGATGTCCTGATACTGACGGTGATGGAATCGCTGATCCACAGGATGAGTGTCCTACAGTTGCTGGTCTAGCTGCTCTTAACGGTTGCCCAGATGCAGACGGTGACGGTATCGCTGATAAAGATGATGCTTGTCCTAACGAAGCTGGTCCAAAGGCTAACAACGGTTGCCCTTACCAAGACAGAGATGGCGACGGTGTTCTTGACAAAGACGATCAGTGTCCAGATGTTGCTGGTACTGTAGCAAACAAAGGTTGTCCAGAAGTTTCTGTAGAAGTTATCAAGCAATTGAACGAGTACTCTAAAACTATTTTGTTTGACTACGATAAGTCTTCTATAAGAAAAGAGTCTTATGCGGCACTTCAGAGCATTGCTGATATTATGAAAGAATATCCAAACACTACTTTCCACGTAGAAGGTCACACTGACAGCCGTGGTAGTGATGCATACAATATGAAGCTTTCTAAAGAAAGAGCTGCTTCTGTTAAGGATTACTTAACTACTATCGGTATGGACGGTAACAGATTAACTTCTGAAGGTTACGGTGAAGAAAGACCAATTGCAACTAACAATACTGCAGCTGGTAGACAACAAAACCGTCGTGTTGAGATTTCTTTAAAAAAATAATTTCAACAGATAAGTTTTAATAAATAATTTTGAAACGCCTCCGATTTTCGGAGGCGTTTCTTATTTTTAGGATATGCTAACATTTCTTCAAGAGGCCCTAGCCGATATTAAAAATAGTCTTTCAGACATTTCTGAAATTACATTTATACTCCCTAGCAAACGCGCTGGTGGCTTTCTTCTGAATGAGTTAAAAAAAAATTCCGATACTACTTTGTTTGCTCCAAAGATTTGGAGTATTGAGGAGTTTATAGAAGAACTCTCAAGCCTTAAAATTATCGATAATACAGAACTCCTCTTTAAAAGCTATGAGGCTTATTTAAGTACCGATTCAATAAAAGAAAAGGAAGATTTTGAGAGCTACTCAACCTGGGCCATTACATTATTGAATGATTTCAATGAAATAGATAGATACCTTGTGGACCATATACAGTTCTTCAACTATTTGGCCAGTATAAAAACACTGGAAAGATGGGGAGTAAAGGAAGAAAAGACCGAATTGATAAACAACTATTTGCAATTTTGGGAAAGCCTTCCCGGATTTTATGAAAATATTCAGTCGCTCCTGCTAAAGGAACAAATTGGATACCAGGGTATGGTTTACCGAGAGGCTTCGGCGAACATTGAACATTATATTAATAACAATAAAAATAAGATTCACGCATTCATCGGTTTTAATGCCTTAAACCTGGCCGAGCAGCATATTATACAAGAATTGCTGGAAACCGAAAACACAATGATTTATTGGGATGCTGATCGCACATTTTATGAAGATTTAAAACACAGTGCTTCTCATTTCATAAGAAAATATATAAATGAATGGAAATATTTTCAACAGAAAACACCAAAGTTCATTGCTCAAAATTATGAAAGACCAAAAAGTTTTCAATTTATAGAAGTTCAGAAAAATATTGGACAGGCAAAGCATGTGGGTGAAATGCTTTCTACCCGTTCTGAGGATGAAATCAACAAAACGGCCATAGTGCTCGGCGATGAAAACCTCTTGGTCCCTTTGCTCTATTCATTGCCAAAGAATGTAAAAAATATCAACCTTACCATGGGTATTTCCCTCAAGAATTTTCCTGCGGTTGTTTTTTTTGAAAAGCTTTTCGCTATTCACCATAGAGATACGGAAACACTTTATTATAAAGATATTCTTTCCATTTTAAACCATCCATTAGGAAAGGATTTGCTATCCAATGCCAGTGATATTACACAAACATTGATACGTGAAAATAGCACACATAATACTTTCGCAGATTTGATCGAGCTCTCAAATAATGTGGAAACCGAGATGCTGGAGCTTCTTTTTAAAAGTTGGAAAGACAGTAGCACAACCGCCATAAAATCTTCATTAAAGATAATTGACAAACTTCAAAAAAAGCATACACATGGTGCTATTGAAAGTATGGTGCTCCATCAACTAAAAAAGATTTTTAGTAAGATTGACGCATTAAACCAAAAGTACCCACATTTAAAGTCAGTAAAAAGCATAAGTGTACTTTTTTCAGAACTAATTGCAACCACTTCCCTCGATTTTGAAGGCGATGCCTATAGTGGACTTCAGGTGATGGGTGTTCTCGAAACACGGGTTCTCGATTTTGAAAATGTAATAATTACCTCTGTAAACGAAGGTATTTTTCCTTCCGGTAAATCTAACGCATCATTTATTACTTATGATTTGAAACAACAATTTGGTCTTCCACTTTACTTAGAAAAGGACGCCATCTACACCTATCATTTCTATAGATTGTTGCATAGAGCAACAAATATCACACTACTTTACAACAATCATTCTGAAGGCATAAATACAGGTGAAAAGAGCCGCTTTATAAGACAATTGGAAGTTGAAAAACAACCAGCCCATACCATTGAAAAATGCATTCTTTCACCAAAGGTTAAAATTAAGGCACAGTCTCTAAAGCAGATTCAAAAAACCGAAGCTATAATGATGCGAGTACGTGAAATTGCCGAAAAGGGATTTTCGCCCTCGTCATTAACCAGTTATATCCGCAATCCAATCGAATTTTATTTTCAGAAAATTTTAAAACTGAATGAATTTGAGGAAGTAGAGGAAACCGTTGCGGCAAATACCTTAGGAACTATTGTTCACGACACTTTAGAGATTTTTTATAAGCCTTTGGAAGGTTCATTCCTTTCAATTGAAAAGCTTTCGGAAATGAAAAATAAAATTCACGAACAGGTGACTTCTGAATTCAAAAAAACCTTTAAAGGAGGAACGTTTACCAAAGGAAAAAACCTCATTATTTTTGAAGTGGCAAAGCGATACATTTCAAATTTTATTGATCGTGAACTTGCCGATATCCAAGCGGGAAATAGTATAAAAATCATTAAAATTGAAAGCGATCTTACTTTGAAAATTCCTATTCAAGAACTTGATTTTCCTGTAAATATCCATGGGAAAGTAGATCGCGTTGATGAATATAACGGGCAACTTAGAATTATTGATTATAAAACCGGATTGGTAACTCAAGGCGATGTAGAAATCATTGACTGGGAAAAATTAAACCAAGATTACAAATTTAGCAAAGCCTTTCAAGTACTAGCGTATGCGCTAATGATGAATAAAAAGATCCCGATTAATAATGCCGAAGCCGGCATAATCTCATTTAAAAATCTGGGAAGCGGATTTCTAAAGTTTGGAACAAAAACTTCTCCTTACAGCAAAAGAAACCAACAAATAAACAGTGATGTTTTAGAGACATTTACGGTTGAACTGAAGAAATTAATTTTGGAAATTTGCGACCCAAACATTCAATTCACTGAAAAAGAGATAAGTAAATGATCATAAATAAAAACAGAATACTTTCCACAGAAAACAAAAAACCGATTCTTTACGATGTTTATTATACCGAAACGGACAAACCGCAACCGCTAGTTGTTTTCTGTCACGGCTATAAAGGTTTTAAAGATTGGGGTGCGTGGCATTTAGTGGCCAAAGCTTTTGCAGAAGCTGGTTTTTGCTTCGTAAAATTCAATTTTTCTCACAACGGCGGAACCATGGAACAACCTATCGATTTCCCAGATTTGGAAGCGTTTGCAGACAATAATTTTAGTTTGGAACTGGACGATTTAGACAGGGTTTTAAACGAAATTGAAAAAGGAAATGAAAATCTTCCCAAGCAGATTTCAACAATATCCTTAATTGGCCACAGTCGTGGCGGTGGAATTGTATTGATAAAAGCGAATGAGGATAGCCGAATTGACAAGGCAGTCACATGGGCCAGTGTAAGTGATTTTAAAGCAAGATTCCAAGAAAATACTCCAGAGTTCGAAACATGGAAAGAAACAGGCGTAACCCACGTTGAAAACAGTCGGACAAAGCAAATGCTGCCTCACAAATTTCAGTTTTACAAAGATTTTAAGGAGAACGAGGAGCGTTTTTCTATTAAGCGTGCGGTCAAAAACTTAAAAATTCCACAGCTTATTGTTCACGGAAGCGAAGACCCAACGGTTTCCGAAAAAGAGGCAAGGGCAATCCATTCGTGGAATCCAGAAAGTGAGCTGAAAATAATTGAAGGCGCAGACCACGTTTTTAACGCAAAACATCCTTGGGAAGAAAATAGTTTGCCGCAAAATCTCGAAAAAACTGTTGCGGTAACGATTGAATTTATTAAATAAAAAAACCACCGCATAACGGTGGTTTTTTGTGGAGAATATCGGAGTCGAACCGATGACCTCTTGCATGCCATGCAAGTGCTCTAGCCAGCTGAGCTAATCCCCCATTGCTGATTTAGGTTGCGAAAATACTAAATTTTTTGATATCGCAGCACCGAAATTACAAAATGAATTTTATTCCTGTACCGGTAAGACCAACAAAGGTTTGCTCGTGTAGAACTCCTTTTTATGGATTTCGTTCTTTTCCCAAAGTTTTTTGAAAAAACCACGCTTCCTTCTAACTACACAAAGCATATCTGGGCTAAATTGTTGGAAATATTCAATTACAGCTTGAAAGGTAGTAGCGGCTTCAACCTGGGTATATGAATTTTGTAAAGCCATTAAATTATGGGTTACATTTTTCATTTCTTCCGTAGTTTCGGGAGTTTCAACATGAAGTACGTTCACCTCAGTTTTAAAACTTTGCTTAAACACTCTAACGGCTTCCAACAATTCATCGTGCTCAAAAGTTCCATTTTTAAATGCCATCAACATGGTTTTGGGAGGTTGAAACTTCGCTCCTTCCGGCACTACGAGTATAGGAATATTGGTCTGCTTTAAAAGCTTTCCAGAGGTTTTCCCAAGATATACCTCTTCCTTTATGGAATTACTGCGTGGGGCCAGCACCATCAAATCAATTGGCACTTGTTTGCCAATGCGGTTTATACCTTCCACAATCTCCCCTTTGATGGGGTGCGCAATCACCTGCACTCCTTGGCGGTCCACTTGTGAAAGCACTTCATCCAAACGATTTTCAGATTCTTCCTTTAATATGGTATTTACTTTTGAAAGTCCACCAACTTTTGAAAGTTCCTGAAATACAGAAACCACATACACATTTGCGTTTATTGATTTGGCCAAATCTATGGCATATTGTAAATTACTGATTGCGTTTGCTGAAGACCCTACGGGCACCAAAATATTTTTCATAAGACGAAATTTCTTCTTAGTTTGAAAACAAAATTAACTTTAAATAGTATTTAATCCCTAGCACATTAACATTTCAACCAAATTTAAACATTTCATATAAAACTTTTCAAGTGGCTTTTTACATTTTACGTAGTTTTGCCATTTCAAAATGCGACAGACCGATATTTCCTTTAAACGCATACAACAATTGGCCATTCCTGCTATAATTTCCGGAATTGCAGAGCCTGTACTTTCAGCTACTGATGCGGCGGTGGTAGGAAATATAAAAGATTTTGGCATTGAATCGCTTGCTGCCGTAGGGATTGTAGGAACCTTTCTTTCATCGTTGATTTGGATCTTGGCACAAACACGAAGTGCCATTTCCGCAATTGTTTCCCAAAATTTAGGGGCGGGGAAACTGAAGAATCTGCAGAACTTTCCGGCACAGGCTATTTATTTCAATATTGGGCTAAGTATAATCGTTTTGTTCTCCACCTATTTTTTTGTTGAAGATATACTTAAAATCCTCAATGCAGAAGGGATGGTTTTAACTTTCAGTCTTGATTATTACAACATTCGCGTTTGGGGGTTTCCACTTACACTTTTCACTTTTGCTGTCTTTGGATTGTTTCGTGGGCTGCAAAATACCTTTTGGCCAATGGTAATAGCCACCATTGGCGCTACTTTAAATATAGGTCTGGATTTTGTCTTGGTCTATGGAATTGAAGGATATATTTTACCAATGGGAATAAAAGGCGCAGCTTGGGCGAGCCTTATTTCACAGGCAGTGATGGCCATAATAGCGCTGTTTTTTCTTCTAAAAAAAACCGAAGTTTCCCTAAGGCTCAAATTTCCCCTACATCCTGAAATAAAGCGCCTAGTAGCCATGAGCTTTAATCTGTTTCTGCGATCGGTAGCTTTAAACACGGCTTTAATTCTTGCAACCCGCGAAGCTGCTCATTTGGGAAAAGAATATATTGCCGCCCACACCATTGCTTTCAACATTTGGATTTTTACTGCTTTTTTTATTGACGGTTACGGCGCCGCTGGGAATATTCTGGGCGGAAAACTTTTGGGTGAACGCAATTATAGCTCGCTTTGGAAACTTACAAAAAAAGTAAATCTTTATAATTTGGGCGTTGCCGTTTCCCTTGTTTTGATTGGTCTGATTCTCTATGAACCCCTCGGTCTCCTTTTCAATAAAGATGAAAAGGTGCTTTCCATTTTTTACGGCATGTTTTTTATGGCGCTTCTTTGCTTGCCGTTTAATGCATTGGCATTTACGCTCGATGCTATATTCAAAGGCTTAGGAGAAATGCGCTATCTACGGAATGTGTTGTTGGGAGCCACTATTTTCGGCTTTATTCCCGTCCTTTATTTTTCAAAATATATGGATTGGGGGCTTATTGGCATTTGGACGGCGCTTATTGTTTGGGTGGCGTATCGGGCTGTCGCATTAATGATTAAATTCCGAAGAAAATACATTCCGCTAATCGGAAATTAAATATATTTACTCAATACTCAATACTCAACTATGGATTGGTTAAAGTTTATAGGCGGCCCCGGCCTCTTTCTAATATTGGCGGTTTTAGTAATTGCGGTAGTTGCTTATCAAAAAATCAAGAAAAAGTAGCATATTTTACGTTAACGCGTTTTTAGCCAACCGGTAATACTCATACGTTCCGAAGCCTTTACTACTTTCACTTCGTGTTCCAAAACTTGGCTTTCAAAAATAACCACCCGACCCGGAAGTGGTAAAATATCCAGATCTTCTTTTTCGGTATAAATGGTAAGCTCACCGCCATTTTCGCGCAGCCAGTTATCTTCGTTTAAATAACAAACAATGGACAATTTTCGTCGGTCATCGTTTTGAAACGTGTCTAAATGCCGTTTATAAAATGTGCCAGTTGGATATACCGCGTAGTGAAATTCCTTTTGAAGGATCCCTAAAAAACAAGTCTTATTTAAGTAATTGACCAGATCATTTATTTTTTTGAAGAAAAGCAATTCAGCTTCATTTGCATTCTTTTCGTCCATCCAAAGAATAAAATCACCGCGAATGGCTTTGTCAATTTCTTCATTAGTACGGTTGCCGATGGCCGATTTTTTAAAACGGTCTGCTTCGTATTTTGCAAGCAGCGAATTGCGCAAAACCTCCACTTCTTCCGAAGAAAAAAAATCGTTTACAATGCTGTATTGCTGCTGAAGCAAGTCGTCAATAATAGTTTCAAACAGTGGGTTTTCAATAAATTCAAGCTGTTCAAAAAGTTCTTCGGTCATTCTGGATTTTTTAAAAAGTGGGCAAATATAGTGCAGAAATCGATTGGTTTTTTTCATTAGTTAAAAAGATAAGCTTCTTTAGGAAGAAACCACGTGTACTTTTACACAAAACCACGTGTGGTTTTAGAGAAAACAACGTCTGTTTTTTTCAAAAGCCATATTTTAAAACGTGGGCGTATAAAATTGTATCTTTGTTGCCCAACTTTATACAATGGAGCAGATACGCATTACCAAGATTTTTTCTTTTGAAACCGGCCACGCACTCTACGGTTATGATGGCAAATGTAGAAATGTGCACGGCCACAGTTATAAGCTTTCCGTTACCGTAATAGGCAGCCCCATTGCCAACAACGAAAACGTGAAATTTGGGATGGTAATCGATTTTGGCGACCTAAAAAAAATTGTAAAAGAAGAAATTGTGGATGTTTTTGACCACGCCACGGTTTTCAATAAAAACACGCCCCACGTAGAATTGGCAAAGGAACTGAGCGACCGCGGGCACAGTGTATTGCTTGTGGATTACCAGCCCACCAGCGAGATGATGGTGATTGATTTTTCTGAAAAAATAAAAAAACGTCTTCCTAAAAATATAATGCTTCACTCCTTACGGCTACAGGAAACTGATAGTAGCTATGCAGAGTGGTTTGCTGGAGATAATTAAACCGAAACAGTTTCCTATCTTTGAATATGCAAATCCCGCAAGGCAAAAAAATATACTTTTCCAGCGATAACCATCTTGGGGCGCCCACACAGGCCGAAAGCTTGCCGCGCGAAAAGATTTTTGTGAAATGGCTGGACAGCATTAAACACGATGCCGAAGTGATTTTTCTCCTCGGCGACCTTTTTGATTTTTGGTTTGAATATAAAACCGTTGTACCGAAAGGCTTTGTACGCGTTTTGGGAAAATTGGCTGAACTTCGCGACAGCGGAATACAAATTCATTTTTTTGTAGGGAACCACGATTTGTGGATGCACGATTATTTTGAAAAGGAATTGAACATTCCTGTTTATCACGACCCAAAGGAATTTGTTTTCAACAACAAGCATTTCTTCATTGGCCACGGCGACGGTAAAGGTCCAGGCGACAAGGGTTACAAGCGGATGAAAAAGGTTTTTATCAATCCGTTTTCAAAATGGCTTTTTAGGTGGTTGCATCCAGATATTGGTGTGCGGGTGGCGCAGCATCTTTCAGTAAAAAACAAGTTGATTTCTGGCGATGAGGACAAAGAATTTTTGGGCGAGGAAAAGGAATGGCTTGCGCAATATTCAAAACGAAAACTGGAAAGCAAGCATTTTGATTACTTCGTTTTCGGGCACCGCCATTTGCCGATGGAAATTAAAGTTGGGGAAAATTCCACCTATTATAATCTTGGCGATTGGATTCACCATTATACCTACGGAGTTTTTGATGGGGAAACCTTTGAGATGAAAACATTTCAAACTTCTTAAGAGAGGTCTCGACTGCGCTTGACCTGTCATTTATTCCATAATATCTTTTAAGCGAAGCTGTAGACTTATATTTCCCTGCCATTCATTTTCATCAATGCAATAGGCTGCTTTAAAGGGTTTTCCGCCGCAGGCTATATCCTGTTTGTTTGCCAAGCCAAACCCTATTCCTGTAAATTGATTTGAATTTCCTTGTTTTACTACTACTCGTAAATGTGTTTTATCTTCCCCCACGCATTTTCCCCAACCCGTGTCCATTAGATTTTGGGTCATAAAAGTAGGCGTCATATTTCCGGGGCCAAAGGGTGCAAACTGTTTTAGAATTCTATAGAATTTTGGTGTAATGTCTTCCAGGTTTATTTCAGCATCTATTTTTATTTCAGGCGTTAGTAGATGTGGGTCGATGGTTTCGGAAACTACCCTTTCAAATTCATTTTTAAAGTTTTCGAAATCTTTTTCAAACAAGGTCAATCCCGCGGCATACATATGCCCACCGAATTGCTCAATGTGTTCCGAACAACTTTCCAAGGCATTGTAAACGTCAAATCCACTCACCGATCGGGCAGAGGCGGCAAGCTTTTCACCGCTTTTGGTAAACACCAACGTGGGTCGATAGTACGTTTCCGTCAACCGGGAAGCTACTATCCCGATAACGCCCTTATGCCAATTTTCTTGATAGACAACCGTAGTTTTTCGTTCTTCTTCCTTATTTTGGATTATTTGCTGAAGGGCTTCCTCGGTAATTACTTTATCGGCGTCTCTTCGTTCAGTATTGAAGCTTTCAATTTCCGCAGCATAGGTTTCGGCTTTTTCAGCTTCTGTTTCGGTAAGTAAAGTTACTGCGTGGTTTCCGTGTTTCATCCGTCCGGCGGCGTTGATGCGCGGTGCGATAATGAAAACCACATCGGTAATGGTGAGCGTTTGTTTTTTTATTTGTTTCAGAATTGCCTGTATCCCCGTTCGCGGATTGCTGTTTATTACTTTAAGACCGTAATGGGCAAGAATCCTGTTTTCGCCCGTGATTGGAACAATATCTGCTGCAATTGCAGTTGCAACGAGATCTAAATACAGAAGCAAATCTTCAATCTGTAAACCCCTCTTTTCCGCTAAAGCTTGAATTAATTTGAAACCAACGCCGCAACCGCAGAGTTCTTTGTAAGGATATTCGCAATCTTCCCGTTTTGGGTCGAGCACCGCAACTGCTTTGGGTATTTCCTTCCCTGGGCGGTGGTGATCACAGATTATAAAATCGATATTCTTTTCGGAAGCATACGCAACTTTATCAATGGCTTTTATGCCGCAGTCCAAAGCGATAATCAGTGAAAAACCATTGTCTTCTGCATAATCAATTCCTTTGTATGAAACACCGTAACCTTCATCATAACGATCGGGAATGTAGGTTGAAATATTGGAATAATAACTTTTTAAATAGGAAGAAAGCAAAGCTACGCTTGTAGTTCCATCAACGTCATAATCGCCGTAGATTAAAATATTTTCTTCGTTTTCAATTGCTTTTTCAATTCGGGCAACGGCTTTGTCCATATCCTTCATCAAAAACGGGTCGTGCAGATTATCCAGACTTGGGCGAAAAAATCTTTCAGCTTCCTCAAAAGTTTCAACCCCACGTTGTACTAAAAGCGACGCAATTATAGGCTCGACATTCAAGGATTTTGAAAGTGAATGTACTTTTTCAGGATTGGGTTTAGGTTTTAGTGTCCAGCGCATATACTTCGTAAATTCCAAAGCTTAAAATTACAAATTCCAAAATTCGGTTTGGTTGTGATATTAAATAAAGGGGAGAGGTGTAAAATTACAAAATTAAGATAATTGTTTATGTGCTTTTTGTATTTGATAATTTATTATCTTGTGGAACATTCTCCCCGTTAACCTATAATTTTTAAAATTATGAAAGCACTTTTACTTTTTTTGGCGGGAATTTTATGTTTTGTTTCTTATGCACAGGATGGGAGTTTGGACACTTCGTTTGGGGATGGGGGAATTGTGGTGATGGATATAGAAAACAGTCATGATATGGGATGGTATCTAGCCCAACAAGCGGATGGTAAAATCATAGTTTCTGGAGCCACAAGTCCTGATACAAATAATTTTTATTCCATATTGGTAAGGTATTTACCTACTGGTACTTTGGATACTTCTTTTGGAACAAATGGGGTTGTTACTCAAGATTATGTAAGCTGGTATGGTGACCAAGGGTTTTTATCCATAGATAATACAGGAAACATTATAACAGCTGGTGTAGTATATCAAAATTCAAATACATATTTTATTATTGCAAGGTATTTGGAGAATGGTCAACTGGATTATAGTTTTGGCACTGATGGTATTGTTTCTTTTCAAGGGGTTTATAATATAATTCTTTTGTCAGATGGTTCTTTTCTTTTATTGCGCTTTACAGCTAGCGATGAAATATCTATTTCACATTACTTAAATGATGGTACATTGGATGTTTTATTTGGCACGAATGGTACCGCAGTCTCAACTTTTTCTGGTGAAAGCTTTAGAATTAGGGAAACAAAAGTGGATGGCCAAGAAAATATTTTTTCTTTTAGGGACGCGTGATAATAATGCCAATGCGGATATTATTTTAATGAAATTTCAGCCAAGTGGTTATTTGGATAGTAACGTTGGGAATAATGGAGTGGTAACAAAAAATATTGATGCTCTTAATCCGATGAACTTTAGCAGTGCAAGTCTCGATTTTACCCCTGATGGTAAACCAGTGATTGCGGGAAGTTGCGGCGCCTGTGTTGATCTTTTTGAGCCCGTAATGCAGCCTTTTTTTATAAGATATTTAAACGATGGTTCGCCTGATTCAAGTTTTGGAAATAATGGAACAATTCTACTTCCTGTTTCTGGTTTCAGCATCTCCCAGCTATTTGTTCAAGAAAATCAGAGTATGATTGTCAGTGGAAGATTGTTAGATTGTTTTGAGGGAAGCATTTATGTGGTAAACAGATATTTTGAAGGAGGATTTATTGACAATTCATTTAATGGAGCATCACTGGAATTTGATTATTATCAAACTATTTTACAACAAGACGGAAAAATTTTAAGCGTCGGAAATACCTATTGGTATGATGGTCAGGAAGATATTGTTTTGCTTCGTCATAACAACAACCCTTTATCCGTTCCGGAATTTCAAAACCAAATAGCAACCATTTACCCAAACCCCTCAAATGGTATTTTTACTCTTAATTATGAATTGTTTTCTGAAAAAATACCTTATCAAATTTCCGATATTACTGGAAAAGTTATTGCCACAGGCGAATTAACAGAAAAGCAATCACAGCTAGACCTTTCTTCTGCACAAAATGGGGTTTATTTTCTAAAAACTAATAATAGGGTGTTTAAACTTCTGAAGGACTAATGCTTTTTTTGAATTTGGAGCTTATGATTTGGTATTTGCCCTCGGCAATTCCTATCTTCGGATAAAATAATATCTAAACATTACTGATGCCATTAGTCTCTCCCCTTTCTCCAGACCACGACGCTGAAACAAAACAGCTGGCTGAATTTTTCAACGAAACACTCGGGTTTTGTCCCAATAGCGTGCTCACCATGCAGCACCGTCCGGCAATCAGCAAAGCATTTATAAATCTCAACAAAGCCGTAATGGCCAATGAAGGGCGCGTTACTTCGGCTTTAAAAAGAATGATTGCTTGCGTGAGCAGCAACGCCACAGGTTGCCGCTATTGCCAAGCGCACGCCATTCGCGCTGCAGAACGTTACGGAGCGGAGCAGGAACAGCTTAACAACATTTGGGAATACAGAACCCATTCCGCTTTTTCGGAAGCGGAACGTGCCGCGCTCGACTTTTCTTTGGCTGCCAGCCAAGTGCCAAACGCGGTAAATGATGAAATTAAAGAAAGACTCTACACATACTGGAACGAAGGCGAAATTGTGGAAATGCTTGGCGTTATTTCGCTTTTTGGCTATTTAAACCGCTGGAACGATTCTATGGGAACTTCCATTGAGGAAGGTGCAGTAGAAAGTGGCGAACAATATCTTGGAAAGCATGGGTGGAATAAAGGGAAACATATTTAATAAAAAAGCTAGCGATGGTAAAAAAACTACTCTTATTTGCTTCATTTTCAATACTTCTATTTTCCTGTAATAAAGTGATAGACGCTGTTGATGAGGTTCGGATGAATTCTAAACAGACAATAACTTACGATGATTTTGAGGTTGTTCGGAACGATTATGACATAAAACTTTATTATGACAATGATAAAGAATTGATGACCGGTCATTATGTGGTTGTTTATCAGGGAAAACCTTCAGAGGAATTTCAAACCAAGCGCGGATTTTTAAATGGTGTATATGCTTCCTACAATGCCGATGGACAACTTACAAAAGGGTACAACTATAAAGACGGCAAGCAGGATGGGCTTCAAAGGGAATTTTATGGGTCTGGCGAATTACTTTCTGAAGCTAGTTTTAAAAAAGGAAAAATGGTTGGGGAGAAAGTGGTTTACGACCAACTGGGAGAAGTGAGGGCGAAACACAAAATAGAGAACGGAGTGGAATACAAACGCTATTTTAAAAATGGAAAGATGGCAATTGCCGAATTTAAAAGGAATTGGGAAGGAAAGGTCCTTGACATGATGGTTTATTATGATGCTTTTGAAAACATCCAGTTTGCCTTTGGAAAAAGCAGTGACCCGAATGAGAAAAATATATTTTATGTTTTTGACGCCAATATGCAACTTTCCGATACCGTTGATATAACGATAGATCCGCAAAAAGCATCTTATTATATGGGTTTAATTCAACGGACAGCCATGGCAGTCATGGAATAGATTTTATTTCTTCCCCGAAACAACAACAACAATTTCCCCTTTCGGCGGATTATTTTCAAAATGTTTTAAAACCTCTTTGGAAGTGCCGCGAACGGTTTCTTCGTGAAGTTTTGTGAGTTCCCGTGAAACGGAAATTGGTCTATCTGCCCCAAAATATTCTATAAACTGAGCGAGGGTTTTCAGTAGCTTGTGTGGTGATTCATAAAAAATAATGGTTCTGGTTTCTTCGGCTAAAAGTTCGAGTCGGGTTTGTCTGCCTTTTTTCACAGGAAGAAAGCCTTCAAATACAAATTTATCGTTTGGAAAACCACTGTTCACTAGTGCCGGCACAAAAGCTGTAGGGCCGGGTAAACAATCTACTTCTATGCCTGCTTCCACGCAGGCACGGGTCAATAAAAATCCGGGATCGCTAATGGCGGGGGTTCCCGCATCACTAATTAACGCGATGTTTTCACCATTTTGAATTCGCTTTACAATACCTTCCACCGTTTTGTGTTCGTTGTGCATGTGGTGGGAATGCATTTGGGTGCCAATTTCAAAATGTTTTAAAAGCTTTCCGCTGTTGCGGGTGTCTTCGGCCAGAATTAAATCTACTTCTTTCAGCACTTCAACAGCGCGAAAGGTCATATCTTTTAAATTGCCGATAGGCGTGGGCACCAAATAGAGTTTTCCCGTCATAATTTATGGGCGTACCGTTTTTCCGAAGAAATATGAAACCAACAAAAATAAAATTCCCAATAAGGTAATTGTAAGGCTTGAATCGCCCAAACGGTAATGCGCAAATGAGGCCAATACGAGGTCAAAGAACAAGCCGGCATAGGCCCATTCCATAACCCATTTTGGTTTTCGAAGCAATATAACTGCTATTGCAAAGATTTTCGCAATGGCCATGGGCACGACCAAATAGGAAGGATATTGATAGTCTTGATAATGGCCTTGAATAACGAGCGTGTCTGTTAAAAACAGGAATGCGGAATAGAGAAAGAGCGCGCTTAGCAGCCCTGTGGCTATCCAGTAGATTGTTTTTTGGGCTGTCATAAAAGCAAAGTTTAGTTGAAACGTTTTTCAATAATATTCATAAACCGCTCGGAATATTCTTCTTTATTGAGCCAGTGGTTATAGTCAGGTTTCACTTTAGTTTTTATGAAATTTTGTGCTTCTTCAAAATTTTCCATCGTGTTTATCTGCGAAAGTACACGGGTGTAATCTTCGGTTTGCCCTTCAAAAAGGTGTTTTATAAATGCCAAACGATCGTTCAACCCAATGTTAAGGCCTTTGTTTAACGTGTCGTTGATTGATCGTGCCCGCGATTCGGTCATGGTTTTGCTTGCTTCTTTTCCTTCGATGGACTTGGGGAAAAGTGTTGTGGTTTTTCTTTCAAACTCTGGCATTTGCTGATATGCCGAAGCGAATTCTTCCAAATCGTTGTTAGTGTATTTCTGTGGGTGTTCTTTTGGTGCTTTTTGTGATTCTGTTTCGGTGGTTTTTGGGAGCATTTTATCCAAAAGCTCGTCTATGCGTTCGCTTTCTTCCGGCATTTGGGCCACAATATCTTTTATTTTTTCCATCAAAGGTTCAATAAGATCTTCTTTGTGTTCGGGTTGCGGTACGGGCTCGGGCTCGGTAAACCAATTTTCTTCACGGAAGCTTTTCGAATCCAAGGAAGCCGCAATGGACTTTCCAGCAGGTTCTTCAATTTGATTTTCAAGATATTCAAGAACGGTAAGCTTTTCATAGAGCTTGCTCACCAAACCCTTTATGGAAGCGGCTTTAAACGTTTTTTCTTCTTCAATTAATTGCTGTGCTAGCGCTGTTACCTGCTCACGGATTTTCTTCTTCATATCTTTTTAAATTAACCTGAATTTCTATTTTGTTTTTATAAATTTACGCATCCTTTATGTAAACGTCAACTATTTTTGTTTTCATGTCCAAAACCGCAAACAATCCTCAAGTTGAATAAACTTTGTGGATAGCATTATTACTAAATGTCTCGCGTAAAATTAAACTATGTTTCTTGAAAATACCGTAAATCAGAAAGAACAATTTGGCTGGATTGAGGTAATCTGTGGTTCTATGTTTTCAGGAAAGACCGAAGAACTTATCAGAAGGTTGAAACGTGCCCAATTTGCCCGTCAAAAGGTTGAGATTTTTACCCCTTCCTTAGACACAAGATATGCTGAAGATGCAGTAACCAGCCATGACAGTAACCAAATTCGTTCCACGCCCGTGCCGGCGGCGGCTAATATTCCTATTTTGGCAGATAACTGTGATGTGGTGGGCATAGACGAAGCCCAATTTTTTGATGATGAAATAGTAAAAGTTTGCAACGACCTCGCCAATCGTGGCGTTCGTGTTATTGTTGCGGGTTTGGATATGGATTACAAAGGCAACCCATTTGGTCCCATGCCCGCTTTAATGGCTACTGCCGAATACGTTACCAAAGTACACGCCATTTGCACCCGTACTGGGAATCTTGCCAATTACAGCTACCGAAAAGCGAAAAGTGAAGCCCTCGTTTTACTCGGTGAAACAGAAGAATATGAGCCGTTAAGCCGCGCCGCATTTTTTAAGGCACAGTTACGGGACAAAGTAGTGAAACTGGAAGTGAAAGATGCCGAAGAAATAAGAGAAGACAAATCTTCCGAAAAAACCGGAAAACAAGCCTAGTATGCCCAAAGCCACCGAAACTCTATTGGAGATAGACCTCAACGCGCTCGACAATAATTACAAATATCTTACCTCAAAATTAAAGCCCAACACTAAAGTTTTGGCAGTTGTGAAAGCCTTTGCCTACGGAAGCGATTCGGTGGTTATTGCAAAGGAATTAGTTGATTTGGGCGTGGATTATTTCGCAGTTGCGTATGCCAATGAGGGCGAAACGCTAAGAAATGCACATGTTGAAACGCCAATCTTAGTGCTCCATCCGTTACCCGTTAATTTTGAGCAGATTGTAAACCGGTGTTTAGAGCCCAGCATCTACTCTCGCAAAACTCTTGAAGAATTTATCACGTTCGCGGAAGAAAAAAAACAAAAGAATTATCCAATCCATTTAAAATTCAACACCGGCTTGAACCGTTTGGGTTTCGTTGAAAGTGATCTAGCTTTTATTGCGGAAGCCCTTTCAAAAACCGAAAGCGTAAGGGTGAAATCAGCTTTTTCGCACCTTGCCGCGAGCGAGGATTTAAAGTTGAAAGATTTCACTGCCGGGCAGATTGAAGCATTTCGAGAAATTTCAGAAGAATTAATTTCCAAAATCGGTTATAAACCATTGCTTCACTGTGCAAATACTTCAGGAATCATAAATTATCCCGAAGCACATTTTGATATGGTGCGAACGGGAATAGGTCTTTACGGTTTTGGAAATGATAAAGAGGAGAACAAACATTTAAAGCCTGTTGGCACTTTAAAAACGGTCATTTCACAAATTCATACGGTACAAAAAAATGAAAGCGTGGGCTACAACCGAGGTTTTATTGCCGAAAAAACTACAATGTCGGCAACACTTCCCATTGGGCACGCAGACGGAATTCCACGTTCCTATGGGAAAGGCAAAGGCTGGGTGACCATAAATGGAAAAAAAGCGCCCATTCTTGGTAATGTGTGTATGGATATGATTATGGTAGATGTGACCGATATTGATTGCGAAGAAGGGGACGAGGTAATTGTTTTTGGGCCTACGGCAACAGCTGATGAATTATCGGCTGCGATAAACTCTATTTCTTATGAATTGATAACCGCTGTTTCGCAAAGAGTGAAACGGGTTATTTGTAGAAATTAATCCCTTTTGGGAGATTATTTTAGAAAATGAATTCTTTTTAAGTAAATTAGTAGCTATTAACTTCTAAAACCAATCAACATGTTAAAAGAATTCAGGGATTTTATAATGACCGGAAACGTGATAGACCTTGCCGTTGCCGTTTTGCTAGCCGCTGCAGTAGGCACCGTTGTTTCAAGTTTTACTAGTGATGTCATGATGCCGATAGTTGGTAATTTTACAGGAGGTGTTGACTTTGCCGATTTAAAAGTAGTGCTTTCAGAAGCTGTGGTTGCTCCAGACGGAGAGATTACCAAGCCGGAGAATGCCATTATGTACGGAAAATGGATAAACTCTATCATCAATTTAATTATTGTTGGTTTTGTATTGTTCTTGATAGTGAAGGCATACGGAAAAGTGCGCAAGAAAAAAGAAGAAGCCCCCGCGCCAGATCCGGGACCATCAGAAAAGGATTTACTGATGCAGATTCGCGACGAATTGAGAAAAAAATAATTTACAGCCACCGCTGCATTACATATTCTAACCTTAAACCCTCTTCAAAATGGAGAGGGTTCTTTTTTGCTTTTTATTCTGAAAAAATAAATTGGTATAAACTACTTTTGCCTAAAATTTTAGAACTATGAAATTAGCTTTGGTAGGTGCAACCGGAATGGTTGGCGAAGTAATGCTGAAAGTTTTACAGGAACGAAATTTCCCAATAGACGAACTGCTTTTGGTGGCTTCTGAAAAATCTGTTGGAAAGGAAATTTCCTTTAAGGGAAAAAACCATAAAGTAATTGGGTTAGAAGAAGCCGTTGCCGCAAAACCGAACATTGCCATTTTTTCCGCTGGTGGAAGCACTTCATTGGGATGGGCGCCAAAATTCGCGGAAGTTGGTACTACAGTAATCGATAATTCTTCAGCATGGAGAATGGAAGCCGATAAGAAACTAATCGTTCCCGAAATTAATGCACATTTGTTGACCAAAGACGATAAAATAATAGCAAACCCCAATTGCTCGACCATACAATTGGTAATGGCTTTGGCACCACTTCACAAGAAATATAGAATGAAGAGGGTTGTGGTTTCCACATACCAATCCGTTTCGGGAACTGGACTTAAAGCCGTTCAACAAATGGAGAATGAAATGGCTGGAGTGAAAGGTGAAATGGCCTATCCGTACCCAATCCACAAAAACGCATTGCCGCATTGTGATGTTTTTGAGGCAAATGGTTATACAAAGGAAGAGATGAAGCTGGCCCGCGAACCCCAAAAAATATTGGATGACCGTACCTTTTCAGTAACCGCAACAGCTGTTCGTATTCCCACTGCAGGAGGCCATAGTGAAGCTGTAAATGTCCAATTTGAAAATGATTTTGAATTAGGCGATATCCGTAGAATTCTGCACGAAACTCCGGGCATAATCGTTCAAGACAACCCAGATACAAACACCTACCCAATGCCAATGTATGCACACGATAAGGATGATGTTTTTGTGGGAAGGATTCGTCGTGATGAAACTCAGCCCAATACATTGAATATGTGGATAGTGAGCGATAATCTTCGTAAAGGCGCCGCTACCAATGCTGTTCAAATAGCGGAATACTTAATTAATAACCAACTGCTTTAGATTTTTAAGAAGAAAGGATAAAATATATTTAAAATTTTGTTAAAAAAATGCGCTTTTAATAAAGGTGCATTTTTTATTTTTCAGTATCTTTAATGAGTTAATCTTAAAATTAAAGCTTATGAATTCAACATTTACTAAAATCTTAAGAATTATTTTAGGCTTGGGATTACTTTTTTTTGGAATGAGCAAATTGATAAATTTTAGTATTATGCCCACCCATATCTATACTGGCGATGCAGCTATCTTTATCGACTCCCTTAGCAGTACGGGCTATATTCTAAAAGTTATTGGAATTTTTGAAATCTTCATAGGCGTGCTTTTGCTTATAAATAAGTGGGTTTCCTTTGCGTTGCTGTTATTGGCGCCTATAACGGTAAATATTTTACTGTTCCATTTGTTTTTGGACACTCCGGGCCTCATTGTGGCTTTGATAATAACCATTCTGAACGTTATATTAATCTATAAACATTGGAAGGTGTATAAACCCTTGTTTCATTGAAATAAATTGCTGACCCATACATTAAAGGCTTCTTCACAGAAGCCTTATTATTTTTATAAAGTTCTCTTTTTTTGCTAAAAACAGTACATTTACACTTCCAAAAAATCAATACTATGAAATTTACAATTGTTCCAGCAATCCTTATACTCGCTTTTGTAGGCTGTAAGGAAGAACCAAAAAAAGAAGTTATTTCCGTGACCTATCCGCAAACAAAAAAAGTTGACACCGTTGACACCTACTTCGGTGTTGAGGTAAATGACCCATACCGATGGTTGGAAGATGACCGCAGTGAAGAAACCGCCGCCTGGGTTAAGGCTGAAAACGAAGTAACCTTTGGATATTTGGAAAAAATACCCTTCCGCGAAGAGTTGAAGCAACGTCTTTCCGATCTATGGAATTACGAAAAAGTGGGCCCTCCATTTAAAGAAGGCGACTATACATATTTTTATAAAAATGATGGTTTACAGAACCAATATGTTTTATATCGCTACAAAACAGGAGAAGATCCAAGTTCTGCCGAGGTATTTTTGGATCCCAATACTTTTAAGGAAGACGGAACCATTTCTTTGGGCGAAACAAGTTTCAGCAAAGATGGCAGTAAACTGGCCTACAGTATTTCTGAAGGCGGAAGCGATTGGAGGAAAGTTCTTGTAATGAACACCGAAACGAAGGAATTAGTTGGTGATACATTAAAAGATATCAAGTTCAGCGGACTCTCATGGAGGGGTGAGGAGGGTTTTTATTATTCCAGTTACGACAAGCCAAAAGGCAGTGAGCTTTCTGCTAAAACAGACCAGCACAAAGTGTACTACCACAAAATGGGAACGCCCCAAAAGGAAGACAAAATAATTTTTGGTGCCACCCCAGAAGAAAAGCATCGTTATATAAATGCTAGTGTAACAGAAGACAACAACTATTTAGTAGTTAGGGCGAGCACCTCTACTTCTGGGAATAAGCTTTTTATAAAGGATCTGACAAAACCTGGAGCTCCTTTTGTAACTATTTTAGATGATACTGATTCCGACACTTCTATTTTAGAAAACGTAGGCTCAAAACTCTACATTGTTACTAACAGAAATGCACCCAATAAAAAAGTGGTTACCGTAGATGCTAAAAACCCTACTCCAGATAACTGGGTAGATTTTATTCCCGAAACAGAAAATGTACTTTCGCCAAGCACAGGAGGAGGAAATATTTTCGCAAACTATATGGTTGATGCTGTTTCAAAAGTGTTGCAATATGATTATGACGGAAAATTGATTCGTGAGGTAAAACTTCCGGGCGTTGGTTCGGCAGCTGGTTTTGGCACAAAAAAGGAAGAAACGGAATTGTATTATTCCTTCACAAATTACGTTACGCCGGGCAGTATCTATAAATATGACATTGCAAGCGGAAATTCTGAATTATTCATAAAACCCGAAATAGACTTCAACCCGGAAAATTTTGAAAGCCACCAAGTTTTTTATACCTCCAAGGATGGCACTAAAATTCCGATGATTATTACCCATAAAAAAGGATTGAAAATGGACGGTAAAAACCCAACAATCCTTTACGGTTACGGAGGGTTCAATATTAGTCTTACACCAAGTTTTAGTATTGCAAATGCTGTGTGGATGGAGCAGGGCGGAATTTATGCGGTACCAAACCTACGCGGCGGCGGTGAGTACGGAAAGAAATGGCACGATGCGGGTACCCAAATGAAAAAGCAAAATGTATTTGATGATTTTATAGCTGCTGCTGAATATTTAATCAAAAACAACTACACGTCCAGCGACTATCTCGCGGTTCGTGGAGGCTCAAATGGTGGTTTGCTTGTGGGCGCAACCATGACGCAAAGACCAGATTTGATGAAAGTGGCCCTTCCCGCAGTTGGGGTTTTGGATATGCTTCGTTACCATACGTTCACTGCGGGAGCAGGTTGGGCGTATGACTATGGTACTGCCGAGGATAGCAAGGAAATGTTTGAATATTTAAAAGGTTATTCGCCATTGCACAATGTAAAGGAAGGCGCGGAATATCCAGCAACTTTAATCACTACCGCGGATCATGATGACAGGGTGGTACCAGCGCATAGCTTTAAATTTGCTGCAGAGCTCCAGTCTAAACAAACAGGAAACAATCCTGTATTAATTAGAATTGAAACTGATGCCGGACACGGAGCGGGAACGCCAGTGAGCAAAACCATTGAGCAATATGCAGATATTTTTGGATTTACTCTTTTCAATATGGGTTATGAAGAATTGCCAGAAAATATCAATAAAGAAATAAAACAATAATTGAAAAAGCCCCTCAAATTTGAGGGGCTTTTTTTTAATCCAACTTTTCAGTTAACTTTTTAAATGTTTTCTTGGGGTCTTTATTTTCATAGAGCACTTCATACACTGCATTTATTATTGGCGTCTTGGCTTTTTTCTTTCCTTTTTGTTGGTTCAGTTTGTAGGCGCTTTTAGTTGCATAATACCCTTCCGCAATCATACTCATTTCAAGCTGGGCACTTTTTACTGTGTATCCTTTACCGATCATTGTTCCAAAAAGTCTATTTCGGCTAAATACGGAATAACCCGTTACCAATAAATCTCCCAAATAAGCTGAATCGTTAATGTCACGCTTCATTTTGTGAACCTTCTTTACATACTTCTTCATCTCACGAATGGCGTTGCTCATCAGAACACTCTGAAAGTTGTCTCCATAGCCTAATCCATGCGCAATTCCAGCGGCCACAGCATATATATTTTTGAGCATTGCGGCGTATTCTATCCCCAAAACATCGTCGCTGGTAGTGCAAGTAATATAGTCGCTACTTAAAACATTTGCTATAAGCTTCGCCTTTTCATCATCAGCACTTGCTATAGTGAGGTATGACAACCTTTCCAACGCAACTTCTTCCGCATGGCATGGACCCGAAATGACTCCAATATTGTTGAAAGGAACTTTATAATGCGTATTAAAATGGTCGCCCACTATAAGACTGGTTTCGGGAACAATTCCCTTAATGGCGGAAAAAACTATTTTGTCTTCCAAAGAAACTGTCAGTTTTTCAAGTTCCTTTTGAAGAAAAGCGGAAGGTATTACAAATATGAGGCAGTCTGCACAGCTTATCGTTTCATTAATATCATTGCTTAATTTAAGCTGTTTTAAATTGAATTCTACAGAACTTAAATAATTAGGGTTGTGGCCGTGCTTTTTAATGTGCTCAAGTGCGTAATTGCTGCGCATATACCAACATACTTCATCTAAGTTTTCGCAGAGCATTTTAACAATGGCCGTCGCCCAGCTTCCACCACCAAAGACCGCAAATTTTGGTTTTTCTTGCATTTATTAAAATTATGGATTCAAAAGTAAACAATTCTTATGTTATCAAAACATTTAACAGTAGCTTAAGATTGTGCATACAATCTTTTGCTGCCTGTTTGCGTTATTGGCATTGATTATTGAAATTTAGGTAGTTTTAATGATTTTGGTTGGTTATTTAGTTGAAGCCGCTCCCCAAGTGTTAATTTGGTGGGGCGGTTTTTCATTTCCGTAAAACCTGGATTTTAAATGTAAACCGGAATTATTTATAAAAATTCATCTCATCCAAATACTTCCAAACCTCAGCCGAAAGCATAGGCTGAATATTTTTTCCAGATTTTATTCCTTTTCTGATAAAAGTGGAAGAAAGCTCAATAATAGGCGCATCAACTTTCTTTATCTTTTGGTGATTGTCAAATTGCGTTTCAACAGTTCCTTCGGAAATTCTTGGATAAACGTAGATGGAATAGCGTTCTAAAATTACTTCGTAGTTTTTCCACTTGTGAAGACTTTTTAAATTGTCCTCGCCCATAATCAAACAGAAACTCTTTTCAGGATATTTTTCTTCCAAATGCGCCAAAGTATTCACCGTATAATTGGGCTGCGGAAGATCGAACTCAGCATTGCTTGCTTGCAATTTTGGATATTCTTCCACGGCAATCCGCACCATTGCCAAACGGTGGTGGTCTTCCAAAAGCGTTTTTTTCTTTTTATGTGGATTGTGTGGCGTAACCACGAACCAAACTTCATCCAAATCGCTGAACTCCACCATGTGGTTCGCAATAATCAAATGCCCCACGTGAATGGGGTTAAAGGTGCCAAAATAGAGCCCTATTTTTTTTGAAGTCTTCAAAATTTAAAACTGTTTATTTTTTGATGAAATCTTCTACCAAATCGTGCGCTTCCTTTAAAGCAGTATCCAAATCGTGGTTTTTAATGATTTTGTCGAATTGCGGCGCAGTAGCCAATTCCACCGAAGCCTTTGCAATACGCATATTGATGCGTTCATCACTTTCGGTCTTGCGTTTTTTAAGCCGGATTTTCAGCTCGTCGATGCTGGGTGGTTTTACGAAAACTGCTAGTGTTTTTTCGGGATATTTCTTTTTAATCCGGAGTCCGCCAACAACGTCGATGTCAAAAATCACGTTTTTCCCGTGGCTCCAAATGCGTTCCACTTCACTTTTCAGCGTCCCGTAAAAATTGTCGCGGTACACTTCTTCCCACTCTAAAAAATCACCATTTTTAATGTGCTGCTTAAAATCTTTCAACGAGATGAAATAATAATTCTCGCCGTGCTTTTCATCGCCACGGGGCTCGCGACTTGTGCACGAAACCGAAAATTCCAAGTTGAGGTCCTCCTGTTTCAACAAATGTTGTACGATGGTGGTTTTTCCACTGCCGGAAGGGGCCGAAAAAACAATCAATTTTCCTCCTTCCATCTATAAAACGTTTAGCGCTTGTTCCTTAATTTTTTCAAGCTCATCCTTCATTCGCACCACCACTTGCTGCATAGGCGCATAATTTGCCTTACTCCCAATGGTGTTGATTTCACGGCCAATTTCCTGTGTAATGAAGCCCAATTTCTTTCCGTTGGAATCGTGCGATTTTAAAGATTCCTCAAAATATTCCAAATGGTTTTTTAGTCGAACCTTTTCTTCGGTAATGTCGTATTTTTCGAGGTAATAGATCAATTCCTGCTCAAAGCGGTTTTCGTCCACTTTTTCCTTTAAATCTGCAACCGCCTTGCGCAATCTTTCCTTTACGCCGTCAATTCTTTCGGGATCTAAGGCGATCACTTCTTCCAACAATTTTGAAATGGTTCGGGAACGCTCCAAAAAGTCGTTTTCCAAAACCAAACCTTCATCGGTTCTGTATTTGTTTATGGCATCCAGCGCTTTGTCAATTCCGTTTAAAATAGCCTTATATTCTTTCTCGTCAATTTCCTCACGCTCTGTTTTTAGGGCATCAGGCATACGAACCGCCATTTTTAATAGTTCCACGGGGTCGCCGTTTACCACGCTTGCCAATTGCTTTATATATTGCTTTACAACGCCTTCATTCAGTTGGGTGGTAACTTCCTCGCCCGTTACTTCAATATAAAGGGAAAAATCCACTTTTCCACGTTGTAATGATTTTGCAAGCAGATCACGGATTTCAAGCTCCTTTTCGCGGTAAGCCGAAGGCACGCGCGTGTTGAGATCGAGCCCTTTGCTGTTTAAGGATTTTATTTCGATGGTAATGGTTTTCGATGGCAACTGAACAACTTCTTTGCCGTAGCCCGTCATGGATTGGATCATATTCCTGTTTTTGTGAAGGGCAAAGGTAATTAATTCTGATTTCTTAATTCTGAATTAAGGATTATAACGAAGTGTTGTTTAAAAACTCCAAACTTCTAGTTTCACTGTAATACAGTTTATTGGTTTGGTGAAAACCTACGTGCCCGCCGTATTTTGGCGTTTCGAGAAAAAGGTTTTTCATTTTTGAAGCCAATTCCGTTGGGTAACATTCCGAAGATAGAAAGCTATCGTTTTCGGCGTTTAAAACTAGGACGGGAATTTGAATATTCGGGAGAAACTGCAGGCTGCTGTTCTTTTCGTAATAATCAAACGCATCCTTAAAACCGTGGGCCGGCGCGGTGTAAACGTTGTCAAATTCCAAAAGCGAAGTGATTTTTTTATAATATGAAACCGTCATTTTTTCGGGAAAATCCTTCATTTTTGTTTTATATTTTTTCCGAAGATCTATCAAAAAGGAATTTCTATACACCCAATTGTAGAATTGGTTCAAAGATTCCAAAGAACCTTTCAAACTCAGCGGTGTGGAAATAGCGACGGCCTTTTTTATTTCCTTCGGAAATGATTTGCGCTCGCCCAAATATTTCAAAAGTAAATTCCCGCCCAAACTGAAACCTATTAAACAGATTTCGGAATATTTATTTTTTTTCAGAATAAAATTTATAACAGCTTCCAAATCGTCCGTTTTCCCTGCATTGTACGATTGATACGAAAGATTGGCCTGCCCACTGCAACCGCGAAAATTTACGGCCGCTACGTCCCAACCGTTTTGGTTCAGGATTTTTGCCTGTCCTTTCATATACGTTCGTTGGGCATTACCTTCCAGACCGTGGAGCAGGATTGCAACTTTTTGTGAAGATTTTTCCGAAAACGACCAGTCGATATCCATAAAATCGCCATCGGGCAATTGCAGGCGTTCACGCTGTTGCATCAATTTTGGCGACGGACGGAGTTTCGCGGAATAAATAGTAGCGAAGTGTGCGTTTTTAAAAGGAAAATTTGGTTTATAATTGGTTTTTACGAGCGGCATTTCTTTGGAAAAGTTTTAACAGAAACTAAACATATTTACTATGCTTGCATAACAAAGTTACTTTAAATTTGCATAAAAGTTTGAAAATGTACACAAAACAATTTGAAATACGCTGGAGCGATGTGGATGCCAACCGCCACCTGCGCAACAGTGCCTATATAGATTATATGAGCCACACCCGAATGAGTTTTATGCTAGAGAATGGTATGGACCAAAAGCATTTGGCTGAATACAATTTGGGTCCGGTAGCATTTTACGAGCACATGTATTATTTCCGAGAGTTTTTTCCCGGCCAGCCCGTTACGGTTTCATTGCAATTGAAAGGTCTTTCGGAAGACGGAATGTATTTTGAATTCCTTCACAATTTTTATGATGAAAAGGGTAAAAACTATGCCCGTTGCGAAATGATGGGGGCGTGGATTGATCTAACGGAAAGAAAACTGGTAGGCCTTCCGAAGAAATTTTACCAAATATTCAATGCGCTGGAAAAGACGGACGATTTCAGAATTCTCACCAAAGAAAACACCCGAAAGTACAGCCAGCGGCCGCATGACCTTTAATCAATATATTTTTTGGCACGTTTTAAAGTGGAAAGATAAACCCCCAAAAATATTAAAGCAGCTGCGCCTATGCGCAAGGCAGTGAGGCTGTCTGCGCCCACCAGTACTGCAAAAAGTACGGCAATTACGGGTTGCAAATATATAAAGGCGCCTATGGTTGACGGACTCAATTGTTTTAGCGCATATATGTTTAAAAGATAAGTCATAACCGTAGTGCAGATAACCACAAAGGCCATTTTCCAAATATCGCCAAACGCAAGACTGTCCCAAGATACTTCCGTAAATTCTGAAATACCAATAGGTAGGTTTATTAAAAACGCAAAAAGGAAAAGAAATTTCATCAAAGTGATGGAACTGTATTTTCCGACCAATGGTTTTACCAAAATCAAATAGATGGAATAAGAGGTTGCGTTTACAATAAATAACAAGTTTCCCACGGGTATGTTTGGTGCATTGGCTTGCTCCTTGATTCCAAAGAGAATCAAAACCAAAGCTCCGCTAAGGCCTAAAAAGATACCGAGACTTTTCACCCAAGTTATCCGTTCCCGTAAGATAAAAGCTGAGAGTATTAATAATAACAATGGCGAAAGCGTGATTATTACCGAACTGTTGATGGGAGTGGAAAGGCTCAATCCTTTGAAAAAGGCGAGCATATTTAAAGCCATTCCAAAGAATGCGCAAGCCATAAACCGAAACCAATCGCGGCGCTCAACTTTTTCCGAAGGGAAGAAAAGGCTAATAATCCAAAAAACCAATGCTGCGCCAGACACTCGCAACAATATAAAACCAAAAGGTTTAATTACATCTGGCATCAATCCTTTGGCGATGGTGTGGTTTATACCATAGATGGTACTCGCCGTAGTTGCGGCCAAAAGCGCAAAAATGCGTTGGTTGGTCAATTGTTATGAATGGATTTTTTTGCAGCGGCAACTGTTTTTGGGCTGCTGCCTATAAATATTTCGTCATTGTTGACTATCACCGGGCGCTTCAGAAAAGTGTAATGTTCCAAAATGAGCCCTTTGTAATCCTCTTCCAATAGCTCTTCTTCTTTCAAATTTCGTTCTTGATAAAGCTTTGCCCGGCGGCTGAATAGCTTTTCGTAACTATCGGTGAGGTTGAACAGTTCGTCTAATTCTTCTTCAGTAATTCCCTGTACTTTGATGTCCTGTTTTATGAACGATGAGGGAATTTCTATTTCGTCCATCACTCTTTTACAGGTATCACAATTGGATAAATAATATACTTTTTGCATAGTTCAAAATTAATGAATACTGAGGAAAGGTTTGGCTTCTTTCATTGCAATTTTTAGCTCGATGGGGCCATCGGCATAACTGGCAATATCGTATTGGTTGTAAATGAAAATAAGGCTATCCTGTGTAAAACCCACACTTTCGGGAAGGTAAAATTCACCATTTTCAAACCAAAACTTAGTGTCGTTGATTGCTTGTTCTGCCGTAATTTTTTGTTGGCTACGGAATTTCTTTTCAGCAAAGGCAATAAATTTTTTATGGTCTGTAAATAGCTCTTTCTGTGAAAGTTCTTCACCCGTTTGTGGATTTATGTTCATAAAGGAAGTAGTGCCGTAACCGTGCGCACCGCCGGTGAAGAGATATTGGCGCATTTCAAGACACAGAAGCTCTTTGGAACTGTAAATTTCATTCACCGATATTTCGGCAAAGTATTCCCCGGCCATGTCAGGAAATTGGGCTTTATCTGCTTGGTAGGCTTCAATGAAACCGGTTGCGGCTTCCTGTATGGTTTTGGCCGTGGGGATTGTGTCTTCCCCCATCAATAAAGATGAAAATATAAAGTTTTTTATTTTCTTATTTATTTTTTCTGAAATTTCAGGATCACCAAATAGCGCTACATAATTGATGGTCACTTCAGGACATTTACTGTTTTCGCACATTTTAAGGTCCTTTTCAGTAAAACTTTCCGAAGCAGTCTCAATGTTCTTTTCTTGGTTGCAACCCACGCCTAGCAGCGCGATTAATGCTACGACCGTAATTTTGTAATTCATACGTTAAAAGGAATAGATGGTTAGCTATCACAAACGAAACACTTACATTTGAATTTCAAAAGTAATAACTTTAAAATCAGCTATTGTGAAAGTTATATTAAAACCTGAAATATAGTTTTGGCGTTTCGGATTCTTACTTTAAAAAAGACCTTTTCTTATGAAATTCAACACAAAAGCAATACACGGCGGGCAGCACAATGTAGATCTAGCCTATGGTTCGGTAATGCCACCTATTTACCAAACTTCCACCTATTCACAAACTACGCCCGGCGGGCATAAAGGTTTTCAGTATTCGCGAAGCGGAAACCCCACACGTGCGGCCTTGGAACGTGCTGTTGCAAGTTTAGAAAACGGGGAATTTGGCCTAGCCTTCGGAAGTGGTCTCGCGGCAATTGATGCGGTAATGAAACTATTAAAACCCGGCGATGAGGTAATCTCGACCAACGATTTGTACGGCGGAACCTATCGGTTGTTTACCAAGATTTTTGAGGGCTTTGGAATAAAATTTCACTTTGTAGGAATGGAAAACGCCGATAAAATTGAAGACTACGTAACCAATAAAACCAAACTCATTTGGGTGGAAACACCAACCAACCCAATGATGAATATTATAGACATTAAAAAGGCAGTTTCCATTGCCAAAAAGCACAATGTTCTTCTCGCAGTTGATAACACATTTGCAACACCCTATTTGCAACAACCGTTGGAAATGGGTGCTGATATTGTGATGCACAGCGCCACAAAATATCTTGGTGGACATAGCGATGTGGTAATGGGCGCTTTGGTTGTAAAGGATAAAGCACTTGCAGAAAAGTTATACTTCATCCAAAACGCCAGTGGCGCCATTTGCGGACCACAGGATTGCTTTTTGGTTTTGCGTGGTTTGAAAACACTTCACATACGAATGCAGCGCCATTGTGAAAATGGAAAAGCCGTTGCTAAGTATTTAGAGAAACATCCAAAAATTGAAAAAGTTTATTGGCCCGGTTTTGAAAACCATCCAAATCACGCAATAGCAAAAGAACAAATGAAGGGTTTTGGTGGAATGCTTTCGTTTGTTACAAAAGGAAACAATTACGAAGATGCCATTAAAATAATAGAGAACCTGAAAATTTTTACATTGGCAGAAAGCCTTGGCGGCGTGGAAAGCCTTGCCGGCCACCCAGCAAGTATGACGCATGCCAGCATTCCAAAAGAGGAACGTGAAAAAATAGGTGTAGTTGATTCGTTGATACGTCTATCCGTAGGAATTGAGGACGTTGAAGATTTAATTGAAGATTTAAAGCAGGCAATCGGGTAAGTTTCATTGTAAGAAAAGGACTTCATAAAAACAGGGGGATTCCCCCTTAAAAAAACAGGGAAAATCCTGTTTTATAGTTAAATATTTTGGCATAATTTTAAGAAATCAACTAACTGTAATCGCTTAAAGTATGACAATAACTGCCCACATGCCGGAAGTTACAAAAACCTATAAACTTGAAATTATAACAGATACCGATGGCTATAAAGATTATGACGAAGTACAGGTTACCGTAAATCCGTACAAACTGGAAAGCATAATACCCAATCCAGCATCATCACAGGTCACCGTAAATTATATTGCCGATGAAGCTTCTTCAGCATGCCTAATGGTGGTTAGCACCGTTACGGGCATTTCAAACAATTATATTTTGGACGTTAATGCAACAGCCATAAATTTGGATGTTTCCACATATACTTCAGGCCTCTATTCCGTAGCGCTTGTATGTGATGGCACTATTGTCGACTCTAAAAATCTTGCTAAACAATAACCCTTAAATCGATACATTATAAAAAAATTCTTATACATATTGAAGGCAAACTGTTAAGCGTCCAAAATGTAACACTCGAAAATCAAACCTCCATAGATGTTTCAAACCTAACAAGCGGCATCTATTTTCTAAACATTGAAGATGAAAATGGCAATACCACCACCAAAAAGTTCATAAAACAATAACCCAATTCACAAATTCACACATTCACAAACTCATAAACTCACAAACCCAAGAACTAAAACTCAATACTCAATACTAACATCTAAATACTAAAAAATGGCATCAAATTCAGAAGTAGGCCACGCTAAAAATGTAGCGAATTTCCAAGACCTTATCGCCTTTGTAGAAGGCTATGGCCCCACCTACAACCCCTCAAAAACCAGCCTCACCGCAGAGCAGCTCACCGCCCTGCACACCACGGCAAACGCCAGCCTCCAAAACGTAATAAACCTAAACACGGCGTATAATGATGCCGTAAACAGCCGCCGGATAGCCTTTTCAGATTTGCGCCCATTAAGCACCCGTCTTATCAATGCCTTGGAGGCCACAGACGCATCCCAAGAAAAAATTGACGATGCAAAAGGCTTCAACCGCAAACTACAGGGCCAGCGCGCTTCAAAAACTGAAGAAGAACCACAGGACCCGCCCCAACCAGCACCACGTAGAATCAGCGCCAGCCAGCAATCCTACGATCAGCTCATCCAGCACTTTGAAGGCCTAATAGCTGTCCTGGCATCAGAACCAAGCTACGCCCCAAACGAAACAGAACTGCAAATTACCAGCCTACAGGCAAAGGCACAGGACCTAAAGGACAAAAACAACCAAGTGGCCACCACCTACACAGCAGTAAGCAACGCCCGCCTTGAAAGAAACAGGATTCTCTATCAAGAAAACACAGGCCTGGTAGATACCGCCCTAGATGTAAAAAAATACGTCAAGTCCGTCTACGGAGCCTCCAGCCCAGAGTACAACCAAATAAAAGGCATAAAATTTAAAAAGGAGAAGGATTAACCCCTCTCTTGCTCGGGCAATAATAAGCTCCAAAACGTAAGCAGAAAACAGAATTTTTATACATAGAGCACGAGTTTTTTATATTCTAGTTGCAACTTTTATAAACATTGCTTCCTATTTAACAAATATGCTCCCCGCTTTGTATATAATGGCGTCCGCATTAACAAATCTTGCCTCCGTCATTTATATTTTAGCCTCAGCTTTAACAAATATCCCTTCCTCTTTAATAATTCTCACGTCCGCTTTAACAAATCTAATGCCCGTATTTATAATTCTAGCTACCCATCAAAAATTTTAAGGATGTCTTGGTTCAAAAAGTCTTGGTTCCTGTTTCCATTTATTTGTTAACAAAAATACCTTCCCCCCACATTTTACTTTTGCCCCAAGCACAAAGAAATAGTATCTTAGCTATTTAAAATTTCCATCATAAAACATACTGAAAATGAGCACTGAAAAAGACGCAAAACTAAAAGCATTAAAGCTTACTCTCGATAAACTAGACAAAACCTACGGCAAGGGAACCGTAATGAAAATGGGCGATAGCGCCGTGGAAGATGTGGATGTAATTCCCACCGGTTCACTTGGTCTGGATGTTGCCCTCGGTGTGGGCGGTTACCCGAGAGGAAGAGTAATAGAAATATACGGCCCGGAATCTTCAGGTAAAACTACATTAACGCTCCACGCAATGGCAGAGGCACAGAAAAAAGGAGGAATAGCAGCTTTTATTGATGCGGAACACGCTTTCGATCGTGGCTATGCTGAAAAGCTTGGGGTGGATATTGAAAACCTAATCATTTCGCAACCAGATAACGGTGAGCAAGCTTTGGAAATCGCTGATAATTTAATTAGAAGTGGCGCCATAGACATTGTAATTATTGACTCCGTTGCGGCCTTGACCCCAAAAAGCGAAATAGAAGGCGAAATGGGCGACAGCAAAATGGGGCTACACGCACGATTGATGAGCCAGGCCCTGCGAAAACTTACAGGTTCCATTAGCAAAACAAAATGTACCGTAATCTTCATTAACCAATTGCGAGAAAAGATAGGCGTAATGTTCGGAAACCCAGAAACCACAACAGGTGGAAATGCATTGAAATTTTATGCTTCCGTACGCTTGGACATTCGCCGTTCCACACAAATTAAAGATACCGAAAGCAATGCAACGGGAAATAAAACTCGCGTAAAAGTGGTAAAAAACAAAGTAGCTCCACCTTTTAAACAAGTAGAGTTTGATATTATGTACGGCGAAGGAATCTCAAAAGTAGGTGAAATAATAGACCTCGGCGTTGATTTTGAAATCATTAAAAAAGCAGGTTCTTGGTTCAGTTATGACGATACTAAACTTGGGCAAGGCCGCGATGCTGTAAAAACACTTCTTTTGGACAATCCAGAATTAATGGAAGAGCTTGAAAAGAAAATAAAAGATGCTATTGCCGCAATAAACCAATAATCTTTCGGCAAACCACGCAACCCTTTTAATAATGTGGTATCTACAAAATGTAGGAGCCTTGATTATTACGGTTGCCCTCTACAATAAAGGAGGTATTTACAACGGAACAATAACTCACGGTACCGCATTTGACATTAGATAAGCTCATAGAATTATGCAAAAAGCAGGATGCAACGGCGCAGGGCGAATTGTACAAACAGTATAACAGAATCCTTTTCGCCATTTGCCTTCGATATTCACCTAATTATACCGAGGCTGAAGACAATTTGCAAGATGCTTTTATAACTATTTTTAAAAAAGTTGAGCAGTATAATGGCAAAGGTTCTTTTGAAGGCTGGATGAAACGGGTTACCGTAAACACAGTTCTTCAAAAATACAGAAAACAGCGCACCTTTGAAATTGTTGATGAAGGACAGATTGAGGATGAAGCGGAGTTAGAAATTGAAAGTGAGGAAATCCCATTGGATTTTCTGCTGAAAATTGTACAGGAACTGCCTGATAGATACCGATTGGTTTTCAGTATGTATGTAATGGACGGCTACCAGCATAAAGAGATAGCAGAGATGTTAGGAATCAGCGATGGAACGTCTAAATCAAACCTGGCCCGAGCCAGAATGATTTTGAAAAATAAAATTGAAGAGTATAATGCTACAAATTATAACACTTAAAGCATTATGAATTGTTTAGATTGAATAAAACTCCCCTGCTTATGGGTAGGGGTTTTTTAAAAATTTCCCTTTTGAAGGGTAAGAATGAAAGAAAAGAAAAACATAGACAACATTTTTAACGAAGGCTTCAAGAATTTTGAGGCCACTCCTTCGCCGCACGTTTGGGAAAACATTCAGGCAGAGCTCAAAAAGGAGAAAAAAGAACGCAAGGTTATCCCATTATGGGTAAAACTTGGCGGTGTTGCTGCATTACTTGCACTTTTGCTTATCGTGGGTAATTCACTTTACAACTCTTCTGATATTGTTACTCCCAGAATTACCGATGGGAATGTAGAGCAAACGGAAAATCAATTACAAGAAAATAAACCTGAAATTGAAAAACGTGCTATAGATTCGCAAGTAGCTTCAGAAAACAAAACGCTTGATAATGAATCTACTGAAGACCGCGATTCTTCCAATAAAAATGCTTCAGAAACTAAAGTCGAAATAAAATCTTCAAATAAAGTTTTCAAAAACAATTCTGAAAAAAACAGCGAAACTGTAATTGCCTCCCAAAATTCCTCAAAAATAAAAGACAACGCAACGAAAGATCGGCTTGAAAAGAATACTTCTAAAAATGACTTGAACGAGGGCATAGCTACTTCAAAAAATAATTCTGAAAAGAAAAGTATTGAAAACAGCGCTAAAGAAACAGATAAGGATATTATAGATAAGGAGAAAGTTTTTGATTCCAAAAAAGAAGCGGTCGTTGATGTGAACGAAAGTTTAGAAAAAAACTTGGTAAAAACAGAGGAAGAAATAACACAAGAGCTAAACAACAAAAAATCAATCTTTGACGCTATTGCGGAAAAGGACGAAGAAATTGTTTCTGAAAAGAAAAAGAAAGAAAAGCCAGAACATCGTTGGAATGTAGCCCCAAATGTAGCCCCCGTTTATTACAGCAGCCTTGGCAATGGTTCTTCCATAGATCCCTCTTTTGCTGATAACCCACAGGATGGAGATGTTAATATGAGTTATGGTCTGCAAGTAAGTTATGCAATAAGCAATCGATTGAGTGTGCGTACTGGAGTCAACAATGTAGATTTAGGTTATAGCACCTCTGGCATTGAGGTTGGTACTGGGCCAGTGGCCGTGGCTTTGAGTTCAGTAGATTATGGTTCAAGACAAATAGTAGTTACCGCCGCAGATAAAGGCTCCTTTACAAGTGGAGCGCCTTCTAATGGATTTGGGAATGTTACACCAAAATCTACAAAGGGTGACGCAAAGCTTATTCAAAATATAAATTATTATGAAGTCCCCGTAGAGCTCAAATATGCTGTTATTAATAGCAGGTTTGGTGTAAATTTGATTGGTGGGGTAAGTACTTTGCTTTTAGGAAATAATGAAATTTCGGTGAAAGCTGATAACTTCAATAGTGTATTGGGGGAGGCTAATAATCTCTCCACAGTAAGTTTTTCAACTAACATCGGGCTGGGACTGGACTATAAACTGTCCAAAAAATTTACGTTTAATATTGAGCCAATGTTTAAATACCAGCTCAACCCTTATACCGATTCATCTGTAAACTTCAACCCATATATCTTGGGCGTTTACAGTGGATTGAGTTTCAAGTTTTAGGTTAGTTTTTAGTTGGATGTGTTTGATATACTTCAAACAAAAATGAAAAACCGTTCTGCGCCATAGGACGGTTTTTTATTGGAGATTATACAGTTGGATTAATCAATTCATTTAAAATTACCTTTCGTGCTTCGTTTTTCAATTCTTTTCTATTTTCCAAAGTCATGCTTGTGGTGGGGATCAGCTTATGGACTTTGACCCGCATCTTGCCTGGGCCACCCTTGAAAAAGGAATACGGAAATCGTTTTTTATTGTCGTGAAAGGTCATAGGTGCAATAGGAATTTGATGCTCAATGGAAAGCCTGAAAGCGCCGTCCTTAAATTCATCCAATAGCAGTGAAAGATCATCCGGCACGCCGCCTTCCGGAAAAATACATACACTCAAACCTTCATTGAGACGTATTTCCGCTCTTCGGAAAGCCTCTACGCGGCTTTTCGTGTTTCCGCGATCCACCAAAATACAGGTGCGTTTGTAAATATATCCGAACAGTGGAATCTTTGCCAATTCCTTTTTTCCTACAAAAACAAATGGATTTTTTGTTGCGTAAAACATCAGCATAATATCAGTCATAGAGGTGTGGTTGGCAACAAACATGTAGCTTTTGCCCTTTTTATAAGCTATTTCGCGCTTTATGATAGGGTAACAGCCTATGCCGTAAATGATAAATGCAGACCAAGTTCGTGCAACCTTAAAGAAAAAAGGGTACCAGGAATACTTTAAAATGCTAATAACGAGAAAGGGAAAAAGTAAAATTGTAGCCAATGCTATAACCAAATAGAACCAAATACGGTAAAATGCCGCAAATATTTGTTTTAGTAATTTCATCAAGATTCAAAAGTACTAATTTGAATGATGGGAATAAATCAAAAAAAGTACCTTTGCAAAAATTTTTTTAATCACCATGTCTAGAATACTCACAGGAATACAAAGTACAGGCACACCCCATCTCGGAAATCTTTTGGGAGCAATAGTTCCTGCCATTGAAATGGCCAACGATCCTAATAACGATTCTTTTCTTTTCATTGCAGATATGCACTCGTTGACGCAGATTAAAAATGCAGATACCCTTCGTGCAAACACTTACAGTGTAGCCGCAACCTGGTTGGCTTTTGGGTTGGATATTAACCGTGCGGTTTTTTACCGCCAAAGCGATGTGCCGCAAACTACCGAGCTTTCCTGGTATTTAAGCTGTTTTTTTCCGTTTCAAAGGTTAACGTTGGCCCATTCCTTTAAAGATAAGGCAGACCGTTTGGAAGACGTGAATGCAGGACTTTTTACCTATCCAATGCTAATGGCAGCCGATATATTACTGTACGATGCCGAAATTGTTCCCGTGGGGAAGGACCAAATGCAGCATATTGAAATAACCCGTGACGTGGCTTCACGTTTTCACGCACAGATGGGTGAGACCTTTGTGATGCCCGCTGGAAAAGTGCAAGAGGAAACAATGTATATTCCTGGAACAGACGGCACCAAAATGAGCAAGTCCAAAGGCAATATTATCAATATATTTCTGGATGATAAAAAACTGCGGAAGCAGATCATGGGCATTGAGACGGATAGTACACCACTGGAAGATCCTAAAAATCCTGATACTTGTAATGTATTTGCGCTTTATAAAATTATGGGCACAAAAGAAGAAGTTGGCCAAATGCGAAAAAACTACGAGGCTGGAAACTATGGTTACGGCCACGCAAAGCAAGTCTTGTTTGAATTGATAACCGAAAAATTTTCGGAAGAACGAATTCGCTATAATTATTTTATGGAAAACCTTACTGAAATTGATGCCGCATTGGCAACTGGTGCTGAAAAAGCCCGAAAAGTTGCAGATGGGGTTTTAAAAAGGGTTCGGGATAAAGTAGGATATTAAACCAATTGAAACAATTTCCCAGGCAACGGGCGAACAACTCCTTTCAGTTCCATATTCATCAAAACGCTTGCAGTTTTATAAGCTGGAATTTTACATTCCAAAGCAATTATATCTAAAAGTTCTTTTTCCTTTTCCTTTAAATAACGGAAGACTACTTTTTCATCTTCGTCCAATTCTACAAAAAGTTGGGTCTGTTTGGGTTTTTGGACTTTCTCCAATTCCCAGCCCAACATATAAATTATATCTGCAGCACTGGTGAGCAATTGGGCCTTTTGTTGTTTTATCAAATTATTGCAACCCCGACTTTGGTTGTCTGTGGCTCTTCCGGGAACTGCAAAGACTTCACGGTTGTATGAATTTGCAATGTCTGCCGTTACCAAACTTCCCCCTCTTTCGGCAGATTCAATAACAATTGTTGCCTCGGAAAGCCCAGCGATGATTCGGTTGCGTTTTAAAAAATTGTTTCTATCAAAGGCATCACTGCTCCAAAACTCAGTAATCAATCCGCCATTGCTTTCAATTTCCTGAATATATTTTTTGTGGGTTTTTGGATATATTTGATTAAGTCCGTGAGCCAAACAGGCTATGGTTTGCAGTTTGTTGTCGATTGCTGCCTTGTGCGCACAGATGTCAACACCGTAAGCTAAGCCTGAAACAATTACGGGGTTTAGGGGTGCAATTTCTTCAATTAAATTTTCGCAAAAAGCGTTGCCATAACTGGTAATTTTTCGGGTGCCGACGATGCTTATTATTTTCTTTCCTGCCAAATCTATATTCCCGCGGTGAAAGAAAAGTATGGGTCCATCCAAGCAATGCTTTAATTTTTCGGGATAATCTTTGTCTTTGAAATAACAAAATTGAATATTATTTTGTTCAATAAACTGAAGTTCTTCATCTGCTTCCTCCAACTGTTTATTTAGATTGATATCCTTTAGACGCAAAAGACCGATGCCGTCAATTTTGGCAAGGTTGCTTTTTTTCTCCTTGAAAATTGCTTCCGCAGCGCCCATTTTCCGCAGTAATTTTTTCGCTGAAATATCACCCAGATTTGGAATGCGCTGCAAAGCAAGCGTATAGCGTAATTCGTTTTTCGAAAGCATGGTTTAGAAATTAAAAACGGGGGAGATTTTAAAAATACGAAATTTTTAAGTTGTTAATAAATTACCAAAGCAAAAATTGGATTACCCTCAAAAAAGGCTAATTTTGTTTATATGCAACTTACAACCTACATAGCCGACCTGCTTTACCGATACGAATGTGTTATTGTTCCTGGGTTTGGGGCGTTTTTAACACGCTATAAATCTGCCCAGATTGATGATGCTACAAATACGTTTCATCCTCCTTCCAAAATTGTTTCGTTCAACAAACAATTGCAGGCGAACGATGGTCTGTTTGCCAATTATGTTGCTTCTGTAGAAAAATGCAGTTACGAAACTGCATTGAAAAGAATTCGGAATTTTACAGCTGAAATTTCAATGGCGCTTTCAGAAGGAAAAACCATTTCTTTTAAAAATATAGGAACGTTTTCCTTGAACGAAGAAAAATCCCTTCAGTTTGAACCATTACCGCAACAGAATTTCAGCACTTCCGCTTTTGGTCTATCATCTTTTGTCTCGCCACAAATAAGTCGCGAAGTTTACAAGGAAACTGTGGATGCTTTTGAAGAAAAGGCACCGATACACTTTACGCCCGAAGGAAGGGAAGTCAAACCTTACCTTAAATATGCCGCTATTGCAGTTTTAGCTATATCAGCAATAGGTTTTGGAAGTTTAAAGCTTTATGAAAATCAGGTTCAAAAATTCAACTATGCGGAAAGGGAAAAGGCTAATAGCTTAGTTGAAAACCAAATACAGGAGGCAACATTTGTAATTGAAAATCCCCTGCCGGTGGTGAACCTACAAGTTCCAAAACATACCGGATTGTACCATATTGTTGCTGGAGCCTACCGCATGGAAGAAAATGCTGAAAAGAAGGTTTCACAATTGCGCGAAAAGGGCTATTCTCCTTTAAAAATGGAGGTTAATAGATACGGGCTTCATCAAGTTCTTTATGCAAGTTTTAATGATAAGTTAGAAGCACAGCGAAAACTTTATGAAATTCAGAAATCTGAAAATCCGGATGCTTGGCTATTAGTTCAGGAAATTCATTAAAATTTCTTCCACATCCCTTTTTTTCTTTCCTCATTTTTCACTCCCCATTGTTTGGAACTTAGGTATCTTTGCAAAAATTTTTACAGATGCAATCTAAGACACCGCAACAATCTTTAACCGTTTATACAGATATGGTATTGCCCAGCGAAACAAATCCTATTGGGAATATGTTTGGGGGTGAATTGCTGGCAAGGATGGACCGTGCCGCAAGCATTGCTGCTCGTCGCCATAGCCGTAGAATTGTAGTTACTGCATCTGTAAACCACGTGGCGTTCAATAAAATGATCCCCTTGGGGAGTGTTGTAACAGTTGAAGCAAAGGTTTCCAGGGCTTTTAGCAGTTCCATGGAAGTTTATATGGATGTTTTTATTGAAGACCGTGAAAGTGGCGAAAGAAGCCTTTCAAACGAAGCTATTTACACGTTTGTAGCTGTGGATGAAATGGGCAATCCTGTTCGGGTTCCAGAGCTTGTTCCCGAGACAGAACTGGAAAAAAAACGTTTTGAGGCGGCCCTTCGCCGAAAACAATTGAGCCTTGTACTTGCAGGAAAAATGAAACCAAAAGATGCTACAGAGTTGAAGGCATTATTTCAATAATTAATATATCATTTCATAAACCGTTGATTGTGTTGATTTTTCGCGGGAATTACTTTATGTTAAAATGTAATATTTTCCCCAATTCATGATTAATTTAAAGTAGGTATTAAATATATTTGGAATCATTTCTTGAAAAATTCTCAGAAATTTTTGAAAAAAGATGCATCTAAATATATGTTCAAATCTATCAAATCATGAAAAAAACTACTTTCCCGACTCTCCGGAGTATCTGCTTTTTGGCAATTGTGCTTGTATTTTCAAGTACATTTGGCCAAAATCCAAACAATATTAAATTTCAGGGCGAATCGTATGCAATGCCTGAAAACATTAATACATTCCAATGGAGTTCAATGCCAGAATCAGCAGAACTTCAAAACGGTTACATAGGCTGGGTCCAATTTTACGAAACTCCAAGCCAAGCGGTTCAAGATCTTTTTAAGCAAAATAAGATGGAATTGCTGGAGTATATTCCACATCAAACCTATCTTTTTTATTTCCCTAAAAACACTTCGGTGAGTTTTTTAAGGAATAAAGGGGTTCGAAGTATTGTACCCGTATACGGAAACTCAAAGCTTTCGCGAGATTTAAAAAATCCTCCTTTTGATAGTTGGGCGATGGACGGCAATAATATTTTAGTGACGTTGCAATTTCACAAATATGTATCTGCAGATTATGTGATCCAGCAATTGGCAGAAAAGCAAATAGCTGTAAAGCAGACCTACAAGGGCTCAAATAATATAGATCTATCCATCCCCAATAATTGCTTGGAAGACCTCTCAAACCTTCCTTTTGTGAAATGGGTTGAACTTATCGTGGCGCCCTCTGTGCCGGATGATACAAGAGGCAGAAGCTTGCACCGTTCCAGTAACTTGGACACTCAAACCTCTGCAGGAAGAAACTATACCGGATTAAATATTGGCGTACTTTGCCGTGATGATGGCATAGTAGGGCCCCACATTGATTTTCAGGGAAGAATAGACAATTCCATGGCTAGTGGAACTGGACAGTCCCATGGTGATGGTGTTTCTGGAATTATGGCTGGTGCGGGCAACCTAAACCCTTCCAATAGGGGAATGGCTGCGGGCTCTTTGTTATATGTTTCAAATTACGAACCTTCTTTTTTAGATTCTCCTACTGTTACCTTAATTAATAGTGGAGATGTAGTGATAACCAATTCATCATACAGTAATGGTTGTAACGCAGGTTATACTACTATTACCCAAACAGTAGATACGCAGGCGCAAACATTACCAAATCTTCAACATACTTTTTCCGCTGGTAATTCCAATGGAAACAATTGTGGATATGGTGCAGGCAATCAATGGGGAAATATTACCGGCGGCCATAAGCAGGGTAAAAACGTAATAGCGACCGCAAACGTATTTTTTGATGGTTCGTTGGTTAACTCTAGTAGCCGTGGCCCTGCCCACGATGGTAGAATAAAGCCGGACATTGCTGCAAATGGCCAAAACCAAATTTCGACCAATGAGAACAACACCTATCAATCATTTGGCGGCACCTCTGGTGCTTCTCCAGGTATTGCAGGTGTTGCTGCACAATTGTATCAAGCATATTCTGAAGCAAATAGCAATGTATTGCCTCCAGCAGCACTCATTAAAGCTACTCTATTAAATACCGCCAATGAAGCTGGCAACATAGGGCCAGACTTTAAATTTGGGTGGGGTATTGTAAACGGTCTTCGAGCTGCAAAACTTATTGAGGATGAACGATATTTATCTAGTTCAATCTCACAAGGAGTTTCTAATAATCATATTATAAATGTACCCTCAGGTACTAAGCAAGTGCGCTTTATGGTATATTGGAGTGATGCTCCGGCTACTCCTGGCGCAAATCCAGCTTTGGTAAATGATTTGGACCTTGTTGTAACTGGTCCTTCCAGTAACAATTATCTACCGTGGATATTGGATGAAACCCCAGACCCTATTACACTTAATAACCCAGCTACCAATGGTCCCGACCATTTAAATAATATGGAACAGGTTCTTATAAATAATCCTGCATCTGGAAATTACACCATCAATATTAATGGATTTAATGTGCCAATGGGACCACAGGAGTACTTTGTGGTTTATGAAATTATTGAAGATAACGTAACGGTTACTTACCCAAATGCGGGGGAAAGCTTTGTTCCCGGTGAAACTGAATCCATTCATTGGGATGCTGTGCCGGCAAACACTACTTCAAATTTTGTTTTGGAATATTCTACAGACAATGGTAGCAGTTGGAATCCTATTGCAACAGTTTCAAACACTACCACTAATTACGGTTGGAATGTGCCAAATTCAGTAACGGGAGATGCATTAATTAGGGTTAGCAATGGGGCTTCACAAGATATTAGTGATGAAAATTTCTCTATAGCTCCTTTGGTAACCAATGTTCAAGTTACGCAGGTTTGTCCAGACGAAGCAACCTTTTCATGGAACGCTGTAACTGGTGCAGAATCTTATGACTTATATCTATTGGGAGAAAAATATATGGAAGTGGTTGGCACTTCTTCAACAACTACCATAACTGTACCCATAGCAAATGAAACTGATCCTCTTTGGGCAGCAGCAGTTGCGAAAAATGCAACTAATGGTTGGGAAAGCAGAAGAACTATTGCTACGTTTTATCCAGGAGGATTGTTAAACTGTTCATTAACAAATGATGTTTCTATACAAAATAATAATGAGCCTAGTGATTTCAACCTAATTTGTAATCCTGACCCAGCAATTGTTTCTGCAATAATAATGAACTCAGGTGTTGCGCCACAAAGCAATTTTGAAGTTTCATATCAATTGGATAGCAATCCCGCGGTTACTGAAACTTATGCCGGAACGCTTAATTCAGGCCAACAAGTTACTTTTGATTTTGTGGAGCCTTTAGGCATTTCTTCTTCCGGTACATATACCCTTACTGTATCTGTTGATTTATCGGGCGATGAAAATCCAAATAACGATACTGACTCCTTAACATTCTTTGCAGCTACTGAAGCTACTCCGTTAGATTTTGAGGAGCCTTTTGATGTAAATGGAATGCCACCTCCAGGGTGGAATATATTAAACCCTGATACCGAGGATACTTGGGTTGAGAGAGACAATATTACTGGAAGTGATGGCTCGCAAACAGTAACAGCTTATATTGACAATTTTTCATATAATGCTGCAGGTGAAGAAGATATAATTGCGACTGAATACTTTGACCTTGTATCTGCAAATTCCGCACAATTGGATTTTGATTTGGCGAAAGCTCAATATTCTGCTGGTTTTTCGGACGCTTTTAGAGTAGATATATCTACAGATTGCGGAGCTACTTTCACCCAAATATATTATAAGGATGGTTTGGATCTTTCCACCTTGCCAGGATATGAAACGGGGAACTGGACTCCAAATTCCGCTTCTGACTGGCGAACAGAAACAATAGATCTTGCGGCCTATTTGGGAGAATACATACAGTTGCGTTTTGTGAATATTAACGGTTATGGAAACAGTACGTTCATTGACAATATCAATGTAAGGGGTGTACTGAGCGTTGCCCAGGCAGATTTGAACAATATTAGAATGTATCCTAACCCTGCTACAAGTGAAGTATTCATCAATTTCAACAATGTTTTACTTAATAATGTTTCCATTACATTATTTAATAGCTTGGGACAGCGATTGAGCTATATTTCAGAAGCTGAAATGGCGGGAAAAACTCAAACTGTCCTAAACGTTTCAGGCTTCACCAGTGGAATTTATTTTGTGAAAATAAAAGCAGGAAATAATACTACAACCAAAAAACTAATAGTAAAATAACCATTAAATTAAGGGAGCTGTTTGGCTCCCTTTTTTACATCCTATAAATCCAATCGGCGGGGTTTATCTTGGTTTTGTTCTGATAGATGTAGAATTTTAAGACCGTTCTTCCTTCAGTAGCACTCTTTGCAACAGTTCCAATAGTTTGTTTTGTGGATACTTTGTCACCTTTTTTTACAGAAACAGTAGCCAAGTTACTATACACTGAAATGTAGTCTCCGTGTTGAATAAAAACAACTTTATTTGCCCCTTTTATTATTTGGATAGACATTACCTGGCCTTCAAAAATAGACCGTACCTCCGCATTATCTTCGGTAGCAATCTCGACCCCACTACTATTGGTTGTTACATTTGGAAACTGTGGGTGCTGGTGTGTCCCAAAACTTTTTACTACCATTCCTTTTTCAACGGGCCAGGGCAATTTTCCTTTGTTATTGGTAAAGCTTGCGGCAAGCGCCCGGTCTTCAGCAGTTAATGCAAATTCTTCAGACTTTGCGGGTTTGGTTATGGTATTTTTTGTTGTGGTCGTTATAGTTGTGTTACCCTTTGCTTTTTCAGCTGCAAGCGCCTTTTCACGCGCTATTCTATTTGCCTCTTCTATTGCGGCTTTTATAAGTGCGTCAATTTGACGGTCTATTTCGTCTGCTTGTTTCTGTTTTGTTCTAATTTGTGCTGCAAATTTGCTTTCATCCTTTTTCAAGGTAGCCACGAGTGCTTGTTGATCTTTTCGCTCACTGGTCAATTGAGCTTTTGCCACTTCGTTTTCAGCAATCAACTTTTGCTTGGTCTTTTTCTGTTCAATCAAATCTGCATTTAGTTTTTGAAGCTCTTCGGTTTTTGCTTTGATGCTCTCGCCTTGTTTCTTTCTAAACTTGGCATATTGCTTCATGTATTGCACCCGTTTATAGGCCTGTAGAAAATTCTGGGAGGACAACAAAAACATAATCCTACTCTGTTGGTTTTTGCTTTTGTATGATTTGCGAACCATTTCTGCATAATCTGCCTTCATTACCTTAAGCTCTTCACGTAGTGTGCTTATCTTATCAATGTTGTCATTAATGTTTCGGGTAAGTAAATTGGCTTGCTGGTTGGTAACACGAATAAGGTTTTCGCTGGCAGCAATGCGCTGGTTGAGATCTTCAACTTGCGAAAGCACTGATTTTTCCTCCTTTTTTGTTTTAAAAAGAAGCGAATTTATCTGCTTTATTTCTTCCAGAATGGCCTGTCTTTTTTCCTCAAGTTCCTTTTGTTTGTCAACTTGCGCAGAAACTGTTGAAATCGTAATTAAACCAATAAATAAAAAAAGATATGTGCGGAAATGCTTCATTTAGTTAAGTTGGATTTCTTCGTAGCCTTGTGGAATTTCAAACGGAAAACTCACGTCTGCATTCAAATCTATTTTTTTGAAATTCATTTCTATTTTTGTTTTTGAGCCTTTTTCCGAAGTGTCTATTGAAATTATTGATGGAAAATATTGCCCGCCAATCTCTTGGTAATCGCCATAACGGATGCTCAATAATCTATCCGCATTGGGCTGGGATAGGGTTTCCAAAGCAATTTTGAAATTTTCTGGGTTCAAAAATAGTGAATGTATAAAATCTTGCGGTTGCTGTTTGGGCTGCATTTTAAATTTATTCTGAAAAACCTCTGATTTATACTCTGAGGGATTCAACGTAAATATGGATTGCCCCAAAAGCAGATTCTGGGCCTGTTGAAAATTTATCGGAGTACCGATCCATTCGCCCAACAAAGCAAAATCACCTTCAAAGTACGTGTTGCCAACAGTTTCATAATAGCGCACGCTTGTGGGCGTTATCAGGACCTTTGCGATTGTAATTCCCAAAATCGAAGCTTTTACCCAAATGTGCTTGTCTTTTTCCATACGCAGGCTCACGGTAATACTCTGCAATTTTTCATCGGTTTCATACACCAATTGTACCCTTCCCGCCAGTGTTTTAAAATCTGGGGCAGCAGCTTTGTGGGCAGCAATTATCTCCTTGGCAGAAGCATTTTCGATATTTGAAATGTTCTTGGCACCACCGCAGGATGAAAGTACCAGTAGCAACAAAATGTAATAGGGTTTCAGTTTCATAAAATTAATTCGGCATTTTAGTTGCGGCAGCTTTATCGGAATACATTTTGGCTTTTTTGTCATCGCCTTTGGTACTGTAGGCCAAGCTTAATTGTTGGTAAAAATCACGCTCCATTTTTGGATCTTCCAAAATAAAATCCAGACCAATTTCCAGACTTTCAATTGCGGCGTCACTTTTTTGAAGTCCGTTGTTTGCAACACCATTCAATAAATATAAAAGTGCTTGTGAGGGAAAAATTTCAAGGCCTTCAGCACTCAGTTTTACTGCGGCATCATATTTTTTGAAATCTATTTGAAACAAAAGTGTATTCTTCAAAAGATGGTAATTATCAGGGTCTTGGGCTATTCCTTTTTCATATGCGGTAAGGGCGTCTTCCTTTCGGTTTTTTGCAGCGTAATAATCTCCCAGTTTTTCGTAAACACGACCGTTTTCAATTGAAAATTGACTTACTATTTCTGCCAATTGCGTTTCGTATTCTGGGTTTTCATTCACATACTGAATAAAATCGCCCAGGACTTTATACTTTGTTTCCTTATCAACCTCTTCCGAAGCAAAAACAATTTTCATAGATTTTATTGCTTCCACGGCATTGCCCTCATCCAGATAAAATTTATAAAGCGCCAAATGTACCAATTGTGAATTGGGATTGCTTTCCAACAGGTTTTTTGCAGCTTCAAATGCTTTTTCTTTATTGCCCTGCTCACTGTAGAGAAAGATGAGATTCAGATATTCTTTTTCGTTTTTTGGATTGTTGTCAATTTTCTGTTCTAGATTTTCTATTGCTCCTTCGGTATTGCCGCTGGCACGATAAATTTGGGCACGCAAGGCATTTCTTATATCACTCTCGCCCCAAATTTGATCAAGGTTGTCCAATTGCTCCAAAGCTTTGTCATATTGCTTTGTAAGTGTATAAAGATTGGCTAAATCTTCTTTGTAATCTTCATCAAAAGGTATAAGCTTTTGTACTAAAGGAATGGCTTTTTCATAGTCTTTCTGTTGATAGTACAATTCATAAAACTGCTCCAAAACATCCAGTTTATCGCCTTGGCTTTTCAATACTTTGTTGAAATTTTCTTCAGCTTGAGCATATTGTTTTAGATAGGTGTGGTTTTTCCCCATTTCAAAATAAACCACGGCTTTGTTCTCTTCGCTTTTTGCTGCCTTTTCGGCTTTGTTTAAAGCGATGAGCGCTAGTTCATAATTCTCAATGCCCTTTTGTTTTAACGCTTCAAAAAAGTTTTCCTGAAACGCATCAGTAACATTTTCCGGTTCTGCATTTGGCAGATTTTCGGTTTCTTGAGACCATGCATCGTTTGGCAGAAGCAGTATTCCGAAGAAAATTAGAAGTATGTGTTTTATTATTATCCTCAAATTATGAAATTTCTGCCTTAAAAGGAATAGGTTATTTTAACTCTGAATAATCACCGATGCTCACATTGGTGAATTTGCCATCAAAAGTAGCATAATTGCCAATCATGGCGTTATCCAAATGTGCGTTCTTTATTTTTGAATGCTTTTGGATAATACTGTTTTTTACGGCACTATCCTCAATTACCGTGCCCTCGCCAATAGAGGCGTATGGGCCAACAGTGCTGTTTTTTAAAATTACACTTTCACCAATAAAGCAAGGTTCAATTATTTTTGAATTTTCATTGCTGATGTTTTCAGAAATCAAAGGATAATTTGCTTCAGAAAGAAAACCCAACATTTTTTGATTGGTTTCCACGGTAACTTCTTTATTTCCGCAATCCATCCATTCATCTACCGTTCCGGTTTTAAAAATTTTTCCTTTGGCCATCATTTGTTTTATACCGTCGTTTATTTGGTATTCGCCGCCATTGATAATGTTGTTTTCTAAAACAAATTGTAATTCATCTTTAAGTTGCGAAACATCCTTAAAATAGTAAATACCTATAACGGCTTGGTCGCTCACATATTCTTTTGGTTTTTCAACCAGTTCAATAATCTCGTTTTTATCGTTAAGGTTTACAACGCCGTAGGCTTCGGGATTTTCAACTTTTTTGGTCCAAATTACAGCATCTGCATCTTTGTCCAAATCAAAATCTGCACGTATCAAAGTATCTGCATAAGCGATTACTGCCGGTCCCGAAAGTGAATCCTTGGCACACATAATTGCATGGCCTGTACCCTTTGGATCGAGTTGGCGATAAATAGTAGGCTTTGCATTTAAACTTGTTGCAAGTGCTTTTAAACTTTCCACCACATCATCACCAAAAAAAGCGGGATCGCCGAGAATGAATGCGATTTCATCAATCTTTTCATTCAAAACTCCAACAATATCTTCCACCAAACGGTGCACGATTGGTTTTCCTGCAACGGGAATCAATGGTTTTGGAACGGTAAGTGTATGTGGGCGAAGTCGGCTGCCGCGGCCTGCCATTGGGACTATTATTTTCATTTTTTTTTAAATTGAATTCAAATTCTTATTTCACGCCAGTACTTCCAAAACCTCCCGCTCCGCGTGAAGTATCGGTTAATTCTTCAACTTCTTCCCAAACGGCGCGTTCGTGTTTTGCGATTACCAATTGCGCAATTCGTTCGCCGTGTTCAATAGTAAAGTCTTCGTTGGAAAGGTTTACCAAAATCACCCCGATTTCTCCGCGATAATCGGCATCAATGGTTCCGGGGGAATTTAAAACAGTGATTCCTTTTTTTGCTGCCAAACCGCTTCGTGGGCGCACTTGTGCTTCGTAACCGATTGGCAATTCAATGAAAAGCCCTGTTTTTACAATGGCACGTTGCAAGGGTTTTAATGTTGAAGGTCCGTCAACGCAGGCGCGTAAATCCATTCCGGCGGAAGCTATTGTTTCGTAGGAAGGCAATGGGTGGTTTGATTTGTTGATTATTTTAATTGTCATTGAAATTATTTTCGGATGATTTTTAAAAATTCCTTCTTTTCAGAATAGAACATAATTACGGCAAATACAATTAACAACGCAGTTCCTATCAATATATTTCCGTTGAAAGCGTAAAAGGAAATTGCCGAAAAACCAATGGCCAAAAGCAAATAACCGCTTATTTTTTTCGCTTCGTAAGGCACGTCATAATACTTGCGGCCGTAAAGATACGAAAGCACCATCATACTGCCATAGGCGGCAAGCGTTGCGATTGCGGAACCCATATAACCTATAATAGGAATCAAAACATAGTTCAAAACTAAAGTTACAATTGCCGCAAAAATTGAAATATAGGCCCCGAATTTTGTGCGGTCCGTAACTTTGTACCATACCGAAAGGTTGTGGTAAATTCCCAAAAAAAGATTCGCCAAAAGTATGAGTGGAACTATTTTTAACGCCTCCCAATATTGACTGTTTGGGATTAAAATTCGTTTGAAAATGTCTATATACACAACTACGACCAAAAGAATGAGGCAGCCGAAAAGCGTGAAATATTTGGTAATGGTGGCATACGTATTTTTTGCATTTTCGTGACCGGAATGGTTGAAGAAAAATGGTTCGATGCCCAATCGGAAAGCCATAACGAAAAGCGTCATAAACATTCCCAATTTATAGCAGGCAGAATAAAGACCAACCTGAACCTCCGCAATATTTTCGGGTAAAAGATATTTCAGAAGAATTCTGTCAAAAGCTTCGTTTATACTGAAAGCAATTCCTGCAATCAATACGGGAATGGCGTATTTCATCATCTGTTGCCAAATGGTTTTGCTGAAACCGAAACCAATTTTCGCATAAAGCGGAAGCAGTACCAAAAGCGTTACTGCACTCGCAATTAAGTTCGCGATGAAAACATACGCTACTTTATTTTCGGGAAACCAAAGGGAATTCCAATAACCGCTGCTTTTAGCAAGTTTCGGAAGCATTAAAAGGAAAAATAAATTGAATGCGAGATTTATAACTACGTTGAAGATTTTGATCGTAGCATATTTCATGGGTTTTTCGTTGGCGCGGAACCATACGAATGGTAATACTACCAAAGCGTCCAAAGCTAAAATTAAAAGTCCGTAGGTTACGTATTCAGGTTTAAAATCTGAAACCTCAGCGATGAAATTTCTGAAAAGCAACGTTATTCCCAAAAATATTAATGTGGAAACCGTAAGCGAGGTAAGCGTTGTGGACTGAACGATTTTTTGTTGTGAAGCGTCTTTGGTAACAAATCTGAAAAAAGCGGTTTCCATTCCGTAGCTCAACAAAACATTTCCCAAAATAAGGAACGCCATCACGGTGGAATAGATTCCGTATTCCTCGGGCAACAAAACTTTCACATAAAGCGGCACTAAAATTACCGAGAGCACGCGCGGCAAAACCGTGGCGAGGCCGTAAATAAATGTCTGTTTAAAAAGTTTTTTGAAAACGCTCAATGCGGTGCAGTTTTATAGCGCAAAAGTATTGAAAATAATAGTTTTGAAGGCTACTTCCCTAACTTCATATTTTAAATGAAAAGGTTTGAAATTTCCTCCGTAATTTTTGTGGGCCGAAATGTTTTCGCATCCAAAAAACACCAAAGCGTGGTAGCTTCAACGATAATTTTTCCGTCAGCGGGACGGATTATTTTGTAATGCCTTTCGCTTTTTACACCTTCGTAATTATCAATCCAGGTTTGCGTTTCAAGTTCTTCACCTAAAAAGGAAGGGTTTTTATAGGAAATAAAATGATTCAAAACTACCCAAACATATTGCTCACGCTGTGCTTCGGTAGTTTTAGAAATCCAATGTGCTTCCGCGGCGTCAAGACACCACTGCAAATAAATTACATTATTTACGTGATTCAAACCATCAATAGCTGAAGCGGGAACGGTGAAGCGCTGTTTGAAAATTTCAGATTTCAAAAGCCTAAAATTAATTTCGCAATAAGAAAATAGGTAAGTATTCCGAAAATATCATTGCTTGTGGTTATAAACGGACCCGTTGCTACGGCAGGGTCAATTCCCCTTTTATCTAAAAGAATGGGAATGAATGTGCCAATCAAAGCTGCAAGAATAATAACAGTTATAATTGCGATACCAATACTGATGGATTCGAGATAAGAAGTAAAGAAAAAAAAATGGCTAATAACCAAAACAACCAAAGCGATGGCAATGCCGTTAACAAGTGCAAGCAAAGATTCTTTCAATAATCGCGTTATAATATTTCCTTTTATGGTATCGTTCGCGAGTCCCTGCACCACAATTGCGCTGGACTGTACGCCAACATTTCCTGCGGTTGCTTGAATTAGCGGTACAAAAATTATGATTTTTGGAAAAGTGGTCATCATGGATTGGAAACCAGTAATTATGCTAGCAGCTCCCAAACCGCCCAACATTCCAATCATCAGCCAAGGTAAGCGGGCTCTTGTAAGCTTAAAAATACTATCGTCTGCCTCTACATCCTGTGATATACCGGCAGCCATTTGGTAATCTTTTTCAGCTTCTTCTTTTATGAAATCTACAATATCATCAATGGTAATTCTACCTACCAAAACACCTTCTTCATCAACTACCGGGATGGCTTCCAAATCGTATTTCTGCATAATTCGCGCCACGTCCTCAGCTTCGGTATGTACATTTACGTAATCTACTTTTGGAATGTAAATTTCGCTAATATGTGCTTTACTGGGTGCCGTTAGCAAATCTTTCAGCGAAAGCCTGCCCTTTAGTTTTCCTTCTTTATCGGTAACGTAAATGGAATGTACACGGGTAACATTTTCCGCCTGTCGGCGCATTTCGCGTACGCAACCGGCCACGGTCCAGGTTTCTTTTACGCGAACCAATTCTTTCGCCATCAACCCTCCGGCTGTATCCTCATCATAACGTAAAAGGTCAACAATATCTGCGGCGTGGTCTTCGTCTTCAATGTGGCCAATAACCTGCTTTTGAACATCGTCATCGAGCTCTGCGATTATATCTGCCGCGTCATCGGTGTCCATTTCGTCAAGCTCGTCGGCAATTTCGGAAGGGGAAAGATTGTCGAGAATGCGTTCCCTAAAATCGTCATCCAACTCCATTAACGCTTCACTGGTAATCTCGCTATCGAGAAGTTTGACCAAATACGTGGCTTCTTCGTGGTTCAGCTCCTGTAGTAGCTCTGCCACATCGGCAAAGTGAAAATCGTGCAAGAGGCCTTTCAGCGCATCGCCATCATTATTGGCAATGTACTGTTCAATCTGCTCTATAAACTCTTCAGTCAATTCAAATTGCATCGGTTTCCAGTTTTTGTGTGAGGGCTATAAATTGTGTAACAGAAAGTTGTTCAGGGCGTTTGCCAAAGATAGCATCTTCTTTTATTTTATCGGATAGATTAAAGGATTTTAAACTGTTTCGAAGTGTTTTTCTACGTTGCTGAAAAGCTGTTTTCACAACTTTATAGAGCATTTTTTCATCGCAGGGAAGGGTGTAATTTTCTTTTCTTCGGAGCCGAAGGACGCCGCTGTCTACTTTTGGAGGGGGGTTAAAGACTGATGGTGGCACAGTGAACAAATATTCGGCATCGTAAAATGCTTGTGCCAAAACCGAAAGAATTCCATAAGCTTTGCTGCCTTCCTTTTCACAGATTCTTTCAGCCACTTCCTTTTGGAACATACCTGTAAACTCTGGAATTTGCTCTTTCCAATCCAACATTTTAAAAACAATCTGCGTTGAAATATTATAGGGAAAATTGCCCGTTATGGCGAATTGTTCTTCCCCGAAAAGCTGTGAAATATCATACTTCAAAAAATCCGCTTCAAGGATTTTAAGGTTTTTATCGGGATAATTTTCCTCTAAATATGCAATAGATTCCGTGTCGAGATCCATTGCGATAACTTCAATATTTTTTTTAATTAAATATTTGGTCAGTACGCCCATGCCAGGACCTATTTCCAAAACGTTTTTATAGCCTTCAAGAGACAATGTATCGCCAATTTTTTCGGCAATAGTTTCGTCTTTTAGAAAGTGTTGGCCTAAGTGTTTTTTTGCGCGTACTTCTTTTCCCATCAGTGTTCGCTTACAATTTCAAGTTCTGTGCGGAATGCTACAAACTTGCCTTCAAAAGGTTTACTTTGTGCACGAAGTTCGGCAGCGTTTTCGGCATAATATTTTTGAAGTGTTTCCTTGCTGTCGGTTGTATATTGAACCGAATAGGTAATTCCGCCCATTTCTTCCTCAACCACTACCCGTGTCATCAAGGCTTTGCTGAATTTTCCGGTAGCGAGCATCGCTGGTATGTGTTCGGCCTTCATCCATTGCAGCCAACGCTCGTGAATGGTTTCTTCTATGTTTAAGGTTACGTTGTAGATGTACATGTTTTTTTAAATTCCAATTTTCAAGTACCAAATTCCAAAATCATTTAATCTAAATACAAATTCCTATTTGGAATTTGGGATTTGAAATTTGGTGCTTTTTTAATTTATAGCATCCCCCCGCAAGGCACGGTACTTCTTCCGTGAATCCACAAAATAAATACTGTCCGCAAAGTTGAAAATGATCGCTTCGTATTGTGCTTTTGCCTTATCGGGTTGGTCTAATTTTTCTTCATAGATTTTTGCGAGGCGGTAATGGGCATCATCGGCCAAAATATCTTCATTATAAAATTCTATGATTTTTATGTAGTTAGATTCGGCTTTATTATACTGGCCAGTTTTCTCGTAAATCATTCCTTGTTTTAATAAAGCCTCGTCCTCTATTTTTTCGCCTTTGTGGTTTGTTAAAATATCTTCTAACGCATTAATAGCTTCTGAGTTTCTATCTTGAAAAGCTAATAGATCTGCTCGGGCATATTTTTTCAGAGCTGTTTGGGTAGAGTCTTCCAATGAGTTGTCGCGAATCAACAAACTAAGCTGCATGGCATCGTTCGCCATTAATTGCGATGTAGATTTTTTCAGCACGTCCAGCTGTACTTGCGCCCATTCAAAATCACCTTTAAAATAACTGGTTCGGGCTACTTTAAATCGCGCTTCCTGGGCAAGGACGTCGCTTTGTACTTTTTTCTGGATTTGGGAATAATAGATGAGTGCTTCATTGAATTTTTCATCAAAGACCAAAATATCTGCCAGCTCCATTTTTACCCGGGCTTCTTGATAGGAAGTTAAATTTTGTTTGGCTAAATTCTTCAGGTTTTCTATGGCGACTTCTTTTTTATTGTTTTGAAAGGCCAAAAAATGATTGTAGTCTATTTGCAGCAAATAGGTCTCGCGGTTTCGTCCAAATTCATCCAAAAGGCTTTCAAACTTTTTTTCAACTTCAGCATATTGTTTGGTAGTGGCGGTCTTCACTTCCATCTTCATCAAAATTTGATTGCCCTGAAGTTTGTTTTGTGGTGTGAAGGAATTATCGATTATGTAATTTACTATTTCCCTCCCCACTTCATAATCCTCATCTGCTATAGCAATGTAGGCAAGTTCCGTTATTCCGCCAAGGTCTTCGCCTATGCGCTTGTAGATGGCTTTTTCTTGTGTAAATGCTTTTTTGTATTCTTTTTGTTGAATAAACAACCAACTGAGCAATTCGTTATATAGAAGGTCGGGATTTTGCTGTGACCGCTGTAATAGTGCTTTTTTGAGTTGCAAATTTGCCTCGTTGTCGGGGTCTTCATTTATGTAAAGGCTAAAATAGCGCTGTGCGGAACCTTTAAATGCCTGGTTCTTTTCCACCAGGCCCAAATAGCGGTCAAACATTTTTTCAAGTTTTCCCTGTTCGCCATAGATCTGCGCGAGTTGCATGTTGAAATCCAATTTATCGCTAAGCGCCATTGCTTTTTCATAAGCAGCTACGGCTTCGTCCAAAAGGCTGTATTTTTCAAAAGTATTGCCGATACTGTAGGAATAATTAGGGTTTAAGTCAATGGACTCTATTGCTTTGTTATAATTTTGAGCCGCTATTTCTGGTTTATTTTGAAGTGAATAGTTATAGCCCAATTCTATATACAGCTGCGGAAAATTTTTGCCGTTGCCCAATTTTTCTTTTATGAGGCGTTCCGCCTCGGAATAATTTTCAAGTTGTTGGTTGCTTTGTACAACGCCCATAAAAAAGTCTAGCCTGTATGGGTTTTCTTTGTTCAGCTTTTCATAAATGCGCAAAGATTTTTCAAACTGACCTTGTTCAAAATAATTTTTTGCCAATGCATCGCTTTGTGAAAAGCTTGCCATGGCATTAAAAAAGAAGAGTATTAAAAAAATAGTACGCATGCCGTAAATATAAGCAAATGACACGATGCTATAAAGTTCTTTGGGAATTTATCAAAAACAAGGCCGCAACACTTACTTACCGTCTTTGATTTTAAATTTTTTCAATAAAAAAGGGACCGCTATTAGGCAGGTCCCCTCTTTTCAACATTAAACAACCTCCTCTTATTGTTTAATGATTCTGTATATACTGGATTGTCCATCAATATTTACCTTCATCAAGTATATTCCTGCTGTAATTGATGAAATGTTGATTGACGGGTTGTTTTGCTGCGGAGAAGTTTCAAGAACCTTTTGCCCTAACAATGAATAAATTTTAACATTATCAATAGTTTGGGTAGCCGATAAGTTTAGAATTTCATGTGCTGGATTTGGATAAAAGGCAAATCCTAAAAAATTGTTTTCTTCTGTTGAAGCTGTAGCGTTTTGTGCATCAAAATAAAGCCCATATCCAAACGAACCGCCTGCACTAGTACCTGCAAAAGCCATACATGGATTGTCGTCAGGGGTTTCTGCCACAGCAGAGGCAAATCCATCAAATACATCTACGTCGCTATCGTTCACTGCTTCAAAAGGGCCAAAGGAAGTGCCATCATATCTATGTGAGCGGTTTACATCATTGTCAGAATTATCGATAATATCACGTACATAAGAAGTTTCCATGATTTCACTATTGTTCACTTTCTGCATCCAAGAATCTATGTGTGCAATGTTATATCCTGCAGAGGTGGTTACATAACCTGTGGGTGCATAGGCCGCTCCATTTTCCCGGCGGTATGCTTGGCCGTCAAACTTATCGGTACTTCCCGCTGCCCGCGAAGATGCAATTATCAACACCTCATCGCTGGCTATCCCTTTTCGAGCAGCACATATGGTTGGGTTTAGTGATTCTATGCTAGCGCCATCAGTAACGGTTTCGTTACTACCCCATGAGGCTGGATCATTATAGTCGGTATTTACATTGGCTCGTATACTTCTAGAATTAAAGCCTATAAAGGTAGTGTAGCAGCCGCCAAGGTAACCATATGCGAATTCAACTTGCTCTCCAACAATTCCGAGCGAGTTTTCGTCGGCCCAGTCAAACCCGAAACTACCGGACGTACTTCTGGCCGAATATATATTATGGTCAGATTTTTCATAAGTAGCAAAACTTCTTTGTGTCCCTACACCTGGGTAGTTGGTGCCAACTCCAAAATCCACTACATCGCTAGCTATCACTTGTGCGTCAAACACGCCAGTATTTGTGTCCCATCTCCATGCTTGGAAATTTTTACTTTCTGTTACCAAATAAGCTATAAGGTAGCTATCATCATAAGTTATAAGTTGCATTTTTCGCATAGGGGCGGTCACGCCAACTTTTTTCCACTCATCAAAGGATAGTCCACCATCTTGGGAACGATAAATAAATATGGAATCGAAAGTTCCTCCAAATTCAATTAGGTTCTCATAGATGCCAATATAGATATTGTCAGAAATCCTGTCTTTATCCATATCTACACCATCTACATAATCATCACGTAATAGTTGGTCATTGCCCCATTCAGGGATTAATCCTTCCCCATCGCGTTCCAAAATTTTACTCGGGACAAATGCACCATTAATAGGTAAATTTTCCACGGTTTCTGGCAACCTATTAGTAACAATTGGCTTGTACAGTGCAGCTACGTTGGGGTCAATGGCTTGCCATGCATTTTTAATGGCAAGTCTATTTGCATTAATTTCTGACGCAGTGCCGTTTTCTTCAAGATTTTTGGCTTGTTGGTAAAGAGCCTGAAGTTCTGGCGTTCTGTTTGGGACGATAGTATTCCCGATTAAATCTGTTTGTGCTATGCCTGTGATGATACAAAGTGAGCACATTAAAAAGGTAATTGCATTTTTCATGATTACTTGTTTTAATTAATACTTGTCTATTCACTTTATAATCGAGGAGTTTATTAATGAGTAAGTAATAAACTTAGGCAAATCTAAGCCAGGGTCATTTATTGGGTTATAATTATTGTACCAAATTCTATAACAAATGTAACATGTATAAAAAAGCCAAAAACACAGGTGTTTTCGGCTTAAATAAAATTATTGAAAGAAGGTCTTTAGCCTAATTTTTCTAGATTTAGCTCTTCAATAGCGTCCCAGATTTCATCTAAATCCATATTGGCGCCTTTGGCTTCCAGATAAAAACGGTTGCTTTCCATGAGTTGGATTTTACTTCTGTTGTTGCCAGTGCGATATTCCTCAATGGCTTTTGCCCCATTCTTAGTGACAGTTCTTCGGAAACCGTTTTCATCTTCTTCTTCAAAATCTTGCGACATTACCATTCTAACTCCTGCTGTTGCAGCTGCGCCCACTTGGCCAGCGCCATCAATTATACTGATTGAGAATTTCTTTGATTTGTCTTCATTTGCATAAACGGCTTCAATTGAAGATATATTCATCATGCCCGCTTGGCCCGCCTTGTAGCTTATGCGCTTCAATCCCTCCACTTCTTCCGGAAGCCAAGATTTTAATTCTTCATTGGTTAACGGTGTAGTTGCCTGTAATTCTTTAATATCTTCCTGCATATTGGTCATTTCCTGAACTGCGTTGGTAGAATTGGAAACAGCGTCTTTGGTTTCCTTAATTTTTTTGCTTACAGGGTTGTCCTTACAGCTCATAAAAACCGAACAGACTACTAAGGCAAGTACATACTTTTTCATAATTGAAAATTTTAGTTAGTAAATAATTTTGTTGAATTATAGCACTAATATAATCAATATCAGAAAAATAAGCAGTGTTTAAAAAGAAGAAGATATTGTGAGGATTATATTTCCGCGGCCACTTTTTCTAGTTCTGAATACCAATTTTCACCAAACTTTCGGATAAGGGCGGTTTTTACGAATTTGTAAACGGGTACTTTAAGTTCCTTACCTAAAGTGCATGCATCATCACATATGGGCCAGCGATGATAGTTTACGGCGGCAAATTCACTGTAGTCCTGAACGCGAACAGGGTAGAGGTGACAAGATATTGGTTTTCTGAAATCAATTGCACCCGCATTAAATGCATCTTCAATGCCGCAGCTGGCAATACCTCTGTCTGTAAAAGTAACATAAGCGCATTCTTTACCATCAACCAAAGGTGTTTCCAATTCGTCAAGATCTGTTTTGATGTGAGCGCCTTGTTGTTCAATGGCGGCAATCCCTTCTGGTCGAAGAAAAGGTTTCACTTTGGGGTATATTTCCTGAAGAATTGCTACTTCTTCTTCAGTGACAGGAGCCCCCGCTTCGCCTTCAATACAACACGCTCCCTTACAGGCATTGAGGTTGCAAACAAAATCTTTTTGGATAATGTCTTCAGAAACGATTGTTTTTCCCAGTTGAAACATGCGGCAAATATAGCGTGTTTGCGTATTTTATTTGGTTTAAATTATACTTTTATTAACGATAATGAAGGGTATTTCATCAAATTTAATTGCCTAATTTTGCGCCCTTAAATAAAAGCTATGGTTTTAAATTTTAAGGAGATTGTTACGGCCACGATGGTTCTTTTTGCAGTTATTGATATAATAGGTAATATTCCTATTATAATTGGGCTACGCGAAAAAGCTGGTCATATAAACTCGGGCAAAGCCTCTGTAATTGCAGCCATAGTGATGATTGTTTTTCTCTTTTTGGGAGAAAGCATTTTAAAATTGATTGGCGTTAACGTAAATGAATTTGCAGTAGCGGGCGCACTTATACTTTTCTTTATTGCCCTAGAAATGATTCTCGGCGTCACACTTTTTAAGGAAGAAGACACCAGTCCAGATTTGGCCTCTATATTTCCATTGGCCTTTCCGCTATTGGCGGGCCCCGGAAGTTTGACCACGCTGCTTTCTTTGCGTGCAGAATATGCCATTCAAAATATAATTGTAGCAATTTTGGTAAATATCGTTATCATTTTTGTGGTGCTGAAAACATCTGGAAGATTACAACGTTTTTTAGGAAAGAACGGAATTGCAGTGATTCAAAAAATATTTGGTGTAATTTTGCTGGCGATTGCTGTGAAGCTTTTTACCTCAAATATCCAAGAATTGTTTAATTAATTTATAATGAAGATATTTATTTCCATATTGATCGCCTTGGCCACAGGATTGGTGATTTTTAACGCCACTAAACTAGATTTCGACAATTTATTTGAAGGCGACAGTGCCGTGGCTACTATCAGTATTCTGGCAGGACTTTGTGCAATTTTAATGCTAAGTATATTGTTGGTTTCCAAAACCATCGCTAGCCGTACTAAAAAGTAGACCGTTAATTTTTTTCCAAATGGTTGCTGGCCTCCAGTTCCAGAACTTTTAGAAGCATTGGGTCATTTTCGTTAAGAATAATTTCGTACTCATTTGGGCCAAAAAGCTGCTGTGCAATGTTTGCCTTGAGTGTTCTTTTCAAATCTTCGGTGTAATTTGATAAGTCTATTTGCGCCTCGTTGAATTTTGCGTACTCAATAAATTCTTTTGAAAGCTTCTCGTCCACGATAAAATTTTTTCTGAAATCGTCAAATTTTATTCCTTTAAACATATCTCGGTTTTTTTCGAGATACTCAAAGATGAAATAGCTCATAAACCCGCTTCTAGAAACATATTGAAGGGTTTCATTTTCCACGCTTGTGTCTTTTGGGACAAAAACGTCTGGTATAATTCCGCCGCCGCCATACACTACCTTTCCTTTTGGGGTTTTATACTTTAAAGAATCGGCCACTTTTATACTATCAGCGTGAATTAATTCACCATTTCGGTACCTTTTTTCATAATCGCTATAATAGGTTTCATTTCCATTTCCGTACGGACGCTGTATGGAACGGCCCGTGGGTGTATAGTAGCGTGCAATGGTTAAACGTACCGCACTGCCATCGCCTAGGGACATTTCACGCTGTACAAGTCCTTTCCCGAAGGAGCGGCGGCCAATAATGGTTCCCTTGTCGTTATCCTGTAACGCGCCTGCTACAATTTCACTGGCAGAGGCTGAATTTTCATTGATTAGAACATACAATTTTCCGTGCTCAAAATCACCACGGCGGGTGGCGTAGGTTTTGTTTATATCGCCACTTTTGTTTTTTGTGATGAGGACTAATTTGTCATCTTCCAAAAATTCATCTACCACACGTTCCGCTGTTGAAATGTATCCGCCTGGATTGTTGCGGAGGTCCAGAACCAATTTTTTGATGCCTTGGTCTTTAAGTTTGTCTAGTGCAGTTTCAAATTCCTTAAAAGTTGTTTCAGAAAAACGGTTTATTTTTATGTAGCCCAGATCTTCATCTAATTTATAGGAAGCATCCACGCTCACAAGAGGCACTTGTTTTCTTCTTACTTTTAATTCCAAAACTTTCTTTTGACTAGGACGGTAAACATCTAAGGATACTTTGCTGTTTATTTCGCCTTTTAAGTAATTGGAAATGCTATCGCGATTGACCAACTCGCCAAAAAGTTTTTTGCCATCGGCATATAAAATTCTGTCACCCCCTTTTATACCTGCCTTTTCTGCGGGTCCTCCTTCAATGGAGCGAATAACGGCAATAGTATCTTTATAAATGTAAAAACTTACGCCGATGCCCGTAAAGGCACCGCGCATATCATCAGCGTTGTGCTGGTATTCGCTTTTTGGAATATATACGGAGTGCGGATCGAGGTTTTCAAGGATTCCGTTTACGGTAACATCAACAATACTATCGGTATTTACATTGTCAACATATTCATAATCTATATAGTCAATAAGACGGTTGAGCTTATCTTTTTTGGAATTTGTTGCAAATATTTTTTCAGTATTGTCATTAAAATTGAGTTTCGACCCAATAAAAACACCTGCGGCAAGCGCCAGTCCAATCCACAAAGGCAAGTATTTTTTATAATTTCCCATTATTCTATATCCAAATCTGAAATGTGCTGTATGCTAACTCCTGCTTTTTCCAAAAAAGCAATCCCAGAGTTGTCTTTATATTCGTTATAATATACCATTCTCTTTATGCCCGCTTGATGTATTAATTTGCTACATTCCTTGCAGGGAGACATTGTGATATAAAGTGTTGCTCCCTGGCAGGCCTGTGTACTTGAAGCTACTTTTAAAATTGCATTTGCTTCTGCATGGAGCACGTACCACTTTGTAAAACCTTCGTCATCCTCACAAATGTTTTCAAAACCGGTGGGGGTGCCGTTATAACCATCACTAATAATCATTTTGTCTTTTACAATAAGTGCGCCAACCTGTCTTCGCTTGCAATAAGAAAGTTTGCTCCATTCTTGGGCCATTCGTAGATACGCAATATCGTACTTGCGTTGTTTGCTGTCCTTCATACTTTTAAATAGACAACGAAATTACTTGGAAGTTACGCCACTGCCAAAAAAAATGTTGTTAAGTTATTGCCAAAGTGAAATTGGAAGAATAGACACCTCAATGTGAAACCCCAACGAATAACAATTGCTTTCTAAAAAATCCAGTTGTCGATGAGCATGGGAATTATCATCCCAATAACTAATGAAGAAACCACCAAAACCCAATCCCGCTTGTTGAAACGAAAAATAGTTTGGAAGATGAATGCGATGATTAAAATTATTATCACCACAATAATTTGCGCCGCTTCTATACCGAGAGCAAACTCCAGCAAGGGCAAAATTTCTCCGCTCCTGTCCAATGCTTTATAGAAAGAAGCGAAGCCTAACCCATGTATCAATCCAAAGAAAATGGTAACGATATAAAAAATCCCCATTTTTTCCACTTTCTTTTCTTTCCCGGCAGTAAAGAGATTGAAAAGTGCCGCAACTAAAATAGTTACAGGAATTAAAAACTCAATAACCTTACTCGAAACACTTACCACATTATAACTGGCCAAAAGCAATGAAAGTGTGTGGCCAATGGTAAACATGGTTACCAAAAGCAGTAATTTTTTCCACGAAGAAAAAGTGTAAGCTGCACAGAGCACAATTAAAAAGAGAACGTGATCGTAGGCCTTCCAATCCAACACGTGGTGGAGACCAAGGTTAAAATACAACCAGAAATCAGACATTGGGGATAGTGGTTTTCAAGGTTTGCCCAAATATAGTGATTGTGGGGAAGATTTCTAATTAATTGGAAAAATAAAAACCCCAACATTGCTGTTGGGGTTTTTTCTGTACTCGAGGTGGGAATCGAACCCACACTCCCGAAAGAACTGGATTTTGAATCCAGCGCGTCTACCAATTCCGCCACTCGAGCAAACGGGAGGCAAAAATAAACAATTATTTATAATTTAATTTAATTTTTATGCGGCTATTTTTTTAAATATGGCTAACTATTAATTTTTACCTTTACACTCTCAATAAACCAAAACCAAAACTTATGTCAACTGCTATCCCAGAACCAAAGATTTTTGCCTGCAAACAAAGTGAGGCGCTTGCGCAAGATATTGCCGAAGCCTTCGGAATTCCATTGGGAAAAGTTATTACTGCCCATTATAGCGATGGCGAATTTCAACCTTCCTTTGAAGAATCTGTTCGCGGAAGCCGTGTGTTTCTTATTGGTTCCACCTTTCCAAATAGCGACCATTTAATGGAACTTTTGTTGATGATTGATGCTGCAAAGCGTGCTTCAGCAAGGCATATAACCGCAGTCCTGCCATATTTTGGGTGGGCCCGCCAAGATAGAAAAGACAAGCCCCGGGTGCCGATTGCCGCAAAATTGGTGGCAAAAATGCTTGAGACAGCAGGCGCTACCAGAATCATCACAATGGATCTGCACGCAGACCAAATTCAAGGATTTTTTGAAAAACCAGTGGACCATCTTTTTGCCTCAACTATTTTCCTTCCCTATTTGCGAAGTTTGAAACTTGACAATCTAACAATCGCTTCCCCAGATATGGGCGGTTCAAAACGCGCTTACGCTTATTCAAAATTTTTGGAGAGCGACGTAGTCATTTGCTACAAGCAGCGTGAGAAAGCGAACGTAATTTCCCACATGGAGCTCATTGGCGATGTAAAAGGGAAAAACGTTGTTTTGGTGGACGATATGGTCGATACCGCCGGAACCCTTACTACCGCTGCCGATTTGATGATGGAGCGCGGTGCATTGAGCGTTCGCGCGGTCTGTACGCATCCGCTACTATCAGGAAATGCTTATGAACGAATTGAAAAATCGCAAATGCTCGAACTGATTGTTTCAGATTCTATTCCAACCAAACCTAGTAAGAAAATTAGAGTGATAAGTTGCGCAAAATTGTTTGCCGACGTTATGCTGAGCGTAAACGCCAACAAGTCTATAAGTGGCAAGTTTTTGATGTAGGTTTCTTTCAAAAGAAAAAATCAAATTTCCTAAACTGATAATCCAAAATAAAATTTATCTTTGCACTCCCTAAAAAACAGCTTTTTAGGGAGTTTTTTAATAAATAAACAATTCAAACAAAATGAAATCTATTACAATTAAAGGATCACAAAGAGAAAGCGTGGGCAAAAAGGCAACAAAAGCCCTACGTAATGCTGGAATGGTTCCTTGCGTAGTTTACGGAGGGGATGAGCCAATTAGCTTTTCAGCAGAAGAAATTGCATTTAAAGACTTGGTTTACACTCCAGACGTACACACGGTTGTAATCAACTTGGGAGGCACAAAAATTAATGCTATCCTTCAGGATATACAATTTCACCCAGTGACTGACCGTATTCTTCACATCGATTTTTACCAAATTTTTGATGATAAGGAAGTAACTATGGAAATTCCTGTGCGTACCGTTGGTAACTCCCGCGGTGTTCGTAACGGTGGGGTTTTGCGTATTGTTAACCGTAAGCTTCGCGTGAAGGCGTTGCCAGAAAATCTTCCAGATTTTATTGAGGCAGACATTACCGAAATGCGTATTGGTAACAAAATGTACACAAAGTCGCTTAAGGCAGACAATTACAAAATCATGCATCCAGATAACACGGTTATCTGCCAGATCAGAACTTCACGTACCGCCATTGTGGACGAAGTAGAAGAAGAAGATGAAACTGCAGAAGGTGCAGAAGGAGAAGAAGTTCCAGCTACAGAAACCGATGATGTTGCTGCAGTAAAGGAATAAATTTCTTTTTAAGAAGATTACCCAAAAGCATCCCGTTAATTCGGGGTGCTTTTTTTATTTTTACCGAAGATTGACAGCAGTATGTTTTCATTTTTCAAAAAACTTTTTTCGGCAAGAACTGCCGATTTTATTTCAGAAGAAACAGATCCGATGAAGAAATTCCTTATTGTTGGCCTTGGTAATATTGGCCCCAAATATGCAAATACTCGCCATAACATTGGTTTTAAAGTCGTAGATTTTTATGCTGAAAAAAATTCACTTTCGTGGGAAACGGCCAAGCTTGGCGATGTTACTGCAAATAAAGTAAAAGGTAGAACTTTGATTTTTCTGAAGCCGAGTACTTATATGAATTTAAGCGGAAAAGCTATTAATTACTGGCTGGAAAAAGAAAAAATTCCACTTGAGAACCTACTTGTAATTACGGACGATCTAAACTTGGCATTCGGAACAATCCGCATTAAGACCAAAGGTAGCGATGGCGGCCACAACGGTTTGAAGGATATTCAAAATACATTGCAAACTACAACTTACAACCGTTTCCGTTTCGGGATAAGCGATGCATTTTCAAAAGGGCGGCAGGTAGATTACGTTTTGGGCGAATGGGAGGCCGAAGAAGAAAAACAACTGCCAGAACGGTTAGAGTTGAGCTGCAAAATCATAGAATCCTTCGCGCTTGCGGGAATGAATATTACCATGAACACTTTTAACGGCAAATAACCTTGAAAAAATATTCATCAGCATCTGCCTATAAAAATAATCACCAAAGCGTCGTGACCATCGGCACTTTCGACGGCATGCACCTAGGCCACAAAGCAATTTTGAAACGGGTGGTTGAAACTGCAAAAAAGGAAAATCTCGATTCGGTGGTGCTCACATTTTTCCCACACCCGCGGATGGTGCTGCAACAAAATTCAGAAATAAAACTAATAAACACAATTGAGGAACGAACCGAACTGCTTGAAAAAACAGGGCTCGACCATTTGGTAATCCATCCGTTTACACATTCTTTTTCCCGATTGACAGCTTTGGAATATGTACGCGATATTTTGGTAAATAGTTTAAAGGCGAAAAAAATAATTATCGGTTACGATCACCGTTTTGGAAGAAATCGCAATGCCAATATTGAGGATTTAAAGGAATTTGGAAAGACCTATAATTTCGAGGTTGAGGAAATTTCCGCCAAGGAAATAGATGATGTAGCCGTAAGTTCCACAAAAATTAGAAAAGCCCTGAATGAAGGCGATATTGAAACTGCCAATAGTTATTTAGGTTATAATTTTATGATTTCCGGGGAAGTGGTTAAAGGAAAAGCAATTGGAAGAACCATTAGCTATCCCACTGCCAATTTAAAACTTAAAGAGGCATACAAACTGGTTCCAAAGAATGGTGTTTATATAGTACAGTCAAAAATTGATGGCGAAAAAATCTTCGGAATAACCAGCATCGGGACCAACCCAACGGTCGGCGGAACCGAAAAAACAATTGAAACGCATTTTCTCAATTTCAATAAAGATCTATACGGCAGGACTATAACCATTGAATTTTTAAAATTCATAAGAGATGAGGAAACTTTTGATTCTGTTGAAATCTTAAAACAAGAAATCAAAAAGGATGAACTATTCGCGAAACAATTTTTAAAAATCCGTGGATAAATTTCTTTTCAAACAAATAGACAATATTGGGCTGGTGCTTTTTCGTGCTGTCTTTGGTCTTTTGATAACAATTGAAGCTTTTGGTGCTATAGCCACGGGCTGGCTAGGAAGAACTTTGGTTGAGCCTCCCTTTACTTTCAACTTTATAGGGTTTGATTTTTTGCAACAGCTGCAAGGGCCGGGAATGTATTATTACTTTGTGATAATGGGTGTTTTCGGGATTGGGGTGATGCTGGGTTTCAAATATCGCTTCAGTATGATTGCTTATGCAATTATGTGGACAGGCGCTTATTTAATGCAGAAAAGCAGCTATAATAACCATTATTATTTAATGATGCTGCTATGCTGGATTATGGCTTTTCTGCCTGCCAACCGATGGTTTTCTGTGGATGCAAAACTAAATCCTGAACTTAAATCGCCTTCCATGCCCCGTTGGGTACTTTTAATTTTGATTTTGCAAGTATGGATTGTTTATACTTATGCCTCAATTGCAAAGTTATATCCAGATTGGCTAAATGCTTCTATGGCTACGTTGTTAATGGAGAGTAGAAAGCATTATTGGCTCATTGGCGATCTATTGCAGCAAAACTGGGTGCATTGGGCTATTGCCTATACAGGCATCTTTTTTGATCTGCTCATTGTACCATTAATGCTTTGGAAACGCACACGTCTATTGGGGTTTATAGTTTCCGTATTTTTTCATCTCTTCAATTCAATAGTCTTTCAGATCGGTATTTTTCCATATATGTCCATTGCGTTTGCGCTATTTTTCTTTTCTCCGGAAATTCTTCAAAAACGGTTTCTTCCGAAGAAAAACTTATATGCGGGCAATGAGATAATTGTGCCGAATTATAAAAACGTACTCATAGCCGTATTCGGAATTTATTTCGCTTTTCAAATTGGTTTACCGTTACGCCATTGGTTTTTTAAAGATGATGTGCTTTGGACCGAAGAAGGCCATCGATTAAGTTGGCGCATGATGCTGCGTTCCAAAAGTGGAAGTCTTACAGTATGGGTAAAAAACAAACCTGATGGGGAAAAGAAGCGTTATAATTATAGCGAGCTTTTAGGTTCGAAACAACAGGGATCCGTTGCAACAAAACCCGACATAATGTGGCAACTTGCACAAAAAATAAAAGCTGTTGAGGATAAAAAAGGGCGTGATGTGGCCGTTTATATGGAAGCTTCCGTTCGCGTCAACGGTGGGTATTATCATCCTTTTACAGACCCTACGGTAGATTTGGCTTCGGAAAAGTGGCATCCATTCAAACACAGTAAATGGATTTTACCTTCACCGAAGGATTATAGTGAAAAGCCAGTGAAAGAATAAGGCGATTTTCCTAACTTTGCGCTTCAAAATAAAACAGGAAAATGCTACAAGTAATCGACATCCGCGAAAACAAAGACAAATACATACAAGCCCTTGCCAAACGTGGCGTTGATGCTTCTTCGGTTTTTGAAGAAGTTTTAAGTTTAGATGAAGAACGCCGCGCTTCGCAAGCCCAATTGGATGATGTTTTGGCAAGGAGCAATTCCTATTCAAAGGAAATCGGGAAACTTTTTCAAAGCGGTGAAATACAAAAAGCAAACGAACTAAAAGAAAAAACAGTTGACTTGAAGGAATCTTCAAAACTACTGAATGAGCAAATGCTTGCCGCTGCCGAAAAACTGCAGCAATTACTTTATACACTTCCTAATATCCCGAACGATTTGGTACCGTCCGGTACCGATGAAAACGATAATGAAGAGGTTTATAAAGAAGGCGAAATCCCAAAACTGGTTGAAGGCGCGCTTCCGCATTGGGAGCTTGCAAAAAAATACGATTTAATAGATTTTGAGCTCGGTGTAAAAATTACCGGTGCAGGTTTTCCCGTTTATAAAGGGAAAGGTGCGCGTTTGCAAAGAGCGTTGATTTCTTATTTTTTGGATAAAAACACAAAAGCCGGATACACAGAATATCAAGTGCCTCATTTGGTGAACGAGGCCTCGGGCTATGGCACTGGACAACTTCCCGATAAAGAAGGGCAGATGTACCACGTGGGCATTGACGATCTTTATTTAATCCCTACCGCTGAGGTTCCTGTTACAAATATGTTCCGTGGCGATTTGCTGACTCATTCCGAATTGCCAATTACATGTACGGGCTATACACCTTGTTTTCGCCGCGAGGCGGGAAGCTATGGTGCGCACGTTCGTGGTTTGAACCGTTTGCACCAATTTGATAAAGTTGAAATCGTCCGCATTGAGCATCCCGATAATTCATACGCAGCTTTGGACGAAATGGTGGAGCACGTAAAAGAAATTCTTCGCGAATTGAAATTGCCATATAGAATTCTTCGTCTTTGCGGGGGCGATTTAGGTTTCACTTCAGCGTTGACCTATGATTTTGAAGTATTTTCAACCGCACAGGACCGTTGGTTGGAAATTTCCTCTGTTTCAAATTTTGAAACATTTCAAGCCAATAGATTGAAACTTCGCTTTAAGGACAAAGACGGTAAAAACAAACTTGCGCATACTTTAAACGGAAGCGCTTTGGCTTTGCCGCGCGTTTTGGCCGGAATTATGGAAAATTACCAAACCGAGAACGGAATTAAGATTCCGGAAGTATTGGTGCCCTACTGTGGATTTGATTTTATCGGTTAATTTTTTCGCTGCCAATTTATTGATTTTTTTGTCAAGTAGAAACGCAGGGGAAAGCTGTCCCACGTCTAATTTTTCAGTGAATATTGGTAGTTGCTTGACGCTGTTTCTTCCTAAATAAGGTAGGGTTTTTTCATTTTCAGAAATTTTGGAAATGTTAAAAAAACTATGTTTGTAGTTTTCATTTTTTGTAAACTTTTTATGCTCGGCAGGCTACTAAAATATTTTTATTGTTTTTAAATTCAATTATTTACAGAAAATTATTTTTAGAAATTTGTAAACAATTGAAAATCACGTGTTGAAAACTTTGTTAAAAAACTAAGATGAATTAAACTCCAACTTCCTTTTAATTTCTTCATATTTGTTAGTCCCGAGTAGCGACAAATTTTAATCTAAAAACAAAGGACATATGAGTGCAATTGAACCAATTTTACAGGAAAACAAAAACAGATTCGTAATATTCCCAATCCAACATCACGACATTTGGGATTGGTATAAAAAGAGCGAAGCCAGTTTTTGGACAGCCGAGGAAATTGATTTGCACCAAGACCTTACCGATTGGAATTCAAAACTTAATGACGACGAACGCTATTTCATAAAACATATTCTTGCATTTTTCGCCGCTTCCGACGGGATTGTGAATGAAAATCTTGCTGAAAATTTCGTAAATGAAGTGCAATACAGCGAAGCGAAATTTTTCTACGGCTTCCAGATTATGATGGAAAACATCCACAGCGAAACTTATTCGTTGTTGATTGATACGTATGTGAAAGATGAAAAGGAAAAGGACCAACTTTTTAACGCGATCGAAACTTTTCCGGCAATTAAAAAGAAGGCAGATTGGGCGCTGAAATGGATTGAAAGTGATTCATTCGCTGAGCGTTTAATTGCTTTTGCAGCGGTTGAAGGAATTTTCTTTTCGGGTGCATTTTGCTCTATTTTTTGGTTGAAAAAACGCGGCTTGATGCCCGGGCTAACTTTTTCGAATGAATTGATTTCCCGCGATGAAGGCGTTCATTGCGATTTTGCCGTGCATCTTCACAATCATCATTTGGTAAACAAGGTTCCAAAAGAGCGCATCCGCGAAATAATTGTTGACGCTTTGAATATTGAGCGCGAATTCATCACCGAATCGCTTCCCGCAAGTTTGATTGGGATGAATTCAAAATTGATGACGCAATATCTTGAATTTGTAACCGACAGACTTTTGGTGGAACTGGATTGCGAAAAAGAATACAACGTTACCAACCCATTTGATTTTATGGATATGATTTCGCTTCAGGGTAAAACCAATTTCTTTGAAAAACGTGTGGGCGAATACCAAAAAGCCGGCGTTACCAACAAAGACAAGGAATCAAACAAAATCAGTTTCGACGCAGATTTTTAGAAAGCTCCCGCTTTCCCCAAAATATATAATTCAATATAATTAGTTGATTGTGTGCATTATCAGCATTGTGCACAAGGTTTTTCAGCTAAAATACTAACCGATAAAATTTAAAAATTATGAATGTAGTAAAAAGAGACGGCCGCAAAGAACCGATTATGTTCGATAAAATCACGGCACGCGTGCGCAAATTGTGCTATGGCTTAAACGAATTGGTTGACCCAGTGAAAGTAGCAATGCGCGTGATAGAAGGGCTTTACGATGGCGTAACCACCAGCGAGCTCGATAATTTGGCCGCTGAAATTGCGGCGACGATGACCACTTCGCACCCGGATTATGCACGTTTGGCCGCGCGCATCTCTGTTTCAAACCTTCATAAGAATACCAAAAAATCATTTTCGGAAGTGATGACGGATCTTTACGAATATGTAAATCCGCGTACCGGGAAAAAAGCCCCGTTGCTGAGCGATGAGGTCTATGAAGTTATAAGAAAAAATGCCGAGGAATTGGATTCCACAATTATCTATAACCGTGATTTTGGGTATGACTATTTCGGTTTTAAAACTTTGGAACGTTCCTATTTATTGAAGCTGAACGGAAAAATAGCCGAGCGTCCGCAACATATGCTGATGCGTGTTTCCGTGGGAATCCATTTGGATGATTTGGCGGCGGTGAAGGAAACTTACGAGTTGATGTCCAAAAAATATTTCACCCACGCAACGCCAACGCTTTTCAATAGTGGAACGCCGAAACCACAAATGTCTTCCTGCTTTTTGCTTGCTATGAAAGATGACAGTATCGACGGTATTTATGACACTTTGAAACAAACCGCAAAAATTTCACAATCTGCCGGCGGAATCGGCCTTTCTATCCACAACGTTCGCGCAACGGGATCGTACATTGGTGGAACCAACGGAACTTCAAATGGAATCGTGCCGATGCTTCGCGTGTTCAACGATACTGCGCGTTATGTGGATCAAGGCGGTGGAAAACGAAAAGGAAGTTTCGCAATATATGTGGAACCCTGGCACGCTGATATTTTCGACTTTTTGGATTTGAAGAAAAACCACGGAAAAGAGGAAATGCGCGCCCGCGATCTATTTTATGCGATGTGGATTCCGGATTTATTTATGAAACGTGTGCAGGATGATGCTGAATGGACGCTTATGTGCCCCAACGAATGTCCAGGACTTTTTGAATGCCACAGCGAGGAATTTGAAGCGCTGTACCACAAATACGAATCTGAAAAGAAAGGCCGAAAAACGGTAAAGGCCCGCGAACTTTGGGAGAAAATTTTGGAATCGCAGATTGAGACCGGTACACCGTATATGCTTTACAAAGATGCGGCGAACCGAAAGAGCAACCAGAAAAATTTGGGAACCATAAAGTCGTCAAACCTATGTACGGAAATTATGGAATACACTTCACCGGACGAAGTTGCGGTCTGTAATTTGGCTTCCATCGCCCTGCCGATGTTTGTGAAAAATGGTGAATTTGACCACAAAGAACTTTTCAAAGTAACAAAGCGTGTTACCAAAAACCTGAACCGCGTAATTGATAGAAATTATTATCCGGTGATTGAAGCGCAAAATTCAAATTTCCGTCACCGTCCTGTTGGATTGGGAATCCAAGGTTTGGCTGATGCATTTATTATGCTCCGTTTGCCTTTCACAAGCGATGAAGCTAAAAAATTGAACCAAGAAATATTTGAAACGCTTTATTTTGCTGCCGTAACCGCTTCCATGGAAGAAGCAAAGGCAGACGGGCCCTATGAAAGCTATAAAGGATCGCCAATTTCCGAAGGACTTTTCCAGCATAATTTATGGGGAATAAATGATGAGGAATTGAGCGGCCGCTGGGATTGGGGTAAACTGCGAAAAGATGTAAAAAAACACGGCGTGCGCAATTCACTTTTGGTGGCGCCAATGCCGACTGCTTCCACTTCGCAGATCCTTGGAAATAATGAGGCTTTTGAGCCGTACACTTCAAATATTTATACACGTCGCGTACTCTCTGGGGAATTCATCGTTGTGAACCAACACCTTTTGGAGGATTTGGTTGCGCTTGGTTTGTGGAATGAGGATTTGAAAGAAGAAATCATGCGTGCCAACGGTTCCATTCAAGATGTGGAAATAATTCCACAGGAATTGAAGGAACTTTATAAAACCGTTTGGGAGCTGTCGATGAAGGATATTATTGATATGAGCCGCCAGCGTGGTTATTTCATTGATCAAAGCCAATCGTTGAACCTATTTATGGAAAACGCAAATATGGCAAAATTAACCTCGATGCACTTTTATGCGTGGAAAAGCGGCCTAAAAACCGGAATGTATTATCTAAGGACAAAAAGTGCCGTGGATGCTATTAAATTCACACTTAAAAAGGAAGATAAAAAAGAAACTGTTGGTGCTGAGGCTACAGCGATTGTAGCGGAAAATGTTTCAACAAAACCAATGACGCCGCAAGAATTACGGGAAATGCTTGCGCAATCCAAAAACGCGGCGGATGATGATTGTTTGATGTGCGGGTCCTAAAATTTATTCATACTTTTTTGAAAAGGAAGGCAATTGTCTTCCTTTTTTTATGGATTATTTTATATTAGCCTTTTTATAAATTGGATTATGGAAGACTTACTTATTGCCTCGAAAATCTGTTCCCAATGCAATTCTGAGATAGAATTGGATCAGAAATATTGTAATGATTGTGGATACCCAGAAGGGGGAACAACACAAGAACAATCAGGTTTTCATGCAAGGCAAGTGATGAAAAAGAGAGGTCAGGCGGAAGCTTCATCCCTAATTAAAAAAGGGAGGAACAGTCTTTTTGTAGTTGCCGCAATTGCTTTTTTATCTGGGTTATATTATTTTTTTAAACTTGATGACTCATCCGTCTTAATAGTAAATTCAATTCTTTCAATAAGTTATTTATTACTGGGTTTTTGGTCACAGAAACGTCCTTTGGTAGCTTTGATTTTAGGATTACTGGTTTATTTGACAACGCTCGTCTTGAATGGTTTGATTGAGCCCGAAACGATTTATAAGGGTCTATTGATAAAAGGTTTCATAATTGTTTATTTATCGAAAGGAATTAATTCTGCGTTACAACTCCGCAATGCTTAAATAGATGTTGTTGAGCTGTAAATATTGTAGTGCTCCTGTAAAACAACACGCGAAATATTGTGGTGGTTGCGGAAAAGCAATCCAGCAAAGCAAACACGGAATTGAAAGCAAAAGTGTACAACTTGTAATTGCCTTTTACCTCACATTTCTCCTTTATTCAATAATTGCTTTTTTTATTTATAAAGAGGATGAGATTACCCTCCAGACTGAAATTATAATTGAATCTATATTTATTGTACTTACATTATTTTTCAGCTTCTTCGATTTTAAAAAGATTCTTGCCCTATATAATGTGAAATATATTTCATGGCAAAGTATGATTTTTGGGATTGTTTTTCCAATTTTTACCGCAATAGTAGTATACATATTTGTTGAAGAAATTAATAGTTTATTATTTGATGAATCAGACAATATATTTTACGAATATGCGGCCTATAACTATCCATTGTTTTGGGCATTGCTATTTACCGTAGTATTCCCACCGATTTTTGAAGAATTGGCTTTTCGGGGCTTTTTGTTCAATCAGTTGAGAAACTTCGCAAATCCCTGGGTAACCATTATAGCTACGGCTTTTATTTTTGCACTTGTTCATTTTTCCTTTCTGTCCATTTTATGGATATTTCCTTTTGGGATGGTGTTGGGCTACTTAAGGTATCGTTATAAAACCCTTTGGTTAGGAATGCTTGTGCATTTTATTCACAACCTTTTGGTTTTAATGATCGATTATTACTATTTCCAAAACGATCCCTTCAAGGATTTGTTTTTATAGCGAAAATGCCGCAGCGTTTAAATAAACACTGCGGCATTTGAGTTGTTGAATTCGCTTATATTATTCCTGATCTTTTGGCATAGACATTTTGGTATATTCCAAAACCAGTGCGCTAAACCAATCCCAATTGATTGATTTGTAAGGATACTTTGCCATAAATTCAGCGTTATCCCCAAATAGAAATTCATAATTTTCTTCAAAATCACTTTTTGGGAGCCAAAATACTTTATCTCCTTTTTGAACATAATACGATTTTACAACGCCACCGCCAATGGTAGGGCCAGGGCCCATTTTAAATCCAGAAGATTCCTTTGCGAAGGGATCGTGGTAAACCGAGATTATTTGGCTGAATTCAGGATTGATCAATTGCATTAAAAATTCCTTTTCGTCTTTCTTGTTTTTTAGGGAAACTTTTTGGTTTACGAAATAAATTTGATCGTTGCTCGTCAATTTTTTTGTGCTGTTTCTTCTTCCCATCCCGAAATTACTGAACTTTTGTGAGACCTTTCCGAACTTCTCCCAACCGCTAGCATACAGATAGGCTTCCGCAATTTGTGATGCGTCATAGGTTTCTTTTTTGTCTGTAACACTGTCCTTAAAAACAATTTGGGCAATCTGTCCTTTTTTGGTTACCACTCCTTTGCAGTATCCCTTGTGTTCTGAACCGTCTTTCATAATAACGGTTGATACTTTTTTTGTGGCCGGTTGGTCAAAACCTTCATTGAAATAATAGGTTTTCAGCATATCCTTTTCCTCGTCACTATATTTAACCTTGTCTTGTGCAGAGACAAAACCACAGGCTATCATAAATACAATAGATAAAAATTTTAGTTTCATAATTTTAAGATTTATTGGTTGCTGAAACAATATTCCAACATAAAATTTAAACGAAGAATTTTTTTGATGGAAAATAGGTCCGTAAGGCATCAAAATACGGCAGATGCCCTATGCTTTTGATGAAAGAATCTCAAGGAGGTGGGTAAAAATAAAGGAGCCTCCAATGGAGGCTCCTTTAATCAAATTTTATTAAAATTAAGCTTTCTTATAGCTTGTGTAATATTCTTCCATTAAATTCATCAAGGCCGTTACCAAATCTTTTGTTTCCAACAGAAGGCTGAAATACAAGGTGGTATTTTTGGGGCTTGATTCCTCGGTGCGGGTTCGTGCTATTTGCTTTTCAATTTTATGTGAAAGGCTTTGGAAAATCTCATCCTTTTTATCAAGTACTTTTCCAATTCTTTGAAATTCCTTTTTGTGGAAAATATCTTCAATTTCATTTAAAAGTTCTTCCAAATGTTGATCTATTTCCTGTAAATCCTTTATTTGGTTAAAGCGAAGCGCCTTGTGATTGTTGTTCACGTGCTTGTAGCTCGCTTTTGAAATAAATTCCAAAGACTGCACCACATCGGTCAAATAGCCAAGGATAATAATATAGAAGTTGCTTCCGCGGACGCTGGTTTCATCAAGATTCTTGATGAAATAGAAGATATTGTCCCGCAGTTCCTCAACTTCGTCATTCAATTTATTTACGCCTTTTTTGCTCTTTTTCAATTTTTTGGTGTCTTGTTTGGCAAGACCCCGGAGCATATCAGTATAAATTTTGTTGGAACGTGAAACCACATTGCTTATGTTTTCAGCACTTTCCTGAATAATTCCTTGGACGGTTTTGCTTTCGGTTTTCTTCAAGCCGGTTTTGTCCAATTTCAGTTTTACTTTGTTTTTATGTGAAATGTAATTTCGAACTAACAAAAGAATAGCTAATAATAGCAATACGGCTATCATAGCGCCTCTTCCTATAAATATTAAATAGGTAAGAGTTCCTGCTGCTACAAATGCTACAAAAGCAGTAAAAAACCATCCGCCAATTACATTCATTACCCCGGCAACTCGGTAAACTGCACTTTCGCGGCCCCAAGCTCTATCTGCAAGTGAAGTACCCATTGCAACCATGAAAGTTACGTATGTGGTGGAAAGGGGCAATTTCATAGAAGTTGCAGTGGCAATCAATATTCCGGCAACCATAAGGTTTATGGAGGCGCGAATCATATCAAAAGCGGGAAGCTCATAGGTTTTATGTTTTGGAAGGTTAACAACCGGTTTCTCAAAACGCTTGTCTATTTTCTCTTGAAGCGATTGTGGGATAATATAATCAAAGTAGGTTGCCAATTGGGTACTTGATTTTACTAAGAATCTTGAAAGCATGTTTGGGCTAAACTTTTCATGGCCCTCGCCTTGGCGTGCAAGATCAATCTCGGTATCAGAAACGGTACGCGCTTTTTTGGAAAACCACAAAGTGAGCACCATAACACCCCCTGCAATAAAGAGAAGCATAGGTTCTGCTGGAACTTTTTCGGCAAGACTCTGCATGGTATATTCTGAAGCGGCCACGCCAGAAGCTGACCAGTCTATATAACTGTGGTACGCCGCCATAGGAACGCCTATAAAGTTTACCAGATCATTTCCGGCAAAGGCCAGCGCTAGACTAAAAGTACCTACCGCAATTACGATGATTAAAATATTCTTTTTGAAGATCATCATAAAAAGCTGTGAGAAAACAGTCCAAAAAACAAAGCTTCCGCCTATTAATAACCAAGTATCGCTTTCAACTATATCTTTAAAACTTCCGTAAAATGGAGTGCCTTTTAATCCTTTTACAAGAATGAAATAACTGATACAGGTAAGAGCCAAACCTCCAAAAATGGCTCCTATATATTTCATTTTTCTTTCCACATGAAATGTAAAGACTAGGCGCGATAAGTATTGTACAACCGCCCCCACAGTAAATGCAATTGCTACCGATAAGAGTATCCCTGTAATGATTTCAATTGCTTTTTCGGTATTGATATATTTTGTGATAGCGGAAATTGTTTCCGCATCGTTATGCCCTATTTTTATAAGCGCCATAATAACTGCAGCGCCCAAAAGTTCAAACACAATGGAAACCGTAGTAGAAGTGGGTAAGCCTATAGTGTTGAAAAAATCCAGCAATAAGATATCAGTAATCATTACGGCCATGAAGATGATCATTATTTCATCAAAGTAAAATTCACCGGGGACGAAGATTCCTTTGCGTGCAACTTCCATCATTCCACTTGAGAAAACGGCTCCAATGAAGATGCCCAAACTGGCAATTATCAAAATGGTTCGAAAGGAAAGGGCTTTAGAGCCAATGGCCGAGTTTAGGAAGTTTACCGCATCATTACTGACCCCAACCACCAAATCTGCAATTGCGAGTGCTGCAAGAGCGACAATCATTAATAAATAAATGTTATCCATTCTAGTTTTAATTAAGTTGGTGCAAATTTCCTATATAAAATAGGATTGATTGTTACCAAATTGTTATCTGTATTTTTCTTAAAAATGAAGGTCGAAACCCATCCGGTACTCTATAAAATTGCTTTCTCCGCCTATGGTTGAATATGTTAAATCTGTTTGGACTTTTAGTTTATGGCCCACTATATATTTGGAGCCTCCCAACGTAAATTGGTTTTCTGTGTCGTTTGTTGAAAATGTATTGTCGGGCACAATAGCGGTAAAGCGCCCAGCTACTTCCCAATTGGTTTTAAATACATATCCGCCCTGAATATTAAAGCCCTGTCCAGTATAAACTTCATTTCCAGTAATAGCTCCGTCGCTGTTGGTGGCTATTGGGTTTTCCGCATCGCGGTAGCTATATTCGCCCATTAACGAAAAGCCATTGTACTTAAACATAGCATCTATAAAGATCGTACTAATATTGGTTTCGTAAAAACCTATATCATTTCGCATATAGCTTCCTTGATTACTGCGGGTTTTTACCGCATCTACATTTAAATCATAAGTGGCTCCAATGGCCAGTTTAGGTGTTTTTTCCCTATAAATATCACCCCCAATATAATCTCCTTTTTTGATAAATTCACCAAAAGGCAGCAATTCTATACGGCTAGTATACTGAAGGCCACCAAGATTTCCTGTTATTACATTTCTTCCTTCTCCTTGCGAAACAGCAAACATTTCTCTTATCAGAAATTTTTCAGAAGCATAAAAGCGGTGCCGAAGTTGTATCCCCAGGTCCCTATCAATATTGAATATACTGTTAAGCCTGGAGCGATCTATAAGCTGAAGGTTCGCAGATGAAATAACACGCTCGCGGTTTCCCGGAAGTTTTGTCTGTCCTGCCCATAACTCAAGATTTTTGTAGAACTCCCACATTACTACTGCGTCATAAATGATTCTGGGAGAATTGCCCGTAAATTCTGAAGCACCTGAAATATCTTGATTTGAAAGGCCCAATTCTATTTTATAGCGAAGTTTTGGGGAATATGCAAAACCGTCAAATTTAAGACGGGCGCGGCGAATGAGAAAACTGTGTTCCGGTTTTCCAAATTTATCGGCCTCGTGATCCCAAAAAGAATTGGCTCTCACTTGAATTCTTGGGGCAAAACGTACACTCCATGTACTGTCTTTACCCACAATGTTAAACATTCCCTCTCCAAATTTTGGAATATCTATTTGTGAATTACCAATGGAAACACATAAAAAGAGAAAACCAATAAAGAAAATATTCTTTTGGCGCATTTTGTAATCGATAATAGTTTTTGTCGCTGCAAAGGACTAAAATTTATACTTATTATATGTTTCCATAATGTTAAGCAACTCTCTTTTGGTCCATTATAAATTTAATAAAAAAGGGCTGTTCATAACAAACAGCCCCATTTGAAAATCTAGTCGACAAAAACTAAACGATTTCAAAATTGCCCAATATAATAGGCAATTACAAAGAAAATCTTTCAATAACAACTTAGTGTGAAATTAGTTTTATCAAATCATTAAGTTATTGATTAGCGTATTTAAAAGATTAATAATGAAGATGTTACAGCTTTAATGTTAAGTTAATGTTACCAAATAGTTTCGTAAGGTTTAATTTTGTAACTTTGGTTATTCCAAATTTTTTAAACTTGAACAAATGAAAAAGATATTCACAGTATTGGCGGTTGTTTTTTTAACTTCGGTAGCTCTAGCACAAGAAGAAACTAAAAACACTTATGTATTAGACGGTGATGTTATTAAAGCAACAATTTATCACAACAATGGAATGATAGCCCAAACGGGATATTATACTATAGATAATAAACTTACCGGAGAATGGGTAAGTTATGATATTAATGGAAGCAAAACTGCTGTAGCACAATATGACAACGGTGAAAAAGTAGGAACTTGGGTATTCTTTCAAGGAAATTCAAAGAGGGAAGTTTCTTATGATGCCTCTCGTATTGCACAAGTTAAAACGTGGACTGTTACCGATACCTACGTTGTTTCAAACAATCCTTAATTCTATTAATTTTTTAATATAGAAAGAGCCTCTTGAATTCAAGAGGCTCTTTTTTAATTGTAGAATTAAAAACTTAAATTAATTGCTAATCCAATCCCACCCTGAAATATCTACTGCAGTACCATTAAATACATTGTCATTAGGAGTAACCAATGGAACACCGTTTACAATAACGTTTGCCAACGGCCCATTGTCCTTCATATCTACATTCGTACCATAATCCGTAAGCAATACATTAGTAAATGTACCTCCAGATTGCTTTTTAAATTGAAGCGCGATTCCACTTCCTGGATTGCTGGTGTTAATAGCCGTTAAATTTACGAAAGAAGGATTGTTGTTATCGCCATCGCCTTCTAAAGCTGTAGAAAAACTTGGGCCATTGTTAAGAATGTAAGTATTGGTAATTGTTCCGCTCCAGCCCTCAGTCCAATCTACTGAATCATCTTCATTGTTTTCAAAATAAAGGTTTGTTGCAGAAACTGCTCCTCCGAAGAATTCAATTCCGTCATCCGCCCCATCAATTACAGCTACGTTTGAAATTGATGTTCCTGCACCAACCGCATACAGTGTAAGGCCGTTATATTGTGACTCTGAGTTTATTTGTGCTCCCGCACCGCGAATAACTAAAAACTCAATACTTCCTGAGCTGTCATTATTGTTAGTTCCGCCATACACAAGACCACCCACTTCTGCAATGGCATCAACCCCTTCAGTGGTAATGCCTTCGCCACAAAGTAAAAGTCCGCCCCAATCTCCAGGGTTGCCTCCAGCAGATTTCATTACCACCGGATTTTCATTTGTACCATTTATTTCAATTTTTCCACCTTGTTCTACAGCTATGTACTTATCAGTACCGGTTTCAGAAATTATGATTGTTCCCGCAGGTATAATCAATTTTCCGCCAGACTTTACAAGTGTAGTACCTTGAAGAAGGTACACAAGGCTAGCGTTCAATTCAGTAGTTCCGGTAATTGTGCTTGGTAATACCGAGGTGTCAGAATTATTTTCCGTAGCCCAAGCAAACATAGACAGTGGTACAGTTGCAGGAGCATTGTAACCGTTAGATGGATCAGCAATTTCACCATCAATAATAACGTTTGATAGGGGTCCGTTATCTTTCATATCAATTCTGGTACTGTAACCTAAAAGCGATAAACCGGTAATGGTCGCACCAGATTGTTTCTTAAACTGTAAGGCGGTTCCACCCACAGTAGAAACAGCCGTAAAGTTTACCAATTTTGGATTTGCATTATCCCCATCTGCCTCTACAGCTGTAGAAAATGTTTTGGAGTGGCTCACGTAAGTATTGGTAATTGTACCATTCCATCCTTCCGTCCAGTCTACAGCATCATCTTCATTGTTTTCGAAATAAAGGTTGGAAGCAGAAACCGTTCCGCCGAAAAACTCGACACCATCGTCCGCACCGTCTATTACAGCTACATTTGAAATCTGTGTCCCGGAACCTACTGCATAAAGTGTAAGGCCGTTGTACTGCGATTCTGAATTAATTTGTGCTCCAGCTCCACGTATTATCAAATATTCAATCTTACCAGAGTTATCGGCATTGTCATTTCCGCCGTAAATAAGGCCACCTACTTCGGCTGTAACGCCCACACCTTCCGTTGTGGCAGCTTTTCCGCATAGCAATAATCCGCCCCAATCTCCAGCGCTGTTGTTTTCAGATCGCATTACAACTGGATTTGACGAAGTACCTTGAATATCAATTTTACCGCCTTGTTCTACGGCAATGTATTTGTCCGTACCAACTTGGGAAACGATTACCGTTCCTGCTGGAATGGTTAATTTAGCGCCTGATTTTACAAGGTAGGGGCCAGTAACGGTATACTGTACAGTAGGATCTAAAATTCTATCAGATTCCAGAGAACCTGTAAGTTGTGTGTTTTCTACTGGCTCATCATCACCCGATGTAAAACCGTCATCACTGCTACAACCTATAAGGAATAGCGTGCTTATTGCTGCAATTGAAATTGCAAATTTTTTAAAGTTTTTCATTTTCATTTTTAATTGAAGTTAGACATTCTTTGTTTAAAAGGTATAGTTAAGATTTAAGCCAAAACGGGCCCCACGCGTGTATGAAAGAACTGTTTCTTCCGTTTCAATATTCGTGGTGCTGGGTTTTATTAATTGTGTTCTTTTTATTTTGGGGTTCAGTATGTTTTTTCCTGAAAGCCCTATTTTGAAATTCTTTGTTATTTCTTTACTAAGAATCAAATCCAGGGAAACGAACCCTTTTTCGACAATCGCATCGTTGTAGTTAACATCTCCAGATGATTGGAATTCTGGTGCTCCCAAAGCGTAAATCCGGTCAGAGGCATAATTTCCAGAAAGGGTGGCTTCAAAAGGATGTTCGGTATTGGTATTGAAGTTTAGCGATCCGTTTACAATCCAGTCTGATGCGCCTTGAAGGTCTGTCTCTGTCAAACCTTTATATCTAAAGGTTCTTACAAAATTTCCTTCAGCGTCGAATACTTCTTTCAAATCTTGCTTGTGCCACATTTTTGAAGCATTCATATTTAGCTTTAAGTTAGGTCTCTCATCACCCGAAATTAAATTTACACGGCCTTCTAATTCCAATCCATAGACTTCGGCCTCGTTACCAGCATTGAAGTAAGAGAACACACCGGCAGAACCTCTGTCTTGAACTTTATTGATCGGGTCTTCAATAAGCTTGTAAAATCCTGTAAGCGATAAAAGTTGATCTCTTGACGGAAAGAATTCCCACTTCAAATCAAAATTTCTATTTAAGGAAGCTTCAACATCTGGGTTACCGCGGGTAACCTGGCCCACTGGTGAAACATACTCAAAGGGAGCGATTTCCTTAAATTCTGGAAGGGTAGTGGTGTAACTATTTGCAAAACGGATGCTGTGCTTTTCGTTCAAGGCATATTTTATGTTGAAGGAAGGAAATACCCTGCGGTAGTCTTTGTTGGTACTTCCCTTTCTGCCGGGAAAATTGTTTACATCCCAGTTCACATCAATATTATCTCTTTGAAATCTTAAGCCCGCCTGTACGGTTATTTTTCCTTTCACTCCCGTCACGTTTGTATATCCTGCAGTAGACTGCATATCACCAGTATAGAAATCGGGCGAAAGTGTGTTTCGTTTTAAAAGCCCGTTGTTGAAATTTTGCTGTGTGAAAATAGTAGAGATTTCATCAATGGAGGAAGGATTTACGGCATTCGTTACCGTTTCTTCAACACCAAAAAACTGTGAGCCGAAGTCTCTTGTTTTGTTTCTATACGTACCGCCAATATTTATGTGGAAAAGATTTTCTTCCTCGTCAATAATTTTAATCAAATCGTTTAAGCGGCCATTGTATTCGGTATCTTCAATTTTTTGGATACTCTTTCTTTGTTGAAAACCACCTGTACGTCCTAACTGCACAAGGTTTTCATTAAAGTTTACTTCGTTGCGGATACGGTTGGGCTCATCGGCACTTAAAAAGTTATAGCCTCCTGCCCAATCCAGTTCGTTTTTTTCACCTATTTTATGTTCGCCGCTAAGCTGGGTAACCGAAAGCAAAGTCTTTTTAAGATTCTGATCGCGGATAAATTGCGACAGGCCTTCAGTGGGGTCGGTTTCTTCAAAAATTACCCCTTCACCCGAACGGCCACCTTCAAAAACTTCGTCTTCAATTTTGTTGATTAAAAGGGTGTTGAATTTAATGTCATTGTTATCATCCGCCCGGAACCTGATATTGAAAAGACCGGAGGTGGCTACTTCTTTGTTCCACGTGATGGCATCAGGAATTACATCATCCAAAAAGTTGGAGCGGTATTGTTTAAATGAGCCTTCTCTGTATTCAAATTCTTCAGACTGGCCTGCTGTAAAAAGAAGGCTGAGCTTATCGCCAATTTTTGTTCCGGCACTTAAGGAATAAGATCTGTTGATAGGAAAATCAACTACTTCGGGACTCCAGCTTTGGTCTGTAATGGCTTGGTTTGTAGGAACGCTTTTTTGATAAAAACCGAAGGACACATCATTATAATTAGGCGAAACCTTAAAATTGTTAAAAACACCATCATTTATTACATTCGTGTTTACAGATGCACTTGCACTTATTGACAATAGATTGCTGCCCGTAAGTTGTTTCGTATTGATATCAATATTTCCCGAAGCTTGATCTGCAGATAGATTGGGCGATGTGGTTTTGCTAACATCTACACTCTCGATCATCCTTGTGGGGAAAAGGTTCAGGTTTATATTTTTTCTTTCAATGTTATCAGAAGGAATAGGAAGGCCGTTCAAAGTTGTGTATAAATATCTGTCGCCCAGACCGCGCACAAAAACATCGCCGCTGCCGTCAGTTTTTGATACTCCCGAAATTTTTGTGGTTGCTCCTGCGGCATCAGAAACACCAAGCTTTGATAATTGTTCAGCGCCGATACTTTCTTTAATCGCAATCGCCTTTTTCTGCTCCAGCAATAGGGCCACTTCACTTTCCCTGCGGGTGGTTGTTTTGATTACTACCTCGTCCAGTGCTGCCGCACTGGCGCCCATGGGCACATCTACATTTGTAACTTTATTTGCGGTAACGGTTACATTTTCAATCTCAACGGTTTCATATCCCACATAGCTGAAAACCACTGTGTAAGTGCCAGGCTTTACATTTTCAATAGCATACAGGCCATCCATATCTGAGGTTACCCCTATTGTTGTGCCTTTTATAAAAACATTGGCAAAAGGCAATGGTTCATTATTGTAATCCGTATCAGTCAATTTACCTACTATAGAACCATTTTGCTGTGCAAAGGTCAATGCGGTAAAAAAGAATAAAAAAAGTTTTAAAAAAGTTTTCATTTTTGTCGTTTGATTTATTTGTGCAAAGAAACCGGACTTATGTAAAGGCGATGTTAATTGGCTATTACCAATTCGTCATTTTAGGGTTACCTAAAGGTTAAGCGCTAAGACGAAAAAAATTCCTTGGATTGCTTTCTGAAAATAGTATCTTGCCCATAAATTTTTAATACTCATGATGCATTGGGAACAATTGCTCTCGTTGCGCAAGCAAGGAGATAAAAACAAAAGGTTGCGTATTGAAGAAAACGAAACCCGCTTAGGTTTTGAGGTGGACTATGATCGTGTAATTTTTTCTTCAGCTTTCCGAAGTTTGCAGGATAAAACACAGGTTATTCCACTTTCAAAAACCTCTTTTGTACATACCCGATTGACACATAGTTTGGAAGTGTCGGTCGTGGGCCGTTCGTTGGGACGAATAGTAGGAAAGGAAATACTGAAAAAACATCCACAATTGCAGAATACCCACGGCTATCAATTCAACGATTTTGGAGCTATAGTAGCTGCGGCTTCCTTGGCGCACGATATTGGCAACCCACCTTTTGGGCACAGTGGCGAAAAGGCAATTGGCGATTATTTTTTGAACGGCATAGGCAAGCGTTTTAAAGAGCAACTCACCGAAAAGGAATATCAGGACTTCGTCGCATTTGAAGGGAATGCAAACGGTTTTAAAATCCTGACGGAATCCAAAAACGGCGTGGAAGGCGGCCTGCGATTAACGTTTGCCACCTTGGGAGCTTTTATGAAATACCCCAAACAATCGCTTCCCCATAAACCTACCGCGCATGTTGCTGATAAAAAATTTGGCGTTTTTCAAAGCGAAACAAGTTTTTTTAATGAAGTGGTTACAGAACTTGGCCTTTTAGAGAGGGGTAATAATGGATATTCCCGCCATCCGCTAACATTTCTGGTGGAGGCTGCCGACGATATTTGCTACACTATTATTGACTTTGAGGACGGTATAAATTTAGGATTGATTGAAGAAGATATCGCGCTGGAATATTTAATCAATCTGGTTCGGGACAGTTTAAAAAAGGACATCTATTCACGATTAAAAACCGTGCAGGACAGATTGGCTTATTTGCGTTCCCTTGCTATAAATACGTTGATTGCAGAGGCGGCAGCTATATTTATTGAAAACGAGGAAGAAATTTTAAAAGGAACCTTCTCTGAAGCACTTTTGGCCAGGAGCCAATACAAAGCCCAGATTGCCGATATCATAAAAATAAGTGTAGAAAAAGTATACCAAAGCACAGAGGTAATGGAAAAGGAGATAGCGGGCTATGCTATATTATCAACCTTACTGGATGTTTTTACAACAGCATTTGAAAACCATCAAAAGGGTAGGCCCCGTCATTATGACAAGCTTTTATTGGCGCTTGTGGATTGTGACCCCACTAAAAGTGAGTCAACATATGTATATTTAATGGAGTGTTGCAATTATATCTCTCGCATGACAGATGGGAATGCCCTTCAGATATTTCAGAAAGTTAAAGGGAGTTTATAGCTAAATTCATTTTGTAAATGTTAAAAATTGAATTTTAAGAGGTTATATCCTCAATTTTATGATATTTTTATAAATTCTATTTTTGGAAATTTTAAATCAACATTTTTGATCAATTTTTCTGATCATAATTCACTTTTTAAATATTTAATTTTAACCCTATGAAAAAAATTCTTTACTTAATTATCATTTTGGCTGTAAACTTATCTTTTGGGCAGGATTATAGTAATGTGGTAAAAACGTATCTTCAGCAGAACCGAACGCAGTATTCTTTGCAGCAGCAAGATGTTTCTGATATTTCGGTTGCTTCCCAAAGCTTTTCAAAGAGCATGCAAGCCTATAATGTTTATGTTCAGCAGCAGCATCAGGGCATAAAATTGTACAATTCAAACTCACCTTTTTTAATTAAGGATGGTGTGGTAGTAAGTGCAAAGTTATCTTTTACACCAAATGCAGCGGCGAAAGTTAATAGCGTTAGCCCCTCTCTTTCGGCTGTAAATGCTATATCAAAAGCAGCCAGTTGGCTTGGGCTCCCAAACCCTTCAAATTTAAGTTTGTTGGAAACTTTGGGTGACCGCAGCTATGTATTTTCTAATGGAAATATTTCACAATACAATATTCCGGTTGAGCTTGTTTATCAAAAAATGGACGACACAGACTCTTTAAAACTGGCTTGGGATTTAAGTATTTATTTGATGGACTCCACACATTATTATAGTGTGCGTATTGATGCTCTTACAGGAGATTTATTGGATACAGATGATTGGGTGGTAAGTTGTAACTTTGGTGAAGGTTCACATTCACATAATTCTACGGAAAGTATCCTTTTCGGAAATAAAACAAACAATTCTGCCATTGCAGGGGGAGCAGCCTATAGAGTATTCCCATTGCCTTTAATAGGGCCAAATGATGGGGAAGATCAATTGCTTACCGATCCAGCAGATCCCATGGCCTCTCCTTTTGGGTGGCATGATATTGATGGTGTTATAGGTAGCGAGTTTACTACAACCCGTGGGAATAACGTTCTTGCCCAAGAAGATGCTAATGGTAACAATGGTAATGGTATGCTAGCTGATGGTGGTTCCGGACTCTTGTTTGATTTTGATTATGATCTTCCCAGAGCTCCTTTTGCATTCCGCGAAGCGGCGATAACCAATCTTTTTTATATGAATAACATGATGCATGACATTATGTTTCATTATGGATTTGATGAGGAGTCTGGAAATTTTCAATTGAAAAATTATACCAACCTGGGAGCCCAAGGTGATTTTGTATTTGCTGATGCCCAAGATGGAAGTGGATTAAACAACGCAAATTTTGCAACACCGCCTGATGGAGGTGCCCCTAGAATGCAAATGTATCTTTGGACGGCTCCTGGAGATGTGTTAGGAACTTTTATGAACGTAAACTCAGGGCCGTTAGCAGGAGAATATTTGGCAATGGATTCTAATTTTATTAACGGAACTCCACTTCCCACTACAGCTATTACAGAAGATCTAGTTCTTGTAGAAGATGATAATGGCGGTTCATCTACAGACCCACACGATGGTTGTGATACTATTTTGAATAGTGCTGAAATTAATGGTAAAATAGCTGTGGCCAGATGGGGCGGTTGTAATGGTCCTTTTAAAATGACACAAATTGAGGCAGCAGGAGCAATAGCAGTAGTGGTAGTAAATAACACTCCTGCAGACCCAATTGCGATGCTTGGAGGTGGCTCCAACTTAAGTATTCCATGTATAATGATATATCAGTCAGACGGTGAAGCAATTATATCTGCACTGCAGAACGGCGATACAGTTAATGCTACATTGCGTGACGATGGCTCAGGAACCGACCCATTTCAAAGAGATGGCGATCTTGACAACGTAATTATTGCCCACGAATATGGTCACGGTATTTCTAACCGTTTAACCGGCGGCCCGTCTGCAGCTGGTTGTCTTCAAAATCAAGAACAAATGGGAGAAGGATGGAGTGATTATTTTGGTATGATTCTTACTATGAAAGATGGTGATTTAAGCACTAATGTAAGAGGAACAGGAACCTATGCACTTGGTGAAGGAATTGCCGGAAGAGGGCTTAGAGCAAAGCCTTATACTACAGATTTTGCACTTAATGATTTTACCTATGATTCTATAAAAACACAAGTGGCTCCTCACGGAGTAGGTTCAGTATGGACTACCATGCTTTGGGATTTAACGTGGGATCTTATTGATGAATACGGATTTGATCCAGATATTTACAATGGAACTGGAGGTAACAATATTGCTCTTCAACTTGTTATGGATGGTATGAAATTACAACCATGTAGTCCAGGGTTTGTGGACGGTCGTGATGCCATCCTTGAAGCAGACGATATTGCCAATGGTGGTGCAAACAGATGTTTAATTTGGAGAGCATTTGCTAAGCGTGGTCTTGGTGTGAGTGCAACACAAGGCAGTACTGACAGTAAAGCAGATGGTACAGAAGCTTTTGACGTGCCCCCAGGGTGTGAACTTGGAATCTCTGACAATGGTGCTGACCAAATCAATTTTGTTGTGTTCCCAAATCCTTCTAACGGAGAGATTAACATCAAATCTAGATTTGATGTGGGAGCGGCTACCATCTCAATTTTTGATATGAACGGAAGAAAAGTCTTTGGTCAAGAAATAGAACTTCATCAAAACGCAAGAGTAGATGCCAATGGTCTTCATGCTGGTATTTACTTGATTCAGATTGAAGGAGGTAATCGTTCTCAGACTTCTAAACTGATAATTAATTAAGAATAAAAAATAAATAAAGATTGAAAAGAGGCTCGTTCGAGCCTCTTTTTTTTACAGATATATTTTAATTGTTTTATAGATTGCTTCAGAAGAAATTCCAAACTTTGACTGCAATTCTTCCACAGTTCCATGTTCTGGAAAAACATCGGGGATGCCTAACATCTTAATAGTTGTCTTATAATGAGGGCTGGCAAATGAAACAATAGCAGAGCCCATTCCGCCTACAGCAGTTCCATCCTCCACGGTAATTACAGTTTCATATTTCTGAAAAAGCTCATGCAATAAAGTTTCGTCTAGCGGTTTTAAAAAACGAAGATCAACGCAGCCCACTCGCTTCCTTTGGGAAGGGGAAAGTAAATTTATGGCTTTCAGTGCATTATGGCATACAGGACCAAGGGTTAATAAGAGAATTTTATTGCCTTCTTTTAAAATTTCGGCCGTTCCAATATTAATTAAATTGAAAGGCTTCTTCCAATCCAAAATACTGCCTCTACCTCGTGGATAACGGATGAAAATGGGCAAATCCAGTCCAAGTTGAGCCGTAAACATTATATTTCGCAATTCAGTCTCATTACGGGGAACAAAAATAATCAGGTTCGGAATACAATTTAAATACGCCAAATCGAAGATTCCATGGTGTGTTGCGCCATCTTCACCTACAATCCCGGCACGGTCCAAACAAAAAATCACAGGTATTTTTTGAAGGCAAACATCGTGGATTACCTGATCGTAAGCCCGTTGCAAAAAAGTAGAGTAAATATTACAGAAAACGGTAAAACCTTGTGTAGCCATTCCCGCTGAAAAAGTTACTGCGTGTTGCTCTGCAATCCCAACGTCAAAAGCACGTTGGGGGAAAATATCCATCATAAATTTTAAGGAACTTCCCGTTGGCATTGCGGGGGTAATGCCAATAATTTTTTCATTTTCTGAAGCTAACTCAACCAATGTTTTTCCAAATACATCTTGAAATTTGGGAGGTTGCAATTGGTTATTTTTCGGCGGAAGATTTCCCGTAAGGGCATCAAATTTTCCTGGGGCATGATATACTACTTGGTTTTCTTCGGCTTGCCGAAGCCCTTTTCCTTTGGTTGTTATTATGTGAAGTACTTTTGGTCCCGAAACATTTTTAAGTCTTTCCAATTCTGCAATTACCAAATCTATATTATGCCCATCGATTGGTCCGGAATAATTAAAGTTTAATGCTTCAAAAATAGTATCTGCCTCTTTTGCGCCATTCAATTTTACTTTGGTGAAATAATTTTTCAGCGCCCCTACGCTTGGATCAATGCCAATAGCATTATCATTCAGAATAATCAATAAGTTAGTGTCAGTAACTCCTGCGTGGTTCAAGGCTTCAAACGCCATCCCGCTGGCAATGGAGGCGTCGCCTACAACGGCTATGTGCTGCCTATCCTTTTCGCCTTTTAATTTTGATGCAATTGCCATTCCCAGAGCTGCTGAAATTGCGGTACTGCTATGCCCAACCCCAAAAGTATCATAAATACTCTCGGCCCGTTTAGGAAAACCACTGATGCCCCCCAACTGTCGATTGGTATGAAAAATTTCCTTCCTACCCGTTAATATTTTATGACCGTATGCTTGGTGGCCAACATCCCACACCAAAATATCATCGGGGGTATTAAAAACGTAATGTAAGGCGATGGTAAGCTCAACTACGCCCAGACTTGCGCCCAAATGGCCTTCTTTGGTCGCCACTATATTTATAATAAATTCACGGAGCTCTTTTGCCAGTTGTGGCAATTTTTTCTGTGGAATTTTCCGGAGGTCATCAGGAAATGTGATGGTATCTAATATATTGTTTGGCACGGTGTAAAGATACAGTTATTGCGAATTTGTTAATTGTTGAATTCGTTAATTTGTTAATTCGTAATTTCGTTTTTCAATTTCACTATAAAATCTAAGAAAATTGAGCATAATAAAGCCTTACGACGATACCTATTTTATGAAAAGAGCACTGCAGGAAGCAGAAGCAGCTTATAAAAATGGAGAAATGCCCATTGGGGCCGTTATTGTTATAAACAATCAGATTATTGCCCGTTCGCACAACCTTACAGAAACCTTGAACGATGTTACTGCTCATGCGGAAATGCAGGCTATTACTGCGGCAGCTAATTATTTGGGAGGAAAATATTTAATTGATTGTACGCTGTATGTAACGATAGAGCCCTGCCAAATGTGTGCAGGGGCTTTGTATTGGAGCCAAATCTCCAGGATTGTGTATGGGGCAAGAGACGAACAGCGCGGATGTATTAACTTAAGTACAAAGCTGCATCCAAAGACAAAAATGTTTGGTGGAGTTATGGCCGAAGATGCTTCACAGCTGCTAAAACGGTTCTTTATCGAGAAAAGAAATTTAAACTGAAATAAAAAAAGCCTTTCAATTTTGAAAGGCTTTAGGAGTTAACGTATATCTTTTTAGTCGTGGATTACGCGAACCTGAGCCGCAACACGTCCTTTTCTTCCTTCTTCTTCAACATATTCTACTTTGTCACCTTCGTTCAGGGCTTCACCGTTTAAGCCCGTTACGTGTACAAAAATGTCTTTTCCGGTATCGTCGTTTGTGATAAAACCGTAACCTTTAGATTCATTAAAAAATTTTACTGTTCCTTCCATTTTAAATAAAAAAATAAATTAATAATAAGTTACAAATGTAAAATAATTATGATTTCATTTGTTAACAAATTGAAAATTTTTTGGTAAATGCCAATTTTTCATATTTTTTTATCCTTCTGGTAATCCCTCATCTTTTTAATGTTTTCTTTGGTAAGCATATATTCCTTAACGTTTCTGTTTCTCCATCTATGGTAAATAAAAAGGGGCATCAATATAAAAAACCCGACCATTAAAGTAAGGCCAATGATTAAATTTCCAGTTGCTTCATCTTCTGTCTTTAGATAGAAGCCTGCTGCCAAACCTATAAGTACGGTTATGAATAATATGCTAATAATGTATTTCATCTAATACGTTTTAAATTTGATTATCTGTTGCCTTACTTCCCTGAAAAGTCAATCAACTTTCGGCGATAGGCAGTAAGGAGTTTTGATTTTGAAACGAAACCATAGTATTTTCCGTTGCTTATTACAGGAAGGTTCCACGCCCCGGTGTCTTGGAATTTTTTCATGACATCGGTCATTTTATCTTCATCCATATTAATAATATCTGGAGGATGGTGCATAAGTTCCTTCGCTTTTAACTCTTCGTATAAATTTTGATCAAACATAACCGGGCGCAAATCATCCAATAATATAATACCCTCCAGTGAATCCGTCTCTTTGTTAAGTACCGGGAAAAGATTTCTTTTGGATTTAACAATAGCCTGATGTACAATTTCACCCAGGTTCATTTCTGGGTTTATGCTAATAAAGTCCCGTTCTATCACGGTTTGTATATCCATTAAAGTGAGTACCGCATGGTCCTTGTTGTGCGTTATTAAATCTCCTTTTCGTCCCAGCTCCATAGCATAAACAGAGTGTGGAATAAAATATTTAGTGATAGAAAAAGAAATAGCAGCGGTAATCATCAATGGAATAAAAAGTTCATAGCCGCCAGTAACTTCGGCAATAAGAAATATGGCTGTAAGGGGGGCGTAGAGCACGCCGGCCATTAAACCGGTCATTCCCACAAGAGTGAAATTGCTTTCAGAAACTCCATTTGGGAAGAGCCCACAATTGTTCAGGATTTTTGCGGCAACGTTGCCCATAATACTTCCCATAAAAAGTACTGGAGCGAAAATACCACCCACGCCTCCTGCACCAAAAGTGAGGGCGCTAGCTATAATCTTAAAGAAGACCAGTCCTGCCAATAGGGCAATTACCACCCAAATACTACTTAGTTCTAGGTTAAATATGTTGTTCTGTAATGCTATTTCGGGGTTTCCTTTTACTAGGTTGTTGATTACATCAAACCCTTCACCGTAAAGCGGGGGGATGAAATACACCAATATTCCCAAACCCACACCCCCAACAAGTAGGCGCTTGCCGGGAGAATTTATTTTTTCAAAAACCGATTGTATATAGGCGTATACTTTCGTAAAGTACACTGAGGTAAACCCCGCCGCAATTCCCAAGATCATATAAAATGGCACATCGCTCAAATAAAATGCATCGGTATTTTTAAAGGGAAGCAAAATATCATTTCCGAAGAAAAAATAAGAAGTAAGTATCCCAGAAATTGATGCCAACAAAAGTGGAAGCATGGATGCCAGTGTAAGATCCAAACTAAATACCTCAATCGCAAAAATCAACGCCGCTATGGGCGCCTTAAAAATAGAAGCCATTGCTCCGGCCGCAGCACAACCAATCAATAAAGTTCTATTGGCTTGGTTTAAATGAAGTACCCTAGACAGATTTGAACTTAAAGCCGCGCCAGTTGCAACCGTGGGGCCTTCAAGACCCACGGATCCTCCAAAACCAACGGTTATGGGGGCCGTTAAAATACTGCCAAACATTTGGTAGCGCTTTATAAACCCTTTCTTTTTTGAAATTGCAAATAATGTGGAAGGAATACCATGACTTACTTTTTTCCGTATTACATACTTAATGATAAAATAGACAAGGGTTAGCCCAAGTATGGGGAACACGAAATAAAAAGCGGTATGGTAATATTGAATCAGGTTTCCTTCTAGCAAATGCTGGATAAAGTGCGTAAGGTTTTTAAGGATAACCGCGCCAACACCCGACAAAAACCCCACAACTATAGCTATTAAATACACAAATTGCGTTTGCGAGATGTACTTAATACGCCAAATAAGAAAGCGGGTTAATAAATTTCGTTTTTGTTTTGGCATCCTTAAAGCTATCAAAAAATCCCGCGTCAGCAGGATTTTTTTTCTTAAGATTTTATTTCAACTTTTAAATAAAGTTCTTCCAATTGCTTTTCATCGATTGGCGCAGGTGCATCAATCATTACATCGCGACCTGCATTGTTTTTAGGGAAAGCAATAAAATCCCGGATAGTCTCCTGTCCGCCCAAAATTGCCACCAATCTGTCCAAGCCAAAAGCAATACCGCCGTGTGGAGGAGCGCCATATTGGAAAGCGTCCATTAAAAAGCCGAACTGTGCTTTTGCCTCTTCAGGTGTAAAGCCCAAATAATCAAACATCAGCGCCTGTGTTTTTTTATCGTGAATTCTTATTGAACCACCGCCAATTTCGTTTCCGTTTAAAACCAAATCGTAGGCATTTGCCTTTACATCACCTGGGTTGGTGGCCAAAAGCTCCAACTGCCCGGGTTTTGGGGAAGTAAAGGGGTGGTGCATGGCGTGGTAACGCTCGGTTTCCTCATCCCATTCCAAAAGCGGGAAATCCACAACCCAAAGTGGGGCGAATTCATTGTTTTTGCGTAATCCAAGTTGTTCTGCCAAGTGCATTCGCAGCGCACTCAACTGGGTTCTCGCTTTGTTTTTTGCACCGGAGAGTACGCAGATTAAATCGCCAGCTTTTGCACCGGTTACTTCTGCCCATTTTGCTAAATCTTCTTGGTCGTAAAATTTATTTACGGAAGATTTATAGGTTCCGTCTTCGTTGCAGCGAACATAAACCATTCCCATAGCACCGATTTGTGGACGCTTCAGCCAATCTATTAAATTGTCTATTTCTTTTCTTGTGAAATTATTTCCGCCGGGAACTGCTATTCCCACAACCAATTCTGCTTGATTGAAAACGTTGAAATCTTTGTGCTGTGCAACAGCATTCAACTCGCCAAACTCCATCCCGAAACGAATATCCGGTTTGTCGTTTCCGTATTTTGCCATCGCTTCGTCGTAAGTCATTCTTGGAAATTCGGAAATTTCTACTCCATTAATTTCCTTCAGCAAATGTTTGGTCAATCCTTCAAAAGCGTTTAAAATGTCTTCTTGCTCCACAAAAGCCATTTCGCAGTCTATTTGTGTGAATTCTGGCTGACGGTCTGCGCGCAAATCCTCATCGCGGAAGCATTTTACTATTTGGAAATATTTATCCAAACCTCCCACCATCAGCAATTGCTTAAAGGTTTGGGGTGATTGCGGAAGGGCGTAAAACTGTCCTTCGTTCATTCGGGAAGGCACTACAAAATCGCGCGCCCCTTCAGGAGTTGATTTTATTAAATATGGCGTTTCTACTTCAACGAAACCTTCATTTGATAAATAATTGCGAACGGCAATGGCCACTTTGTGGCGGAAAATAAGATTCTCACGAACGGGTTTTCTGCGGATGTCGAGGTAACGATATTTCATCCGTAAATCCTCCCCACCGTCGGTTTCATCTTCTATGGTGAAGGGAGGAGTAAGGGATTCATTCAGTATAGTTAGTTCAGAAACCAAAATCTCAACATCGCCGGTTGGCATGTTTGGATTTTTGCTTTCACGCTCAATTACGGTACCCGTTACTTGTATGACAAACTCGCGGCCCAGTTTTGTGGCTTTTTCCATTACTTCTTTTGAAGTTCTTTCTTCATCAAAAATAAGTTGGGTGATGCCGTAACGGTCGCGAAGGTCTACCCACACCATAAAACCTTTGTCGCGGGTTTTTTGTACCCAGCCTGCAAGGGTTACTTCCTTATTGATATCTGCCGCGCGAAGCTGGCCGTTGTTGTGTGTTCTGTACATTTTATTGTGAAAAAAATTGAGAGGGCAAATTTAATAAGTATTAAATGAATTGTTGTGGTTTTAAGGGTATTATTATTGGCGTGGGTTGCTTGCCGCGAATGCACGAATGTTTTTTTGATTGTTTGGGCGTATAATTTAAAGTGCGGATGGCAATATTATAAATGCGGAAACGAGAATTGTTAAAGCGGAGACGAGAATTATTAAAGCGGAAAAGAGAGTTGATAAAGTGAAGGCAATAATTGTTATTGCGGAAGCCAAAATGTAAAAGGCGGTCACCATTATTTAAAAAGTGGGAAGCATATTTATTAAAGCGAAAGCTATAATTGTTAAAGCGGAAGGAATTAGTATAAAAGGGGTAGCGGTTATATAAAAACTAATGTTATTCCTTTAAAAATTTTATTACTTCTGTATGGCCGTTTTCATCTTCAATATTTAAAAAATAGATACCGCCGTAAAGATTGGAAATGTCCATGGTGGTTTGATTTTCAAGATTTAGATTTCTTAAAAGTCTGCTCTCTAAGTTGAAGATTTTCAGTTTTAGGTTTCCTGCATTGTTGAGGGAAGTTAAGAACAATTCATTTTTTACAGGATTGGGATAAACCTGAAATCTATTTTTTTGAAAATCTGAAACCGAAAGTGGGTAGCTTTTAAAAGTAGCGTATCCAAAGATGGCGTTTTCCAACGTTAGTATCTTGCCTTCACTATCTTCGGTTATAGTATAGGAGTACCCCCCTGCAATAAATCCGAAATATTCATCTTCGAAATTATTATGTTGCCCAATACCACAATCATCCATTGTTTGGGTAAAATTCATTGTATTAAATTCACCTGGTGCTATAAATTCATATAATCCATTAAAAGTATTACACGCGCCTACACCAGTAAAAGTTAAATCCTCTGAAATGGATAGCGTTGGAGTAATGGAAGGTTCTATAAGAGAAACCTCATATAAGGTGCCCAAATCTGTACCCATAACTTCATATAGATACCAATCATTTTCAAAAAGTTGCGGATCTTGTGCGAAGGAAATCGTGCTGAGGCTAAAAAGCAGAAGGTATAGTAGTGTTTTCATAATTTTCTTTCAAACAGTTAGTTGCAGTATACAAGGTAGGCAAAATGGAGAAAAATAAAACAGGGTTTTCCCGGTTTCTTATAAAGTTCGTTTCTTACAAAATAAAAACCCCTTGAGAAATAACTTCTCAAGGGGTTTTTATAAAGATTTTGTTTTCTCTTAATTAAGAAGACCACTTTGTTTTATAGCTTCTTTTTCTTTTAGTTTTTTCAGCTCCTTCATCCTACGCTTTTTTCTGAATTTAATTTTGGCACGGTTTACCAAATAGAACATTACCGGTACCACAATCAGAGTCAAGAAAGTTGCGAATATCAATCCGAAGATTACCGTCCACGCCAGAGGTCCCCAGAATATTACGTTGTCACCACCTATGTAGATATTTGGGCTGTAATCTGTAAAGAAGCCAAAGAAATCTATGTTAAGACCAATGGCTAACGGAACAAGCCCAAGCACAGTGGTAATTGCGGTAAGCAATACGGGACGTAAACGTGATTTTCCCCCTGCCACGATCAAGTCAAAATACTGGCGCTTGGTAAGCATATCGTCATCGTCCATTTCCAGTTCTTGCATCTTTCGGTCTATAAGAATCTGGGTGTAGTCTATCAATACAATGGCGTTGTTAACCACAATTCCCGCCAGCGAGATAATACCCATCATGGTCATAATAATTACGAAATCCATCTGGAAAACCACCAGACCAATAAACACGCCCGCCAAACTTAATACAATGGCGGTCAAAATAATGATAGGCTTGCTTATGGAGTTAAACTGGGCTACCAGAATGAGCATAATACCGCCCATAGCATAAAACAGCGCCAAGAGCAGGAAGCCCATATTGTCTGCTTGTTCTTCTTGCTCGCCCGTAAAGGCCAGGTTAATGTCTTTTGGCAGCTCGTAGTTTTGCAGTTCAACCTTTAGGTCGTTTACAATTTCTGTTGCGTTATACCCTCCAAGCACGTTGGAATATACGGTTATGGTCCGCTTTAAATCTTTCCTTTTAATAGAACTAAAGGAAGCTGTGTTGTTTTTTGAGACCATAGCCGAAATAGGCACCTGCACAATTTTTCCTTGGTTGTTACGGAAAGTAATGGGCTGGTTGAACAAGGCGCTTTCGTCATAACGGGATTTTTCGGAAAGACGGACGTTTATTTCATAATCGTCATCGCCTTCTTTATAGGTGGAAGCTTCCTCTCCAAAAATAGCACGGCGCAAGGTTTGCCCAATCTGTCCTGTAGAGATTCCCAATTGGCCCGCCTTTTCACGATCCACGGTCACGTCCATTTCGGGTTTACTTTTGTTAACGTCTATTTTCAATTCCTCAATACCGCTAATGCCTAAACCTTCAATATAGGAACGTAGCGCTTCTGCCTCGCGTAGCATTTCCTCATAATCCTCACCACTCAACTCCATGTTGATTGGATACCCTACTGGTGGGCCGGCGGCATCTTTTTCAACAATAATGGAAGCTCCTGGAAATCCCTTAACGGCATCTCGCACTTCTTCCAAAACGGTACTACTTTTAACACCGCGACGCAGCTGGAAATCGCGCATAGAGAGGGTTATCTTGCCTTTTTGTGGCATCTCGTTGCTCTGGCCCCCATCTGTCTGAGGATTTCCTGCTCCTTGCCCCACCTGCGAAATGGCAGATTCTACCATATAATTATAGCCGTTGTCATTGTATTTTTCAATGGCATCAAAAACGCGTTGCTCTACTTTTTTTGTAAGCTCATTGGTTTTTTCAATGTCGGTGCCTTGCGGATATTCTATGTAGGTAATAATTTGGTTTGGCTCATTCTCTGGGAAGAAAAGCACGTTGGGTTGCGCAACTCCTACCAAAATAAACGACATAATTAAAAGCGCAATCGTGCCGAAGAAAAATACGTAGGCCTTTTTTCCGCGCAAAGCATATTTTAAGGTCTTTTCGTAAAAATTCTCTAATTTCTTTAACGATTTATACTGAAAATAATCTACTGCACCTGCCAATACATATTTATACAGCCAAAGTAAAAGCGCAGCCAGTATTGCCAAATTTCCGAAACCTCGGAAAGCGGCTACATCCATTGCAAAACCAGCAATAAGGAGTAGGGCGCCAACACCTAATAAAATAAGACTCCAGCGAACAAGTTTCTTCTTTGAAAGGGGTTCTTCTTCAGTTTTCATAAATTCTGAAGTAAGCATGGAGTTTATTATCAAGGCCACAAATAGTGATGAAGAGAGTACCACCGAAAGCGTTATAGGGAAATAAATCATAAACTTACCAATCATTCCCGGCCATAGGCCAAGCGGGAAAAATGCCGCAAGTGTGGTTGCCGTAGAGGCAATGATGGGCCAGGCAATCTCGCCCATCCCCTGTTTTGCAGCTTTTCGGGGCGGCATTCCCTCACTCATTAAAGTATATACGTTCTCAACTACCACGATACCATTGTCCACGAGCATCCCCAGTCCCATAACGAGGCCGAAAAGTACCATTGTATTGAGGGTAAATCCAAGTGATGAAAGGATAAACAGAGACATTAACATGGACAGCGGAATGGCGAAACCTACAAAAAGTGCGTTTCTAAAACCAAGGAAAAACATCAATACGATTACCACCAAAAGCACCCCGAAAATGATATTGTTTACCAAATCGTTCACTTGGTTTTCGGTCTTGATGGATTGGTCGTTGGAGAGGCTTATGTGAAGACTTTTTGGCAAGTAGTTTTCCTGTTCCTCGGCAACTATTTTTTTAATCTGCTCAACTGCTTCGATCATATTTTTACCAGCACGTTTTTTTACATCGAGCATCACCACAGGTTCGCCATATTCGCGGGCATAGGTTGTGGGGTCTTTTTCCTTAAATTTTATATCGGCGATGTCTTTTAAGAAGATAATACCATCGTCCTTTTTTACTACTACATTTTCAAGTTCTTTAGGGTCTTCAATTTCACCCGTAATACGAATGTTTTTCTGGACACCATTTGTGATAATATTTCCACCGGAAATGGTACTGTTCTCACCTTTTACTGCATTAATTATATTATCGAAACTTACCTGTGAAGCGGTCATTTTGTAAATATCAACCGCTATTTCAACTTCTTTTTCCTCGGCTCCGCGAATGGTTGCTTCCTTTATTTGCGGAAGCAGTTCTATTTTATCCTGAAGATATTCGCCGTATTCCTTCAACTTCTGGACGGGATAATCGCCCGTTAGGTTTATGTTGAGGATGGGCATTTCTTCAGAAAAATTGAGATCAAAAACGTTCGGTTCTACCTTTGCGCCATTGGTTAAGGTGGGCCAGGTGGTTTCAGACTTAACCTGATCTACCTTGTCCTTCACTAATTGCTTGGCCACAGGAATTTCTACATTTTCCTCAAACTCAACAATGATGATGGAATAATCCTGAAGTGTGGTAGAAGTGATTTCCTTTACGCCTCCCACGTCTTTAAATTCCTCCTCCAAAGGTTCGGTAATAAATTTTTCCACATCTTCTGCAGAGTTACCGGGGTTTACGGAACTTACATAAATTTTAGTTTCAATAATTTCGGGGAAAGCCTCACGGGGCATACTATAGTATGCAAAAGCACCCAAAAACAAAATGATGGCCATTACTACATAGACCGTCATTTTATTTTCAATGGCCCAAGACGAAATACTAAATTCTTTATACGGGTTCTTGCTCATAACGCAATTGGTTTCTTAGTTTTTGATTGTTACTTTTTGGCCGTCGCGAAGCGTTTTCGCACCTTCCTTAATAATGGTGTCCCCTTTTTTAAGACCCGATTTTACTTCGGTGTGGTTTTCATAGGATAGTCCAGTTTCAAGAAGCACACGTTTGGCAACTCCCACAGAATCGTTAACTGCTTGGTAGAGGTAAGCGATTGTTTCGCCTGCCGCATTTTCCTGCAAAATATTTTCAGGAACGGTAATTACATTTTCTGCGCTGTAATCGTTCACATTTACTGTTGCAATTAAATTAGGTTTCACCAAGCCATCTTTATTAGGAATTTCTATTTGGATATCAAAACTTCGGTTATTTGGATTAATATAGTTGCTCACTTGGCGCACCGTTCCGGTGAATTCCTCATTGATGGAAGCTAGGTTTACCTTTACCTGTGTCCCTTTTTTGATGTTTGTAAGATAAGTTTCAGGGATGGAGGCCTTTACGTACATATTACTTAAATTCACCAAACGGATGATAGGTGTTTGCCCCGGAACAACTACTTGTCCTGGGTCTGAAATAATCTCATCCACCACACCGCTAAATGGAGCGGTAATAACGGTTTTTGATAATTGCGATCGCAATTGCTGGGTAACGTTTTTAGCTGATTCATAATTTGTTTTGGCTTGTAAAAACTGAATTTCAGAACCTATTTTTTGTTCCCAAAGTCTTTGTTGGCGTTCGAAAGTGGTTTGTGCCAAAGCCATTTGGGCTTCTTGTTGCGCCACCTGGCTTGAAAGGCCGCCATCGTCAATTTTTGCAAGGCGTTGTCCTTTGGAGACGCGTTGGCCTTCCTTTACATAAACATTGGTTAGCACACCTGAGTATTCGGCATTCAGCACAACATTTTGGTCGGTTTCTACATTTCCCTGTACTTCTACGTAATGTTTAAATAGTGTGTCTTTTATAACCTCTGCGGTTACCAATGCTGGGCGCTCCTTTTTTTCATGTGTATCAATATATTGATTGAGCTTGTCGATTTCGGCTTTTAATTCGCGTTGTTGTTTGTTCATTTCTGCGCGTTTCGCTTTTATGGCAGTCATATCGCCAGAATCAATTACGGCATCGACAGATTGGTTGTCACCCCCGCAGGAAACCAAGGTAATTAGGGTTATGAGGAATAGGATTGCTTTTTTCATTTGTTGATTTTTTAAAATCGATTAGTTTATGAGTTGATGAGGTTTTAATATTTTCCCTTAATTTCTTCTGAATTGATTCGCAGTTGCGGAATATTCAAAACAGTTTCAAGGTTTGCTTTTTCGTTAATGACTTCCAACATCGCTTGAAAATATTGTTGTTGGGCAGTATATAACTGCGTTTGTGCCTGCCGAAGATCAAAACTGGTAGATAGTCCTTCTGTAAACTTTATCTGGTTTTTGTTTTCAATACGTTCAGACAACGCAAGGTTTTTCTTTGAATTTTCATAATTTTCTATGGCAAATTGATAATTGCTTTGCGCCGTAGTTAGGTCTAATTTTATCTGTTGCTGTGTCTGTTCAAATTCCGTCTTTGCTTGATCCAGTGCTATTTTGGTTCGCTGGTTGGCGGCACTTCGCATCCCGCTGCTGAATATGGGAATGTTAAGGCTTACACCCAGCACCGAAGACTGAAACCACCTTTGGTCACCGTTGAAAAATGTAAAATCATCACTGTTTGCCGAAGTTCCGTAATTAACAAAAGCAGATAGACTGGGCAAAAACTTGCTTTTTTCCAAACGGTTTTCGAAGTAACGTTGTTCAATTAGGTTTTGAGCAATTTTATAATCTACGTTATCTTCTATATTTAGGGAAGCATCCAAAAGCGCAAGACTTATGTTTTGGTTAGCAAGCTCATCAAGGTCATCTGTTAAGGTTACGGGTGCTTCCACAGCTATTCCCAAGGCTAGGTTGAACATTTGTTTGGCAATAGCCTGACTTCTTCGAGCGTTGTTTAGTTGTGTTTCTATATCCAAAAGGGTTATTTCCAATTGCTCAACGCTTTCTTCCTCTGCCAGCCCATTCTCAAAGATTTTACGGGTTTCATTGAGGTTGTCCTCAAGATTGGTTTTATTCTTTTCAAAAATATCCACAAGTTCCTGCGCCAGTAAAACACTTCCGTAGGCATTTATAACTCCTTTGCGAACTTCCAATCTCGTTTTTTCATTGATGTTCTCGGAATATCTCAAAAAAGATTTGGCAGCTTTAAGCCCTACCAGGTAACTTCCGTCAAAAATGAGTTGGTTCAATGTGGCTACAGCGTTTGCGTTTTGTTTGGTTCCAAAGGTTACCGGAACGAAAGTACCTGGTTCACCTCCGGTAATTTCCGCCGGTAAAAGCGTAACGGGCTGTTTTAGATTGTTGTTATAAGATACTTTTGCATCAACTTGCGGCAATCCGCTTGCGGTGGTTTCCCACTTTTGTTTGATGGCCTTCGCAATATCACGGCGTGCGTTAATGGACGTGTAATTGCTATCCAGCGCAAAGGTAACGGCTTCTTGTAGGCTAAAACTGTATTCCTTTTGTTGTTGCGAAAAACCTAAGGTTACAGACAGTAATAAACTGAAAATTAAAAGTTTTTTAGTCATTGGTTTGGTGCTCTTTGATGAATTTTTTTAGTGTTAGAAAACCTTCCGGGGTTACAATTCCACGAATATGATATTCAAGATATTCCTCGGTTAGGAATTGGGTTGAAAATTTTTCAATCGGGAACAGGTTTTGGTCTTTTATTCCGTGGATGCCCAAAAAATAAAGCCTTGCGATAAAATCTATGTTCAGGTTGCTTCGGTATAAGCCTTGCTCAATGCCCCTGCGAAGGTTTTTTCGGGTACATTCCATCATTTTTTCAAAATGGCTTTCCTTTATGCCCTCAAAAATTTCGGGATAGTATTTTTGAAGCTGATATTGCGGTGATGACTGTTCTGCTTCAATAGTTCCCATTACAAATTTTTTAATTTCGAAAAGTTCTTCAATGGGGTTTTGTTCCAGAGAACAAATCTCGTCAATACCTGTTGTAATATTATGCAGAACATTACACGTACATTCCTTGACAAGAGCTGTCTTGTTCTTAAAGTGCGTATAAATGGTTTTTTTCGAAATGGCCATTTCATTGGCAATATCGTCCATAGTTACACTCTTAAAGCCAAGCTTAAGGAATAAATCTGTCGATTTTTGAATTATTTTATCTTTCATAGCGAGCGCAAAGATATGTCGGGAAACTTTTAAAACAAAAATAGTTTCCAAAGTTTTATTTTATTTAACAGAAGCTTAACACTAGGGTGTTTTGCAGCTATAAATTGTGTGCTTTGAAATGCTTGTTTTACTTTAGCCGAAATTTTCTTCATCCATGGAAATTCTTAAAAAATACAACAGTGATCTTCAAGACTATCTTGCTAGCGCCGTTTCATATAAAGACCCACGCCAGCTCTATGATCCTATAAAATACATACTCTCTTTAGGAGGCAAGCGCATTCGGCCAGCCTTGACTTTAATGGTGTGCGATTTTTTTGGTACAGATTATAAAAAAGCGATGAGTGCTGCTCTTGCAGTGGAGCTGTTTCATAATTTTTCGCTAATTCACGATGATATTATGGATAATGCCCCGCTGCGAAGGGGAAAAAGGACAGTCCATGAAAAATGGGACGTGAATACGGCGATTCTTTCTGGAGACGCAATGTTGATTTTGGCCTACCGTTTTTTTGAAAATTATGAGCCACAAATGTTCCAAGAATTGGCAAAACTTTTTAGTGAAACAGCACTGCAAGTTTGCGAAGGCCAACAACACGACATGGATTTTGAAACCCGTGACGATGTGACCCTCGTAGAATATATCCAGATGATAGACCACAAAACTGCAGTATTATTGGGAGCAGCAATGAAAATGGGCGCAATCGTAGCGGCGGCTTCTGAAACCGATAAAGATAAAATCTATCAATTTGGAAGAAATTTAGGCATCGCCTTTCAGTTGCAGGATGATTATTTGGATGTTTTCGGCAATCCGGAAACCTTTGGAAAACAAGTGGGCGGTGATATTATTTCAAATAAAAAAACCTTTCTTTACCTCATGGCTGTTGGGCAGGGAACTTCAACCCAAGCGGAAGAACTGGATCATCTTTTTAGCATAAACCCCAAAAACCCAGCTGATAAAATTCTGACTGTAAGGGAAATCTTTTTAAACTCCGGTGCGGCAGAAGCCACGCAAAAGGAAATTGAAAAATACAGTAACTATGCATACTCATTGCTCGATGACATTAACATTTCTGATGAAAAGAAAGCAATGCTTCGTGGTTTTGGAAACGATTTGATGAAACGGAATGTCTAAAAAAAAATTACTGGTAAAAATCTATTTTATAGAGAAATCCATTTGGGAATATTTTAAGATTTTAAACCGTATAAATCTGAATAATACAGTCAGCTAGTTGCTATAATTATTGTATTTTTGTACCGTTTTATCAAAAAGACCCATTTGTATATTTATCATGGATAAATTTTCCTTCTTAAACGCGGTTCACCCATCCCATATCGCGGAACTTTACGAAAAATATTTACAATACCCAGACAGCGTTGAACCTAGTTGGAGAGCCTTTTTTCAAGGCTTTGATTTTGGTTCTGAAAACACTGCACACGAGTTTTTCGGCATAAGCGAAGGGGCACAAGCACCCCAACTTGCCGAGGGAGATAATTGCGAGGATGTTGTAAAGGAGTTTCAAGTTGTAAAGCTTATTGATGGTTACAGAACCCGAGGGCATCTTTTTACCAAGACAAACCCCGTTCGTGAACGCAGAAAATATACACCCACGCTTGCTTTGGAAAATTTCGGGCTTTCCCAACACGATCTAAAAGCTACTTTTAAGGCGGGAGAAATTTTGGGCATAGGTGAAACTACGCTGGAGGAAATTATAAAGCACCTTGAAAGCATTTATTGCGATTCTATCGGGATTGAATATATGTACATTCGTAAGCCTGATGAAATTCAATGGATTCAGCAGAAGTTGAATATAAACGATAATCAGCCCAATTTTTCTAAAGAACATAAAAAGCACATTTTAAAGAAACTTAACGAGGCTGTAGCTTTTGAGAGTTTTCTTCACACAAAATACGTAGGGCAGAAAAGGTTTTCTTTGGAAGGAGGCGAAAGCTTGATTCCTGCTTTGGACACCTTGATAGAAAACGCCGCAGAAAAAGGCGTTGAAGAATTTGTAATGGGTATGGCCCACCGTGGTCGTTTGAGTACACTTACGAATATCTTCGGCAAAAGCGCAAAAGATATTTTTAGCGAATTTGACGGAAAAGACTACGCACAGGATATTTTTGACGGCGACGTAAAATATCACTTAGGTTGGACTTCCAAAAGAAAAACAGAATCCGGAAAAGAAATTAATCTAAACATTGCCCCAAACCCTTCACATTTGGAAACAGTGGGTGCAGTGGTTGAAGGAATAACTAGGGCCAAGCAAGATGACCATCACAAAGACAATCCAAACAAGGTCCTGCCAATAATCGTTCACGGCGATGCGGCAATTGCAGGACAAGGTATTGTTTATGAAATTGTACAAATGGCGCAGTTGGATGGCTACAAAACCCAAGGAACAATTCATATTGTAGTTAATAATCAGATTGGTTTCACCACAAATTATTTGGATGCCCGCTCTTCCATATACTGTACCGATGTGGGAAAGGTGACCCTTTCACCTATACTTCACGTAAATGCTGATGATGTGGAAGCAGTGGTACATGCCATGAACTTTGCATTGGATTTCAGAATGGAATTTTCTCGCGATGTTTTCATCGATTTGTTAGGTTACAGAAAATATGGCCACAACGAGGGAGATGAGCCTAGATTTACGCAGCCAAAACTTTATAAAGCTATTGCAAAGCACAATAACCCACGCGATATTTATGCTGAAAAACTCATTGCAGAAGGTGTTATTGAGAAAGGTTATACGGACAAACTAGAGCAAGAATACAAAGATAAGCTGGAAGAAAACCTTGAGGATTCCAGAAAAGAAGATAAAACCACCATCACCCCCTTTATGCAAGATGAATGGGACGGTTATGATTATGCCGAGGAAGATAAAATGATGGAAGCTGTTGACACCACTTTTGATTTAAAAAAGCTGGATGAAATTGCAGAAGTGATTACCAAATTGCCCGAGGATAAAAAATTCCTGAGAAAAATAGCCAAACTTGTTGAAGCAAGGCACCAAATGTATTTTGAAGATAACAAACTGGATTGGGCGATGGGAGAATTGCTTGCGTACGGTACTCTTTTAAAAGAAGGCCACGATGTACGTATGAGCGGACAGGATGTGGAACGCGGAACATTTTCGCACCGCCATGCCGTTATAAAAGTTGAAGACAGTGAAGAAGAAGTAGTGCTTTTAAACCATCTGAAAGGCGACCAAGGGGATTTTTATATATACAATTCCCTGCTTTCGGAATACGGCGTAGTGGGATTTGATTATGGTTATGCAATGGCTAGCCCGAAAACCTTAACGCTTTGGGAGGCACAGTTTGGAGATTTCAGTAATGGAGCTCAGATAATGATAGATCAATATATATCTGCGGCCGAAGACAAATGGAAACTACAGAATGGTTTGGTAATGCTTTTGCCACACGGCTATGAAGGTCAAGGTGCAGAGCACTCTTCGGCACGAATGGAGCGCTACCTTCAACTATGTGCCACCGACAATATGTTTGTGGCAGACGTAACAACACCTGCGAACCTTTTTCATCTATTCAGAAGACAGATGAAAGTGAATTATCGCAAGCCTTTGATTGTATTTACTCCAAAAAGTTTATTGCGTCATCCAAAAGTGGTTTCAACTAAGGAAGAAATGGCAAATGGAAGTTTCCAAATGGTAATTGATGATGCAGAGGCTAAAATATCAAAAGTGAAAACTTTAGTTTTTGTTACAGGAAAATTCTATTACGATCTGCTTGAAAAGCGAGAGGAATTGAATAGAGACGATGTTGCGTTGGTTCGTGTGGAGCAATTATTCCCATTGCCAACAGATGAAATGAAGAAAATTCTCAAAAAGTACAAAAATGCAGATGATGTAGTTTGGGCTCAGGAAGAACCTAAAAACATGGGCGCCTATTCACACATTTTAATGCATTTTGAAGAAGCGAGAAATTTTAGGGTTTGCAGCAGAAAAATGTATGCTGCTCCTGCAGCTGGTAGTACTGTGAGATCAAAAGCGCGTCACGCCAAAGTGATTGAAAACGTGTTTGATAAAAATATGGATTAGTTTTTCTGAAAATTTTTACAGAAAGAAAAAAGAAATTAAATTTAAAGAATTGTAAACCTAGGGTTTATATAAATTAAAGAACATATGGCATTAGAAATGAAAGTCCCCTCACCGGGAGAATCCATCACCGAAGTTGAAATAGCATCTTGGCTAGTAGCAGATGGCGATTATGTGGAAAAAGACCAAGCAATCGCTGAAGTGGATAGCGACAAAGCAACACTTGAACTTCCTGCCGAGGCAAGCGGTATTATCACATTAAAAGCGGAAGAGGGCGACACAGTTGCTGTCGGCGATGTAGTTTGCTTAATCGATACCGATGCTAAAAAGCCCGGTGGTGATGCTGAAAAGAAATCTGATAAAAAAGAGGAGGCCCCAAAAAAGGCAGAAGTCAAAAAAGAGACTCCTTCAAAACCATCAACTCCTAATCAAGAGCAGGATAATAAAACTTATGCTACGGGGTCACCTTCCCCTGCAGCCAAGAAAATCCTTGATGAGAAAGGAGTCGCTTCAAAAGATGTAAAGGGTACAGGGCGTGATGGGCGCATAACTAAAGACGATGCAACAAACGCTACACCTTCTATGGGAACTCCCGGCACAGGTAGTCGTGGCAGTGAGCGTAAAAAACTCTCTATGCTACGTAGAAAAGTTGCCGAGCGTTTGGTTTCAGCAAAAAATGAAACTGCAATGCTTACTACTTTTAACGAAGTAGACATGACTGCTATTTTTGAATTGCGAAACCAATACAAAGAGCAGTTTAAAGAAAAACATGGAGTAGGTCTTGGTTTTATGTCCTTTTTCACACTGGCAGTAGTTCGCGCGTTGGAACTTTATCCAGACGTAAACTCCATGATTGATGGCGATTATATGATAACATACGATTTCAAAGACATATCTATTGCTGTTTCTGGGCCAAAAGGATTAATGGTTCCGGTGATTAGAAATGCTGAAAATCTAAGCTTCAGAGGTGTGGAAGATGAAGTGAAAAGACTTGCGATTAGAGCTCGCGATGGACAAATTACCGTGGATGAAATGACTGGCGGAACGTTTACCATCTCAAATGGTGGGGTTTTTGGAAGCATGCTTTCCACCCCAATTATAAACCCACCGCAGTCTGCAATTTTGGGTATGCACAATATCGTGGAACGTCCTATAGTTCGTGACGGCGGTATTGTTGTTGCACCTGTAATGTATGTGGCACTTTCTTATGATCACAGAATTATTGATGGCCGTGAGTCTGTAGGATTTTTGGTAGCTGTAAAAGAAGCTTTGGAAAGCCCCGAAGAACTTTTGATGAACAATGATGTTAAGCGCGCCCTAGAATTATAAATTACAAAAATGATAGAAAATAAAAATCCGGCCTGTAGAGCCGGATTTTTTTGGTTAGTTAGGAAACATCTTCTAGTAAAAAATAATTGTACTGATCAGGTTTAATAAAAGAATCAGTACTATCGAAATAGTTAGTACCAACACTAAGGGTTTTTTGGTAGTTTCAGAACGATGGATGTCCTTCTCTTTTTCTTCTATAAAAACCGTATCTTTCATAGTGTAAATATCAGACATTATCCAGAAAAATAAAATACGTGGAAACACGTAAATTTTCAAAATTCTTGTCTAAGGGTTTCTATAACAATTTGTCATGGTGCTCTTTTGCCCAAATCAGGAGGCTGTTTGTTTTGGGTTCAATGTTTAGCTTTGTAATAATGTTGCTGCGGTGTTTTTCTACAGTTCTGTAAGAAATAAATAACTGTGATGCAATTTCTTTATTGGTTTTGTCCTGAGCTATTAATTTCAAAATTTTTTTTTCAGAAGGGGTGAGGGTAGCAAGCTCACTATCTTCCACTAGCACCACACCAATAAGTTCTTTTATCTTTTCGCTAAAAAAAGGAACCCCTTCCTTAACGGTCTTAATACAATTTTCAATTTCTTCAAGTGCGAATTCTTTTAATATATATCCAAAGATGTTAAGCTCTTGCGCCTTTTGGTATAGGTCCTTTTCTTTATGAAGTGTTATCAATACAATTTTGGTCTGAATATCGGTTCCCTTGCATTGTTGGGCAATCTCCAGTCCAGACATGTACGGCATCTGAATATCCAAGATGGCTATGTCTGGTTTTTTCTGGGTGATTAAATTGTAGGCTTCTCTTCCATCTTTTCCGCTTCCCAATAAATTATAGCCTTTTTCAATCAAAAAGTCGCTTAGCCCTTTTAATAAAAGGGGATGATCGTCTGCAATAATGATGGATGGTGTAGTTTCGCTCATAATGGAAATTGAAATTCCAGCACAGTGCCGGTGTCCTTTTTGGAAGTTACCTTCATTTGACCTTTCAAGAATTTTGTACGTTCCAAAAGTGTTTTTAAACCTAAAGATTTTACATCCTGATATTTTTCGGCAAAATCAAAACCTACACCATTGTCACGTATGGATATCAGGATATTGTTGGCAAACTTTTTTATTGAAACCTTGCCTGCCTCTGCATTTGCGTGTTTAAGGATATTGCTTAGGCTTTCTTGAATGATTCTATAAATATTCACTTCGTCTTCTTTTGAGAATATATTATCTATGTTATCAATTTCTGCAGAAATGAAAAGCGTTGTGTTTTCATCTATTTGATTTATGGTATATTCAATTGCCTTTGTGATACCGAGTTCCTGTAACTGAAAAGGATGTAAATCGCGTGAGATGGCACGAACTTCTTCAATGGTGTGGTCCACCATTTTTTTGGTGTCTGCATCACCGCTACTCATTAACTTGTTTTTTATCACCAATAATTGCTGGCCAATGCCATCATGGAGGTCCTTTGAAATTCTCCTTCTTTCGCCCTCCTGTGAAATTAGAAGCTCTTGGCTAAATTTTTCCTGAAGAACTTTATTGCTTTTTAAATGTCTTTGATTTCTGTACAAAAGGATGAGCCCAAAACCTAGGAGAATGGCGATACCTCCAAAAAGCATCGCTTTTTTGAAACTTTCATTATCTTTTTCCAAAAGGCTTATGCTGGTAGTTTTTTCTACCAGTTCTTTTTCTTTTTTTTCGGTTTCGTAAAGCGTTTGGTAGTATGCGAGTGCATTTGCGGTACTTCGGTTGTAAATGGAATCTTTTATGGCAGTGGAGGCTTGACTGTTCTCAATGCTTTTTTTGTATTCTCCCATATCATAATAGATTTCAGATAAAAAGGAATACGTCCCCATGATTTCATCTTCAACTCCCAAACTTTTGGCAATTTCTAGCTTTTTCTTTGCAAGTTTTAGTGCCTCTTCATAGTTGCCGATGGTCTGTAGATATTTGGCTTTTCCGCCCAAAAAGTTCAGTTCGGCGGCGGGATTTCCTGAAAGGTCAAAATCTAATGCTTCCAATAAATCCAAATGTTTTTTGGCTTCAATAATTTTATTTTGCTCGCAATAATATTCTATAAGCCGTGAGTGAATTCCTATATAGGTAGATTTGTTTGAATTGTCATGGTCAAAACTCTTTTCGGCCATCAGCAATGCCTTATATTCCAAATCACGATTGCCCATTTTTTTATAGTCTAGGGCTTGGTTGTAATATTCATAAGATAAAAATTGATTGAGCCCCAAGCTCTTCATTTTCTCAATTAAAGCATCGCGCTCAACCTTGGCCTTTTGATGAAAACCATTCATGCTGAACATGCTTATAATGCCCTGTTGGGCATACACCATATAATCATATTCCTCTGAATCTTCATACATGGTATAGGCGCGGGTGAAGTCCTCGCCGGCCAGTACAAATTTCCCCATTTGTGAATATGCTTGCCCTCTAAAAAGATAGGTGTCTGCAATATTCATAGTGTCTTTTGAAGAAAAATTTTCTAATGCAACGTTATAGTCTTCAATGGCTCTTTTAAGGTCTACCTTAGTATTGGCGCTACCGCGTTTCATATATAATCCACCTAATAAAAGGCTGTCCTCTATTTTATATTTTCGGGCCAAAACGCTGTTTATAACGGTAATTGCGTTTAGTGGATCATTCGCATAATTGGTAAGCGGATACTGAAGGTTCATTGCTTTTTTTGCCGCCAGTTCTATGCTGTCCAATTCTTGGGCAAGATCTATATATTGCAGACTGTATTTAATGAAGGCTCCTGGGTCTTTTGAATAAGTTTGCTTTAATAGACTGTCGAGTGCCGTTAGTTTCTCCAGTTTGTTAGGGGTCGTGTTTACAATCTTTTCATAATATGAAATATTCTGTCCATATCCTGAAATGGAGTATAGCGTAAGAATGAAAAGGAATGCAAATATTTTTTTCAGCACAAAAAAGATTATTTCAGAAGAAAGATAAAAGTACTTAAATTATTGGAAATAAACATATCAGCAACCCATTCTATTTCACGTAAAAACAATTTCTGCCATAATCAATAACTGCCCTGTGCTGTTTTAAAAAATCTGCGCCTATTATTCCGTGTATGGCATCTTCATTGGCCTGTAAAAGTGCTTCATTTACATGTGAAAGATCAAAAAGCACAAAATCCATGTTTTTTATTTCCCAATCCGCGATACTAAATTTATTTTTCCTAGAAAGCATGGTTTCCATATTTACAGCGCCGGCGCCAGCAGCTTTAATGATACTTTCTTCACTGACCAATAAAAAATGGGCGCTGTCCGTAAAGCCAACGCAGCTTGTGGAAGCACCCGTGTCTAAAATAAAATTGCCTGAAACACCATTGATTTTGGCCGAAAATAGATAATGGCCTGTGGCAAGCTTTTTTAATGGAATACGGTAAAAACCCTCGGCTTCAATAAATTTGCGTAACTGCATCAATTTTTTTGTGTAAAGATAGCAAACAAAATAAGTAGCTTTGCAACCATGCTTACAGATACCCATACCCATTTATACAGCGAGGCGTTTGCCGAGGATCGTGCTGAAATGATGCAACGTGCCTTTGATAAAAATATAAAACGCTTTTTCGTCCCGGCAATTGATTCTGGTTATACGGAAGCCATGTATGCCCTGGAAAAACAATATCCGGCAAATGTCTTTTTGATGATGGGGCTACATCCAACGTCGGTGAAAGAGAATTTTGAGGAAGAGTTAGCGCACGTTGAGGAACAATTCAATAAAAGAAATTTTTACGCAGTGGGCGAAATAGGAATTGATCTATATTGGGACAAATCTACTTTGGAAATTCAAAAGATTGCTTTTAAAAGACAAATTCAATTGGCAAAAAAACACAAATTGCCCATCGTGATCCACTGCCGTGATGCTTTTGATGAAATATTTGAAGTTTTGGAAACAGAGAAAAGTGATGGTCTCTTCGGAATATTTCACTGCTTCACAGGTACTTTTGAACAGGCCGCAAGAGCAATTTCCTTCAATATGAAATTGGGCATTGGGGGAGTGGTTACTTTCAAAAATGGAAAGATTGATACATTTTTGGACCAAATTCCGTTAAAACACGTCGTTTTGGAAACCGATTCGCCCTATCTTGCCCCAGCGCCTTTCCGAGGAAAAAGAAACGAAAGTAGTTACGTGGCTGTGGTCTGTAAAAAACTTTCGGAGATTTATAATGTTTCGGAGGAAGAAATAGCGAGGATTACTACTAAAAATTCAAAAGATATTTTTGGAATATAAATAATATGACAAAAAAACCAAACATACTCCTTATATATACCGGCGGAACCATCGGGATGATCAAGGATTTCGAAACTGGTGCGTTGCGCAATTTCAATTTTGATGAACTGCTGAACCACATTCCCGAACTAAAACTTTTGGACTGTAGCATTACAACTACATCTTTTAAAAAACCAATAGACAGTTCCAATATGAACCCGCAATATTGGGTTGCTATTGCAACCATAATTGAAGAGAACTATGACAAAATGGATGGGTTTGTGGTGCTACATGGTAGTGATACCATGAGCTACACAGCTTCAGCTTTAAGTTTTATGTTGGAAAACCTTGGCAAACCTGTAATCTTTACCGGTTCCCAACTCCCCATCGGCGATTTGCGTACCGATGCAAAAGAAAACCTTATTACTTCCATTCAGATTGCCGCACTTCAGGAAAAAGGAGTGTCAAAAATTGCTGAGGTCTGTCTTTATTTTGAATACAAATTGTACCGGGCAAACAGGACCACAAAAATTAATGCGGAACATTTTGAGGCATTCGCCTCACTAAATTATCCCGAACTCGTGCAGAGTGGCGTACATTTGGTTGTAAACAATGAAGCCCTTTACAGACCCAATAGAAGAAAAAAACTGAAGGTCCATAAAACATTGGAGAGTAATATTCTTTTAGTAAAAATGTTCCCCGGAATTAATGAGGCCACAATAAAATATCTTTTTGATTATCCAGATATGAAAGGATTGGTGCTGGAAACTTATGGTGCTGGCAACGTTACCAATGCCGATTGGTTTTTGAAATCGTTAAAAGCTGTTATAAAAAAAGGAATTCCGGTAATCAATGTAACGCAATGTTCTGGCGGAAGCGTTAATATGGGGCTTTATGAAACCAGCACAGAGTTAAAAAAAATGGGTGTAATAAGTGCAAAAGATTGCACTACAGAAGCATCCTTGGCAAAATTGATGTATTTGCTGGGTCAGAAAATTTCGGCTAACAGCTTCAAAACCATATTCGAAACCTCTTTACGCGGAGAAATGCAATAAATAAACCGCCCAAATTATTTTATAGCGTTATTTTTTTTGTGATATTTGGCACTCCATTTTAAAAATGGCTTAAATTTATAGAGAGGTGGCCGAGTGGTCGAAGGCGCACGCCTGGAAAGTGTGTATACGCCACAAGCGTATCGAGGGTTCGAATCCCTTCCTCTCTGCAATAAACTTATGGTCTATTAACAAACTCATGTAGAGTGTACATTAATATTCTTGCAGATTAACTAAATTATTTTATATCTTTAAACCTTTAACTAAAAACAAACTTTAAGTCGATAGCAATGAAAAAATTATTTTCTATTATGGCGGTGGCCGCAATGGTATTTGTAGGCACATTAAACGCGAACGCTGCAACAGCGCAAACAATGCCAACTAGTTCTCAAGCTTTGGTTACAGCAGCCACGGTTTCTTTTATTCAAGATGAAACTGCTCCTGCAGTAGAGGAAGAAAAAGGCTTCCACCAAGAATTAAAAGAACGTTTTGTGGAAGGTGGTCCTGGATTTATGGGAATCGTACTACTGTGTTTAATTCTTGGATTGGCAATTGCTATTGAGAGAATTATCTACCTTAACCTTTCTACCACCAATACCCAAAAATTGGCTCAGGATGTGGAAGATGCACTTAACAGTGGCGGAATTGAAGCTGCAAAAGAAGTGTGCAGAAACACAAAAGGTCCTGTTGCATCCATTTATTACCAAGGTCTAGACCGCGCCCACGAAGGTATTGACATTGCGGAAAAAGCTGTGGTTGCCTACGGAGGTGTTCAAATGGGTCAGCTTGAAAAGAACGTATCTTGGATTTCTCTTTTCATCGCGTTGGCGCCGATGCTTGGTTTCATGGGTACGGTAATCGGGATGATTATAGCATTCGATAAAATTCAGGCAGCGGGCGATATGAACCCTTCATTGGTTGCAGGAGGTATTAAAGTAGCGCTATTAACAACCGTATTTGGTTTGATCGTTGCTATTATACTTCAAATTTTCTACAATTATATTATTGCTAAAATTGATAGTATCGTTAACAGTATGGAAGATGCTTCTATCACTTTGATCGATATGTTGTTCGACTACAAAACAAAAAACAAAATCTAAACAAACCACAAGATGGCATTACATAAAATATTAAAAATAGTAGCGTTGCTTCTAGGCGTTGCGGGAGTTATTTTTCTTGCAATGATCATCGCCAAAGGTGATGAGGCTGTATCGGCAACCGGTGAAGGGGTTGATGGTTTCTTGTATGTTGCTTATATTACATTTGCTATTACAATTGTTTTTGTTCTATTCTTTGTGTTAAAAGGAATATTTGCAGGGAATCTTAAAAACACACTAATATCTGTTGGAGCTTTTCTACTTATCGTAGTTATCGCTTACGTTTTGGCCGATGGAAACCCAATGCCAATGCAAGAAGGCGAAATGCTTTCTGCTAGTGGATCTAAATGGGTTGGAACTGGGCTATATGCTTTTTATATATTAGCAATACTAGCTGTAGGCTCAATGGTTTTCAGCGGAATTAAAAAAGTAACAAAATAATGGCAAGAAGAGCAACACCCGAAGTAAACGCAGGGTCGATGGCTGACATCGCTTTCCTATTGCTTATCTTTTTCTTGGTAACTACCACCATTGAAAAGGATAAAGGAATTGCGCGGCAGCTACCACCCAAGGAAGATGTTGTAGACCCGCCAAAAATTAAAGAAAAGAACCTTTTTATTGTAAACGTAAACAGGAGCGATCAATTATTAGTTGAAGAAAAATTGATGGAGCTAAAAGACCTTCGCCAGGCCGCAATCGCTTTTCTTGATAACGGTGGAGCACCTTCCGGAAGCCCAGAATATTGCAGTTATTGCAAAGGAAAACGTGACCCAGAATCTTCAGATAACCCAGACAAGGCAGTAATATCGGTTCAAAATGACAGGCTTACTTCCTATAAAATGTACATTGCTGTTCAAAATGAATTAGTAGCAGCATACAACTTTTTAAGAGACAGGGAATCAGAAAGATTGTACGGATGGAAATTTACCGAAAAGAGTAAAGATCTTGATGAAGGAAAGATAAAGGGTGAAGCTGCCAAGGATGCATTGCAGGAAAAACTGGAGACTATTCAGCAATTATTTCCTCTAAAACTTTCTGAAGCGGAACCAAAAAAATCTGGACAATAACACAAATAGTATGTCAAAATTTAAAAAGAAAAAAGACGGCGGATTGCCAGCCATTTCTACAGCATCCCTTCCGGATATTGTATTTATGTTACTGTTCTTCTTTATGGTTGTAACGGTACTGCGGGATGACAATTTGCTTGTTCAGAATAAGTTGCCAAAGGCAGATCAGGTTGAGAAATTGAAAAAAGACCGATCGGTTTATATTTATGCCGGAAAACCAAGCTCTAGATATCAAGACAAATATGGTTCAGAGGCTAAGATACAAATAGGCGATAAATACACAGATATCTCCAATATTAAGTTTGCATTGACAGAGGCACGTCAAAAGCTGCTTCCTGAACTTCAGGATAAAGTTATGGTTGCCCTTAAAGTTGATGAGAAAACTAATACTGGAATGGTAACTGACATAAAACAGGAATTGCGTGATCTTAATATGCTAAAGATTATTTACATCACCACTCCTGGGAATGAAGTAAGCCAATAGAAATAATTAATTTATTTTAAAAAAGCCTTGGGTCTAAAATTTTGCCCCAAGGCTTTTTTTATTCACCATATTCTCAAAATACATTTATCTTTGAGGTGGTATGCAAAAACGTTTTAATTTTTTTCTAACTTTCCTCTTCGCCCTAGTTTCAATACAAGCTATTGCACAGGACACCATCTCTCCTATTGCCGTAGATTCCTTATATCGAGAAGATCAATTTTATATAGGGATTACTTATAACTTACCTTTGAACCTTCCATCCGGTGGAAATATTCGTGGACTTTCCGGTGGTATACAGTTTGGTTTCCTGAGAGATATGCCAATCAATAAACAACGAAACCTCGCAGTTGCACTTGGCGTTGGACTAACCATTGATCAATTGGGACAAAATATTTTTATAGGTGAAACAGCAAATGATGAAACTATTTTTAGGGTTCTTGACGGTAATGTAGACTATACCCGAAATCGCTTTAACATGGCGATAATTGAAGCCCCTTTGGAGTTTAGGTGGAGAACTTCTACCCCATCCACGTATCGATTCTGGAGGTTATATACCGGTTTTAGGGTTGGATATACATATTGGTACAAAGCTACTTTCAAGCAACCTGGAAACACGGTAAATCAAACAAAAATCTCTGAATTTGAACCCTTGCGGCTTTCGGCAACGCTTAGTTTCGGGTACAATACATTTAATTTCTTTGCTTCCTATAGTATAAATCCTTTTTTTAAAGATGCTGTAACTGTAGAGGGTAAAAGTGTAGACATAAGAACCTTAAAGATTGGACTTATGTTTTACATATTATAACCAAAGATTGAATAGAATTAATTGAGGAATAGCCCCCAATAATAGTCCAATGCCCAGTTCTGTATAAGTATGTGAATCGCTATTTAATCGTGATGAAGCTACCCAGCCATTTACAAATAAGAAAAAGCTAATAGTTACCAGAAGGTTTATCTTGAAATGGGCACTCAGCCCCACAAGAAACATTAAAATACCCGCTACGCCTATTTGGTGTAAACTAACCTTAAATTTAAAAAGAACCATCACAAGCGCGCTAAATGCTGAAAACAGTATTCCTACAAAGAAGTAGTACAACTCTGGGTCTTCATAAGGATCAAATATCATCTTGATAATAAGTAATAATAATATACACTGTATCATCAATGGAAACTTGCGTTCCTTTACATCCTTTAGATAAATAGTTTCTACCACTGCTAAGTTTTTCAGAAGAAAGAAAACAACAATTGGTATAAAAATAGTAATAATGGCTATTGCAAAAAGATTGGCACGCATTAGCTCAGGTTCAAGGTATCTGGGGGTAACACTGAAATAAAGAACAGTACCCAGCGCCGGCATCAACAGGGGGTGAAAAATATATGAAGCTGCCTTAAGAAATATCTTCATTAAATTTCTTTTCTAAGCCGGGCAACGGGCAAATCCAATTGTTCTCTGTATTTAGCGATAGTACGTCTTGCAATGGGGTACCCTTTTTCCAATAAAATCTTTGCAAGTTTATCATCCGTAAGCGGCTTTCTTTTATTCTCCTCCGAAATGGTAATTTCAAGAATTTTCTTTATTTCCTTTGTAGAAACATCTTCCCCTTGATCATTTTTCATAGACTCACTGAAAAATTCTTTTATGAGTTTTGTTCCATAAGGGGTATCAACATATTTGCTGTTTGCCACCCTTGAAACCGTGGAAACGTCCATATTAATTTTATCGGCAATGTCTTTCAAAATCATCGGTTTCAGCTTGCGCTCGTCTCCAGTCAAAAAATATTCCTCTTGATGGTGCATAATGGCATTCATAGTTACAAAAAGCGTTTGTTGCCTTTGTTTTATGGCATCAATAAACCATTTGGCTGCATCCAGCTTTTGTTTTATGAACATTACGGCATCTTTCTGCGCCTTTGACTTTTCTTTGGACTCTTTATACCCCTTCAACATATTTGTGTAGTCATGGCTCACGTGAAGTTCTGGGGCGTTTCTTCCATTTAATGTTAAATCAAGCTCTCCATCAACAATCTTTATTGCAAAATCAGGTACCACGTGCTCTATAATTCTATTGTTCCCAGAATAGGTTCCGCCTGGTTTGGGATTTAAACCTTCAATTTCGTGAATTGCATCCCGAAGTTGATCTTCGGTAATATCAAACTTTTGAATAAGTTTTTTATAATGTTTTTTACTGAAATGCTCGAAAGAATCATCTAAAATATCAATGGCCAAAGCTACCGAAGGCGTCTGTTCTTTTCGTTCCAACTGAAGCAACAAACATTCCTGAAGATCGCGTGCCGCCACCCCAGCTGGGTCTAGCTCTTGAACCACCTTTAAAACTTTTTCAACCTTATCTGGCGTGGTATAAACATTCTGAGTAAAAGCCAAATCATCAACAATATCTTGAATTTCTCTACGTATGTAACCGCTTTCGTCCACACTGCCTACCAAAAATCGGGCAATTTCTTCTTCTTCTTCGTCCAAACGATAGGTGTTTAACTGCTGCATTAAATGCTGTGTAAAGGATGTTCCCGCCGCATAGGGCATTTGCCGTTCCTCATCGTCAGCGCTGTAATTGTTTGCGGAAAGTTTATAACTTGGCACCTCGTCATCGCTTAGGTAATCATCAACGTTTATATCGGTTTCAATTACTTCGTTGCCCTCGTCATAGTTATCGTCAAATTCATCATTGCTAAATTCATCATCAAAGTTTTCAATTTCCTCTTTTCCGCCTTCCAAAGCAGGATTATCTTCAAGTTCCTGAGCAATACGTTGCTCAAAAGCTTGCGTGGGCAGTTGGATCATCTTCATCAACTGTATCTGTTGAGGCGATAATTTTTGGGAAAGTTTAAAATTTAATTGCTGCTTTAACATACGTCTATTACTACTTCATAAAGTTAAAAAAAACCAGCTACTAAAATAATTAAGTAGCCAGTTTTAATACAATCTTATGCTTTTATTGCTTAGAACTCTGCGTTGCCCGGAGTTCGTGGGTAAGGAATTACATCCCGAATGTTGCCCATTCCGGTGGTAAACTGTACCAAACGCTCAAAGCCAAGACCAAAACCACTGTGAACGGCAGTTCCAAACTTACGTAGGTCCAGATACCAGTACAATTCTTTTTCATCAATATTCATAGCCTTCATTTTTTCCAGTAAAACATCGTAACGCTCCTCACGTTGCGATCCGCCCACAATCTCGCCAATGCCGGGGAAAAGCACGTCCATTGCACGAACGGTTTTTCCATCATCATTTAATCGCATGTAGAACGACTTAATATTTGCTGGATAATCAAACAATATTACAGGGCTTTTAAAATGTTTTTCAACCAAAAAGCGCTCGTGCTCGCTTTGCAGATCGGCACCCCATTCCTCAATTATATATTTGAATTTTTTCTTCTGGTTGGGTTTGGAACGTTTTAGAATATCTATCGCTTCTGTATAGCTTACTCTTTTGAAATTATTTTCCAAAATAAAACGAAGCTTCTCGCGAAGTTTCATCTCACTGCGCTCGTCCTGTGGTTTGTTCTTTTCTTCCTCCAGCAGACGATTTTCAAGAAACTCAAGATCATCGGCACAGTTTTCCAAAGCATAATTTATTACATACTTTATAAAATCTTCTGCCAAATCCATATTAGCGTCTAGGTCATTAAAGGCTACCTCTGGCTCAATCATCCAAAACTCAGCCAAGTGGCGACTGGTGTTTGAGTTTTCAGCTCTAAACGTGGGGCCGAAAGTATATACTTTTCCGAGCGCCATGGCATAGGTTTCAGCTTCCAACTGTCCACTTACAGTAAGATTTGATTCTTTTTCAAAGAAATCTTCCTTAAAGTTTACATTACCGTTTTCATCAAGCGGCGGATTTTTGGCATCCAGAGTAGAAACACGGAACATTTCACCCGCCCCCTCGGCATCGCTTCCGGTAATTACCGGAGAATGCATATAATAAAAACCATTTTTCTGAAAATATTCGTGCACAGCAAATGCAAGTTTGGAGCGCATACGCATCACTGCGCCAAAAGTGTTGGTTCTAATCCGCAAATGTGCCTGCTCACGCAAAGTCTCCAGGGAGTGTCGTTTTGGTGAAAGTATGGTCAGTTTTACATCTTCAGGATTGGCCTCGCCCAAAACCGTCAATTTTGAAACTTGAATTTCTACCGTTTGGCCTTGGCCTTGGCTTTCCACGAGCATGCCCTTTACTTCTATAGCGGCGCCCACGGTTACTTTTTTGAGAAGTTCTTCATCAAAATTTTCAAAATCCACCACACATTGCAGTGTTTTTATAGTAGAACCATCGTTTAGTGCGATGAACCGGTTACTTCGGAAAGAGCGCACCCATCCGCGCACCATCACTTCGTGGTGGGTCGGGTCGCTGGTCAATAACTCAACTATTGTTTTGTATTGCATAGTCTTATTTTAAGAGGAGCAAATATACTTTTAAATAAAATTCCAAAAAAGTAAAAACACCAAATTCCAAAGAAGCTAGCTCGCTATCTTAGGGCACATTTTTAACCTTTGATATGGGTTTTTAGCATTAACTGAATACTCTCTATTCAATTTTATCCTCCTCGTCATCATCGGTTAAAATCTCGATGGCAGGTTTTTTCATCGTTTCTTTGTTTGCAATGCTTCTTTCCAAAGAAAGTAGGAGCGTGGGCAATAACAAAAGATTGGAAAGCATTGCGAAAAGTAAGGTTATGGAAACCAGGGCGCCCAAGGCCACTGTTCCTCCAAAACTGGATATGGTAAATACCGAAAATCCAAAGAAGAGTACAATGGAAGTATAAAACATACTTACCGCCGTTTCGCGCAAGGCTGCGAAAACAGATTTTTTGATCTTCCAATTGTTTGCTATTAGTTCTTGCCTGTACTTGGCGAGAAAGTGAATGGTATCGTCCACCGAAATTCCAAAAGCAATGCTGAACACTAAAATGGTGGAAGGTTTTATGGGAACGCCCACAAAGCCCATAACCCCAGCCGTTATTATTAACGGGAGCAGGTTTGGGATCAAGGAGATTAAAATCATTTTAAAGCTGCGGAACATCCAGGCCATGAAAATCGCAATCAGCAAAATTGCCAAGGAAAGTGAAAGAATCAAATTGTTAACCAAATAGCGTGTTCCTTTTTGGAATACCAACGCTTTTCCGGTAACCGAAACATTATAACGTTCAGATGGAAATACCTTGTCTATTTCTTTATGTAGGTCTTCCTCTATACGCCCAAACCTATCTGGTTCGGTATCTTTCATAAATGTGGTAATACGGGCAAATTGGCCTGTGCTATCCACGTAGCTGTTCAGCAAATTGGTATCTGTATTGCTACTTTTGGCATAGCTGAGTATAAAAGTCTTCTCTTGGCTATTGGGCAACTGGTAATATTCGGGATTGCCATTGTAATAGGCTTGTTTGGAGTATTTTACCAATTCAACTACCGAAAGCGGTTTCGCAAACTCAGGAATCTCCTTAATATGCTCCTGTAGCTCGTCAATTCGCTTTAAGGTAGAAAGACTCATAACGCCTTTTTTCTTCTTTGTATCCACCATTATTTCCAAAGGCATGATACCTTCGTATTCTTTTTCAAAAAAGCGGATGTCATCAAAAAAGCCTGTATTTTTAGGCATATCCTCAATAAGGCTACCCGAAATTTTAATATTGTAAATTCCAATGATACTTCCGCAGAGTAACAACACCGCCAATATATAAATAGTGATTCGGCGTTCCTTCACCATTCGCTCAATCCAGTTCACAAAACCATTTATCCACGTTTTGTTCAAGTGTTTCAAGTGCTTGTCTTTTGGCACAGACATATAGCTGTAGATAATGGGTATAATTAGCAGGCTCAGTAAAAAGATGGCCACAATATTGATGGAGGCCACAATACCAAACTCACTCAACAATTCGCTCTTCACTAATATAAAAGTAGCAAATCCCGAAGCCGTTGTAAGGTTGGTCATGAGGGTCGCGTTCCCCACTTTTGCAATTACCCTTTGCAATGATTTTGCTTGGTTTCCATGCAATTTTATCTCCTGCTGGTATTTGTTTATAAGAAAAATACAGTTCGGTATCCCAATTACAATAATCAAGGGAGGTATAAGTGCCGTAAGTACTGTAATTTCATAATGCATCAGCCCTAAGAAGCCAAAAGCCCACATAACCCCAATAATTACCGTACACATAGATATAAACGTAGCACGCCAAGAACGGAAAAAGAAGAAAAAGATGAGCGAGGTAACAAAAAGCGCTGCGCCTATAAACAGCCCAATCTCGTCAATAATGCTTTGTGAGTTCAGCGTGCGTATATAAGGCATCCCCGAAGTATAAACGGTTACCCCAGTTTCCTTTTCAAACTTTTTAATTAGCGGTATTAAATCATGAATCACAAAATCCTTCCGCGCAGGCGTATTTACAATGTCTTTCTTCATGTAAATAGCAGAACGGATGCTTTGTTTATCGGGGCTATAAATTAGGCCGTCGTAAAATGGAAGTTTATTAAACAGCTCATCTTTATATTCCGCAAGATTTTCATCGGTAAATATCGAATCCTTTACAAACGGAACCAATTCAAAGCCTGTGGTGTCGGTTTTCTTTTCAAGTTTTTGAAGATTGCCTATAGATAGGGTAAGCTCCACCTCATTATACTTGCCAATATCCTTTGAAAGTTGGTTCCACGCCTTAAACTTTTTGGGCGTAAAGATGGTAGAATCTTTCACTCCCATAACAATCAAGTTGCCTTCCTCGCCAAAATGCGAAAGAAACTGATCGTACTCAAGGTTAATGGGGTGGTCATCCGGAAGTAAATTTGCCTCCGTATAGGTAAAGCGCATGTTTTTCCACTGAAGCGCCAACAGTACAGTAATGGCTGCGATAACTATTAAAATCCAGGTACGGTTTCTTAAAATAAAGCGGGCTACCCAGCTCCAAAAACCAATGCTAAAAAGTTTGTTCAAAGCAATTTTTTATAGACTTGGCAAAGGTACGTATTTGCAATAAGTAAGAAATTTATTTTCAGGGTATTTTAGGAAGATGAGGGAGTTCCATTTTTTTACTAACTTCTGCCACGAATGAAAACAACTGTGGACCTCCTACGGCACGGTGTAAAATATAAAAGGAAACAAAGGCCTCGCCATTCAGCTTTTGGATGGAAAGAAATTTCTCATAGGCACCCAAAAACCCGAAGAACTTATAGAGATGCTTCAGAATATTAAAAAATAAACTATAGATTGTATGACATTTACCTATTCCATCTGCCACCCTCAAAGGGAAAAATTAGAATATAAAAACGAACCCTTAACGAGACATCAAGTTCTTGAGATAGCCAAAAACTATCCGTGGCAATCACAAATGAAAATCGTAGAAGCTTTGCCACCGGAAAAACTTTGCTATAATCCCTCTTTAGATTTTACCTGTACTGATAATAAAAAGAGTTTCTGTCTTACGGCCAATTATGATAAGGATAAAAATATAGAGTTCTCACTGTGGTACAATAGACCTAAGAAAGTCAAAATCCTTTTTGGTTTATTGGGAGAAAAGGAAAAAATGAGAGTGGATGATGTTTGGCCTGTTAGTTTTAATAAATCAATGGAATATTTGGAACATTTTGTAAATGGAAATTATAAGCTGATTGAGTCTTTGTACACAAAGTAAGTTTACCATTCAGTATTATTGAATGTGCCATGGAACGATTTTCAATCTTTTTTCGTTAGCATACCCTAATTATTTCCCACATACCTTGCGATAGCTTGTTCTTCTTATGATGCTCCTGTCTGTATCGGACGAAACTCCGTTGGTATTGAAGAAAACTGCGTCAATATTTCAGAAAACTGCATCCGTGTTGCAGAAAACTGCATCAGTATTTCAGAAAACTGCATTCGTGTTTCAGAAAACTGCATCAGTCTTGCAGAAATTTGCATTCGTATTGCAGAAAACTGTATCTGTATCGGAAGAAACTGTGTCCGTAGCGGTTCGAATTGGGGTCGTATCGGTTATAATTGACTTCGTATCGATTAGAACTGCCGTCTGCACGCATAGGGTGAATAAATACATTTAGGGTAAAAGGAAGAGAACGGCCCAAGGCCAAGCGCTAAAAGCAAAAACCGCCCCTTACACCTTAAGGTAGAAGGTAAACTTGAACGAAATATTATCTGAGAATTTTGGAAGGTTGTAATACCCGTAGCGGTAAGCCGCGCTAAGCCCAAACCCAAAGAGAATTTTATTGATTTCAAAACCAGTTTCGTTATAAAGCTGGTTCAGTGTATCAAAAGGGATTCCAAAATGTTGGTCTCTGTTGCTCATATCGCCTAGGGCATGGCGCGTAATCAGCACGAGCTCCGGCTTCCATTTTTCTGTAAGCTTAAACCTGCGCAAACTGTGCTTTACCTGTAATGTAGTAAGCCTATCTGAAAAGAATTCACCAAAATACATCGTCTCAAAACTCTGTACCCCCGCCACCGAAAAACGCTGCAATACCTCATCTTTTGTAGGTTGGTTAGGGTAGGAGTGAAACAAATGCGTAAGTGGCACATCGCCCGTTGCCAAAGACCCTTCCAAAAGTATGTTGGTAGAAGAGAGGTCTGTACGTTTTATGTAGTAATCCAACTTTAGCCCAAACTTGGTATAAGTAAAATCGCTTTCTACCACATTCTTTACCCCTTGGGTTATCTGTGCGCTTATTTTTGGAAAACCATCAAAATATTCTTTCGTGCCATCTGCGTTTGTAAAGAAATTTGTTTTCGGACTTATCCTGACAGAAACCGTAGCCTCGGCTAACTGGTAATTTCTGTAGGGTACGTCATCGTGTATATAATAATAGTTTTCAATATTTTCCACATTGCTATGCTCCAAACGAACTTCTGCCAAAATTTTTGGCGAAAGCTCACTTGCAATGCTCGTAAACCATTTTCGGTATTTATAAAATTGGGTAATATTGACGAGCCGGGGTTCAAAAATAGAATATACCCGCGCATCGGTTAAATAATCAAAAGAGCCTATTTCTTTTACATCATCGGCGTAAAATACATTTACCCAAGCTTTTCTCTCTCTATTTACTCTGGCACTTATACCCAAGCTGTACTTAGAGGTTTTGTCCTTAAAGCCATACGCATAGTAACCGCCTAGTTTATAATTTTCAAAAAGCTTATCATTGGTCAATCCCCCGATACCCAATCGCAAGCCTTCGTAATTGTTTAGCTTAATTAAGGTTTTAAGATCAATGTCAAAAAAACCAATGGGATAATATCCCGACGAAAGTGGATGATCCTTTTTGTCCTCAACCCCAGCAATCGTATCCTTGTCAGTCTTTATTGCCGGCTCCTGCGCTGAAGCAAAAAAAGCAATACTAAAACAAAGATAAGTAAGAAATTTGCGCATTCGAAAAGGTTAGTTTTAAGCTGTTTAAAAGTAAAAATAAAGCGGCTATCTGCCGCTTTATTGTATATAGTTTAACGAAATGTGCGTTACACTGTCATAATTTCCTTTTCTTTTTTAGCTAAAATTTCATCAATCTTTTTGATGTGGGCATCTGTCATTTCCTGGATGTCCTCTTCCAGACTTTTTTTAAGATCTTCAGAAATTTCCAAGCCTTTAAGATCATTATTCGCGTTTTTTCGGTCATTGCGAACTCCAATCTTTGCCTCTTCTGCCGCAGCCTTGGCTTGCTTTGCCAAATCCCTTCTGCGTTCTTCGGTCAGTGGCGGCACGTTGATGATTACACTTTCGCCATTGTTCATAGGATTAAAACCTATATTAGCAAGATGGATTCCACGTTCTATTTCGGGAATCATTTGCTTTTCCCAAGGCTGGATGCTGATGGTCATACCGTCTGGAGTGCTTACGTTTGCCACTTGGCTCAATGGTGTTGGGCTGCCATAATAATCTACCATTACGCTCCCTACCATAGAAGGTGAAGCCTTTCCGGCACGGATATTTACCAATTCTTTTTCAAGATGCTTAAGGGCTTTGCCCATAGCTTCTTTGGTGCCTTCAATTATAATATCTATTTCGTCTTCCATAAGATTCAGTATTCAAAATTCAATATTTTTTACCACAAATGAATGAATAAAAATTATATAAATTATTAGTGTATTCGTTGCTGTTTTTTACAAATTCACTTTGGTTCCAATCTTTTCACCGGAAACAACTTTTAAAAGGTTTCCTCTGGTATTCATATCAAAAACAATGATTGGCAATTCGTTTTCCTGGCTCAAGGTGAAAGCGGTAGTATCCATCACTTTCAGTCCTTTTTGCAACACATCTTCAAAACTGATAAAATCAAATTTTGTTGCCATCTTATCTTTTTCAGGATCGCTGGTATAGATTCCATCAACTCGGGTTCCTTTTAAAATTACATCGGCGCCTATTTCAATAGCTCTCAAAACTGCCGCCGAATCTGTCGTAAAATAAGGATTTCCCGTTCCGCCGCCAAAAATAACCACGCGACCTTTCTCCAAATGCCTGATTGCTTTCCTGCGGATAAAGGGTTCTGCAACCTCATTAATGTTTATTGCGCTCTGCAAACGTGTGGGCACATCTTCATTCTCCAGCGCACTTTGCAATGCAAGCCCGTTGATTACGGTAGCGAGCATCCCCATATGGTCGCCCTGCACGCGGTCCATACCGCTGCTGGCACCAGCCAAACCTCTAAAAATATTTCCGCCGCCAATAACGATGGCCACTTCCACGCCTTTTTCGGTTATTTGTTTTATTTCGTGGGCGTATTCCTTAAGCCGAATTGGGTCAATGCCGTATTGTTGATCGCCCATTAAGGCCTCGCCGGAAAGTTTTAAAAGAATTCTTTTGTACATAGTTTGGGTTTGCTGTGGCAAAAATAAAGAAAATTATTGATGCGGTGGAAGGAATTAAAAAAGTAGTTTTTTGAAAAAAATTGAAATAATTAGTGCTTTTAATGATGACATCTAGCTTCGGAATACGATGTAATAATGTTTATAAATATCTAATCCTTAAAATATCATAATATGAAAGCAACATTATTTTATTTATTACTTGGAATTTCAGCCGTTATGTTTTCGCAAAATTCAGGAAAATTTCTTCCACCTTCAGATCTCACATTCCATCCCGCGACCATTGAAAAAATGGAATGTATTACCGATTTACAACGGCAGCAGGTACGGGAGCAAATAACTATAAATAAACAGCTAATACTTCAAAATAACCCTAACGCATTTCGGGGTGGGGGCAATTCGCCTTTGTTTATACTGCCCATTCGGGCCAAAGCTGGTTTTAATGATTATGGCTATTACATCATCAACAATCAGGTAGACCACGACCCAGCTCCTAATGGAAATTTATTGGATTATGAATGCGGTGAACGCACTTATGATTGGGCAAACGGCAACCACGAAGGTACAGATTATGTGCTTTGGCCTTACCCGTGGAAACGCATGCAGGAGGAAATCATGGAAATAGTGGCCGCAGCGCCGGGAATCATTATCGATAAACGGGATGGCAATTTTGACTTAAATTGTGAAAACAACGGAAATCCAAACTGGAACGGCATAATCATAGAACATTCCGATGGCTCCCAAGCTTGGTATTGGCATTTTAAAGATGGAGCCATTACCTCCAAAAATATTGGCGACACCGTAGCAGAAGGGGAGTACTTGGGCGCTGCGGGCAGCTCTGGCAGTAGCACAATACCCCATTTGCATTTTGAAATCTATGATGCAAACAATAACTTGATAGATCCATATGAAGGGCCTTGCAATAACATGAATGCGGAGAGTTGGTTTGTTGCCCAGCCAGATTATTACGTTCCAGAAATAAACAGGCTTTCTACCCATGACTCCCCAAATTTTGATGATGACTGCGGAGTTGTGGAAAATACTTACGACAACTTAAATTTTGAACCGGGTCAAACCGTTTACTTTCGAATTTTCTACAGAGATATCCAAACTGACAGCGATACCCATATCGTGGTAAAAAGGCCCGATAATTCCATATTGTATGATTATATTTTTACCTCGCCTTGGCCTTTTTATACAGGGGCATATGCGCAATGGGATTTTCCTGTGGATGGCACTTGGCCGGATGGAGTCTATACTATTACCGCTGAATTTGGCGGAAATACCTACGAAACCATTTTTGGGGTAAACACCAATTTGGGAACTGAAGATTTACAACAGACTGAAATAGCAATCTATCCCAACCCTACTTCAAATAAAATATTTATTGATGCGAACGCTCAAATAGAAAGTGTGGTGTTATATGATTTATTGGGAAGAAAAGAAGTAGATACTGCTCCTTCTGCTGAGAATACCGAGTTGAATATTACTTCCTTAAAAACTGGAATGTATGTAGCTGTTATTGTTTCCGAAGGGAAAAGCACGGTAAGGAAAATTATGAAGGAATAGGTTTTCTTAAAAGAAATGTATAAAAAAAGAGGCTGATAAATTTCAGCCTCTTTTTTATTTAATTATGTTGAAAAAGGTTATGCCAAAGAAACTCTTTTAAAACCAACAACCTCAACATCGCCATACGTTTTTACGTAATCTGCAACGCTCTTTTTGTCGTCCTTAATAAAGTTTTGGTCAAGCAACGCCTTTTCGTGGTCCATTGTAGTGTTGTCACTAATGAAACGCTCAATTTTTCCTGGAAGGATTTTGTCCCAGATTTGCTCTGGCTTGCCTTCGGCTTTCAATTCAGCTTTTGCATCAGCTTCAGCTTGCGCCAAAACCTCTGGCGTCAATTGTGCTCTTGAAATATACTTAGGTACGTTTTTAAGGGTTTTTCCCAAACGGCCCAATTCAATATTTTCTTTTTCGATTACTGCAATTCTTGCCTCGGTTTCAGAAGCCACAAATTCCGGATCAAAATCTTTGTAAGAAAGGGTAGTGGCGCCCATAGATGCAACTTGCATAGAAACGTCCTTTGCCAATTCATCAGCATTATCAACTTTCTTGGAAAGACCTGTTAAAGCAGCAATCTTGTTGCCGTGAACGTAAGAACCTACGAATGGAGCTTCCAAAATTTCGTAACCACCAATCTCGATTTTTTCACCGATCACACCAGTTTGCTCAGTAAGTTTTTCAGCAACGGTCATTCCCCCAAAATCTGCAGCCAAAAACTCATCTTTTGAAGAAGTGTTCAAAGCAATTTCTGCCATTTTGTTTGCCATTTCAACGTAAGAATCGTTTTTCGCAACAAAATCAGTTTCACAGTTCAATGAAATAGCCACACCTTTTGTGTTGTCGCTGTTTACTTTTGCGGTTGCAACACCTTCACTGGAATCGCGATCTGCTCTTTTTTCAGCAATTTTCTGTCCTTTTTTTCTAAGGATAGCAATTGCTTCTTCCATATTTCCATCTGCCTCAACCAATGCCTTTTTACAGTCCATCATTCCGGCGCCGGTGGCTTGTCTTAGTTTATTTACTTCTGCGGCTGTTATGTTTGCCATTTTTATAAATTTTTAAAAGTTTTTAATTAAAAAAGTCGTCCAATTAATTTTCAACACAGAAAAGAACCAAACGACTTTTAGATTTTAAGATATCGTTATTATTCTTCTTCGTTAAGAATTTGCTTTTTCGATTTTTGACGTACAGGCTGTTTTGCCTCTTTCATATCTTCTACGTCCTCTTCGTCAGTTGAAGGAACTTCAGCCTTTACTTTTTTGGCTGGTTTGGCTTCCTTGTCCTTTTTAGGCGCTTTTGCCTTTTTTGCCATTCCTTCTTCATCGTCGTTATCGTCATCACTGCCAGCTTTTCTTTCAGAAAGCCCTTCAATAATAGCTTCCGAAACAAAATTCATAATGCTTTCGATAGATTTTGAAGCATCATCGTTAGATGGGATTACGTAATCAATAACGCGTGGGTCACTGTTGGTATCGACCATTGCGAAGATTGGAATGTTCAATTTCATAGCCTCTGCAACTGCAATGTGCTCGCGGGTTGTGTCAACTACAAAAAGTGCTGCGGGAAGACGGCTCATATCAGAAATGGAACCTAAGTTCTTTTCCAATTTAGCACGAAGACGGTCAACTGCCAAACGCTCTTTCTTAGAAAGGGTGTTGAAGGTTCCATCTTGCTTCATTCTATCAATAGAAGCCATTTTCTTAACGGCTTTACGGATAGTTACAAAGTTGGTAAGCATACCACCGGGCCATCTTTCAGTGATGTAGGGCATGTTTGCATTCTTGGCTTTTTCAGCAACAATGTCTTTTGCTTGTTTTTTGGTAGCTACAAAAAGAATTTTGCGCCCACTGGCTGCAATTTTTTTAAGGGCTTCATTGGCCTCTTGGATTTTTGCAGCGGTCTTGTAAAGATTGATAATGTGGATCCCGTTGCGTTCCATATAGATATACGGCGCCATGTTTGGGTTCCATTTGCGGGTTAGGTGGCCAAAGTGCACACCAGCTTCAAGTAAGTCTTTTACTTCTACTTTTTTTGCCATTTTGTTTTAGTTTACGTTCTGTGAAAGGATAGCAACCGCTTCTATAAGAATTTGGTTTAGATGCTAAACTAACTCCGCCAAAGACGGATAACAGCTTTTTTTAATTAATAATGAATATGAACTTTTCAACTTCAATTGGGCATCCCCAAGGAGATACCCAATCTAGTTGAGTAATATTAACGTTTAGAGAACTGGAATTTCTTACGCGCTTTCTTCTGTCCGAATTTCTTACGCTCTACCATTCTTGGGTCTCTTGTAAGTAAACCTTCTGGTTTAAGGATGCCGCGATTTTCATCGTTAAGCTCGCACATAGCACGAGAAATTGCAAGACGAATGGCTTCTGCCTGTCCGGTAATTCCGCCGCCAAATACGTTTACCGAAATATCGAAAGTCTTTTCGTTATCGGTAAGTGTTAAAGGTTGTTTTACTTTATACTGAAGTGTTCCTGTTGGAAAGTAGTTTTCCAACTCACGCTTGTTGATGGTAATGTTTCCTTTGCCTTCTTTAAGGTACACACGTGCAACAGCGGTCTTTCTTCTGCCTATTTTGTGAATTGTCTCCATTACTTGTTGTCGTTAAGGTTAATAGTTCTAGGTTTCTGTGCTTCCTGTCCGTGGTTTGCGTCTGCATACACTTTTAGGTTTCTGAACATTTCTGCGCCCAATTTATTTTTTGGAAGCATTCCTTTAACAGCTTTTTCAACAAGCCTTGCAGGGTCTTTCTTGTACATTTCTGTAGCGGTAAGGCTACGTTGCCCACCAGGATAACCTGTGTGGCGAATGTACGTTTTGTCATTCCATTTGTTGCCTGTAAGTTTTACGTTACTGGCGTTAATAATAATTACGTTATCACCACAATCTACGTGAGGGGTGAAACTTGGCTTGTGCTTTCCACGAAGCAATTTTGCAACTTCGCTGGCAAGACGACCCAATGCCTGGCCGTCCGCATCTACTACCAACCATTCTTTTACAACGGTATTCTTGTTAGCAGATACTGTTTTGTAACTTAATGTATCCATTAGTTTTTTGTCAATAGGTTAATAAATCATTGTTTCTCACCCTTTAAACAAAAAAGATTTTGTCTAAGAGGGGTGCAAATGTAGTGTTATTTATTTGAAAAGCAAGGGGTGTGGAAAATATTTTGTTGTGAAAAAGACGTAAGACCGCTACGCTAAAAGAAGTAAGAGAAAAGACCAGAATAATTTTGAATTCTGAATTAAATTTATTCTTTCACAAACTTTTTCAAGGCCACATTTTTACCGGAATACAACTGCACATAATAAACGCCCGTAGCCAAGCTGGAAACATCTATGGTTGGGGAAACGGTGCCAACCTCCAATTGCAAGACTTTGCTGCCCGTCATGGTGTAAATGTTTATTTGGTCTATGGTTTGGTCTTGGGTGTTGAGTTGCAATGTGTTTTTTGCGGGGTTGGGGTAAAGGGCAATACCTGTAGCTAATAAGTGTTCCGTTGTGCCTAATAAATCATCTAACTTTAAAACCCAATAGTCATTTTCTCCAATAGAATTTTCTGTTTTATCTCCCGATATGTCTGATCTTGAATTCCCGCCTAAAAATATTTTATTATCAGTGGTTCGATTAATTGATCCCGAATAATCACTGTGGCTTCCGCCTATACTATATTGATTTAATATCTCTCCAGAATTGTTTAATTTTAGTAGCCATATATCAATACTGCCATTAGATGGAACGGTTTTATCTCCAGATATATTTGATGAAGAAAAACCAACGATCCAATAGGAGCCATCAAAATCACTATATGTATCTAAACAACCATCAGCTTCATTTCCTCCAATAGTGTTTTGCCATTCAATACTTCCTGTTTCATCAATTTTAATTATCCAATAATCAGAATCACCATAATTGTTTTCCGTTTTATCGCCAGACATAGTTGACCAGGATTCACCTACGAGAAGATAGCCACCATCATAGGATTGCGTAACATTGGTTAAAATATCACCATCATCTCCTCCAATTGTATTCTGCCATTCAATATTTCCTAAATGGTTTACCTTGACAATCCAATAATCATAATTCCCTTGATTGATTTCAGTCTTATCTTCTGAAATACCTGATCTAGAATGCCCTGCTAAAAGAAATCCGCCATCCGGAGTTTGGAGAACAGATTCTAACATGTCTTCTGAATTTCCGCCAATTGTATTCTGCCATTCAATGTTTCCTGAATTGTCTAATTTTAAAACCCAATAATCGTCACTAAAGTCTATCGAATCTTCAGATTTTTCTCCTGAAATATTAGAATTTGAAGTGCCACCAAGAAAATAACCCCCGTCATTTGTTTGAATAATATTGTTCAATATATCCCGATTACTTCCACCAATAGTTTTTTGCCATTGAATAATGCCTAAAGAGTTTAATTTTACAATCCAATAATCGTAAAAACCTCGACAATTTTCATTTTTATCTCCCGAAATGTTTGAGCCAGACCATCCTCCAATAACATATCCTCCATCTACATCTTGTATTATTGATTCTACCCTGTCAAGATCGTTTCCTCCAATAGTATTATCCCATTCAATATTTCCTGTTGAACTCAATTTTACTATCCAATAATCATCTTCGCCAATATTATTTTCAGATTTATCTCCAGAAATATTTGATTTTGAGGGTCCAGCGATTAAAAAGCCTCCGTCAAGAGTGCTAATTGAAACCCTCAATTCTTCATCCCCACTCCCCCCAATAGTCCGCTGCCAAAGAATATTTGGATCCTGGGCATATATTGTAACTACCGAAAGCAATAAAATAATAATTGTAAATATATTTTTCATGAATAATAATCTAACTGTTTCTGAGGGCAAAATAGGCGATTCTACTTAATAATTTAAAATATTTTTTAACATTTTATTATTGCTCTATCTTTTTAACAATCCCTTCTTTTGCACCCTTAATCGAAAAAAATAACAAAAACTATGAAAAAATTATTTGTAATGATTTTGGTAGCAGCAGCTTTTACTGCTTGCTCAAGTGATGATGACAGTAGCAACAACAGTACTTCCCTGGAGGGCAACTGGAAATTGACCGCTTTTGAAACCGAAAACCCATACGACCTCAATAATGATGGTACGGCTTCAAAAAGTGTAATGGACGAAACCAATTGCTACCAAAACGAAACCATTCGCTTCGATGCAGATGGCACAGGTGAAGCTACTTCAACTTCTTACGCAGACATTCAGTTGACTTTAGTTGCTGGAACTACCGATGAGTATGAATATACTGTTGATTGTGTTTCTGAAACTGAAACTACTCCATTTGTCTATGATAAAGATGAAAATGAAGTTAGCCTAAGTATTACGGGTGCAGGCAATGCAACTGCCACACTTTCGGGAAACACCCTTACGTATGTTATTCAAGATGGTTTCTTTGTTGATGTGGATGAAAATGGTACAACAGTTACTGTTACCGAGGATATTACTTTTGTTTATACAAAACAATAAGTGAATACTTTAATAGATGAATTGAAAAGCCGAAAGTAATCCTTTCGGCTTTTTTTATTTACTGCAAACTGCGACTGAACACTGCCAACTAAAAAAATCAATGCGCCTCCAACCAATTTTCACCCACACCCAAATCAACATCCAATGGAACGCTCAGCGTATAGGCATTTTCCATTTCGTGCTTTACCATCGTTTTTAGTTTTTCGAGTTCGGGTTTGTAGGCATCAAAGACCAATTCATCATGCACTTGAAGCAGCATTTTGCTTTTGTAATTTTCCGCTTCGAGTTTTTTGTGAATGTTTATCATCGCTATTTTAATAATATCTGCCGCGCTTCCTTGAATTGGTGCGTTCACCGCATTTCGCTCTGCGGCGCCGCGAACCACTTGGTTGCTTCCGTTGATGTCCTTTAAATAGCGTCTTCGTCCCAAAACCGTTTGTACATACCCATGTTCACGTGCAAATTGAATTTGCTCGCTTATGTAATTCCGAAGTTTTGGATAGGTTTTATAATAGGTTTCTATCAACTCTTTTGCTTCACCTCTGGAAAGGTCAGTCTGATTGCTGAGACCAAAAGCGGAGACTCCATAAATAATTCCGAAGTTCACGGTTTTGGCATTGCTTCTTTGTTCGCGGGTCACTTCTTTTAAAGGAACATTGAAAACTTTTGCAGCAGTGGAGGCATGAATATCCTCGCCATTTTTGAAAGCTTCAATCATATTGTCTTCTTCGCTCAAGGCAGCGATAATTCGAAGTTCAATTTGACTATAATCCGCCGCCATCAATACATAATCCTCATTTCTTGGAATGAATGCTTTCCGTACTTCTCGTCCGCGTTCGGTGCGAATTGGAATGTTTTGAAGGTTTGGGTTGTTGCTACTCAATCGTCCAGTTGCGGCAACCGTTTGCATATAATCGGTGTGTACCCGGCCGGTAGATTTTTCAACCTGCCCCGGTAACGCATCAACATAAGTACTTTTTAGCTTTGTCAATCCACGATATTCCAAAACATCGCGGATTATTTTATGGTCTTTTGCCAAATAGGAAAGCACATCTTCTGCGGTTGAATACTGTCCCGTTTTGGTTTTTTTAGGCTTGTCAATTAATTTTAGTTTTCCGAAGAGAATATCACCCAATTGCTTTGGTGATGCAATGTTGAACTCTTCCCCGGCTTCTTCATAAATACTTTTTTCAAGCTGAAGTATGTCTTTGTCCAATGCTTCAGAAAGTTTTTTGAGGAAATCTTTGTCCAAATTGATGCCCTCCAATTCCATTGCCGCCAACACCCGAAGTAGTGGAACTTCAATTTCGTCAAACAATTTTTGAGTATTGGCTTCGCCCAATTCTTTTTCAAAATGTTCTTTCAATTGAAAGGTTACATCAGCATCCTCAACGGCGTACTCGGTTTGTTTTTCAACTTCAACATCCCGCATATTCAATTGATTTTTGCCTTTTTTGCCAATCAATTCCGTAATTGAAACAGGGGTGTAGTTGAGGTAGGTTTCGCTCAAAACGTCCATATTGTGCCGCATATCTGGGTTTATAAGATAATGCGCGAGCATGGTATCAAACAATTTTCCTTTTACCGAAATATTATATTTCGCCAAAACTTTGATGTCATATTTCAGATTTTGACCAATTTTCTCAATGGTTTCGTTTTCAAAAAAAGGTTGAAGCTCCTCCAAAATTTGCTGTGTTTCCTCTTTGTTTTCAGGAAAAGGAACATAAAACCCTTTGCCCTTTTCCCACGAAAAAGCAATGCCAACCAGTTCTGCCTCCAACGGATTCAAACTTGTGGTTTCGGTATCAAAACATACACTTTGCTGCTTCATTAAACTCTGAAGAAAAAGCTTAGTCCCCATTCCCGGCTGAACTGTTTGATAAAAATGTTCCGTATTTTCAATGGTAGCACGGGAATTATAGCTTTTTATTTCTTCGGCGGCATCGCCTTCACCGCCAAAAAGTGAAAATTGCCCACTTCCTGCGGAAGCAGAAGTTGCTTTTTTTGCACTTTCGGAATTTGAAATCTGTGTAACTTTTTCCGAAGCGCCCTCTTCAGAAAATAATTTCAAGAATTGATCTTTCAGTCTTCGGAATTCAAGTTCCTCAAAAATTTGCTGCACTTTTTCGCCATCGGGCATCGACAGCTCGTAATCTTTTTCATTAAACGTTACATCACATGTAGTACAGATTGTAGCGAGCTTTTTTGAAAGCAGACCGAGTTCGGCATTCTCTTCAACTTTCTCCTTCATTTTACCTTTTAGCTTATCGGTATTTGCCAAAAGATTTTCCATAGAGCCAAATTCAGCAATAAACTTCTTTGCTGTTTTTTCACCCACACCAGGCAGTCCAGGAATGTTATCGCTAGCGTCGCCCATCATTCCGAGATAATCAATAACCTGTTCGGGGCGCTCTACGCCAAAACGTTTCTGCACCTCGGGAATTCCCCAAATTTCGATGGCGTTGCCCATACGCGCGGGGCGGTACATAAAAATATTTTCGGTTACCAATTGACCAAAATCTTTATCGGGCGTAACCATAAAAACTTGGTAGCCTTGTTTTTCTGCCTGTTGCGCCAGGGTGCCGATAATATCATCAGCTTCCAAACCTGATAATTCCACACACGGAATGTGCATTGCTTTTATGATTTCCTGAATTATCGGGATGGATTGACGGATAACATCGGGCGTTTCGTCACGATTTGCTTTATAATCTGCAAACATTTCGGTGCGTTCGGCACTCCCATCCTTGTCAAAACAAACGGCCAAATGATCGGGACGCTCGCGACGGATAACATCAAAAAGTGAATTGAGAAAACCCATAATGGCAGAAGTGTCCTGCCCTTTGCTATTAATGGTTGGATTTTTTATAAGTGCGTAATACCCGCGAAAAATAAGGGCGTATGCATCAAGAAGGAAAAGGCGTTTTTGGGTGGACATTTTGGATTTTTTAGACGAATTCCAAAACTACAAAACTTCTTCAATGGTGCGAAATTAATTGAATTGCAATTCGTATTTTTCGCCCATAAATTATTTCAGATGAAAAAATATTCATTGGTAATCCACGGCGGAGCAGGAACATTGGTAAAAGGTTTGATGACGCAAGAAAAGGAGGAACAATATAAATCAGCTTTAAACGAAGCTTTGGAAAAAGGATATGCAATACTTGAAAATAGCGGAAGCGCTATGGACGCGGTGGAAGTTGCGGTAAACCATTTAGAGGATTTGCCACTTTTCAACGCAGGAAAAGGTAGTGTTTTTACCAACGATGGCACCCACGAAATGGATGCTGCCATTATGGATGGTAAAACGCTTGATGCAGGGGCGGTTTCTTTAATTACGGGAATTAAAAACCCAATCTCCCTCGCCCGCGATATAATGGAAAAGACAGATCACGTTTTTTTGGCGGGCGAAGGCGCGATGCGTTTTGCGAAAAGTCTGGATTATACTTTGGAAGCTCCCGAATATTTCTATGATGAACATCGTTACCAGCAATGGCAAAACATAAAAGATAGCGACAAATTTCAGTTGGATCACAGTATGAAAAAGGAAGGTAAGTTTGGAACTGTTGGCGCTGTGGCCTGCGACCAAAATGGAAACGTTGCCGCTGCCACATCCACTGGGGGAATGACCAACAAGCGGTGGGGCCGAGTGGGCGACAGTCCGATGATTGGGTCTGGAACATATGCCAATAACAAAACCTGCGCGGTAAGTTGCACGGGCAGTGGCGAATATTTTATTCGTGGCGTGGTGGCTTATGATGTTTCCTGCTTAATGGAATACAAAGGAATGACTTTAGCTGAAGCTGCTTCCGAAGTAATCAACAAAAGGGTTTTAGAGATTGGCGGAGACGGAGGGTTGATTGCAGTTGATGCTGAAGGGAATATAGCAATGCCTTTCAATACTGAAGGCATGTACCGCGCATTTAAAACTTCCAAAGGGGGAAAAGAGATTGGTATATATAGGAAATGATACTATGGATACTGCACATTCTATAGGTTCTATGGACACTATTGTATTTTACCCTAATCCCTAATCCCTAATCCCTAATCCCACATCACAAAGTCTGAGATTCAATCACGCGAATGTGATGAGGCGAAATTTTAAGTTTCTTTTTCTTGATATCGAAACGATCGCCGTTTGCTAAAATGTGTGTTTTCAAATTATTTAGGGACATTGGCGTACCGTCGGCAACCACAGCTTGATTATTGTGCTTTAATTTCCGTGGGTCAAAAAGAATTACCATTCCCGAGCCAATTACTTCAACAATATTGCAGTTTTTGATAACGAGGCCAGTATCTTCCGCCAAGCCAATACCGATAAGTTTGGGAAATCGTGCCACTGCTTCGGCAAGTCTTCCAAACCGTCCGCGGCGTATAAAGTGTGAATCGATTATCAAGTTTGGAATGAAGCCCATGCCTTCACCCATTAAAACAGCACCTTTTGTAAAGGCTTCTTTTATTCCGCCACCTTTTATCATTTCCTGGCTCATGCACATTGCTCCAGCGCTGGTTCCGGCAATTACAAAGTTATCTTTTTCGTAACGTTCTTGAATTATTTTGTGCAGAAGGGTTCCGCCAATATATTGTACTATTTTAGATTGGTCACCTCCAGAAAACATAACGCAATCGGCTTTTTTCATCAAGGTTAAATGCAGCGGATCTTCTGCTTCCTCACGATTGCGGATATCCATAATGCGAACGTTGGTACACCCTAATTTTCCAAAAGCGTGCAGATAGTTTTCGCTCACTTCAATCGGAATACTTGAAGCAGTTGGGATAACAACTATTAGGGCTTCTTTCCCCCCACTTTCACGAGCCACACGGGATAAGATCCCTTCCTGAATATATTCTAGTGTATATATTTCGCTCTGTTCAATGCCCTTATCTTCATTTCCACCTATGGGGATCAGTGTGCCTTTTACGCTCATGAATTTATTTGATTTGCGGGCAAAAATACGCTAATTGTTATAAAAATTAATCATATATTTATCAAATTCGAACCAAACTAACAAATCCGTCAACATATGCGAATAAGGGAAATCAACGCCATGCGAGGGCCGAATTACTGGTCCATACGTCGTCATAAATTAATTGTAATGGTCCTTGACCTTGAGGAAATGGAAGAACTCCCTTCCAATAAAATTGACGGCTTCAGTGATCGGCTAAAAAGCATGTTCCCGAGCATGTATAGCCATCGTTGTAGCGTGGGCGAACCGGGCGGATTTTTTCAACGTGTGGAAGAAGGCACTTGGATGGGTCACGTAATTGAACATATCGCATTGGAAATTCAAACCTTGGCCGATATGGATACGGGCTTTGGAAGAACCCGCGGTTATGGCGAAAAAGGCGTTTACAATGTGGTCTTTAGTTATATTGAAGAAAATGTGGGGCGGTATGCTGCGAAAGCAGCGGTTGATATTTGCAAAGCACTTATCTCGGGTGATAGCTATGATTTGGAGGCCGATATACAACGGATGCGTGAAATACGCGAGGATGAACGCCTAGGGCCAAGTACAGGTTCCATTGTTGAAGAAGCTGAAGCCCGTGGCATTCCGTGGATTCGTTTGAATAAATATTCACTTTGCCAATTGGGTTACGGCGCCAACCAAAAAAGAATACAGGCGACGGTAACTTCAGAAACTAGTAGTATTGGGGTTGAAATAGCCTGCGATAAGGAAGACACCAAATACCTTTTGGAGCAGGCAGAAGTGGAAGTTCCAAGGGGCGACATTATTGGTCGCGAAAGCAGCCTTGCGGAAGCCTGTAGATATGTAGGATTTCCGTTGGTTGTAAAACCCGTGGGCGGAAACCATGGTCGCGGGATTACCGTCAACATTAAAAACTACGAAGATGCTTTGGTGGCTTTTCATGCTGCAAAAAATGTTTCGCCCAAAGTTATAATAGAAAAATACATTACGGGCGAAGATTACCGTTTGCTGGTAATCAATAATGTTTTGGTAGCAGCCGCGAAGCGCAGTCCTGCACACATCATGGGCGACGGAAAATCCACCATAAAAGAATTGGTTGATGAAGTAAATAAAGATCCACGTCGCGGTTATGGACACGAAAATGTGCTCACAAAAATCACTATTAATGATTTGACCAAAACTATCATCGCCGCAAAAGGTTATACCGAAGATTCTGTACCAAAAGAAGGTGAAAAAGTTATTTTAAAAGACACTGCAAACTTAAGCACAGGCGGCACAGCGGAAGATGTTACCGATATCGTACATCCATCAAACGTTTCCATGGCAGAACGCATTTCAAAGATAATAGACCTTGATATCTGCGGAATTGATATCATGACAACCGATATAAGCCAACCCTTAAATGAAACTGGCGGTGCAGTTTTGGAAGTAAATGCCGGACCCGGATTTAGGATGCATTTGGCTCCAACTACCGGACTTCCTCGAAATGTTGCTGCTCCCGTTGTAGATAAACTTTTTCCAAAACAGGGCGATACGGGCAGGATTCCAATAATAGCTACCACCGGTACCAATGGAAAAACCACAACTACGCGCCTTATTGCGCACATGGCAAAAATGAAAGGCTATCGAGTAGGTTATACCACAAGTGATGGCGTTTATATCCAAAATAGATTGTTGATGAAAGGCGATTGCACCGGTCCGGCAAGTGCCGAATTTGTATTGAAAGATCCAACGGTAAACTTCGCCGTTTTAGAATGTGCCCGGGGCGGCTTGCTTCGTGCAGGATTAGGTTTTAAAAAATGTGATGTCGGCATTGTAACTAATGTGGCTGCAGACCATTTGGGCTTAAAGGGAATCCACACCATTGAACAGTTGGCAAAAGTGAAAGGCGTTATCCCCGAAACCGTTTTGCCAGATGGTTATGCAATTTTAAACGCCGATGATGATTTGGTTTATGAAATGCGAAGAAGTATCAACTGCAACCTCGCTTTATTTTCAATGGACGAAGAAAACCCACGGATAAAAGCGCTTCAAAAACTTGGCGGAATCACTGCAATTTATGAAAACGGCTACGTCACCCTTTGTCGCGGAACTTGGAAAATGCGAATAATGAAAGCTGAAAACATTCCATTGACCTTCGGTGGAAAGGCAAGTTTTATGATACAAAATATCCTTCCAGCTGTTATTGCGGCAAACGTGCGCGGAATAGGCATTGAGGATATGAAAGTAGCTTTGGAAACCTTTATTCCTTCCGCAACCCAAACCCCAGGGAGATTGAATCTATTTAAATTTGAAAATTTCAGCATTTTGCTGGATTATGCGCACAATCCCGCGGGAATGCGTGCTTTGCAACAATTTACCGATTCCTTTGATGCCACCGAAAAAATTGGAATTATTGCAGGAGTGGGCGATAGAAGGGAAGAAGACACCAACGAATTGGGAAGCATTGCCGCAGAAATGTTTGATGAAATAATTATCCGGCAGGATAAAAACCTACGCGGAAAAAGTGAAGAGGAATTGATTAAAATGCTGAACGCTGGAATAAAAATGAAGAATCCAAACAAGAAAACCACTATTATTCCTTCAGAAAAAGAAGCCATTACACATGCCATAAAAAATGCAAAAAAAGGTTCACTCATTATCTGTTGTAGCGATGTAATCCCCGATGCATTGGATCTTGTGATGAAGTTTAAGGAACAGGAAACGCGGGGTGAAAAGATTTCCTTATATTAAAAAGCAAAAGCCGCTCCTCCTCAAAAGCGGCTTTATTTTTCCCATGGCTAATCAAAGTATATACTAATTACCGTTTCAAAAATAAGTGCTTTTTCTGGCTTGGGTTTTATGGAATTGTTAACTTAAGGAAATGATTTTCACAGGGTCACCATTTTAGTAGGTATACGCTGTTTCTCCTTTTAAAAATCTTAAAAATGAGATACTATAACCGTTAAAATAAAGTGAAGTAGCGTATCATTTTTTTGAAACTCACTACCTTTAAAACTTGTTTTTACTCTATGCGTTGGGCCATTTTTATTGTCATTTACATTCTTGTTGATATTTATGCCTTTCAGGCGGTAAAAACCCTTACTAAAAGCCCGTGGTTACATGGGCTGTATGTTTTTATTTCGTTGGCTGTTTTGGCGGGACTGATTTATGAACTTTCTTTTTTGGGTTCTGCCAAAATGATGGAACCTCCAAAAATGTATTTCTTCGGAATTTTCCTGGCAGTATTTGTGCCAAAATTGATCATAATCGTGTTTATGTTCGGAGAAGACATAGCCCGTTTTTTTGTTGGAATATTCATGAAAGTGGCCGGAAGTGACGAGGCACAATTTATGGCTTCCCGCAGAAAATTTGTAAGTACCATTGCTTTGGGCATTGCCGCTATTCCTTTCGCATCCCTACTTTATGGGATGATTCAAGGGAAATACAATTACAAAGTATTGAAATATGCTTTGGAATTTGAAGATCTGCCAGATGCATTTGACGGTTTTACACTTACACAAATAAGCGATATCCACAGCGGCAGTTTTGACAACCGAAATAAAGTGGAATATGCTGTAGATCTCATTAATAAACAGCAAAGTGATGTAATCCTTTTTACCGGGGACTTGGTAAACAATATTGCCGAAGAAATGGACGATTGGAAACAACTTTTTTCAACTTTAAATGCGAAGCTGGGAGTCTTTTCAGTTTTGGGAAATCATGATTATGGTGATTATGTAGGATGGAAAAGTACAGCCGATAAAGCTGAAAATCTTCAGAAATTAAAATCTCTTCAAAAGGAAATGGGTTGGGATTTGCTACTGAATGAAAATAGATATCTGGAGCGAAACGGTCAAAAAATAGCTTTGGTTGGCGTTGAAAATTGGGGTGAAAACGGTTTTAAACAGGCTGGCGATCTGGATAAAGCTTGCGACGGCATTTCAGACAGCGACTTTAAAATCTTGATGAGTCATGACCCATCTCACTGGCAATCTAAGATAAAACATGATCCGCGACATTTTCATTTAACACTTAGCGGCCATACCCACGGAATGCAGTTTGGCATTGAGATTCCGGGAATCATAAAATGGAGCCCCATCAAATACAGATATAAAAATTGGGCGGGAATTTATGAGGAATTTGGAAGGTATATAAATGTGAATCGAGGTTTCGGGTTTTTGGGCTATCCGGGCAGGGTAGGCATCTGGCCAGAAATTACTGTTATTCAACTTAAAAAAAGACAGAATACCGTATAATAATCGGGAAATGCTATATTTGTAATACAATTGTTCAACTAACACTTTAGGCAAATGTCAAAATTTGGAGAATTAATTGAAACAAAAGTCCCAGTGCTGTTGGACTTTTTTGCAGAATGGGACGAGGCGTGCAAAGAAATGCACCCTGTACTAAGAGATGTTGCCGCCGCACTTGGCGATAAAGCACGTGTTATCAAAATAGACGTTGACAAAAATAAGGAGCTTGCCGAAGCGCTTAGGGTTAAAGGTCTTCCCACCCTAATGATTTACAAAAATGGCGAAATGAAATGGCGCCAAAGCGGAGAACAAGACGCCAATACACTTATTGGGCTTGTAAACGAATATGTTTAGCTACATTAAACCGAATATTTTCAAAAATTAATTCTTTTCTTCATAAAACTGTATTCAAAAAGGAATATTTTGGTAAAAATATTCTTGTTCTGCTATTCTTCTTATTATTTTATTGAATTTCCTACAATAAAAGTTAAATTTTTTAAATTTTATCGTTAAAGTGATTGCAAATTCGGATTAAGTCTTTTAATTTGTCGGAAAAATTTTACTTTATCCCCAGAATGCTATGAAAAAGTCTTACAAGTTTTCTTCCTTAATTGGAGGAATCGTTCTTTTCGTTTTTTTATTTTCCGCATCAGCTATCCATGCACAGGTGGGAATTGGTACAACGAACCCCAATGCCTCTTCGGCACTTGATATTTCTTCCACAACCCAAGGTTTGTTATTGCCGCGTATGACAACTGCACAACGTAGTGCACTAAGTGCTACTGCTGCTAATAGTCTAATGGTTTACGATACTGACATAAAATCGTTTTATTACTTTGATGCAACGGCACTTCCTGCGCCGGGAACTTGGATAAAAATAAATGCGGCTGCCAATCAGAGAGATAATTATAAACTTGTGAAGTCTGCTTCGGATTTGGCGCCAGAGCTCACCGCTGGGGGTGGTTCAAAATATTTGCTCCAAACCAATACTTTATACGAAATCAATGGAACCATAACTCTTGCATTTCCTATTGATTTAAATGATGCTTACGTTTCTGGACTTGACGCCAATGAAGATAGATTAATTAAGGCAACAGGCCCAATCTTTCAAGGAACATCGGGAGGAAGTATTCGAAATGTTACTTAGACTGGAGGAGGTTCGGCTTTTGCAATTTCGGGAGGAACTTCTTTATTAGTGCAAAATACTATTGTTGCAGGTTTTCCAACTGTTGGTACAATCTCAAATGTAGGACTTTATTTTGGAAATATTGTACAATTTGTTGGTAATACAACAGGTATTACTTATACAAGTATTGGAAATTTACTTTTAAACAATCAGGCATGGCCGGATTCTAATAACGGAACCTTTGAAACATTCACGGGAACCTTTGGATTGATTGAAAAAGTAAGTGGTTTTAGTACAATGAATGGTTCTGATGTTGCTATTAATGTAAGTTCAAATCCTAGTGTTGGTAGTGGGGTATTGTTGGGTACAGTTTTTTCCGGAACAACTACCGCTCCATCTGGATATATAAATAAATATACTGGAGCTGGTACATATCCAGGGTATAATTTTACAAATGCTTGGACTGTAAACTGTCCAGGAATACCGAGAGAATCTGATGATGTGGCGTCGGGAAATATTTATTATAATGGATCCCTAACCACTGGTTTCGCCCAAGCTGTTCCTGCCGGTCTTAATACTGCTTTTAATTTAAGCTCTAATTCCACATCGGCTTCCAGCTTATTCCGTGCAGAAATGCCGGCAAATAATCGTTTTAAATACGTAGGTAATAAAACTCGAAACTTTCAAGTAAATGCTACAATGGCCGTAAGAGCAAACTCCGCAAATACCGTGGGAGAATTTTTTGCATTTTTCTTCAGGAAAAACGCAACTACTACACTAACCCCTACAAATTCTATAGTGCGCTTTAACTCTCAGGGTCCTGGTGCTGAAATAGAAAGTGTCTCAATTTCGGGAACGGTAGAATTGTCACCTGGTGATTTTATTGAAATTTGGGGCCAAAGAATCACCGGTAATGCTACTGTTAATAATCTCGAGCTTGCCTTCTTTTCACTAAACTTAAATGTTAAATAGAAGTAGAAAATAAATCATTTTTTTGCACAAACCTCAAAACCTTCGGCAAAACATACCGAAGGTTTTTTTCTGCCTTTAGGCTATCGTGGAATACAACAATACTTCCGGGTTTAATGTTTTTCAAAACGCTTTGAAGGCATTTTTTTTCAGAAATGGTCGTGTCAAAATCATAGCTCAGCACATCCCACATTATAATTTTAAAACCTTTTTGTTGTAATTGCTTTGCTTGTTTTGAAGTGATTTTTCCATAAGGGGGGCGAAACAATTTTGAGGCGATTAATTTTTCTGCAAGTAAAGTGTTTTCAATATATTCAGAAGTTTCTGTTTTCCAGCCATTCAAATGGTTGAAAGTATGGTTTCCAACAGCGTGGCCTTCAGCAATAATTCTTTGAAAAATTTCTGGATGCTTTTTTGCGTTTTCACCTATACAGAAAAAGGTGGCTGTGGCGTTGTGATTTTTAAGCTCATCTAATACCCAGGGCGTAACTTCTGGAATTGGGCCATCGTCAAAAGTGAGATAAACCGAATCTCTTTTATTGGGAAATGCCCAGACTCGCTCAGGGTATAACCGCTGTATGAATCTGGGCATTTTTACCAAATTGAATTTCAAAATTTTTAATTTACGGGCACATCTTCGTTAACCTGATTGGTTGGCTCCAGTTCCATTTCTTCTAACAGTGTAGAATCCAGAGGTATTTCTATAGTGGAGTCTTTTTCAACATCTTTGTCTAAATCCATAGCTTCATCAGGAGAATAGAAGTGGCGGAACATTTTTAAATAGTCGTTAAATTCTTTCGCTTCGTCTCTACCATATTGTTCTTCATCATAAACAACCACAAGCTGTACAAGCCCGCGGTAGCGTTCCATATCGCTAATAATGTCTTCGGCGATGGCGCGTTGTTTATTAAATTTTAAACTATTGTAATAGGTTAAATTTTCTTGATACTTTTTAATAACATCATCATAAACCCTGCGAGCTTTTTCAATTTTATCAAGTTCGTAATAGCCCACTACAAAAGGCTCCAAAAGCGAATAGTATTCAAAATACTTAATGGGCATTTTTTCCATGGCCAGATCCAGTACTTTCTCGGCTTTTTCATCTTTACCTTTGTTTATAAGCGCTTCAGCAAGACGGGCAAGGTTGCTTCTGTAGGTAATTCCGTTTCTTCTGGTTTCAGTATCGTGGTAAATATCTGGGCTGCCGCTATTGCCCCAATCCCAAGACATCACAATATCATACATTTTATCTGTATCAATTCTTCCCATATCAAAAGGACTTCTTCTGTTTAAAGGAGTTTTTATAGGAACCAGCTTATAGACTACTCCATCCAATTGTAAATAATCTTTCATCCACAAATAATCATCATCGCCAAAGCTTCCGCCACTAAAATAGATAGGCCGTTCCCAGTTATTATTTGCGATAATGTCCAGCATCATCATTCTGTTTTTGTAGATAATGTCTCCCTTAAGATTAATATCTATGTATGGAACAATTTTATCGGCATCCTTTTCATCAACTATACCGTTTCGTAATACCGCTTCTTTATCTACGGGAATTCTGATAATTTTTGAAGGAAAAGTGTTGACCTGCTGTCCACTTGGAAGTTCTATTTGGGTGGCTTGACTGTCACTTGCCACAAAATTCATCCAAGTTTTAATATCAATGGTGTCTTGAGTGGTTTGTTGATATATTAAAAAATCACGGGTTCCCCAACGATACTTTTCGTGGGTTAATTGGGAGGGTATTGGATCACTGGTAAATGCTTTTTTCTTCATGTCGTCAATATACCAATCTGTTTGGAACAAACTAGTGTTTACGATACGTACATCCTGCCTATAACCTTCAATATTTTGGGCATACCAAAGTGCAAAGGTGTCATTATCGCCGATAGTGAAGAGAATCGCATTTTCATCACAGGAGTCTAAATACATTTTGGCCATACTCTGCGCAGTATAACGATTGCTACGGTCGTGATCGTCCCAGTTTTGGGTGGCGAGCAAAACTGGTGCGGCCAAAGTGGTAATGGCAAGCACGACAGGCAGTGCTATTTTCGGTTTTAAATAATCTTTGGCTAGGTCAAAAAGAGCATAGACACCATAGCCTATCCAAATGGCAAAGACATAGAAGCTTCCCACAAGCGCATAATCACGCTCCCGTGGCTCAAAAGGTCTTTCGTTTAGATAAACTTTAAGTGCCAATCCTGTAAAAAGGAAGAATACGAGCAATACCCAAAAACTTTTTTGGTCATTTTTAAAGTGAAAAACCAAGCCTATAATTCCTAAAATAAGCGGAAGGAAAAAATAAGTGTTTCGCGCCTTGTTGTCTTTCATATCACTTGTAAGACTGTCTTGATTTCCCAAGCGCAGTTCGTCAAAAAATTTTATTCCGCTAATCCAATTGCCGTGCAAATCTGTGTATTGACCCTGTACGTCGTCCTGTCTTCCGGTAAAATTCCACATAAAATAACGCCAGTACATATAACCAAACTGAAACTCGAACATAAATTTCATATTCTGGAAAAAAGAAGGCTTTTGGATGGCTAGATATTGTCCAAAATTTTTCAGGAACTTGTCATAATCGCTTTTATCAACCAAGCCTTGATTGTATGCTTGTTTAAATTTATTTACCTCATCAACAAGGCGAGGCTCGCTCAAATATTCACTTTTCACCGAAAAATCCAATCCGCCGGTGAATTCCATATAATTGGCATTGTGCTCTGTGCTCCACATACGGGGCATAAATGCCTTTTGTGAATCATCGGTATTTTGGCCCGCATTTTTGTAATTGTTTACGATGATGTATTTTCCCGTAGCCTCATCCTTTTCATACTTTGGTTTTTCGTCTTTATAAGGGTTGTCCTCGTCAAGCCCAACATAGGTTTCAGTAAAGAGAGGGCCGTAAAAAAGATGTGTTTCTGGATACTGTTCACGGTTGTAATAAGCCAGAAGTTCACGGGCATTGTTTGGGTTGTTTTCATTAATTACCGTTCCCGCATTGGCGCGAATAGGCAGCATCAACCAACTTGAAAACCCAATGAATATAAAGAGTACGCACAATAAAAGCGTGTTTAGCTGTACAAATCCTTTTTTGCGTGTCAATCGAAGGCCGTAAATAAAAAGAACGATAAAAAGAAGCGCGGCGAAAATAGTCCCGGAGTTAAACGGAAGCCCAATACTGTTTACAAAAAATAATTCTGAAGCACTGAAAAATTTCATCGTCATCGGCAATAAAAGCTTGAAGATGAAAAGAAGAATTGCCACGGTAACAATATTTGCAATGATGAAATTTTTTACGGTAACGGTTTTATAATGTTTGAAAAAATATAAAAACCCAATTGCCGGAATGGTGAGAAGCGCCATAAAGTGAACCCCAAAGGAAAGCCCGATAATAAACGCAATGAGAATTACCCATCGATTACCCCGGGGCTCAAGCATTTCACGCTCCCAGCGCAATGCGGTGTAAAACAAAACCGACATTAAGAATGCTGCACTTGCATATACCTCCGCTTCCACGGCATTAAACCAAAAACTATCCGTGAACGCAAAGGCGAGCGCTCCAACTGCGCCACTTCCTATAATTGCAATTGCTCCGGTTTTATCAATTTCTTGATGCTTAGAAACCAAATTTGAAAGTAAAATGGTTAGCGACCAGAACATAAACAAAATGGTAAATGCACTTGCAAAAACTGACATTAGATTTATGGTAAGCGCTATTTGCGAAGCCTCTGCTGCAAAAATAGAGAAAAAAGCGCCAAGCAATTGGTATAGTGGGGCTCCAGGCGGGTGACCTACTTCTAAATTACTAGCGGTTGTAATATACTCTCCTGCGTCCCAAAAACTGGCAGTAGGCTCAACGGTTAACCAATATGTAGTCAGTGCTATAGCAAAGACAAGCCAACCCGTAATTTTGTTCCATTTTGTAAAGTTGAAAGAACCCATAAGCGCTAAAAAATTTTATGGGACGAATTTACTAATAATATAGATAGCCCCAAGTATGTAATTGAGGTAACGTTTAATATGATGGGATATTTTTAGCGTATGCAGCCTGTGAAAAAATTGAACGCATTTTTTTGCTATAAAATGTTTGCACAACACAAACTTTGTATTAAATTTGCCACCTCATTGTGGAATTGGCCCATGGTGTAACTGGCAACACGTCTGGTTTTGGTCCAGAAGAGTCTAGGTTCGAGCCCTAGTGGGCCAACAAAAATTGAATCCCAATCTTGATAAAGGTTGGGATTTTTTATTTCCATAATAATATTTTAACCGAAGTTTTTGAGCCACATTGGGTTGATTACAATCTTGAATTAAATTGGAAATTTTGTACTTATAAAACTTTATTCAATTATTTTTTCATTAAAAACAAATTCTAAATTACTGACTTTCAAAGTGTAAGGATTTGTTTTTTGTGTTTTATTAAAAACCTACCCGTTGGATTGCCGTCCCAGAGTATGTGAAAGATAATAATTTGTTATGTTTACGACTCTTAACACGTAAAAACCATTCACCATGAAAAAACTCCTACTCTCTTTAGTGCTGCTGTCAGCAACTTTTTTTAGTTATTCCCAAAAAGAACTTTCAGCAGATTACAGTTACACTGTTAGTGAGCCATATCAAGTTTATGACGCTCCAAAAAAATTCTACTTTTCTGATAGCAATCAAATTTTGAGCGTAAAACCTTGGAAAAAAAGTGTGGTACTGCAAAAATTTGATGTTACTACCCTCAAACAAATTTCAGCCACAGAATATGAGGATTTTCCAGATAACTATCAAGTGGAGGGAATGGAGCAATTACAGGATAAATACTATCTTTTCTATTCTTCGTGGACTGGCAAAAAAACCCAGCATGAACAATTATTTTATAGAGAGATAAACTTTGAGACTGGCACTTTTGAAGGTGAGGCGGTGAAGTTAATTGATATTGATGGTAGATTGGCTGGGACGTTTGCATCTACCGCCGGAGTTTCAGCGCCTTTTGCATTTGGATTTGGAGTAACAGATAAATTTGATTTTTTAAAATCTCTTGATGAGTCTAAAATTCTAGTTCAATATAGAAGAAAACCAGAAGAGAAAAATGATAAGGAAAGTTATGATATTATTGGTGCCGAAGTTTTCGATAAATCCTTGAAAAAACTGTGGTCAAATGAGTACACCATGCCTTATACTGAAAGAAGAATGGACGTTGAGGATTTTGCCGTTGATTCTGATGGAAATGCTTATTTGATGGCCAAAGTTTTCCATGATGATAGTAATAAAGATAAGAAAAGAAGAAAGGATGAAGAGGCCAACTACCATATGGAACTCTTCAGACTTTCAAAAAATTCTCCTGAAATTGAAAAAACCAAAATAGAATTAGGCGATAAGTTTATAAACGGAATCTCACTTTTTGAATCTTTTGAAGGCTATATGATTTGTTCGGGTTTTTATACCAATGGCCTCAATAATGAAATGCACAATGCAGATGGACTATATACTTTTAAAATTACAAAAGATGGAAAGCTGATTGATGAAAAATCCTATGAAATCCCTTTGGAGGTATTAAACCAATACGTTAAAAACCGAACAAAGAAAAGAAACGAACGTAAAGATGAAGATGGCAAAGCAGAATTTGAGCACATGAAATTGCGAAATCTTGTAATTAGTGATGATGGCAGTCTGCTACTGATTGGCGAACAAACATTTTTAATTGTGCACTATACCCGTAGAGGAAGTTACGTAACATATCATAATAATGACATAATAGTTTCAAAAATAGATGCTTCAGGAAATTTGGCGTGGATGAAAAAAATCCCAAAAAGACAATCCGGGAAACCTAAAATGGGCGAAGTTTATGATACTAGCAAAGTGTACCAAGGAGGGATGTCTTACTCCTATTTTAATGCAAATGGAAATCATTACATAGTATTTTTGGATAACGTAAAGAATATTGATCTGGAGTTGGACCAAATTCCAGTCTTGCACAGTGATGGGCATGGCGGCTATTTAACTTCTTATAAAATTAATGATAATACTGGGGAAATGTCTAAAGGATCCATATTGGACACCAGAAATGTTGCCGAAGATTTAGAAGTTTATCAATTCAGCAATAACAGAATCGTCAAGACTGATGAAAATCAATTTGTTTTGGAAGTTTACAAAAAAAACAAAGAGGATGTACTTATTAAAGTAGATATCAAGTAACATCAAAAATTGTATTCGCTTATAGATAACAGCCATTTAGTATTGGATGGCTGTTGTTTTTTATAACATTTTTAGGCTTGTATAAAAACAGTAAAAATGAAGTTTACGTATTTCTTATTGTTTATAAATTTTTTTGGATTCGTTTCTGCCCAAGATATTACAATAATTTCCGGTGATTTTAAAAACCTTAAAACTATCTCTGAATATAATCTTGTCTGTGATTATTTAGACTTAACAGTAACAAATTTTGAAAGTGAAGAAGCATATCTTCAAAAAACAATGCTTGAAAAAGAACAAGCAAAGCCAGGTAATGCACGTGTTTTTAGAGAAGAATGGTTTGGTGACAGAGTATATAGATATGAGCCTCGATACATAAAAGCATTTAATGAATATTTTAAAAAAGGAGAAGTAAAGGTGGTAAAAGGCCGACCAGACTTACCTTTTACTATGAAGGTTCATACAACCGAAATCTACCCAGGATATAATAATGGGTTTACTAGAAAAAGTGGAAATTTGGAAGTAATTATTTCCATTTATAAAACTGAGAGTGCAGACAACATCTTGTTTTCTGCAAAAATCATGGATGTAGAATGTACTTACGCAGGAGATAAAGCTACCCTTCAGGGTTTTGATTTTCACCAAGGCGAAAGAATAGCTTATGGCTATTGGAATCTTGCTAAGTTTTTCGCAAAGCAATTGCTGAGAGGTATTAAGTATAATTAGTTGGCCATTTCATTCTCCATATCAATAACCTTTGCTACCGTCTTTACAAGTCGGTTGTGGTTTTTTACAAAAGGATTAGTTTCATCCCAAACATAACCTGCAAGCACTGCGCAAATCTGCTCTTTAATAATAGGATTTTCGGGGCGGTGGAAAAATATTTTCTGAAGATTGCCCGTATACCATTCGCTAACATAGGTTCTGAAAACATCTACACCTTTCATTATGTAACCAGTATAATCATTTTCCCAATCCACCTTTTCGCCATTCAATTCCTTCGTGATTAATTTAGCTGCTTTCAGTCCAGATTCAGTGGCAAAGGTCACGCCCGATGAAAAAACTGGGTCTAAAAATTCGGCGCTATTTCCCGTTAGGGCATAGCCTTTTCCGTAAAGCTGTTTTACCGCTTTTGAGTAGTTTTTTATGATATGTGGTTCAAAAAGAAAATCCTCATCTTTCAGCCTGTCGTAATAATAGTCTGAAATTTTCAGCATTTCGCGCATTCTTTCAGAATTTGTTCCTTCAAAAGATTCTATAAATTCTGTTGGCCCCACGAAACCAATACTGGTATTTCCATTTGAAAACGGAATTACCCACAGCCAAACTTCATCCATTACAACATCAAAAGTAATGAGTGTTCCTTCTAACCCTTCGGGGCGCTTGGTTTCCTTTACGTGGGTATAAATTGCGGAATTCGGATTTAAGGTTGAAGGTTTTTCCAAATCCAGCAAGCGCGGCAAAACCCTACCATAGCCACTGCTATCTATAATGAATTTTGCGTATATTCTATATTCATTACCGTCATCGCTTTTTACGGTTGTAGTGGAGTGGCCCTGCTCATCAAAATCAACTGCAGTTACTTCGTGCCCAAAGGACACATCTACTCCCTTTTTTACAACCTCCTTTACTAGCGTGTGGTCAAAATCGGCTCGGGGCACTTGCCATGTATAGTCCCAGCCTGGGGTATGTTTTTTGGAAAAATCAAAATTACATACTATATCGTCCTTTAAAAAACGAGCGCCTGCCTTTATTTCGTACTTTCGTTCCATCAAGCAATCTAAAAGTCCTGTTTCCTCAAAATGGTCCATACAGCGAGGCAAAAGACTTTCGCCAATAACGAAACGGGGAAACGTGCTTTTTTCAACAACTTTACAGCTTATTCCGTTGTTTTTTAAGTAAGAAGCAGCAACGCAACCCGAAGGTCCTGCGCCAATAATTAACACATCAACAGCAATATCATTCATATTATTAGGATATAGATTGTTAAAAAATTCTAAATTTGCATTCTAAAGTTACCAAATTATTTTAGACAAAAACGTTAATAAATCAATTGATTCAACTATAAATGCCAACATTACAAGGCAAACTGGAAATAGCCGATTTTGATAAAACCATTTTTAAAAACGAGCATGTCCAACTTCACAAAGATATAATAGAAAGAGTTCAAAATAGTTTTGACTTTCTAAAAGAATTTTCTGAAAATAAAATTATTTATGGTGTCAACACAGGTTTCGGCCCGATGGCACAATATAAAATAAAGGATGATGAGCGCATCCAGTTACAATACAACCTTATTCGTAGCCATGCGTCGGGTACCGGTAATGCTATTCCGGCGGCATACGTTCGTGCTGCAATGCTTGCCCGATTAAACACTCTCAGCTTAGGAAACAGCGGCGTGCACCCTTCTGTTATAAAATTGATGGGAGAATTATTAAATAAGGATATTATTCCACTTATATATGAGCACGGTGGCGTGGGCGCTAGTGGCGATTTGGTACAACTAGCACATCTGGCTTTGGTTTTGATTGGCGAAGGTGAAGTTTTCTACAAAGGCGAACGCAGAAAGACTGAAGAAATTTTCAAACTTGAAAATCTTCAACCCATAAAAGTAGAACTCCGCGAAGGATTGGCTTTGATGAATGGAACGTCTGTAATGACGGGCATAGGCGTGGTAAACGTACTTTATACAAAACAAATTATGCAATGGATGATTAAGGCATCATCCGCTATAAATGAAATTGTAAAGGCTTACGATGACCACCTTTCCTTAGAACTGAATGAAACCAAGATGCATGTGGGTCAACGTCAAATTGCAGAAATGATGCGCACCCATTTAAAAGACAGCAATCTAACCCGAAAGCGCGAACACCATTTGTATAACGGTTCAAGCAAAGAAGAGGTTTTTGTTGAAAAAGTGCAGGAGTATTACTCGCTGCGTTGTGTGCCCCAAATTTTGGGCCCTGTACTAGACACGCTCAATTCCGTTGAAAAAATATTGATTGAAGAAGTAAACTCAGCCAACGACAACCCAATTGTGGATGTTGAAAAACGTCACGTGTATCACGGCGGAAACTTCCACGGTGATTATGTTTCCTTAGAAATGGACAAACTGAAAATAGTGGTTGCAAAAATGACGATGCTCGCCGAGCGCCAATTGAACTATCTTCTCAATTCAAAATTAAATGATATACTTCCTCCGTTTGTAAATTTGGGCAAACTTGGTTTAAATTTCGGAATGCAGGGCGTTCAATTTACCGCTACTTCCACAACCGCCGAAAGCCAAATGCTCAGCAACCCCATGTACGTGCACAGCATTCCGAACAACAATGATAATCAAGACATTGTAAGTATGGGAACGAACGCCGCACTTATCACCAAAAAAGTAATCGAAAATGCTTTTGAAGTGGTTGCAATTGAACTAATAACCATCGTTCAGGCTATTGAGTATCTGAAAGTTCAGGATAGCGTTTCTTCCGAAACCAAAAAAATGTATGATGAAATTCGAGGAATTGTACCTGTTTTTAAGGAAGACGTAGTGATGTATCCTTATGTGAATGGCGTAAAAGAATTTTTGATGGACTCTGTAAAATAAGAAAAGAATAATTTTGTAAATTGTTCGTCTCTCCTCACTAACTTAAAACCAAGATAATTATGAAAACAATTTTTTCCTTTGCACTTATTTTAATTTTGGGGACAACTGCGGTTTCTGCACAGGAACTAGCTTTAGTTCGCGACAATGATCTTTTTGGCTACATAAACACAAGTGGTGAATATGTTATCCAGCCGCAATTTGAAAAAGCAGATAGTTTTTCCGGAAAGCTCGCGGCCGCTATGAAAGATAAAAAATGGGGTTTTATCAACACTTCTGGCGAATGGGTAATCCAACCCCAGTACGACCGGGTAAAAGCCTTTAATAGTGGTTACGCTGTAGTATTGGAAAATGATCAGTGGAAATATATCAATGCCAAAAACGAAACTTTAAATACGCCAACTACTGACAAAGTCTATGATTTTGACAATGGCGTGGCGGTAATCAGAAGGGGTGAAAAGATTGGTTTGATCGACACAAGCGGAAAAACCATTTTGGAGCCAAAATATGATGAAATAAAAAGCTTTCAAAATGGCCACGCAAAATTCAAAAATGGTGACAATTGGGGCTTGTTGAACACAAATGGTGAAGTAGTCGTACCGGCCGAATATCTGGAAGTTGGCGATTTCAGCAAAAATGGTATTTGGGCAAGAAAGGGCGATAGTTTTGGCGTGCTCGTTAACGGAATATTTACTCCAATCAACGGTGTTGATAAAATTTGGGACTTTACAAATGATTCACAATTGACTTATGCCCGAAGTAATAAAAAAATGGGCTTCATAAATGGAAAGGGCGAATGGGTAATCCAGCCTGCTTACGATAAAGTGCGTGCCTTTAACGCAGGTCTAGCGCCTGTAAATGAAGGAAAGGAGTGGGGCTTTATTAATGAAAAAGGTGAAAAAGTAATAGACATTAAATATAGGGATGCCGAAATTTTCTCTGACAATGGATTGGCCCCCGTAAAGGAAAAAAAACTTTGGGGCTTCGTCGATAAAAACGGAAAACTCGTAATTCCGATGGAATATGATATTTCTATAGGTATGTTTGGTTTTTTACAGAGCGGATCAGAAAAAGGGTTTATTGATGGACTTGCACGAGTTAAAAAAAACAAGCAGTGGGGCTTTATTAATGAAAGCGGCCAAGTAGTTGGCAAATGGTACCAGAATGCCGAAGCTTTTGTTGACACTTCAAAATAGAATATAAAAGAGTATTTAGTGAGCAATAGCAGTTAGCAGTAAAAAGTTGAGAGAAAAAATTAAATGAAAGATAAAAAAACGAAACAGAAATACGCATTGGTCACAGGAGGTTCCCGCGGTATTGGGCGGGCAGTCTATATTCAACTTGCGAAAGATTTGGAGTATAATTTATTGATAAATTACAACGGTAATAAAGAAGCCGCACAGCAAACTTTGAAAGAAGTTGAGACTCTTGGGCGAAAAGGAGAAATAATCCAATTTGACGTAACGGACGCTGAATCTGTTAATAAGGCACTTGACGTATGGCACGAAGCCCACAAAGATGCTATTATTGAAGTGATAATAAATAATGCAGGAATCACTAAGGACGGCCTGTTTATGTGGATGAAACCTGAAGATTGGCACAGTGTAATCAATACTAGTTTGAATGGTTTCTACAACGTAACCAATACATTGATTCAAAAATTATTGGTAAACAAATATGGAAGGATCATCAATATGGTTTCAGTTTCTGGATTAAAAGGAACGCCTGGACAGGTAAACTATTCCGCAGCAAAAGGAGCGGTTGTTGGCGCCACAAAGGCTTTAGCGCAAGAAGTAGCTAAGAGAAATATAACAGTAAACGCAGTGGCTCCTGGATTTATAAAAAGTGATATGACTGCTGAACTTGACGAAAAGGAACTCAAAACAATGATTCCAGCCAACCGTTTTGGGGAAGCAGAGGAAGTAGCACATGTGGTTAGTTTTTTGGCATCTCCAAAAGCTTCGTATATTACAGGCGAAGTAATTAATATTAACGGGGGAATTTATTCATAAAACGAAGGAGAATTGAGAAGAGTAGTTATTTCCGGAATGGGCATTTATTCCTGCATCGGCAAAAATCTGCAGGAAGTGAAGGAATCCTTGTATACTGGAAGGTCGGGTATAATCTGTGATGAAAAGCGAAAGGAATTTGGCTATAGATCTTGTTTAACAGGCTGGGTAGAGGAACCCAACCTGAAAGACCAGCTCTCTCGCAGAGAGCGTGTAAGTTTGGGAGAAGAGGGCGCATATGCCTATGCAGCAACCATTGAAGCCTTAAATAACGCAAAGATAGATCAGCAATTTCTTGATAAAAATGAAGTGGGGATTCTCTACGGTAATGATAGCACTGCAAAATCGGTCATTGAATCCGTAGATAAAATCCGCGAGAAGAAAGATACCACCCTGGTAGGTTCAGGTGCAATCTTTAAGGCCATGAACTCTTCGGTTACGATGAACCTTTCAACCATTTTCAAATTACGGGGAATCAATTTTACAATCAGTGCGGCTTGTGCCAGTGGCTCACATTCCATTGGAATGGCCTATTTTCTTATAAAAAATGGCTTGCAAGATTGTATTATTTCGGGCGGAGCCCAAGAAATAAACGAACTCGCAATGGGAAGTTTTGATGGTCTGGGTGTTTTTTCAACACAAGCAGATCCATCAAAAGCCTGCCGTCCGTTTGATAAAGATCGCGACGGGTTGGTGCCTAGTGGGGGCGCGGCTACTTTAATTATTGAAAGTTATGAAAGCGCTATAAAGCGCGGCGCGCCCATTTTGGGTGAAATTATAGGTTACGGTTTTTCTTCAAACGGAGACCATATTTCAACTCCCAATGTTGATGGTCCGGCCAGAGCAATGAAAATGGCTTTGGACCAAGCAAATATTAAAGCTTCAGAAATCGATTATGTAAATGCCCATGCCACCTCTACACCTGTAGGCGATGCAAATGAGGCTCTTGCCATAACTGAGGTTTTTGGTGAAAATGGTCCCAGTATTAGTTCCACAAAATCTATGACTGGTCATGAATGCTGGATGGCTGGGGCAAGTGAAGTAATTTATTCCATGTTAATGATGGAACATTCCTTTGTGGCTCCCAATATAAATCTTGAAAACCCCGATGAGGCCGCTTCAAAATTAAACCTTGTTAACAAAACGTTAAATAGAAAAATTGATGTATTTTTGTCGAATTCTTTCGGGTTTGGGGGGACCAATTCCGCATTAATTATTAAAAAGTGCAAACATTAGCAATGAATAAAGAAGTTATAGTTGAGAAGATAAACTACTTTTTGGTAGATGAGTTTGAGGTAGAAACCGACGATATTGAGCCAAAAGCCAATCTAAAGGAAACTTTAGAGTTGGACAGTTTGGATTTTGTAGATTTAGTAGTTGCCATTGAGGCCAACTTTGGCGTGAAATTAACTGGTGAAGACTTCATAAATGTTATAACACTTCAAGATTTTTACGATCTTATAGAAAAGAAAGTCGCCTGAAATTGCAATAACTAGTTATGGCAGGTGAATGGGAAGGCAATAGCAAAGGAACCGTTTTAGGGTATAAAATATTTATATTTTTTATCAGAAAATTAGGGGTTCCTGCAGCATATAGGCTCCTTGTTTTTGTTGCTTTTTATTATGTTTTTTTTGCAGGAAAAAGTACCCGATCCATTTACTATTATTTTAAAAAAAGACTTAAATACTCCTCTTTTAAAAGCCTTTTCAGTATTTATAAAAGTTATTTCACCTTTGGCAAGACCATAATAGATAAGGCTGCAATCTCCTCAGGCCTTAAAAGCAGATTTACGTATGAATGCGACGGTGTAGAAAACATTCTTAACCTTCTAGACAAGCAACAGGGGGGAATAATGATCAGCGCCCATGTAGGCAATTTTGAAATAGCCGAATTCTTTTTTGAGGAAATCGATACACGTTCTCAGATAAGTCTGGTGACCACTGATGCTGAACACAGAAATATTAAGGAATACATGGAGAAAGTAACGATGCGATCCAACGTAAAGTTTATTTTGGTAAAGGAAGATATGTCCCATATTTTTGAAATAAACAACGCGCTCAGCAATGGCGAACTGGTATGTTTTACCGGCGATAGATATATGAAGGGGCAAAAGGTAATGGCCGAATCACTATTGGGAAAAGAGGCAAATTTTCCCGCAGGGCCATTCTTGTTAGCAAGTAGGCTAAATGTACCGGTTCTGTTTGTGTATGTCATGAAAGAGACAAACAAACACTATCATTTGTACGCTCGCAGCGCTGAAGTAAAAAACCGCGACGCCCAAGGTCTGTTGAAAAAATATACCGAAAGTGTGGAATGGATGCTCAAAAAATATCCGTTGCAGTGGTTCAACTATTTTGATTTTTGGGAAACGGACGATTAAAGAATGAAGGAAGTATTAATAATTTATTATTCCCAAACCGGACAGCTTTTTGATATTCTGCAGAATGTTGCCTCAACAATTTCAGATGAAAAAGTAAACATTTCCTATTGCGAAATCATTCCGAAGAAAAAATTCCCCTTTCCGTGGAAACAGGAAGAATTTTATGGTGCTTTTCCAGAAACTTTCCTTCAAATTCCCACACCTTTGGAAGCCATTTCAGCTGAAATTCTTCAAAAAAAATACGATTTGGTTATTTTGGGTTACACTACTTGGTATTTAACGCCTTCTATCCCTATCAATTCATTTTTGAAATCTGAAGAGGCAAAATTATTGCTCGCAAATACGCCCGTGATAACCGTTTCCGCAAGCCGAAATATGTGGATAATGGCGCAGGAAAAAGTAAAGAAATTATTGGTCGTGAACAATGCGAAATTAGTTGGGAACATCGCTTTGGTTGATAGAAACATGAATCATATAAGTGTAATCACAATTGTACATTGGTTGATGGGTGGCAAAAAAACTAAAATGCTCGGTATTTTTCCTAAACCGGGAGTTTCGGACAAAGATATTGCTGCAGCCTCCCGTTTTGGAGTTCCCATTAAAGAAGCTTTGCTTCAAAATGAATATTCAAATCTGCAGCAAAATCTTTTGGACGTGGGAGCCGTAAAAGTTGACCCATCGCTAATAGCAACCGATATTCGCGGAAATGTTGTTTTTACAAAATGGGCGAACCATTTAATAAAAAAAGAAGGCGAGGAAAGAAAGAAATGGCTCGTTTATTTTAAATATTATTTGTTATTTGCAATATGGCTTATAGCCCCAATAGTATTTATTGTATTTTTGCTCACTTATATCCCAATGTACCGTAAAATACAAAGGGACAAAGCTTATTATTCATCTGTTGCATTAAAGCAAGATTAATGAAGAACGTTTACATTACAAGGATTGCGAAGTTTTTGCCCAACGAGCCCGTTGACAATGAGGCCATGGAGGAAAAGCTTGGGGTTATCAATGGAAAGACCTCAAAAGCGCGCCGCATTATCCTTCGGAACAACCAAATAAAAACACGGTATTACGCCATCGACAAAGATGGAAACGTAACCCATAACAACGCACAGCTTGCTGCGGAAGCAGTTGAGGCTTTGTGTGATGAAACTTTCCACAAAAACGATATTGAATTGCTGTCCTGCGGCACCTCCAGCCCAGACCAGATTTTGCCAAGCCACGCCGCAATGGTTCACGGCTTTTTAAAGAACGGAAACCTTGAAGTAAATTCCCCTTCCGGTGCTTGCTGTAGCGGAATGAACGCTTTGAAATATGGCTACATGGCCATAAAATCTGAACAAGTAAAAAATGCTGTTTGTACAGGTTCTGAAAGAACTTCCTCTTGGATGAAAGCTGATATTTTTGAGGATGAGGTAGCACATTTGCAACAAATTGACGAAAACCCAATTTTAGCATTTAACAAAGAATTTTTACGATGGATGCTTTCAGACGGAGCTGGCGCAATGCTTTTGGAGAGTGAGCCCAAAGGTGAAACTCCTTTGAAAATTGAATGGATGGAAGGGTACAGTTACGCCTTTGAGCTGGAAACCTGTATGTATGCCGGTGGCGACAAACTGGAAGATGGAAGTCTTAAGCCGTGGAGCGAATACCCTGCTGATGTTTGGGGGAAAATGTCGCTTTTTGCAATGAAGCAGGATGTAAAGCTTTTGGGTGAAAACATCCTTCAAAAAGGTGTGGCAAGTATGAAGCTTGCAATGGAAAAACACAACATTACCGAAGATGATATTGATTATTACCTTCCACATATTTCTTCTTATTATTTCAAGGAAAATCTTTACAACGAAATTGAGCGTCAAGGCCTGGATTTACCGTGGGAAAAATGGTTTTTGAACCTTCAAAAAGTTGGGAATGTTGGCGCGGGTTCCATCTATCTTATGTTGGAGGAATTGGTGCATTCCGGAAAACTTAAAAAGGGCGATAAAATATTTCTGCAGGTGCCCGAAAGCGCACGTTTTGCATACTCTTACGCCTATTTAACGGTTGTTTAAATGAACGGTTTCACCGAAAAAATAACGGACAAAGATTTCATCGGAAAATTGATTCCACAGAAAGCGCCGTTTGTGATGGTTGACAAATTGCTTCATTTTGAGGAAAAAAAAGTGATTGCCGGATTGACTATTTCCGAAGAAAACATTTTTACACAAAACAATAAATTTACCGCTCCAGGCTTGATTGAGCATATGGCGCAGACCGTGGCACTTTACACGGGTTACCAATTTTTTCTAAAGAAAGAAGATGCACCTACTGGATACATTGGCGCCATAAAAAAAGCTGAAATTTTCGAACTGCCTTCCGTTGGAAATGAACTGAAAACCACGGTAAATGTGCTGCATGATATAATGGGCGTAACTTTGGTAACTGCCGAAACCGAATGTGATGGAAAAGTAATCGCATCCAGTGAAATGAAAACCGTGTTGGCAAACTGATGAAAGCAATGGATGTTTCAAGTTTAGATATTTCCAACTTTCTACCGCATCGCGACCCGATGCTGATGGTCACTTCGGTAATGGAAATTGACGAAAATTCCGTTTCAACCCAATTTTATATTTCAGAGGATTGTGTTTTTTTGAAAGAAGAAAAACTCTCTGAAACCGGGCTGATTGAAAATGCCGCCCAAGCTGCTTCAGGAATTGTGGGGCAAAGTTTTTTTGAAAAAGACGATTTGGAAGGAACTGGCAATAAATTGGTGGGTTACATAAGCGCCATCAAAAAAGTTGAGATTTTTCAGCTTCCAAAAGTTGGCCAAACGATTGTTACAAAGGCAAAGCTTATTTCACGGTTTGATACGGGCGAAATGACCATGTGCAGTCTTGAGGCGCAAACATTTCTTGCTGAAAAATTAATTGTATCTTCTACCATGAATTTTTTAATCCATGAAGTCTGATTATGAAGAAAAAAGAAGTGCCCCAGGATAAAAGTAATCTGGAATCCGCAAATTTCCGCGAACTCTGCTACGCTGTTGATGACAACGGTGAATATACCACAGCCCATAGCACGGGCTGGGATCCTAAGAAAATTGCCTTAGACAATGCAATCGAAGAAATAAATGCTCGTATTGCAGATGCCAAAAACCGTGTAATCAAAGGCGAAACCAGTCCAATAGAATATTATATGGAACTTCACAAAATGGACGTAGGTATTTTGGCAAGTTATGTTGGTTTTTGGCAATGGAAAGTAAAACGACACTTCAAACCTTCGATTTTCAAAAAATTGAGTGACAAGACATTAAATAAATATGCTGAGGCCTTTGAGATTTCAATAGAAGAACTTCAGAACATTTCAAAATAATGGAAATAGATTTTACCCACCACCAATCTGCACATTGTGAAAACGGCGTAGTTTCAAACTTAATGAAGCACAACGGCTTTAGCGTTAGTGAACCCATGGTTTTTGGTATTGGTAGCGGTTTGTTGTTTTGCTACATTCCATTGTTGAAAGTAAACCATGCGCCCGTAATTACGTATCGAGCCCTGCCGGGGCATATTTTCAAGAAATTTGCAAAGCGCACCGGTGTAAAAATGAAGCGCGAAAAATTTAAAAATCCAAAAGAGGCTAAAGCGCGTTTGGATGAAAATCTTGAAAAGAACAATCCCGTTGGGTTGCAAGTTGGAGTTTACAATTTGGTTTACTTTCCCGACGAATATCGTTTCCATTTCAACGCCCACAATATGGTGGTTTATGGAAAAGAGGGCAACCGTTATTTAATAAGCGATCCTGTAATGGAAGACGTTACTTCCCTATCCGAAAAAGAACTGGAAAAAGTGCGTTTCGCCAAAGGAGCTTTTTCGCCGAAAGGACATATGTATTACCCGATTTCCTTTCCTGAAAAACTGGAACTTGAAACAGCCATCGTAAAAGGAATTAAAGATACTTGCAAAGCAATGCTTGCTCCAGTTTCATTTGTTGGCGTAAAAGGAATTCACAAAATAGCTGGATTAATCAGAAAATGGCCGAAGAAAAAAGGAGTTAAAACTGCAAACCATTATTTAGGGCAAGTAGTGCGGATGCAGGAAGAAATTGGTACTGGCGGTGGGGGCTTCCGTTATATTTACGCGGCATTTTTACAGGAAGCTGGAAAACTTTTAGGCAATGAAAAGTTAATTGAGCTTTCAAAAGAAATGACCGAGATTGGCGATTTGTGGCGCGATTTCGCTTTGGAAGCATCTCGAATCTACAAAAACCGTAGCGCACAAACAGATAGTTACAACAAAGTGGCTGACCAGCTAGACCATATTGCCAATTTGGAAAAGGTGTTTTTTAAGAAGTTAAAAAAAGCGATATAAAACGTCCTTCAATAGAGGATTTGAGGCAATGATTGAAATAAACCAACTTTCAAAAAAATACAAAGGCGCCGAATACTTTTCGGTAAAAGACCTTAATTTGAAAGTTGAAAAAGGCGAAATCTACGGGCTGCTGGGCCCAAATGGCGCAGGAAAAACCACGCTTATTTCCATGCTCACTTCTTTGTTGAAACCCACTTCGGGTTCCTTCACAATTAATGGATTGAATTTTAAGGAACACAAAAACCAATTGAAACAATTAATTGGCATCGTTCCGCAGGAATATGCACTATATCCCACACTTACCGCTTTTGAGAATTTGGAATACTTCGGGAGTATGTACGGAATTAAAGGCGAAATTTTAAAAGACTCCATTAACGAACATCTGGAAATAATGGGGCTTTCAAAATTCGCAAATAAAAAAACCGATACGTTTTCCGGTGGAATGAAGCGTCGTGTAAACTTGATTGCTGGAATACTTCACCAACCCAAAGTTTTATTTTTAGATGAGCCAACAGTAGGGGTGGACGTACAATCCAAAAATGTGATTATCGACCATTTAAAACTGTTGAATAAACAAGGAACAACCATTGTTTACACCTCCCACCATTTAAACGAAGCCGAATTTTTCTGCACCCACGTCGCCATTATTGACCGTGGGGAAATTATTGTAAAAGGAGTTCCTTCACAATTGATAAAAAACCAACCAGAGGCAAAAAATCTTGAAGAAGTATTTTTGGCAAAAACCGGCAAAGCCCTTCGCGACCATGCATAAACTCTGGGCTTCCACATATAAGGAAATGCTTTTGCTAATCCGCGATTTGGGCGGAATAGCGATTCTTTTTATAATGCCGTTGTTGCTTTTGATTGTCATCACTTTGGTGCAGGACAGCACTTTCAAAACCATTAGCGATATAAAAATTCCCGTGCTTTTGGTGGATAATGACAAAGGCGAAGTTTCAAAAAACATCGTCGAAAATCTCTCCGAATCCAATTCGTTTGAAATTCTGCAGAAATCTTCCGAAGAAGAGGCAAAGGAGGCTGTTTTCTCCGGAAATTATCAACTCGCCATCGTAATTCCCGAAAATCTTTCGGCATCGCTTCAAAAGAAAGTGGATCAAAATGTGGAAGGTATTTTATCGAAATTTGGGTTGGAAGAAGACACTTTGGCGGTTGTAAAAGAAGTTATTCCGCAAAAGGAAGTCCGTTTGTATTTTGACCCCGCAACGCAGGTAAGCTTTAAATCTTCCGTGAAAAACGGCATCGATAAAATGATTTCGAAAATTGAAACGCAAAGCATCTACAAAGCGTTTCAAACGGAATTGGGCGAAGACGATGCCGAACCTATTTTTGAAACAGAAAGCTTTATCGCTTTTAAAGAAATTCTTCCCACAAAAAACAATGAGGAAATCATTCCAAACTCAGCACAACACAACGTTCCGGCGTGGACGCTGTTTGCCATTTTCTTTATTATTGTTCCGCTTTCAATCAATCTTTTAAAAGAAAAAAACCAAGGCACTTTTGTCCGTTTGCGCACCACTCCGGTAAGTTATGCTACCGTTCTGGGCGGAAAAACAATCGTTTATCTCGCGGTCTGTCTCGTTCAATTTACGTTAATGCTGCTCGTGGGAATTTTTCTTTTTCCCGCCATCGGCCTTCCGGGAGTTGACGTTTCCGGAAAGTTGCCGATGTTATATTTAGTCGCGCTTTTTTCTGGGCTTGCCGCAATTGGGCTGGGATTGCTTATTGGCACCTTAGCAAAAACACAGGAACAGGCAGCACCGTTTGGCGCCACTTCGGTGGTTATTTTGGCGGCGCTCGGCGGCGTTTGGGTACCCGTTTTCGTAATGCCGAAATTTATGCAGTTTGTTTCCAAAATTTCCCCGATGAACTGGGGCTTGGAAGCGTTTTACGATGTATTTTTAAGAAATGTGGGTTTTGTTAAAATCCTTCCCGAAATTTCGTTATTATTGTTGTTCTTCCTCACAACAATCATAATAGCAATAATTTATAACCGAAGAAAAAATGCCCTCTGACACTAAAAAAGAAATAAGTTTTACATCTGAAATTCGTGTGCGTTTCACAGAAACAGACCCTTTGGGAATTGTATGGCACGGCAATTATATTCAGTATTTTGAAGATGGTCGCGAAGCTTTTGGGCGCGAGCACGGTATTTCGTATTTGGAACAAAAGGCAAATGGTTACACTTCGCCCATTGTGAAATCTTCATGTGAGCATAAACTCCCGTTGCGTTATGGCGATGTGGCAACTATAAAAACGACTTTCGTTCCTTCTGCTGCGGCAAAAATGATTTTTCAGTACCGCATTTTTGACCCCAAGGGAAGATTGGTCTGTTTGGGTGAAACCATTCAGGTTTTTTTGAACGAAAAGGGAGAGCTTTCACTTACAACGCCCGAATTTTTTGCAAAATGGAAGGAAAAAATGGGATTATAAAAAATGGGAAAAACCTTCGTTTCATATAACAATATTTTTGGCAGTCTAGGTTTTGACAGCGAAACGGTAGTTGAAAAAATTTCAAAAGGAAAATCAGGCCTTGCAAAATTTGAGGATGCTTCCCTTTTGCCCGAACCGTTTTGCGCTTCAATGATTTCTTCTGAAAAAGTTGAAGAGGAATTCAGTAAAATTAGTAACGCTTCAAAATTTACAAAGTTGGAGCAAATGATGATTCTTTCGTTGAAAGAGGTTATTGATGCTTCAAATATTCTGTTGAATGAAAAAGTTGGATTAATCATTTCGACAACAAAAGGAAACATTGACGTACTTGAAAGTGAAAGCAATTTTCCCGAAAGTCGCGCATATTTAAGTGAATTGGGAAAAACAATCCAAAACTTTTTCGGTTTTAAAAATGAAGCGATTGTACTTTCAAACGCTTGTGTTTCGGGCGTTTTGGCTATTTCGGTTGCAAAAAGTTTTATTTCCGAAGGAAAATACGACCATGTTTTTATAACCAGTGGCGATTTGGTTACGAAATTTATCCTATCGGGCTTTCATTCGTTTCAGGCATTATCGGCAGAACCTTGCATGCCCTATGATAAAAATAGGGTTGGAATTAATTTAGGCGAAGTTGTCGCAAGTGCTTTGGTTACTTCTTCCGAAGAAGATCTTCCAATGGAAGCCGTTGAAATTTTAGGCGACGCAACCTGCAACGACGCAAACCATATTTCGGGTCCGTCGCGAACCGGTGAAGGGCTTTTCCGAAGTGTGAAATCTGCTTTAAAAGAAGCAAATATTACAGCTGCGGAAATAGATTACGTTTCCGCACACGGCACTGCCACGCCATTCAATGACGAAATGGAGGCTATCGCCTTCAGCCGTTTGGAAATGGAAAACGTACCGTTGAACAGTTTAAAAGGATTTTTTGGACACACTTTAGGTGCTTCAGGGTTATTGGAAACCATTGTGGGGATGCATTCCCTAAAAAATGATACACTTTTCATTTCCAAGGGGTTTGACGAACTTGGAGTTTCAAAAAATATCAATATCATCAAAGCTAATACGCCAAAAGTGATGAAAACTTTCCTAAAAACTGCATCGGGTTTTGGGGGGTGCAACACCGCGGTGATATATAAAAAAGCAAACAACTAACCAACTATACATGCAAACGACCACAAAAAAAATAAATGCACTGGAAGCTTTGGAGGAAGCGCACAAAATTGCCTTTGCCCCTTTTGTTTTCCAAGCTTCCGTATCACTTCGAAAACTCGGGATTTTGGATTATATTTTTGAAAATAGGGAAAACGGTGGTCCCACGGCCCAGAAGATTTCAGAAGAGCTTTCACTAAGCCCCTATGGCGTTGGGGTGCTTTTGGAAATTGCGCTTACATCAAACATTTTGAGCAAAAATGAAGCTGAAAAATATGAGCTCACCAAAATTGGTTATTTTTTGAATTTTGACACTACGGCTAGCGTTAACCTTAATTTTGCGCACGACGTTTGTTACAAAGGGCTGTTCCATTTAAATGATTCCATAAAAACAGGCAAGCCCGAAGGACTCAAAGAATTAGGACATTGGCCAACAATCTATGAAGGACTTTCCCAGTTAAAACCTTCCGAACAAAAGGCTTGGTTTGATTTTGACCATCATTATTCAGACAATATTTTTGGTGAAGCACTCGAAAAGATTTTTCAGAAAAACCCCAAAGTGCTATTTGATGTAGGTGGAAATACTGGCAAGTTCTCCATTAAATGTTGCAATTTTAATGATGATGTAAAAGTGAAAATTGTTGATTTGCCCGGACAACTGAATATGGCTATGGCAAATGCCGAAAGCAACGGTTTTAAGGATAGAATTTCTGGCCATCCCATTGATTGGCTTTCTGAAAATCCACAAATTCCAAGCGGGGCAGACTTAATTTGGATGTGCCAATTTCTGGATTGTTTTTCCGAAGCAGAAATTTTACAAATTTTGAAAACATGCGCAAAATCCATGGATGCCGATACCGAGTTGGTGATTGTAGAAACCTTTACAGACCGGCAGGCTTTTAAGGCTTCGCAATTTATTCTTGAAGCAACATCCCTTTATTTTACAGTACTTGCAAACGGAAATAGCAAAATGTACCCAGCAAGCGTTTTTATAAAATTAATTGAAAAAGCAGGCTTGCAATTGCAGGAAGACATCCAAATTGGTGACTATCACACAATGTTAGTTTGCAAAAAGAAATAATATAGTGGCTGAAAATTTTCACATAAAAAAATATTGCCATATTAAAAACCAAACGATTTCAGTAAATGGGCGTATTCTTTTTGAAGATGGGCACCAAGATTTTTCGGTATTTATAAAAAATGCCTACAAATTTTTGAAAACTACTTATCCTAAGTTTTTTAAAATGGACAATCTCAGCAAGCTTGCCTTTTTGGCGGCAGATGTTCTGTTGAAAAACGAAAATTTAAACGAAGAAGAAAATAATATTGCCTTAATTTTTTCAAACAGAGCATCCAGTTTGGATACCGACCGAAAACACCAAGCAGCCATTGAAAATAGTGATGAATACTTCCCCAGTCCGGCTGTTTTTGTTTACACCCTGCCAAATATTTGTTTGGGCGAGATAAGTATCAAACACAGGCTGTATTCTGAAAATAGTTTTTTTATCTTTGACCGCTTTAATGCGGAACACTTGCAACTGTACGCCAACAGTTTATTGCGAAGCGGAAAAGCAGAAAAAGTACTTTGTGGTTGGGTAGATTTAGACGAAAACAGCTACGATGCTTTTTTATATTTAGTTGAAAAAGATGGCGAAATTGAACATAAAACTGAAGAAATAACCAGATTATACAACATATTATGAGTGAATTAAAAGAAGAATTGAAAGGAAAAATCATTGAACAATTAAATCTTGAAGATGTTTCAGTGGCAGACATAGCAGATGATGACGCACTTTTTGGCGACGGTCTCGGACTGGATTCAATCGATGCCCTGGAACTTATCGTGATGCTGGACAAAGATTACGGCATCCGTTTGAGCGACCCAAAAGAAGGCAGAAAGATTTTTGAATCTGTGCAGGTAATGGCAGATTATATTGAGGAACACCGCACAAAGTAATATTTTGAATGTTATGCGGAGCGCAGTCGAAGCATATTGAACCTTCACAAAATCCTTAATTTTTAAATGAGCAAAGGCGTAGCCATAACCGGAATGGGTATTATTTCTGCAATTGGCAACAATGTAGCAGAAAACTATGATGCGCTCATAAACGAAAGAAAGGGCATCACTCGCGTTGATAATGTTGAAACCATTCAGCGCGATGAAATTATGGTGGGCGAAGTGAAATTCACCAATAACGAATTGATTGCCCAACTCAATCTTCCGCCGGAAAATAATTATTCGCGTACTGCAATGCTGGGTGTAATTGCGGCAAAAGAAGCGATTGCCAGCGCAGGAATCACCGACATCAAAAAATACAAAACGGGCATCGTTTCCGGAACCAGCGTGGGCGGGATGGATATGACCGAAAAATATTATTACGAATACCTTACCGATAAAGAAACCCAAAAATATATTGAAAGCCACCACGCGGGCGATTCCACCCAAAAAATCGCGGAGCAATTGGGGATTGAGGAAAGTTTGGTAACAACAATTAGTACCGCTTGTTCTTCAGCAGCCAATGCTATTATGCTGGGTGCGCGCTTGATAAAATCCGGAAAATTGGATCGGGTTGTGGTCGGCGGCGCAGACTGTCTTTCAAAGTTTACCATCAACGGTTTTAAGACTTTGATGATTTTAAGCGATACTTTTAATACGCCTTTCGATGAAAACAGAAAAGGATTAAATTTAGGCGAAGCTGCTGCATTCCTCGTTTTGGAAAGCGACACAGTAGTAAAGGCCGAAAATAAAAAAGTGTTAGCCTACGTAAAAGGCTACGGCAATGCCAACGACGCCTTTCATCAAACCGCTTCTTCCGATAATGGCGATGGTGCGACTTTGGCGATGGAAAAAGCCTTGAATGTTGCCGATTTAAAACCTACGGAAATAGATTATATCAACGCCCACGGAACAGCCACTGGCAATAATGATCTTTCGGAAGGAAGAGCAATACTTCGAATTTTTGGCGATGAAATGCCAGAATTCAGTTCAACAAAAGCATATACGGGCCATACTTTGGCTGCTGCTGGGGCAATTGAAGCGGTTTATTCCGTTTTGGCACTTCAAAATAATATCATCTTTCCAAACCTAAATTTCAAAACCCCGATGAAGGAATTTTCAATGATTCCACAAACGGAATTAAAGAAAAAGGAATTGAACACGGTACTTTCAAACTCGCTTGGTTTTGGTGGGAATTGCTCTACGGTAATATTTTCAAAAGAAGCCTAATGAAGAAAGTTTACATAAATAGCATCGCTTCCATTTCACCTCAAAAAACGTATGATAACGGTATTTTTTTGGATGAAATCACCGAATATAACGATACCGTAATTTTTGCGCAAGACCCAGATTACAAACAATACATTCCGCCCGCAGCCGCCAGAAGAATGGCAAAAGGCATAAAAATGGGCGTTGTTGCTTCAAAAATCGCGATGGACGAAGGGGGAATTGAAACCGTGGATGCCATAATCACCGGAACGGGAATGGGCTGTATGATTGATTCCGAAAAATTTGTGAGTGCCATAATTGATAATAACGAGCAATATTTAACGCCAACCTCTTTCATTCAAAGCACACACAACACCGTTGCGGGGCAGATTGCTTTGGGGATGGAGTGCAAAGCTTATAATTTCACTTACGTACATTCCGCGATTTCTTTTGAGTCAGCTTTGCTCGATGCTAAAATGCAGCTTGAAAATGATGAAGCCGAACATATTTTAGTTGGCGGCGTTGAGGAATTGGGAGAGCACACTACTAAAGTGCATCGCATAATCAATCACATAAAACCTGAAGCTGTAACAATTTCGGAAGTTTTAGATTCAAAAACCGAAGGCGCTGTTTTCAGTGAAGGCGCCAATTTTTTTGTGGTTTCAAATGAAAAGACAAAAAGCTGTTACGCCGAATTGGTTGCAGTGGAAACTTTTAACACGCTTAAAAAAGAGAAGGTTTCAGAAGCAATTGAAACTTTTTTAAAGGAAAATAATTTGAAGCTCGACGACATTGATTTGGTTGTTTTTGGGAACAACGGCGATGTAGATTTTGATGGATATTACAACCAACTTTTCGAAGGAATTTTCAGCAAAACCCCACAAGTTTTTTACAAACATTTGGTGGGCGAAAACAACACTGTCTCGGCGTTTGGGGTTTGGTTGGCATCAAAAATTTTGAAAACCCAGACTGTTCCCGAAATCGTGAAAATCAACAAAATTAATTCTTCCGAAATTAAAACGGTTTTGTGCTACAACCAATACCGCGGCCAAAACCACAGCCTTGTTTTATTGAGAAAATGTTGAGGTTTTACACCATAAACGCGCTGGCTTTGGTAGTTTTTTTTGGACTACTACTGGCAGGTTTTTTTGGTGAAGTTCCAGCTTGGCTTTATGTACTTTTTGTATTTATTTGGTTTTTGATTACCGCAATTGGTTCGTTTCAGATTAAACTGAACTATCATTTGCAATCTCTAAATCACAATTACAAAACTTCGGAAAACCATATTTCCATCACTTTTGACGATGGGCCAAACCTAGAATTCACGCCAAAAGTTTTAGCGCTTCTGAAAAAATACAACGCAAAAGCCACCTTTTTTTTAATAGGAAAAAATGCCGAAAAGCATCCGGAAATTGTTCGTCAAATTATTGAAGAAGGCCATACTGTTGGCAATCATTCGTATTCGCATTCCAAAAACTTTGGGTTTTTTTCTTCCGAAAAGGTAGCTGCTGAATTGATCCAAACCAATTTAATTTTAAAGGAAATCACAGGAAAGGAACTGAAACTTTTTCGTCCGCCTTTTGGGGTAACCAATCCGAACATTAAAAAAGCGCTACAAAAAACGGAACATTTGTCTATTGGCTGGAGCAAACGCAGCTTTGACACTACAAATATTTCTGAGGAAAAAATTTTAAAACGTATCACTTCCAACTTAAAAAAGGGCGATATTATTCTACTTCACGACAGCAGCGCAAAAACCGTTGCCGTATTGGAACGGTTATTGTTAACTTTGCCATCTTACAAACTGCAGTCGGTTCCGGTGGATCGCTTGCTTGAAATTGAGGCTTATGCGTAATTACTTTATTTTATTATTTTTTATTGTTTTTGGCAGCTCTTTTCAAGCGCAGGAGACTGTTATGACTGCTTCGGAAATCACTACTTTTAAGGAAAAAGTGATCGCTTCGGCAAAAACTACCAAAACGATCAAAACCGATTTTGTGCAATACAAGCACCTCGATTTTTTGGCCGATGACGTAAAAACATCTGGGAAAATGGTTTTTAAAGCGCCCGGATTGGTTAAGTGGGAATATACAAATCCGTACCAATACAGCGTGATTTTTATGGAAGACCAATTGCTCATCAACGACGGCGGCACCAAAAGCAAAGTTGATATTGGCAACAGCAAACTTTTTAAAAAACTCAATCAGCTTATCGTAAATAGCGTAAAAGGCAATATGTTCAATGATGCCGATTTTACGGTTTCTTTCTATAAATCTTCAAAATACAACAAAGCTGTGTTTGTTCCGAAAGATAAAAAAATTGCGGGCTATATTGCTTCGTTTGAACTACTTTTCAACAAAGATGATGCCCAGGTTTTTGAAGTGAAAATGGTAGAACCTTCGCAGGATTTTACACGTATTGTTTTCAGCAACCGTACCTTAAACAGCACGATAAATGATTCGGTTTTTAGCAATTAGCCTTTTGGCTGCGGTAGTTTTAACTTCCTGTTCGCTAAAAACCACGGAGGGGCTTCGGCCGGTTCCGTTCACTCAAAATGAAGTTGAAAATCCGTATTTTTCCAATGCTGAAATAGATTATGTTTACAAAGCAAAAATTGAAGTTTACGGAAAGAATTTCGGTGGAATTTTAATCATTAAAAAAATTGCGGCTGGAAGTCATCGCGTGGTTTTTACAACTGAATTTGGAAGCAAATTGTTTGATTTTCAGTTTGAAGGCGATACTTTTACGAAGAATTTTGTTGTAGAAGATTTAGACAAAAAATTCATCGTCAATATTTTAAAAGATGATTTTAAATTGCTTGTAAATGAAAGCGCAAAAGTTTTGGCGGTTTATGAATCAAACGGAAATAGAATTTACAAAACACAAAGTGAGGACCGTTTTAATTTTTACTTTTTCGGAAGTGTGAACAAATCGCTTCAGAAAATTGTAAATACTTCAAAAACAAAAGAAAAAGTAGTGATTGATTTTACCGTTTCCGGGAAAAATATTGCGGAAACAATTGCAATAAAACACAAGAATATCAAGCTTACCATAGCCTTGGAAAAATTCAAAAAGGAATAATATGCTCATTGAAGATTTATATAAAGTTACTGCCACCGAAAAATCTGCCGAAGGTATTTTGGCACAGATTCATTTAAACAAAGACCACGCTATTTTTAAAGGTCACTTTCCCGGAAACCCAGTGATGCCAGGTGTTTGTATGATTCAGATTATAAAGGAACTGACCGAGGAAGCAACTGGAAAAAATTTATTTTTGGCTGTTTCTTCAAATATAAAATTTATGGCAATCATCAACCCTGAAAACAATCCAGACTTGCAAATAGTGATTGATATTGCTGAGGAAGATGATGAAGTGAAAGTAAAGAATACCACTTCTTTTGAAGACACAGTTGCGTTGAAACTCAGCGCGACTTTTAAAATTGTAGAATTATGAAGTATCTTTTTTTTATAGCCCTTTGTTTTACATTTGCTGCAAATTCACAGGATTTGAAGGAAATCCATCTCTTATATCCACAAGCGGTTGAAAGTGCTGAAATTACTTCAAAACTTGACGGAATGCTTACCGGGGTAAATGCTTCAGACAAAACAGTTTCAAAAGCATACAAAGGCGCGGTGTTAACACTGAAGGCAAAATTCTCAAAAAAGAAAAGCGAAAAAAAAGATTTTTTTAAAGAAGGAGTTTCCTTGATTGAAGATGCTGTAAAAGCAGACCCTTCAAATATTGAAATTCGTTACATTCGTATGAGTGTCCAGGAAAATTCGCCGAAATTCTTAGGTTATCATAAAAATATCGAAGAAGATAAAATGTTTATTTCAAAGAATTATGCCACAATTAATTCAAAGGAATTAAAGAAAATTGTGAAAGATTTTGTGATGGAGTCTGAAAATTTCTCTGAAAAAGAAATAGCAGAATTCAGATAGACTTAAATTTTAGTTTAATTCCTAAAACTTATATTTGCTCTATACCCTTTGCAATTTTCGCTTTAAATTGGCGGCGAAAACATTGGAACGAAAATTACCATGAACCAAAATCTACTTTCAGAAAAATTCAATACCCTTAAATGTTGCGTAATTATTCCTACCTTCAATAATTACAAAACATTGCAAAAGGTTATTGAAGGCGTTTTGGTTTATACCGAAAATGTGATTGTAGTAAATGATGGTTCTACCGATTCCACTTCGGGAATATTGGCAAATTTTCCACTAATCCAGCAGATTTTCATTGAAAAAAACCAGGGAAAAGGAATTGCTTTACGCCAAGGGTTTAAGCACGCTGTTAATCTGGGCTACCGCTACGCAATAACCATTGATAGCGATGGGCAACATTTTCCAGAGGACATTCCTGCAATTATTGAAGCATTGGAAAATGAACCACGCAAAGAAGTATTACTCATTGGCGCTAGAAATATGACCCAGCTAGGCGTTCCCAAAAAAAGCAGTTTTGGAAACAAATTTTCTAACTTTTGGTTTTGGGTAGAAACTGGCATTCGCTTGCAGGACACACAATCGGGTTTCCGGTTGTACCCGCTTTTTGCAATGGAAAATATGAAGTTTTATACCAAAAAGTTTGAATTTGAAATTGAAGCTATTGTGAAGGCAGCCTGGAGCGGCATTGATGTTAAAAACGTTCCAGTCCAGATTCACTACGAAATGAAAAATCGGGTATCTCACTTCCGTCCATTTAAGGATTTTACGCGTATCAGTATTTTGAACACCTGGTTTGTACTCGTTACATTTTTGTATATAAAACCTCGAAATTTTTTCAGAAAACTTAAAAAAAAAGGCTTCAAGCGATTCATAATTGAAGATTTTTTGGGCAGTGACGACTCTGCCGAAAAGAAAGCTTTTTCCATTTCTTTGGGCGTTTTTATAGGGCTATCGCCCATATGGGGCTTTCATACCATCGTCGTTATTTTTTTGGCGTTGCTCTTAAATCTAAACAAAGTAATTGCATTTGCCTTTTCAAATATAAGTATACCGCCCTTTATACCTTTAATCCTTTACTTCAGCCTTAAGCTGGGCAGCTGGCTGTTGGGTGAAAATTTTGTGCTTGCTATGAGCGAAATTGATCCACGTTTGGAATTAATGAAATATTTAAAATCCTATATTGTTGGCAGTTTGGCACTTTCACTTTCAGCAGCGGTATTCTGTGGATTGATGGGGTATTTATTTTTATCCTTGTTTGAAAGAAAAAAGATTCTCGACAATGGGTAAATGGTTTTTCAATGCGTATCAATTTCTTCAGAATAATAAAATTAGCAGTGCTTTTCTGCTGCTTTTGATATTTTTTGGACTTTTTTTCTTGGTTTCCAAAATTCGTTTTGAAGAAGATATTACAAAGTTGATTCCCATACACAAAGATGCGCATGATCTCCAAAAGGTTCTTAAAACTGTCAATTTCACCGATAAAATTATTATTAACATCAAGCAAGGAGATTCTGCCCAGCTAGAAGATATAACCAGGTATGCTTCAGAAATTATTGACAGCCTAGAGACTAATTCGGGGCAATATATTAAAAACATTCGCGGCAAAGTAAATGACGACGATTTACAGCGCACTATGGCTTTTATTTATGAAAACCTACCGTTGTTTCTGGAAAAAGAAGATTATGCCGTGATTGCCTCAAAGCTTCAAAAGGATAGTATCTCCGCAATAACCGAAGCAAATTACCGAACGCTCATTTCTCCTTCGGGCATCGTTTCAAAAGATATAATTTTAAAAGATCCATTGGGGCTTTCCTTTATTGCCTTAAAAAAATTGCGCCAACTCGGCGTTACCGACGACTTTGTTTTGAAAGATGGTTTTTTGGTTAGCAAGGACGAAAAAAATATTCTGCTTTTTATCACCCCAAAATTTGGCAGCAGCGAAACAGCAGAGAACTCCAAGTTTGCCGAGCAGTTGTATGCACTTCAGAATGCCTTGAATAAAAAATATTCAGGACGCGTGACTAGCGAATATTTTGGCGCGGCACTTATAGCGGTTGCAAATGCACAACAAATAAAGAGCGATATCCAGTTTACCGTGGGAATTGCAATGACTTTGCTGATTGTGGTTTTCATCTTTTTTTATCGAAAAATTTACGTACCCATCATTTTGTTCATCCCCACAATCTTTGGCGGATTGTTGGCTGTATCATTTTTATATTTGCTTCACGAGGAAATTTCCGCAATATCTTTGGGCATCGGATCGGTTTTATTGGGCGTAACGCTGGATTATTCCTTGCATATTTTAACCCACATCCGCAATAACGAAACGCTGGATAGTCTTTATAAAGATGTAACTGAACCCATTTTAATGAGCAGTTTAACCACGGCTATGGCTTTTTTGTGTTTGCTATTTTTAGATTCGCAGGCTTTACAGGATTTGGGCATTTTTGCTGCAGTAAGCGTTTTGGGAGCTTCGGTTTTTGCACTTTTCTTTATTCCGTTGGTTTATAAAAATCCGCTTTCACGGAAACAGCAAATCAATGTTTTGGATAAAGTTGCTGACTATCCTTTTCATAAAAACAAATGGCTTTTAATTGGATTAGGATTGGTTTTGATTGTTAGCATTTTTACGTATCACAAAGTAGAATTCAGCAAAGATATTTCCAAACTGAATTACGAACCTGCGGAAATAAAAGCCGCGATGCAGCATTTGGATGAACTGACTGATATTTCTTCAAAATCGGTTTATCTGGCAACCTACGGAAAATCTGTAGAAGGTACTTTACAATTGAACGATTCCATCCACGAAACTTTGGAATTGTTGAAAGAGGAAGGGAAAATAAGCAGCTTTAGTTCCATTGGAGCCTTGGTTCACTCCCAAAGAGACCAACGTAAAAAAATAGCGGAGTGGCAACACTTTTGGAACGTAACTCGAAAAGATAGTTTGGAAAATAACTTGATTGAAAGTGGCAAAGTATTAGGCTTCAAACCAACAACGTTCAATAGGTTTTACGATTTTTTGGATGAAAATTTTGAAACATTGAAACCCGAGGATTACCAGCAAATCCCATCTGTTCTTTTAGAAGATTACATCACCACCGAAGCAGATTTCACAACAATTACAACGCTTATAAAACTTGATGATGAAAATGCTTCCGAAATTAAAAGTGCTTTCAAAGAGATTCCGAACACCATCGTCATTGACCGCCAAGAAATGAATGAGACCTTTTTGGGGAATTTGAAAAATGATTTCAACAGTCTTATTGGGTATTGTTTGCTCGCTGTGCTTTTTATACTTTTTCTTTTCTTCCGAAGTTTTTCGCTCACTGTAGTTACAGCTGTTCCCATATTTATCACCTGGTTTTTAACCTTAGGGATTATGGGACTTTTCCATATTCAGTTCAACATTTTCAACATCATTATTTCCACGTTTATCTTTGGTTTGGGTATTGATTACAGCATTTTTATGACCAAAGGTTTGCTAAAGGAATTACGAACCGGTGAAAAGGTAATGGCCACGCACAAAACCTCCATTATGCTGTCGGTTTTGACAACTATTTTGGGTGTTGGGGTTTTGATTTTTGCGAAACATCCAGCGCTTTATTCCATCTCCATCGTTTCAATCATTGGAATTTTTTCGGCAATGTTTACCGCTTTTACGGTCCAGCCTCTGCTTTTTAAACTTTTTATCGGAAGCTCAAAAAAACGGCCAATCACGCCGCGAATGTTTGTGCATTCCCTATTTTCCTTTGGGTATTTCGGACTGGGCGGAATTTGTTTATCACTTTACAGCGTCACTTTGATGCCGCTGCTTCCCATTAGCAAAAAAATAAAAATGGGCTGGTTTCACAAAGTGATTTCAAAATTTATGAAATCTGTGCTTTACACCAATCCGTTTGTAAAGAAAAAAGTGATCAATGAAACGGGTGAAGATTTTTCAAAACCCGCCGTAATTATCGCAAACCACACTTCATTTCTCGATATCTTGGCCGTGGGAATGTTGCATCCAAAAATCTGTTTTTTAGTAAATGATTGGGTCTATAATTCTCCTGTATTTGGAAAAGCTGTGCAGAAAGCTGATTTTTATCCCGTTTCCAGCGGTATTGAAAACAGTTTGGAACCACTTAAAAAGAAAATAAAACAAGGCTATTCACTGATGGCTTTTCCCGAGGGAACCCGAAGCGAAAGCAATAAAATTAAACGTTTTCACAAAGGCGCATTTTATTTGGCGAACGAATTCAATCTGGATATTCTTCCCGTTTTGATCCACGGAAATAGTGAAGTTAATCCGAAAGGAAGTTTCATCATCAAAGACGGAAGTATTACGGTTGAAATTTTGCCGCGCATAAAAGCCGAAGACACTACTTTTGGGTTAAATCACACCCAACAAGCTAAGAAAATTGGCGCATATTTTAAAAACGAATTTTTAAAATTGCGCAAAAAGATGGAAGACCCAAAATATTTCCACAGAATTGTTTTGGAAGAGTATCGTTATAAAGGAGATGTGCTTTACCAAAACGTGAAAAAGGATTTAAAGGAAAATGCAGAGAGCTATTTTGAAACTATCCGTCAAGTAGATAAAACAGGGAGTATTGCCCACATTTCGGAAGATTCCGGTCAGCTCGATTTTCTATTGGCACTCGATGGTCCTGGCCGTCAGATTTTCAGTTTTATTGAAGATTCGGAAACGCGAACGATACTTCAAAATAGTTACATAACCCAAAAATACGGAAGGCTTCATTTTACTGATTCTGTTGCGGAAATTTTGCTTTCAAACGTTGAAACTTTGATTATTTCTTCAGAAAAAATGGCTACTGAAGTTATTTCACAATTGACAAACCTTTCAGTTAAAACAATTGTTTTATTAAAAGAATGTGTTTCTTCGCAAACTGAAAATATTAGTACCTTAGGCTATCAAAAGGTGTACGGAACTGCGAATATTAGTATCTTTAAACCATCGGGAAACACAGCGAAATGACGGAAAAATATGATGTAGTTATCATAGGTAGCGGCCTAGGCGGGCTGGTTTCGGCGATTATTCTTGCTAGGGAAGGTTACAGCGTTTGTGTGCTCGAAAAAAACCAGCAGTTTGGCGGAAACCTTCAAACGTTTGTTCGCGACAAAACTATTTTTGATACTGGCGTCCACTATATTGGCGGTCTTTCCGAAGGTCAAAACCTGTACAGATATTTCAAGTATTTGGATATTTTGGACGACATCACCCTCAAAAAAATGGACGAGGATGGTTTTGATGTCATCACTTTTGATAACGATCCCAAAGAATATCACCACGCTCAAGGTTATGACAACTTTAAAAAGGTTTTGCTCAAAGAATTTCCCGAAGAGGAAAGTGCAATAGACGCCTATTGTAAAAAAATGCAGGATACCTGTAGTTTTTTCCCACTTTACGGCTTAAAACTTGGAAAACCTTATTACGAAAACACATCGCTTTTTGAAGTTAGGGCAAAGGAATTTATAGATTCCATTACAAAAAACGAAAAACTCCGTGCCGTGTTGGGGGGCAGCAACCTGCTCTATGCAGGAGAAGGTGAGCGAACGCCCTTTTATATGCATGCGCTTTCGGTAAATTCATACATTGAAAGTTCATACCGCTGCATCAACGGTGGAAGCCAAATTACAAAAGCCCTGTTGGCACGCTTACGTGAAAAGGAAGGAAAAGCATATAAACGCCATGAGGTTACAAAATTTGAAACTGAAAATGGTGTGGTAACTGCCGTACAGACTGCAAACGGGAAAACCATATATGGCGATATATTTATATCAAATGTAGATCCAAAGATGACGCTGGAAATGATAGGGTCTGAAAATTTCAGAAAATCATATACCAGCCGCATTGAAAATATAGAGAGTACCATTGCTGCTTTTAGTCTTTACTTAGTATTGAAGCCAAATTGTTTTAAATACTTAAACCATAATTATTACCACTTTAAGGACTACAAATCTATTTGGGATGTTCATAATTATACACAGGAAAGCTGGCCCGAGGCATATATGATATCTATGGGCATTAAAAAGGACATGAAAGAATATGGCGATAATATTACGGTAATGACCTATATGCGTTTTGAGGAAATGGAACCGTGGATAGATACATTTAATACTGCAGCACAAAAAAATGATAGGGGCCAAACCTATGAAGAGTTCAAGGCGTACAAAGCTGAAATTATTATCAAGGAACTCGAGAAAAAATTCCCAAATCTGCGCGAATGTATTGAGAGTGTTTACACTTCTACACCCTTGTCTTATCGCGATTATATAGGTTGCAACAACGGCTCCATGTATGGTTATGTTAAAGACGCCAACAACCCTTTAAAATCCTTTGTTTCGCCGCGGACCAAAATTAAAAACCTATATTTTACGGGACAGAGTTTAAATATGCACGGCATTTTGGGTGTTACTATTAGTGGCGTGGTAACCTGTTCGGAAATATTGGGAGGCGAATATTTGCTGAATAAAATTTTAGAAGCCACAAAAGAAGAAAAAATCACTTAATTTTTTTTGAAGATGGGACATATCAAAACAACACCGATTGAAAGAGTCCGGAATATTTCAAAAGAGGATTTTATCAAAAATTATTACAAACCCCAAAAACCTGTTTTAATTGAGGGATTGACGGAAAACTGGGCAGCATTTCAAAAGTGGAACCTGGATTATATTCAGCAATATGCGGGCGATCAAATTGTCCCGCTTTATAACAACGAGCCCACCAAAGGCAAACAAAATTCCGCAGAACCAGCTACAGAAATGAAAATGGCGGACTATATTGAACTGATAAAAACCAAACCCACCGACCTGCGAATTTTCTTTTACGATCTAAAAGTGAAATTGCCCGAACTTTTAAGAGATTTTGAATATCCCGATATTGGCTTAAAATTCTTCAAACGTCTTCCTGTTTTATTTTTCGGTGGCGAAGGTTCCAAAGTACTGCCGCATTACGATATGGACTTGGCAGATCTGGTACATTTTCACTTTCAGGGCACGAAAAGTGTGACGTTATTTTCGCCCAAACAGACAAAATATCTATATAAAATTCCTTTTGCGGTACATAATCTTGAAAGCATCGATTTGGACAATCCAGATTTTGAAAAATATCCCGCGCTGCAATACTTGGAAGGCCGGCACGCAACCATGAAACACGGCGATGCGCTCTATATGCCTAGCGGGTATTGGCATTATATTAAATATTTAGACGGCGGTTTCTCGATGACGCTTCGAGCGTTTCCAAGGCATTTGGGGCGTTTTGGAAATATGCTATACAACGTTTTCATAATGCGCCATTTTGAAAACATTATGCGGAAATCCTTTGGGCAGAAATGGATTGATTATAAAGAAAATCAAACACTTTCAAAAACCAATAGTCGTGCAGCTAAACTGAAAAAACAAGCCAGTTAAGATGAAACATTTGGAAAAATTATTCGCTCTTGCGTTTTTATTGATTTTTCTGAATTCATGCGGAGTTTCAAAATCTATCCAAAATAGGCCTGATATAAGCAATTACGATGCGACAATTCCCAAAAAGGAAAAAATAAACGATTCCACTTTTGTTGCTGGCAATAATTTTCTTTTGAAAAATAAACAGGGTCAATGGGAACTTTATGTGGAAGGAAATCCGTTGCAAATTGGCAAAATCACTGGAAGCCTCACGGAAGATTTGATGCAAAAACAGGAAGCCATTTTTTTCAATAAAGTGGAAGATTTGGTGCCTTCAAAAACGCAACAATATTTACTGAGAAAATTTTTAGCGTGGTACAATCGCAAAATGTATTTGCACATTCCCGAAGAGTACAAAGCAGAAATTTATGGGCTTTCGCAGTTTTCATCTTCAAACTTCAGTGAGATTGGAGAACCTTATTTGCGATTGCTTTATCTGCACGGCGCGCACGATATTGGCCACGCCCTGCAGGATTTGATGCTCGTGGGCTGTTCGTCTTTTGCCGTTTGGGGCGATAAAACCGTGGACGGTGAATTGCTGATCGGCAGAAATTTCGACTTTTACGCAGGCGATGATTTTGCGAAGGAGAAAATAATTGCTTTCGTAAACCCTTCCGAAGGCCACAAATTTATGTCGGTTACTTGGGGCGGAATGATGGGCGTGGTTTCGGGGATGAACGACCAAGGGTTGACGGTAACGATAAACGCCGGAAAATCTGAAATTCCGCTGGTTGCGAAAACGCCCATTTCCATAGTAACACGAGAGATTCTGCAATATGCGTCAACCATTGACGAAGCGATGGAAATTGCAAAAAAACGCGAAGTTTTCGTTTCCGAAGCTATCTTTGTGGGCAGTGCAAAAGATAAAAAAGCCGCAATAATTGAAGTGGCGCCGGATAATTTTGGTGTTTACGAAGTTGAAAATACGGATGAATTAATTTGCAGCAATCACTTTCAAAGTGAGGCGTATAAAAACGACGAGCGAAATATAAAATGGATTGAAGAAAGCCACTCGATGTACCGTTTTGAAAGGATGGAAGAATTGATTTCCGAAGAAGAAAAGCTCGATGTAGCAGATGCCGTTGCAATTCTTCGAAATAAAAAAGGATTGGACGACAAAGAAATTGGTTTCGGCAATGAAAAAGCTTTAAACCAACTTTTGGCACATCACGGCATTGTTTTTAAACCCGAAAGCCGAAGGGTTTGGGTTTCTTCCAATCCGTATCAATTGGGAGAATTTGTGGAATATGACTTAGATGATATTTTTAAGAATAGGGAAGGAAACCCGGCGACAAAAAGCATTTCAAATTCGATAGGAAATATTCCGACTGATCCATTTGTGAATTCAAAAGAGTATAAAAATTACGAGGAATACCGAATTTTGGAGCGGGAAGTGGAAGCAGCAATTGAAAATGGAGAAACTATTTCCGCAGAAAAACTTTCAGCATTGCAACAAAAAAATCCCGAATATTGGAAAGCCTATTATTTAACTGGAAAATATTACTTTGAAAAAAAATATGATGCCGCCGCGAAAATTGCTTTTGAAAAAGCTTTGAATAAAGAAATTACAACGGTTCCGGATAAAGAAAAGATAGAAGATTATTTAAAGAAATTAGGAAAATGATTCCCGAAATAGAAAAAACTTCAACGGCGGAAATTAAAGCATTTCAAGAAGAAAAATTGAAAGAGACTCTTCAATATTTGGAAGAAAACTCTCCTTTCTATAAACGCTTTTTCAAAGAGAATAACATTCAGATTTCAGAAATAAAAACGTTGGAAGATATTCAAAAGATTCCAGTTACAACAAAAGATCATCTTCAGCAATTCAACAATGATTTTATATGTGTCCCAAAATCTGAAATCATAGATTATGTAACTACTTCGGGAACTTTGGGCGATCCCGTAACCTTTGCCTTGACCGATGCAGATTTGGAGCGTTTGGCATATAACGAAGCGATTTCCTTTGCGTGTTGCGGGGTAGGAAAAGAAGATACGCTACAATTAATGACCACGATGGACCGCCGTTTTATGGCCGGATTGGCCTATTTTTTGGGCGCGCGAAAGCTTGGCTCGGGCATTATCCGCGTGGGTTCGGGAATTCCGGAGTTGCAGTGGGATTCTATATTAAAGTTTAAGCCAACCTATTTAATTACGGTTCCGTCTTTTCTTTTGAAGTTAATTGAATATGCGCAACAGCACGAAATAGATTTGAAAAATACGGGCGTAAAAGCGGCAATCTGCATAGGCGAACCCATTCGCGAGCAGGATTTTTCACTGAATATTTTGGCAAAAAAAATAAAAAAGGATTGGGATATTGAACTGTTTTCAACCTATGCTTCCACGGAAATGAGTACGGCTTTCAACGAATGTGAAATGCACAACGGCGGCCACCACCATCCAGAACTTATAATCGCTGAAATTCTTGATGATAATAATTTCCCAGTTTCCGAAGGTGAAGTGGGCGAATTGACAATAACCACTTTGGGTGTTGAGGCTATGCCCTTGCTGCGTTTTAAAACGGGCGATATGGTTCAAGCATATAATGAACCATGTGAATGTGGCAGAAAAACGCTGCGGTTGGGCCCCGTTGTTGGCCGCAAAAAGCAGATGATAAAATATAAGGGAACAACGCTTTATCCGCCTGCGATGTATAATATTCTAAATGATTTTTCGGGAATAGAAAGCTATGTGATTGAAATTTTCCACAACGAATTGGGCACGGATGAAATTTTAATAAAAATAGCTTCACAAAATATTTCAGAGGAATTATTGCTGGAAATAAAAGATCATTTCCGCGCAAAACTTCGAGTGGCGCCAAAGATTGAATTTGCAACATTCGAAGAGATTGAAGCCCTTCGCTTTCCGCCCTTAAGTAGAAAACCAATGAATTTAATTGATAGAAGAGCTTAAAATTACTTGTCAATCGGAACACTTTCACTCATAAGCTTCCAAGTGAATTTTTTCTCGCTTTTCCGGTCCATATTAAAAACTGAATAGTAGCGCAGGAGCTGTGTGCTATCATTAGGGTTATTCATAATTGGAATAAGCGTATCTGTCATGTTACTTTTATGAACAGCAAAACGGTTTACGGGCTGTTTCCATACAGAATCGTTCCAGACGAATACATAATATTCGTTAAAGTTTGTGTCCTTTAGCTTTGCATTGACCAATAAAACATCATTCGGAAAATTTTTGAGTTTCAATAGATGCAGGGCTGCGCCAATGCTTTCGGGAATAACAATCTCTGGCAATTGCTCATTTTCGAATGCAATAAGCGTTGTTTCGGTTGAAAGATCAACTTTCTTAACAAAAGCATAGATGGAGTCTTGGCTTCCAATAAAGTGTGCTATCAAGGCGCCTTCCGGCAGTTCCGGTTTTTCATTTATAATAGGGGGAGATTCTTCTACAACCAGCTCTGCTGGTGGTTGGCTTTTGTCACTAATTTTTTTACAACCCAAAAATAGAAGCGGTATTGCGAAAAGCAGATGCTTCATCTAAATTTTAAAAGTAATAACCGGCATATTGGCGTGGTTTACCATATCTTCACTAATACTGCCATTGAAGAAGTGCGAAATGCCTTTGCGACCGTGGGTGCCCATTCCTATAAGTTGCGCGTTAATGTATTTGGCAAAATTGAGAATTCCCTTTTCTACGGAAGTGTCATTATAAATATTGAGTGTGTAATTTTCAACTCCCATTCCTCTCACAAAACTTTCCATGATACTTTGTGCCTGCACCGAAGTTTTAAAATCGCCAGGGGTATTCACAAACAGCAAATGCATTTTTGCGCCCACTTTCTTGGCAAATTTTTGTGCTTTGTCTAAAGCTCCGCGGCCTTCTTCTGAAAAATCGGTCGCGAAAACAAAATCTTTTACATTAAATTGCTGGTGATTGTTTTTTATTACTAGCACGGGGGTTTTAGAAGTCCTGACCACTTTTTCGGTATTGCTTCCCACAAACATTTCCTTAAAACCACTGGCTCCATTAGAGCCCATTACAATCAGGTCAATATCATTTTTTTTGCAAGCTTCCTCAATATCTTCATATATTTCATTGTGGCCAATGGTCTCATTTACCGCTACATCTTTTAAATATTCTTTTTCGCGCAATTCGGCAAAACGCTTTTCAGCTAATTTTATAAAAAACAACGACTCGGGCAAACTTCCAGAATCGCTTGAAGTAGCTAGGTGTAGCGGCATTTCCATAGAATGGAGTACGAATATTTCGCTCTTGTGCTTTTTCGCAAGGGTTATTGCTACTTTTAGTGCATTTTCAGCCTGCTCGGAGAAATCAGTTGGGACGAGGATACGTTTCATAATAAATTGGTTGGTTTCGTGTTTTTTGGAAGCATTAAAGTACAAAAATAAATCGTTTGCACTTGGTTTTTATAATATTAAAAAATGTACTATATTTGCACCGAATTTGATACGAAACTATCTGAGGGGACTAAAGTCCCCTCTTTTTATAGCTTAAAATGATGCGTGAAAAAGTAGCAAAACTGCTGGAAAATGCGCTGGAAGAAAACAAATCACTGTTTTTGATCGACCTAAATATTTCTGAAGACAACCAAATAAGGGTCATCCTGGACGGCGATAAAGGCGTTACGGTAGAAGATTGTATTGCGGTTAGCCGTGCCATAGAGCACAATCTGGACCGTGAGGAATATGATTTTTCTTTGGAAGTAATGTCTGCTGGAGTTTCCGAGCCATTGACATTGCCCAGGCAGTACAAAAAGAATATAGGAAGAACCCTAAAGATTAAAACCAAAAACGACGAAAAGATTGAAGGCGAGTTAACCGCCGCAAACGATGATAGCTTTACCCTAAAATGGTCTGCGCGCGAGCCAAAGCCCGTTGGCAAAGGAAAAGTAACCGTTCAAAAAGAGGCAACCTTGCCCTACAAAGATATTATGGAAGCAAAAGTGATGATAACATTTTAATCGGATTGATATGGAAAATTTAGCACTGATCGATTCTTTTTCAGAATTTAAAGACGATAAACAAATAGACAGAGTAACGCTAATGGCGATACTTGAGGAAGTTTTCAGAAACGCACTGAAAAAGAAATATGGAAGTGATGACAACTTTGATATTATCGTAAACCCTGATAAGGGCGATCTTGAAATATGGAGAAACCGCGTAGTTGTAGCCGATGGAGAAGTGGAAGATCCAAACGAGGAAATTTCATTGAGCGCAGCCCAAAAAATAGAGCCCGATTTTGAAATTGGGGAAGATGTTTCGGAAGAAGTAAAACTTATAGACCTTGGCCGCCGTTCCATTTTGGCACTGCGCCAAAACCTTATTTCAAAAATTCACGAGCACGATAACACAATAATTTATAAGCAGTTTAAAGATCTTGAAGGGGAAATTTACACCGCCGAGGTACACCATATCCGTCACCGTGCCGTTATTCTTTTAGATGATGAAGGCAACGAGATAATTCTTCCGAAGGAAAAACAAATACCTTCAGATTTTTTCAGAAAAGGAGACAATGTACGTGGAATCATTGAAAGTGTTGACCTAAAAGGAAACAAGCCAACTATCATTATGAGTCGTGCAAATCCAGTTTTTCTTGAAAAATTATTTGAGCAGGAAATTCCAGAAGTTTTTGACGGTTTGATCACTGTTAAAAAAGTAGTTCGTATTCCTGGTGAAAAAGCAAAAGTAGCCGTAGATTCTTACGACGATCGTATTGACCCCGTAGGTGCCTGTGTAGGTATGAAGGGTTCCCGAATCCACGGGATAGTTCGTGAGTTAGGCAATGAAAATATAGACGTTATCAATTATACGTCAAACCTTAACCTTTATATAACACGTGCGTTGAGCCCGGCTAAAGTAACTTCCATTAAAATTGATGAAGAGAAAAAACGTGCTGAGGTTATTCTTCGCCCAGAAGAAGTAAGCAAGGCAATTGGCCGCGGCGGGCACAACATTCGTCTTGCCGGTCAGTTGACAGGGTATGAGATAGACGTGCTTCGCGAAGGAGCCGAAGAAGATGTGGAATTGAGCGAATTCTCTGATGAAATAGAAGGCTGGATTATCGAGGAATTCCACAAAATAGGTTTGGATACCGCCAAAAGCGTATTGGAGCACGACATCAATGATTTGGTAAAACGTACCGATCTAGAAGAAGAAACAATACGTGACGTTATAAATATATTAAAAGAAGAATTTGAAGAGTAGTTAAAACTTTAACTACTTTTATACAAATTTTTTAAAAAGACAAAACAGGAAAAAGCATTTATGGCTGAAGTAAAAACGAAAAGACTAAGTCAGGTATTACGTGAGTTCAACATCTCGTTGGATCGAGCCGTGGAATTTTTAAGTTCCAAGGGATTCGATGTGGACGCAAGCCCCAATACCAAAATAACGGGAGAAGAATACGAAGTCCTTTTTGAAGAGTTTGAAACCGACAAGAGTAAAAAAGTAGCTTCCAAAGAAGTAGGCGAAGAAAAGCGCAAGGAAAAAGAAGAACTTCGTTTGGAGCGCGAGCGTGAACTGGAAGAAAAACAGAAAAAAGAAGAATCTTCACGCGTAATAAAAGCCGAAGCAAAACTTGATGGCCCAAAGCAGGTAGGTAAAATCGACCTCGACGCAAAAAAAACCAAAAAGGAAGAGCCTAAAGCAGAGGAGAAACCTGTTGAAGCCAAAAAAGAAGACAAGCCAGAACCTGTAGTTGAAAAGCCGAAGGTAGAGAAGAAAGAAACGGAAGAAACAAAGCCAGTTGCTCCCGTGAACGAAGAAAAGGAGAAAAAAGAGGAAATACCTACAGCAACAAAAACCCCAACTGCCAAAGAAGAACCCAAAGAGCAACCTGCAAAAGAGTCAGATACTGTTACCACCCAATATCGTAAACTTGATGGGCCTAATTTTACGGGTCAAAAGATAGATCTTACCCAGTTCAAAAAACCCGAAAAGAAAAAAGAGACCAAGTCTGACGATAAAAAAGATAAAAAAGGCAAAAGACGCCGTATAAGTAAAGAAACCAACAAAGGTGGCGGTACTAACTTTAAAGACAATCGCGGAGCTGGCAGAAAGGGCCGAAGCAGCACTCCAAAAGAAGAGCCGAGCGAGGAAGAAGTACAAAAACAAGTACGTGAAACCTTAGAAAAACTTCAAGGAAAATCTTCTAAAGGAAAAGGAGCAAAATACCGTCGCGAAAAAAGGGATACACACCGTCAAAAATCTGAGGACGAGCTTGCACAGCAGGAAGCAGATAGCAAACTGATTAAAGTTACCGAGTTTGTAACAGCTAATGAAATGGCAACGATGATGGATGTTCCCGTTACCAAAATTATTTCAGCCTGTATGAGCTTGGGAATGATGGTGACCATGAATCAGCGCCTAGATGCTGAGACCCTTAGTATTGTTGCCGAAGAATTTGGTTATGAAGTAGAATTTGTAACAGCTGACATTGAAGAATCTATAGATCGAGAAGTTGATGCGCCAGAAGATCTAGAGCCACGTGCGCCGATTGTTACCGTAATGGGTCACGTTGACCATGGTAAAACTTCGCTTTTGGACTACATTCGTAAGGAAAATGTTATAGCTGGTGAGTCTGGTGGAATTACCCAGCACATTGGAGCCTACGGAGTTGAACTGGAAGGGGGGCAAAAAATAGCATTCCTTGATACTCCTGGTCACGAAGCGTTTACCGCGATGCGTGCCCGTGGAGCACAGGTTACTGACCTTGCAATAATTGTAGTTGCAGCAGATGATGATATTATGCCGCAAACCAAGGAAGCCATTAGCCATGCCCAAGCAGCTAGCGTTCCAATAGTTTTTGCAATCAATAAAATAGATAAGCCCAACGCAAATCCAGATAAGATAAAAGAAGGGCTTGCCAATATGAATCTTTTGGTGGAAGATTGGGGCGGAAAAATACAATCGCACGACATTTCAGCAAAAACTGGAGAGGGCGTAAAAGAACTACTTGAAAAAGTATTGCTTGAAGCTGAATTACTTGAGCTAACGGCAAATCCGAACCGTCAGGCAAATGGTACCGTAGTAGAAGCATTTCTTGACAAAGGTCGCGGTTATGTTTCTACAGTTTTGGTTCAAGGCGGAACACTTAAAGTTGGTGATTATGTACTTGCCGGCCAACACAGTGGTAAAGTTAAAGCTATGCAGGATGAGCGTGGCAATAATGTAAAGGAAGCAGGTCCCTCAAACCCGGTCTCGGTACTTGGTTTGGATGGAGCGCCTCAGGCGGGTGACAAGTTTAACGTTTTTGAGGATGAGCGTGAAGCAAAATCAATCGCTACAAAACGTACACAATTGCAACGTGAACAGTCTGTTAGAACACAACGACACATTACGCTCGATGAAATAGGAAGACGTATCGCTCTTGGTGATTTCAAGGAATTGAACATTATTCTTAAAGGTGATGTGGACGGTTCTGTGGAAGCGTTGACAGATTCGTTGTTGAAACTTTCTACTGAAGAAATTCAGGTTAATATAATCCACAAAGCAGTTGGCCCTATTACCGAAAGTGATGTGCTTCTCGCTTCAGCATCTGATGCTATCATTATAGGCTTCAACGTTCGCCCCATGGGTAATGCACGCCAAATTGCAGATAAAGAAGAAATAGATATCCGTACCTATTCCATCATTTACGATGCAATTAACGACGTAAAAGATGCTATGGAAGGAATGCTTTCACCAGAAATGAAGGAGGAGATTACCGGTACGGCTGAAATTCGTGAGACATTCAAGATCTCTAAAGTGGGAACCATTGCAGGCTGTATGGTTTTAACTGGGAAAATATTCCGAAACTCTGGCATCCGCCTTATCCGCGAAGGAGTAGTGGTTTACACAGGAGAACTTGCTTCCTTAAAACGCTTTAAGGATGATGTGAAGGAAGTTGCTAAAGGATATGATTGCGGTATCCAGATCAAAAATTATAACGACATTTATGAAAACGATATTATTGAGGCTTTCCAGGAAGTTGCTGTAAAGAAAAAGCTGAAATAATCCAATAAATAATAAATTTATAAAGCGCCTTGAAAATTGTATTTTCAGGGCGTTTTTATTTTCTTCTGTCAGGTTTTAAGATGAACGCCGAAGAAAAGCTTTTCTGAATTTCAAGAAGTGCTCTCTCTGCTTCAATTCTTGAGGCAAAATTTCCTGCCCACACTTTATAGTTGGGTGTTTCATATTCAATGGAAGCGGGCCAGTTGCCGTAACTGCCACGATATTTTCTTAAAATTTGGTTTGCTTTGTCCAATTCTCCATAATACAATTGTATTGTGTAGCCGTCAGAAAGCTTGTTTTCTTTTTCTAAATCTTTCTTTAGTTCCAATAATTGGGTTATTTTGGGATCTGTATTTATGGTTAACGATGCATTTTGGGCAAAGCTTTTGCCGGAAAGAAAAAGTGATAAAATGCTGATAACAATAAGTTTGGAATACGATTGTGGGCTCATATGCTTGTTTCTTTATTACAAAGGTAAAACTTAATAACTTTGCGCACGCGCTAAATATTATTTAGAACAAATATAAATTAATAGTTAACACTTTGTTTGCATTTTCAAAATCGACTTTATAATGTACTTTTGTGCCTTTATTTGGGTACATAATTAGCATTATGATAATGTCGTTTTACGTAACTAATTCTGTGCCAAACCATCGACTAGAAAATAAATGAAATGAGCACGGCAAAGAGTTTTGACATTACCCGAAATAATTTGTAAGCGAATTCCACAGATCAATAAGAAACAATATAATCAACAGATGAAAAAGGTGAATTTTATACATCTACGCTCAAAATTGCCACTTCTTTTGTTAGTGTTTTTACTAACTTTTTCTACTACCATATATTCCCAAGATGCTCCTACAGAGGTTTCAGCCGAAGCTTCTGCAGAGGTTGCTGCTGGTTCTGGAGGTGATGTTGCCGCAGGTGAGGCTTTGTTTAAATCCAATTGTGCTGCTTGTCATAAATTGGATAAAAAGGCAGTTGGCCCGGCACTTAGAGGTGTTGGTGAAAAATATGACCGTGATTGGTTATACAAGTGGATCCATAATAGTCAAGCGCTTATTGCCGCTGGAGATGCTCAGGCGGTAAAACTTTTTGAAGAAAATAATAAAGCTGTGATGACAGCATTCCCTGCGCTATCTGAAACAGATATTGATAATATTCTTGCTTATACAGATCAGCCAAAAGCTGAGCCCGTGGCTGCCACAGGAGCCGAAGCTACAACTACAAATACCGGCAATGATGGGGGTTCTGTGTCTAATACCTTAGTCATCGCGGCTTTAGGTCTTATTTTCTTGCTGCTGGTTATCATGCTCTACTTGGTTACCAATACTTTAAAGCGAATTGCTGAGGCAAACGGAGTTGTTTATGAAGAAAAAGAAAAACGGTTGCCAATTTGGAAAGCATTTGTGCAAAACCAATTCTTGGTTTTGGTTTTTTCAATATTTCTAATGCTTGCAGCTGGATATTTCGCTTATGGTTATATGATGCAGGTGGGTGTTGACCAGGGTTATGCCCCTGTGCAGCCTATTCACTATTCACATAAAATCCACGCAGGCGATAATCAGATTGATTGTAATTTCTGCCACAGTTCTGCGAGAAAAAGTAAGCATTCGGGCATCCCTTCTTTAAATGTTTGTATGAATTGCCACAAAAATATTTCTGAAGTAGCTCCCGAAACTGCAACAGCAGAATATTCAAAAGAATTTTATGACGGCGAGATTGCTAAGCTATACAAAGCCGTAGGTTGGGATCCCGCTGAGCAAAAATATACAGGTAAGACTGAGCCTGTAAAGTGGGTGCGTATCCACAATTTGCCGGATTTTGCATATTTTAACCATTCACAGCACGTAACCGTTGCTGGCATTGCTTGTCAAACGTGCCACGGAGAGATCCAAGAAATGGAAATTGTTGAGCAATTTGCGCCCCTTACCATGGGTTGGTGTATCAATTGCCACAGAGAGACTAATGTAAATTTGGCTAACAATGAGTATTACGCCAAGATACACGAAGAACTTTCCAAGAAATATGGTATTGAAAAAGTCACAATTGCCGAATTGGGTGGGACTGAATGTGGAAAATGTCATTATTAATAATAATAAAGGAAAATTACAGATAGCAATATGGCATCAAACAAGAAATACTGGAAAAGTGTTGAAGAGCTGAAAGAAAACAGCACAATTGTGAAGGCGCTACAGGACAATGAGTTTGTAACCGAAATACCTACAGACGAGTTCCTAGGCGATAAAGAAGCATTGGAATCTTCTTCCACCACACGTCGTGATTTCCTAAAATATGTGGGCTTTACTACGGCAGCTGCAACTTTGGCGGCCTGTGAAGGACCTGTAATTAAGTCAATCCCATACGTTGTTCAGCCTGATCAGATTGTTCCGGGTATCGCGAACTATTATGCTTCCACAATGGCAGACGGGTTTGATTTTGCTAATGTTTTGGTTAAAACCCGTGAAGGACGCCCCATAAAAATTGAAAGAAACGATTTAGTAGTGAATGGCGGAAGCGCAAATGCACGCGTATATGCTTCAGTGCTTTCATTATATGATAAAAATAGATTAACAGGTCCAATGCTGGAGGGAGCCGAGGTTACTTGGCCAGAATTTGATACGGCTATCGCTCAAAAAATGAACGAAATGGCCGGAAAGGAAATTGTTTTGCTTACGCAAACTTTTGCTAGTCCCTCTACCTCAAAATTAATTTCTGAATTTACGGCTAAATATCCAAACGTACGCCATGTGGTGTATGATGCCGTTTCCTGTTCGGGAGCTTTGGATGCTTTCCAAAATAAGTATGGCACCCGTGCATTGCCCGATTACGATTTCTCAAAAGCAGAAGTAATTGTTTCAGTAGGGGCAGACTTCTTAGGAGATTGGCAGGGTGGAAGTTATAGCAAGGGCTATGCGCAAGGAAGAATTCCCAAAAACGGAAAAATGTCGCGCCACATCCAGTTTGAGGCTAACTTAACTTTAACCGGTGGAAAAGCAGACAAGCGGGTGCCGGCCACACCTTCACAACAAGTAGAAATTTTAAAAGCTCTAACGGGTGGCAGTGCCTCCGGATTACCTGCAAATATTGCTGATGCCGTTGCTAAGGCAAAGGCACAGCTTCAAAAAGCTGGAAGCAAAGCATTGTTGGTGACCAACTTACCAGATGTAGCATCTCAAACCATGGCTTTAAATTTCAATGCCAACAGTGAGGCAATCGATGTGAGCAAGCCATTACTTACTAGACAAGCCAGTAATAGCGAAGTGATGAACGTGGTAAATGGTGTAATTTCCGGGAGCATTAAAGGTTTAATTACCGTTGGCGTAGATCCAGTTTATTCATTACCAAATGCAAAGGAATTTGCAGAAGGGTACCAAAAATTGGAAATGAGCCTTGCGTTTGCCATGAAGCAGGACGCAACTGCCTCCTTGGCAAAAATGGTTGCCGCTACACCCCACTATCTAGAGTCTTGGGGCGACGCACAGATTAAAAAGGGAACCTATAGTCTTACACAGCCTACTATCCGTCCCTTATTTAATACGCGTCAATTTCAAGACAGCATTTTACAGTGGACAGGCAATACAAAAAAATATTATGATTATTTAAAGGAAACATGGACCGCTTCAATTTTAGCTGGTGGTTCTTGGAGCCAAGCACTTCATGACGGCTTTGTGAATAGCGATACTGAAGTGACAATGGAAGAAGTAAATACTACTTCAGAAGGAGCAGGCGTAATGGAAGAAAGTTCTTCAAACGGCGCGCTTTCATTCCTTTCACAAGAAGGGGAGTATGATCTTACTTTATATACATCAATCGGTTTGGGTGATGGCCAACAGGCTAACAACCCTTGGTTGCAGGAGTTGCCAGATCCAATAACAAGAGCATCTTGGGATAACTATCTTACCGTTTCGGCTGCCGATGCTGAAGCCTTAGACCTTGTAAATGAACATGTTTCCAATGGAGCTTTAAATGGTAGCTATGTAAATGTAAAGTTAGGAAATGTAGTTATTGAAAATGTTCCCGTAATCATTCAACCTGGACAGGCCAAAAGGTCTGTTGGCTTGGCATTGGGTTACGGTAAAACTGCTGCAATCCAACAGGAGATGCAAACGGGTGTAAACGCATATCCGTTATATCAGAATTTTTCGAATATTCAGAAAGTATCTATTGAAAAAGCGAGCGGTATGCATGAGTTTGCCTGTGTGCAGTTGCAAAGCACCATGGCCGGCCGCAGCGAGGATATTATTAAGGAAACCACCCTTGAAATTTTCAACACAAAAGATAAATCACATTGGAATTCCATACCTGTTACCGATTATGACCACAGTCCAATTTCAGTACGTGATGAAAAGGCAGATATTTGGAGTCCTTTTGAAGACACTGTAGGCCATCACTTCAATCTTTCTATAGATTTGAACGCTTGTACTGGATGTGGGGCCTGCGTAATTGCTTGTCACGCCGAAAACAACGTTCCGGTAGTAGGAAAAGAAGAAGTGAGAAAATTCCGTGATATGCACTGGTTGCGTATTGACAGATATTACTCTGCAGGAGAAACCTTTAAGGAGGAAATTGAAACCCTTGAAAACCTTCCTGCTTTTGATACCTATAAAGTAGTAGAGGTACCTTCGTATGAAAATCCTCAGGTGGTATTCCAACCTGTAATGTGCCAGCACTGTAACCACGCACCTTGTGAAACTGTGTGTCCGGTTGCTGCAACCTCACACGGACGCCAAGGGCAAAACCAAATGGCATATAACCGCTGTGTAGGAACCCGTTATTGTGCAAACAACTGTCCATACAAGGTCCGTCGCTTTAACTGGTTCTTATATGCCCAAAATGATGAATTTGATTACAACATGAACAATGATCTAGGCAGAATGGTACTTAACCCAGATGTGGTTGTGCGTTCCCGAGGGGTTATGGAAAAATGTTCTATGTGTATTCAAATTACCCAAAAAACAATTCTCGATGCCAAACGCGAAGGAAGACCTATAAAGGATGGTGAGTTCCACACAGCTTGTTCACAAGCTTGTGAAACGGGTGCAATGGTATTCGGCGATGTAAACGATAAAGAATCCGAAGTACTAAAGTTGAAAAATAATGACCGTATGTATCACTTATTGGAAAATGTGGGAACCAAACCAAATGTGTTCTACCATGCCATTGTGAAAAACACCTCGGAAGCATAAAAATTAATAAAAAACCAATTATTTAAGAATTAAATATGTCGTCACACTACGAAGCACCTATAAGAGAGCCTTTGGTTCTGGGAGAGAAGTCCTATCATGACATCAGTGTAGATGTTGGGGCACCCGTTCTGGGAAAGGCCAATAAATCTTGGTGGATTGTTTTTACCATTGCCCTAGTAGCATTTTTATGGGGATTGGGCTGTATTATCTACACCATCTCAACAGGAATTGGGGTTTGGGGATTGAACAAGACCATAGGCTGGGCTTGGGATATCACAAACTTTGTTTGGTGGGTAGGTATTGGTCACGCCGGAACACTTATCTCTGCGGTACTATTGCTTTTCCGTCAAAAATGGAGAATGGCCGTTAACCGCTCTGCGGAAGCGATGACTATTTTTGCAGTTGTGCAGGCGGGACTGTTTCCAATTATTCACATGGGGCGTCCATGGCTGGCCTATTGGGTACTCCCAATTCCAAACCAGTTTGGGTCTCTTTGGGTAAACTTTAACTCACCACTGCTTTGGGACGTATTTGCAATTTCAACATACCTATCGGTATCATTAGTATTCTGGTGGACGGGATTGCTTCCAGACTTTGCGATGATCCGCGACCGGACTACCAGCCCATTTCAGAAAAAAATCTACGGTATCCTTAGTTTTGGATGGAGTGGCCGTGTAAAGGATTGGCAGCGTTTTGAAGAAGTTTCCCTTGTTTTGGCAGGTTTGGCAACGCCTTTGGTACTTTCGGTACACACAATTGTATCTTTTGACTTTGCTACCTCGGTAGTTCCTGGATGGCACAGTACCATTTATCCGCCGTATTTCGTTGCGGGAGCAATTTTCTCAGGATTCGCTATGGTGCAGACACTTTTGATTGTAATGCGGAAAGTATCAAACCTTGAAGCTTATATTACAATTGTTCACATAGAATATATGAACAAGGTAATCCTACTTACCGGCGGTATTGTTACCACAGCATACATTATTGAGTATTTTATCGCTTGGTATTCTGGGGTGCCTTATGAAAACTATGCCTATCTTTCTTTCGGTGCTGCAACAGGTCCATATTGGTGGGCATTCTGGGCATTGATTATCTGTAACCTTATAGTGCCGCTTACACTTTGGGTAAAAAAATTGAGAAGAAATATTATATGGACCTTCATCGTAGCTTTAATCATTAACATTGGGATGTGGTTTGAGCGTTTTGATATTATCGTTATCGACTTGAGTAAAGATCGATTGACTTCTTCCTGGACTATGTTTCAACCAACTTTCGTAGATATTGGAACATTTATGGGAACCATAGGCTTTTTCTTTGTGCTTTTCCTTCTGTATGCACGTACATTCCCAGTAATAGCACAGGCTGAAGTAAAAACAATTTTAAAATCTTCAGGAGAATCTTTTAAAAGATTGCGAGCGGAACATGGAGACGATTACAGTCATGTGCAAACGGTAGAGCAATATCCTGCTGATGCAGGCCCATCTGCTAATGTAGAAGATAAAGAGATTGACTCTTCATTTAATGAGCTTGATGAAGATGCAGAAAATACTGAAGTAGACTATCAAGCTAATAAAGGCAAAATAGACAGCTTGCTAAGTGGTATTGGTGCATTTGACCCTGCAACCCAGACGCAAGACGACCTTACAAAGATTAGCGGAGTTGGGCCAGTAATGGAACAAAAACTTCATCAGTTGGGAATCTTTACTTTTGAACAAGTAAGCCGAATGACTGATCGCGAATACGATTTACTGGACGAGATAATTAGTGAATTCCCTGGAAGAGCCAAACGTGATGATTGGGCTGGGCAGGCGCTAACACTAAAAAACAAAAACTAATTATGGCTTCAAAAAAGATACACGCTATTTATACTGATGACGATCTGTTATTGCAGGCCGTTAAGCAAACTCGGGCTGCAAACTATCACATTTCTGAGGTTTTTACCCCTTTTCCCGTGCACGGTCTTGACCATGCAGTAGGATTGGCTCCAACACGAATTGCAATAACCTCATTTTTATATGGACTAACGGGTTTGAGCGTTGCAGTGCTGATGATGAATTTCATAATGATTGAGGATTGGCCGCAAAATATTGGAGGTAAGCCTAGTTTTACCTACTATCAGAATATGCCTGCCTTTATTCCAATTATGTTTGAGCTAACCGTATTTTTTGCTGCGCATTTAATGGTTATAACTTTTTATATGAGAAGTAAAATTTGGCCATTTAAAAAAGCTGAAAATCCAGACGTGCGTACAACAGATGATCATTTTCTTATGGAAGTTGACGCAGACAATCATGACGTTGAAAAGTTGACCAAATTCTTGTATGATACAGGTGCATCGGAGATTAGTTTAATTGAAAACGAGCAAGACCATTAATATGAAAACATTAATAAGCATAGGAATTGCCATTATTGCTTCTGCAAGTTTGGTATCGTGTTTTGAAAAAAGGGAGCCCAATTACCAATATTTTCCTAATATGTATGAGCCAGTGAGCTATGAAGCTTATGGGGCTTATGAAATATTTCCGGACCAGCAAGAAGCTATGATTCCTCCTGATAATACGGTGCCTAGAGGGTATACTACTTATGACTATGAAAATAGTACAGCTGGTTTACAATTGGCAAAGGCAGAATCAAAAAGCCCTTATGATGTTACTCAAGAAAACCTTGCCACAGGAGCACAATTGTATACCATCTATTGCGCAGTATGTCATGGTGATAAAGGAGACGGGAAAGGAATTTTGGCAACCCGTGAAAAATTTCTAGGAATTCCTAGTTATGCAGATCCTGGGCGTACCATAACAATGGGAGGTGTTTATCATGTTGAAACTTTCGGTTTAAATGCTATGGGCTCCTACGCAGCCCAGGTAAATGAAAAGGAACGTTGGCAAATAGCAATGCATGTCATGAATCTAAAAGCAGCCCTAAACGGCGAGCCTGGTATTTTAGAAACTGCGCAGTCTGCTAACGATTCAACAAGTGTTGCAGAAGAAAAAAATATGGAAGCGGTTACTGCCTCCGAAGTAGAACAAGAGTAAAGAATTAAAGAGAATAGCTAAAGATATGTACACGCTACCTAGTAAATTAAAACTGTTTTCTATCATTATTATGGTTCTTGGCCTTGTAGGAATTGCCTATGGGTTTCTTACAGCACCAAAAACTATAGAGGATGTTAAAAAAATAATGGCTGAGCAAGAGGCCCATCACGGTGAAGGACATGTGGTTGAAACCCACGATCAGGAACACACGGCAAATTTTGTTGACGTGGCCCGTGGTGAAGAAGGTTATTCTGAAGCTGCAATGAAACATGCCACAGACTTAAAACCGGAAGGCCACGGAGCAGCTTCACATGAAGAGCATGTGTTGCATCAGTTGCAAACCAGACCTTGGTCTGCAACATTTGTAGGAGCATTCTTCTTTTTAATGATTGCATTGGGAGTATTGGTCTTTTATGCCATTCAATATGTATCACAGGCAGGGTGGTCTCCCGTTCTTTATAGAATAATGGAAGGTATCACCGCTTATTTGCTTCCTGGTTCAATAATCGTATTCTTAATAGTTGTTTTTGCGGGAACTCATTTCTTCCCTTGGCAGAATGAAGAATTGGTAGCTCACGATAAAATTTTACAAGTCAAATCGGGATATTTAAATTTTCCATTCTTTGTAATTCGTGCGGTCATCTATCTTTTAGGGTGGAATTTGTACAGATATTACTCAAGAAAAAATTCTCTAGCACAAGCTGAGACGAATAACTATGGCCCTTACAGAAAGAATTTTAAGGCGTCCGTATTATTTTTAATATTCTTTATAGTAACTGAAGCTACTATGTCTTGGGATTGGTTTATGTCCATGACCCCACACTGGTACAGCACCCTTTTCGCTTGGTATATATTTGCAAGTATGTTTGTTTCGGCAATCACAGTTCTTGCCTTAACTACAATACACTTAAAAAGCCGTGGATTGATTCCTTTTGTGAGCGATAAACACCTTCACGATTTGGCAAAATTCATGTTTGCTTTCAGTATTTTCTGGACATATTTATGGTTCGGGCAGTTCATGCTCATCTGGTACGCAAACATTCCGGAAGAAGTAACCTATTTCATTATAAGAATTCAGGAATATAAAGTATTGTTTTTCGGAATGCTTATCCTTAATTTTGTATTCCCTATTCTAGTACTTATGAATAGCGACTATAAGAGAGTGCCTTGGTTCGTTGTTATTGCTGCTGTATTCATCTTGGTAGGCCACTATATAGATATTTTCCTTTTGGTGATGCCTTCAACCGTAGGCCACAATTGGAGTTTTGGTATTCCAGAGATTGCAGCATTATTATTCTTTATGGGGCTTTTCATTTTTGTTGTGGGCACAGGACTTGGCAAAGTTTCCTTAAGACCGAAAAATGATCCGTTTATTAAAGAAAGTGAGAACTACCATTTTTAATCATTTAGTTTAAAGAAGATATTTTAAGATGACCGCATTTTTAGTTGTATTAGTAATTATTCTTTTTGGAATTTCTGTTTGGCAAATGAGCAGGATATTTCAATTGGCACAGGGCAAGACTTCAATCCACTCCGAAATAGCTTCGGACAAGGACAATAACACCAACGGTTATTTGATGATGGGTTTTTTGGCCTTTATGTATATTTTGGCCATCCTTAGCTTTTGGCTGTGGGGAGATGTTCTTTTGCCAGATTCAGGTTCGGAACACGGTTCCAAAATAGATAACCTGATGCTGATTTCCATGATCATCATTTTTCTGGTTGGAATACTTACACAATGGCTGCTCCATTATTTCGCTTTTATTTACAGAGGAAACAAAACTAAAAGAGCAACATTCTATGCAGATAATGATAAGCTGGAATTCATCTGGACCATCATTCCGGTAATTGTTCTGGCGGGGCTTATTATCTACGGTCTTTTTACTTGGACTGATATTATGAATGTAGATAAGGATGATGATCCATTGATTGTTGAACTATACGCTCAGCAATTTAACTGGAAAGCGCGTTATGGTGGAAATGACAATACCCTTGGAGAAGCAAATGTTCGTTTAATAGAAGGTGTTAACCAATTGGGTGTTGATCCTGCAGATCCAAACGGACAGGATGACAAAATAGTAACAGAATTGCATTTGCCAGTGGGTAGAAAGGTTTTGTTCAAAATGCGTTCGCAGGATGTATTACATTCGGCTTATATGCCACACTTCAGGGCGCAAATGAATTGCGTTCCCGGTATGATTACGCAATTTGCCTTTACACCTACCGTTACCACGGCGGAAATGAGACAAAACGATAAGATTGTAGATAAAGTAGCTCGCATTAATGAAATACGCAGAGAGAAAAGCGTAGCACTTACTGCTGCTGGTGATGAAGCCTTAGAGCCATATGAATTTGATTATATACTACTATGTAATAAAATTTGCGGTATAAGCCACTACAATATGCAGATGAAGATTATAGTAGAGTCTGAAGAAGATTATAAAACGTGGTTGGCAGAACAACCAACCGTTGGAGAACAACTTAGCAACGAAACTAAATAATATTAGCTTAAATAGATATGTCAGCACACGCACAGGTTCACGGAGTAGAAGATCACCACGACGATCACGGGCATCATCATAAAGAAACATTTATCACTAAATACATCTTTAGCCAAGATCACAAAATGATTTCTAAACAATACCTTATTACAGGATTGTTTATGGGAGTTATTGGTATATTGATGTCTTTATTGTTCAGATTACAATTAGCCTGGCCAGACCATAAATTCACAATTTTTGAAATATTCTTGGGCAAGTGGGGTACAGACGGAGTTATGGATCCCAGTATATATCTAGCTTTGGTTACCATTCATGGTACCATTATGGTTTTCTTCGTTTTAACAGCAGGATTGAGTGGAACCTTTAGTAACTTATTGATTCCCTTACAGATTGGAGCACGAGACATGGCTTCTGGATTCCTGAATATGGTATCATATTGGTTGTTTTTCCTTTCAAGTATTGTAATGTTGTTTTCGCTCTTTGTAGAAGCTGGCCCAGCTTCTGCCGGATGGACCATATATCCGCCATTGAGTGCTTTGCCACAGGCCATTCCAGGTTCTGGTGCAGGGATGACACTTTGGTTGTCATCAATCGCAATCTTTATTGCTTCTTCATTATTAGGTTCATTGAATTATATTGTAACCGTAATTAATCTTCGTACTAAAGGAATGTCTATGACCAGACTCCCCTTGACTATTTGGGCATTTTTTGTTACGGCAATTATTGGGGTGGTATCTTTCCCAGTTCTGTTCTCAGCAGCACTTATGTTGATTATGGATAGAAGTTTTGGTACTTCTTTCTTCCTTTCAGATATTTATATTGCTGGTGAAGTACTGCATCACCAAGGAGGTTCTCCAGTTCTGTTTGAACACTTATTTTGGTTCCTGGGGCACCCGGAGGTTTATATCGTAATTCTTCCGGCAATGGGTATTGTTTCAGAAGTAATGGCAACAAACTCCCGTAAACCTATTTTTGGTTATCGGGCGATGGTAGCATCTATTCTCGCTATTGCATTCCTTTCAACAATCGTTTGGGGTCACCACATGTTTATTTCGGGGATGAATCCATTCCTTGGCTCTGTATTCACCTTTACAACACTTTTAATTGCAATTCCTTCGGCAGTAAAAGCTTTTAACTGGATTACCACACTTTGGAAAGGAAACTTACAGATGAACACGGCTATGCTGTTTTCCATAGCGTTTGTTTCCACCTTTATTACAGGGGGTTTAACAGGTATTATTCTTGGGGATAGCGCTCTGGATATAAATGTTCACGATACCTACTTTGTAGTTGCCCACTTCCACTTGGTTATGGGTATTTCTGCATTATACGGTTTATTGGCAGGTGTGTACCATTGGTTCCCAAAAATGTTCCAAGGTAGAATGATGAGCAAAAAACTTGGTTATATCCACTTCTGGGTAACTTCTATTGGAGCGTACGGTATTTTCTTCCCCATGCACTTTGTAGGTATGGCTGGTTTACCACGAAGATATTATAGTAATACAGCATTTCCATATTTTGATGATTTAGCAGATATTAATGTAGTAATGACAATCTTTGCAATCATCACTATTGCCGTTCAGGTTGTATTCCTATACAACTTCTTTCATTCTATTTTCTACGGAAAAATAGGACCAAAGAACCCTTGGAATGCTACAACCCTAGAATGGACTGCAGAAGTAAAACACATCCATGGAAACTGGGACGGTCCTATTCCCCACGTATATCGTTGGGCATATGACTACAGTAAGCTGAACAAAGACGAAACCGATTATGTGATTCCTGGTCAGGACTTTATTCCTCAAAACGTGCCACTTCAAGATAACGAAGATGAATTAGACCATTAACTTAATCTATGTCTTTGGAATAATTATAAAAAGAGCCTTTTCAATTTTTGAAAAGGCTCTTTCTTTTTCTACGTATAGAATGCGTACTACTACGTAGTATATTTTTAACCATTTTGACGTATCTTTACACTATTGAGTTAATAATATGTAGGAAGTGAGGAATCTACTGTTTATTTCAAAAGCCATACTGAAAAGTATGGCTTTGTTTTTTAATATGGCTCCCAAAGGATTGCTATATTTGTGCTATGAACGAACACCTCGATCCTACGGGAGAGAATCTCTCGCCACAGGAACTTGATATTGAAAAAAAATTACGGCCCCTTAGCTTTGAGGATTTTACGGGCCAGGATCAAGCCTTGGAAAATCTTCAGATTTTTGTACAGGCTGCAAATTTACGTAGCGAAGCATTGGATCATACGCTTTTTCATGGTCCCCCTGGATTGGGAAAAACAACCCTTGCATACATTCTTGCAAATGAGTTAAATGTAAATATCCGTGTAACTTCCGGTCCCGTGTTGGACAAACCTGGTGACCTTGCGGGCTTGTTGACCAATCTGGAAGAGCGCGATGTGTTGTTTATTGATGAAATTCACCGCTTGAGCCCCATTGTTGAAGAGTATCTTTACTCGGCAATGGAGGATTATAAAATTGATATTATGATTGAATCCGGTCCGAATGCGCGGTCAGTCCAAATCAATCTTAATCCATTTACCCTTGTCGGCGCCACAACACGGTCTGGTTTATTAACCGCTCCTATGCGCGCCCGATTCGGAATTTCTTCAAGATTACAATATTATACAACCGAATTGCTCACTACAATTTTAGAGCGCAGTGCAGGAATTCTACAGGTGCCAATTTCCATGGAAGCCGCAATAGAAATTGCAGGCAGAAGCCGTGGCACACCACGTATTGCCAACGCACTTTTACGAAGAATCCGGGATTTTGCACAAATAAAAGGAAACGGAAAAATAGATGTTGAAATTGCAAAATATGGTTTGGATGCACTACACGTAGATGCACACGGATTGGACGAAATGGACAATAAAATTCTTTCAACCATCATTGAGAAATTTAAAGGGGGCCCCGTAGGTATTACAACCATTGCTACTGCTGTTTCAGAAAGTCCCGAAACCATTGAGGAGGTTTATGAGCCGTTCTTGATTCAACAAGGATTTATCATGCGCACTCCACGTGGCCGTGAAGTTACAGAAGCCGCCTATAAACATCTCGGCAAGCTAAAAGGTCCCACGCAGGGCGGATTATTTTAAAATCATACTATGGAAGCAAAGAAAATTCCATCAGTTTCTGCTTTCCAGTTTTTGGTTCATTCAGCCCAAATCCTTAAAAATCCATTGCCTTTTCACCATAAAAATTTTGAAACCAAAGGAGATACTTTTCGGTTAAAATTGGGTTTTGGAAATTCGGTTATTTTTTCGCGTGATGCAGGATTTGCGCAATATGCACTCCAAAAAAACCAAAGAAATTATAAAAAATCCCCAATCCAAACCCGCGATCTTTCAAAATATGTAGGCTTCGGATTGTTGACTTCTGAAGGAGAACTTTGGCAAAAACAACGCAAACTAATTCAGCCTGCTTTTCATAAAAAACAATTGATAAATCTATTGGGCACAATTGATGCCGCTATTAAAACGGAACTAGTAAAAATTGAAACAGATAAACCAATAGATATTTTTCCTGTTTTTAACGACCTTGCTTTTCAAACCGTTGTGAAATCACTTTTTAGTAGTGCGGTTGATCAAAAGGAAATAAACAAACTTCAGCAAATAACGGAATCTGCGCAGCAAATGTTGGTGAAAGAGTTGCGTCAACCCTATTTGGGATGGTGGTTTAAGTTGAGCGGAAAAATAAAAAAGCATATTTCGGAAACGAACCAAGCGCGATCACTTTTAAAAAATCTCGTTAAAGAAAGAAGAAATTCTGAAAAACGGGAAGGTGATTTACTGGATATGCTTTTGAATGCACGATATGAAGATGGAAAAGCTATGGAAGATGAACAATTGATTGATGAAATATTAATTCTTTTCACGGCAGGTCACGAAACCACATCAAACGCACTTACTTTCACTTGTGAATTGTTGGCGAGAAATCCTCAAATTCAAGAAAGGCTTCATTTAGAGATAATTGAAGCAAAGGAGAAATCAGACAATTTAATGGAGTTTATTAAAAATTGTCCTTTCACTAAAAATGTTATTGAAGAATCCCTCCGGTTGTATCCCCCAGCATATTTTATTGATCGTGTGAATATTGAGGAAGATGAATTTAATGGAATGAAAATTCCAAAAAATTCAAGTTTGTTGTTTTCATTGTTGGAAATACATACAAATCCTAAATATTGGAACGAGCCGCAAAAGTTCATACCAGAACGTTTTTCAGAAGTTAATCCCAACCATTTTTCTGGACAATACTTTCCTTTCGGCGCAGGCCCTAGAATGTGCATTGGCAATAATTTTGCGATGTATGAAATGATTTTGGCCATCGCAGAGATTATGGGGAAATATAAAATTTCCGAAAAGAAAACGCCAATTGAAATTAAGCCATTGATTACCCTTAAACCAAAAAATGCCATTTTAAAATTCAACTTAAGATAATTGAGTGATTCAGAATTCTTCAAAATATTCACATTTAATAAAAGCTGAGGCCAAACGTCTGGGGTTTATTTCGTGCGGAATAAGCAAAGCAGAATTTCTTGAGGAAGAAGCGCCGCACCTCGAAAACTGGCTCAATAAAAATATGCACGGCGAAATGTCCTATATGGAAAACCATTTTGACAAAAGGTTGGATCCAACACTTTTGGTTCCCGATTCCAAAAGTGTTATTTCATTGTTGCTGAATTATTTTCCTTCAGAAACGCAAAATTCCGAAACCTATAAAATCTCAAAATACGCGTACGGCACCGATTATCATTTCGTCATAAAAGATAAACTGAGGCAGTTGATGGATTTTATTTCAGATGAAATAGGCGAAGTGTACGGTCGCGCCTTTGTTGATTCTGCGCCAGTGCTGGATAAAGCTTGGGCCGCAAAAAGTGGGTTGGGCTGGATTGGCAAACACAGCAATTTACTTACAAAACAATTGGGCTCGTTCTATTTTATTGCAGAATTGATTATCGATTTGGATTTGGAATATGACAGCCCGGTGACAGACCACTGCGGAAGTTGCACCGCCTGTATTGACGCCTGCCCAACAAACGCAATTGTTGCTGATAGGGTTGTGGATGGCAGCAAATGTATTTCCTATTACACGATTGAATTGAAAAATGAAATCCCAATTTCTGAAAAAGGAAAATTTGAGGATTGGATGTTTGGCTGCGATATTTGCCAGGATGTTTGCCCGTGGAACCGTTTCAGTAAGACGCACAGCGAACCACTTTTCAACCCGCACCCCGAACTTTTATCAATGACGAAAAAAGATTGGGAAGAAATAACCGAGGATGTTTTTCAGAAAATTTTTAAAAATAGCGCAGTAAAACGCACCAAATTTTCAGGATTAAAAAGAAACATCAACTTTTTGAAAGATTAACCTCCAAACTTTCGCCATTCCACCTAAGGTTATAACTTTGTAAGTTCTGTTGCTGAATTAAAATTACAACAGAATCAATAGTATAAGCCAACTATAGTATTCCAAATTATGAGCAAACAAAGCAGACGCAGAGAAGCCCTTTTATACCACGCCAAGCCGAAACCTGGGAAAATTCAGGTTGTTCCCACAAAAAAATATGCTACACAGCGGGATCTGTCCTTGGCGTATTCGCCCGGAGTGGCAGAGCCATGTTTGGAGATTGAAAAAAATGTGGACAATGTTTATAAATATACAAACAAAGGAAATCTGGTTGCCGTAATTTCTAATGGAACTGCGGTACTTGGCTTGGGAAATATCGGCCCCGAAGCCTCAAAACCGGTGATGGAAGGCAAAGGCTTGCTCTTCAAAATTTTTGCAGATATTGATGTTTTCGATATTGAAATAAATACTGAAAATATTGATGAATTTGTAGCCACCGTAAAAAATATTGCGCCAACCTTTGGCGGAATAAACCTGGAAGACATAAAAGCCCCAGAAGCTTTTGAGATAGAAAGAAGGCTGAAGAAAGAGCTAAACATTCCCGTAATGCACGACGATCAGCACGGTACTGCAATCATTTCTGCAGCTGCTTTGCTCAATGCCCTTGAAATAGCTGAAAAAAACATTGAAGAGGTTAAGATTGTAATCAGCGGTGCTGGTGCGGCAGCGGTTTCGTGCACGCGCCTCTATAAATCCTTTGGTGCAAGGGCTGAAAATGTTGTTATGCTTGACAGTAAGGGTGTAATTCGTAAAGACCGTGAAGATCTTTCTGAAGAAAAAGCTGAGTTTGCTTCACACCGTAAGATTGACACTTTGGAGGAGGCTATGATAGATGCCGATGTGTTTGTGGGCCTTTCCGTAAAAGATATTGTGTCGCCAGAAATGCTTCTTAGCATGGCGCAAAACCCAATTGTGTTTGCAATGGCAAATCCCGACCCAGAGATTGAATATGATTTGGCCATTAGAACAAGAGAAGATATTATCATGGCCACTGGCCGTAGCGACCACCCTAACCAAGTAAATAATGTACTTGGCTTTCCTTTTATTTTCCGCGGCGCACTTGACGTTCGTGCAACTAAAATTAATGAAGCCATGAAAATGGCCGCTGTAAAGGCTTTGGCAGAACTCGCCAAAGAACCCGTGCCAGAACAGGTGAATATTGCCTATGGCGAAACCAAGCTCAACTTTGGAAAGGATTACATTATTCCAAAACCCTTTGATCCACGATTGATAGCCACCGTGCCGCCCGCAGTAGCGAAAGCTGCTATGGAAAGCGGTGTCGCTACCACTGAAATTACAGATTGGGAAAAATATCAAGACGAACTCTATGAGCGCATGGGCAGCGATAACAAAATCATTAGATTGTTGGTGAACCGTGCAAAACTAAACCCAAAACGTATCGTGTTTGCCGAAGCCGATCATTTAGATGTTTTAAAAGCTGCGCAAATTGTTTTCGAAGAGGGCATCGGCACCCCTGTTCTATTGGGAAGGAAGGAAATTATTTTGGAACTGATGGAACAAATTGATTTTGATGCCGAACTTGAAATAATAGATCCAAAAAATGATGAAAACACAGGTAAGCTTCAACATTACGCCCAAAAACTTTGGGAAAAGCGAAGAAGAAGCGGCATTTCGCTCTATACTGCTGAAAAGCTGGTTCGCGAAAGAAACTATTTTGCTGGAATGATGCTTAGCGAAGGCGATGTGGATTGTATGATTTCTGGGTACGCCCGCTCTTATCCATCGGTAGTCGTTCCTGTTTTTGAAACGGTGGGGAGGTTTGAAGGTGTTACCAAAGTAGCAACAACAAACTTGATGCTTACCAAGCGGGGGCCTTTGTTTATTTCTGATACATCTATAAATATAGACCCCACAGCAAAGGAGCTTGCCAAAATTGCACAGATGACCAACTATACCATGAAAATGTTCGGTGTGCAACCTGTGATCGCTATGATTTCATATGCCAACTTTGGCTCTTCTAAAGACCCGCATGCAACTAAAGTGCGGGAAGCTGTAGATTTACTCCACAAAAGCAATCCAGATATGATTGTGGATGGCGAGTTACAGACCGATTTTGCATTGAACCCCGAAATGCTTCAAAAGAAATTTCCATTCTCAAAGTTGGCGGGCAAAAAAGTGAACGCGCTTATCTTCCCCAACCTTGATTCTGCAAATAGCAATTACAAATTGTTAAAGGAATTGAACGGCGTGGAATCCATTGGCCCAATTATGTTGGGGATGCGCAAACCCGTTCATATATTACAACTGGGCGCTAGCGTGGAAGAAATTGTAAATATGAGCGCCGTAGCAGTTGTGGATGCGCAGCAAAAAGAGAAGCGAGGACGGGAGTTGGAATCCAAATAAAACAAAGCTTTTTGTATTCAATATTTTCCCAAAAACCCCAATGGATGTTGCAAATAATTATACTATATTTGAGCCTTTAAGTTTTCGTTAACACATGATAACCCATATACAGGGCAGACTGGTTGAAAAAAACCCGACCGACGTAGTGATAGAATGTAATGGAGTAGGGTACTTTATAAATATTTCCTTACACACATTTTCCGAACTCCCCACCAGTGAAAATGTTAAACTATATACGCATTTGCTTGTTAGGGAAGATGCCCATACACTTTACGGTTTTTCAGGTGTTGCTGAACGAGAAATTTTTAGATTGTTGATCAGTGTCTCAGGGGTTGGCGCAAGCATTGCTCGTACCATGTTATCCTCCTTGGCACCAGACCAAGTCCTAGATGCAATTGCGCAAAATGACATAACAACAATACAATCAGTAAAAGGAATAGGGGCCAAAACTGCGCAACGTGTGGTTTTGGATTTAAAAGATAAAATTTTGAAAGTGTACGGTTTGTCGTCTATTTCTACCGGAACAAGCAATACTAACAAAAATGAAGCGTTATCTGCTTTGGAGACGTTGGGCTTTGTTCGCAAACAGTCTGAGAAAGTGGTGGATGCCATTGTTAAGGATAATCCGCAGGCATCGCCAGAAATGATTATTAAACAAGCTTTAAAAAATTTGTAAAATTTGAAGGCAAAAAATTACGTTTACAAGGGTGGCTTTTTCAAGCTTTTAGCAATAATAAGTTTCATATTTATCGGCAATGCTGCGCTGGCGCAAGACTCTACAGCCGTAGGCAACGAGATGGGCAGGATGGACCTTCCCACCCCCATTAGTATACAGGACCTTTATACCTATGACCCCATAACCGATAGATATATTTATACCCAGACCTTGGGCAGTTTTAACATTACTTACCCCATAATCCTTACTCCTCAGGAATATCAGCGACTTATTCAAGAGGAACAGATGAAGGCATATTTCAAAGAAAAAATTGATGCGGCCGATGGTAGAAAGGAAGGCTCTGAAGAACAACAGAAAAATTTATTGCCAACATTCTATGTAAACTCAAATTTCTTTGAATCTATTTTTGGCGGGAATACTATTGAAGTAATCCCTCAAGGTTCCGTGGAAATGGACCTCGGCTTATTATATACCAAACAGGACAACCCACAATATTCGCCGCGAAACCGAAGCAATTTTTCTTTTGATTTTGACCAGCGCATTAGCTTAAGTCTTTTGGCTAAGGTTGGAACAAGACTTCAGGTTACTGCCAATTACGATACCGAGAGCACTTTCGATTTTCAAAACCAGATAAAGCTGGAATACACCCCAACTGAAGATGACATCATCCAAAAAATAGAAGTGGGTAACGTAAGTATGCCTTTAAATAGTTCTTTGATACAAGGGGCGCAAAGTCTTTTTGGGGTAAAAACACAGCTTCAGTTTGGCAACACGACCATAACAGGGGTTTTCTCTGAACAAAAATCTGAAACACGTACCGTTACCGCAGAAGGCGGCGCGACCATTACAGATTTTGAACTTTTTGCATTGGATTATGACGACAACCGTCACTTCTTTTTGGCGCATTATTTTAGGGATAATTATGATCGTGCCTTAGAGCTTTACCCATTCATAAACAGCAATGTGCAAGTTACGCGAATGGAGGTTTGGATTACCAATCGCACCAGCCGTACAGAAAATGTTCGGAACATTGTAGCGCTGCAAGATATTGGGGAATCAGACCCAACAAATATTGGATTGACCGTGCCTCCAGGTGGTTTTATAAATGCAACTCGAAGCGCCTATCCAGATAACGGAAATAACGATTTTAACCCTTTTGGGATCAATGGAGGAGCGCAAACCTTGCTTAACCCTGCCATTCGTGACGTTGCAACCGTGAGACAAGGATTTACGGGAGTACAAGTAAGTGAAGGAACCGATTATGTAACCTTGGAAAACGCCCGAAGATTGGACCCGGGAGAATATACCTTAAATTCACAATTGGGATATATTTCGCTTAACCAGCGATTGACCAATGACGAAGTTTTAGCTGTATCATACCAGTTTACCGTGAATGGAAAAGTATACCAAGTAGGTGAGTTTTCTAACGATGGGGTGGAAGCCAATGGCGGAACCCCCGGTGGAGGGAACAACCCTCCGGGAGGAGAAGCAACGCTTGCGCAAAACCTTGTGGTAAAACTTCTGAAGAGCAGTATTACAAACGTACAAGAGCCAGTGTGGGATTTGATGATGAAAAACATTTACCCCATTGGAGCATACCAACTTGAAAAGGAAGATTTTAACCTAAATATATTCTATACCGATCCTTCTCCTCTCAACTATATTGAAAAGGTTCAGGGCGGTCCAGACCTTCCGGAAGATGTGGAGGATGAAATCCTTTTAAAGGTTTTCAACCTGGATAGATTGAATTTTAATAATGACCCGGTTCAAGGAGGAGATGGTTTTTTCGATTTTCTTCCAGGCATAACGGTAGATGCTCAGAACGGAAGAATTATCTTCACCACAGTAGAGCCTTTTGGAAAGCATTTATTTGATGAATTGAACGTGCCTGCCGCACCTGCTAATTATAACATTCCTGCAAGTTACAACGCCAATCAGGAGAAATACGTTTTCCGAACCCTTTATACTGGTACTAAAACACAGGCTGAGCAACAGGAAAGTGAAAAGAACAAATTTCAATTAAAAGGAAGTTACAAATCAACCGGCGCCGACGGTATTCCAATAGGTGCTTTCAACATTCCACAGGGGTCAGTTACGGTTACTGCAGGCGGAAGGACATTGGTTGAAGGTGTAGATTACACGGTAAACTATCAATTAGGAAGAGTTCAAATTTTAGATCCCGCTTTATTGAATAGTAACATTCCAATCTCGGTAAGTACGGAGAATAATTCACTTTTCGGACAGCAAAGCAAGCGTTTTACCGGATTGAACATAGAACATAAATTTAGCGATAAGTTTTTAATAGGGGCTACTTATTTAAACCTCAACGAGCGCCCATTGACCCAAAAGTCTTCCTATGGTGTTGAGCCTATCAACAACAGTATTTATGGTATTAATTTGAATTATTCAACCGAAGTGCCATTCTTAACTCGCTTGGTAAATAAGCTTCCAAATATAGATACCGATGTAGAATCAAACATTTCCCTGCGCGGTGAATTTGCTTACTTAAAGCCCGGAGCCCCTAAAGTTTCTGATTTTGATGGAAAAACAACCGTGTATGTAGATGATTTTGAAGCCTCACAAACGGGGAATGACATCAGCGCTCCATCCAGTTGGTTTTTAGCAAGTACTCCCATAGGTTTCGGAGGCCAAGTAGCAAATGATAATTTAAGCTATAATTACAATAGAGCAAAATTAGCATGGTACACCATCGACCCCATATTTTATAGTAGTCAGCGCCCCGGCGGAATTAACGATGAGGATCTTTCTTCGCCATTTGCACGTCGTGTGTTCAGGGATGAAATTTTCCCAAACCAAGATATTGTCCAGGGACAGACACAGGCGCTTTTCACACTAGATTTGGCGTACTATCCATCAACTCGTGGTGAATACAACTACAATCCTGCTGCAGCGGGAACAAACAATCTTCCCAACCCAGAAAATAATTTTGGGGGAATAATGAGACAACTAACTACAACTGATTTTGAACAATCAAATGTAGAATATATCCAATTTTGGGTTATGGACCCCTTCATCTATGAAGAAAACGACGGTAACCCTGGCGGAACTATCAATTTTAACCTTGGAAGTATTTCCGAAGACGTGCTAAAAGACGGTAGAAAGCAATATGAAAATGGACTTCCCGAAGATGGAGGTACGGCAAATACTACTACAACGGCATGGGGTAAAGTACCTACAAACCAATCGTTGGTCTATACTTTTGATACTCAAGGGCAAGAACGTATCAATCAGGATGTTGGTTATGATGGTTTAGACAATGCTTCTGAAAGTGCGCAGTTTCCCGCATTTGCTGGCCTTCCGGACCCTGCTAATGATGATTACCAATACTTCTTACAGGGCGAAGGAAATATTTTGGATCGTTATTTAAAATACAACGGTACCCAAGGAAACTCTCCAGTAGAAGTTACAAATACCAACAGAGGAAGCACTGCCCATCCTGATGTGGAAGACATAAATCGTGATAACACCATGAACACGATTGACAGTTATTTTGAATATAATGTACCGGTTTATCCGGGAATGAGCCGTGAAAACAATGAGTTTATCACAGATGTTAAAGAACTGGAAGTAACTACACAAAATAACAATGTTATTCCGGTGCGTTGGGTGCAGTTTAAAATTCCTATCAGCAAACCCGACCAAGCAGTAAATGGAATTTCAGATTACAGATCCATTCGCTTTATGCGTTTGTTCCTTTCCCAATTTACCGAAAATACAGTTTTGCGTTTTGGAACCATGGAATTGGTACGTGGCGATTACAGAAGGTTTCAGCAAACATTGGATATTACAGGAGAAGACCCATCACAGGATGATACTGTTTTTGAAGTAGAAGCGGTAAGTATTGAAGAAAACGAAAACAGAGAGCCTATTCCATATAGATTGCCACCCGGCCTGCAGCGCGAGGAATTGAACAACAACAATAATATTATCCGGGAAAATGAGCAATCACTCTCTTTAAGGGTTTGTGGATTGGAGCCAAATGATGGCCGCTCGGTGTATAAAAACTTTAATGTGGACATGCGCCAGTACAAAAACCTGGAAATGTTTATACACGCAGAATCACTTCAAAATGAAACTGGGCTTTCCGATGGACAACTGGTAGCGTTTATGCGTTTGGGTAATGACCTTACCAATAACTATTATGAAATTCAAATTCCTTTAAACCCAACAAATTTTGGGGCTACCAGCGCAGAGGAAATCTGGCCCCTTGCTAATAGGTTAAATTTACCTTTAGAGTTGCTTCAGCAAGTAAAAACAAGGGTTTTGGGAGATTCAGGCATTGATCCAACAGAAGTAACCTTCTTTAATCAATCTGAACTTGATGGCGGTGATACTGGCGGTGAAAATGAATTGCGAATAGGTATAAAAGGTAACCCAAGCTTTGGGAACGTTCGTACCATCATGTTAGGTCTTAGAAATGCCTCTTCTAATGATATATGTGGAGAAGTTTGGTTCAACGAGCTTAGAATGTCTGAGCTCAATAATGAAGGCGGATGGGCTGCTGTGGTAAGTATGGATGCCAACCTAGCAGACTTTGCAACCATAAGCGCTACAGGCAAGAAAAGTACTATTGGTTTCGGTTCGCTTGAACAGGGTCCAAACCAAAGAAGCCGTGAGGATCTACAGCAATACGATGTGGTAACAAATGTAAATCTTGGGCAGTTAATGCCGAAGAAATGGGGAATTCAATTACCTTTCAATTATGGGCGTTCCGAAGAATTGATCACACCGCAATACGATCCGGAATTCCAGGATATCGAGTTGGAGACCCGTCTAGACAATACAGAAGACCAAGATGAAAAGGACGCAATTAAAGAACAGGCCGTAGATTATACGAAACGACAAAGCGTAAATTTCATAGGAGTCCGAAAAGAGCGTACCGGTGAAGGCAAGCCGCAAGTATATGACGTGGAAAACTTTACGGGATCTTTTTCATATAACCAGACGGACCATCATGATTTTGAAATTGAAGATGCACTGGAGCAAAATGTTCGGGCAGGAGCAACTTATAACTACAATTTTAATGCGAAACCTGTAGAACCATTCAAAAAGAACGATTCCCTTTTTAGAGGAAAATATTGGCAATTCCTAAAGGACATTAACTTTAATTATTTGCCAACAAACATTTCAGTAAGTTCAAACATTACACGTCAGTACAATGAGCAGAAATTTCGGGAGATAAATCTATTGCCAGGAAATATTGGCCTACCAACTCTATACCAACGTAATTTCCTTTTTGATTGGCAGTACACCATCAACCATAATTTAACTAAATCACTCCGTTTCAATTTTACTTCATCAAACAATAGGGTAGTAAATAACTATGTAGATGATGAGGGCTTTGTTAATAATGAAATAGGTGTATGGGATGGCTTTTTTGATGTAGGGGAGCCTAACCAGCATTTCCAGTCACTTCAGCTAAATTATGATTTGCCTTTCAGCAAGTTTCCTTTCTTAAAATTTGTTAGAGCAACCTATTCCTATACCGGAGATTATCAATGGCAGGCAAGTAGCGACTTATTTAACGAAATTCCAATTCAGCTGAGCGATGGAACCACAAACACCTATAATTTAGGAAATTCCATACAGAATGCCAGTACGCACCAAATTAATTCCAGCATTGATATGAACGGTTTCTACCGTTATATTGGTCTAACAAAAATTAAGAAGAGCAAGCCTAGAAATTCCGCAGGTGGCGAAAGTAGAAGCGGTAGCGGCACTGAAGATGAGAAATCTGGTGGTGAAGAGAAAAAATCAGCACGTGAGGGCAAGCTAGAAGAAAAGGAAAATGGCGAGCTTAGTGGCGGAAAAAACAATTCACCGAACGTTTTGGGCAGAGGGACAGGTGCAGGTGCTGAAGGAGGATTGAACGCTGGCGATAAAGCTATAAATACGGTTATAGGTTTTGCTACAATGCTTAGAAAAATTCAATTCAACTATCAAGAAAATAACGGTATTTACCTTCCCGGTTACTTGCCTTCCATCGGTTTTATAGGAACGCTTAAACCAACTACAGGCTTTGTTTTCGGAAGTCAGGCAGAAGTGCGGGAATTAGCAGCCAGAAAAGGATGGCTAACGCTTTATCCAGAATTTAACGAACAATACACTGAAGTAGAAAGCCGTCAAATGGATATTCAAGCCAATCTGGAGCCTATAAATGATTTAACGATCGATATCAACGGAAGTAGAATTTATTCTGAAAACTACACAGAAAACTATATTGTAGAAAATGGATTATACAATTCATTAACGCCCACAACCTTTGGAAACTTTAATATTTCAACGGTATTGATTAAAACGGCTTTTGCCACTAGCGATGAAAACAGTTCTGCGGCTTTTGATGATTTCCGAAGTAACCGTTTAACAATAGCAAACAGACTTGCTGAGGAATACTACCAGGGAAGACCATTTGAACGAACCGCCGATGGTTATCCAGTTGGTTTCGGTAGAAATAGCCAAGATGTATTGTTGCCCTCATTTCTTGCTGCTTACAAAGGAAGCGATGCTTCAAAGGAAAAAACTGGTATTTTAAGGGATATTCCGCTTCCAAACTGGGATATAAAATACACTGGCCTTATGAACATCCCTTGGTTTAAGAAAAACTTCAAGCGTTTTTCACTTACCCATGGCTATAGAGCTTCCTATACGGTAAACCAATTCCAGTCAAATCTTGATTACGATCCAAATAATCCGGAAGCAGTGGATCAGGCAGGAAATTTTAAGGCAAAGACACTTCTTACAAATGTAAACTTGACCGAACAGTTTTCGCCTTTGCTACGTATGGATTTTGAGATGAACAATTCAGTAAAGATTTTGGCTGAAATGCGAAAGGACCGTGCGCTATCATTGAGTTTTGCTAACAACCTGCTAACGGAAATAAAAGGGAATGAATACATTATTGGTCTAGGATACCGCATAAAGGATCTTCGTATTGCTACTAATTTTGGTGGAAAAAAATCTGTTATTACAAGTGATTTGAACTTTAAGGTAGATCTTTCCCGAAGAGATAATATAACCATAATTAGGTATCTGGACATTGATAACAATCAGACTACAGCCGGCCAGACCATTTACGGGGCACAATTGTCTATTGATTATGCATTGAGCAAGAACCTTACAGCCCTGTTCTATTATGATCATACCTTCTCGGAATATGCTATTTCAACAGCATTTCCGCAAACAACAATTAGAAGTGGATTCACTCTTCGCTATAACTTTGGAAATTAAGAACCTTTATATTTATTGACTTATGAATGTACCATCAAATTTAAAATATACAAAAGACCACGAGTGGGTAAAAATTGACGGCGACATAGCCACCATTGGAGTAACTGACTTTGCTCAAAGTGAACTTGGAGACATCGTTTATGTAGAAGTAGAAACAGTGGGCGATACTTTGGAGAAAGAAGAAGTTTTTGGTACTGTTGAAGCCGTAAAAACAGTTTCTGATCTTTTTCTGCCACTTTCTGGAGAAATAATCGAATTCAATGACAGTTTGGAATCCGAACCTGAAAAAGTAAATACAGATGCCTATGGTGAAGGCTGGATGATAAAGATGAAAATATCCAACCCAGATGAAATAGCTGAACTCTTGGACGATGCCGCATATAAAGCGCTTATTGCGGGCTAAAAACCTGTTGATTCTTGCAGTACTGTACAGTTGCGTAATATCTGTTCTTTTTTTTGTTTCTAATCCAACATTGCCGAAAATAGAATTTTCGGGAATAGATAAAATTGTCCATAGCACCATACACTTTATTCTTATAAATCTGTGGCTGCTCTTTATATATTTTAAAAATGGGTTCTTAATAAAAACCAGATGGATATTAATCCTTCTATTTTCAATACTTCTTTATGGCATAGTAATTGAGATATTGCAAGACCAGTTTACGGTTTCTCGAAAGGCAGATATACTCGATGTAGCTGCAAACTTTACAGGGTCATTGCTCGGAATCTTTTTTTTCAAAAACATAAAAAAATATTTAAATGCTTAAAATTTCAATTAAGTTTTAAATTGAATGATAATTTCTATATTTTAGCAACACGTTAAACCCACTATTATGGAACCCAAAAAAAATCCAAAAGCAGATGTAAGCCGCAGGAGCATGCTTTTCTTCCAGCTCGGAATGGTTGTAATGCTTTTCTTGGCCTGGCAGGCAATTGAATGGAAAACCTATGATAAATCCGATAATGATTACGGAAAACTTGATGTAGGTGATGAACTTGAGGAAGAAATTCCAATCACCCAACAATTAACACCGCCACCGCCACCGCCACCGCCGCCACCAGCGCCTGAAGTTATTGAGGTAATGGAAGATGAAGTGGAAGAGGAAGAAACCGTAATAAAATCTACCGAAACCAATCAAGAAGAAAAGATTGTAGAGGTTAAGGAAATTAAAGAAGAAGTAGTTGAAGAAGAAATTGCTGATGTTCCCTTTGCTGTAATTGAAAACGTGCCTATCTATCCCGGCTGTGAAAAAGAAAATGGGAACGATGCCAAAAAGAAATGCATGTCTTCTAAAATTAGCGAATTCATCAATAAAAAATTTAATAGTGACCTTGCCTCAGATTTAGGTCTGGAAGGAAGACAACGGATTGCGGTTCAATTTAAGATTGACAAAAACGGAAGAGTTACGGATGTTCGTGCGCGTGCGCCACACCCAAGACTTGAAAAAGAAGCAATGGAGGTTGTAAGCTCATTGCCAAATATGACCCCAGGAAAACAACGTGGAAAACCAGTGGGTGTACTTTATTCGCTTCCAATAGTGTTTGATATCCAATAAAAAAATTTTAAATTTTAAAACCCCGTCCTTACCACAGTAAAGACGGGGTTTTGTGCGTTTTGGCATAACAGTTGTGTTTTATAAAGTGTTAACCTTTTAAAACACATACATTATGAAAACAACCGTAGAGAATACCCGAAACAAAAGAGCTGAAAAAAAACAAACAAACATTAATTGGAATTCACGTTTGTTTTTTCAAATAGGCGTTATCGTTAGTTTGCTTATCGTTTTTTTCATAATGCAAGCTGATTTTAAAATTAGAACCTATCAAACCGCTGCAAATGAAACTTTTGTAATGCAGGAGCTTCCATTTCATGATTATGAAATTGATTTAGAAAAACCGAAGCAGGTTGAGCCCAAAAAAGAACTTCCGCAAAAAAGAGAGCCTATAGCAAAAGTGAAAAGTAATACTTTCGATGTAAAACCAAATACCGATCCAATAATAGAAAATTCTATTGCATCTACTGAAATCCCTACTGTAGATCCACCCATTGCGCCTACGGTTAGTGCTCCAACTACAGATTCAAATAAACCAAGAACAGTTGCAAACGTTGAATTCGTTCCTATCTTTCCGGGTTGTGAAAATGAGGGTTCTAATTCGGAAAAAATAGCGTGTATGTCTTCAAAAATCAATTCGTTCATACAGAAAAATTTCAGACAACAAGTACTCGAAGATTTAAAAACAAATGAAGCGCACAGACTCTATGTAAATTTTAAAATTGACGTCAATGGTTATGTTACTGATGTAGTTGCTACTTCACGAGACGTAAACCTAAAAAAAGAGGGGCAGCGTGTAATAAATATGTTGCCCCCAATGAAACCGGGCAGACAGGGCAATAAAAATGTAGAAGTGCTCTACACCGTGCCAATTGTTTTCAATATCAAGTAATGTCCCATTTTTAAAATTCAAAGCTTCCTTTAAAATGGGGGCTTTTTTTGATTTCGGTCATTATAAAAAAACTGTATCTTTCGGAATTAAACAAGCAGACGTGATGAAGCAGTTTCTATTTCTTTTTATTTTCGGTCTCTCCATAGTTTCTTTAGCACAAACTCCTTCAGCGCAATATGAGAAATATCCGGTTTTTGACCAATGCAAAAGTGTTGATCTTGATGTGCTGGAAAATTGTTTTAAAAATACTCTGCAACAATTCATATTTGAAAATTTTAAGGTGCCCGAAATAGTTTTTTCTGAAAACTATAAAGGAAATGTTAATGTACTTTTTGAGGTTACCAAAGAAGGAAAATTCAAGGTGCTATATGTAGATGGAATATATGAAGAATTAAAAACCGAAGCTAGAAGGGTTTTTGAATTGCTTCCTGAGATAGTACCCGCAACCTATAATGGCATACCGGCCTACGTACAGTTTACCTTTCCTATTGCCATTCCATTAGTTCCTCCCGGCGAAACAATTATGCAAGCTACTGAGGTTAGCAAGGAAAATGACAGGGAACTGTTAGCCACAGAATATGATGCTATTGAAAATCTGCCTTATAAAAATGAAGAATACCGAAGCAATATCAATATTCCACTTTCACATCATAATTACAGCTTATTTGATCCAGCACTAAACCGCGTAGGTCTAAATAACCATACGGCTCAAAAGCCATATATCTATTCTGAAGTCAATAAATATTATGATTTTGAGGATGCCAATAAAGAAATTTTAAAAAACAAAAACTCATGGTTTGGGCGCAAGCTTTGGAACGAGCATTTCATAACCATTAAGGGGAAGGATTATTGGCTAACGCTGGACCCGGGGGTGGATCTTCAAGTGGGAAAGGATTTTGACGCAGATATAGATACCTATAATAATACACGCTTAGTGTATACGCAAGGAGGAATCGGCAAGCAGATTGGTTTTTTTGGGGTTATTTATGAAAGCCAAGGCCGTTTTGCAGGTTACTTTAACCGGTATGCAGAATCTATACGTCCAGACGGTGGGAATCCCGCTATAATCCCCGGGCGAGGGATTGCAAAAGGTTTTAAGTCAGATTCCTATGACTATCCTATAGCTACAGGCCACATTTCTTATACACCTTCAAACTATTTCAATATCCAATTCGGCCACGGTAAAACATTTTTGGGAGATGGTTACCGCTCATTATTAACAAGTGATAATGCAAGCCCATATCCATTCTTCAAAATAAATACTACTTTTTGGAAACTGAAATACACAAACACATGGATGTCCCTGCGCGATGTGCGCCCCGAGGCTACCGAAGATGGCTCCTTCCGAACAAAGTATATTGCCAATCATTATTTAAGCTATAACATCACTAAAAGACTGAATATCGGACTTTTCGAATCCGTTATTTGGCAGAACGATAACGGCCGCGGTTTTGATGTAAATTACCTAAACCCAATTATTTTTTATCGCGCCATAGAATTTTCTACCGGCTCCCGTGGTGGAAATGCATTGATTGGCCTAAGTACTAAATACAAAGTAAATGATAGGATTAATCTTTATGGACAGCTTATTGTCGATGAATTTTCTTCCAGTGATATTTTTGGAGGAAATGGGAGCTATAAAAACAAGATTGGCTATCAATTGGGCTTAAAATATTACAATGCCTTTGGATTAAAAAATCTGTATTTACAAACAGAGTACAATAGAGTGCGCCCCTATACATATTCCCACAATACTGTCGTGTTAAATTATGGTCACAACAATCAGTCTATGGCACATACACTGGGGGCTAATTTTTCTGAATTTATAGGAATAGCACGTTACCAAAAGGGAAGAATTTATGGCGACGCAAAGTTTATTGTCGCAAAACGGGGGTTTGAATTTAATACACCGGAAGATTCTTTTTTTTACGGAGGGGATATTTATGGAACTGAGGACGATCGCATTTCAGATAGCGGAAACGAATTGGCCCAAGGAAATACTACCGATTTCTTTCACGCTGAAATTCAAGCGGGCTATGTAATAAATCCTGCAACAAATTTAAAAATTTACGGAAGTTTTATATTCAGAAGCTTTGATCCCAAAATTAATACGCAAACGGTATTTGAAAACCAAACAACCTGGATTAATTTTGGAATAAGAACAGATTTATTTAATTGGTATTATGATTTTTAGATTGTAATACGGGCTTTGTATTAGTTTTTTTGTTTCTCGCTTCGTTCTCTTTTCATTTGTTCTATCTTTTCTAGGGCTTTTCGGTTCTTTTCGTCATTGTCCTCAATATAGCTTCGCTCTTTGGCTACTTCATTATAAAGCATTTTTAAATAAGCTTCCGTAGTTATAAAACCATTGCCGTAACCTTCGTTATCGTAGAGTTGGGTGATATCCTTCATTTGTGATACCTCTTCCTCCGTCTTTTTATTGATGTATTGTACAGTTACCTTTTTGTAAGTGTTGGTTAGCATATCTATCGTCTTTTGAAGATCGCTATAACTGCCAATCTCTCCGTGGCCGGGAATAATTTTTGTTTCTTCATTAATAAGTAATTTGGCCTTTTCAAGCGCATTGATTACGCCCATGATGCTGCCTCCATTTGCAGTGTCGATGTATGGGTATTTTCCATTAAAGAAAACATCGCCTGTATGCAATACGTTACTTTTGGTAAAATAGACCAATGCATCGCCATCAGTATGTGCATTATGGACATGAAAAACATAAATTTTCTCGCCATTGTAATAAAATGTCATGTCTTCGGAAAAGGTAACCATGGGGAGTATCTCTTGAGGAATCTTTTTCTTTTCATTTTCTATCATCTCTTGCAGCCTAACCCGTACATTATCATGTGAGAAAATTACAGTGCCCGCCTCGGCCAAAACGGCATTTGCTCCAGTATGGTCAGCATGAAAATGTGTGTTCACTAAAAACTGGACAGGTTTTTCGCTAACGGTTTTAATTTCTTCCTGGATTTGCTCAATATGTTCTGCAAACTGATCATCTATCATAAATATACCATCATTGCCAAAACTTAAGCCAATATTACCCCCCTTGCCCTGCAGCATGTAGATTTTGTTGTTTACTTTAATGAGTTTTGTATTTATCTTTTGCCCAGTATCATTTTGAGAAAAGGCCATTGAAAACGAAAATAATAAGACCGCTGCTGTAAATAATTTTGAAAACATGTTTTTTTGAATTTTAAAAGAGGTTGAAATTACTAAAAATGCTGAAATAATGCTATAAGATTATTGATAATATATTGCGGAAAAAATACAGGAAGCGTATCTTTGCGCAGCCTAAAAAAAAGAGCTTGTCCGTTTCTCAATCACAGTCTGTTGCCCAATCCCTTCTCAGGAATTTTACCGAAATCACGAAGCTTCGGCTTTCGGTGAGTGTTGTTTTTTCTTCGGTCGCTGGGTATTTGCTGGGGGCAGATTCCATTGATTTTTATATACTTTTTTTATTGTGCGTAGGTGGGTACTGTATGGTTGGCGCATCAAATGTTTACAATCAAATCATCGAAAAAGACCTGGATGCGCTTATGGAGCGTACTAAAAACAGACCTTTGCCTGCTAACCACATGACCGTCCGTACGGCATTTATACTAGCTAGTTTGTTGACGGCAGTTGGTGTGGTTGTTCTTTATGCCATCAATCCCGTTACGGCAATGTTCGGGGCCATTTCAATCTTTATGTACGTGAGCCTGTACACGCCTTTAAAAACCAAAACGCCGCTTTCTGTATTTGTGGGCGCGTTTCCGGGGGCCATTCCATTTATGTTGGGGTGGGTGGCCGCTACAGGAGAATTTGGTATTGAACCAGGAACATTATTTATGATCCAGTTTTTTTGGCAGTTCCCGCACTTTTGGGCCATTGGCTGGTTTCTTTTTGATGATTACAAAAAAGCAGGATTTTATATGCTCCCAAACGGAAAACGCGATAAAGGTACTGCCATACAAGTTGTTCTTTATACAATCTGGACCGTACTTGTTTCCTTAATTCCTGTTTTGGGAATTACCGGAAAACTTTATTTAACCCCGCTTTCGGGAACGTTAATCGGAATATTAGGCATCGGACTTTTGTATTATGCCTTAAGACTTTACAAAGAAAAAACTTCAAAAGCCGCTAAACAACTTATGCTGGCTAGCGTAAGCTATATTACATTACTGCAAATAATTTACGTTGCAGATAAATTTTTGCGATAACCGAAACGCTAAGTATTCGGAAAACATATAATGAACTATAACGATGGATTTGACCCAAGGAAGTGAAGAAAAAAAAATAGCAAGAGCAAAGAAAAACATGCTCTGGTTTGGAATTATAAGCTTAACAATGAGTTTTGCCGGCCTCACTAGTGCTTACGTAGTGAGCAAGGAAAGACCTGACTGGATTTCTAGCTTTGAAATTCCACAGGCATTCTATACAAGCCTTTTCTTGATAATTATTAGTAGCATTACCATTCATTTTGCGCTTAGGGCTATTAAAAAACAACAAAACAAACGTGGAATGCTTCTCTTGGCGGCAACCTTTTTATTGGGCACTTTGTTTGTGTTTTTTCAGTTTAAGGGTTTTGCGGAAATAATCCAAAACGGTTATAATTTTACGGGCCCAACCAGTAGCATCACTACCTCATTTATCTATTTGGTAGTATTATTGCACGTTGCGCACGTTTTTGTGGGGTTGATATCGCTTTTGGTTGTAATTTATAATCATTATAAACAAAAGTATAAAAACGGTAAAACCCTTGGTGTTGAACTAGCTGCAACTTTTTGGCATTTTGTGGATATTGTATGGATTTACCTGTTTTTATTTTTATATTTCGTTAAATAAAAATTAAACGTATTTTTGAACCTTTATTTAAAACCAAATTCTTTTTATGGAAGCTACTGTTGTTAAAACAGGTACCGAAGGAAAAACCTGGGGTGGCGGAAATCAACCGTTGAAAGCTAGTTATGGCAAAATGATGATGTGGTTTTTCATCGTTTCTGATGCCTTGACGTTTTCAGGATTTCTTGCCTCGTATGGATTTTCAAGATTCAAATTTGTAGATGCCTGGCCTATCGCCGATGAAGTATTTACCCACTTTCCTTTTCTGCATGGAGTAGAAGCGCCTATGTATTATGTGGCGTTTATGACCTTTATTTTGATCTTTTCATCCGTAACCATGGTTTTGGCCGTGGATGCTGGGCACAAAATGAAACAAAATAAAGTAATTCTATATTTGTTCCTTACTATTATTGGTGGACTTATTTTCTTGGGTTCACAGGCTTGGGAATGGGCTACTTTCATTAAAGGAGATTATGGAGCAATTGAAACCAAAGGAGGGCAGATCATCCAATTTCTTGATAAAGAGGGTGAGCGTGTAGCGATAAGGGATTTTGCAGCTATTAATGATGGAGATCGCATTCCACAAACCCGTGAAAACGGCCTTTGGTTCGCGGAAGATACAGAGTATCTGCCAACAGTTTCCTTTGAGCAGGTGAAGGCTGGTTTCTTGGCAAATGACAACCTTTTAGTTAGGCTGCAGCATAAAGACGAACACGGCCACCATATTATTTTATCAAGGCAAGAATCCATTGCTAAAGTTGTAAATGATGGACAACTCGTTGTAGAAGGCGCAAACCTTCGCCACAACGAATATGGGCATCCATTGTTTGCTAACTTTTTCTTCTTCATTACAGGTTTCCACGGGTTCCACGTAGCAACGGGAGTTTTGATAAACATTATCATATTTTTTAATGTCATATTAGGCACCTATGAACGCCGAAATAACTATGAAATGGTCGAAAAAGTAGGTCTTTATTGGCACTTTGTAGATTTGGTATGGGTATTTGTTTTCACATTCTTTTATCTTGTATAGATTTCAAAAAAATTAAAAAATGGCACACGAACATAAATTAGCAATCTTTAGGGGCGCTGTTAAATTCAAGTCAAACGTTAGTAAAATTTGGGGTGTATTTGCATTTCTTTCCATAGTTACCATCGTGGAGGTGGCACTGGGTATCATCCGCCCGGAGTTTTTAATCGATACTCGTTTTCTGGCTTTAAAGCTACTTAACTGGATTTTCATCATTCTTACTATTGTTAAGGCATACTACATTACTTGGGACTTTATGCACATGCGCGATGAAACAAGCGGCCTGCGCAGGGCGATAATCTGGACCTCAATTTTCCTAATAGCCTATTTGGTGGTACTAGTTCTAATAGAAGGTGATTATATTTTTGAGGTATATAAATCTGGATTTATAAAATTCGATTTTTAATCAAAATATAAAACAATAAACAAAGCCCTCCTTGTGAGGGTTTTTTATTGTTTGAAATTTTAAAATTAACACCCAAAACATTGTCCAGCCCCCTTTTACACTTTATTTTTGCAAACCTACTTTTTGCAGTTTTATAAAGTAGTTTAAAATGCAGACAATGAAAAAGTATTTGGTGCTCGGCATCCTGTTTTTACTGCCCATTACGGCCTATGTTTTTTTTGCTTCCGGAGAAAACAATTTTGCCACCCTGCCCACACTCACCCCTTCCATTGCGGAACTGCATGATTTTGAAACATTGGAAGGAAAGCCTGTGCAGCTTGAAAAACATATAACGGTTCTGGGTTTCTTTGGAAGTGACTTGGAGGCGCACAGAGCCTATGCTTATAATCTGGCGCATAAAATTTACAGTAAAAACCATCAGTTTAATGAATTTCAATTTGTTATACTGTTACCAAAGGGTACAGAGGCGCAAGCCCGAAGCATTGAAGAAAAGCTAAAACAGATTGCCCCTACAGATGCGTGGTTTTTCGCTTTTGGAAGTGAAGAAAGTATCAGAGAAGTATTTCAATCCTTAAAGTCTAATATAACACTGGATAAGAATGTCTCCACTCCCTATGTTTTTATAATTGATAAAGAGCGAAGCCTACGTGGTCGCGATGACGATAATGATGAAGGCATTATGTACGGTTTTGATTCCAGTAACATTGCTGAAATAAACAATAAAATGAGCGACGATGTTAAGGTATTGCTTGCCGAATACAGAAGGGCACTAAAAAAGTATAATAAAGACCCAGAAATATAGAACTGCAACAGTAATATCTGAAAAATGAAAAAAAATTATTCCTATATCGGTATTTCGTTTATCATCTTGGTTTTTGGAATTTGGGCGGTGCCTAAAATCATCAACTCCTTTTCAAAACCCAACCTTGAAACAATAGGTTCCGTGCCACAATTCAATTTTACGGACCAAAACGGAAAAACCATCACCAACGATGATTTTAAGGACAAGATATATGTAGTGGAATTTTTCTTCACCACCTGTCCGTCCATCTGTCCTATTATGACGGAGAATATGTTGAAAATCCAAAATGAGTTTTTAGGAAATCCCAAAGTGGGCATTGTTTCATTTTCAATCGACCCAGAGTATGACACGCCCCAAGTTTTAAAGGAATATGCCCAAAATAAAGGGATTACCAAACCCCAATGGCATCTGCTCACTGGACCAAAAGAAGAAATTTTCAAACTTGCCAACGAAGGCTTTAATCTATATGTAGGCGAAGCCCCCGAAATAGAGGGAGGCTTTGAACATTCCGGTTTCTTTGCCCTTGTGGATCAACAAGGAAACATTCGCTCCCGTAAGGATGAAAACGGAAACCCCATCATATACTATGACGGGTTGGAAGATAGAGGAATACAAATGTTGAAAGAAGACATAAAAAAACTTTTATAACCTATGCAAACTTCTCCCCAAACGACAAAAAATTACAATGTGTGGATATGGATACTCTCCATTGCCATTCCCCTAGCTGTTGCCGTTCTTTTTACCGTACGGATTCCCGGAGTGGAACGATTGGGGTTTTTGCCTCCTATTTATGCAACTATTAATGGCCTTACTGCCATCATTTTAGTGGTTGCAGTTTATCAAATAAAAAAAGGAAACCGAAAACTTCACGAACGCCTTATGAAAACCGCTATTGTTTGTTCGGTTTTGTTTTTGGGTATGTATGTGGCCTATCATATGACTTCTGATTCCACCGCCTTTGGTGGTGAAGGAATCATCAAATATGTGTACTATTTTATTCTTTTAACGCATATATTATTGTCCATTGCCGTTATTCCTTTTGTATTGATTACCTATGTTAGGGGCATTTCGGGACAATTTTATAAGCATCGAAAAATTGCACGCATCACCTATCCGCTTTGGTTGTATGTGGCGGTTACAGGGGTAATTGTTTATTTAATGATTTCTCCTTATTATTAATAGACTATGAAACTTAAAATTGCTTATATAATAATTCTTCTTTTTTTGGTGTTCGTACTTCCCGCTGAGGCCCAATGCGCCATGTGCCGGGCCGTTCTTGAAAGTGAGGAAGGTGGTCAAGCCGCCAAAGGCATCAATAACGGAATTGTTTATTTAATGATCTTTCCTTACCTATTAATCGGCGGCATTGGCTATGCTATTTACAGAAGCCGCAAAAAGGCCCGAGAAGAAAAAAAATTATAGTTTTTCGGAAGGAGGTGTAACACCTGTCGCCTATAATAGTCTTATAAATACTTGAGGCCATTAAAGTTTTCCAAGTCTTAACAAGAATTTCACATTTGGAGGGGAATTTCCCCTTTATTTTGTAAATCAACAATTTTCAGGATGATAGAGATTAAAAACCTTCACAAGTCATACCACATGGGTAAAAATTCGCTCCATGTTTTAAAAGGAATAAATTTCACGGTTTCTGAAGGCGAAATGGTTTCAATCATGGGTTCCTCCGGTTCCGGAAAATCTACTTTGCTCAATATTCTCGGTATTCTTGACGAAGCAGATGAAGGCACCTACAACCTGGACGGTACCTTGATTAAAAACTTAAACGAAAAGTTAGCGGCCCGATACCGTAATAAGTTTCTCGGCTTTATCTTTCAATCCTTCAATCTTATCAACTACAAGTCTGCTTTGGAAAACGTGGCGATGCCGCTTTATTATCAAGGCGTAAAAAGAAATATTCGCGTTGAGAAAGCTATGCACTATTTGGAAAAAGTAGGTCTTGCAGACTGGGCTTCCCATCTTCCCAACGAGCTTTCCGGAGGCCAGAAGCAACGTGTGGCAATAGCCCGCGCTTTGGCCAGCGATCCAAAAGTTCTACTGGCAGATGAGCCTACGGGAGCGCTCGACACCAAAACTTCATACGAAGTAATGGAACTCATACAAGGCATTAATGACGAAGGCAAAACAATCTTGATCGTTACCCACGAAGATGATATTGCACATATGACCAAACGTATCGTAAACTTAAAGGATGGAATTATTATTGACGATTCCGTTGTAAACCAAGTTCGGGCAAAAAGCGAAGCCTATGTTTAATATTGAACGCTGGCAGGAAATCTTTGAAGCAATTCAAAAAAACAAGTTGCGAACCTTTTTAACAGGTCTTTCTGTGGCTTCGGGAATTTTTATTTTGGTAATTCTGCTTGCAATCGGTCAAGGAATGTCCAATGGGGTGGCAAAGGAATTTGAAAACGATGCCACTAACCGCATCAGTGTCTGGACAAACGTTACATCGGTAGAATATAAAGGGTTGAATCCCGGTAGAATTATAGAAATGGACAACCGCGACTATGAAATGGCGGTGAACAAAAATAGCGACAAGATTGAACTTAAATCTGGAGTTTATAGCAGATGGGGACAATTGACCACCTATAAAAAGGAAAGCGGCAGCTATAGGGTAGAGGGCGTGCGTGGCGATTACCAGTTTTTGGAAAATGAAACCTTGGTCGTGGGAAGGTACATCAATCAAAACGACTTGAATTCTTTTGAAAAAAATGCCGTGATCGGTAATCAAGTGTATCTCGATCTTTTTAAAGGAAAGGAAGCGCTTGGTGAGTATATAGACATTACAGGAATAAAATTTAAGGTAGTAGGAGTTTATACCGATCCTGGCGGCGAACGTGAAGAAACGCGCATATTCATTCCCCTTACCACAGCACAGCGTGTTTATAATGCTGGCGATAAACTTCGGTCCCTTGCATTTACACTGGAAAAACACGACAAATATGAAGACGCCCTAGCGGCATCTGAAGCCTTTTCGGCAGAATTGGAAGCAGATTTAAAAACAAAGCATTCCATAGCGCCTAACGACGAAAGAGCAGTTAACGTGAACAATACTTTAGAGCACGCAAAACGATTTTACGATCTTAACAATATGATTCGCTGGTTCTTTTGGGGTGTGGGAATATGTACCATTATTGCGGGCGTAGTGGGCGTTAGCAATATCATGCTCATCATTGTAAAAGAGCGTACCAAAGAAATTGGCGTGCGCAAAGCAATTGGTGCTCAACCGTGGTCAATAATTGTAATGATTTTGCACGAATCTATTTTTGTAACCGCAATTGCTGGTTTTGTGGGATTGATTTTCAGTTTGATACTACTTCAACTTGTGGGTCCATTTATTGAAACCGATTATATACGAAACCCATCCGTAGATTTTTCAGTTGCAATTACAACGGTTATTATTCTCGTAGTGGCAGGAGCCATTGCTGGATTTTTCCCTGCATACAGAGCCGCAAATATCAAACCTATAGAAGCTTTGCGTGATGAGTAAACTTTTTAGTAGAGACAGTTGGGCAGAAATAATTGAAGCTCTTAGCAGCAATTGGTTTAGGACCGTTATGACTGCTTTCGGAGTGCTTTGGGGAATTTTCATTCTGGTAATTTTACTCGCTGCTGGCAACGGTTTGGAAAACGGCATTAAACAAGGTTTTAACGGCATGGCCACAAACTCTATGTTTATGTGGGCCCAAACGGCTTCACAGCCTTATAAAGGTTTGCCCAAAGGACGTAGATACAATTTTAAGACAGATGATGTTGATGCCATAAAACAGCAAGTGCCAGGCTTGCGCTTCGTTTCGCCAAGAAATCAATTAGGTGGGTTTCGAGGAAGCAATAATGTAGTCCGTGGACTTCAAACAGGTGCTTTTAATGTTTATGGTGATTACCCCGAAATTATTCAACAACAGCCTATGGATATTACTTCCGGGCGCTTTATAAATTATTCAGATATAAATGAAAAGCGAAAAGTAGCCATTATAGGTAGTGGGGTGCAAAGTGCGCTTTACAACCCAGGAGAAGAAGTAATAGGCTCTTATATTAAAATCAACGGTGTTAATTTTTTAGTCATTGGTACCTATAAAAAGAAAGGGAACAATGGTGATCCCGAAGAAATGCAAAAAGAAATCTACGTGCCGTTCACATCATTTTCGCAAGCGTTCAATATGGGCGATATTGTGGGTTGGATGGCAATAACTGCGCAGGATGATTTTTCCATAACCAATTTAAAAAACCAGATTTTTGATGTTATAAAAACACGTCATTCCATAAATCCAAATGACGATAGGGCTGTTGGTAATTTTGATCTTTATCAAGAATACAGCAAAATAAACGGTCTGTTTACAGCGCTTAACTTTGTAGCATATTTTGTTGGGATTTTGGTACTGCTTTCGGGAATTATTGGTATCAGTAATATTATGTTGATCGTCGTAAAAGAACGAACCAAAGAAATTGGAATTCGCCGTGCTTTGGGTGCAACTCCTTGGAGCATTCGCGCCCAGGTATTGCTTGAATCCATATTTTTGACCATCATTTCAGGGATGGCGGGTATCGTTCTGGCCAGTGGGGTTTTATGGTTAGTTAATTACAAACTCAGCGGAATGGATACAAGTGAAATGATGTTTATAAATCCTTCCGTGAACATAGGTGTAGTATTCATAGCGCTCACAATATTGATAGTTTCAGGCCTTTTGGCGGGATTAATTCCTGCGCAAAACGCAATAAAGGTAAAACCTGTGGAAGCATTAAGAACGGAATAAAGAATACTAAAGTGGAATTAAGAAGCGATCCAAAAGTTAAATCAGTTTTTGAGAACTATCCCTCAAAAGTAAAAGCGCAAATGCTTCAACTGCGGGAAATGGTTTTAAAAACTGCTTCTGAAATTGACGGACTTCAAAAACTTGAAGAAACACTGAAATGGGGTGAACCGAGTTATTTAACAAAAAATGGAAGTACAGTGCGGATGGATTGGAAAGAAAAAAATCCCGAGCAGGTTGCGGTATATTTCAAATGCACATCCAAGTTAGTTCCAACATTTAGAGCAATTTATAAAGATAAATTCAATTTTGAAGGCAATCGGGCTATCGTTTTCAAACTAAAAGATAAAATACCCGTAACAGAATTAAAACATTGCATCGCTTTGGCACTCACATATCATAAAGTAAAACATTTGCCATTGTTGGGTGCATAAAACAAATTAAAGAATCATCAATTTAAGACCATAATTTCAACAATCAAAAAAAATGAAAAAATCAAAAACCATAATCATTCTTGTAACAATAGCAGTATTGTTTGCAGTTTCTATGTATTGGCTCTATTCAAAAAACATTGAAGACCCGGTTGTTTATGAAACTGAAAAACCGGCAATGGGTTCAATTGTGAAAAAAACGGTTGCTACGGGAAGCATTGTTCCGAAGGAAGAAGTATTAATAAAACCGAATATTTCAGGAATTATTGACGAAATTTTTGTGGAAGCTGGTGAAATTGTAAAAGCTGGCGACTTGATTGCAAAAGTGAAAGTAGTTCCAAACGTTTCTTCATTAAATAGTGCCAAAAACAATATAAACAGCGTTCGTACGCAAGTGGAAACTGCACGATTAGCTTTTGAAAATCAAAAGAGCATTTACAATCGCCAAAAAGAATTGTTTGAAAAAGGCGTAATCTCTGCCAATGAATTTGACAATGCCCAATTGGCGTATGACCAAGCACAGCAAAGGCTTAAACAAGAGCAAGTAGGGCTTACTGCGGCAAGTCAAAATTACGATATAGTAAGAACTGGAACCACAAGCGGTATGGGTGCTTCGGCAAATACGGAGATTCGCGCAACGGTTTCAGGCATGGTGCTGGATGTTCCCGTTAAAACAGGAAACCAAGTAATAGAAGCCAACAATTTTAATGATGGAACGACAATCGCTACTTTAGCCGATGTGGACAAAATGATATTTGAAGGAAAAGTTGACGAAAGTGAAGTAGGAAAAATTAAGGAAGGGCTTCCTTTGGAAATAACTGTAGGGGCACTTCCCGACAAGACTTTTGATGCCGTGCTAGATTACATCGCCCCAAAAGGAGTGGACGAAAACGGCGCAATTCAATTTGAAATAAAAGGAACAATGAAAAATTTGGACACTACTTCCACTTTTATTCGCGCAGGCCTGAGCGCAAACGCTTCTATTATTTTGGCCAAGGCAGATGATGTTCTTACCATTAAGGAAGCCTTAGTTCAGTATGACCCCAAAACACAAAAGCCTTTTGTTGAAGTAATGGTGAGCGATCAAAAATTTGAACGCAGAGAGATTGAGTTGGGTGTGAGTGACGGAATAGACGTAGAAATCAAAAGTGGTATTTCCAAAGATGAAAATATTAAGGTTTGGAATCAATTGAAACCAGCTACCGGACCAACCGGTAGGGGTTAATAGTTTAATTTTTTAAAAATTTTGTAACGCAATGGCAATGCAAAAGACTTATTCATCAACAGAAAAACATATGAAGAAGATAGCAATCCCTTTCTTTTTTTTGATACTCAGTATTCCAATTCAAGCCCAGACCAAACAATGGACGTTGCAGGAATGCGTAAACCATGCTTTGGAAAATAATATTTCTGTCAAACAAAGCGAGCTAGATTTAGAGCTTACGGAAGCCGATAAACTTGAGGCAGTTGGTAATTTTTTACCATCTCTAAACGCAAATGCAAGTGCCTCAAAAAATACCGGACTAAGTTTAAATCCCACCAACAATCAATTGGAGAATACTACATTTGGTTCCGCTTCGGCCGCTATAAATGTTGGGCTTACACTATTTGATGGATTGAGAAATGTGCGCCAATTGCAGCGTTCCAAGCTCTCTGAACTTGCAGCACAATACCGTTTGGACAAAATGAAAGACGATATTGCCCTAGCGGTTGCAAATTCCTATTTACAGGTTTTGTTGAACAAGGCAAATTTGGAAGTGGCAAAGTCTCAAAATATTGTAACCTTGGAACAATTGGATAGAACCAATAATCTTGTGGATGCTGGCGTACTTCCTCGTGGAGATCTTTTGGAGATAAAGGCTACAGATGCCGCTGAAAAGCAACGTATTGCTGTTGCCGAAAATACCGTAAAGGTTTCATTAATAAGTCTTGCGCAGTTACTTCTTATTAAGGACTATTCAAATTTTGATATAGCCGATGAAGAGTATGAAATTATTGATGGCGGAATTGCAGATAAGGACGTTTCAGAAATTATTGAAAGTGCAAAACAAACACGTTCAGAAGTAAAAATTGCACAAAAAAATGTGGATTTGGCTAAAAAGGACCTACAGATTTCCCGCGGGGCTTATTATCCAACGCTTTCAGCGTTTTTTGGATATAATACCCGTTATGCTGACAACGATCCCCTAAATCGTGAATTTATAGAGCAACTTTACCTTAATGATGGTATTGGCTATGGGCTTCAACTGAATGTGCCTATTTTTAATGGTTTTACCGCACGCAGTAATGTAAAACGAAATAAAATCAATTTAAAAAACACTGAGTATCAATTGGAACAAGCCCAACTCGATTTGGAGTCCAATGTCTATCAGGCCTATGTAGATGCAAATGGTGCATTAAAAGCTTACGAAGCGGCAACTGTTGCATTGGAGTCACAGGAGTTGGCGTATCAATATGCCAAAGACAGATATGATGTGGGCCTAACCAACGCATTTGATTTTAGTCAATCAAAATTGCGCTACGATAATGCAAAAATTGAAGAAAACAGAACTAAATTTGAATATATATTTAAATTAAAGGTTTTGGAACTTTATTTTGGAGTTCCGGCCAGCGAATTAAAATTTTAAATATGAAGAAAAAAACACTCATTTGGGTTATTGTTGGAGTCGTATTGCTCATAATTTTTTTGCTGGCGGGTAAAAAGGCTGGTTGGTTCGGAAAATCAGGTGATTTTAAAGAAGTAGAAGTTGCCCAGATTTCTGCAATTGATATTGTTGAAACCGTAGCTGCAACCGGAAAAATACAGCCTGAGATTGAAGTGGCTCTTTCTTCAGAAGTTTCGGGAGAGATTATAGAGCTCCCTGTTAAAGAAGGACAAACTGTTGAAAAAGGCGATTTATTAGTAAAAATAAACCCAGATCTTATACAGGCTGCCGTGAGTCAATCGCAAGCGGGACTTCAAAACGTTCGTGCACAATATGCACAAGCACAGGCAAGTGAAAAAAATGCTCGATTGAATTATGAAAGAAATAAGGCACTTTTTGAAAAAGGGGTTATCTCAAAAGCTGAATGGGACAAATCTGTTGCAGATTACGATATGGCCCAAGCCAATGCAAAGGCTGCTTACTACAACGTTCAAAGTGCTTCGGCAAATGTGAAACAGTCTGTAGATAACCTTTCTAGAACTACTATTTATGCGCCTATGAGCGGAACCATTTCAAAACTTTCTGTTGAATTGGGCGAGAGGGTAGTGGGAACCGCACAAATGGCAGGAACTGAAATTGTGCGCGTTGCAAACCTTCAAAATATGGAGGTAGAAGTAGATGTAAATGAAAATGACATCGTAAAAGTTTCCGTAGGCGATTCTACAATTGTTGAGGTAGATGCTTATTTAAAGCGTGAATTTAGAGGAATTGTGACTGAAATTGCAAACAGTGCCGAGAGTGCCCTTACTGCAGATCAGGTTACTAATTTTAAGGTAAAAGTTCGTATTCTTCCTGAATCATACAAAGATCTTACCGAAGGCAAACCTGAAAGTTTTTCCCCTTTCCGTCCGGGAATGACCGCAACCGTTGATATAATTACGAATAAAAAGAAAAATATAATCGGAGTGCCCATTAGTTCGGTAGTTATAAAAACAGATACTACTGACTCTAAAAAATCCTACATATCCAACGAATCTTCCAGCGCGACAGCTGAAAAATTTGAGGCTGTATATGTGAAAGAAGGGAATGAGGCAAAATTACGCGTTGTAAAGACGGGAATTCAAGACGATTCAAATATTGAAATTATCTCAGGTTTAAAAGAAGGTGAAACTGTAATCACTGGTCCTTACAACACAGTTACAAAATCATTAAAACAGGGAGATAAAGTAGAAATTTCTTCATCTGAAAAGGATAAAAAGGATAAGTAATGGCAGTTATTTTATGTCTTGAAACTGCAACTACCAATTGCTCCGTAGCAGTTGCGATTGATGGTGAAGTAAAAGCCATTCGCGAAGAGAACAATCAAAAATTCTCCCACGCCGAAAAACTTCACGTCTTTATTGAAGAAGTTTTGGGCAAAGCTAATATTGATAAAAAAAAGCTTGAAGCAGTTGCCGTAAGCAAGGGGCCGGGCTCTTACACAGGTCTTCGTATTGGCGTTTCGGCCGCAAAGGGATTGTGTTTTGCATTGGATGTTCCCCTGATTTCAACGCCCACGTTAGAGGTTTTGGCACAGCAAGTAAAAACATCTAATAGCCATATTATTCCACTGATTGATGCCCGAAGGATGGAAGTTTATTCTGCCGTATATAATTCAGATAAAAAGCAAGTACGAGAAACCAAAGCTGAAATTTTAAAGGAAGATTCATTTGATGACTTTTTGGAAAAAGGGAAAACCATTTTTATTGGTGACGGCGCAGTAAAATTTGAAGCAATTTGCAAACATACAAACGCAGTCTTTCAAAATGATTTGTTTCCTTCTTCAGCCGATATGGCACGATTGGCAGAGGCCAAACACAAAATAAGCGACTTTGAAAATGTCGCTTATTTTGAACCTTTTTATTTAAAGGAATTTATGTTGGGGTAACCCTTTAGCTATAAAAGGGAATCGAAATAGGCAATAGTCTTAATCAAATCTGCTTCTTCATCTAGGTCAATATTGTTCTCTTTTATAAACCTTTTCATTTCGCTTTTTTTGCGGTCCATCATTTTTAAGATTTTCGATTTGCTGTTAGGCATTTCTAAAAAGGTGCCGTTTTGAACCAAATAATAGGTTACTGTCTTTGGGAAAGAAGGAGGCGTATCTCTTTCGTAACTGGTCTGGGCTTTTTGCGGTTCTCTAAAGGTAGCTTTGGTCTTCTTGTATAAATCGTATGTTTTACCATCGCTTAGCACGTTAAAATATCCGCCCTTATCATTGCTTCCTTCGTAAGGAACAAAAACATAAATATCCCTAAAGATTTTCACAAAAATATCTGGGGACTTAATTAAAGCTCCATAACTTTCATCTGATGGATTGTTTTTGATTTCAATCTCATCAGCATAAGCATTATAGCGCATCGGGACATCATCCTTTATTAGTTGGTCTTCTTGAAAAATTTTTCCCTGCACAAAGTTTGGATTTGCATAAGCTTCATCCTTAATTGCGTCAAATTGCGCTTCTGTAAGGCCAAAGGCTAATGATTTTTGGTTTATATCAATAGTTCGGTCATACACACTGACGTAGTTGCTTTGTCTGGATTGTGAAAACAGTGAAATTGTCATTAAGACAAACGCTGCCGTAAATATTATTCTTTTCATTTTGAATTTTTTAAGTTGTTTTTATAAAAATATGAATTTTTCCTGCAAGTTTAATGCTTTATTTCTTTAAAGTTTCCAAATTAAAATGGTGTACATCGCGCTGTGGAAAAGGTATTGTAATTCCTGCAGCTTCAAGTCGTGCTTTCCCTTCCTCTAAAATTACCCACCGAAGGTTCCAGAAATCTTCATTTTTAGACCAATAACGAACGGTAAGGTTTACAGAGCTATCGCCAAGTTCAGCAACTGCCACCATAGGCATTTTGTCTTCAAGTTTTAAAACAGTTTCCTGCTCCGAAACTAAATTTAAAAGAATGTCCTTGGCTTGTTTTATATTATCATCATAACCTATGCCAAACGTTAGATTTTCACGTCTTATTCCTTCCTCGGTATAATTTATTATGTTGTCGTTGCTCAACTTTCCGTTGGGGATAATAGCGAGTTGGTTCCCAAAGGTGGTCAATTTTGTATTGAAAATAGAGATTTCCTTTACGGTTCCATCTACGCCTTGGGCGCTAATGAAATCGCCCACCCTAAATGGTTTTATTAATAAAATAAGAACGCCGCCCGCAAAATTTGCAAGCGAGCCCTGAAGTGCTAGACCTACGGCAAGGCCCGCCGCACCAATAATAGCAACCAATGAAGCCGACTCGACGCCAAGCTGAGTGATTACCAAGACAAAAAGGACAATTTTAAGCCCCCAATTTAATAGACTCGCAATAAAATTTTCGAGGGTGGGGTCATAATCCTTTTTGTCAAAAAACTTTTTAATGAATCCATTAATGATTTTTATTAGCCAAAGACCAAGAACCAACATTAAAATGGCCCCAATTACACTTGGTAAAAAATCGATTAATTTTTGTCCATACTCTTCTATGTAAATATCCAAGTCTTGAAATTTGTCCATAAAATTTATTCTTTTTTGTTTAATGATTTAATTGCAATTTGTGTATTCTTAACGGGCAGATTGCAAGTGTTGTTTTTGCAAACATAAATAAGTGTTTCGCCGGGAACAAATCTATTTTTAAACAGCGGCCCTTCATTTTCCGCTGTGCTGCCCGCTATAATTGTGTTTGGCAGATAATGGGTATTTAGTTCCTTTATGATTGCTGAAGTATTTTCACCTACAATCACTACTTCATAAAAATCGTTTTTAAAATTCAGCAGCAAGTCCAGCCAGTTTGAAAACCCGCTGGGATACTGCGTGATTTCCCCTGAAACATTTTTGAGCATTTGATGCGCTATTTCTTCAAAATTTGAAACTTCAAAATATTTTGAAAGTTTGAAAAGATTTTTTGCCATTACGGAATTTGATGCTGGAATCACGTTGTCGCGATATTCAAAATTTCGCGAAACAATGGCGGGGTCTTCTTTTGAGGTGAAATAAAACATATTCTTTTTCATATCAAAGAAATTGGCGATGGTATAATCGGCCATTTTTTTTGAAAAATCGAGCCATTTTTCATCCAGGGTTATTTGGTACAAGGCTATAAAGGCTTCAATTGTAAAAGCATAATCTTCTAAAAAACCGTTAATGCTGCTTTTTCCGTCTTTATAGTTGTGAAATAATGCACCATTATCCTCAAGTTGCTTTTGAGAAATAAATTCAGCATTTTTCAGGGCAGCGTCAAAATACTCCTGATTTCCAAAAGCTTTGTAGGCATCTATATAGCCCTTCAGCATCAAAGCGTTCCAAGAAGTTAGGGTTTTATCGTCCAAACGTGGTTTTGGCCTTTTGTTACGGTAATCGAGAATTATTTCTTTCCAACTTTTCTTTTTCTGCTGAAATGCGTCGGAAGTAAGCCCGAATTCCGTTTCAATTTCGGGATCGCTCTTTTTTCTGATAAGTACATAATGGTTATTTTCCCACTTTCCGTAACTGTTTACATTGTAATATTCTTTAAAAATTTTGAAGTCATCTTTTAGTAATTCCTGCAATTCTTCCGAAGTGAAAATATAAAAAGCCCCTTCTTTCAGATTGCCTTTTTCGTCTTTGCTGTCCGCATCGAGAGAGGAATAAAATCCGCCTTCGTTGTTGGTTAATTCTGTTTCGATAAATGCTAATGTTTCTTTAACTATTTCAGCATATAATGGGGTCTTGGTTGCTGCAAAAGCATTGCTATAAAGGCTTACTAATTGGGCATTGTCGTAGAGCATTTTTTCAAAATGGGGCACATGCCATTTTTCATCTGTGCTGTATCTGGAAAAGCCGCCGCCTATTTGATCGTACAGGCCGCCGTAGGCCATTTTATCTAGTGTAAGCGTTACATAATCCAGTAGTTTTTTGTCATTTTCAGTAACAGCCTGCCTTAACAGAAACTCAAGATTGTTGGGTATCATGAATTTTGGTGCTCCATTAAAACCGCCATTTTCTTCATCAAACTGTTGTGACCAATTGGCGACTATTTTTTGTGTGGGAAAATTTTTAAAATCAACTGCATTTTGATTTAGATGGATGAGGTCCATGCTTTTAATTCCCTGTTCCAATCGGTTCGCATAGGCAATTAGTTTTTCGGGCTCTTTTCTGTAAAGCTCTTGAATATGTTCCAAAGCGTTTATCCAGTCATTTTTTCTGAAATAGGTTCCGCCCCAAACGGGTCTTCCATCTGGTAGCGTCACTACGTTTAAGGGCCAACCGGCACTGCCCGTCATTAACTGCACTGCATTAATGTAGGTTTGGTCTACATCAGGCCGTTCTTCGCGATCTACTTTTACCGAAATGAAATTATTGTTCATTGCAGCAGCTACCGTACTGTCCTCAAAACTTTCGTTTTCCATCACATGGCACCAGTGGCAGGCCGCATAACCAATACTTACAATCATCAATTTTCTTTCTTCTTTGGCTTGTTGTAGGGTTGTTTCATTCCAAGCTTTCCAATTTACCGGATTGTGTGCATGCTGTAGCAAATAGGGACTGGATTCGTTTATTAATTCGTTGGTGTAACTGTATTTTTTCAAGGGTTTGTTTGTTGAAGAATTGCAACCTAGCAGAATTTGTAAAGCCAAAATCGCAAATACAAGTCGCATAACATAGTTTTCAGAAAAACAAAAATACGCTTTTGAAATGCCAAAAGCGTATTTTTAAAAGTCTTACGTTTCTAATTCACCTCAAAAGTGATTTTTACATTTACGCGAAACTGGGTTATATTATCCCCATTAACCACGCAGGTTTGTTCGTTTATATATGCCGAACGTATGTTTTTCACACTTTTGGAAGCTTCCTTTACTGCATTTCTTGCCGCATCCTCCCAACTTTGGTTGGAATTTGCGAGAACTTCAATTACTTTTAGTACTGCCATAATTTTCTGGTTTTTAGGTTAAAAAAATAGTGAACCTACAAATTACAATTATTAAGTACTAATTATCAGAAAATTAAGTTAAAACAGCAGTTGCAAAAGTTGTTAAAAATTGCTATCCATTAATGGCGACTACTTGGTTTACTTGGCCGTGGAGCATTTCTTTCAGCATGGTTTCAATCCCGTTTTTTAAAGTAATAGTTGAAGATGGGCATCCACTGCAAGCTCCCTGAAGTATTACTTTCACTGTTTTTGTGTCTTCCTGGAATGAATCGAATAAAATATGCCCGCCATCGCTTGCCACTGCTGGCTTTACATATTCTTCAAGGATGGAAATTATTTCCTTTTCCAGCGCAGAATATTCTTTTTCTGTTTTTTGGGAAGATTTTTTTTCTGAAATACCATGTTCCGTAACATTTGTGGCATTGAGAATTTCATCATTAAGAACAGGTTTGCCGTCCTCAATGAATTTTCTGATGAACTCGCGTAATTCCATAGAAATTTCTTGCCATTCCGCTACATTATATTTCATTACCGAAACATAATTTGCACTGATAAAAATTTCTTTTACAAAAGGAAAACTGAACAGTGCTTTTGCTAATGGCGAATGAACGGCATCATCGATATTTTTAAACTCAAAACTGCCGGTTGCCAAAGGCTTATTTGCCACAAATTTCATCACAGATGGATTAGGGGTGCTTTCAGCGTATATGCTCACGGGGACTTTCTTTGTGGCATTTTGCTCCAAAATTGCGGGCTTGCCCGCATTTAGATATTCCATAATGGAGTCGGCCACTTCTTGCTGCACATCTTCCCAGGCTACAATGTTGTATTTTTCAATGGCGATAAAATTCTGTGAAATATAAACGGTTTTTACAAAGGGAAGATAAAAGAGTTGTTGGGCAAGCGGACTTGGTTTTGCCTCGTCAATATTTTTGAATTCGTAACTAGAAGCGCGGGTTAAAAAGGAATTTGCTGTGAATTTAACAATATTTGGGTTGGAAGTTTTTGAGATTTCTATGTTAAATTGGGACATTTATAAGTTTTTTTTGCAAAAATATAAAAAGAAAAACAATGTATTCAATATATTTGAAACCTTAACAAAACCTTTGACTATATATAAGGTGAAATAAAGTGATTTTAGACTGGGAATGCAAATGCAAAAATGATTAATTTAAATAATTTTAAATTGTTTTACACGTTAAAGGATTTGATTGGCTTTTTATAGGAATTGTTCCGAATCTATTCATAAAATTTTCTTAATTTCCCCCGATTTTTATGTACTTCGTATTATGATAAACTTTTACTCCTCCCACAAGTTATTTGTCTTATTGGTTTTAATCTTTGGCATTACAAGGGTCAATGCCCAGCTTGCCTGTGCTACCTTGGATGCAGGCCCTGATGTTACTATAGATTGCTCTACGCCCTGTACCGATTTAACAGCTTCTATTATTGGGCTTCCGAATACCAATACAGCTTCATACATAATTGCCGAGCCTGCGTGCCCTTTGCCTCCCATAACCGGGGGCAATCCCTCTAACATTACTATAGATGATAGATGGAGTAATGTTATAAACCTTCCGTTTCAATTTACCTATTTTCAAAATACCTATAACCAAGTGGTTGTTGCGGCAAATGGGCAGGTAAGTTTTAACCTAGGCCTTGCCGGAAGCTTTAATGGATGGAGTATTGACCCAGGCGATTTGATTCCCAACAATCAACCAAATTTTCCCTTAAATACTATATATGGTGCTTTCCATGATTTAGACCCCTCTATTAATCCTTCGGCAGATAAGATTAATTACTTAACTACGGGTACAGCTCCTTACCGTCAGTTTGTAGTCAATTTTAATAATGTTAGTCATTTTGGTTCTTCCTGCACCGGCTTTTTTACAACTCAACAAATAATTCTCTATGAATCCTTAAATGTAATAGAAGTAAATTTAATTGACAAGCCAGCTTGCACCGCATGGAATGATGGCTTAGCTGTGGTGGGTATAATGGGTAATAATTTATCTGAATTTGCAGTACCGCCCGGGCGTAATACAGGAGTTTGGACAGCTACAAATGAAACGTGGCGATTTCTTCCAAATGGTCCTCAAGATCCCAATACAGTATTTGAATGGACCGATCAATTGGGAAATGTAATTGGAAATAACCTAACTGTAAATGTTTGTCCCGCTGCCGGAACGAGCACTTATACTGCTTCAATTTCTTTTCAATTGCCCAATGGAACAACGCATGTTCTTGAGGACGATGTGGTTGTTACTAAAACTGGCACCGGAAATATTGTTATCGATTTAGGTCCAGATATAGATAGTTGTAGCACCGCACCTATTCTTCTCGATGCAGATACGGGTGATCCTAATGTAGTATATGAATGGTTTTTAAATGGAAATCCTCTTGGGGCTTTCGGCCCCACTTACACAGTTACTTTTCCTAACTCAGGTATCTATTCCGTTGATGCTTATGACCCGGCTGACCCTGCTTGTGTTGTAAGCGATAGTATTGAAGTAAATTACTACCCCCAACCAGTTATAGACAGTCCGCCATTAGATTTATGTGATAATGGTGCTTTAGGAGGAGTTTTCGATCTTACCGTGAATGATGCCATAGTTAGAGGCGCACAGGATCCAAATTTCCAAATTTCTTATTATAACACTCAACTAGATGCTGAAGGCGGAATTAACCCAATTGTACCTGCAAATGCTTACCCTATAGTGGGTAGTTGGGAAACTATTTGGGTGCGCATTCAAGAGCCCTCTGGGCTATGTTATGCAGTTGATTCATTTATAATAGGTACCGTAGCGGCTACACAGCCAGCAACACCAACCTATATTTGCGATCAGGATGGTGACGGTCAGGTTACACTAAATTTAAACGCTACGTATAGTGCCAGTATTTTAAATGGCCAAAATCCATTAGATTTTACTGTTACTTATCACGATAATCCCGCAGATGCAGGTACAGGAAATAATCCTTTGCCCACACCTTATACAATTACGGTTAGTCCTATGGCTATGTACGCAAGAGTAGTAAACAACCATATCGCTAACTGTTTTGCTGTTACACAATTTGATATCATCATAGAATCTATTCCTGGTGCTAACACCCCTCCGGATCCTTTGGTTTCGTGCGATCCGGACAGTGACGGGTATACGGAGTTCACCCTCCATGACGCTGATCTTGCCATTACGGGCGGCGATCCTGCGCTCACGGTGACCTACCAC